>SWBZ01006464.1_pt2 | contig 626297 bp, 619 predicted proteins | sample 4693031 | NCBI WGS metagenome assembly SWBZ01 (sample SAMN10267274, study PRJNA491770) | bioreactor metagenome | isolation source: DHS bioreactor inoculated with | place: Japan: off Shimokita Peninsula
CCCCCCGGCGTGTGCGGGCGTCCCTGCGGCCCAAGGCGGACTGCCTGACCGGCGAGAAACGCACGCTCCGCGAATTGCAGGAACTGAACGACATCCAGAAGGATCGCTACAAGCAAGAGCGCTCCAGGGCGCATTGAGGTAGGATGACGGCCATGCGGATTGTGCGTCTGTTTCCGGTGATCTTGGTGGCGCTCGTGACAGGGATGCCCGGCGCGGCATACGCCCTCGACGTCGATCTGGAACTGGTGCTGGCCGTCGATGTGTCCGGCAGCATCGAAAAGGACGAAGCCGAATTGCAGCGCGAAGGTTTCGTGCAGGCATTCCGCAACGAGGCCGTGATCCGCGCCGTCACCAGTGGCGAACACAAGCGCATCGCCGTCACCTATATCGAGTGGGCGGGCACCGGCCATCAGCGCCTGGGCATCGACTGGCGGATCATCGACAGCGCCAAGGCGGCCCATGACTTCGCCGGTGAGTTGTCCGGCCTGCCCTTTGCCTCGGCGCTCTGGACCTCCATATCCGGGGCCATCGATTTCGGCATGGAGCGCTTGCGCGAAAGTCCCCATCGGTCCAAGCGCCGGGTCATCGACATTTCCGGCGACGGCGCCAACAACCACGGCGAGGCCGTTCTGCCGGCGCGTGACCGCGCCGTGCGCCAGGGCGTGACCATCAACGGCCTGCCCATCGTCAACGGCCGGCCCAGCCCCTACGGCACGCCGCAGCTACCCAATCTGGACTGGTATTTCGAGGATTGCGTGATCGGCGGCCCTGGCGCCTTCATTGTCGTCGCCGACGGTTTCGCCGACTTCGGCCGTGCCATCAAACGCAAGCTGATCCGCGAGATCGCGGACCTGGGCGCGCCGTTGGGGCGGCCGTCGCTGTTCCGTCCGGCGCGCATGGAAAAGCGTCCGCCCTGCGACGCGGGTGAGCAGTTGCTCAAGGAAATGGACGATACTTAGACCTCGATCTCGCCGCGCATCACCGCGACACAGGCGCCGCCGACACGGATCGCCGTGACCACGCCGCCAGCGACATCGACCGCCGTTTCGATCAGTGACGGGCGGCCCATCTCGACCCCTTGGATGATCCGGTAATCATGGCTGCCGTCGCCCGTGGCCAGCGTGCCCAACAGGCCCGTCAGCGCCGCCGCCGCCCCGCCCGTGGCCGGATCCTCTGCGATGCCCAGCCCCGGCGCGAACATGCGCGCGCGGAAGGTTCCGGGAACCGCCGGGTCGGGGATGTAGACGAAGAGATGGCCGCCCATGGCGGGATGCCGCGCCATGGCGTCGGCATTGCCCCGGGCGCGGCTAAGGGCATCGATCCCGCTCAGCCGGGCGATGGGAAAGGCCATGCCGGCGGACCCCAGCAGCGGCGGGTGGGCCGAGGTATCGATATCGGTGGGAGCCAGATTCACGCAGGCGGCGAATTCCGCGGGCGAGAATTCATCGGTGCGGGAAAATCCCTGGGGCGCGGTCAGGCGCGCCCCCGCCGGGCCGTCCGGTCCCGTCCGGATATCGACGAGGACCAGACCCGCCGTTTCCTCGAACCGCAATATCGATCCCATGGGCTTGCCGAACAGTTTGCCCTCGCGGGCCAGCACGAAGGCCGTGCCGACGTTGGGGTGTCCGGCGAAGGGCAGTTCGCGGCCCGGTGTGAAGATGCGCACGCGGGCCGTGTTGGTCGGATCGGCGGGCGGCAGCACGAAGGTGGTTTCCGACAGGTTGAATTCACGGGCGACGGCCTGCATGGCGTCGTCGGAAAGGCCTTCGGCGTCCAGCACCACGGCCAACGGGTTGCCGCCGAAGGCGCGGTCGGTGAACACGTCAACGGTGACGAAGCGGCGTTTCATGGAACCCTCCGGTAGCGCGTCATGCATGAACCATCCAACGCCCTGGGGGGGCGGTCAACGGAAGCATTGTTAGGGAACGATCCCGGTTGGACCGAAAACATGGCGGCGGCATAAATTAGCAAACGCCGCCTGGCGGATGGCTTTTCAGGTATTGGTATATGACCTTAGACCTGTTGCCGTCAGCAATAACCTGACATAGCGTATGGGTAGTTGGGGGGCCTCGCCGTGGCTGCGAGGCAATATCTAAGCCGCACCGAACATTTAATTTTGGCGATCAACATCGCCGAGAGGGAGGTGTCGCCTATGTCTCAGATTCCAACGGTTACCGGTAAAGAAGCCTTCTTCGGCGACAACGAGATCATCGTGTCGAAGACGGACCTGAAGGGCCATCTCACCTACGCCAACGACGTGTTCCTGGACATCGCCGGCTATACCGAGGCCGAAGTTCTCGGCAAGCCGCATAGCCTGATCCGCCATCCGGGCATGCCCAGGTGTATTTTCAAGCTGCTGTGGGAGACGATTTCCGGCGGGGGCGAGTTGTTCGCCTATGTCATGAATCGCTGCAAGAACGGCGACCATTACTGGGTGCTCGCCCATGTCACGCCGTCGCGCAACGAGGCGGGCGAGATCATCGGCTATCACTCCAGCCGCCGCGTGCCGAACCGCAAAATTCTCGAAGGCACCATCATACCGCTTTACGAGCAGTTGCGGCGCAAAGAGGACAGCTTCGATAACCGCAAGGAAGGCATGAACGCCGCCTTCGACGACATCACCCAAATGCTGCAAAGCAAGGGCGTCGCCTACGACGAATTCATCGCCCGGCTGTAACGCCGGCATGCCGCCGTCCTGCCGGGGCAGGGCGGGCTCAAACCAAATATAAGAGTTTTGGGGATCGGGATGTTTTTCACCAACGCAAGCCACTCCAAGGGCCATCTGATCAGTCAGGCGCTGAAGGTCTGCGAGGCCGTTTCCAACGGCGATTTCGAGGCGCGGATCATCGGTATCGACGGCAAACAGGGCGAAGTTGCCGACCTGTGCCACGCCATCAATCGATTGATCGACCGGACCGACGCCTATGTCCGGGAATCCACCGCGAGCCTGGAATACGTCAGCAAGAATAAATATTTCCGGCGCATCCAGGAACCGGGCATGGTCGGCGCCTTTCTGACCGCATCACGCGCGATCAACGCGGCCACCCAGTCGATGGAGGATCGCATCGCGGGTTTCCGGGCCGTGGTCGGTGAATTCGAAACGACCATGAAGGGGGTGACGGAGACCGTGTCGTCGGCATCGACCGAACTTGAATCTTCGGCCAACGCCATGAACGTGACCGCCGGATCGACCAGCGAACAGGCGTCCACGGTCGCCGCCGCCGCTGAGGAAGCATCGGTCAACGTGGAAACGGTCGCCGCCGCCGCCGAGCAGTTGTCGAATTCGATCACCGAGATCGGCCGCCAGGTCAGCAATTCATCGGACGTCGCCAAGGCCGCCGTCGATCGGGCCCGCGACGCGGATGCGAAGATCGCGGGGCTGGCGGAAGCCTCGCAGCGGATCGGCGAGGTTCTGGGATTAATCACCGATATCGCCAACCAGACCAATCTTTTGGCGCTGAACGCGACCATCGAGGCGGCCCGTGCCGGCGAGGCCGGCAAGGGCTTTGCGGTGGTCGCCGCCGAGGTCAAAAACCTGGCCAATCAGACGGCCAAGGCCACGGACGAGATTTCCCTGCAGATCGACAACATCCAGAACGTCACGGGTGAAACGGTGGATGCGATCAAGGAGATCAACCGCACCATCGGCCAGATCGGGGAATCATCCACAGCGATTTCCGCCGCCGTCGAGGAGCAGGACGCCGCGACCAAGGAAATCGCCGTCAACGTCGAACAAGCTGCGGTCGGCACCTCCGAGGTTACCCGGAACGTCGCCCTGGTAACCCAGGGGGCGCAGGAGACGGGCGCCGCCGCCAGCCAGGTTCTGAGTGCATCCGGCGAATTGGCGAAGCAATCGTCGTTGCTGGAAACGGAAGTGCGCAGCTTCCTGGAGCGTCTGCGGGCTGTCGTCTGACCGACGCGTGCCGCCGACATATGAGGATAAGAAGGTCGCCCCACGGGGCGGCTTTGTCCACATACGACTTTGGTCGAGCTTATATTTCGTTTAAACCACACATAATGTATGGATAATCGGTCGCTTCCAGATACTGACCACCCACTTTGCAATGGCAAGCCGGGGTGGTCCTGTGTGGTGCGATTGCCCCCGGCACTTGGGGCCGGGGAAGGGGGAAGCTGTGTCCGTGCCATGCACGGGTATTTTGACTTGGAGGAGACAACATGACCGCCGCCGTCAGTTTGACAGGCAAAGAGGTTACCTTCGGAGAAGACGAGATCATTGTCTCGAAGACGGACCTAAAAGGCCGAATCACCTACGCCAACGACGTGTTCCTGAGAATCGCCGGCTATACCGAAGCTGAAATCCTCGATCAGCCGCACAGCATCATCCGGCACCCGGACATGCCGCGGTGCGTGTTCAAGCTGCTGTGGGACACGATCTCGGCGGGGTCTGAAATTTTCGCCTACGTGATCAACCGCAGCAAGAACGGCGACCATTATTGGGTGCTGGCCCATGTCACGCCGTCGTTCGATGCCAACCGATCCATCATCGGCTATCATTCGAACCGCCGCGTGCCCGACCGGCAGGTGCTGGACAGTGCGATCATCCCGCTATACCGAGAGTTGAAGAAAAAAGAAGACGCGTTCGATAACCGTAAGGACGGCATGAACGCTGCCTTTGCCGACATCACGGCCTTGTTGCAAAGCAAGGGCGTCGCCTACGACGAATTCATCGCCACGATCTAAGTTTCTCCCAACCAATCTTTCCTCAACCACGCGGCGCCGTGCCGTGTACGCCGGCCCATGGGGCCGGGATACCAAGCCGAAGGAACGTCAGTCCGTGTTTATGTTCACCAATAACAAGAAGTCGAAAATCACCGAGGCCTTGAGGGTCTGCAATGCCGTCGCCGACGGCGACTTCGAGGCCCGGATCATCGGCATCGATGATCGCGACGGCGAGATGGCCGAGCTTTGCCATGCCATCAACCGCCTGATCGACCGTACCGACGCCTATGTGCGGGAATCCACCGCGAGCCTGGAATACGTAAGTCAAAACAAATACTTCCGACGTATTCAGGAACGCGGCATGCTGGGCGCCTTCCGCACCGCATCCCAGGCCATCAACGCGGCCACGCAGTCGATGCAGGACCGCATCACCGCTTTCCGCGATGTGACGGACGCGTTCGAAAATCGCATGGGTGGGGTGACTCAGGCGGTGTCCGCCGCCGCGACGGAACTTGAATCCTCGGCCGGCGCCATGAACGTCACGGCGGTATCGACCAGTCAGCAGGCGGCATCCGCCGCCAGCGCCGCCGACCAGGCGACCGCCAATGCGCAGACGGTCGCCGCGGCGGCGGAGGAACTGTCGAGCTCGATCTCCGAAATCGGCCGTCAGGTCACGCATTCCACGTCGATTTCCCAATCGGCCGTGACCCACGCCCGCGAGGCCGACAAGCGCATCGAGAACCTGTCGCAGGGCTCGCAACGCATCGGCGAGGTGCTGGCGTTGATCGCCGACATCGCCAGCCAGACCAATCTTCTGGCCCTCAACGCGACCATCGAGGCGGCCCGCGCCGGCGAGGCCGGAAAGGGTTTCGCTGTGGTCGCCGGAGAGGTCAAGAACCTGGCCAACCAGACGGCCAAGGCCACGGATGACATCGCGGCGCAGGTTGAGAACATCCAGGCCGTGACCGCCGAAACGGTGACGGCGATCGCCCAGATCAGCACCACCATCGACGAGATGGAGGAAGCGGCCACGGCCATTTCCGCCGCCGTCGAAGAACAGGACGCGGCGACCCGGGACATTGCCGTGAATGTGGAACAGGCCGCCGCCGGCACGGCGGAGGTCACCCGCAACGTCACGTTGGTGACGGAGGGTGCCCAGGAAACCGGATCGGCCGCCCAGCAGGTGCTGGAGGCCTCGGGCGAACTGGCGCGGCAGTCGAATGTCCTGGAGAACGAAGTTCGGGGCTTTCTGGAACGTCTGCGCGCGGTTATCTAGCAGGGGCTATTCGGCGGCGTCTTCGTAGGCTTCCAGCGGCGGACAGGTGCAGACCACATGCCGGTCGCCGTAGACATTGTCGACGCGGCCGACGGGCGACCAGTACTTGCCGTGATAGAGCCCCGGCACGGGGAACGCCGCCTGTTCGCGGCTGTAGGCATGGGACCAGGAATCCGACGTCACCGTGTCGACCGTATGGGGCGCGTTGACCAAGGGGTTGTCGTCGGCGGGCCACTCGCCGGCGCCGACCTTTTTCGCTTCCTCGGCGATGGCGATCATGGCGTCGACGAAACGGTCCAGTTCTTCCTTGGGTTCCGACTCCGTCGGCTCCACCATCAAGGTTCCGGCCACGGGCCAGGACATGGTGGGGGCGTGGAAGCCGTAATCGATCAGCCGCTTGGCGATGTCGTCCACGGTCACGCCGTGCTCGTCCTTCAGAGGCCGGGTGTCGATGATGCATTCATGGGCGACCAGGCCGTTCTTGCCGGTGTAGAGGCAGTCGTAATACCCGGCCAGACGCTTCGCCACATAGTTGGCGTTGAGGATCGCGACCTGGGTCGCGCGCATCAGCCCGTCGCCGCCCATCATGGCGATATAGGTCCAGGAGATCGGCAGGATCGATGCCGATCCCCAGGGGGCAGCCGACACCGCGCCCACGGATTCCGCGCCGCCCGCCGCCGGCACCACGGGGCTGCCCGGAAGGTACGGCGCCAGGTGCTTCTTGATGCCGATGGGGCCGACACCGGGGCCGCCGCCGCCGTGGGGGATGCAGAAGGTCTTGTGCAGGTTCATGTGCGCCACGTCCGGGCCGAAGGTACCCGGCCGGCACAGGCCGACCATGGCCTGCAAATTCGCGCCGTCCATGTAGACCTGGCCGCCGTTGGCGTGGATGACGTCGCAGATTTCCTCGATCGCTTCCTCGAACACGCCGTGGGTCGAGGGATAGGTGACCATCAATGCCGCCAGCGCGTCCTTATGCGCCTCGGCCTTGGCCTTAAGGTCGGTGACGTCGACGTTGCCGTCATCGTCGCAGGCGACCACCACCACCTTCATGCCCGCCATGACGGCGGAGGCCGGATTGGTGCCATGGGCGCTTGAGGGGATCAGGCAGACGTCGCGCGCATGATCGCCACGCGCCAGGTGATAGGCCCGGATGACCAAAAGGCCTGCGTATTCCCCCTGGCTGCCCGCGTTGGGTTGCAGGGACACGGCGTCGAAGCCCGTGATCTCGCACAGCATGCGTTCCAGGTCGTCGATCATTTCCTTGTAGCCCTGGACCTGATCGGCGGGGGCGAAGGGGTGGATCTGGCCGAACTCGGGCCAAGTGATGGGAATCATCTCGGCCGCCGCGTTCAGCTTCATGGTGCAGGATCCCAGCGGGATCATGGCCCGGTTCAACGCCAGGTCCTTGCCCTCCAGCTTGCGCAGGTAGCGCATCATGGCCGTTTCCGAGCGGTGGCCGTGGAACACGGGATGTGTCAGGAAATCCGTGGTGCGGACAAGGTCTTGGGGAATGCCGCCGGGGGCGTCCAGGTCGATTTTGGCGTCCGCCACGCCGAAGGCGGCGAGCACTTCCTGGATGTCCGCCTCATCCGTCGTCTCATCCAGCGCCATGCCGACCCGGCCATCGCCGAAGTCGCGCAGGTTGATGGCCATGGCCCGCGCGGCCGCAATCACCATGTCGGCCTTGCCCTTGTCGCCCAGGTCGGCGGTCAGGGTGTCGAAGAAGGTGTCGTTGGCAAGCGTCACGCCGCCCGCCTTCAGTCCGGCCGCCAGGGCCGCCGTCAATTGATGGGTGCGTTTGGCGATGCGGGTCAGGCCTTCGGGCCCGTGATAGACCGCGTACATGCCGGCGATGTTGGCCAGCAGGACCTGCGCCGTGCAGATGTTGGACGTCGCCTTCTCGCGGCGGATGTGCTGTTCGCGGGTTTGCAGCGCCATGCGGTAGGCGGGCTTGCCCCGGGAATCGATGGACACCCCGATCAGCCGTCCCGGCAGGGTGCGTTTGAAGGCGTCCTTGGCCGCCATGAAGGCGGCGTGCGGACCGCCGAAGCCCATGGGCACGCCGAACCGCTGGGCCGAGCCGACGACGATGTCGGCGCCCCATTCGCCCGGCGGGGCCAGCAGCACCAGCGACAGCAGGTCCGCCGCCACGGTGACGAGCGCCCCCGCCGCATGGGCCTGTTCCGTGAGCGCGCGGAAATCGCGGACCGCCCCGTCCGTCGCCGGGTATTGCAGGACCACGCCGTAGACGCCGTCGCCCAGGCCGGTCAGGTCGGTGAACGGATCGCCGACCGTGACGGGAATGCCGAGCGGCGCGGCCCGCGTTTCGATCACCGCGATGGTCTGCGGATGGCAGCCGGCGTCGACGAACAGGGTCTCACCCTTGGCCTTGCCGACCCGGCGCATCAGGGTCATGGCCTCGGCCGCCGCCGTGCCTTCGTCCAATAGCGAGGCGTTGGCCAACTCCATCCCCGTCAGGTCGATAATGGTCTGCTGATAGTTCATCAGGGCTTCCATGCGGCCCTGGCTGATTTCCGCCTGATAAGGGGTATAGGCCGTGTACCAGCCCGGATTTTCCAGAACGTTGCGCAGGATCACCGGCGGCGTGATGCAGCCGGAATAGCCCATGCCGATCATGGTCTTGGCGATCACGTTCTTGTCGGCCATGGCGCGCAGGCGGGCCAACGCCTGGGCCTCGGACATGGGGGCCGCCGCATAGCCGCCGGGCTTCAGGATCGACGGCGGCACCGTTTTCGCGGTCAGGTCGTCCAGGGTGGCGAGCCCCAGGGTCTTGAGCATGTCGTCGATCTCGCCCGGGCGGGGCCCGATGTGACGGTCGGCGAAGCGGTCGCCCGATTGCGATGCGGCCATGTGTACGGTTCCTTACCTTGGTTCGGGGGTCAGTCCAGATCGACCAGCAGGGCGCGGTAGGCCGCGTCGTCCAGCATGTCGTCGATCTGCGACAGGTCGTCCGGCTTCATCTTAAAGAACCATCCGGCGCCTTCCGGATCGGAATTGACGAGCGACGGGTCGTCGGCCAGGGCCTGGTTGCCCTCGACGATCTCGCCGGTCAGGGGGGCGTAGACCTCGCTCGCCGCCTTGACGGATTCGACCACGGCGGCCTCGGCCCCGGCGTCGAACCGCGCACCGGCCTCGGGCACCTCGACGAACACGACGTCGCCCAGTTGTTCCTGGGCGTAATTGGTGATGCCGATGGTGGCGACGTCGCCGTCCAGACGGACCCATTCGTGGTCCTTGGTGTACTTCACGGTCATGCCGGTCTCCCTGCCTAGAGTGTTCGATGGTTGGTTGCTGTGTTGTTGGTGGGTCAGTCCTTGACGTAGTTCTGTTTGACGAAGGGCGGTTTGACGACCTCCGCCGGTTGCGCCTTGCCGCGCACCATCAGGTTGACCCGGGTGCCCGGCACCGCCAGTTCCGTGCGCAGGTATCCCATGGCGATGGGGCCATCGACGGTGGGGCCGAACCCGCCCGAGGTCACGGTTCCGGCGGCGGCGCCGTTCAGGTCCTGAATTTCCGTGCCGGCGCGGGCCGGGGCCCGGCCCTCCGGCACCAGGCCGACGCGCTTGCGCGCCGTGCCGTCCTTGATCTGGCCCAGGATCACGTCGGCCCCGGGAAAGCCGCCTTCGGCCCGCCGGCGTTTGCCGATGGTCCAGTTGAGGGCGGCCTCGATGGGCGTGGTGGTTTCGTCGATGTCGTTGCCATACAGGCAAAGCCCGGCCTCAAGCCGCAGCGAATCCCGCGCCCCCAGGCCGATCGGCATGACCTCATGTTCCGACAGCAGCAGACGGGCGAAGGCATCGGCATCCTTGTTGGGGATCGATATTTCGTATCCGTCCTCGCCGGTATAGCCCGACCGGGTGATGAAGCAGGGCACGTCGTTGATGCGGACGGCCTGTCCCGTCAGGAACACCATGTGGCGCACGGCCGGCGCATATCGGGCCAGGACCTCGGCCGCCTTGGGCCCCTGTAGGGCGAGCAGCGCATGGTCCTCGATGATTTCGAGCTTGGCGTCCGGTAGCTTGGCCTGGATGTGGGCGAAATCGGCGTCCTTGCAGGCGGCGTTGACCACGATATAGAGCGAATCGCCGCAATGGGTGACCATCAGGTCGTCGAGGATGCCGCCCGCGTCGTTGGTCAATAGGGTATAGCGCATGTTGCCCGCCCCCAGCCCGGCGATATCGCCCGGCACCAGGGTTTCCATGGCTTCCGCCGCTTTTGATCCCAGCAGCCGCGCCTGACCCATGTGGGAGACGTCGAACAGGCCCGCCTGGGAGCGCGTATGCAGATGTTCCTGCAACACGCCGGCCTTGTACTGTACGGGCATGGAATAGCCCGCGAAGGGCACCATCTTGGCGCCGTATTCGCGGTGAAGCGCATCCAACGGCGTGGTCTTCAGGGTTTTCGTGTCGTCGGCCAATGGAGCCTCCCCGGGCTTGGTCCTAAGGCGCCGTCCGAAAAGACGAGACGGCAGGGTTCAACGGCGTTCCCACGGCAAAACCACCGTTTGAACGCCCCCTCTGTCTCGGAACCTGAAAGATTGATCGGCGAGATCGCTGCCGCCGACTTACATCTTCGGTGGGGCACGGCCATATCGATCGGCCAGCCTGCCCACTTTCCAGAGCCTCATCCTGCTGCGGTCCGGGTGCCTGAGAGTTTCCGGGGCGGTTGCTCCTTCGGCGCCGGCCATATGCAGGCCGGACTCTCCCACAGCGATCAACTGAGGTTGTGCCCCCATTCTATCGACGGATGGGCCAAGGTCAACCGCGACCGCGGGGCAACCGACGGAAGCAGGCATGGAGAGGGGGGAGAAACGGCGCCTACAGCCGCGGGCGGCGGTCCCGGCGGTTCATTTCCAATTGTTCGCGGGTGATCACCAGACCGACCAGGATGCGGTAGTTCTTGCCCGTCTGGCCGGCCTGAATCGGCAGAATCAGGGGCACGGGGGCGCTTGCGATCTCGCGCCGGCTTTCGTTCTCGGCGAAGGTCAGGTTGATGGTGAAGGCCTCGCGGTACAGCACCTTGTTGGCGCGGTCGGTAACGGAAACGAAGAATTCGATGTCGGTCTTGCGGTCCTTGTTGGCGGGGCCGCGCACGGCCTCCATGTAGGTGGTGACGGCGACCTTCATGGTGCCCGCGTGGGTGCTGCGGTCAACGCTCGAATCGCAGACCAGGGAGACCCTGTTGACGATGATCTCGTTATCGATGTCGATCAGGTCGCGGCCCGGCCCCGGTTGGTAGGTCAGGCGCCGCGACGCGTCGGCCACGATATTCTGGGGCGGGCAGGCAAGCTGAACCTTGCCGGCAACGGTGTTCATCACGCTGTCACTCAGGCTGCTGCAACCGCCCAGGGCGAGGATGCTCAGCAGGGCCGCGACGGCGCCGATGGGGGGACGGGGGAACGCCACGGGCTAGGACCTGCCGCTTATGCCGCAGGCGGCGCGGGAACGGACAGGGGCGCATTGTGGCTCGGACATCGGGGGCTCCGTCTGATTGCTTGGCCGCGTGCCGACAGGTGGCCGGGGCGTGGGGGAATCTAATGGACCGGCGTCCAGGCGGCAAGCCCGCCCGCCCGGGCAGGGCGGGGTGCCGGGATCAGGGCGAGTCCTTGGACATTTCATCGGCCGTGGCGGCGGTTTTCGGCGTCACCAGATCGATCAGCGTCTGCGCCATCTTGGCCATGGCGCGGGCGCGGGCCCAGGCATTGTCGATCCTGCGGGCCTCGGCCATGGCGCGGTGGAAGGCGGCCCAGGCCAGATCGCCTTCACCGGCCCGCGCGTGCAGGGTGGCGACGTCGCCGTGGATCCAGACGCGGCTGATGACGCTGGGGATGGCGCCGGCGGCGGCGATGGCGCGGGCTTCGCTGGTTTGGGCGTCCTCGGGCGCCATGCCGGCGCGCCGTTGTTGGGCGGAAATTTCGAACAGAGCCTGGCCGCGCAGGCGCGGATCGTTGATGCCCTCTGCGGCGTCGCGGGCGCGGACGAAGCGCTCGGCCAGCACGCCGGGCGGCTGGTCCTTGATCCGCGCCATGTCGCTGAGGGCCAGCACCAGGCGGCTGACGGCATAGGAGCGGGCGAACGGCAGGCCGATCGCCTCGGCGTCGGCGAAGGCCTCGTCGATCACGGCGTCGGCGCCGGGGCGGTCGCCCGCCCGCGCCATGGCCACCGCGATCTCGCCCAGGACCAGCACGCGGTAGCGTTCGGCGTCGATGCCGTGTGCCAGATCCATGGCCTTGTCGAGCCGCGCCGCGCGGATCGCCGATTGCGCCGCGGCGATCATCACTGTTTCCTTGTCGGAGGGTTGATCCACCGCGTCGACCACGACAAGGGCGTCGTCCAGCCGGTCGAGATCGGCGAGCGCGCCAGCGACCTGGCGCCAGGCCGCGACCTTCTGGTGCGGCGGCACCTTGTCGGTGACGGTGGCGCGCGCCAGATGCAAGGCCGCGTCGGCGGCATCCCGGTCGCCGGCCCGGTACAGCGTCACCGCGGCACGGGTGGCGAAGGTCACCTGGTCGGACGGTGTCTTGAGATGGCGGGCCATGCTGTAGAGCAGCCCTGCCGTGTCCTGGGCGGCCTTGAAGTACCCGTGCCGGGCCTGGGTGTCGGCGATCACCGCCAGGGCCTCGATCTGGGTCCGCGATTCGGGAATGATCTCGGCGGCGGCCAGGGCTTCTTCCTCGCGGCCGGCGCGGGCCTGGGCCTGGGCGATGTCGCGCAGCGCGACCATGATCAGGCGCGGATCCTGGATGCGCCGGGTGGTTTCCATGGCCTGCGTCATCAGGCCGGCGCGGGCCTGGGCCGCGAGAATTTCGCCGAGCGCCCAATCGCGCAGGTCGCGTTTGGTCACGGCCTTGGCGCTTTCGAAGGCTTCGGCCAACAGACAGCGCACGGTCGGCTTGTCGAAACAGGGGGTCGGGTCCCGGGCCGCGTCGGCGGGCGGGACGGCGCCGTCCTCGATCAGGTCGCGGGTCGCCGGATGGGCCATCAGCGCCTTGCGGGCGTCGTCCATTGCCTTGCGGCGGGTGTTGTCCAGGTCCCGCAGCAGACGGCTGACGCGCAGGCTGCGCTCCAGATGGTCGCGCAGCGCGTCGGTGATGCGGCCGGTGACCTTGAGGCCCGCCTGCTGCTGGTACAGGCGGATCGCCGCTGTCAGATTCTGGTTCAGCTTGCCGTCGATGAACCCGGCATAGAGGCCCAGGGTGGCCAATGCCGTCTGTACCTGACGCACGGCGGCGATGTCCGGGGATTCGGTTTCACCGCCCAGGGCAGGCCGGTCGGGGGCCTCGCGGGCGGCTTGCGCGGGCCAGGCGGCTGCGGCCAGGACCACGCTCGCGAGAATCGCCGCTCCGATGATTGGCCGTGTTCGATACATGGCGGTCCGTTTAACCGTTGCGGTTGGCGCGATGCCAGCGGGCTGCTGGCGCCCTCTCGGGAATTGCTGTTTTATGGGCCCGCACCCAACAGACCGAACGCCGACGCGTTCGCGGCCCGAAGCCCGAAGATATTACCGCCATGGCTGTCTACACGGAAGTCTCTGACGAGGACCTGGTCGAATTTATGGCCGCCTACGACCTGGGCGACGTCGTCGCCTTCAAGGGCATCGCCGAAGGCATCGAGAATTCCAACTTCCTTCTGACCATGTCGTCGGGGGCTTTTATCCTGACGCTCTACGAAAAACGGGTCGATCCTCGTGACCTGCCGTTCTTCCTCGGTCTGCTCGACCACCTGGCCGCCGGCGGGGTGGCCTGCCCGCTGCCCGTGCGGGCGCGGGACGGGGCGGCGCTGCGCGTCCTGTGCGGCCGACCGGCGGCGATCGTCACCTTCCTGCCCGGAATGTGGCCACGGCGGGTGACGCCCGATCATTGCGCCGGTGTCGGCCGGGCATTGGCGCAGATGCATCTGGCGGGCGCGGATTTCCAGGGCACGCGGGAAAACGCGCTCGGCGTCGATGCCTGGCGGCCGCTTCTGAAAAGTGCGGGGGGCGGGGTCGATACCGTGCAGATGGGCCTGGGGGACAAGCTCAACCGCGATCTCGATGCCATCGAGGCCGCCTGGCCCCGGGACCTGCCGCGCGGCATCATCCATGCCGACCTGTTTCCGGACAACGTGTTCTTTCGCGGACATCAACTGACCGGGCTGATCGATTTCTATTTCGCCTGCCGGGATTTCCTGGTCTACGACCTGGCGATCTGCCTCAACGCCTGGTGTTTCGAGGCAGATTACAGCTTCAACGTGACCAAGGCGCGACGGCTGGTCATGGAATACGCGCGGACCCGGCCGCTGGGCGCGGACGAGGTCCGGGCCCTGCCGCTGCTGGCCCGGGGCGCGGCCATGCGGTTCCTGGTGACCCGCCTGTACGACTGGCTGAACACCCCGCCGGGGGCCCTGGTGACGCCGAAGGACCCCCTGGAATACGTGGCCAAGCTGCGCTTTCACGAACGGGTGGCGAGCGCCGCCGAATATGGATTGGATGTGGACTGAACAGATGACGGCATCGGACGAAGTGATCGAAATCTTCACCGACGGGGCGTGCTCGGGCAATCCCGGGCCCGGCGGCTGGGGCGTGCTGATGCGCTGGCGCGACCACGAAAAGGAACTGTTCGGGGGCGAGGCGCAAAGCACCAACAACCGCATGGAGCTGATGGCCGCGATCCAGGGGATCGAAGCCGTGTCCCGCCCGGCCCGCATCCGTCTGGTCACCGACAGCATCTATGTGAAGGACGGCATCACCAAGTGGATTCACGGCTGGAAGCGCAACGGCTGGAAGACGGCGGCCAAGAAACCCGTGAAGAACGAGGACCTGTGGCGCCGGCTGGACGCCGCCCTGGCGTCCCACGACGTCGACTGGCAATGGGTCAAGGGCCACGCCGGCCATGCCGAGAACGAGCGGGCGGACGAACTGGCGCGGCGCGGCATCACGGAAATCGCGGGCCGGGCCGGCTAGGCCCCGTCGTCCACCACTTTTCCCTTATATCCGACGGCTTATTGCGGCCCGCTATGTTGCAGTGCATTATACGCCTGCCGGACGCGCCTTCTGCGCGCGGGAAAGGACACCATTCATGCTTTACTACATGCACGAAATGCAGCGTCTTGCGATGGCCCCCTCGCGGGCCGTGGCGGACGCGCTCAAATTCGCCGCCAACAACCCCATGAACGCCTTCAGCCACACCCCCGTCGGCAAGGCCATGGGCTCCGCCGCCGAAATCTATTCGCGGATGACCAACAAGTACGGCAAGCCCGATTGGGGCATCGACCATACGGTGATCGACGGCAAGAAAGTGCCGGTCGAGATCGAGGTGACGATCCATCGCACCTATTGCGATCTGGTCCATTTCAAGCGCAAGACCGACCGTAACGACCCCAAGGTTCTGATCGCGGCCCCCCTGTCGGGGCATTTCGCGACCCTGTTGCGCGGCACGGTCGAGGCCATGCTGCCCGACCATGACGTCTACATCACCGACTGGATCGATTGCCGCAACGTGCCGGTCATGGCCGACATGTTCAACCTGAACGACTACATCGATTACATCATCGATTTCCTGCACTTCCTGGGCCCCAATTGCCACGTCATCGCCGTGTGCCAGCCCAGCGTGCCGGTGATGGCGGCGGTGTCCGTCATGTCCGGCTGGCAGGATATCTGCGCGCCCGCCACCATGACCCTGATGGGCGGGCCGGTGGACACGCGCGTCGGCAAGACCGCGGTCAACAAGCTGGCCAAGGAAAACGACAGGAAGTGGTTCGAAAAACACGTCATCACCACCGTGCCGCCGCCATATCCGGGGGCGTTCCGCCGTGTGCTGCCGGGCTTCGTGCAGTTGTCGAACTTCATTTCCATGAACCTTGAACGCCATATGCTGTCCATGAACGAACTGTTCGACCATCTGGTCGAAGGCGACGGCGAGGCGGCGGACAAGAAAACCGCATTCTACGAGGAATACCTCGCGGTCATGGACCTGCCGGCGGAATATTTCCTACAGACGCTGGAGGTCGTGTTCCAGGAACACGCCCTGCCCAAGGGCGAAATGATGTTCCGTTGGCAGAATGTCGACCCGGGCAAGATCACGGAAACGGCGATTCTCTGTGTCGAGGGCGAACTGGACGACATTTCCGGCGTCGGCCAGACCAAGGCGGCGCTTGACATCACGCCGAACCTGGCGGCCGCGAAGAAGAAATATCACCTGGAAAAGGGCGTCGGCCATTACGGCGTGTTCAACGGCCGCAAATGGCGCGAGAACATCGCGCCCACGGTGAAGGACTTCATGCGCACCCACGCCAAGGCCTAAGCGCCCCGGCGGGCTAATATCTCGGCGACCAGGGCGGCCGGGCCTTCCAAGGTCCGCCCGGGGGCATGGACCAGCACCATCCGCCGGAAGGCCTCGGGTTCCGACAGTCTACGGGTGACCAGCACCCGGTCCGCCGCCGTCGGCGCCGCCAGTTCCGGCAGCACGGCGATCCCCATGCCCGCCGCGACCAGGGCCGCGACCGCTTCGGGCCGGGACATCTCCTGCACGGGGCGGACGCTGACCCCCTGGTTCCGCAGAACGGCGTCGATCAGCGCGCGGCTGCCCGTGCGGGCATCCAGCATCACCATGTCCTGGCCGTCCAGGTCCCGCCATGTCGGGGCGCGTTTGCGCGCCAGGGGATGGCCCTGGGGGCAGATCAGGCAGAAAACATCGTTGCCCAGCGGCGTCGCGGCCAGCATGGCAAGGTCCTGCCGCCCTTCGTTGAGCACGCCCAGGTCGGCGCGGCCGTCCAACACCGCCGCCGCCACGTCCTCGGCCGCCATTTCCTCGATGCGCAGGTCGATTTCCGGATAACGGCCGCGGCATTCCGCGCAGCAGGGCGGCAGCAGCCGCGTGACCGCCGTCGGCACGGCGGCGATGCGGACCCGTCCGCGCCGACGTTCGGCGGTGCCGCGGGCATTTTCCAGGGCGTTGGCCAGATCATTCAGCAATCCGCCGACGCGGGCCGCCAGGTCGCGTCCGGCTTCCGTGGGGCGGACATTGCGGGTGTCGCGCTCGAACAGGGGCAGGCCCAGTTCGGCCTCCAGATGGCGGACGCTGGTGCTGACGGCGGACTGGGTCATGCCCAGATCCTGGGCGGCGCGGGTAAAGCTGCCGTGGCGTGCGACGGCGGTCAGGACCTGCAATTGGCGGAGTGTGAAATTCATAAATTGAATAGATGAATAGTTATAATTTATGAATTTGATTTCAGCAATGGCAAGGCAGACCATGGGCGCAGATCAACAAAAACCAGACCCGAACCCCGGAGGACCCCCATGTCAGCCCAAACCTCATCCACGAATGCCCCGAAAGGGGCGCCGGTCCGCATTCTCGGCCGCGCCAATTCCTTCAACGTGCGCAAGATTCTCTGGCTCTGCGACGAGATGGACATGCCGTATGAGCGCGAGGATTACGGCCGCGGCTTCCGCGCCTGCACGGAACCGGAATTCCTCGCCCTCAACCCGGTCGCCCAGGTGCCGGTGGTGCTCGACGGCGGGGCGGTGATGCGGGAATCCAATTCCATTATCCGCTATCTGGCGGCCAAGGCGGGGCGGGACGACCTGTACCCCGCGGATCTGGTCAAGCGTCAGCAGATCGAACAGTGGATGGACTGGATCGCCTATGACCTGACCCATGCGCTGCGCGGCGCCTTCCTGGGCGGGGTGTTGAAGGAAGCGCCCTGGAACAACGACTGGTTCGTCAACCAGGGCCGCAAGGACCTGATCCACGACATGCAGATCGTCGAGGCCCATCTGGCGGCAAACGGCCCCTATGTCACGGGCAAGACCTTCACCCTGGCCGACATTCCCATGGGTCTGGTGGTCAACCGCTGGTTCAAGGTCGATGGATTCGAGAAGCCGGAGACCCCGGCGCTTGCGGCCTATTACGAGTTGCTGAGTCAGCGCCCGGCCTATCTCGCCCATGGCCGCAACGGCCTGCCCTGAGGCCGGCCGGATTCCCGCCGAAGCCGCAAAATACGGTCGGAATCTGTAATTCGGGATGCTACAGTTTTGTTACGGTTTTGTTACATTCATAACAGAACCGTCCTGCCCGCAATGAACGGCGCAGGGGCGCAAAAACTGGAAGATCGTCGATCTTCACGTCTCGGAGGACACCAAGAGAATGAAACGCAAGGATTTCCTGCGTGCGGTTTCCGGCGCGCTCGCCGTGCTGGCCGTATCGGCATTACCGGCATTCGCCGCTGATCTGGAAGGCAAGCTGGTGATCGTCACGTCGTATCCGCCGGATACCACGGTGACGGTCAAGAAGGCGTTCGAGGCCGCGCATCCCGGCGTCGAAGTGGAGATGCTGAAGAAAAAGACCACAGCCGGCATCAAGTTCCTTCAGGAAACGGCCAAGAACAACAAGGCCGACATGTTCTGGGCCTCGGCGCCCGACGCCTTCGAGGTGTTGAAGGGCGACGGCCTGCTGGCCAAGTACGACGTCAAGGTAAAGGGCATCCCGGAAAAGGTCGGCGCCTTTCCGATTAACGACCCGGACGGCTATTACAAGGGCTTCGCCGCGTCCGGCTACGGCATCATGTGGAACACCCGCTACCTGAAGGCCAAGAACCTGCCGGTGCCCAAGACCTGGGCCGAGTTGGCGGATCCCATCTACTTCGGTCATGTCGGCATGAGCGCCCCGTCGCGTTCCGGCACCACGCATCTGACCTTGGAAACGATCCTTCAGGGCATGGGCTGGGAAAAGGGCTGGGCCTTGATGAAGGCCATTTCCGGCAACTTCAAGACCGTCACCGAACGCAGCTTCGGCGTGCCCGACGGCGTCAACTCCGGCCAATTCGGGCTTGGTATCGTGATCGACTTCTTCGGTCTGTCGTCGCAGGCGTCGGGTTTCCCGGTCGAATTCCTGTATCCGCCGATCACCACCCTGGTGCCGGCCAACATCGCGATCGTGAAGAACGCGCCGCACCCCAAGGCGGCGGCGGCCTTCATTGAATTTCTGCTCTCGGCCAAGGGCCAGGAAGTGTTGTTGGACCCGAAAATTCGCCGCCTTCCGGTCAATCCCGAGACCTACGCCAAGGCGCCCGCCGGGTTCCCCAACCCGTTCAAGGACTCCTCCCTCGGCGCGGCCGTCAAGTTCGACCTGGACAAGTCCAAGGGCCGTTACAACGTGGTCAATTCCCTGTTCGACGTGCTGGTGACCTATCGCCTGGACGACCTGCAGGGGGCGGTGAAGGCGATCCACGACGCCAAGGCGAAGGCCAAGGGCAAATCCAACGCCGACGCGGCCAAGCTGATCGCCGAAGCCGAGACCCTGGTCGCCAAGATGCCGATCACCGAGGCCGAGGCCGGCAAGAAGGAGTTCAACGCGATCTTCAAGAAGAAGCGCAAGGACGCCAAGACAAAGGTCACCGGCCGTCAGGCCGAGATCGAGCAGCAGTGGGATGACGAGGTCAAGGCGAACTACGCCAAGGCCAAGGAACTGGCGGAAAAAGCCGCCTCCATGCTGTAGGCCCATCGAACATCGGGCGCCCGGTCCGGTCGCGGGCCGGGCGCCTGTGTTTTCCATTCGCGCCTTTTCCAATACCGACCGGGGGATGTCTTGATCACCGTATCGCGCAGCCATTGGGGCCCCGCCGCCGTCGCCCTGTCCCTTGCCCTGTTCCTGATCGTGTTCCTGGTCGTCCCGGTGGCCAAGGTCATCTACGTGGCGTTCCAGGACCCCAACACGGGTGCCTTGACGCTGATCAACTTCATCGACTTCTTCAACACCTCACTGTTTCAGGAATCCTTCTTCAATTCCTTCTACGTGGCGTCCATGTCCGTGGTCCTGGCGTCGGTGTTCGCCCTGCCGCTGGCCTATTTCACGACCCGGTTCAACTTCGGCGGCTCGATCCTGATCCAGACGCTCGGCGTCATTCCCCTGATCATGCCGCCCTTCGTGGGGGCCGTGGCCATGGTGTTGCTGTTCGGGCAGAACGGCTCGATCAACCTGCTGCTCGATGAATATCTCGGCTTCACCATTCCCTTCATGGAAGGGCTGAACGGCGTGATCTTCGTCGAAAGCGTCCATTATTTTCCCTTCATCCTGATCAATCTGTCGGCGGCCTTGAACAACATCGACCGATCCATGGAGGAAGCGGCGCAGAACCTGGGGGCCAGCCGCGGCCGGCTGTTCCGGCGCATCGTGTTTCCGCTCGCCATGCCGGGCTATGTGGCCGGAGCGTCCCTGGTGTTTCTCAAGGTGTTCGACGACCTGGGCACGCCGCTGCTGCTCAACATCAACAACATGCTGGCGCCGCAGGCGTACCTGCGCATCTCGTCCATCGGCATCAACGATCCCATGGGCTACGTGATTTCGGTGATCCTGGTGGCGTTTTCCCTGCTCGCGCTGTGGACCTCGTTCCTGGCATTGCGCGGCAAGGATTACGCGACCGTGCAGAAGGGCGGCGGCGGGCTCATGAAGCGCGATCTGGCGGGCTGGGAAAAGGCCGGCTGCTATGCCGTGGTGATCTTGATCCTGCTGCTGGTGCTGTCGCCGCATATCGCGCTGACGCTGCTCAGCTTCGGGACCGTGTGGTCGTTCAGCCCGCTGCCCGACGCCTATACGGCGCAGCATTATGTCGACGTGGTCTCGACCTCCTCGGTCTACATCACCAACACGTTGCTGTACGCCGGGCTGGCTGCCGGGATCGACGTGGTGTTCGGCACCGCCATCGCCTATGTGGTGTGGCGCACCGGCCTGCCCGGGCGCAAGCTGCTGGACTACATGGCCATGGGGGCCGTGGCCATTCCCGGCGTGGTGTTGGGCATCGGCTATTTGCGCACCTTCTATCAGTTCGATGTGCCGTTCATCGACAAGCCCCTGGCGTCCTGGTGGGTGATCATCGTCATCGCGCTGGCCATTCGGCGCCTGCCTTATGCCTTGCGCGCCTGTGTCGCGGCCTTGCAGCAGGTCAGCGTGATGCTGGAGGAAGCGGCCGAGAACCTGGGGGCGACGAAAAGCCGCACCGTGCGCCGCGTCGTCGTGCCGCTGATGATGGGCGGCATCGTCGCCGGCTTCGTGACCAGTTTCGCCACCGCCTCGGTCGAACTGTCGGCGACGATCATGCTGGTGTCCCAGGAATCGGACGCGCCGCTTGCCTACGGCATCTATGAATTCATGCAGTCCGCGTCCGGGCGCGGGCCGGGGGCGGCGCTGGGCATGATCGCCGTGCTCATCATCGGGATCGCGACCTATCTGTCGCACCGCATCATCGATAAGAAGGAAAGCGAACGGGCGCCCCGGCAGGCGGCGGCCCCGCAAGAAAAAGTCCAGGGAGCATAATCATGGCACTGAACCAAACCAGCGGCGTCACGGTCACCGTCGACAATCTCAGCCTGTCCTTCGGCAAGACCGAAGTGTTGAAGGGCGTGAACCTGGAGATCAAGCCGGGCGAGCTGTTCACCTTCCTGGGCCCGTCGGGGTCGGGAAAATCGACCCTGCTGCGCTCCATCGCCGGGTTCGGGCCGCGTCCGGGCGGACGCATCCTGATCGACGGCGACGACATCGCCGGCCTGGCGCCCTGGGACCGCAATGTCGGCATGGTGTTCCAGTCCTATGCCCTGTGGCCGCACATGACCGTGCGCAAGAACGTCGCTTTCGGGCTGGAGGAACGCAAGGTTCCGGCGCGCGAGATCGCCGAGCGGGTCGAGGCGGCGTTGGATCTGGTCGGGCTTGCCGCCTACGGTGACCGCCGGCCGTCGCAATTGTCCGGCGGACAGCAACAGCGGGTCGCCCTGGCGCGGACCATCGTGGTCGAGCCGCGGGTGCTGCTGCTGGACGAGCCGCTGTCCAACCTGGACGCCAACCTGCGGGTGCAGATGCGCCGCGAAATCCACGAACTTCAGCGCAAATTGAACCTGACCACCATCTTCGTGACCCACGACCAGGAAGAGGCCAACACCATTTCCGACCGCATGGCCGTGCTTGATCAGGGCGTGATCCAGCAGACGGGGACGCCGCTGGACCTTTACGACAATCCGGCCAACCGCTTCGTGGCCAGCTTCCTGGGCACGGCCAATCTGCTGGAAGGCCGGATCGAGGCCGGGGACGGCGGGCTTTGGTTTGCCGCGGACGCGGGGCCGCGTCTGCCGCTTGCGCCGGGCGCCGGGGCGGCCGGTGACCGAGTGGCCGCGATGATGCGGCCGCAGAACCTGACGATCACGGATGCGGACGGCGCGCTCGGCGAGGCCGCGGCGGTGTTGGAGGGTACGGTGGAGATGCTGGAGTTTCTCGGCACCATCGTGCGTTACGCGGTGCGGGTCGGCGGGGCGTCGATGCTGGTCGACGAGACCCATCGCGTGGGCCGGGCCGTCCATGCCGTCGGCGACAATGTGCGCCTGGGCGTCGAGGCCGCCGATATCCGGCTGTTGCCGGCGTAAGCAAACAGCCCCCGGGGGTGCTTTCCGCACCCTCCGGGGGCTGTGCTTTCATTACAGGCTGGCGAGGACGCTTTCGGCGCTGGTCTTCTCGAAGGCGCCGGCGGCGTCGATCTCGATCGATTTCACCGTGCCGTTGTCGACGACCATGGCGAAGCGCTGGCAGCGCAGGCCGAGGCCGCGCGCGTTCAGGTCGAGTTCCAGGCCGGCGGCCTTGGTGAACTCAGCCGAGCCGTCGCCGACCAGCAGAACCTTATCGTCGGCACCCTGGTCCTTGGCCCAGGCACCCATGACGAAGGCGTCGTTCACGGACATGCAGACGATCTGGTCGATGCCCTTGGCCTTGAATTCGTCGGCCTTGGCGATGAAGCCCGGCAGGTGCTTGGCCGAACAGGTCGGCGTGAAGGCGCCGGGCACGCCGAAGATGGCGACCTTCTTGCCGTTGAAGATGTCGTCCGTCGAAATCGCGGCCGGGCCTTCGCCGGTCATCTGGTAGAGCGTCGCCGCCGGAATCTTGTCACCAACACCAATCGTCATTGGAATTTCCCCTGAATCTGGATTTTCAAACCTGGCCGGGGGCGGCGGTAGACAGGTGCCGCCCGGGCCGTTCATGCCAGCATGAGATAGTGGATTTCGGCGAAGAGTCCATGAAAAACAGCCCCGCCGGCGGCGGCCGGGCTAGTTTTTCGCGATCACCACGTTGCCCGCGCGGGAGACGGCCTCGGTCACCGCGTTTTCCGTCAGCAGTTCGGGCAGCGGGATGCCGTCCGGGGCCTGCGGCCCGTAGACGGCGTTGAACGGAATGCCGTAGCGCCCGAATTTGGCCAGGTAGGCGGCGATCACCGGATCGGGGCGGGTCCAGTCGGCGATCATGGCGACGATGCGTCCGTCGACGATGGCCTTGCGCACCACGCCCTGGTTGAGGACCAGGCGCTTGTTGACCTGACAGGTGATGCACCAGTCGGCGGTGACGTCGACCAGAACGGTCTTGCCCTCGGCCACCAATCGGGCGATCCGCGCCTCGTCGAACGGCTGCCAGTACAGGCGGGCATCCGCGTCCTTGGCGCCGCGCAGGTTCGTCTCGCCGGCGGTCCGGGGGGGCGCGTCGCCCACGGTCGGCAGCACGGCGGCGGCCAGCACCATGGCGACGCCAAGCGCGATGGGGGCCCCCGGCACCAAGGCACGGGCCGGTTTCACGCCGCGCCCGGACAGCCACAGGACAAGGCCCAGGACGGCCAGCCCGGCGGCCAGCCCGGCCGTGGCGGTCGCCCCCAGGATGCCCATGACGACCCACAGCAGCCAGCCCGCCGTGGCCAGCAGGGCCAGGCCCATGATCTGGCGCAGGCGGATCATCCAAGGGCCCGGGCGGGGCAGGCGGGTGGCGGCGGCGGGCACGGCCGCGATGGCGAGGTACGGCAGGGCGAGGCCCAGCGCCAATCCGGCGAAGATGGCATAGATTTCCAGCGCCCCCCGGGCCAGGGCGAAGCCCACGGCGGTGCCCAGGAAGGGCGCGGAGCAAGGCGTCGCCAGCAGGGTCGCCAATGCGCCCTGAAGGAAATGACCCATGGGGCCGGTGTGGTGGCCGGGATCCACGGCATGGGCGCCCAGGTCGCCGATGGTTTCGGGCAGGGCGATCTCGAACAGTCCGAACAGGTTGCAGGCGAACACGAAGACGATCACCGCCATGGCGGCGAGGAACCAAGGTTGCTGGAACTGAATGCCCCAGCCGATGGTCATGCCGGCGGCCTTCAACGCCACCAGCCCGGAGGCCAGCACCATGAAGGCGGCGAGAATGCCCAGCGCCGAGGCGATGAATCCGCGGCGGACCTGCCCCGTGTCGCCGCCGCCGTGGCCCATGACGCCCAGAACCTTGATCGACAGCACGGGCAGCACGCAGGGCATCAGGTTGAGAATCAGCCCGCCCAGCACGGCCAGGGCGATGAACAGCAGCAGGTTGGGCTGCCGCGCCGGGGTTGTTTCCGCGATGCTCAAGGCCGGGGCGTCGGCGGGCGGCGCCAGGTCGCCGGGCGTCAGCATCAACTGCCGTTCGGCACTGCGCGCGCCGTCGACCAGGGTCGCGGTCAGGGTCTCCTTGGCCAACCGCTGCGGCCCGCCGTTCAGGTCCTTGACCCCGTAGACGGTGACGTCCAGGCGCGCCTCGCGCCCGTTGTCGGAAAAGGTCACATGGGGCTTGGAGTAGGCCAGGACCTCGGGGCCCTCCAGGTAGATATCCGGGGCCGAGAACGGCATTTCCGATTTCGCCCGCACGCTGATCAGCATTTCGCCCTTGGCGGTGTCGCCGGGGCTCAACGCCGCCGCGTCGGCCAGCATCAGCCCATGCCCGGTGCCGTCGCCCGGCACGGTGGCGGCGTGGCGGCTGATCAGATGGGCGAATTCGCTGGGCTCGGCCGCCCCCGCCGGCAGGGTCAGGCTCAGGTCGGCCGTGTAGGGAATGCAGATGTCGTCGCAGGTCAGGTAGGGGATCGTGGCCTTGACCATGAGGGGCTTGCCCGGTTCCGCCGGCACGGCGTCGATGGGGAACACGACCTCTTTCTTGTAACCGAGGGTTTCCAGGCCCAGCACGCTGAACCGTTCCGGCGCGGGCCAAAGAACCTTGGCTGACTTCAGGTTGCCCGAACCGTCCCAGTTGGGGCGGGGCGGGATACCGGCGTCGCCGGGCGACCGCCAATAGATCTTCCATCCCGGCTGCATATGGAATTCCAGGCCCAGACGCAGCATCGCGGCCGACCCCGTGCCGGTCACGGCGGCGATCAGGCGGGCCTTGGTCTGCTCCGTTTCATGCCAGGCGGATTGCGCCGTGCCAGCAGCCTGCGCGGCGGTCGCGGAGACCAGCAACAAGGCGGCCGCGATCAGGGCGGTTGGGCGGACGGCGCGAAAAAGGGTTGCAGCGGTCATGAGGCGATTCTTGTTTTCCGGCGGGGCGGTATGGTTTTTACGGTGCCCATATTATGGCACGGCGCCAGCGGACACAGCCAATAAATGGCGCGTGATTACGGCGGTTTCCGGGCAGTGCACGATGTTTTTTCGCAGGGGTGTGCTTGCGGGGCAGGGGGCACGACGCCATAATTATCAGGCGCGGTTGTGCTATAAACTGGTGAAACTGGACGGATATTCGAGGCTCATCCCATGCCCCGGACCCTAGACGACGAAGCCTATCTGGCCGGGCATCTGCTGATTGCCATGCCCAACATGCCGGATGAGCGGTTTTCCAAGACGGTGATCTACATGTGCGCCCACAATGCCGATGGCGCGATGGGGCTGGTCGTCAACAAACCTCTGGAAACGCTCAGCTTCCCCGATCTTCTGGAACAGCTGGACATCGTGCCGACCGGGCGCAGCCAGCCCATCAACGTGCATTTCGGCGGCCCGGTTGAATCGGGCCGGGGCTTTGTTCTGCACACCCCGGACTATGTCCAGGAAGCAACCATGGTCGTCGACGAGCAGATCGCCCTGACCGCCACGGTCGATATCCTTCAGGCCATCGCCGACGGCATCGGCCCCCGGCAATCCCTGCTGGCGCTTGGCTATGCCGGATGGGGACCGGGGCAACTGGATTCGGAAATCAAGGCCAACGGCTGGCTGCATGTGGCGGCCGATCCCGCCCTTGTGTTCGGCGGCGGCATGGACGACAAGTGGGAACAGGCGATGCTCAAGATCGGCGTCGATCCGCGCATGCTGTCGGACGAAGCCGGCCACGCCTGAACGCCGCCAACCACGCCGGAACCGTTGATATGAGCCGCCCCTCCAAACGCAAGCCCGCGGACGACCTGCGCCGTCTTCTTCTGGACCGCATGGAAGCCTGCCCAACCGCCGAGGCCCTGAACGACCGGGTCATCCTGCCCTTCATCCAGGCGCTGGAGGATGTTTGCGGGGCGCGCGGCTATGTCCTGAACATCTACGGCGAACAGGCCAACCTGACGTTCACCGGCGACGAGGACGTGGCCGAGGAAATCTACGCGCTGATCGAAAATTATCTGGACAGCCGTGCGGGCGAGTCCGCCGACGGCGAATGATCCGGGCGGATTACATACGCCTGTAGGCCGAATTCAGTTGAAAACCGGAGATCAAGGCCGCACCGTGGACGTTGATTCCGCCGACGGCGGGTATCCGGATGCCGAAAAAAGGCGGAGCAGGCATTCAGGGGGAGCCAGAGCATAGGGGAAGGGCCCGGCGCCATGCTGATCCCGCATGACGACTTCAAGGTCTCCCGGATCATCAAATCCGATTTCATGGATGTTGAGGGTCTGGAGGTGCCCGGCTTGCTCAAGGCTCATGAATACTGGGACAAGGTGCGGGCCGGCAGGGTCGGTCCGCCGCGCCGTGACTTTCGCCTGGAAGCCCTGCCGGCGGAGGTCATTCCCTGCATGGTGATGGTCGATTTCATTGGCCCGCCGCTCGATTTCTATTACCGCTTTTTCGGCACTCGCATGGTCGAGATCGCCGGTCAGGAATTGACCGGGCGGCGTTATTACGCGGACAAGATCACGGGCTATGGCTTCGTCAATGCGGAGATATTTCCGATCATGATCGAGAAGCGCGTGCCCATCTGTTCGCGGACGCAATGGATCACGGTTCGGGGGGTGGAGATGATCACGACCACCGTGCGTCTGCCGTTGTCGGAAGACGGCGAAACCATCACCGGCGGTGTCACGGCGAACAGTTTTCAGACAGGCCACATTTAGGGCGGGCAGCCGTCCTGCGGTGGAAACACGTTGAATTTCAGGACCGGGCGTCCCACGATATTGCGTGACGGGGCAACGGCGCCTGCGGCAGGTGATACAACCCTAGGTTCCCCCAAGCATGTTCGAATCCATCCGGGACCAACGCGTCGCCTATATCGTCGATAAGGAAATCCTGGACCTATCCGGTATGGATGACCCCGGACATATCGCCGCCTTTGAATATTGGGGCAGGGTCCGCCGCGACCGCGTCGGACCGCCGGTTGGCGAATTTCGGTTGGAGGCCTTGCCGCCGGCGATCATCCCGAGCATTGCCGTGATTGATTTTCTGGGGCCGCCCATGGATTTCCGCTACCGCTTTTTCGGCACCCACATGGTCGAGGTCGCGGGTCAGGAACTGACCGGAAAGTGCTATTTCGCCGACAACATCAAGGGGTTCGGATTCGTCAACGCGGAAGTGTTCCCGGTGATGATCGAACGGCGCGAACCGATCTATTCGCGCACCCGCTGGATATCGGTGAAGGACCTGACGTTCACCACGACATCCATCCGCCTGCCCCTGTCCGAGGACGGCGCAACCATTACCGGCGGCGTGGTGGTCGACCGCTTCACCCCCGGTCACGGGGCATGAGCGGGATACGGCGAATCAGGCGCTGAGCCGGGCCGCGAAGGCGTCGCCGGCTTCCAGGTTGGCGAGTGGCCCGATGGCCGACAGGGTCGGTTTGGTGCGGAACAGGCGTTCGGCCACGCGCACGACGTCGCCCGCCGTGACGGCATCGACCTTGGCGACGATTTCCTCGGCCGGGACCGGGCGGCCGTAGATCAGCATCTGGCGCGCCAGTTGTTCGCAGCGCGACGACGTGCTTTCCAGGGACATCAGGATCGACGCCTTCAACTGGGCGCGGGCGCGGGCGACCTCGTCCTCGTCGACGGACATCCGCACCTTGTTCAGTTCGTCCGCGATCAGCGGCATCAGTTCGGTGACCTCGTCCGATCCCGTGCCGGCATAGACGCCGAACAGGCCGCCGTCCGCATAGGCGGACTGATAACTGTAGATCGAATAGACCAGACCGCGCTTTTCGCGGATCTCTTGGAACAGGCGCGACGACATGCCGCCGCCGAGCAGCGCCGACAGCACGGAGGCCGCGTAGTAATCGTCGTCGTCGTAGGCCAGGCCTTCGAAGCCTAAGGTGATGTGGACCTGTTCCAGGTCACGGTCGACCCGCACGTCGCCGCCGCCGTAACGCGCGGCTTCGCGCGCCGCCGGTGCCCCCGCGGGCAGGTCCTTGAAGGTGGTGCGCACCATGTCGACCACGCGGTCGTGGTCGAGGGCCCCCGCCGCCGACACGACGCTGACCGGGGCCGCGTAATGGGCGGTCATGTAGTCGAGGACCGCGTCGCGGGACATCGCCTCGATCAGGGCTTCCGAGCCCAGGACAGATCGCCCCAGCGCCTGATCGGGAAAGGCGACGGCCTGGAAGTTTTCGAACACGATATCGTCGGGCGTGTCGTGAAGCTGATGGATTTCCTGAATCACGACATGGCGTTCGCGTTCCAACTCGTCCGCGTCCAGGGTCGCGTGCTGTACCAGGTCGGAAATCACGTCCATGGCCAGGCCCAGGTCTTCCTTCAGCATCTTGGCGTAATAGGCCGTGTGCTCGCGGGACGTATAGGCGTTCATATGCCCGCCGACGGCTTCGATCTCCTCGGCGATGGCGCGGGCACTGCGCGTCTCCGTGCCCTTGAACACCATGTGTTCCAGCAGGTGGGACACGCCGTTCACGGCCGCCGGTTCGTGCCGGGCGCCGACGCCGACCCAGGCGCCGACGGACACGGTTTCGACCCGGTCCATGCGTTCGGTGACGACGCGAAGGCCGTTTTCAAGATCGGTGATCTGTACTGACACTCAGGATTCCCTTACGCGAGGGTTGTTTCGATGGCGTGTTTCAACTGGTCTAGATCGTTGGCCAGGCTTTGGCAACGCTTCGGCCGGTCCAATAAATCCGCCAGGCGCGCGGGCAAGGCCGGGCGCAGGCCCGTGGCGTCCTCGACCGCGTCGGGGAATTTCGCGGGATGGGCGGTCGCCAGGATCACCATGGGCGTGCCGTCCGGCGCGGGGTTTTCCCGCGCCGCCCCCACGCCGATGGCCGAATGGGGGTCGATTAGTTCGCCCGTCGCGCCGTGAACCTGTTTGATGATTTCCTTGGTGCCGGCGTCATCGAACCGCGCGCCCGCGAACACCTTGCGGGCGCGGGCCAACTGGTCGGCGGATACTTCGAACCGGCCGGTCTTGCGGAAATCGGTCAGCACCCGGGCGCAGGCGGCGCCGTCGCGGTCGACCAGGTCGAACAGCAGGCGTTCGAAATTGCTGGAGACCTGGATGTCCATGGACGGGCTGGTGGTCGGCACCACGCCCGCCATCTCCATGGCGCCGGAGGCGAAGAAGCGGGCCAGGATGTCGTTGGCGTTGGAGCCGACGATCAGTTTCGCGACCGGCAGGCCCATCTGCATCGCGCCATAGCCCGCGAACACGTTGCCGAAGTTGCCCGTGGGCACGGAAAACGCGACCGGCTTGTCGGGCGCCCCCAGTTTCACCGCGGCCCAGAAGTAATAGACGATCTGCGCCATCACCCGGGCCCAGTTGATGGAGTTCACGGCCGACAGGTTGTAGCGGTCGCGGAAGGCCTGATCGTTGAACAGGTCCTTCACCCGGTCCTGGCAGTCGTCGAAGGTGCCCTCGATCGCGATGTTGTGGACGTTGACGGCCTGCACCGACGTCATCTGCGCTTCCTGAACGGGGCTGACCCGGCCCTTGGGATGCAGCATGAAGATGTCGATGGCGGCCTTGCCGCGGCAGGCCTCGATGGCCGCCGAGCCCGTATCGCCCGAGGTGGCGCCGACGATGGTGATGCGCCGGCCGCGTTTCTTCAGCACGTAATCGAAGAACCGTCCCAGCACCTGCATGGCCACGTCCTTGAAGGCCAGGGTCGGCCCGTGGAACAGTTCCAGCAGGTATTCATCGTCGCCGATCTTCTTGAGCGGCAGCACGTCGGGCGCATCGAAGGTCGCATAGGCGTCCTCGACCAATGCCTTCAGGTCGGCGGCGGGGATGGCGTCGCCGATGAAGGGCGCCATGATCTTCTGCGCCAGGGCCGGATAGGGCAGGTCCTTCATGGCGCGGATGTCGTCGGCGGAAAACCGCGGCCAGGTCTCGGGCACGTAAAGGCCGCCGTCGCGCGCGAGACCGGCCAGCAGGACGTCCTCGAAACCAAGCGCCGGGGCCTGGCCCCGCGTGGAGATGTATCTGGGCTGTGTCATGTCAGGGCGCTAGATAGCGTGTTCTGAGGTGCATCTCAAACACCTTCGGGTCGAGCGGCTTGCCCGTGGCGGCAATCAGCAGGTCTTTCGCGCTGACGGACGAGCCCTTGCCGTGCACGTTGGCGCGCAGCCAGGCCATCAGCGGCGCGAAGTCGCCGCGCCCGATGGCGGGCTCGATGGCTGTGTCCTGATCGCGGGCGGCGGCGTAAAGCTGCGCCGCCGTCATGGCGCCCAGAGTATAGGTCGGGAAATAGCCCCAGGCCCCGTCGTACCAATGGATGTCCTGCAGGCAGCCGAGGGTATCCGTCGGCGGGCGGATGCCGAGCAGGCGTTCCATGCCGTCGTTCCACGCACCCGGCAGGTCGGGGATTTCCATGTCGCCCTCGATCAGCGCCTTTTCCAGGCGGTAGCGCAGGATCACATGGGCCGGATAGGTGACTTCGTCGGCGTCGACGCGGATGAACGACCGTTCGACCTGGGTATAGAGCCGGAACAGGTTGTCCGCGTCCCAGGCCGGGCCCGTGCCGCCGAAGGTTTCGCCCATGATCGGGGTTGCGTAATTGAGGAAGGTCTTGGACCGGCAGACCTGCATTTCGATCAGCAGGGATTGCGATTCATGCACGGACATGCCCAGCGCGTGGCCCACGGGCTGGCCGCGCCAATCCTTGGGCAGGCCGCGTTCGTACATGGCATGGCCGGTTTCGTGCAGCACGCCCATGAGGGCCGAGGTGAAATCGTTTTCGTCATAGCGCGTGGTGATGCGCACGTCGTCCGGCGTGCCGCCGCAGAAGGGATGCAGGCTGACGTCGAGCCGCCCGTGATGGAAGTCGAAGCCCAGCATCTCCATGAACCGCTGGCCGAGCGCCTTTTGCTTTTCCTCGGGAAACGGGCCGTCGGGCAGAATGACCTTGGGCGCCTTGGCCTGATGGTCCAGCACCTCGCCCAGGAACCCGGGCAGGAAGCCTTCCAGTTCGCCGAACACGGCGTCGATTTCCGCGGACCGTCCGCCCGGTTCGTAATCATCCAACAGCGCGTCGTACAGCCCCAGACCCAGGGCTTCGGACTTCATCTGCGCCTGTTCGCGGACCAGGTTTAAAAGCGTGCTCACCAATGGCTGCACGGCCTTGAAGTCATTATCGGCGCGGGCTTCGCGCCACACGGCTTCGCAGGTGGTGGAGGCCCGGGACAGCCGCGTTACCAGATCCTCGGTCAGCGCCGTCGCCTTGGTGACGCGGCGTTTGATCTCGCGCAGGTTGGCGCGCTGCCAATCGGTCAGATCGGCGGCCTCGGCCTCGGCGGCGGCGACCAGATCACTCGTTTCCGATGCGGTCAGCATGCCGTGATGAACGGCGGACAGTTCGGCCAGTTGTTCCGAGCGCGCTTCGTGCCCGCCGCGCGGCATCACCGTCGACATGTCCCAATGCAGGACGGCCTGCGCTTCGGACAGGGCGTTCAGGCGCCGGAAACGGTTTTCCAGGCGGGCATAGGCGGGGGCTTCAGGGGATTGGCTGTCCGGCATATCGCCTATATGGGGTCAAAAGACCGCGACGAACAGGGTGCGGTCGGCCAGCAGGGCCAGGAAAATCCCGAACAGATAAAGGATCGTATAGAAAAACATCGGCCGGCAGGGGCCCTGCTTGGCATCGGCGACGTTTTCCGCCCGCCACACTCGCGCCATGTGCACGACCAGCCCGACGTTCAGGCCGGCGACCGCCAGGGTGTAAAGCCAGCCCGACAGGCCGAGCAGGGTGGGCGCGAAGGTCGCGGGGATCAGCAGCGCCGTGTAGACGGCCATCTGGATCTTGGTGCGGTGTTCGCCGACCACCACGGGCAGCATGGGCACGCCCACGTTCTGGTAATCCTGGCGGCGGAACAGGGCCAGCGCCCAGGTATGGGGCGGCGTCCACAAAAAGATGATCATGAACAGCGCGATGGCACCCCAGGGATCGGCCAGGAATCCGGCGTTCCCGGTCACGGCGGCCCAGCCGATGACCGGCGGCAGGGCGCCCGAGGCGCCGCCGATGACGATGTTCTGCGGCGTCCGGCGTTTCAGCCAGACCGTGTAGATGAACACGTAATAGAGGATCGTGAAGGCCAGCAGCCCGGCGGAAATCAGGTTGACCCAGGCACCCATGGCAATGACCGAGGCGATCGCCAGGACCGTGCCGAACACCAGCGCGTTGCCCGGGTCCATGCGGCCCGCCGGGATCGGCCGGTTCATGGTGCGCTGCATGTGCAGGTCGATGTCGCGGTCGTACCACATGTTGATGGCGCCCGAGGCCCCGGCGCCGATGGAAATGCACAGGATCGCGACGAAGGCTTCCAACGCGCCGATGGTGCCCGGCGCCATGACCAGGCCGACCATGGCCGTGAACACCACCAGCGACATCACCCGGGGCTTCAGCAAAAGGGCATAGTCGGCCAGCCGGAACTGGGGCTCCGGTCGGGGCGCGGCCTCGGCCGGTGCGCTGATATGCGGGGCGACGGTGTCGCTCACGGGCGTCCTCATGACGTTGATCTGTGTGCGTGGCCTGGGCGCTTTATATTTTAAGTTCGCGCCGAGGGCCAGTGTCCGTTGGTCCAGGTCGGCGTAAAAGTGCCCGCCCGACGATCCAGATGAACATGACGCCGCCGGCCACGGCGATCACCGCACCCACGCCCATGCCGTAGAGCCCGACCTTGGCGCCGAACGCTTCCAGCCCGGCGACGTCGCCCGCCACCTTGCGCGGCGCGCCGTACCCGCCGGCCAGGAACAGGCCCGCCGAATGCAGCGCCTGGCCCAGGCCGTAGAGCCAGAACAGGGCGAACACGGCGCGGCCCAGCCTGGGGGCCCGGTCCAACGACGGCAGCAGGGCGCAGAACACCAGCCCCATCAGGGCCAGGTTCACGCCGCCGATGACGCCGTGATAATGGGCCGGGGTGCGGGTGTCGGCGCCGTCGACGAACAGGCCGAGCAGCCCGCCCAGGAAAAACACCGCCATGGACAGATGGAGGGCGGACCGCGCCAGACGCGCGCGGTCGTCGGCGGGCGGCGTGCCGCCGCCGGTGAACAGGAAGGCGGCGGCCAGCACGACGGGAGCCGGGCCCAACAGGTATTGCAGGTCGGTGAAGGCCCGGGTCTGTTCGGGGCTGAACATGGGGTACGCCCAGTACAGGGCGGGGCCGATCGACGCGAAGGCGGCCAGGGCCGCCATGGCGGCGAAGAACAGCCCGCCCGGAAGCGGCCGCCCCGCGGCCCCGGCCAGGGCCCACCAGGCGCAGAGCATCAGGCCCGTGTTGACGAACTGCAGGACATGCCCGCCGCCCCAGAACAGGCGTTCGTTCAACTCCACCGAGGCCGGTTCACCCGAGGCCGCCTGAAAGGTCACGGCGAAGCAGGCGAAGGCGGCGACGTAGATCAGGCCCGTCAGCAGAATGCCCAGGCCGCCCGGACCCGGTTGGTTGACGCGGCGCAGGAACGCCGCCGCGAGGCGCAGGACGACGAACAGCACCCCCATGAAGATGAACACCAGGCCCAGGTAGTAGAGTGGGTCGATCACCGTCGGCACGTAGTTGTTGAGGGACGGCTGAGTGTCGTGCTTCAGGGCCGGGATCATCAGCAGGATTTCCCCGGCGGCCACCATCCACACGGCCGAACGTCCCGTCGACCGGCCGCGCGACCGGCCGCCGTCCAGGTGATAGGTCGTGGCCGCCGCCAGGGCGCCGAGCAGGCAGAGGAACCACACGACGAAGGAATAGACGACGTGGATGACCAGGCCTTTTTCGAAGAAATGGAGCGGCCAGGGAATCATTCGTTCCGCCCCGGGCACGCGGGACACGGCCAGCATCAAGGCGAACGCCCCGGCGATGGCGAGCGCGGCCAAGCCCAGCAGCAGCCAGGCGCGGGTTTCCCAGCGCGCGTCCTCGCTGCCGGCGGCGGCGCCCAGGGTTCCGTCAGGGATTTCCACGTTGTCCGTCATTGGCCCGTATAAGGATAAAGGTGCACGGCCATGACATAAACCACGACGCCGGAAATCCCGACATACATCCACAGCGGCCAGACCCAGCGCGCCAGCGCCTTGTGGCGCGCGAACTGGCCGGTCAGAGCCCGCCAGAAGGTCATGGGAACCAGCGGCGTGATGGCGATGGCGCCGATCACATGGACGATCAGGATGGTGAAATAGACGGGCCGGATCATGCCTTCGCCGCCGAACTTGGCGAAACCGGAATTGAACTTGTAGATCACGTAGACCACCAGGAACAGGGCCGAGGCGGCGGCCGCGCAGAGCATCATGGCGCGGTGTTTGTCCTTGGCACCCTGCCGGATGAACACGTAGCCGATGGTCATGAACACCACGGACAGGGCGTTGAAACCGGCGATCAGGTGGGGCAGGTCTTGAATGGTCATGACGGTGGGCGGTCTAGCGAGTCGTCATATTGAGCCAGAAAAGCAGGTACATCGTCACCGCCACGACGCCCAGGATGGCGCCCAACTGCCAGTTCTTCATCATCTTGCGTTCCTTGCTCAATTTCGTGCCGCCCGCCTGTCGGGCAAGAACGTCGCCATGTCGGCGGCGGCGGGGGCCGTCCGCCCCAGGTTGGACCTCGATGGCGGAAAATCAAGGCTATTAGGCCGTTTGTCCAGGGTAAAAAAGCCTTTGCAATGCCGCCGGGGGATGCTAGCTAAGACCTCTCGTCTCCCCGGTGGCGAGGCGCCATCGCGCGCGGCCGGGCGTAGGCATAATGGGTTAAGAAACAAGGGCCTAACGGATTAACGTCTTTTGAGTGTAAATCCCAATGCCCGGTAATTTCGGATGAGGACCATGACCTTGAGATTGCACGCCCTGATCACAGGTGCCGCACTTTTCCTTCTTTCCTTCGGCGGCAGCGCCTTGGCGGACGGCATCGCGAAGCCCTGGCAAATGAACTTCCAGGAAGCCGCGTCCCCGGTCATGGAACGGATTGAGGATTTTCATAATCTGCTGTTCTGGATCATCACGATCATCACGTTGTTCGTGCTGTTTCTGCTGATCTACGTGATCGTCAAGTTCAACGAAAAGGCCAACCCGGTGCCGTCGAAGACGACCCACAACACCTTCATCGAGGTGGTGTGGACCGTGGTGCCGATCATCATTCTGGTGGTGATCGCGGTGCCGTCGTTCAAACTGCTGTTCTTCCAGGACAAGTACGAAAACCCGGACATGACCCTCAAGGTCGTCGGGCATCAGTGGTACTGGTCCTATAAATATCCGGATCACGGCGATTTCGGGTTCGACAGCCAGATGGTCCAGGCCGAGGATCTTAAGCCCGGCCAGCCGCGCTTGCTGACCGTCGACAACATGGTCGTCCTGCCGGTCGACACGAACATCCGCGTGCTGCAGACCGCCGACGACGTGATCCACAACTGGGCCATGCCGGCGTTCGGTCTGAAACTGGACTCGGTTCCCGGCCGGACCAACGAAAACTGGGTGCGGATCACCAAGCCGGGCGACTATTACGGCCAGTGTTCGGAACTCTGCGGCGTCGGCCATGCCTATATGCCGATTCACGTGAAGGCGGTCTCGAAGGAAGAATTCGCGGCCTGGGTGGCGGCGGCGAAGGCGAAATACGCCGACTCCATGCCGGCCCCGGCAGCCGGAGAGGCCCAGGTTAAGGTCGCCCAGGTCAAAAACTGATCGGGCGGTTTATTCGGCATTTCAGGAATTCACGGCACGCCGCGGCGGCCGCAATATAACGGAACGAGAAGAGGTTGACCCATGGCCAGTGAAGTGAGCGCCCACGACGGACACGGCGGGCACGACGATCACAACCACGCTCCCAAGGGCATTGGGCGGTGGCTTTATTCCACCAACCACAAGGACATCGGGACCCTGTACATGGTTGTCGCGATATTCGCGGCGATCCTGGGCGGGGTGGCGTCCTGGCTGATCCGGTTGGAACTGGCCGAACCGGGCATTCAGTTCATCGCCGACGCGCACTTCTATAACGTCCTGGTCACGGCGCACGGCTTCCTCATGGTGTTCTTCGTGGTCATGCCGGCGCTGATCGGCGGATTCGGCAACTGGTTCGTGCCGATGATGATCGGTGCGCCCGACATGGCCTTCCCGCGCATGAACAACATTTCGTTCTGGCTGCTGGTCGCCTCAACGGTGCTGCTGGTCTTCTCGGGCGTCATCGGCGGTGGCGCCGGCACGGGCTGGACCGTGTATCCGCCGCTTTCGAGCATCGATTTCCACCCGACCATGGCCGTCGACTTCGCCATCCTGTCGCTGCATGTGGCAGGGGCCTCGTCGATCCTGGGCGCCATCAACTTCATCGTCACGATCCTGAACATGCGGGCCCCCGGCATGACGATCCACCGCATGCCGCTGTTCGTGTGGTCGATCCTGATCACGGCCTTCCTGCTGCTGCTGGCCCTGCCGGTGCTGGCGGGCTGCCTGACCATGCTGCTGACCGACCGCAACTTCGGCACCACCTTCTTCGTGCCGTCCGGCGGCGGCGATCCGATCCTGTGGCAGCACCTGTTCTGGTTCTTCGGCCATCCCGAGGTCTACATCATGATCGTGCCGGCCTTCGGCATCATCTCGCAGATCGTCTCGACCTTCTCCAAGAAGCCGGTGTTCGGTTATCTCGGCATGGCCTACGCCATGGTTTCCATCGGCTTCATCGGTTTCGTCGTGTGGGCCCACCACATGTACACGGTCGGCCTGAACGTGGAAACGCGGGCCTACTTCGTGGCCGCCACGATGGTCATCGCGGTGCCGACGGGGGTTAAGATCTTTTCGTGGATCGCGACCATGTGGGGCGGCTCCATCCGCTTCGACACGCCCATGCTGTGGGCCATCGGCTTCATCTTCCTGTTCGTGGTCGGCGGCGTGACCGGCGTGGTTCTGGCCAACTCGGGCGTCGATCTGGCCTTCCACGACACCTATTACGTGGTCGCCCACTTCCACTATGTGCTGTCGCTGGGCGCCGTGTTCGCGATCTTCGCCGGCTGGTACTACTGGATCGGCAAAATGTCCGGCCGTCAGTATCCGGAAGCCCTGGGCCGCCTGCATTTCTGGGTGACCTTCGTCGGCGTCAACATCCTGTTCTTCCCGCAGCACTTCCTGGGCATGGCCGGCATGCCGCGCCGTATCCAGGATTACCCGGACGTTTATTCGGGCTGGAACATGGTGTCGTCCATCGGCGCCCTGGTGACCATCGCCGGTACGCTGTTGTTCTTCGTCGTGCTGTGGCGCACCCTGTCCGCCGGGAAGCCGGCGGAAGCCAATCCGTGGGGTGTCGGCGCCACGACCTTGGAATGGACCGTGCCGAGCCCGGCGCCGTTCCACACCTTTGAGGACGTGCCCGACATGACCGGCAAGGCCGAGGCCCACTAAGGCCCGGCGCTGGAACTGGCAACGAGGACCCCGCCCGTGTCACGGCAACCCCGCAATTCCAACAATCGGCGAACGGCGCTTGCGCTGTTCGCCGTTGTCGGCGGCATGGTCGGTCTGTCCTATGCGTCGGTTCCGTTGTACCAGCTGTTCTGCCAAGTCACCGGCTACGGCGGCACGACCCAGGTGTCGGACGCCGGCGCCAAGACGGTTTCGTCGGCCATGCAGGGTAGGACGGTCACCATCGCCTTCGACGCCAACGTGGCGCGCGACCTCAACTGGGACTTCCGCCCGGAACAGCGCCGGGTGACGCTCCATGCCGGGGAACAGGCGCTTGCCTTCTATTCCGCGAAAAACGACGAGAGCACGCCGGTCACCGGCACGGCCAGCTTCAACGTGACGCCGTACAAGGCCGGCATCTACTTCACCAAGATCGAATGTTTCTGCTTTACCGAACAGACCTTGCAGGCCGGCCAGCAGGTCGACATGCCGGTGCAGTTCTATGTCGATCCGGAGTTCTTCACGGACCCCAACACCAAGGACGTGCGCGAGATCGTGCTGTCCTATACGTTTCACCGGGCGGCTGATGCCGCCTCCGCCGTTCAAAAGACCAGCGCCGTCGCTGTTGGCGACGCGCGCCCGGGCGGTTGACCGGCTCCATCTGACAGGCTTACGGGAACCGCGGTTCCCCATACGAACGACCAAAGGGAGTAAAAAGAATGGCGAGTGGCGGTAATCATCCCTTCCACATGGTGGAGCCCTCGAAGTGGCCCCTCATGGGATCGGTGGCGGCCCTGATAACGGCCTGTGGCAGCATCTGGTTCATGCACGGCGGCCCCTGGTACCTGATGGCGGCCGGCTTCGTCATCATGTTCTACACCTTCTACGGTTGGTGGAAGGACGTGGTCGCCGAAAGCCTGACCCGCAAGTACCACACGGATGTGGTCGCGCACGGCCTGCGCGTCGGCATGCTGCTGTTCATCGCTTCGGAAGTGATGTTCTTCTTCGCCTTCTTCTGGGCCTTCTTCCATGCCAGCGTGCCGTTCCTGTCGAACGTCGCGACCGTGCCCTGGCCACCGAAGGAGATCATTCCCTTCAATCCCTGGAACATCCCCTTCCTGAACACCTTGATCCTGCTGACCTCGGGCGCCACGGTGACGGTCGCCCACCATGCGATCCGCCATGGCGACAACAAGATGTGTGCGCGCTGGCTGGTTTACACGGTCATCCTGGGCATGATCTTCACGGGCTTCCAGGCCTACGAATATCACCATGCGACCTTCGGCCTGAAGGACGGGATCTACCCGTCGACCTTCTATCTGGCCACCGGGTTCCACGGCTTCCACGTCATCGTCGGGACGACCTTCCTGCTGGTCTGCCTGTTCCGGGCGTCGAAGGGCCATTTCACGGCGGAAAAGCACATCGGCTTCGAAGCCGCCGCCTGGTACTGGCATTTCGTCGACGTGGTCTGGCTGTTCCTGTTCGTCTCCATCTACTGGTGGGGCAAGGGGACCGCGACCCAGCTTCTCTAAGTCGAACACCATCCTTTGGTTTCGGAAACGCTCCCCTTCGGGGGAGCGTTTTCTTTTGTGGGCTTTCATCAGCGTCTGCTAGTAATCGGCGCATCGCCGCCTTATCTTCAATTCACGTCTGGGGGATGTAGAATTTTCAGGAGTTGACCATGAACGACCTTGCGAGCAGCCCATCCCCCAGTGCGGACGGCGACGGCGCCTCGCCGGTGATGCGCGGCATCCGTGGCCGCTGTCCGCGCTGTGGCGAAGGCCGCCTGTTCAAGGGCTACCTCAAGGTCGCCGACACCTGCGACGTCTGCGGCATGAGCTTCCATGGCCATGACACCGGCGACGGGCCCGTCGTGCCGGTGCTGCTGATCATCGGCGGGATCATCGTCGGATTGGCGCTGGGGCTCGAGGTTGTCTACGAGCCTCCGGTCTGGGTCCATCTGCTGCTGTGGATTCCCCTCGGCACGCTGCTTACCCTCGGCATCATGGTGCCGCTGAAGGGCATGGCCGTGGGCCTGCAGTACAAGTATCGGTCGACCGAGGAAGAGACACGCCCGGGCGGGGTCTAGGGCCGGCCGGAGCGAGCCTGCGCCGGCGGGCAGGGCACGGTGGCGTAGGAACAAAACACGCAGCAGTCGCCCGGTTCCGGCGTCAACAGGCTGCCGCATTCCATACATTGGTAGTAATAGATGCACTGGTCCGTCGGCATGACCTCTGTCGCCGTATGCTCGCACAGGGGGCAGGTCAGGGTCGTGATCTGGGAAATGGGGCCGTCGATGCTCATGCCTGTGATCCTACGGCAGATAGCCCAGGAACCGCCACCACAGGAAGCTCAGCGGCAGCAGAAAGACGATGGTCAGCGCCGCCAGCAGCAAGGTGAATTGCCCGGCCTTGCGCAGGCTGACGCCGCCCAGTTGCAGCGCCACCACCAGCGGCGGTACCTGATAGGGCAGGAACATGGTGGAATAACCCAACACGAAGGTCATCAGCACGGTGACCAGGGGAAAGCCCGTGGCCGTGGCCAGGTCCTGGGCGAAGGGCGGCAGCACGGCGGGCACGCTGGGGGCGGTCGCCAGCACGCCGGTCGCCGCGCCCAGCCCGATCAGGGTCGCGAAGTTGGTCGCCGGGGTCGCCGGGTCGAGCGGCAGCAGCGGCAGGATGCGGGCCGCCAGTTCCCGTCCCACCCCGGAATCGACGATGATCGCGGCGACGGACAGCACGGCGGCGATGTAGATCACCGAGGCCGTGTTGAAGCGGGTCATGAAGTCGTCCTTGGTGACCAGATCGACGCCGGGCAGTAGGCAGACCACGCCCGCCGACAGGGCGATCCAGGCCGGCGAAACGCCGTGCCAGAAATCAAGCGCCCACAGGGCCAGGGTAACGCTCAGGACAACGGCCAGAACCTTTTCGTCGCGGCTCATGGGCATGGCCGGCGCTGTCTGCGCGGTAGGCGTGTCGGCGCGGTCGGGAAACAGCATCAGCACGGCGAAATAGATGGCGATGGCCTTGAGCACCCCGGTGATCGGAAAGTGCAGCAGCAGATAGGCGCCGTAAGTGAAATGCATGCCGTAGAGCGTTTCCGCCGTGCCGGCCAGGACCATGTTGGGCACGTTGGCCGGCAGGATGGCGACGGCCGGCATCCAGGTGCCGCAGGCCACGGCCATCACCAGGCCGTTGCGGCCGTTGCGCCCCGCGGTGAAGCCCAGGCGGTCGGCCAGGGCCAGGGCGATCGGCACCAACAAAATCACCCGCCCCATGGTCGAAGGCATGAGGAACGACAGCGCCACGCCGACCAGCACCATGGCGGCGACCTGGGCCTTGTAGGTTTCGCCGAACAGGCCGGTCAGCCGCGCCGCCAGCCTGCCGCCCAGGCCCGTACGGGTGACCGCGATGCCGACGATCAGGCCGCCGAAGGTCAGCCACAGGGCGGTCGATGACCAGCCGGCGAAGATCACGTCGGCCGGGGCCACGGCGATCAGCGAGGCGACGGCGAAGAAGGCCAGGCCGGTCACGAATTCGGGCATCACGCCGGTCGCGAAAAAGCCCATGGCGAACAGAACCAGGGCGCCGCCGCGCAGGACCTTGGGCTCCCACCCCTCGGGCGTGGGGGCAAGCAGCAGCAGGACCGCCAGGGAAAACACGGCAAGGGCCGTCCACCTGGGCAGGGTCATGGTCACGGATCGTGCGGGCATGGGTCCTCCATTGTCCCCGAGGGCGTCCCCCGCCATGCTTTTAGCGGGCGGGCCTGCCGGGGAAAAGTGCTCAATGGCCGGAAATCCACAAGGCCAACCCGTGGCGCGGCCGGGCAAAGGACGATACACTCGTATCAGCCATCGCCGTCCATTGCTGGAATCTGGCCGCATGACCAAGACATCCGAAAAGTCTCCGCCCCGCATCGGCGTCACGGAAACCAAAGCCGGACCGGAAACGCCGTTTCCCGACGCGGAGGCGGCGCAGCGCGCCGCCCAGGTGCTGAACGAACGCTGCCAGCGCATCATGCAGCAGTTCTGGGACCGTCAGGCGGAACAGCAGGGCTTTCAGATTCCGGACCCTCTCGTGGTCGGCAAGGCGTTCTTCGAACTGGGGGCGGCTATGTTGCAGGACCCGGTCAAGCTGGCCGAGGCGCAGTCCAAACTGTGGCAGGGATATGCCGACCTGTTCGATGCGGCGTCGAAGCGTCTGAACGGCGAAACCCCCGGCCCGGTGGCCGTGCCCGCCGCGGACGACAAGCGGTTCAAGGACGAGGCCTGGTCGGAAAACGTCCTGTTCGACACCTTGAAGCAATCCTACCTGCTGACGTCGAACTGGATCCGCGAGGCGGTCAGCGACGTCGACGGCCTGGACTCCAAGACGCGGGACAAGGTCAATTTTTATACCCGGCAATGGGTGAACGCCCTGGCGCCGACAAATTTCGCGGCGACGAACCCCAAGGTGATTCAGCGCACGCTCGACACCAAGGGCGAAAACCTGATCAAGGGCCTGGATCACTTGCTGGCGGACCTGGAGCGCGGCGAGGGCCAACTGCGGATTTCCATGACCGACGAAACAGCCTTCACCCTGGGCCAAAACATCGCGGTCAGCCCGGGCAAGGTGGTGTTCCAGAACGACCTGATGCAGTTGATCCAATATGCGCCGACCACGGAAAAGGTGGCCAGGCGGCCGCTTCTGATCGTGCCGCCCTGGATCAACAAGTTCTATATCCTGGATTTGCAGCCCAAGAACTCGTTCATCAAATGGGCGGTCGATCAGGGCCATACGGTGTTCGTCGTGTCCTGGGTCAACCCGGACGAGAGCCTGGCCGGAAAATCCTTCGAGGACTACATGCTCGAAGGGCCGTTGGCCGCGATGGACGCGATCCGTGACGCCACCGGCGAGGACAGCGTCAACATCATCGGCTATTGCATCGGCGGCACCTTGACGGCATCGACCCTTGCCTATCTGGCGGCGCAGCCGGAAGGCGCCAAGTACACCGCCGACCGGGTGGCCTCCGCGACCTTCTTCACGACGATGACGGATTTTTCAGAGCCGGGTGAACTGGGCGTGTTCATCGACGAGGAGCAGTTGGACCTGCTTGAGGAACACATGGCGGAAAAGGGCTACCTGGAAGGCAGCTACATGAGCCAGGTGTTCAACATGATGCGCGACAACGACCTGATCTGGTCTTTTGTCGTGAACAATTATCTTCTGGGCCGCGAGCCCATGGCCTTCGACCTGCTGTACTGGAATTCCGACAACACGCGTATGCCCGCCATGATGCACGGCATGTACCTGCGTAAGATGTATTTGGAAAACCGGCTGGTGACGCCGGGCGGGATCGCGCTTGCCGGAACGCCCATCGATTTGACGAAGATCAAGACGCCGGTGTACATGCTGTCGACCTCCGACGACCATATCGCGCCCTGGAAATCGACCTATGCGGCGACCCAGCTTTATGCCGGCCCGGTGCGCTTCGTGCTGTCCGCGTCGGGCCATATCGCCGGCGTGATCAATCCGCCGGCGGCGAACAAGTACTGCCATTGGACCAACGCCAAGACGCCCAAGAATCCGGACGCCTGGCTTAATGCGGCGACCCGCCACGAGGGCTCCTGGTGGCCTGACTGGCAAAAGTGGGTCGCGAAAAAATCCGGCGGCCAAGTCGCGGCCCGCCTGCCGGGCGGCGGCAAGCTGGCCGCCATCGAGGACGCACCCGGGTCCTACGCCGCGGTGCGTCTGGGCTGACAGATCAGTCTACGACGCCGACGGCGATCCCATCGTCGGCGCGTTTCGATTCCTTCTTCGTCACGGCGATCTGCTGCGCCAGGTCGTCGGGCGTGATCCCGGCGCGGCCCGGTTTCAGGTGCATGACGGCGATGGACACGGACAGTAGGGGAAAGACCCGCTCGACGCCGCCGCGGTCCTTGGCGACGATGCCGCCGGTGTCGCGGGCGTCCTTGTCGTAAAAGGTTTCGACCTGATGGCGGAACGACTCGCGCAGATCGACCAGCCGTTCCCGCGCCTGATCCAGGCCGACACCGCGCCAACCGGCGAAGAAATCATCGCCGCCGATATGGCCCAGAAAGACCCCGTCGGCGATGAATGATTTTTTCAACAGTTCCGCGAACAGCAGGATCGCGCGGTCACCCTGGCGGAACCCGTAGGTATCGTTGAACGGCTTGAAGTTGTCGAAATCGAAATAGGCGATGACCGCTTCCGTATCGCCGTCGGTGACCAGGTCGGTCACGTATTCGACGACCATGTGGTTGCCCGGAAGCTTGCTCAGGGGATTGGCGTCGCGCGCCATGGCCAGATGCTTTTCGTTGACGACCTGAAGCAGCGACGCGGCGGTCAGGAAACCCACGTAACGCAGGTTCTCGACCACGATGATCCCTTCCTGGGTGCCGGACAGGGAATATTTCTCCAACACCCGCTCCGCGTTGTCGTGGATGTCCGCCACGGGGCAGGGGCGGATGAATTCGTTGAGGTGACGCTTGTAGGACACGTTGGCCAGCAGGTCCTTGCCGTAACGCGAATAGGTGAAATCCTTCAGGTCTTCCTCGCGGATGATGCCCAGCGGCTCGTCCATGTCGTCGACCACGGGAAAGAAGGTCATGTTCTTGTTTTCGCGGAAATGTTCGAAGGTCGCCATGATGTCGCTGCTGCTGCGGATGGGGGCCGGCATGGACAGTTCCTGATCGATGAAACGGCGGTCCGTTTCACCCTTGCGCAGGTCGCGCACGCGGGGATAGGCATCCCGCAGGTCGGTTCCCAAAACCAGCGGCCGTTCGATGAAATAGCCCTGGATCAGGTTGCAGCCCATTTCCTTGCAGGTCAGCAGTTCCTTTTCCGTCTCCACGCCCTCGGCGATCACCGTGATGCCCAGGGTCTGGGCCAGGCTGACGATCTGCGACACGAACAGCTTTTTCATGCGGTCGGTCTCGATCCCGGAAATGAAGAAACGGTCGATCTTGATGTAATCGGGGTTCTGGTCGTACAGCAGCTTCAACCCCGCGAAGCCGGTGCCGAAATCGTCGATGGCGATGCGGAACTGCCGGCGCCGGTAGATTTGCGCCAGGGTTTCGGTGCTGGAGATGTCGCGATCGACCTGATGGCGTTCGGACACTTCCAGGGTCACGCGTGACGGCGCCAGATTCGCGGCCCGGGCGGCCTCGACCGTGTCGGCGGCACGGTGATCGTCGGTCAGCAGCACGCGGTTGTCGATGTTCAGGAACAGGCGCACGGACGGTCCCAGGTTGAGCGCCGAAAACTGTTTCATGGCGCGCCCGCGCAGCAGGACTTCGATCTCCTGTAGAATGCCCATGCGGAAGGAGAAATCGAAAAAGGCGTGGATCGACGCGAAATCCAAATCCTCCTGCCCACGCATCAAGGCTTCGACGCCGTAGAGATGCCCCGTATAGGGGTCGATGATCGGTTGAAAGGCGAACCGGACCTCGTCCCGCGCCCAGGTCAGAAACCGGGTAGTGGGATCATTGGTGGGGCGGCGCGGTTCGGCGGTGGGGAGAGCGATGGTGGGGTTGGCGGGGGTCATGGCGCTTCCGGTTGGTTGACGGCCCATGATGTTCGGGCGGGATGTGGCTGAATGTGTCCCGATTTGTCGACAATTTTCGGTATAGGTCGGGAAATGTCCATGGCAATCAGCGCGTGAAATCAAAACTTCATCTGTCGTTCATGGATGGGGCGGCCCGCATTGCCGCGATGACCGGGGCGCCGGCGCCGGGGGATGGGAATGCGGCGTTGCGCCACAAAAACATTCACATATTATAGATTGTGTTTGGGTCAAGGAAGGCAACCCGCGCCGCTGCATGGGGCGGTGCGGGCGGCGTTTGCATTCACTGGGGGGGGTAATGACCAAGCTGATCGATTTTAAGAAACTGAGCACGAAATTCTTCGGGGCGACCGTGCTTCTGTTCGCCATCGCGGGGACGGTAACCGTCGTCATGAGTACGCGCAGCCTTGATCGGTTGAGCGCGATCATCGGCGAGGGCGACGGCTTGCTGAGCCGCGAAGAGACATCCCTCAAGGCCGCCCAGATCGACCTGCTGAAGTCGGAACAGGCCCGCCAGCTTGCCGACATCGCCGCCGCCGCGGCCCGCGAACTGGGCGTGCGGCAGCAGACCATCGCGGTTCAGGAAGAAAACCTGCGCGGCTTTTATCAGGGCGCGTTGCGCATCATCGCTTCCCAGTTGGAATCGATTCTTTCCCCCATGGCCCCGGGCGACCGGGAGTTTTTCATGCTCAACGGTTCGGTCTATCTCGCGGTCATGCCCGGCGCCAAGTCGGTGAAATTCTTTGCCGCCCACGATGCGGCAAGCTTGGCCGCGGTCGTCGAACAGGAAGGCCTGACACCGAACCGCGCCAATGTTCTGGCCAGCGTCATCGCCGAAAACACCGGCACAGAGGCCCCGCATCTGGCGATCGACCCGGCCGAGGGCGTGATCCGTGTCGTCGCCGCCATTGGCCCGACCAAGGAGCGCTTCGGCCTGTTGGAAGTGGTGCTGGAGGACCGCCTGACACCCATGAAAACCGAAGCCCGCGACCTGGCCGCGTCTTTCGCCGCCAGGACCGAGACCAAGACGGCGGAACAGGAAAAGGCGTTCAAGGAGCGAGAGGCGGAGTTGACCGCCGCCGCCGCCGCCGCCGAACGGTTGCGGGCCGAACGGGCGGCGCGCACCGCCGAGGAAGAAGCGTCCGCCCGGCGTCTGCTGATCACGGCGGTGGTTCTGTCGTCCCTGTTCGGCGCGGTCGCCATCAGCGTCCTGGTGGTCGGTCTGATCACCAGGCCATTGGGGCGGAATGTCGCGATCATGTCGCGTCTGGCCGGCAACGACACCGATGTCGAGGTGTCGGACGCCCACCGCACCGATGAGATCGGCGAGATGGCGCAGGCGGTTCAGGTCTTCAAGGACAGCCTGATCGCGGCCGAACAGCAGGCCAAGGAGCGGCAGGCGGAACGCGCGGCCCGCGAGGCCCGGGTCCAGAAGATCGAGGGCATGGCCAAGGAATTCGATGCCCATGTGTCCGGGTCGCTCGACAACGTCAGCACCGCGACCAGGGACATGCGGGCCACCTCGGAGCATATGTCCGGGGTCGCCCGGCAGACCGCCGATCAGACCAAGGTGGTCACCCAGGCATCGGAAACGGCGGCGGCAAGCGTGCAGACCGTGGCCACGGCGGCGGACGAGCTGTCCAAGTCGATCTCCGAAATCGCCGAACAGGCGGCGACGTCGAGCCAGGTGTCCGAGGCCGCGGCCGATCAGGCGCGCAAGACCGATGAGCGGGTCCGGCGCCTGAACGACGCGGCGCTGAAGATCGGCGAGGTCATCCAGCTGATCACCGATATCGCGGAGCAGACCAACCTGTTGGCGTTGAACGCCACCATCGAGGCGGCCCGTGCCGGCGAGGCGGGCAAGGGCTTCGCCGTCGTCGCGTCGGAGGTCAAGAACCTGGCCAACCAGACCGCCAAGGCGACCGAGGAAATCGCCGCCCAGGTCGCCAACATTCAGTCCGAAACCGGCGACACGGTGCGCGCGATCGCGAAAATCACGGAAAGCGTCGACCGGATGTGCGAAATCGCCGCCGGTATTTCCGCGGCGGTCGAACAGCAGTCGGCGGCGACGCAGGAAATCGCGCGGAACACGGACGAAGCCACCGTCGGTACCCGCCGCGCCAGCGACAACACAGCCCAGGTCGCCCAGGCGGCCGCCGAAACGGAGCACTCCGCCGCCGAAGTGTTGAAATCCGTCGATACCCTCGACCGGGAAGGGGACCGGCTGCGCCGTTATGTCACCGAGTTCCTGGATCAGGTGCGTGCGGCCTGATGCCAACGGCGCCAAAAATGGACTGAAATGCGACCGGACTATTTACCGATGTCATTGAATACGGGCATAGTTCCGGCATGTCTAATGCGCCAGCCCTGAACATCCGCGACGCCGCCGCGGAGGATGCCCGCCGGTTCCAGGCCAATCTGGAGCTGCTGGCCGAGATGTCGCAGGATTTCGCGGCCTCGCGCGACCTGGACGCGGCGCTTCTGAAGGCCGTCGGGCATATCACGGATTCCGTCAATGCCGAGGGCGGGGCCTTGTTTCTGCTCGATGACGCGGGGGAAAACCTGCGCTGCCACGCCTGCGTCGGCGCGACGGAGATTACCGGCCTGGTGATCGCCGCGGACAAGGGCATTGTCGGGCGCTCGGTGCAGAACAACCTGGGCGAGATCGTCCGCGACGTGTCGAAGGACCCGAACTTCTTCGGCGGCGTCGACGAAAAAACCGGCTATACGACCAAGTCCATTCTCTGCGCGCCCTTGACCGTGAAGGACGAGCGCATCGGCGCCATCGAGTTGATCAACAAGCGCGGCGGCGACGGACTGTTCAGCCCCGACGACCTGCATTTTCTGGAAGCCCTGGCGGCGTCCGCGGCGCTGGCCATTCTCAACGCCCGCCAGGCCGACGCCTTGCTGGAACAGGAACGCATCAAGCGGGAACTGGAACTGGCCCGCGAAATTCAAAGCTCCCTGTTGCCCCGGCAGCCCGGCGACGATGCGCCCATCGGCGGCGTCAACCAGCCCGCGCGCGAGGTTTCCGGCGATTTCTTCGACCATTTCCCGCTCGAGGACGGGCGCATCTGCTTCTGCCTGGGCGATGTCTCGGGCAAGGGGGTCAACGCGGCCCTGCTGATGGCCAAGACCGCCAGCCTCTACCGCTGTCTGGGCAAGGCGATTTTGTCGCCGGGCCGCCTGCTGGCCCTGGTCAATCGCGAGATTTGCGAAACCGCGGCGCGCGGCATGTTCGTGACCATGGTCGGCGGCATCTACGATCCGCGCACGGGCGTGGTCACGCTGTCCAACGCCGGGCACGAACCGGCCCTGCTGCTGACGCCGGAGGGCGATTTTCAGGCTTTCGAGGCCGAGGGCCCGCCGCTCGGCATTCTGGCCGATCCGCCGACCAAGGATGGCTACCCGGAAACGGCGATCGACCTGAAGGGCGGCAGCCTGTGGATTTTCACCGACGGCGTGACGGAAGGCTATGTCGACGACGCCGGCACGGAACTGGGCGTCGACGGCGTGAAAAGGATTCTTTTGGAAACCCGGGGCCAGACGCTGCGGGCACGGCTGGATGCGGTGGTCGGGCTTATCCAGCCCGGCGAGGGCGGCATGCGCGACGACGTCACCTTGCTGGGCGTCAGCGATACGGCGGCCGAGCGGCCGGCGGCCCTGGCCGCCGCCGAACGGGTGGCCGGTGGGTCGGAATTGATCATGTCCATGCGCCTGCCGGCGCGGGCCGACCGGCTCCGCGTGATCCGCCATGCCGTGCGCGCGGCGTTGGATTTCCTGATCTGCGAGGACGAGATGACCGAACAGGTCATCCTGGCCGTGGACGAGGCCTGCCAGAACGTGGTGCGCCATGCCTATGGCGGGCGCGCCGACGGTGAGATCGCCGTGGAACTGCGCCGCGACGGCGACGATTTCGTGGTCGAATTGCAGGATTTCGCGGCCCCCGTCGATACGGGCCAGATTAAGGGCCGCGATCTTGACGACATCAAGCCGGGTGGGCTCGGCGTTCATTTGATCCACGAGATCATGGACGACGTTCAGTTCGTGACGCCTCCCGCCGGGGTGGGTAATCTGTTACAACTGCGAAAGCGGCTTCAGACAAAAGCCGGCGCATCTTGAGGGGACTGGACATGAAGCACGAAGTCAAAGACGTCGGCGGATCCGTCGTGATCGCCTTCGAAGGCGACGTCGATCTGCAAACGTCGCCGAAGGCGCGTGAAGCCCTGTTGGCCACGGTCGGCCAAGGCAAGCCCGTGGTCGTCGATCTGGCCAAGGTCGGCTATATCGATTCGTCGGGTGTGGCCTCGCTGGTCGAAGCCCTGCAGACCGCCAAGAAGGGCGGCCAAACCCTGGCCCTGGCGGCGGTCAGCGAAGGCGCCTTGCGGGTGCTTAAACTGGCGCGCCTCGACGCCGTGTTCGCCATTCACGCCAGTGTGGACGACGCCGTTTAGCCCCTGCCTCGCCCCAGACGACCGGAGAAACCGCGCGTGACCCCAACCGATACCCGAAACCCGATCGTCGTAACGACCGAAAAGGTCGGCCGCGCCGCCGTCGCCGGGATCGAGGAAATCGGCCTGGGCGCCATGATGGTGGTGGAAAGCTTCTATTGGCTGATTTTCGGGCGGCGCGAAAAGCAGGCGGTGCGCCTGGGCGCCATTGCCGAGCAATGCATGGCCGTCGGTATCCAGGCGGTGCCGATCATCGCGCTTCTGGCCGCGACCATCGGCATGATGCTGGCCATTCAGGGCATCCATACGCTACGCATCTTCGGCGCGGAAAGCCGCGTCACCGTCGGCATTTCGTTTTCCGTGGTGCGCGAATTCGCGCCGCTGATCACCGGCATCGTCATCGCCGGGCGGTCCGGCTCGGCGCTTGCCGCGCGCATCGGCACCATGAAGATCAACCAGGAAGTCGACGCCCTTTACGTCATGGGCATCAACCCGGTGCGCTTCCTGGTCGTGCCGGCCATGGTGGCGATGCTGATCATGGTTCCGGCGCTGACCCTGTTTTCCGATTTTGTCGGCCTGTTCTTCGCCGGCGTCTATGTCAACCTGGACCTCGGGATCTCGCTCGCCGCCTATATGGATCAGACCATCGACCTGCTCAGCGTCGACGACCTCATGCACGGGCTCGGCAAAAGCGTCATCTTCTCGATCCTCATCGCCGTGATCGGCGTGGTCAACGGGGCCTCGGTCCAGGGCGGCGCCGAAGGCGTGGGCAAGGCGACGACGCGCGCCGTGGTGCAGTCCATTTCGGCGATCATCGTCACGGACATGCTGTTCGCCTTCGTGGTCACGCGGTAAGGACGAGGGCATGAACGACAACGCCCAGGCACAACCCCGCAATGTGATCGAGGTCCGCGATCTGGTCACCCATTACGGCGACCGCATGATCCTCAAGGGCATCTCCATGGACGTGCATGCCGATGAGATCATGGTCATCATGGGCGGCTCCGGGTCCGGGAAAAGCACACTTTTGCGCCACCTGATGGCGTTGGAGCATCATACGTCGGGGACCATGCGCATCCTGGGCCAGGACATCGACAAGCTGTCGGGGGTCGAATTGGTCGAACTGCGCCAGAAGCTGGGTGTGGCGTTCCAGGGCGGGGCCCTGTTCTCGTCCATGACCGTGGGCGAAAACGTCATGCTGCCGTTGTTCGAGCATACCGGCCTCGACCGCAAGACCATGGAGATCATGGCCCGCATGAAGCTGGAGGTCGTCAGCCTGGGCGGGTTCGAGAACCTGATGCCGTCGGAACTGTCCGGCGGCATGATCAAGCGCGCGGCCTTTGCCCGCGCCATCGTCATGGACCCCAAGATCCTGTTCTGCGACGAGCCGTCGGCGGGCCTGGATCCGGTCGTCGCCTCGGCGCTGGACGATCTGATTTTGCTGCTGCGGGACGCCCTGGGCATGACCGTGGTCGTGGTCACCCATGAACTGGAAAGCGCTTTCAAGATCGCCGACCGCATCACCATTCTGGACCGCGGCGAAATCCTGTTCATCGGCACGCCGGACGAACTGCGGGCCGACCCGTCGCAACGCATTCAGAACCTGTTGAACCGGGTGGCCGAGGATGACGCCATGGACGCGGATGCCTACCTGAACCGGCTGACGGGCGAACAGCCCGCCTACCGGCCCCTTTGAAAACCGACACGGTGAGAGCGAAGACGTGAGAAGCAACAAGATAAACTATCTGCTGGTCGGCACCTTCGTTCTGGCCATGATCGCCGGGCTGATCGTGGCCCTGTCGGTACTGACGGGACGCACGGGGGCGACGGACGCCTACCACGCCTATTATTCCAACGTCACCGGCGTGAAGTTCGGCACCCAGGTCGTCTACGAAGGCTATCCCATCGGCCAGGTCGAAACGGTGACGCCTGAGCCGTCCAAGGGCGGCATGCGGTTCCGCGTCGATTTCGAGATCAACGAAGGCTGGAAAATTCCCAAGGACAGCAAAGTGGCGATTGCAGCACCCGGCTTGCTCGCGGCGGTGACGCTGAGCATTTCCGCCGGCGCCAGTCCCGATGCCCTGGCCCCGGGCGCGGAAGTCATGGCGGTCGAGGGCGGCGATCTGTTCGCGGTCGTGTCCGGCGTGGCGGAAAAGCTGGGCGGGCTCAGCGACAACAGCATCGAACCTCTTCTGGCTAGCGTTCAGCGGGCCGTGAACAACGCCAACAAGCTGTTGGACAATCACGGCGAGGCCCTTGCCGGAGACCTCAAGCAGATGATCAACGAGGCGTCTCTGCTGGTCGCCGACGTCAGCCGCCGCATTCCCGTGGTCATCGACAACATGGAACTGATCGCGTCCGACGTGAAGTCGTTCAGCGGCGAATTGAAGGCCGCGGCGACCCCCGAAAATCGCAGGCTGGTCGAGGAAACGGTCGCCAACCTGAACGGCGCGACCAAGGACGCCCGCGCCGCCATGGCCAACGGCGACAAGTTGATGATGACCCTCACCGACATGGTCGGCAAGAACGACGGCGACCTGCGGCGCGCGATCAAGGATGCGCGCTACGTGGTCGAAAGCGTTGCCCGCCGCATTGACGCCATCAACGAAAACCTGGAAGGCATGTCGCGCAATATGTTGGAATTCTCGCGCCAGATCAGACAAAGCCCCGGCCTGTTGTTGAACAGCAAGCCGGTCACGGACGAGGTGCAGGCGAAATGAGAACGGCGATGATTCGACGATTGTCCGCGTTGGCGCTGGCGGCCGTTCTGGCGGCCTGCGGCGGCAACGCCACGGTGCCGGAAAACCACTTTTACCGGCTTGAGGTGGCGCCCCCCGAAACGAAGGGCAAGCTGCTGATGCCCGGCGTGCTGGAGGTCGACCGCCTGCTTGCCGCCGGTGAATTGACGCAGCGTTCCATCGTCTACCGTCATGCCGACAATCCGCACCAGCTTCGCGCCTATCACTATCATTTCTGGAATGAAGCGCCGGGGGTTCTGCTGCAGGCTGAACTGGTCAGCTATCTGCGCGCCGCCGGCATCGCCGGCACGGTGGTGACGCCGGAAATGCGCGCCCGGCCGAATTTCGCGGTGACCGGACGGGTCGAGAAACTGGAACGGGTGATCGGCGGATCGAACGCGGGTGTCATTGAAATGAACCTGGTGTTGCGCCGGGTCAGCGACGGCACGGTCCTGGTCGCCAAGACCTATACCCGCGAATTCACGCCCAAGGACGACGGCCTGACGGCCCTGGTCAAGGGATTCAGCGCGGCTGCCCGCGACATCTTCAAGGCCTTCGTGAACGACGTTGCCGCGAAAATCTGACGCCCATCGGACCCGCCGGGGGCGCGCCGGCGGCGGGCGGTCTGGCAGCCGCCGCGGCCATGCCCGCACGGTCCAGTTCAAGGAACCGGCCCGCGTGACCGTGACCGCCCTGGCGGCGCAGGGCGACGGGGTGGCGGACACGGACGACGGCCGCCGCCTGTTCATTCCCTTCACCGTTCCGGGTGACGAAATCGACGTCGAGATTGGCCCCACCCGGGGCGACGGGTTCGAAGCCCGCGTGCGGTCCTTCGTCACCAAGGGGCTTCGGGGCGCGGCGTTCTGCCGCCATTTCGAAATCTGCGGCGGCTGCGCCGTGCAGCATCTGACGGATGCCCATTACATTGAATGGAAACGCGGTATTCTGATTCAGGCCCTGTCCCGGCGCGGCCTGATGCTTGACGTGCTGGATCTTGCCGCCGTGCCCAGGGATGCCCGCCGGCGTGTCACGTTCCAGGCGGAACGCACGGACAAGGGGGTGATTCTCGGCTTCGCCGAACGACGTGGCCACCGAATCGTCGATATCGACGCCTGTCCTCTTCTCTTGCCGGAGATCAACGCTCTGTTGCCCCTGTTGCGCGATCTGGCGGTGGCGATGCTGCAAGCGGGGGAGCGGGCGCGCCTGGCCGTCGCCCGCACGGAAGGCCCCGACGGCGGGGCGCTCGACCTGGTGGTCGAACGCGACCGCGAACCGGACCTGGCGGCGCGTGAGGCCCTGGCGGATTTCGCGCGGCGGTCGAACGCGGCGCGGATTTCCTGGCGTGACGGGGCGGGGGTGGTCGAGCCGGTCGCCCATATCATGCCGGTCGCCGCCGAATTCGGCCCCGCCGTGGTGGAACTGCCGCCGGGTGGCTTCATGCAGCCGACGACGGCCGGCGAGGACATCCTGCGCAATGCGATTTTGGCCGGGGCCGAAGGCGCCACGCGCATCGCCGAGCTTTATGCCGGCGCCGGCACCTTCACCTTCGTGCTTGCCAAGATGTGCCGGGTCCATGCGGTCGATGGTGACGCAGCGCTGATGCGCGCCCTCAGCACCGGGGCGGGCCGATCCGGCCTGGGCGGGCGGGTGACCACGGAAACGCGGGACCTGGCGGCGCGGCCCCTGCTGCCCGGTGAACTGAAGGATATCGACACGGTGATCCTGGACCCGCCGCGGGCGGGGGCGCTGCGCCAGGTCGAACAGATCGTCCTGGCGCCGGGCGTGCGCCGCGTGGTCATGGTGTCCTGCAATCCGCAGACCTTCGCGCGGGATGTCCGGGTGCTGGTGGACGGCGGGTTCGATCCGGGGCCCGTCCTGCCCGTGGATCAATTCCCCTATTCCCACCACCTGGAATGCGTGGCGGTGCTGACGCGGGGCGGCTGACGTGCCCGGTCCCTACATGCCCACGGCGCGCATGTAGATGGTCAGGACTTCTTCCATTTCGTTGCGGTCGCTTTCATCCATTTTGCGCAGACGGATGAGCTGACGCATCACCTTGACGTCGAACCCGGCGGACTTGGCTTCGGAATAAACTTCCTTGATGTCTTCCGCGAGGGCTTTCTTTTCCTCTTCCAGACGTTCGATCCGGTCGATAAGGGCTTTCAGGCGCTCGCTGGCGGCGCCGCCGATTTCGCTTTCGCTCATGCTTGGGTGTCCTTGGGCTGTCTTTGGGATTTGGGGGCATGGGATGTGCGCGCACCATAAGTACCCGGCTCTGTCCGGGCAAGCGGTTGAAAAGCGGGGATAACGGGATGACGCTTTTTTAACGCCAGATATGTTCAGATTTGCCTTTATGCATGTATGATTGGGGGCAACATCCTAGTAAGGGGCCCAAAAAATGGCGGTTTATAAATTCGACCGCGTATCCGTGATGGTGTGCGAGGACAATGCCTTCGTCCGGCGCACGCTGGAGGATGTGCTACGGCAATTCGGTTTCGAGCGCATCACACTCCTGAAAAACGGTCAGGAAGCGATCGAAAGCCTGAAGCTGCTGAAACAGGCGAAAAACCCCGGTCCGGATCTGATCATCGCCGACCTGGTGATGGCACCGATCAACGGGCTGTTGCTGTGCCGCTGGTGCCGCTCGGCCAAGGAAACGCCGAACCGCATGGTGCCCTTCATCATGCTGTCCGGGGCGGCCGACCAGGATTACGTGGGCTCGGCCCGCGATTTGGGGGCGACGGAATTCCTCGCCAAGCCGTTTTCCGGCGAAACCATCTACAAGAAACTTCTGGAGGTCATCGACTTCCCGCGTCAGTTCGTGATGACCCAGAACTATTTCGGGCCCGACCGCCGGCGCAAGAAAGAACCGCCCGAGAACGACCGTCGGGAAAAGACCGAAGAGGACTGCACGGTCGTCTATTCGGCGGAAAAAATGACCAAGCCGAAGACCGACAGCGATGTCTTTTTGTTCAAGCCGACCAATTATCTGAGGGAGAAATGCGCCGGCGGCAAGCTCAACCCGCTTGAGCGCGGCGAGATGCCGACGGCGCTCATCGAAGAGGCGGAAAAGAAGCTGGAGCGCGCGACCCTCGACTTCACCAAATGGGCGCAGGACTACCTGGGCCGTCTGTCGGACCTTTGCACCCAGGCGCTGCTGGAGCCGGGCCGGCGGACGCAGCAGTTTGTGGAAATCAACCAGGTCGCGCTGGAACTGCGCGGGCAGGGCGGAACCTTCGGCTATCCGCTGATTTCGATCTTCGGCAAGATGCTGTTCGATTCGACCCGTGACGGCTGCCGCGAGGACGATGCTCAGGTGGAAATCGTCAAGGCCCATGTCGATGCCATGCGGGCGGTGCTGCGCGAAAAGATCGCGGGCGACGGTGGTGAGATCGGCAAGGAACTGATCAAGGCCCTGCGCGAAGGCATCGAAAAGCAGGAAAAGGCCCGCAAGGCCGCCATCGAAGAAATGAAACAACAGGCCGGCGGCTGACGCCCGGTCCGCCGCTCGTTACTGCGGATCGCCGGGCAGAATGCGGGTTTCCGCCAGATGGCGGATGGCGTCCTGCACCGCCGTTTCCGTAATCCGGGACAGGGCGGCCTCCGCGCCGACCCATTCACGCTTGCGGAAGTGCTTCTCGTCCCAGGTATCAAGCTGTTCGGTGACGTAGAAGGGAAAGATTTCGACCCGGTAGACACGCCCGAACTTGGAATAGAAATATTCGCCCAGGGGCTGCTCGCTGGTTTTTCCCAAAAGTCCCGCTTCCTCAAGCGCTTCCTTGGCCGCCGATGCGGCGGCGGTCATGTTCGGTTCGACCGTGCCCTTGGGCACGATCCAGCGCCCCGTGTTGCGCGATGTGATGAGGGCGAATTCGATCCAGGTTTCGGTCGTCCGGTAGGGGATGACGCAGGATTGTTCGACGGGGCGTGGCGTCAGCATGGGTCAGGATTCCGGCATTCTGATGGTTTCGGCGATCAGGCGGTCGACCACGGCGGCCAGGGCCGCATCGGGGGTTGCGCCGGCGGCAAGGGCATCGGCATGGGCGGCAAGCTGGCGATGGGCGCCGGTGCCGCGCGTCTGGATGGTTCTCAGATGGTCGATCTGGGCGGTGCAGCCCAGGGCCTCCGCATCCTCGGCGATCAGGCTCGTGATCTCGTCGAGCAGCAAGCCGAAGGGAACGACTTCGCCCTTGCCAAAATCGACCAGACCTTCGTCCAGCCCGTAACGCTGGGCGCGCCAGCGGTTTTCCTCCAGCAGCATGGGCGAATAGATGCGCCAGCGCTGGTTCCGCAGCTTCAGGCGGTACAGCATGCGCAGGATGCAGGTGAACAGGGCCGCGATGGCCAACGCGTCCTCCATCAGGGGGCAGACGTCGGTGACGCGCATTTCCAGGGTCGGGAACCGCGCACTCGGCCGCACGTCCCACCACAGCTTGGTCGCGTCCTCGATCAGGCCGGCATCGACCAAAACCTGGACATGCCGCTGATATTCGCTGAACGACTGGAACTGGTTGGGCGGGCCGGTGCGCGGCAATTCATTGAAGATGCTGAGCCGGTAGGACTTGAGCCCGGTGTCCTGCCCCCGCCAGAACGGTGACGAGGTCGACAGCGCCAGCAAGTGCGGCAGGAAATAGCTGATCTGATTCAGAAGGTCGATGCGCAGTTCGTCGTCGCCGCCCAGGCCGACATGGACATGCATGCCGCAGATCATCAGCCGCTGCGCCGGGGCCTGGATGTCGTGGGCGATTTGGTTGTAGCGCGCGCGGTCCGTATGATGCTGGGATTCCCATAACGAGAACGGATGGGTCGAGGCCGCGATCGGCGCCAGACCGAAATCGTCCGCGACCTCGGCGACGGTCGTGCGCAGTTCGGCCAATTCCGCCCGTGCCTGGGCGATATCGGCGCAGACGCGGGTATTGACCTCGATCTGCGAGGACAGGAATTCATGGGCGACGCGGCCCTTCAGGCGTTTTTTGCAGGCCGCGAACAGGCCTTCGGGGGCGTGGTCCGTGACCGCTCGCGTTTCCGTGTCGACGAGTAGGTATTCCTCCTCGATCCCCAGGGTGAAGGGCGGGGCGTCGTGCGCCACCTTAGAAGTACTCCACCTTGAACAGGCCGTCGTCGCGGAGGATCTCGGTCATGACGTCGGTGAGAATGCCGGCCCAACGCTGGACGCCCGCGTCGTCCGCGACCTGATCCTGGTTGATCTCAAGGACGCAGTTGGCGAGGCCGCAGGCCCCGGCATGGGCGTCGATGGTATAGGCAACGTCCTTGCCCGAATAGGGCAGGTTGTCGCCGACATCCAGGCCGCGGTCGTGCAGGGCCTTGATCAACGGCCTGGCGAGGCGCTGATCGTGGTTCCACAGCACGCCCACGTCCCAGGGCCGGGGGCTGCCGCCGAACCGGGGTGAAAAGCTGTGCACGGAAAACAGCACCGGCGGCCGGCGATGCAGCCAGACGTCGGTCATCGTGCGGCGAAGCAGCTGGTGGTAGGGCTCGAACAGGGCGTCCAGACGGGCCGTCATCTGGGCCGGGGTCAATGCCTGGTTGCCGGGAATCAAGGTTTCGTCCGAAACCTCGGGCATGCTGGTGGGATGACCCGGCGGGCGGTTGAGATCGACCACGAGGCGCGAATAACCCGCCAGAACGGCGGTCGCGTCCAGGGTCTCGGCCAGCAGGCGGGTCACGCCTTCGGCGCCGATGTCATAGGCGATGTGGCGGTCGAAATGTTCCGGATTAAGGCCCAGATCGTCCAGCGCCCGGGGCACCCGCCGGCTGGCGTGATCGCAGGCCAGGACCAGGGCGCCCTCGGCACCCGCATTGATCCGTTCCGCGGCGGGGGCTTCGTCGGCGGCCAGCAGGGGTTGACCCGCGTCTATGGGTTGGGGTGCGTCCATCCCCCCAATATAACGTTCTGCCCCGGCGGGGGGAGTCCCTTGTGCGGCCCCTGCGGCATCCCTGGACAGACGGTGCCGTCGCGGCAATAGTGCGGGCATCCCGCCCGCGACCGCGAAGGAAAACCCTGCGTGACCGATTCCCGGCAAGCCCTGCGAACCCCTGCCGGATGGATCCTGGCGGCGCTGGTCATGGGCGCCCTGTTCGCCGGGTCGTCGACCCTGTTCGTGCGCCTGAACGAGCTTGGCCCCGTCACCTCGGCCTTCTACCGGGCCTTCCTGGCCCTGCCGGTGTTGTGGCTGGCGATGGGCTGGGAAACCCGCGCGGGGGCCACGGCGCCGCCGCGCGCCCTGGGGCGGCGCGACCACGGGCTGCTTGCCCTGGCCGGGCTGTTCTTCGCGGGTGATCTGTTCTTCTGGCATCTCGCGATCATGAACACGGCGGTCGCCAACGCGACCTTGCTGGCGACTCTGTCGCCGGTCTATGTCACGGCGATCCTGTTCGTGCTGTTCCGTGAACGGGTGCGGCCCTTGTTTCTGGGCGGCACGGCCCTGGCGGTGGCGGGGGCGGCGCTGTTGATGGGCGACAGTTTCGCGTTCCGCCCCGACCGCCTGCGGGGCGACGTCTACGGCCTGGTCACCGGTCTGTTCTTGGCGGGCTACATGGTGACCGTGGGGCGGCTGCGGCAGCGGGCCGGGATCGGCACCGGCACCCTGATGTTCTGGTCGACCCTGGCCACGGCGGCGGCGTTGTTGCCGCTGGCCCTGGTGATGGAGGACCGCATGGTTGCCGGTACCCTGTTCGGCTGGGCCATGTTGGTGGCCCTGGCCTTGGTCAGTCATGTCGCGGGCCAGGGGTTGGTCGCCCTGGCCATGGCCCATCTGCCGACGGCTTTCGCCGCCGTCGGCCTGATCATGGAGGTCGTGGCCGCCGCCGTGCTGGGCTGGGCCTTCCTGAACGAGCCCCTCGCGCCCCTGCAATGGCTTGGGGCGGCGGTGGTCGTCGCGGGGGTCGTCGTCGCCCGGGGCGGCAGCCGGACCTGACGCCGCCCTTGACGGTCCCCGGGGGCGATGTGCGAGAAAGAGGGCGCAGGAGACAACGTTTTGCCCGAAGCCCCCATCGATAAAGCCCTATTGGAACAGTTGATCTGTTCCCCCTGTATCAGCGTGTGCGTGCTGGACGAGCCCACGGGCTTCTGCAAGGGCTGCTGGCGGACGGTCGACGAGATCGCCCAATGGCCCAAGCTGATGCGTCACCAGCGTCTGGAAATCCTGGGCCGTCTGGCCGAGCGCCGCGGCGCCGTGTCGCTGACCGACCGGGGCCGGGGGCCGATGCTGGCGTCGGACTGACCCGTCGCCCCAACCGTTTGGGATTTGCGGCTACCAGCTTCCCGTATTTTCCATCGACGTCCAGGGTTCGGCCGGGGCCAAGGCCTCGCCTTCCTGCAACAACTCGATGGAGATGCCGTCCGGTGAGCGGACGAAGGCCATGCGGCCGTCGCGCGGCGGGCGGTTGATGGTCACGCCGCCGTCCTGCAGGCGCTGGCAGGTCGCGTAGATGTCCTTCACATTGAAGGCGAGATGGCCGAAATTGCGCCCGCCCGCGTATTCCTCGGGGTCGTAGTTGTAGGTCAGCTCGATCTGGGAATCGGGGTTTTCCTCGGCCGCGACGAAAATCAGCATATAGCCGTGTTCGGGCCGGTCGGAGCGGCGCACTTCCTTGAGGCCCAGCAGGTCGCAATAAAAGCGCAAGCTGGCGTCCACGTCGGATATCCGCACCATCGTATGCAGGTATCTCATTTGCCTGTTTCTCCCTGAATGTCCTGGCGGTGTAGAGTTGGTCTAACAGATTCCAACACGCAAATCCAAGAGCCCCAGCCGTGACCCCGACGGATTCCGATCCCCCCCATCCGCTGCACCGTCTTTTGCCCTGGTTTATCTGGGGCCTGGGCACCTTCCTGTTCAGCTTTGTGCATTTTCAGCGGGTCGCGCCCGGCGTCATGGTCGATACCCTGATGCGGGAATTCGCCGTGGGCGGGGCCCTGCTGGGCAACCTGTCGGCGATCTATTTCTATTCCTATGCCGTCTTCCAAGTGCCCGCGGGGCTGATCGTCGACGCCTACGGCTCGCGCCGGATCATGGTGTTGTCGGCGTTGCTGATCGCCGTCGGATGTTTCGTGTTCGCCCAGGCCGAGACCGTGCCGGGCGCCTTCGCTGGAAGGCTGCTGATCGGCATCGGGGGCGGCGCGACCTTCGTCGTCGCGCTCAATCTCGCGGCCGTATGGTTTCCGCCAAGCCGCTTTGCCCTGCTCAGCGGTCTGACCGTGGGCGCGGGGGTCGCCGGCGCCGTCGTCGGCCAGGTGCCCCTGGCCTGGGCGGTCGAGGCCGCCGGCTGGCGGCCCGCCATGCAGGTGACCGGGGCGGTGGCGCTGGCGGCGGGGATCGGCGCCATTCTGGCCTTGCGCCTGCCCCGGCCAAGGGCGCCGGGGTTGCGCCCGCTCAGCCCCGGCCGGGGCGGCCTGCTCGTCGGGTTTCGCAGGGTATTGGCGCAGCGCGACCTTTGGATCCTGACTGGTGCCGGGGCCGGCAACATGTCGGTGATGCTGGCGTTCGGCGGCCTGTGGGCCGTGCCCTGGCTGGTTCAGGTCCATGGCATGACCCGTGGACAGGCGGCGGTTGCGGTGTCTCTCAACGCCGTCGGCTGGGTTGTCGGCTCGCCGCTGCTCGGCTGGATCGGCCAACGCCTGGGCGGGCGGAAAGTGCCCTTCGTCTGCGCCAATCTGGTGTCACTCGCCTGTTTCGCCACCCTCATCCTGGTGCCCGGCCACGGTTCGGCCGTGCTGCATGGACTGCTGTTTCTTCAGGGGCTTGCCACGGGGGCCGTGGTGCTGGTGTTCACCACCACCCACGAACGGTTCGCGGGCCAGGAAAGCGTGACCCTCGGCATCGTCAACACGGGGATCATGTTCGCCATCGCCGTGTTCCAGCCCCTGGTCGGCTGGGCCCTGGACCTGAATTGGCACGGCGACATGGTGGACGGGGCCCGGGTCTATGACGCCGCCGCCTATCGAAGCGGGCTCAGCCTGTTGTTGACCGGGGGCGTCGTCGCCGTGCTTTCGGGATTGATGCTGCCGGAGACGGCGAAGGCACGGGCATCCGGCGGTGCGGATTAGGGCGCTTATTCGGCGGGGACGATCTTGGGCGCGCGGCCGCCGACGATGCGGGTCTTCACATGATGGCCGACGGCGCCGCCGGTGACGATCGACGCCAGGGCGATCAGGCTGCCGAGGGACAGGGTGCTCATGCCCGACAGGCCGGCGCCGATGGTGCAGCCCAGCGCGAGCACGCCACCGAAACCCATCATGGCGGCGCCCAGCACGTAGCGGCCCATATGGCCCGGAGAATCGAATCCCTCGGCCTTGAGCGACCGGGTCGCCGCGGCCCAGGCGAAGGCCCCGGCCAGGGTGCCCGCGATGGCGGTAATGCCGAAATCGGCGGCCGTGCCCGTATAGGTCATGAGGAATTGCAGCGCGTCGCCCATGGGGGCGGTGAAGGTCAGGCTGACCGGACGGGTCGGATTGAAATCGTCGAAGCCGAGCACGCCCGAGACGTACCAGGACGCCGGAATCAGCAGGCCGACGACAAGACCGGCGGCGATCCCGCCAAAGGCGCCCGGCTGATGGCGCAGGCGGAATGCGGCAAGCAGACCGACGGCCATCAGGCCGGCGGCGATCACCAGGGCTGTCGTGCCGGCACCCTCCGCGCCTGAGATCAGCAGCGGCAGGGCCTGCGGCGTGTCGCCCAGGCTGAACGTGCCCGCACCCTCGATCCAGGTGCGCGGCAGGGCCAGGATGCCGCGCAGGGTGGCATAGGCGGTCAGGCCCAGGACCGTGATGACGACCCAGGCCCGCAGGTTGCCGCCCGCCGCCAGAACCAGATGGCGGCCGCCGCAGCCCCGTGTGATGACCATGCCGAACCCGAACAAGAGGCCGCCGACGATCAGCGCCAGCCACGTCACGGAGGTGCCGAGATAGATGCTGCCCTTCAGGTCGATCACGCCGAAATGCGCCAGCACCTGCGTGCCCAGAATCGCCAGCGGCAGGGCAATGGCCCAGGCGGCGGCTTGGCGGGCCGGGCGTCGGTCGATGACCTCGATCACGGCCGAGCGCAGGCAGAACCCGGAGGCGCGCGCCACGGTGCCGTAGATGAAGCCGACCGCAAGCGCGCCGGCGAGAAGAAGAAACCTGGGTTCAAGCGTATCCATGTCGTATCGGTCCTGCATGGCCCCGGGCGTTCGCCGGGTCCTTGGGGCGGTCGGTCCCTGTATTTAAACAGCGATTAAGGGGGAATCAATAATTATATTCACAAAAATATATGTGATTTAATTATATTTCACACAATTTGTGTACAATTGCCGGGTCGTGCCGATCCTGGGAATCCGGGGTTTTCCCCTGGGCACATCATGGTACAACCGCGGGTCGCCGGATTTCAGGTTCGGCAGGCCGACCCAGGGGACGTCCATGACCGCCTTCGCCTTCACCGCCGCCGTGTTCCTGACCGCCGCCGGGGCCCTGGTCCTGGAAATCGTGGCCGCGCGCCTGATCGCCCCCTATGTGGGGATGTCGCTATACACCTGGACCGCGATCATCGCCATCGTTCTGGCCGGACTTTCGATCGGGCATTGGCTGGGCGGGCGTCTGGCCGGGCCGGACGTCGGGCGTGCCGAGGGCGTGCGCCGCACGGCCCTGGCCCTGGCCGCCGCCGCAGTCACCACCCTGGCGTCGCTACCGCTGCTGCGTCTCGTTTCGGGGCCGCTGTTGGCGGGCGGGTTGGGCGCCGTCACGGCGGTGGTCGTGCTGACGGCGGTTCTGTTCCTGCTGCCGTCCCTGTTTGTCGGCATCGTCTCGCCCCTGGCGACCAAGTTGGCCATCGATGCGGAACCGGACCAGGCCGGGCGGGTGCTGGGCCGCATGTTCGCCGCCGGCGCCGGCGGCAGCATCTTCGGCACCCTGGCCGCCGGATATCTGTTCATTTCCTGGGTCGGGGCGACGGGGACGGTAATCGCCGTCGCCGTGCTGTATGCAACCCTGGCCGCGGCCTTCGGCCTGTGGTCGCGGCGCTGGGCGGCGGTTCTGGCGCTGCTTGTGCTGCCGGGGGGCGGGCTCGCGGTCTGGGGCAACACGCTCGCGGCCTACCGCTCGCCCTGTCAGGTGGAAAGCGACTATTTCTGCATCCGCTTCGACGACTTTTCGGCCATGAGCGGGCGGCCCAGCCGCCTGATGGTGCTCGACCACCTGGTCCATTCCATCAACGACCGTGACGACCCGACGCTGCTGTACAGCCCCTATGTTCATTTCGTGGACGAGATCGCGGATCTGCGCCTGGCCGGGCACCGCGCGACGCGGGCCTATTTTATCGGCGGCGGCGGCTATACCCTGCCGCGCGCCTGGGCGCGCCTGCACCCGGACATGAAGATGACCGTGGCCGAGCTGGACCCGGCGGTGACGCAGGCGGCGGCGGATCAAATGTGGCTCGCCCCAAAGGCGGACAATCTGCGCATCCTGCATCAGGACGCGCGGCGGGCGCTTTCGGCGCTGGATCGGTCGGAGCGTTTCGACGTGGTGTTCGGCGACGCCTTTCACGACATCGCGGTGCCGGCCCATCTGGTGACCCGGGAATTCCATGGTGAACTCGCGGCGCGCCTGAGCGAAGGCGGGTTCTACGCGGTCAACGTGGTCGACCTGGGCATCGATCCGCGTTTTCTGTTCGCCCTGGTCAAGACCTTGCGCCTGGATTTTCCCGCCGTCGAGGTCTGGAAGACCCTGGACGAAATGGACGAGACCGGGCGCGTCACCTTCATTGTTCTGGCCTCGGCGCGACCGACCCCGGAAACCCGCGTCGTCTCCCTGCGCGGTCTGGCGCGGGCCTGGGCACGCTGGCCGGAAGCCGACCTGGACCGGCGGCTTGCGGCGGTCGACCCGCCCGTGCTGACCGACGATCATGCGCCGGTCGAACGGCTGTTGTCGCGGCTGCTGCGGGCACCCGATATCTGATCTTTCCCCAAAGTCTGACTTTTCCAAGGCGCCTAAAAAAGGGGGCCGCGGTCTTTCACCACGGCCCCCATTCAGGCTTGGGGGAGGGAGAGTCTTCAGAAACGATGCCGGTTACGGCTTGATATAAGTGTAACCCATTTGTTGCAGATGGGAGAGTTCGGCCACGCCCGACGGCACGATGTCTTCCGGGAAGACCTCGAGAAGGTCTTTCTCGTAGTTGATCTTGCGGCCCTTCAGCGTGTTGTTGCAGACGTTGAATTTCACGTTCTGCGCTTTCAGACTGACGACCTGACCCTTCAGTTTTTCGTTGGTCATGGCGCCCTTCAGAAGACCCAGGCCGTTACCGTGCAGGACGACCTTGATCTCCATGTTTTCCGCGCCGACGGCGTTGATGTGGTTCTGAATGTTGCGCAGGGCGCCGCGGTATTTCTTGTCGGCGTCGCCGCCTTCATAGTTGATGTGATAGACGACTTTCTGCTTGCCGTAGGATTCGGCGGCATCGGCCTTGATGGCCCCGGCCAGGACAACCCCAAAGACGGCGAGCGCCGTCAGCATGCTGGTGAATACCTTCATTATTTCCTCCGTGTTTTTGTAGTTTAAGGCGCAACCCTATTTTGGGCGCCGACAATGGAAGGATTCCACACCTTTCAAACATATTCAATAAATCTTATGTGTTTTGTCGCGGTCGGGATCAGCCCCAAACCTGTCCCATGATGCCGCGCAGCCAAAGCTCCGCCTTCTCGGCCCCGGCTTGCAGATCCTCGGCCGTGGCCCCTTCGGGCGTGCGTTGCATGGTCGCTTCGTCAATGGCGACATGCCCGTTTGCCAGGTGAAAGCTGGTGCTGGCCTCGAACCCATGGCCGGGGGCGGCCAGGGAATAACAGCCTGCATGCCAATGGGGTGCCGGCATGTCGGCCTGGGTCAGGTCGCGGACGACGGCCTGGGCGCAGGTTTCCGCGACGCTGACTGCCGCTGCGGCGGCCTTGGGCAGGGGCGGGGCGAAGGCGGCGTCGCCGATGACATGGACATGAGGAACGCGGGTCGAGGCGAAGGTCGCGGGATCGACCGGGCACCAGCCCGTCTCGTCGGCGGCGCCGGCGGCCAGCGCGATGTCGCCGGCGCGCTGGCGGGGGATGAAGTTGACCACGTCGGCGGTCACGTCGTCGAAGTCCGTGGACACGGCGCGCGTTTCCGGATCGATGGCGCGGACGATGCCGTCGCTTTCCGCCAGCCGGTATTCGATCATGCCGGGATAGAGCGCCGCCCAGGCCTCCTCGAACAAAGGCTGCAAGGAGAACTTGGATTTGGCGTCGAACACGATGATCTTGGATTTGGGTTTGGCGGTTTTGAAGTAATGGGCGGCCAGGCTGACCCGTTCGCCGACCGCGGGCGGGCAGCGCAACGGCCCGACGGGGGCGACCAGGGCGAACACACCGCCGTCGGGCATGGCCTCAAGCTGGCGGCGCAGCAGGACCGTCTGCTCCCCCGCCTGCCAGGCGTGGGGAATCCGGTCCGCCGTGGCGGCTGAAACGCCCTCGACCTCGTCCCAGAAAAACCCGATGCCGGGCGACAGCACCAGTTTGTCGTAGGGCAGGATCGATCCGTCGGCGAGACGCAGGTTCCGCGCATCCGTATCCACGGCGTCGGCCCGGCCGGTGACGACGGTAACGCCGTCTCTGGCCAGGGCCCCATAACCGACGCTCTGATCCTCGATGCGGCCGAACCCGCCGATCACCGTGTTGCTGCCGGGACAGCAGACGAAGGTGGTGTCCCGCGCGATCAGCGTGACCTCGATCCCGGGCGCCAATTGCTTGATCCTGCGGGCGGCCGTGCTGCCGCCGAACCCGCCGCCGACGACCACGACGCGCCCGCCCTTGGCCCGCGCGACCCTGGGCAGAGCCAGCGCGGGGGCGGCGGCGATCAGGCCGAGGACGGTGCGCCGGGTCCAGCCGGAAGTCATGAAGGGTGTCCTTTCAGAATTCGCCCCGGCTTGACGCCGGGCCCCGCATCATGGCTCTAATCCCGGCCCATGAAAAGCATCACTCCCGACGGCGTTCGCGCCCAGTCCGTCATCGCCATCCTCCGGGGCGTTCTGCCGGCCTTGATGTGGGCGGCCCTGCTTGTCGGTCCGCAGGCCGCGTCGGCGGCGGAACTGGTGCTGTTCGAAAGCGACACCTGCGAATGGTGCGAACGCTTCCACAAAGAGGTCGGCCCCGTCTATCCGAACACGGCCGAAGCCAAATGCGCGCCGCTGCGCCGCGTCGATATCCACGATCCGCGGCCGGACGATTTGACCCATATCAAAGGCGTCGTCTTCACGCCGACCTTCGTGCTGATCGAGGACGGTCAGGAGGTCAGCCGCCTGGTCGGCTATCCGGGTGAGGATTTCTTCTGGAGCCTGCTTGAACGCGATCTCAAGAAACTGCGCCGGCCTTGCGCGGCCCCATAGCGGGCTTCGTGGCGGGGCCCGAGGGGACGGGTTTGAAGAGGCGAAACTCTACATTGATATATTGCATTTATTGAATATGCTTTGTCCAAGAACCTGCGAACAATCGGGGCATGGGGCCGCCAAAGGCTTCCTTTTTGGGAGATTTAAGATGTCGAAAAAGCTGTTTACGGGAGTGCTGGGCCTTGCGCTCGGCCTGAGCGCCGCCGACGCCGCGCGGGCCGAAATGGCGTCGCCCATCATTCTCGCCAATACCTGTTTTTCCTGTCACGGAACGGACGGACAAAGCGCCGGCGCCATGCCGTCGATCAAGGGGAAGCCCGCCGATTATATCGCGACCATGCTGACCGCGTTCCGAAACGGATCGAAGCAGGGGACGGTGATGAACCGCATCGCCAAGGGTTTTTCGCCGGACGAGATCACGGCCCTGTCCAAATACTTCGCGAACCAGCAGTAGGGAGGGCGCCATGACGCGAATTACGCGACGCACGTTCACCCGCATCCTCGGCGCCGCCGGCGCGGGCGCCGCCGCAAGCCTGGCCGCACCGGCCGTGTTCGCCCGCGCGCGCGCCAAGGTCGTCGTCGTCGGTGGCGGCTTCGGCGGCGCGACCGCCGCCAAATACCTGAATCGATTCGATCCGGGCATCGAGGTCACGCTGGTCGAACCGGCGTCGCATTTCGTGACCTGTCCGTTTTCCAACACGGTGATCGGCGGGTTTCGCGACATGGACGACATCACCCGCAATTTCGACGCCATGCGGCGGCGCGGCGTGACGGTCGTCCACGACAAGGCCAAGGTCGTTGACGGCGCCAGGAAGAAGGTGGTGCTTGCCAGTGGCGGAGAACTGGACTTCGACCGCTGCGTCGTGTCGCCGGGCATCGACTTTCGTTGGGATGCGATCGAGGGGCTCAGTCCGGATCTGGCGGAAAAACTGCCGCATGCGTGGAAAGCGGGACCACAGACCCTGCTGCTGCGCCGCCAGTTGGAGGCCATGCCGGACGGCGGCACGTTCATCATCTCGCCGCCGGTCGATCCGTTCCGTTGTCCGCCGGGGCCGGGGGAGCGCATCAGTCTGGTCGCCCATTATTTCAAGCAACACAAACCGAAGTCGAAGATCGTCGTCCTCGATCCCAAGCAAAAATTCTCCAAGCAGGGCCTGTTCAAGCAGGGTTGGGAAAAGCTCTACCCGGGGATGATCGACTATCACAACCTCGACAACGACGGCGTGGTGGCGCGGATCGATGCGGCGAACATGACGCTGCACACGGACTTCGGTGAGTACAAGGGCGACGTCATCAATTTCATCCCGCCGCAGCATGCGGCCCGGATCGCCAAGGATTCGGGGCTGACCGACGTCACCGGGTGGTGCCCGGTCGATCACCGGACCTTCGAATCCGCGTTGGTTCCCGGCGTTCACGTGATCGGCGATGCCAGTATCGCCGCCCCCATGCCCAAGTCGGGATTCGCGGCGTCGACCCAGGGCAAGGTCTGTGCCGCCGCGATCGCCACGATCGTCGGCGGAGGGCGGCCGGGAACGCCCAAGTTCGTCAACACCTGTTACAGCCTGGTCGCGCCGGACTACGGCATTTCCGTCGCCATGGTCTACGGCTACAAGGACGGCAAGATCGTCAAGGTTGACGGCTCGGGCGGGCTGAGTCCCATGGATGTCCCCGATTTCGGCCGCAAGCAGGAAGCGCTTTATGCGGACGGTTGGTATCGGTCAATCAGCAACGACATCTGGGGCTGAGAGGCTCGCACCCGGAATTTCAAGGAATTCCGGGGACACCGGCCCAGATGGCATGGCTTTGTGAAAGAGGGCGTGACCCCCGTCCGATTTCCAGGTTTTATGGCTGTTCTGCGGCATTCAAACTTGATACATATATTTTTTTATGAATATGATTGCCGCATGAAGAAGGCGGAAACGCCCGTAGAAAGCTAACAGCCGTGATCGGGGCGGTAGAGCGCCGCCCCCTGAACCGGCGACAACGTTGGGGAACAGGTATGTCCAAGAAATATACGACACCATTCGTGGCGGCGGTGGCCGGTTGCGCGGTTTTGGCGCTGGCGGCGGTCTGTGCCCAGCCGGTATCCGCGGGCACGGTCGAAGTCGCGGCCATGACCGAAATGAAGGAACCGCTGACCAAGCAGCCCGGCGACGCGGCCAAGGGCAAGGGGGTCTTCGCCAACCGCAAGCTCGGCAACTGTCTGGCCTGTCACAAGCTCGAAGCCATGAAGGAACAGTCGTTCCACGGCGAAGTCGGCCCGCCGCTTGACGGCGTCGCCTCACGCTATTCCGTGGCTGAACTGCGCCTGCGCGTGGTCGATCCCAAGGCCTTGAACCCGGACACCATCATGCCGTCCTTCTACAAATCGGAAGGGCTTCACCGGGTGCTCAAGGGATTTGTCGGCAAGCCGATTCTGGACGCACAGCAGGTCGAAGATTTGCTGGCCTATCTGGCGACCTTGAAGGAATAGGCCGCCAATGGCGGGCGGCGCCGATATCTAGGTTTTCTGTAACAAGGACTGAAGAAAAATGACTGAAACGCATCTCACCCTCTCGCGGCGTCAGGCTCTCAAGGGCGTGTCCGCCTTTGCGCTGACCCTGGTGGCCGCGGGACTTCTGGCGCCGGGCGCGCACGCCGATGCCGCGGCCGTCGACGCCGCCATCAAGAAACTGGTCAAGGGCACGCCCGAAGAAGGCAAGATCAAGCTCGACCTGCCGCAGATCGCCGAGAACGGCAACACCGTTCCCGTCGCCTTCGAGGTCGAAAGCCCGATGTCCAAGGACGACCACGTGAAGACCGTCCACCTGTTCGCCGAAGGCAACCCGTCTCCGGAAGTCGCCAGTTTCCACTTCACGCCGCAGTCCGGTCTGGCGCGGGCGTCGACCCGCATGCGCATGGCGGGCACGCAGAACGTGGTCGTCGTCGCGGAAATGAGCAACGGCAAGGTCTATATGGCCAAGCAGCAGGTCAAGGTCACCATCGGCGGCTGCGGCGGCTGATCAGAGCATCGGAGAAAGAAAATGTCAGACGTTAAACCGCGCGTGCGAATCCCGAAATCGGCCAAAAAGGGCGAGATCGTGGAGATCAAGTCTCTGATCGAGCACAAGATGGAAACCGGCCAGCGCAAGGGCAAGGACGGCAACAAGATTCCACGTAAGATCATCAACCGCTTCGAATGCAAGTTCAACGGCGCGACGGTGTTCGCCTCGGACTGGCATCCGGCGGTTTCGGCCAACCCCTACCTGGCGTTCCATTTCCGCGCCGAGGAAAGCGGCGAGTTCGAATTCAAATGGATTGAAGACGGCGGCGCCGAATACACGAAGAAGGCAAAGATCACGGTCTCCTGACGCATCAATAACAACAATGTCAGGAGCGCGGAGAAAGGGATCCGAGTAATGGGAATCAATCTAAGAAAATACGCGCTCTTCGGTCTGGCTCTTGCCCTGACCGCCGGCGTGGCGGCGAATGCCGTTGCCGACGAGAAAAAGAACTGGGGGGCCTATCAGGTCGAGGACCGGCGGTCCGGTTACACCTACGCGGCGCCGGAAACGCGCGCCATGCAGGACGACAACTTCCAGAACCCCGGGATGCTCTGGGCCGAAATCGGCGAGGAGCTGTGGAACAAGGTGGACGGCGAGGCGGGCAAGTCCTGCGCATCCTGCCACAAGGGCCCGGAAAGCATGAAGGGTGTCGCCGTCAGCTATCCGAAGTACGTGGCCGAGAAGAAAAACCTGGAAAACCTGGAGCAGCGCATCAACCGCTGCCGCACGGACAACATGAAGGCCAAGGAGTGGAAGTACGAATCCAAGGAACTCCTGGGCATGACCGTGTTCGTGCGCCATCAGTCCCTGGGCATGCCGATCAACGTCAAGGTCGACGGCGAGGCCGCCCCCTACTTCGAGAAGGGCAAGGCATTCTATAACGAGCGCCGCGGCCAACTCGACATGGCCTGCAAGCATTGCCACGAGGACTTCCCGGGCGCGCATCTGCGTGCCAACGTCCTCAGCGAAGGGCAGGGCAACGGTTTCCCCGTGTATCGCCTGAAATGGAACGGCGTCGGCTCCCTTCACCGCCGTTTCCGCGGCTGCAACAAACAGGTGCGCTCGTCGGCCTACGGTTACGGCAGTGACGAGTATCTGGCGCTCGAACTTTACGTCATGTGGCGGGGCCGGGGTTTGCCGGTTGAAACGCCCGCCGTGCGTAACTGATATCACGCAGGTTCAACGTCCGGAGGAACGGTATCCCCCGATCCTCCGGACGTTTTTTTTCTTTAATCGATTTTTCGACCCCCCATCTGAACAGCAGTAAGTGGAGACGAACGTGTTAAGTCGGCGTGAATTCTTTCATCTGGCCGCCGCGACGGCGGCCCTGCCCGCGACGGCGCTGAACTTCCGGTCAGCCATGGCCAAGCAAAAGGTCATGCAGCAGGACCTGTTGCAGTTCGACAGCCTGGGGCAGGTCACCCTGCTGCACTTCACCGACATGCACGCGCAGCTCGTCCCCATCTATTTCCGCGAACCGACCGTCAACCTGGGCGTCGGCGAGGTCCGTGGCCTGCCGCCGCACATCACGGGCAAGGATTTCCTGCATAAGTACGGCATCGGCCCCGGCACGCCCGAAGCCTACGCCTTGACGGATCAGGATTTCACGTCGATGGCCAAGTCTTACGGCAAGGTCGGTGGCGTCGACCGCATGGCGACCCTGGTCAAGGCGATCCGCGCCGAACGCCCGGACAACACCCTGCTGCTGGACGGCGGCGATACCTGGCAGGGCTCCTATACCTCGCTGAAGACCGGCGGCGCCGACATGGTCGACGTGCAGAACGCGCTGGGCATCGACGCGATGACGGCCCACTGGGAATTCACCTACGGCGTCGACCGGGTGAAGGAACTGCAAGACAGTCTGAATTTCCCGTTCCTGGCATCCAACGTGCGCGACACGGAATGGCAGGAAGACGTGTTCGAGGCGATCAAGTATTTCGAAAAGGGCGGGGTGAAGATCGCCGTGATCGGCCAGGCCTTCCCCTATACGCCGATCGCCAACCCGCGCTACCTGATGCCCAACTGGTCCTTCGGCATCAACGAGGACAACATGAAAAAGCGGGTCGCCGACGCCCAGGCGGCGGGCGCGGACCTGATCGTCCTGCTGTCGCACAATGGCTTCGACGTCGACCGCAAGCTGGCATCCCGCGTGCCCGGCATCGACGTGATCCTGACCGGCCATACCCACGACGCCCTGCCGGCCCCGGTCAAGGTCGGCAACACCCTGCTGATCGCCTCGGGCAGCCACGGCAAGTTCCTGTCGCGCCTGGACCTCAAGGTCGAGGGCAAGAAGGTGACGGCCTACAATTTCCGCCTGATCCCCGTGTTCTCCGACGTCATCGAACCCGACAAGGACATGGCCGCCCTGGTGCAGAAGATCCGCGAACCCCACATGGCGGAGATCAGCCGCGAACTGGGCCATACGGAAGACCTGCTGTACCGCCGCGGCAATTTCAACGGCACCTTCGACGACGTCATCTGTCAGGCGCTGTTGGCCGAACGGGATGCGGAAATCGCCTTGTCGCCCGGCTTCCGCTGGGGCGCCTCGCTGCTGCCGGGGCAGGCGATCACGGTCGACGACGTGCACCACCATACGTCCATCACCTATCCCAACGTCTACCGCACGGAAATGACCGGCGAGTTCCTGAAGACGATCCTGGAAGACGTGGCCGACAACCTGTTCAACGCCGATCCCTATTATCAGCAGGGCGGCGACATGGTGCGGGTGGGCGGCATGTCCTACACCATCGACATCAACAAGAAGATCGGCTCGCGCATTTCCAACATGACCTCGCTGAAGACCGGCGCGGCCATCGACCCGGCGAAGAAATACGTGGTCGCCGGCTGGGCCTCGGTCAACGAAGGCACGGAAGGCCCGCCCGCCTACGATCTGGTCGCGAACTATATCCAGCACCAGAAGGTCATCAAGGTGCCCGACAACCAGACGGTCAAGGTCGTCGGCGCCTGATCACCGGACGGCGGACAAGCAGCAAGGACTGAAGAACGGCCATGGACGTTTCCTACGGTGGCGCCTTCCTGGCGGGATTGCTGAGCTTCCTGTCGCCTTGCGTGTTGCCGCTGGTGCCGCCTTATCTGTGCTTCCTGGCCGGCACGACGTTCCAGGCCCTGGAGGCGCAGGGGACGGGTGCGGACCGCGCGGCCCTGGCCCGCGTGCGCTGGACGGCGCTGGCCTTCGTGCTCGGGTTTTCCACGGTGTTCGTCGGCATGGGGGCCACGGCCTCGGCCGTCGGTCAGCTGATCGCCGAATACCACGCGGTGTTTTCCAAGGTCGCGGGCGCCATCATCATTCTGCTGGGCTTGCAGTTCCTGGGCGTGTTCCGCATCGGCTTCCTGCAACGCGACGCACGGTTCGAGGGGCCGAAGAAACCCATGGGCGTGCTCGGCGCCTATCTGGTCGGCCTTGCCTTTGCCTTCGGCTGGACGCCCTGCGTCGGGCCCGTCCTGGCGGCCATCCTGATGATGGCGGCCTCGGGCGACGGGCCGTGGTCGGGGGCGGGGTTGCTCGGGGTCTACTCGGCGGGGATCGGCCTGCCGTTCCTGGCCGCCGCCTTCGCGGTCGGCCCGTTCCTGGGTTTCATGAAACGGTTCCGCCGCCACATGGGGCTGGTGGAAAAGGCCATGGGCCTGTTCCTGGTCGTGACCGGCGTGCTGTTCCTGACGGGCAGCGTGTCGGAGATCGCCAACTGGCTGCTCAACACCTTCCCCAGCCTGGGCAAGGTCGGCTGACTTCGTCTATCCCAGCTTGAAATAGAGAATCCGGTCGAAGGACATGAGTTCGCGCAGGATGTTGACCACGCCGAGCGAATCCTTCCGGTCGACCGCCGCCGGCATCGACGAGATTGACGCGTCGGCCCCGTCGTAGATGCGCTTGAAGTCGTCGGCCTTCCTTTTCGCCTCCGGCGCCATGGCGCGGCAGGCGCGCAGGATGTCGCGGTATTTCAGGGCCGCCTTCATGACTTCGTCGCCGACGCCGGGCTTGGCGAAGTCGGGGCGGTCGTGGCGCCATTTGAACAGAACCGCCATGTGCCGGTTCAGGTCGGTGACGCATTCGGAATAACCCTTGCGCCCGGCCCGGTCGCGGAGCCCGTAGATCAGGTCGCGCACGGGGGCCAGTTCCTGGCGGGCGGCTTTGCCCTTTTCCTCGTCCAGCAGGTCGGCGCCGCGCGCGATGCGGCCCACGATGGCCTTCAGGTCGGCCGCGAATTGGCTGTCCTTGGCATAGGCGGCGGGTGGGGTTTCGCCGAACTTGGCGATAATCTCGTCCCACACGGCCTGGGCCTGACGCAGTTCGATCCCGGCCAGGGCCGCGTTGCCCGTGCGGGCATAGAACAAGGCGGCGCGGTAGCCGCCCTGGGCTTCGTCGACCAGGGAATCGAATTCCCCGGCATCCGCCGCCAGGGCCGGCCTGGGCGCGGCCAGCAACAGACAGAACGCCGCGGCGATAAAACTTATTCTTGAAATCACGGTCATGGTTTCCTTCCTATAGCGTCTTGCCAGACCGCGGCCCATGCGGTCAATATGCATTCAACAAAACGAATGTGAGGTGCCGCCTTGGCATCGAGACAAGAGGACATCCGAACAGTGATACCCCGGCGACGTTTCAATGGATGGGCCACGGGCGCGCTTGCCGCCGCGGCTTTGGCCAGCCTGACCCTTGGCGGCGCGCGTCCGGCCGCCGCCGCGACCATCGGCGCCGATGGCCTGATGACCGAGCCCTGGTTCCTCAACTCCTTCATGATTTTGAAGGAAGACCTGGAGGAAGCGGCCCAGGCGGGCAAGCGGTTCGCCGTCATTTTCTCCCTCGAAGGCTGCCCTTACTGCCGGGAAATGCACGAGGTCAATTTCGCGCGCCAGGACATCACCGACTTCGTGCGCGCCAACTTCAACATCTTGCAGATCAACATCATCGGCTCGCGCATGGTGACGGATTTCGACGGCGAGGAACTGTCGGAAAAGAAACTGGCCGAGAAATGGGGGGTGCGTTTCACGCCGACCACCATCTTTTTCCCCACGGCGGACAAGCTGCCGGCGGGGGTATCGGGCAAGAAGGCCGAGATCGCCCGCATGCCGGGCTACATGAAGCCGTTCCACTTCATGTCCATGTATCAGTTCGTCCAGGAACAGGCCTATCTGAACGGAAAGTTCGGGCCCTACGTGCGGGAAAAGATCAATGCCCTGAAATCGGCCGGAAAATCGCCGGAAAATTGGTGATTTTTCCAAAGTTTTTCAGCGCCCCGCCCTGGACAACATATTCATAAAATATATAATGTGAATTCCATCATTGAGCAGGTGACGCCGCCATCCGGGCGGGGCCGCCCCATAATTCTTGGAGCGCGCATTAATGAACAAGACCAAACCACCGGCAAAGCCGGGAAGCATCCTCACCCCATCCGTCGATCAACCGACCGACGCCGGCCGCCGCAAGGCGTTGCTGGCCGGGCTTGGGGCCGCCGGCGGGGCCGCCGCCGCGGGCCTGATGACGCCCGCCCGCGCCCTGGCCGATCCGGCCAACCTGCCGCCCAACGTGGCCGACTGGTCGAAGGTTCTGGGGCCGGGCGTCGACGTCGCGCCCTACGGCATGCCGTCCAAGTTTGAGAAGACCGTCGTCCGCCGTTACGTGGACTGGCTGACGGCGACCCCGGAAAGCTCCATCAATTTCACGCCGCTCTATGCCCTCGACGGCATGGTCACGCCCAACGGCCTGTGTTTCGAGCGCCACCACGGCGGCGTCGCCGAGGTCATTCCCGACGATTACCGCCTGATGATTCACGGCATGGTCGAACGGCCCCTGGTGTTCACCTATCAGGACCTCAAGCGCTTCCCGCCGCAAAGCCGGTTTTATTTTCTGGAGTGCGCCGCCAACGGCGGCATGGAATGGCGCGGCGCGCAGCTGAACGGCGTGCAGTTCACCCATGGCATGGTTCATTGCGTGCAGTACACGGGCGTGCCGCTGCGCACCTTGCTGGAAGAAGCCGGCGTGAAGCCCAAGGCCAAATGGCTGTTGGTCGAAGGCGGCGATTCGGCGGGCATGAACCGCTCCCTGCCGCTGGATAAGGCGTTGGATGACTGCATGGTCGTCTATTCCATGAATGGTGAGCGCCTGCGCGCCGAACAGGGTTATCCCATCCGTCTGGTGGTGCCCGGCTTCGAAGGCAACATGTGGGTCAAGTGGCTGCGCCGCATCGAAGTCGGTGACGGCGCCTGGATGGCGCGCGAGGAAACGTCGAAGTACACCGACCTTATGCCCGACGGCCGGGCCCGGCGCTTCACCTGGGAAATGGACGCCAAGTCGGTAATCACCAGCCCCTGTCCCGAACTACCGTGCAAGCAGAAAGGCCCGCAGGTCATCAAGGGGATCGCCTGGTCGGGGCGCGGCAAGATCGTCCGCGTCGATGTCACCGTGGACGGCGGGCGCAACTGGCATCAGGCGCGCCTGGAAGATCCGGTCCTGCCGAAATGCCTGACCCGCTTCTACCTCGACGGCTGGTCGTGGGACGGCAACCCGGCCTATCTGCAAAGCCGCGCCATCGATGAAACCGGCTATGTGCAACCCGAAATGGCGGCCTTGCAGGCCGTGCGCGGGGTCAATTCCATCTACCACAACAACGCCATCCAGACCTGGCGCATCAATCCGACCGGGGAGGTGGAAAATGTCCGCTTGGCGTAACCTGGCACTCACGGCCGCGGCGGCCGGTCTCGTCGTTCTGTCCGCGGCAAGCGCCGATGCGGACGGGCGCAAATTTCCCGAACTGGGCGCGGCGGCGACGCCGGAACAGATTCAGGCCTGGGACATCGACGTGCGGCCCGATGGGCTGGGCGCCCCGCCGGGCTCGGGTACGGCGGCCAAGGGCGAAAAGGTCTACATTCAAAAGTGCGCCGCCTGTCACGGCGATTTCGGCGAAGCCCGGGGCCGCTTCCCGGTGCTGGTCGGCGGCCATGGCACCATGAAGGACGACCGCCCGGAAAAGACCGTCGGCAGCTATTGGCCCTATGCCTCGACCATCTTCGATTATATCAAGCGGGCCATGCCGTTCGGCGAGGCGCAGACCCTGACCAATGACGAGGTCTATGCCCTGACCGCATTCCTGCTGAACATGAACGACGTGGTCGACTCGTCCTTCGTGCTCGATGCTTCCAACATCGGCAAGATCGAGATGCCCAACGCCAAGAACTTCTTTGACGACCCGCGTCCCGACGCCCAGACCGTCAAGATGGCCGCGCTCTGCATGAAGGATTGCAAGGCCGAGGTGAAAGTCCTGGGCCGGGCCAAGGTCATCGACGTGACGCCGGACAAGGGTGGGGCGGCGGCCAGGGCCGCGGCCGAACCTGCGGCGAAGGCGGAACCGGCGCAGGTCGCGGCATCCGCCGCGCCGGCGGGCGATCCCGAAGCCGGCAAGAAGGTGTTCCGCAAGTGCGCGGCCTGCCATGTCATCGACAGCGCGGCCAACAAGCTGGGCCCATCGCTGAAGGGCATTCTGGGGCGCACGGCAGGCTCCGTCGACGGCTTCAAGTATTCCAAGGCGTTTCAGGCGGCCAACGATATGGGCCTGAAATGGACCGACGACGTGCTCAAGGCCTTCGTCGCCGACCCCAAGGATTTCGTGAAGGATAAGATCGGCGCCGACAAGGGCCGCACCCGCATGGCCTTCCCCGGCTTGCGCAAGGAACAGGATGTCGAAGACCTGTTGGCCTTCATGAAGGCCGCCGGCGGCCAGTAATCCGCATGTACCCCCCCCGGGCGGTCCGCCGCTCGGGGGCTTCAATCTTATTCAGGCAGGGGTGTCAGGCGGCGGAGCGGGCGGCGGCCTTGATCAGGCGGCGACGCTCCATGGCCTCTTCCGAACAGAACAGGCCGTACATGAGCTCCAACGTCTTGCCCGCCTCGTTGCTGGCCAGACTGTAATAGATGGTCTTGCCGTCGCGCCGGGTCGCCACAAGATCGTCGGCGCGCAGCCGCGCCAACTGCTGTGACAAGGTCGGCTGACGCAAGTCGAGCGCCTGTTCCAGTTCGGTGACCGATTTTTCGCCGTCGCCCAGCATGCAGAGGATGAGCAGACGGTTTTCGTTGGCGAGCGCCTTCAGAAACTGTGCCGCTTCCTTGGCGCCTTCAAGTACGTCTTCTTCTTTCATGCGAGTCCGATCTCTCCAGGTTTACCGCCGCGACACGGCGGTCATTCCTCCCTGGACCTTTTTTTGGCTCCGGCCTTCCGGCCAAGCCTTGAATTCTAAAACGCTGCCGATCTCCCCACCGACGATTGGCCAAGTTTACGCCAACTGACAACGGTTCTCAATAACCCCGCCCGCCGATCATTGAAAAGTGACCTACGGGGGCAATATGGAAATACGGACTAAACTACACCTTATGAAAACAATTTAATTTAATCGAATATATCGCACAACGGGAAAGTGGCAGCCATCGATATGGGGCCGACACGGTCTCAACGGAATTATTTAGGGAGTCTGAGAAATGGTGCCGCCGCACAGAATTGAACTGTGGACCTCTCCCTTACCAAGGGAAATATAACCGTTGAATTATAACGCATTTTTCTTCTTTCCCCCAGCATTTCCCCCAGTTTTGTGCCGTTTTTCGAGAATTCGGCGCTGTTCGTTGTCGTCAACAACCTGGTATCTCAGGACGGAGTTGATGCTTGTCCAGGTATTCGATCCGACAAGCGACTTTGGGGATGCGTCGTCTTCTAGAAGTTCCGTCGCCCACCCCCGCCGCGCCATATGTGGCCGAAAGTAGACCCCGACTTCCGCGCACAGCGGGAACAGAAAGTCCCTGTAGAAGTGGCTCCGATCCGTCCAGGGGAACACCTTCCCATCCTCCCGCACTGGCAGCGCCCTAATGGCCCGACAAACGCGCGGCGTCATTGCTAGGGGCTTCCACCGCTTGATCTTCCCAACAAAGATTTCAATCTTTCTGGTTCGGAAGTTTATCTTTTCGCGCTCTATGTTGAGCGTCTCTCCGATCCGCCACCCCTGATCGGCAAGGCACATTAAAGCGGCCCTTCCGTGACCAGACGACGCCCGAATAAGCTTCTCAAGGAGGGCGAGCCGCGCCACTGGTTGCACGGGATCACCCTCCGGGACTTTTTTGAACTTGTGGAGCGGGCACATGTCGTGACTGGCCCCGAAATTGACCAGCGTTTGGACAACGCCCACAAGCTGGCGGTTTATGGTCTGACCCTTTCTTCCTGGGTATATCTCCCGAGCAGCTACAGCCAGGTCTGCATCCCTAATATCCGCCAGGACGCGCCGCCCCATGCTGTCGCAAATCTTAGCGAGAAAAGCCGCCTGCGAGGGAGCGTCCACCGTCATTTGGTATAAGGAAGCCACTTCGGCTACCGTAGCCGGCTCATCGGGACAACGTTGCTTGGAGAGGATTCTGGTTTCAAGCTGCGCCTTAAACCGCTGAGCATCCTTTTTGTCTCTTGTCTCCGTAGAGACTTCGTATCGCGTGCCGTCGATTGACCCCCGGACGATCCAGTACGGGTTCTTTTTTCTTTTGCCGGGCGGGAAAAGCTTGAGCGGCATACCGCTGCCTCCTTGATGGCTTGGACCTGATCTTCGTCAAATATCAGCTTCCCGCAGGAAGCGGCAAATCCCAGACGCCGCAGAAGGTCGCGCAACGCACGTTCGCGCAAGGGGATTATGCCTCGCTTGTCGTCTGTCGTCACTAGGTCTGCGAATTCGTACAGCATCACGCCACCTTATTAAGGGATAGGGGGGGTTAGAAGCCGGCGGCCTTAAATCCCACGCCAGCCACAAAAGCCAGCAGGAAGACACCGGCGATTACGCCGCACACATTCACGATGGCGCAAAATATGTTGGTGCCGACTGGGGCGCCTGGGTTCGGGGTCACCTTGAAAAGTTGAAGGTCTTCTATTTTCATCTTCCTATCTCCTCTGTTCCCGCCGCCAATCCCACGGCTTCATGCAATCCCCCTGATGAACCCCCAGACCTTTAGCCTTCGCCTCTGCTTCGGCCTCTGCGTATTTTCCTCGGGAATAACGGGGAAAGTCGTATGCCCAGCCGTTCCTGACGATGATTTCCTGTAAGTCGATCATGTCTAGGGTGACGAAGCATGAAGCAACGACCCGGTTGTAGGACTTGCCCTGATGGACGCACGTTAGCTCTTTGCCTTCAAGATATTCAGCCAGCCACTGAGCCGCCCTCGGCCCCATTTCCTGGCCCATCTCCGGCGCATCAATTCCGGCCAACCGATACCGGGTTCCGTCCATGACGATGGTGTCGCCGTCGATTACCCGAACATCCCCGGCCCAAACCGGGAAGCTTATGAGGATCAGAAGGGCGGCTAGGTGTCTCATGGGAAATCCTCCTGATGAATCTAGAAAAAAGCCGCACCGATAAAGGCCCCGGCGAAGGCCGCCATCACAATGATCCAATCACGCTTTGACATGGCAAATCCTCGTTTGTATTACGTGACTTCAAATTCATCGCCGCAGTGTTTTTCCTGTTCGCCCGTACAAATCACTCCGCCGGGCTCGCCGCAGCCAAGGCAGGCCATACCCCGAAGTGTTCCAGTGTCGGGCCGGCCTCCGTACCAGCGGTGCGTACATTTGACGCAGATCAATTCACTGTACAGATAGCCGCCGCGAGCCTCGGTAAAATCCACCACGTCACCGGACATTTTGCGGCTCCACCAAAAGTCCGCGCAGCCTTTGAACCTCGGCGTAGATTTCGGGATTTCCTCCTGCCTTTGCTTCAAGGCTGCGGGCTATCTCAGCGATGTCGCTCACAAGGCGCGTGATTGTTTCGTGCTGGCGCTTTTCTTCATTGAAGCCGATGCGGAGTAAGTCGATTGAACGGTGGAAGAACCGTTTAAATTTTTCTGCTTTCGGATTATTCATCTTCTCTCCTTCGGCCCCTTGGGCCTCGAATTAGGGCGTGACTTTGATGCGGGTGTAGACCACTTCGACGTGATCCGCCGGAACGCGCATGTTCAGGTGATCGTCGTGGAAGACGGCCAGCCAGGGGACGTGCGACATGCTGCCGCACTCGTCGTAAGCTTCGATCCTGGTGCAACCGTGTTTACCGACCTCGACCGTTTCGTCGTTTGGCCAATAGAGCGCCTGTATAGGCCGGTCGTCGCGGCTCAATTCGGTGTGTCCTTTGGGTAGCCTCATCGTTCCAAATCTCCATGGGTTTTCGTCACGATTTCGGCGGCGGGCTGGGGGTGTGTCTCGTAAATCAAAGCGTTCATTTTCAATGACCGGGCATTTTCAGAAATCAGGACTTGTCGGCGTCGGGTGATGGGCTACAGACGGACGGGGCTGAGTTTTCCAGGTCTTCCGCCAGAACAACGATTTCATCATGCTCCTGCGGGTAGCGCCCGTTGACGGCGGGGTAGTGTTCAGCAGCAAGATGACGCAATTTGTCCGCTGCCTCGGCGGCGGCGTCTGTGGGCCGCGACATACCGCGATAGAACGCGTAGGCAAGGTTGATGGCCGCGCCTCGGGCCAATCCTTCCCGCTCCATAGCCTCGATCATTTCCTGGATGTACGGATCAGCCACGGTCTTTCTCCTGTCTCGTGCCGATTGGGGACGGGCCGAGCGCCGCCACGGTTTCGTCATGCAGACCGCTATCCGCGTAGGCGTCGGCGGCGTCCCAGGTGACATAGCCGCCTTTGCCATCCGGCGCGGATACCTCGCCCTGGTTTTGGTGCCATTCGTGGTGCTTCCGAAGCACGACCTCTAGGTGTTCGACGCGGCCAGCGAGCCACGCGATCCGGTCGCGGGCGGCAACGCAAACCGCTTCATGCGTCAAGTCCTGACGCATCAACATCCGGACCCTATTCGCCATATCGCGGTGCGAAAGGTCGCCCATGGCTAGATCGACCAAAGCCGACGCCTGGGCGCTGGTATATCCGGGCGCATCATCGACTAGCGGGCGGTCCTGTTCTTCGTGTAGCTGGCGCAATAGGTCGTTCACGGCTTTTCTCCCGGTTTGCAAACGGACGGGGCGGGACGCTTCCCGTAAAAGCGCCAGATTGAGGCGTAATCGTCGCCCTTGCCGGGGTTTCCGCAGACCAGCACATACAGCCGAGAATTTGCTGTTTTCTCGACGCGATAGATGAACCGCTCGACCGCGTAGGCTGCATTTGATACGGGCCGAAAGGCCCACAGGAACGCCTGTAAAAGTCGCCTCTCAATCATTGCCTTGGTCCTCTCGCACGTTTCCGGATGTTTCCCATTCTTCCCTGGGGCCGATGATTTCTTCGATCTGGTCAACGGTGATCGGATCGCCCAAGGAAGCAGCCCTCAAAACATCGCCAGCGATACCAAGAATGGTCTTGCCGTAGTCGTCGCCAAGGATCGCTCCGGTGACAAATTCCCTATTCTGAGAGAGCCCGCGACAGCCAACGATTTTGGCGCACCGGATCGTCGCGTTCATGCTCACTTGGCGCTCAAAAGCGTAAGCAAGGTTGTGAGCTACCCCATGCGACAACCCCTCTTGCATCATGGCGCCGATCATTTCTTGGATATATGGATCAGCCACGGTCGCTCTCCTTGTCTGCCGGGTTACAAACGGACGGACCCAGCCCCACGGCGCCTAAAGCCTCGTCGGTCAAGGGCTCCTCATTGGCAACGGCTTTTTGGCCGAGGTCGTCCTGCATGGCCTCAAAGTCAGGCCCCTTAACGGACCCGCTCGGCCGGCAGTACTTGCACGGCTTCCAGCAGGCGTTGTCGTCGCAGTCCTCACCTGGGCAGTCGGTGCGGGTGCACGGTAGCCGCGTCGGCCCCTGGCATTTCGGGTGCTGGCTGCATTCCATTTCTTCGTTCATGGCTTCTCTCGCTCGGTCTGGGACAGTTGTTGCCGGCGCTTCTGGCGCTTCCGTTCACGCTTTTCCTCGGCGGCATCCATAGCGCGACAATCGGCCTCGGTTAGCTTTTTGGGCCTACCGTCTAGGTGGCGCGGGTGCTCAACCTTCGTCGGTGTTGGCTGGTCGCTGATCGGTTCCGGCTCACCTTCGCCCCACCCTTCCTGGCGGTCGATCTTAACCAGTCCGACGCTACCAAAGGCCATTGCCGCCCCCATGGCTCCGATCATCATCCGGGTGTTGCTACTTCTCACCTTCGCCTCCCGTACCGATTGGGGACATTTCTTCGAGGGCCGCCTGTATCGACAGGTAGACCTCATCGGCGATTTGGCGAAGCATCCCGAAATATCGGGACCGCTTTTCATCTGTTTCATCCACGAAAATGATGCGCTTGCCGAGTGCCTTGGCGTAGCCGGCCTCAAGGTTTAGCCCGAAGCCCGAGGGGTTGGTCGCATCCATGTAGACGAACACGGTTTCCGCCTTGCGGATGTGGGCCAGGTCCCAAGCCGTATAGGATTTTTCATCCTTCAGGCCGTGGCTGCACGGGTCGAAAAACTCTAGGCCAGGGAAGGCTGTGATGACGGTTTCCCGCCAGTTGTCGTGCATTCCGCCAGCCAGATAGATAGGTTCGATCAACATCGGTGCGTCCTTTACATTGAGCAGGTTCGGCACATGCCGCGCCGTTTTTCCATCATGCGCAGGCTGATTTCAGGAACCCGCCCGGCCTCAAATTCCTTACGAAGGTCCCTAAGCGCGGCGGGCCAAGTGTCGCGCCCTGGCGAGCGGAAGGTGTGGCCGAACTCGATCTCCAAGTCCTCCGCTTCTTGGTAAATTTCTGGGTAGTGAAGCCAAAGCAGATACCACTCGCCTAGCGTCTGAAAGAAACACCAAGCGCAATCTGTTCGGGGAGGAATGATGATTCCCCGCTCACCCAAGAACGCCCACACTTCGGTGATGGTCCACCCCCATCGCTTGAGGGGGTGGTCCTGTGTTACGTCGGCTTTGATTGATGCGCTATCGCCCCCAGGGCGGGTGCCTTCGCGTTCGTCCTCGTCGGCGCGAAGGCCGATATACGCAATGACCGGGGCTATGGCCTGGTAGAACTGGCCTGCCGGAATGATCTTCAATAGCCGCGTGCACCACCGCGCCCGGAAATTCGGGATCATGTTCTGGCTGTAAATACCGCTCAACAACGTCCCGTTGGTCAGGTGGATGATCGGCGCGCCCAGCATTTCCTCGACGCGCTTCATATGCTCGACCATCTCCGGCAATTCGTTTCCGGTTGGCGTGTAGATGTAGGTGTATGGGCGAGGCTCCCGTTCTTTCAGGGCCAGGGCAAGGCATACGCTGTCCTTCCCGCCGCTGATCCCAACGACGTGCGCGATGCCGTTTTCGTCGCGCAAGACTTGATTGTGAAGGTCGCTAATCGCGTTCATCGGTTCTCGTCTCACAAACGGACATCTACGCCACCATCCCCGCCGCCCATACCCGGCGGATGATTTGAGGAGCGCCCTTTGATCCAAAGGTGGGGCGGTGGAAGAGCCAGCGTTTCATTGTCATGGCCTAGAACGGGATTTCATCGTCAAGGTCGGGGCCGTGCATGTTTGATGGATCGCTGGAACCAGGATCGACGCGTGGCTCCTTCACTTTCGCGGACAGGGACATGAACTTGCCCTTGTTGCCCTCCCTGATCCATGCCGCCAACTCGTACAGCGTGCCGTTGATTTTGATGTCGCCCTTGTAGTCGGGACGCGTCTCAACACCGCCCTTGTCGTTCTTGAACAGCGCACCGCCGCCCTCTTTGTGTTCGTATGCCATTTGATTACTCCGCTGCTTGTTGGGGTTTGAGTTGTTCGACCACCTGGGCCATGGTTTTCTTGAGGCCGATCACGTCACCGCCGTCGCCGTGCCAGCGTCCCGGGAAGTAAGTTTGAAGGACGTTGATGCCGGGTTTCGATGTCGATACCAGCGCCGTGTAGGAGTCCATGTCCGAGCAGGCGTGGAGGTCTTTGTAGAAGTCCGTCTCCCACTGCTTGACCTTGGTTGCGCTCACGGTCCCGTCGTTGTTGCGGAACTCCTTGGCTACCCAATCGGCGGCTTCGATCTTCTTGGGGGCGTCGGTTTCCCCGGCACCCTGCGCTGCGTTCGCGTCGTCATCCTCGTCAGAGGCAATCCCGCAGATCGCAGCCATGCCGTACCGCCTGGCGTAGGTCAGGGCGGACCCGAACTCCTGGGGCTTGCATCTTTCACCGACCATCACGGGGCATTCGGAGGCGATGGTTTCCCGCCCCCTCATGAGCTTGGTTACCACGACCGTCCCGTGCCCGCGCACCTGGATTTCCTGCACCAGGGCGATGCCGTGTTCCAAGAGGTGCGGCATGACCGCCTCACGGATCGAGGCGAGGTCCGCGTATTTGGACTTGAAGTGCGGGTTGACCTTGTTCATCCCGGCGTTCTTCATTTTCTTCTGTGCGGCGACGAGGGCAGCGGTCAGTCCGTCAGACTTTCCCACGAATTCCTCGGCAGCCTGTTCTTGCTCAGTCATGGCGTCGGCCTTTCCTTGCGTTGTTTGTCTCTGCACAGCTTGTCGGCTTCCTCTTCCATCTTCCGGATCCGCTCTAGGGCTGCTCGGATGTAGGGGGAGACGTAGGGTTCGGGTTTGATCTGGCGGTGACGGGTCATGTGCTCGGCCTCCGGGGTGTGGTGGCGTCTTTCCAGGTTAGGGGCCACCAGTGCGTGCAGTAATCGCCGTTGTCGAACTGGCCGCCCGGTTTGAGGAAGCGGGGTTCCCCATAAACAATCGCAGCAGGACCGGCACCGCTTTGAATCACTCGGCAGATTTCCACATTCCTGCCGCAAGTACGGACGGCGGCATAATCCCATCCGAACAACCAATTGAAGGTGCGCCACATCATCCCCTACGATCCTCTTCATCATCTTCAGGCACACGGTCGATCCAGTAGCCCACGTCGGATTCCAGGTCGGACAGGTAAGCCCTCTCAAGGTCGATCCCGTCAGCCTCAAGACTGATCAACGTGGCATTCAGTTCCCGCACCTGGGCCAGGGCTTTGTACAGCGCGTCCATTTTGTACTGAGCGCCCTCACTCAACCCACATACGGGGTCTAGGAACTCGTGGCGCATTCCTTCGGGGTAGCCCATTACCGCTCCTCCGCTTCTTTGATGATGGCGCGGGCTTTGGGCATGGCGACGACCTTTAGTTCCGCTTGGGAATCAGCAAGCCCCCCGTCGCGGTCAAAGTCGGAGTCACTGAAATAATGGTCGCTGGAATCAAGGTAGTGCTCGCTAGCGTCCGCAAGTCGCCGCAACGCCTCCAGCATCCTCGGCCCGAGGTCGTTCCAGTTGGGTTGGGTGCAATCCGGGCAACGCATGGTCGGTGTGGGAACATCGGCGTAAACCTCGCCGGTTCCGCCGCACGTCGGGCAACCGTCCATGTACACGGGTATCCAGTCGGCACCGTTGAGGTGTGGGCACCTGTTCTGCCAGATGGTAATCCGTAGGTCGTGGTCGCCCACGATGACAAGGGAGCCGGGGGCAAGGCCATTCTCGCACTCATACCTCTTCCCCGCAGTCAGATACTCCGGCAGTCCGTCAACCTTGGGGCAGATTACGTGGGTGGGGGTCATGGCAACGCTCCCTGTTTTCTTTCTATTTCTTTCAGGCCGCGCTTTAGGTTCCCGATCCAGTCGTCAATGTCTCGAAGCGTCCGGTTGTGACCACGAACCAAAGCGGCGCGCGCTTGTTCAAGGTGAAGAATTTGGCTCTCAATTTGATGCGGCATAAGTCGATGCCGCTCCTCTTCGGGAAGGTCGTTCCAAAGGTGGCTGTAATTATTCGGGGCGGTCCGCATCACTCACCCCCGTTCAGAACGTGGTCGCGGGTTCCGTAGCCGTGGCAATCGGGGCACACGCCATGCTCAAAGTCCTCGGCAGGCACGGCTTCACCGCAGCAGCTACCGTCTCGGCGAAACTTGCCGCAGCATTCCGGGACCATGATTACGACTTGGACAGACCCGCTTCCGTCGCATGTCGAGCAAACAGCCAACGCGCACTTCTCAAGCTTGTTCATCTACTCGGCCTCCGGGGTGGGGACTGGGTCTTCTTTCCACGTCAGGGGCGTCCACCTTTCAACGTAATCTGGGGCAGCAGAGAACGTCCCGTCCGGGGCCATCAAACAAATGTGGCCGTAAACCGTCACGTAGGACTGGCCCGTTGCCCGAACTCGCTTGACGTGCTTTGTCATGTGGTGAAGGGCCGTTTTGACAATCACCCACTCCCAGCCGAATAAGCGGTTTGTAAGATTGATCCACATCATCCCTGTCCCTGTTCAAGCTGGTTGGGTTGGGCGGCGGCTACGAGTTGTCCGCCAGTCAGACCGGACATTTCCCGAAGCTGTTTACGCCACCAGTAGGACGGGTCAGCCTCACCGCGCGGCTGAAAGTCTGTGTACCCCAAGGCCCATGCGATAGCGGCCCGCAGCCGTTCGATTTCGTCGGCGGCGGCGTGCCCCATACGGTCCATTCCAGGCCGGTCACCCCTAATGCCAAGGGCCGCCAATCTGTCCAGAAATGTCTCAACCATTGTCCACCTCCTGGACACGGAGGCGGGTGAGGAGATTTTCAGCATCCCTCCATGTCTTTGTTTCAAGGAACGGGATGCAATTCATGGGGACGTTGTGAAGTTTTTTCAGCGCCCAATCCAAATGCGCCACCAACTCCGGCAGCGCCTTCATACACTCCACCGCGTCATAGCCCATGGTGGCGAGGGTGGTGGAGGCGTTGAAGGCGGCGGCGACAATCTCGGCGTGCTCTTCCGTCAGGATGGCTGCAACCATGTCATCGCCAAAGGGGCCGTTCGGATCGATCACCGCGTAGGGCCTTAACCCACCGTTGATTTTGCGTGCCGTAAACCCGTTGCTCATGTCTCTGTGCTCCGGGCTGCGATCATGGCGTCGGCTGCGGCGTAGCAGAAACTCGCGACCCACTCGTTGTCGGGAGCCGCCCCATGTCGAAGGGCCTGAAGGCTTTCCTGGTCCATGACAAAGTTCGCCAGCACTTGGCCCGCGAACCAATCCCGCAGCGTCATGCCACCCTTGCGGGACGTCGTTCCGCCACCATGTGGGTAGGGCGTGAATTCCTCTGTCGGAAACGCAGGCCCGCCGTCTTTCACCTTGTCGCTCATGTCTCTATGTCCTTGGGTCACTTGATGTACAGATAGGTGTAGAGCATGCAGTCCTCGCACTCGCAGCCGTCGTGGTGCAGGGTGCCGTCCGGCAGTTCTTCATGATCAAGTTCGCAGTCGGGATCGTCGCAGGCGTATTCCGCGCAGCGTCCGAACATGTCGGTAATTCCGTAAGGCTGTCCCATCACATCCTCTCTGTGTCCTTGGGGGAAAGTGCAGCAATCGCGGCATCAACCAACTCGTCGGTGGTGGGTTGGTGAACGACCCCAGCAATACAACGAGCCGCGTATTCAGCTTCACGCGCCTGTCTGGCAATCGCACCGTGCTTATGGTCGGGGTGGAAAAAAATCTCCGGCTTAAGGCCGTCTTTCTTTAGGTGACCAAGGACTCCCGCCTTCACGGCAGCCCGCAATTCGGCGCGAACTTGGGCGGGCACGCGGCCACGAATGACGCGGGTAGCTTGAATTAGGATACTCGCAACGTTCGGGCCGAAGTCGTCGGTGTATCCGCTTGGTGAAATGTGTACGCCGCTCATCACGTCCTCCGTATTTGATGAGGACAGATTACGATATTTGTAACAATGAGGTCAACAGAAAAGATACGAAACCCGTAATTATTTTATTCTTTGCGGTAGGAGGCGATCACAACCCCGACGATTTCGGTGTCGTCGTCACCATCGCCGTTAGGTCGAAATGGGAGCTTTTTATACTCGGGGTTGGTGCTTTCCGGCACGAGCCAGGCATCTCCATGGGGGTCCTGCTCCAACCTCTTCACGGTCGCTTCTATGAGGCCGGTCTTGTCCCGGCGGCGGACAACAACGCGCTTCCCGATGGGGGGGATTTGCTTGAACGGATCGAAGCGCCGGCAGATCACAACACAGCCTGGGGGGTAGACAAGGTTCATGCTATCCCCGACGACCTCGAAGCCCTCTAACTCGGCTGCGCTGTACGTTTCATCAAACACAGGAACCGGATACCTCTTGTCTTCCGGCCAATAAAGGGCTTCTTTCCACTCCCCCGCCTGCAATTCGCCAGAAATCATTACAGACAAATTTCCGACCGGTCTAATGTTTATTTTATCTGCAATTTTACCCGTTTTTTGATTCAAGGCCCGCTCCACATCATCAAGCGATAGGTGCAGGGCGCGGGCGAGCGTTGCAAGCTCGCTGGTTTTAACACTGCGAGTGCCCTTGATGATCTCTGTGATGCGTGGGGGCTCAACCCCTAGCGCCATTGCTAGGTCTTTGTTCTTCATGCCTAGAGACTGAAGGCGTTGGGCCACCCATTCGTTTGGTCTCTTGCTCATGCCCGCATCATAGATTGCGTGAAATGAAATACATTTACGGAAAGCGTCATTTTGTGTTGACAGCATAGTTACGATTATCGTATTTTGGTTTGCATGAACAAAGCAGATGAACTCATTCAGGTTTTTGGCGGCCTCACGAAGACCGCCCGCGCTCTTGGACACAAGCACTGCACGACGGTCCAGGGGTGGCGCAAGAGCGGGAACATTCCGAACTGGCGCCGTGACGAAATCTTGCGGGCGGCGGAAGACCTTGGGGCGCGGTCGAGGGTTGAGGACATCCTCGGCGCCTGAGCGAGTCGATCGTGACCATGAGGGCGGCGTCTCCAACTGAATACCACATGCCTCATTAAGCAACACTCGGGGGAGTAAGAACATGAATGTGATTAGGGAACAGTCCGTGAACGTCAAAGACCTTCTCCGGGCATTCATCGGACGGCACGCGATGCCGGTCAAAGAGTGTTCCACGAAGACGGGGATCAGCGAGCGCCAGATTCACACGCACCTGTCCTCGGATGGGTCCATGCCGAACGCGGACCACATGACGGCGTACCTCAGAATCCTTCCCGATGCTTTCGCCGGGGCCTACCTGGGCCGTTCGGGCATTCGTCATTACCGGGCAACGTCGATGATCGGCAACCGCCTGTGTCCGTCCTCGGTCCTTCCTGGGGCTGGCAAGGTCGTAACGCTGGTATCCGAGGCTTGGTCGGATCGGGTTTTCGACCACCGCGAAATCCGCGAAATCAAACCGACCCTGTGGGACGTGGGCGCCCACTTCCAGACAGTGAGTGCGCAGCTATGAACATCCCCGCATGGAACGACGACCCCGAGATCGAGTCCTTGTTGGACTTTATCGGCAACCTCGCCGCCGTGGCGATCATTCTGGCGCTCTGTTTCATCGGCATTCCCGTGGCATGGAGCCTGCTGTGATTATCCGCGAGAACAATGAGACTTTCGGCGCGGACCCCCGCTCCCTGACCCTGGACAGCCTACGGCGCATTGGTCACGAAAAGTCCCCGGTAATGAAGGTATTTCGGGCCAAGTGCCTGGACTGTTGCGGAGGGGAGGTTTCCGAGGTCCGCAAATGTACATCCCTTGATTGCCCGCTGTGGCCGTACCGGATGGGTAAGAACCCGTTCACGGGACGGAAGGGCAATGCGGAGAACCTGACATGATCGCGGCGATCCCCCTCGCCGCCGTTGCGGTGCCCCCCAGCACCGCCGCGCCCCGGCGAACTCCTCCCCCCGCCGGGGCGCACCCCTTTTATGTGGCGTCGTCAGTGCGACAAAAGTCGCAAAATGACGAATTGTTCGCCAGTTTCCAAACCCAGGATACTCGCCCCATTCTTGCTCCATGGGACTCCTCCCCAAAACTAGGCCGGGGGCTTCGGCTCCCGGTCCCTTTTGGGGGTGTGTGATGGCCACGGCCTATTCAATGACGCGGCGCGAGGCCAGGGCGTTTCATTACATCAAGGCCTACATCGAGGCGTCTGATGGGGTTGCCCCATCTTATGAGGATATTCGGATTCACCTTGGACTCAAGTCGAAGTCCGGGGTTGCCCGGTTGGTAGACGGTTTATTGAGGAAGGGGAGGATTCAAAAACTCCCACACAGAGCGCGGTCCATTTGCATCGCCCAACCAAGGCTTGCCTGCGAAGGCATTGACTCAAGTCCCGCCGACCTTATCCCCGTGACAACAACCAGAGGCGACGAGGAAATGGACAAGCTTGTTGCTCGTTGCGTCAAGTGGGCGAGGGAACATGCCGCGTCGGATTGGAGTGAGGAATCATTACACAAGCTGCTCAAGGGGGAGAGTTGAAGACCTATACCTTCTCCGAGGCCCCGCCCTCCCTGAACCACGCCTTTCCGACAAACCGCAAGGGCAGGCGGTACAGGTCCCCAGCCTACACGTCTTGGCTGGCGATGGCATCAACGCAACTGCTCATTCAGGGCATCGAACCTGTAACGGGGCCTTACAGCTTGGACATTGAGGTCGGTCGCAAATCCTCACGCGCCGATATCGACAACCTAATCAAACCGCTGGCCGATTTACTTGTGAAAACCGGGGCCACTCCCGATGACCGGAAGATGGGCGCTTTGTCGATCCGCCGGGTCGAGGGGACTGGCGTCAAGGTGACCGTGGGAGAAATCGCATGACCGAACTCCAAACCCTCGCAGAGAAAGCCCGTAGATGGCGGGCCTCCCCGACACACAAAAACCGTGTCCACCTGGACCGTGCGATTGACGCCTACAACCGCGCCCTGCGTCTGAGGGAAGACGAGGCTGAGTGGCGTGGCCTGCAAATCATGCGCGGTATTCGGGAGGTGGCATGATCCTTCGTGACCCCGCCTACCTCAAACACCTACGCACAGAGCGCTGCATCCTCACCGGACAGCACGCGACCGACGATCTCGCGATAGACGCTGCGCACATCGGAACAGCGGGAAGGGGCATTAAATCCCCTGACAACGAAGCGTTGCCGATCCGCCATGACCTTCACTCAGCAATGCACGCCTACGGTGAAATCTCGTACCTGAGAACGCACGCCCCTGACTGGTTGTTGCGTGAATCGTTCCGGGCTTATGCGCGTGAGCTTTATCGGGAGTGGTGCGGTGACTGAATTCTCAATCTACAACTCCCAAGACCTTCCTGCGGTCCTGGCGGCCATTGCCAAGCTGGACCTGGATAAACCGTGGCGGGTCGAGATCGAGCCTTGGCGGAAGAAGCGGAGCGGCAGGCAGAACGCATACTACTGGAAATGTCTGGAAATCATCGCCAACGAAACCGGCGACGACAAGGACAGTCTGCACACCTACTTCCGCCGGAAATTCCTGTCTCCTGTCGAGAAGGCCGTGATGGGACAGACCACGCTTTGCCTTCGATCCACCACCGACCTTAACACGGCGGAATTCGCCGAATACATGGACCGAATTATAGCAGAAGTCGGCCCGTTCGGCATTGCCATTCCGTCACCAGAGGAGATGGCCGCATGAGCATCACACCAGGCTTAAGCCCCCACGAACGGGCTGTATGGATGGTGGTCAGGGAGTGCACGGAAAAGAACGGGTACTGCCCGAGCCAGCGCGAGATCGCGGAGACGACCGGATTTTATCTCGCCAATGTCAACCGTTGTGTCCAGGCGCTTGAGACGAAAGGCTACATCCGCCGTCAAGCCGGGGTGATGCGCTCACTGATTCCGGTTGATCCAGAGAGGGCCGAACAGACGGCGCTGGCGAACAATGTCCGCCGGCAGATTGGCTTTCTCCGCAAGCGCCTCAAGGTAACGGACGACGTGAAGGAACTGGTCAGGATAACCGATCAGATCGACAACCTTCTTTATCGGCTGGAACAGTGGGGAAGTGGATAAGTGTTCCCATTCTGTCCACGTCAAAGTGACTTATCCGCCTGCCGCGTCCGCGCCGGAAGATTTAAAATTAGACCCTGATGAAAAAACCATGGTTGAAATTCTACCCCGCCGATTGGCGATCAGACCCAAGGCTTCGAATGTGTTCGATGGCCGCCAGGGGTCTTTGGATGGAGTGCATTTGTCTGATGCATGAAGCCACGCCATACGGACACCTTCTTGTCGAGGGTCGAGCCCCGACAGATGACCAACTTGCCGTGTTGGCAGGCACCCCGTCCGCTCAACTCCCGGAACTAGTCCGCGAGTTAGAGAATGTTGGGGTGTTCTCCCGCACTGGAAAAGGGGTGATCTACTCGCGGCGTATGACGAGGGATGAGAAAAGGTCCAAAACGGCGGCAAAAAACGGCAAAAATGGGGGCAACCCAAAGCTATGTAAACAAACGCAAAATCAGGCGTTGGATAAGCCACCGGATAAGCCCCAGAGGCTAGAGACCAGAAGCCAGATAAAAGAAATACCTGCTAACGCAGGTTCAAAGAAAAAATCACAGCTTCCTGAAAACTGGACGTTGCCTGACGACTGGATTGAGCCAGCCGAGACCTACGCCAGCGGCAAGGGGTTGGTGCAGGTCGTGGATTGGCGGGAGCAGGGCGTGAAGTTCCACGCCTATCACCGCAGCCGTGGGAGCCCAATGCTCGATTGGTCGGCGGCATGGCGCACTTGGTACATCAACGCAGTGAAATACGAGGCAAACAATGGCAAACCAACTCACCGCACCGGCCAAGGGCAACGTGGCAGTATTGCTGCCGCCGTCGGTCGCTTCGTCGCTGCGAGAAACGGTTAACAACGATTTTCTGGTGACCGGATACACGGTCGCCGGGAAACCACCTGACCAGGATTTGCGGGACGCGATCAAGACGCTGGACGGTTTGTGTTCCCCCGCCAGCAGCCAGGAAATCGGTATGTGGATTGCTACGCTGTACGCCCTGACCAAACAACGGGGGGAAGATCAGATTGGGCTGGATCTGGCCGTTGAGGCGTTCGGGTCGAGACTGGAAAAACTGCCCCGTGAGGCCGTCAAGGCCGCCCTGGAAACGTGGCCCGAGAAATCGACATGGTGGCCGTCATGGAAGGAACTGAAAGACGAGATCGACCGCGCCGACGTTGCGGGAATGATGCGTCAGGCGATCTATCGAGCGCTGGATAAAAAACAGCCGACAAGGACGAGTGGCCCCCGTCAGGTATCCGAGGTCAACCAAATGGACCGAGCGGAATTTCTTGCGGAATTGCGGAGGAAAAATCCCGAGGCCTTCGGCTTCAAGACGGTAGCGGAGGCGGCGGAATGATTACCGGGCAGAGGCCGAGATGCGGCCTCTTTCCTGGGAGGTATGATTTTTATGCCATTGGGGTTTGGTTGGATAATTGCGCCACTGAGGGCACCCCGGCTTGGTATCTCAACACGGCGACACCTGATGATGTTTGGCGCCTTCGGGATGTGGAGCAAGACGAGAAAAACGCAGAGCGGGCCAAGTCGTTTGCGACAAAATCCTGGCTTTATCGGAGGTGAAATGACCAACCCAACAGACAAGATCGTGGAGGCCGTGAAACAGGCTGTGGACTTGGCATCCGTTTATCACGGTGGGTTTGAGTATCGGTGGCGAGACCTCCCGGCAGATGAGTCTGTGTTGGATAGACTGTCCGTGGAAATCACGAAGTCGGCCATCCTCGCCCACACCCAAGCCCTGATGGAGAACGTGACGCCGGAGATGGTTAAGGCCGGAAAGGACGTTTGTGGATTTGGTGAATACGAGCGCGTCCTTCGTGAGTGTCAAGAGGACGGCCTCATTAAGACGCACGAGGTTTGGTGGACGGGAGATAAGGAGTTTATCGCCATGCTTTCCGCCCACATGGAGCAGATGAAATGAGTTTCACGATTGCAATGATCGCGTGGGGCATTTCCCTAACCGCAACAGTCCTGACGGCTGGCGTTCTTGCTTTTCACGATAAGGCGGGGTGGGGGTGGTTGATCTTCATCGCTGCGCTTTTGGCAATGACAGACATAAAGGGCGGGAAATGACGGACCTGGTGGAGGTGATGGCCCGCGCCATGATCCAAGCGAGCGAACAATGACACCAAAACAAGAGCGGTTCGTTCAGGAATATCTGATCGACCTGAACGCAACGCAGGCGGCCATTCGGGCTGGGTATAGCAAGAAGACGGCAGAGCAAGGTGCCGCGCAGCTATTAAGGAATATTAAGGTGGCCCGCGCCATCGCAGAGGCTCAAGCGATCCGTGCGCAAAAGGCTGGTATGAACGAACAGTGGGTGTTGGATGGCCTTAAGGAGATTGCCGAGGATAAATCCGCGTCGGTCGCCGCCAGGGTCACGGCATACACGAACATCGGTAAGCACTTCGGCATGTTCGTGGAGCGCACCGTTAATGAAAACCACAACATCAACGCAGATGTAACCGATGAAGTGATGACGCCGGAACAATGGACGGATCAACACAAGCCCCACTGATCGCCTGGGCGCCGTTCAGCGAGCCGCAGAGGGCTTTGTTGCGGTGTCCTGTTGATGAGGTGTTTTTCGGCGGCGCTCGCGGGGGCGGCAAGACCGACGGCATGCTTGGGAAGTTCGCCCTCAAGCAGAAACGCTACGGCAGGGACGCAATCGGGGTGTTCTTTCGCAAGACGCGGGAGGATCTGAAAGAGGCCATTGAGCGGTCCAAGGATATTTATGGCCCGATGGGCGCGGTCTACACCGAACAGAAAAAGCAGTGGGTGTTCCCGTCTGGGGCGCGGTTGAAGTTCGAGTATCTGGAGCGTGACGCCGACGCCGAGAACTACCAGGGCCACAGCTACACGGATTTGTTTTTCGAGGAATTGACCAACTGGAAGTCGCCTGACCCGATCAACAAACTGCGGGCCACGCTACGCAGTTCGGCCAACGTGCCGTGCCAATTCCACGCAACGGGCAACCCTGGCGGACCCGGGCACCAGTGGGTTAAGGCCCGGTATATCGACCCTGCGCCGGACGGTTACAAGATCATGTGGGAGGAATGGGAGAATCCGTTTACTCACGAAAAAGTCCGGCAATCTCGCGTTTTTATTCCCTCAAAGCTGTCTGATAACCCAACCCTCATGGCCGACCCCGGGTATATCGCCCGCCTGCACCAGTCGGGGAGCAAGGAGCTTGTGCGGGCGTGGCTTCACGGGGACTGGGATATTGTCGAGGGCGCGTTCTTTGACTGTTGGGGTCCGCAGCACGTTCTCAGGCCGTTTGAGGTTCCGAAGGATTGGATGCGCTTCCGGTCGTGTGACTGGGGGTCTGCAAAGCCGTTCTCCGTCGGCTGGTGGGCCGTTGTCCCCGACTGGTTCGAAACACCAGATGGTGCGTGGCTGCCGCGTGGCGCGATTGTCCGTTACCGGGAATGGTACGGCTGCGCCCATGACGAGGTGACCGGCCAGGTTAAGCCCGATGTTGGTTTGAAGATGACAGCCGGCGCTGTGGCCGAGGGCATCAAGGACAGGGAGTTGGGCGAGAAGGTCACGTATGGCGTGATCGACCCTGCCGCATTCGCACAATCTGGCGGCCCGTCTATTGTCGAAAACATGACCGGCTTGCAGTGGCGCCCTGCCGATAACAAGCGGGTTGGTGTCCGTGGCGCATTGGGCGGCTGGGACATGATGCGCGCCCGGATGGTTGGGGAGGATTTTGGTGAGCCCTACGGCCATCGTCCAATGATGTACGTGTTCTCAACCTGTGTAGACTTTATCCGCACCGTTCCTGTGTTGCAGCACGACGAGAACCGGCCCGAGGACATTGATACGGATTCCGAGGACCACGCCGCCGACGAGGCCCGGTATGGCTGCATGTCGCGCCCGTGGATACCCAAGCCACCCAAGGACACAAGCAGACCAGTCATGCAGATCGGCGGCAAGACCACCACCACATTCAACGACCTACTCAAGACGGTCCAGAAGCGGAGAGAGCGGTGAGAGATAAGTTCCAGCGATACCGTGAGCGCCAGCGCCGGGGAATATCCGTCGTTCCTGTGGAGGTGTCCCAGGAGGACTTGTGGGCACTGATCGACGCCGGGCACCTGGACATCAACGAAAGCGAGGACCGCGAGGCCGTGGCTGTGGCGATGAAGAAATCGCTACGGGTAGCGTGCAATAACGGGAAAACAGCATAATATTGAATCGCGCGATCTTGATGTTTTTTGTGACACTCCATCCTAAGGACGGCATCAAGGACACCACCCGCCACCCGGTGCGGGCGCAAAACCGGGTTTATTCGCCGCGTCGTGAGACGCCGCAGCCCAAGGACGGAACATGGCCGAAGCCGCAGAGGCGCAATCGGGATCGGTAGACGAAAAGGACGACATCGGCTTTTCACCTGCCGATGTCGTCTCCCGTTGGGCCATGGAGATCGACCTTGCCGATAAGGTCGAGCAGTCGTGGCGGGATCGGGCAACCGACGTCCAGAACCGCTACCGTGACGAAAAGCAGGGCGCGAAACTCGCTACAGACACGTATTCGTCGGGCACGCGGTTCAACATCCTCTATTCCAACATCCAGACCATCTGCCCGGCGCTGTACAACCAGACGCCTAAGCCGGACGTTCGCCGCCGCTTCCGTGACCGCGACCCGCTTGGCAAGGTTATCTCCGAGATCTCCGAACGCGCCTTGTCCTACACCATGGACGCCTACGACTTCGACCGTTTCATGCGGCTGGCGGTCAAGGACCAACAGGTGACGGGGCGCGGCCTTACGCGGGTGAAGTATGATGCCAAGTTCTCGACTGAGGAGGACGGCGAGGGTGAGGAGTATGACGCCAAGAAATACGAAGAGGTCTGTTTCGAGCATGTGAACTGGCCCGACTTCCGGCGCGGTCCCGGCAGAACGTGGGAAGAGGTGCAGTGGGTTGCGTTCAAGCACCTCATGACGCTGGAAGACGCCAGAGAAAAGTTCGGCAAGGTCGCTGATGATGCCCAACTCGACTACAGCCCGCAGGGGATGGACGAGGAAGAGAGCAAGGTCACCGACACATTCAAGCGCATGGTGGTCTGGGAGATTTGGGACAAGGACGAAAAGAAGGTCATTTTCCTGGCCCCCTCTCTCAAGGAGCGCCCCCTCAAGACCGAAGACGACCCCCTGGGATTGTCCGGGTTTTTCCCCATTCCTCGCCCACTGTACGCCAGCGACTACACGGATAGCCTGATCCCCATTGAGCCGTTCCGCTACTACAAGGACCAGGCCGACGAGCTGGATGAGTTGTCCAAGCGCATCGCGGGGATCATCAAGGCGTGCAAGGTCCGTGGCATTTATCAAGCCGGGCTGCAAGAACTCACAAACTTGATGGGCGCTCAAGAGAATGAGCTTGTCCCGTCTGAGAATGTCTTGGCGCTCATGTCGCAGGGCGGCATTGAGAAGGGCATCTGGATCTGGCCCATCGAGAAGATCGCCGTAGTCCTGAAATACCTCTACGAGCAGCGGGACGCGGTTAAATCCACGATCTACGAAATCACGGGCATTGCCGACATCATGCGCGGCTCTTCCCAGGCGCAGGAGACGTTGGGCGCCCAACAGCTTAAAGCCCAATTCGGCGGGATGCGCCTCAACGACATGCGCAACGAGGTCCAGCGGTACGCTCGGGACTTGGTGCGGATTTCGCTTGAGTTGATCGCGGAGAACTTCTCACCCGATACCCTCCAGATCATGACCGGCGTCACGCTCCCAACTGCGGAGCAGAAGATGCAGGCGCAGATGGTCGCCCAACAGGCCCAGCAACAGCAGCAGCCCGTGCCGGAGGAAGTCCAGAAAGCGCTTTCCATGCCGACATGGGGTGATTACACGGACCCACGGACCGGCGAGGAGGTTAAGGGCGTCCTGTCGATCATGCGTGAGGACGGCCCCAGAGAATACCGGATCGACGTTGAGACGGACTCCACGGTTGCTGGGGATCAAGCCCAAGACCAGAAGAACATGAGCGACCTTCTGCAAGCCATGGGCGGGTTCATGCAGACCGTCGGCCCTGCCGTCGAGGCTGGTTACATGCCTCTTCCGGCCGCCAAGTCCATCCTCCTGTCCGCCGTGCGCCGGTTCAAGCTTGGACGAGAGGTGGAGGACGAAATCGACAAGATCGGCGAGGGCCAACAGCAGAAGGGTCCGGACGCGGCTGCCCAAGCCGATCAAGCCAAGGCCCAGGCCGAAACCCAGGTGATGCAGCAGAAAGCGCAGTCTGAGGCCGAGATCGCCAATCAGCGGGCGCAGGCTGACATTCAGATCAGCGCCCAGAAGCAGCAGGGCGAAGCCCAGGTTGCGATGCTCAAGATGCAGGCAGAGGTCGAGGCCGCGAAACAGAAGGCCATGACCGACGCAGACCTGGCCGCCCAGGAACTGCAACTCAAATACGCCCTGGAAACCTACAAGGCGGAAATGGACGCCGACGCCAAGCGCGAGGCGATGCGCAACAAGCCGGAGGTGGTGCAGTGAAGGTCATCTTCCGCAACGGTCAATGGCGGGACGGCAACGGCAACCCCGTGGACATGCCGAACAAGCTCGATCTTTCCAGACCGATCCGCATGTTCGCCTCCAGCGAGTACGAGGGCTACGAGTGCCCTGTTACGGGCAATTGGATCGAAGGCAAGCACGCGCACCGGGAGAACCTGAAGCGCACCGGATGCCGCCTGCTTGAAAAGGGCGAGTTCGAGGACGTGAAGAAGAACGGCAAGAAGCGCCAGATGGAGGCGATTGACGCCGGTATCGAGAAAAGCATTGAAGCAGTAGCGAAGGACTTTCTCTGATGGATGATGTGACCACAGGCGGGCCGGACAACTTCTTTCCCTCATCCGGGGAAGAGAATGTCCGCCCTGGCGTAGAAGAGACGCCGCAATCCGTCGAGGACTTCATTTCACAGCAATGGGACGCGATGGACGCGCCTGCTGATGAACCTAAAGACGATGCGCTGGAAACGGCGACCGATGAGAATACCGGCGACGAGCCGGATAAAACGGACGTTGATGCGACGGACGAAACCACAGAAGAGGCCACGGCCTCCGATGAGGTCATTCAGCCCCCGCAATCGATGTCCGCGAAGGACCGCGAGGCGTTCTATCAACTTCCGCCCGAGCAGCAGAAATGGCTGACGGAGCGCGAGAAGCAAATGACCGCCGACTACACGCGGAAAAACATGGAAGTAGCCGAGAAGGCGAAAACCTACGACAGACTTGAGCAGATCATAGCGCCCCGCCGCCAGGCTTTGGCAATGCAGGGATTAGACGAAGGCACCGCAATCGGCCAGCTTTTCGCCTATTCCGACTTTGCCGAAAAAGACCCGGTTGGCTTTGCCCGCTACCTGCTTGAGCAGCGTCAGATTCCCCTTTCGGCCCTCACAGAAACCGACGGCAAGACCGTTGACCCTCAACTAGCCGCCACGCAACAGCAGTTGGCGAGCGTTACCCAATACCTCACTCAGCAGCAGCAGGCGCAAAAGGCGCAAGCGGAGCGTGAAATCTCAACCGTTGTCGAGGATTTCGCCAAAGACCCGGCGTTTCAGTACTACAGCGACCTTGAGCAGGACATGATTCCGATTGTGGCTTCTATCCGGCAATCAAACCCGAGCCTGAATCACCGCCAAGCCCTGGAAAAAGCGTACCGCATGGCCCTCGCGGCCAATGAGGACGTTTCGGCCAAGGTGGAAGCGGACAAACAGGCGAAGGCGGAAGCCGAGCGTATCAAAAAGGCCAAGGAAGAGGCGGCAAAGGCAAAGAAGGGGGCTGGGGTGAATCTCAAGTCCTCTCCAGCCCTGCCCGCCGGAGCCGCCAAGGCCAAATCTGTGGATGAGTTTATCGGGGCGCTTGTCGATGAGCGCATGGTCGGCTGATCGCGAAAGGAACCCTTAGATGGGCGCGAATGCCAACTTCACCGAAATCGCGGCGCTGACGTACCGCCATTTCAAAAACAAGTACCTGGAGGACAACGTGAGCAATCACACCGCCCTCCACCAGCGTCTGACCAAGAAGGACCGCGTTGACCTCGTTGGCGGCGGTTATGAAATCCAGGTTCCGCTGGATTATGCCGAGAACGGCACCTACCAGCGGTATTCCGGTTACGACACGTTGGACATTTCGGAATCCGAAGTGTTCACGGCGGCCAACTTCCCGTGGAAGCAGATCGCCATTCATGTTGTCGCTTCCGGTCTGGAAGTTCGCCAGAACAGCGGCAAGGAAGGCGTTATCAAGCTGGTCAAGAACAAGCTGCGGAACGCCATGCGCACCGCCGGCAACCAGTTCTCGGCTGACCTGTACTCCGACGGCACGGCGACCAACCAGATCAACGGCATGCAGGCCCTTGTGGCCGATGCTGGTACGGGCACGGTCGGTAACATCGTCTCCGGCACCTACCCGTTCTGGAAGAACAAGGTCCAGTCTGCGGCTTCGCCGTTGCAGGGCGGGTCGAGCATCACGCCTTCGGCTGACACTATTGAAAGCCTGATGCTGCCGTTGTGGCTGGCTCTGACCCGCAACAACGACAAGCCGGACCTGATCGTGATGGACGACACGTACTTCACGTTTTTCGACAACTCGCAGACGGCCCTCAAGCGTTACACCAACACGACCGACATCGAGGGCGGTTCCGTGATGCTGAAATACAAGGGTGCGGACGTGGTTTACGACTCGTCGGCTGCCGGTATGCCGGACGCTCACGCTTACTTCTTGAACACCAACTACATCGGCCTGTCCGTCCACAAGGACGCCAACTGGACCGAGGTGCCCGAGAAGTCCTCTGTCAACCAGGACGCGGAAGTCATGCCGATCATCTGGCAGGGCAACATGACCGTTTCCAACCGCGCCCTCCAGGGCGTGATGAAGGCGTAGGAGGAACCAATGGCCTATATCATCACCAACTCCTCGCTTGTCGGTCATCAGCAGATCGCCGACACCAACACCACGCAGAAGCACCCCTTGGGTACGATTGTCACCGCCTACGATCCTGACGTCGGCTCGGGTGAATTCATCTACCTCCAGGGCGTGGCGTCCACGGTCGTCGGTTCTTGGGTTGTTTACAACGCGGATGACTTCTCGACCGCGCTGATTACGCCCAACGCCGTCGGCCCCGTGGCCGTTGCGATGTCCGCCAATGTTGCCAGCCAGTATGGCTGGTATCAGATCGGCGGCAAGGCGACCGCTAAGTCGGACGACGTTTCCGATGGTGGCCGCGTGTTCATCGACGCGACCATTACCGGGTCGTGCGATGATGCGTTCGCTGCTGGCGATTACGTCTATGGGGCCAAGTGGGCCTCCGACGATGCCACCGCGACCGGCACTGCCGAAGTTGAGATTGCCCGTCCGTTCGTTGACGACGGCAATAGCGACGACACCGCGTAATGCGGAACATCGCCATAGTTGCGAGGGGTGGAACTTGCGCCCTAGCGCCGTGGCGAGACACGGAATGGGAGATCTGGGGCATGCCCTGGATCTCCTATCCCCGTGTTGATGCGCTTTTTGACGTTCACACCAATGATTGCGTGGAGGACGCCCCTGTCGAGGAGGCCGAGTGGAAGGCCAAGGCGTTCCCCGGCTACAACGATATTCCTCTTTACTGCTCGACCCCTTGCCGCCTGCATCTTTCACCCTCAACGGAACTGTTTTCCTTTGACGACATCCGCCAGGAGTTCCCCCGCGCTTTTGTGGAAAATTCCGTGCCCTACATGATCGCCCGCGCGGCCTGGGAGCAACGCAAGTTCGGCAACATTGGAAGGGTCGGGTTTTGGGGGTGCCACATGACGGGACGGGCGGCGGTCGAGAGTGATCGGGCGTCTGTTCTTTATTGGATTGGCCTCCTTGAGGGGATGGGGGTTGAGATTTACGAGGCACCCGGCTCGCCTCTGTTTATGTCCGATTGGGAGGCTGGGCGCTACGGCGTCAATGGCCGCCGCCGGAACGTGGACCCGAGCCGCATGGAACGCGCAACATACCAGGAGAATTTAAGTGTCCATTGAAATCATGCCCACCGAACAGCACCGCTTTCATGTGAATTTCGAGCTTCGCGCCCAAGAGGATCGGGAGGCGTCGATCAAGGCGGGGCATCCTGTATTCAAGGACGTTGAGTTCGCCATTATCACCATGCCCGGCGGGCAGTTGGTCGTTGACAAGATCATTGACGACGCGCTCTTGAGTGAGTGGAAGAACGGCAGCAACCGCAAGCCGCCGTCTCCGTTCGCCCTGACGGCTTATCAGGCGTGGAAGAGCGGTTTGGAGATCCCGGTCAACGGGATGGATTTGAAGAACTGGCCCGGCATTACTCCGGCTCAGATCAAGATGTGCCACGGGACGAACATTCGGACCGTTGAAGACCTTGCCACTGCCAATGAGGAAGCCAAGCGCCGCATGGGGATGGGGGCTCTTGCTCTCATCAACAAGGCCAAGGCGTATCTGGAGAATGCCGAAAGCAACAAGTCGTCGGAGGCCATCTCATCCCTACAGGTCGAAATGGAGGCCATGAAGGCGGAAATCGCCCGGTTGAAGGATGAAAACGGCACCCTTCGCTCTGAGCTTGAGGACAAGCCCAAGCGCGGGCGCCCGCGAAAAGACGACTGATTTTTACCCAGCGCCGTGAGGCGCCGGAGCCCTTTGACGGAGAAGCGCGTTGACACTTTTGTCCATGATCCAGGCCGCCAGCGACTCGATTGGGGTTGCGCGACCGTCCACGGTTATTTCATCGACCGACTCCAACGTGCGGACCCTGCTTTCGCTTGCCCAGACCGAGGGGCGGGAACTGTCGGAACGGTACTCCTGGCCGGAACTGCAAACCGAAGCAACACACACGACCCTTGCGGCGGAATTGCAAGGTGTAATGACCACGATTGCGCCCGGGTTCAACTACATCATCAACGGCACGTTCTGGGACCGCACTCTTAGTCAACCCGTTACGGGCCCCCTGACCCCCCAAGAGTTCCAGGCGCTTAAGGCCAGAACGGCTACAGGCCCCTATTCGTCCTACTACATCCGTGGCGGGAGTTTGTACGCCTATCCCGCCCCCTCGGCTGGGAACACTTGGGCCTTCGAATATCAGACCACGTATTTCTGCCAATCCTCTGGCGGAACGGACCAATCCGCCTGGGCGGCTGATACCGACGTGGGGGTGTTGGACGAAAACCTTATGGGCCTGGGGGTTACGTGGCGGTTCAAGAAAAAGAACGGCTTCGACTACTCCGAGGATTACCGGATTTACGAGCAGAAACTCGCCAACGCCACGGCGCGGGTTGGCGGCAAGCGGACGTTGAACATGGCTGGTGAAGGTCCGCGCACGGGCATTTACACGCCCGAGGGAAGCTGGAGCGTTTAGGAGATCATCATGGAAGAAGTCGTTAAGAGTGCGAGTGCGACGTCATCGGCCACCCTTTATACAGGGACTGGCCGGTTGCGGGGCGTTTATGTGCGGGCCGCCGGCACGGCTGGAACCGCAGTTTTTAAAGATGGCGGGTCGGGTGGGACCACGATCCTGACCATCAACACCCCCGCTGCGGTTGGCGGGACATATCACGCCATTCCGGGGAAAGGCATTCCGTTCGCGACGGACCTTTATTGCGCCCTGACCACGGCGGATGGCGTGACGGCTTACTACGGCGAAGACCGCACCGTGTAATGCTCGCGCCCCTGATGAATAACGCCCAAAAGGCGGCGGTGTCGAAGTCCAAGAGCATCCAGGCTCCAGTTAAGGGCTGGAATGCGAAGGATGCCTTGGCCGACATGACATCAGGCTATGCCGTAGCGCTGGAAAATTACTTTCCCAGAGAGTCCGACGTGATCCTGAGAAACGGTCACTCGGTCCACGCTACGGGGGTGGGCTCGGGGGCCGTGAATACTGTCATGGAGTACGCGGGGCCGACGGTTCAAAAGCTATTCGCCGCCAGCGACACGGTTATTTACGACGCAACGAGCGCCGGGGCTGCTTCATCTTCTGTAACCGGCCTGACCAACGGCAAGTGGCAGCACACCATGTTCTCCACCTCCGGGGGAAACTTTCTGTTTATCGTGAACGGCGCAGACGCCCCCCGGTATTTTGATGGATCGAGCTGGACTACACCCAGCCTGACGGGGGTAACGGCTACAACCATTGTCGGAGTCACGTCTCACCAGAGGCGGCTGTTCTTCACCTTCAACAATTCTACTTCGTTCGGGTATCTCGCGGTGACCTCTGTCGCCGGGGCGGTTTCCACATTCGATCTTGGGAGCCTGATGAAAAAGGGCGGGTATTTGGTCGCTTGTGGCAGTTGGACCCGCGATGGGGGGGATGGGTCAAGCGATGATATATTCGCGGCAATTACCTCGGAAGGAGAGGTGATTTTGTACTCAGGTAATGATCCTGGGACAGCCTCTACGTGGTCTTTGATCGGGCGCTTCGATATTGGCCGCCCTTTGGGCCGGAGGTGCATGTTTAAAGTTGGTGCGGATTTGGTCGTGCTTACTCAGGATGGGGCGGTCCCCTTGTCCCAGGTTCTTGGCACGGATCGGGTTCAGGTTCAGACCAAAGCAACCTCTGGGAATATCCAGAATGCCTGGATTGCGGCGGCCAGAACCTACGGGGCTAATTTTGGATGGCAGTGCCTCCTGTATCCCCAGGGGCAGTACGCGTTGTTCAATGTTCCCATAACCTCGTCCAAGGCCCATCAGTACGTCGTCAATTCCGAGACTGGGGCGTGGTGCAAATTCACCGGACAGAACTTCGCATCGTGGACGCTCTACGATGGGAATTTGTACGGGGGCGCCCAGGCGGGCGGAAAGGTGTTCCTGGCCGATGACGGGGCGTCCGATAACACAGCCAACATCGAGGGACTGATTAAGCCCGCGTTCGATTATTTCGGGCGGAGGGGCATTCGGAAACTGTTTACCATGTGCCGGCCCCTGTTCAGGGCCAATGGACCCCTGGCAATCGCCATCGACCTTAACGTGGACTTCTCGGACCTGACGCCGACGAGCGTACCGACGTCCCCGGCCATCGATGCCGCTTTGTGGGATACGGCCCTGTGGGACACTGCAACGTGGTCGGATGAAGACGCTGTTCTCGCTCCCCCGATTACCGTTTACGGTATCGGAGATTGTGCTGCTCCTGTCATTCGGTGTTCCACCAACAGTATAGGCAACCGTCTCTCGGCCTTCGATATGGTTTGGCAGGAGGGGGGGTTCCTGTAATGGATCGTCACTCCATGATCCAGGCGCTTCTGGACCCCGACATCGCATGGCGGGGGAACCTACTTCCTGTTGGACGGACGCAGGGCGGCGACTTTTCGTTCGCCGTCCCGCAGATGGCTATTGACGCGGCCAAATCCTTCATGCTCCCCGGCGATGCGGCGAGGGGCGTTCCCTATTCCGATGCGGACGTTACCCAGATGGCCCTTGATGTGGGTATGGGTGGGGCGACCTCAAGTGCGGCATTTCCTTCCGGTGGAATTGGGATGGCGTCGATGCCGAAAAATGCGTCCAGGACTGCGACGGGGTGGACGTTCAGGGACGTAACCCGAAAGCCCCATCTTTCCCCCGCTCAAAATCGCTACTACAGCAATGCGGACTTAACTTCTGGGAGAAGCGAAACTTTGCCTATTAGGTCGCTAAACGCTACTCAACCTGATGTTAATCCAGATTTTAAGACAACCACAAGCAGCGAGGGCCTGTTGCCTATTGTTATCAGGAAGGATGGGCAATTTTACACGATGGACGGCCATCACAGAATATCAAGACTTGCTGACGAGGGTGAACAAAACGTCCGCGTCAGACTTCTTGATATGGACAACACAGAAACAGATGCCCCGCTTTTGGATTGGTCGCCTGATAGCGCCGCAAAGAACAAGATAACGCAGGCAGACCGCGATCTTTTGGATGATTTGTATCGTGAATTGGCGATGAACCCCGCCACCGCTGCCGCGCCATCAATGGTCAACGCACTTATGGGCCAAGATCAACTTAACCCGAAGCGGTGGTATTGATGATGGAAATGGTTGACGCCCTGTCCCGTTATGGGAACCGTTCCATGGAGGGGCTGGAAAGGGGGGCGAGTGATGTTCGAGAAATGGTTCGGGCTCTCCTGGGTAGCGTTCCGGGACCAATTGACCGTGCGGCAGGGGTTGCTGCTGAGTACATGCCTGGCGCTGGCCTTCGCAAAGGTTTACGCGATGGTCGTGAGGCTCGTGGCGAGTGGGATCGAGGCAATTATCCCGCTGCTCTGAGAAAACACGCGGATGCCGTCGATCACGGGTCTGACTTTCTGTGGTGGCTCATGCCCGGTGGCGGGTTGGTGCCCAAATGAGTTGGCTCGGGAAAATGGAGAGCCTGACCTCCGCTATACGTGAAGCGGCGGTGGCTCATGCCGACCTTTATTACATCTTCCCCATGATGATCGCCGTTGCTGCGATCATGGTTGCCGTCAAAGTCCCCGCCCTCAATGAGACGATGCGCCGCAAGGCGAGAATCATGCGCTACTGCCACGACTGCCCCTTTGCGGACAATTTCACCGAGACCTGCACCATTAATGCGGACGCCGGAGAGAAGTGCGGGCTGATAGATCAGACGGCGGGAATCAACTTCAAGACGCCGGAGCTTGACCCGTGATTGTCCATGGCTTTGATGACCAATTGGCCAGATGGGCGGAAGCCGTCTATCCGTCCTGCGCTCCTATCGAGCGTCAGATGACCTATCACATGATGGGGTTTATTTCTGACGATATGCAAATTCTGGCGGTTGCCTTTTTCAACAATTACAGGCATAATCACCGAGACATCGAATTGTCGATTGTCGCCGCGACCCCTCGCTGGGCCACGCCGGGAAACATCCGAGCGTTATTGCACTATCCATTCGTGCAATTAGGGGTCCAGCGGTTGACGGCATTTACACAGAAATCAAACAAACGCCTCCGCAAGCTGATGGAGCGTTTCGGCGCTCGGCTTGAGGGCGTCCATCCTCTTTGGCACCTCGGCAAACATACCGGTGTGTCTTACGGTCTTTACCGTGACGTGGCGATGGGGGTTCTGCGATGAAATCTCCCTCTCCACCTCCCGCCCCCGATCCGAAAGAAACCGCCGCCGCTCAGGGTGCGATCAACAAAGAGACAGCCATTGCTCAAGCGCGGCTGAATCAGGTCAACGAAATCACCCCGTTCGGGACTTCGACTTATACCCCCACGGGCACGTCTGCGGACGGTATCGATCAATACCAAAGAGAAATCACCCTCAACCCCGAAGAACAGAAGATTCTCGACCAGCAGCGCGGCATTACGTCGCAGCTTAACACCCTGGCCGGCGATCAGGTGGGGAGGGTAAGTGACGCCCTTTCTCAACCCTTCTCCTATGACGGGCTTCCCGAAGCACCGAAAGCTGACGATGCCGCCCGCCAACAGGTCATTGATGCTCTTTATGGGCAGTACACTTCCCGCCTCGACCCCCGTTTCGAACAGGAGCGCAATGCCTTCGAAACGCAGCTTGCTAACCAGGGGATCGGGGTGGGAACTGACGCCTACAGCCGGGCCATGAGTGATTTTGGCCGCTACAAGAACGATGCTTATACCTCTGCTCTCAATCAATCCGTCGCCTCGGGTGGCTCTGAGCAGTCCAGACTGTTCGGCTTGCAAGGCGCCGCGAGGGAGCGGGGAATCCAGGAGCAGGCGTATCTCCGCAATCTTCCGCTTAACGAAGTGGCTGCTCTCATGGGGACGGGTTCGGGTGTAACTATGCCGCAGTTCTCGGCCATTCCCCAGACGGGGATTGCGAACACGGATATTACGGGTCCGACCTCGCTTGCTTATCAAGGTGGATTGCAGAACGCGGCCCTTCAGCAGCAGTCGCAAAGCTCCACCTTGGGCGGGTTGTTTGGTCTTGGCAGTTCCGGTATCGGGGCGCTCGGAACCTATGCTGCGTTCTCCGACCGTCGCGTGAAAGCCGACATCAAGAAGGTCGGTAATTTGGACAACGGCCTGCCGGTCTATCTGTTCCGCTACAAGTCTGGCGGTCCGATGCAAATCGGACTGATGGCGCAGGATGTTGAAAAGGTGAAGCCGGAAGCGGTGACGGAGGTCAATGGCATCAAGGCGGTCTACTACGATCAGGCGGTGGCGTGATGGTGAACCGTATTGCCTTCTACGACCCCAATCCCACACAAGCGTCGATGATCCAGCGCGACTTTGCTGTTGATCCTCGCAGGGACATGGCGGATGCGCTGTTGCGTAGTGGGCTCGATTCATCCCCGGTTAATTCCATTGCGGAGGGCTTGGCGAGACTGGCCAAGGCGGGTACTGGCGCCTATCAGAACTACTCGCTTCGTCAGGAGTATGACGATAGGAAAAAGCGCTACGGCGAGGACATGATGAAGGCCCTCGCGGGAGCAGAGGCGAAGCCGTGGGTTAACCCGGACACCGGGACAAACATGGTTCCGCAGCAACTACCGCAGGGAATGCAGGGTCCGATGGTCCCGACCGGCCCCGCTGGTGGAATGGCCGGGATGAAAGCGGCCCTCATGGGGTCGAACAACCCCGACCTTGCCCCAATGCTCCAGCAGATCACCATGCAGCAGATCGCGGCGCAGGAGGCAGCGAGACAGGCCGAAGCCGCTCGCCGTGCTGGCATTGAGGACTACCGCACCAAGAAGACCATCGACCAGGAATTCAAGGACCCGGATAAACCGATGTCGGTTGCTCCCGGGAACACTCTGTACGATCCGACCAAGGGAGAAGCTATCTATACCGCCCCGGACAACAAGGACCGCAAAACGGAAAAAGACCATGCGGGCATCCTTCGCTACACGGACACGGGCGAGCCGGTGTTTGATCCCGCCGTGGTGGGGGACGTTAAGATGGACCCGGAAAAGGTCTTTGACCAAGAGACGAAGCTTCGCAAGGAGTTCACCACCCAGACCGATGATTTTGTGAAGGTGCGGGACGCGTTCTCCCGCATTGATGCGTCTGCGAAAGACCCGTCACCCGCTGGCGATCTTGCGTTGATCTTCAACTACATGAAGGTTCTTGACCCCGGATCGACAGTCCGTGAGGGTGAGTTCGCGACCGCGCAAAACTCCGCTGGTGTTCCTGATCGCCTTCGCGCCCAGTACAACCAAATCACCAAGGGCGAGCGTCTTGCCCCAGAGCAGCGCCAGGACTTCTTGACCCGCGCCGGCAAGCTGTATGAGAGCCAACTCAATCAGTACCAGGGCCTTGAGGAGCGCTATCGCGGCTTGGCCGAGATGTACAAACTCAACCCCGAGGCCGTGGTTTACGGCATGGGCGACAAGACCCCGAAGCGCGGTGAAGAGCCGAAACTGCCGGTAGGAATCACCGCCGCCCCGCCGGGCTCTGGTGTAGATTACATGTGGACGCCTGAAGCGCCCGTTGGCCCCGCCCAGCGCGGCAACGACATCACGAGGTACTAAGTCCGATGCTCTCGGCAAAGTTCCAGCTTGGCCCATCCTTCTCGCCGCCAATAGGTGAGGTAGGCGTGGTCCTGTCGTGTCAGGGGAGGGTCAATCTGCCCAACGCGGCCCATGATGCCGTTCTGCCGCCCCTTGTCCGTCCAAACAACCCTTACGCATTCATTGAAGCCTGGGGGGATCGGGTCCGGGACTTCCTGTCGTTTCCAGGACTCATTGTCCGCGAGGGCGGGAGCCGAGATCGTCAGGAAGATGATGAGAACGAAACGCATAAGGTGCCTCACTGATGGAAGGGATCATAAAAGTATCCGGTCCTGACGGAAAGGTTTATGGGTTTCCTGCTGGGACAGACCAAGAACAGATCAATCAGGTGATGTCGCAGGCATATACCCAGGAGCCGCCCATCCCCGAGCCGCGCTCATACTCCGACATCAAGCCCAAGGAAAAGCCCTATAAGGGCGGCATCATCCCGTTCTCCAAGGACGAAAACGGAGACGTCAGTTTCGACAGTGACGCCGGTCTGCTCGGACCGATCAAGCGAACGGTCATGCTTCCCGGACAGGTTCTAAGGGGCGAGATTGACCACAATTCCGATGAGGGTGTTGCCCGCACCATGGAGGCCGCGTTGATGATGTCGCCCATGGGGGTGGCGCAACGTGCGTCCGGTTCCGTTCCGTTCGCCAAGTCCGCCTATCATGCGGTGAAAAAGAAGGCGCCCACTCGTGAGGCATTGAAGGCCGCCACGGATGCAGGCTATAAAGAGGCTCGCGACATGGGTATGGAGTATTCGCCCAAAGCAATCGCGGGTTGGGCCGACGACATGGCCCGTGCGCTGGACGCGGATGGCCGAATTGCCGAGAACTACCCGGAAGTCCATAGCCTCCTCAAGAAACTCCGTAACCCTCCCCAGGGTGCGCGGTCGGTCAATCTCGAATCCATCGACGCCGCCTATCGGGAACTCGGTCGGATGGCGGGATCGCCTGACCGGGCCAAAGCTAGTGCCGCAGCGATGGTCCAAAGAGGACTTGATGACTTCCATTCGGGGCTTGATCCATCGGCTGTTGTGGCTGGATCTGCTACTCCCGAGCGAGCCGCGAAAGTCCTCAAAGACGCGCGTGGAAACGCCGCCGCCGGTTTCCGGTCGGACCGAATCACCGGCCTTGAGGAAACCGTCGCAAGACGCGCTGCCGCCGCAAATTCAGGACGGAACACGGATAACACCATCCGTCAACGTCTCGCCTCCCTCATCGAAAGCGCCAAGGGATCTCGCGGCCTTACCGAAGCCGAAGAACAGGCAATAGACGACATTATCATTGGTCGCCCGAGCAAGAACGTTGCCCGCTACTTCGGCAACCTTATGGGCGGTGGTGGGGGTCTGGGGCAGGCGCTCATGTCCGCCATGGGCGCTGGTGGTGGGTTTGCCGCTGGTGGTGGTCCTGGTGCGGTCGTGGGGGCGGCAATCCCCAGCGCGCTTGGCGCTGGTGCCCGAGGCATCGCCAACACCATGAGCAAGCGCGAGTTGTCCGCATTGGACGATCTGATGCGCATGCGCTCCCCCCTTTACAACGCCATGCCCACCCCGCCCCCGGTTTACCAGCCGGGAATGCTTCAAGGCGGGACGGAGGCGATGATTAAGGCCCTGGGGGCCACACCGCTAAACCAACCGGCGCCGGTCAAGCTAAAGCCCGGCTGGATTTAAGAACACCGCACCGTCGTGAGACGGCGCAGCCCTTAGACGGAGAGTAACATGGCCCGAGACGGCGCAGGCAACATGACGATACCGACCCCGGACTTTGTTGCGGGGACGACGATCGAAAGTTCTAAAATGGACGCGAACAACGCGGACATTGTTGCGGAACTGACGAACTCGATTGCCTGTGACGGGCAGTCCGTTATTACCGCCAACATCCCCATGGCAACATATAAGTTCACCGGATTGGGTGCCGGTTCCGCCGCGACCGATTCCGCGAACTTGGGCCAGGTCCAGGCGCAGGCGTATATCTGGTGTGGGACTGCCGGGGGTACGGCAGACGCCATAACCCTTTCTCCTTCTCCCGCGATTACCGCCTACGCGGCGGGTCAGACGTTCCGGTGGAAGGCTGGGGCGGGTGCCAACACGGGGCCTATGACCGTCGCTATTAGCGGTCTGACGACCATCGCCGCGCAAAGCGATCTGTCGGCCCTGTCTTCTGGGGACCACGAGGCGAACGCGATTTACGAGGGCACGCTCGATACTGACAGCACCATGCAAATCCGCAAGGTTGCTTTGTTTTCTTCCGGGTATACGGACCCACTGACCACGCGCGGCGATCTTGTTTACAGGGACGCGTCAGCAACAACCCGCCTCGCCATTGGCGCGGCCAACACGGTTTTGGGGGCAGATGGAACTGATGCGTCTTGGGGCAAGGTCGCCGTCGCCATGCTGGCGACAGGGACGGATGGCGAGCTTATTACGTGGGACGCATCGGGAGCCCCGGCTACGGTCGCCGCAGGAACGGCCAGTCAGGTTCTTACCTCGAATGGTGCCGGAGCGGCCCCGACGTTTCAGGACGCCGCGGGCGGGGGATGGGAGTTCGTCTCCTCGGCGACTGCATCAACCAGCGCCGAAGTGGCCTTTACCGGGTTCACGACCGGATATGATTATGCGGTTGATATCGAGGGCATCTATCCGGCGACGGACGGCCAGCTTTTGGAGGCGGAACTCGGCATTGCCGGGCCGACGTACAGGACGGCGAATTATGACGGCGCGTGTCATGGCGTAAGTTCCGGTGTGACAACGCCGCAAACCCCGACCGATGCGATTGCCATGACGGCGAATGGTATGTCTAACGTATCGACCGAAGTCGGCAACTTCACCTTGCACATTTTCAATCCCGGGGCTGCGACAAAGACCGTTTGGCGGTTTAGCGGGTTTTTTGAAGCATCGACCAGCGTTCTTGAAAGTGCCTTCGGTGGCGGCCAGCACACCACGGCGGAGGCCATGGATGCGGTTAGGTTCCGCTTCAATGGTGGTGCGGGAAATATCGCAGCGGGAACATTCAGGCTCTATAGGAGGGCAAACGCATGACCATGGGTAATAAGGTAGTCGTTGATATCTCGACCGGGCAGGTTAGTCAGGTCGAGCCGACGCAGCAGGATATTGACGATTTTAATGCGAAGGCGACGGCGTGGAGCCCTGTAAACCATGCAATGGTTATCCGCGAGCGTGCGCGGCGACTATCTTTAGGTTTTGACTACAACTTCGGGGACTCCAGAGGGGTCCACCGCATCGGCACGACTGACGCGGATATGGTGGGGTGGAGCGAGGTGACGGACCTTGCCGACGCCCTGACGGCCAAGAATGACACGACCACGACCATCGCCATCGTGACGGACACCGGGCCTTGCAATGTGACCGCGCCGGAGTGGGCTGACATCCGAGTTGCAGCCGGGGCGTTCAGACAGCCGATCTGGGCAGCGTCCTTCACGATCCTCGGCATGAATCCCGTCCCGGCGGATTACGCCGCAGACAGCAGATGGTCCTAAAGCAGCGCCCCCGACGGACTGCCATCCGCCGGGGACTGACCACCAACCCCTGTAGGAGAGGGACCAATGGCTAACTTACGATACGAGGCCGCGCCGTGATTCTCAACGACATCCGCCAAGCGGCTTTAGACATGCCGGAGCAGACCGCCGGCAAGGTCATGTTGGGGATTGGGGGGAGCGGGGCAATTTACCAGCTCATTGTCGATGGGTTGCAGTTGTTCGCCCTGGCGGGGAACGCGCTGCTCATCATCGGCGGCCTTTACCTCATGTACCACAAGATAGCGGACCGTCGCCGCAATCGCCGGACGGGGGATGAATGATGCGCGCGCTGGCCCTGCTCGTCCTCCTGGCCGGGTGCGCCTCTCCGATGATGCCGAGCGTGGAGCAGGCGTCTCCCAATGAATTACAGGCCTTGGCCTGTGGGGAAGAAAACGCGGATCAATGCGGGGAGGTGGTCGCGGTCTACGACAACGTAACCCAGACCATGTACCTGCCTAAATTGTGGACCAAGGAAGAATTGACGGACTACCGCCAGAGCATCCTGATTCATGAGTTCGTCCACCACGTTCAAGGCTTGCGTGGGGAGCATCTAACGGTCTGCTCCGGGGATCGGGAGCGCGAGGCGTATCAGGTGCAAATGGCTTACCTCAAGTCCAAGGGCCACCAAAACCCCATGGAACTGATGAAGCTCGGACCGCTCATGTACATGTCCGTAACGACATGCGGGTATAACTGATGGTCTCCCGCCCCGTACCTGATGACGTTCTCCGCGAATCGCTCGCAGCCTATCGGGCTTGCGGTAACGACGGTGAGGCCGCCGCGCGCGAGTTGGGTAGTAGCGGCTCAACAGTTCGCCGTCACATCAAGGAGGCTATAGAGCGGGGCCTGGACTGCCCTCCTGGCTTTAAGATCAAGGGAACATCGACCCTTTACGACCAAGACGGAAATCAACGGCTACAGTGGGTAAAGACCACCGCAGACCTTGAAGAGCAGGAACGGCTCGCCAGGGAGGTAATCGCGTCATTATGCGCGGGTATTAAGCCCCTAAAACCCGTCAAGGCCCCCAAATCCACAGCCGAGCACTTGGCTAACTGTTACGTCATCACGGACTACCATATGGGCGCGTTGGCGTGGGGCAAGGAAACCGGCGCCGACTGGGACACGGAGATTGCGGAATCCACGCTCCGCCAGTGCTTCGGGGAAATGCTCGACCGATCCCCGGATGCAAGGGTCGGGATTGTTTGCCAGCTTGGCGATTTTCTCCATTGGGATGGGTTGGCGGCGATAACTCCGACTGCCGGCCACCTCCTCGACGCGGATACTCGGTTTGAAAACCTCGCCAACATCTCCGTTGATGTCCTGGCTTCCGTCGTTAATGCGGCCCTTGAGAAGCATGAAGAGGTCCGCGTCATCATGGCGGAAGGCAATCACGATCTAGCGTCCTCCGTCTGGCTTCGGGTCATCTTCTCCAAACTGTATGCTAATAACCCCAGGGTTACGGTCGATACATCCCCCCTCCCGTATTACGCCTATCAGCACGGCGAAACCATGCTTGGGTTCCATCATGGACACCTAAGAAAGCCGCAAGCCCTTCCTGGCGTTTTCGCCGCGCAATTCCCCGCAATTTGGGGTGCCACGAAGCACCGTTACGCGGACTGCGGTCACCTCCACCACAAGGTCACCCTCAACGAGAAAGAAGACATGGGCATGACTGTAACCCAGCACCCAACCTTGGCTGCGAAGGATAGCTATAACGCCAGACACGCCTGGTTCGCAGAGCGCAGGGCGGCGGCGGACACCTACCACGTCAAACACGGAAAGGTCGGGAGCGTCTATGTAACCCCGGAAATGTGCGCGTGACCCCACACCTCAGACAGAAAGCCCTCGACCAGCAGCGCGTTGGCCCCTTGTGGGGGTTGGACCTTGAGTGGGGGGATCGCGCCTTCACGCTAACACCTGAAATCGCCGCCAATTGGATTGAAGATTTATCGAGGTATCTCGCACACCATGTCCGCAATACCAAATCGTAGACCGTCCCTTGTGAGGGAAGTCTGGTGGAACAATAAGCGCCACCATGTAGCCGTGGGGGTACACCCCGAGACGGGAGACGCTTGCGAGGTGTTCGCCCAAGGCCCCAAGAGCGGGTCCGATTCCTGGGCCACCCTACAGGACGCCTGCGTGTTCATTTCAAGGCGGCGACGGACCGGGGAGACGTTCAAAAGCATGCGGTCAGGCGTTCTGCATGGAGCGCAGGGTGAGCCGCTTTCCGTCATGGGCGCCGTGCTTGAAGTGGCGGCGGAAGTTGAATCCGAGTTGGACAATCTGAAATGACGCGCGGAATTCGAAATCACAACCCCGGGAACATTCGTTCTGGCGCACCGTGGCAGGGCCTAGACAAGCCCGCGTCGGATGGCGAGTTCTGCCGGTTCATCAACCCAACGTGGGGTATTCGTGCGATTGCGCGGACGCTCATCACATATCAGGACGTCCACGGCATCAACACCGTGCAGCGCATCGTTTCGCGCTGGGCTCCTTCGGCAGAGAACGACACGGAATCTTACGTGCGCCACGTCTCCGATAGGCTTGGGGTCAAGTCGAACAAGCACTTAGACGTCCACGATTACACCGTCATGCGCCCCCTGGTCGAGGCGATTATCCTGCATGAGAATGGGCAACAGCCATATTCGGGAGCGCAGATAGACAAGGGGCTTGTGCTGGCTGGGATTGAGCCACCCCGGAAGTCTCTACAAGCTTCCCGGACGGTCAAGGGTGGTCAGGTTGCGTCCGTCGGCGTTGTGGGTGCGGCCCTCTCGGATATTGCCTCTCAGGTGGCCCCGTTGGCGGACTACTCCGAAATCATCAAGTGGGTGTTCCTTGGGCTGACGTTGACTGGGGTCGCGCTCACGGTTTGGGCGCGGATTGACGATCACAATAGGGGGCTGCGGTGAGTTTCATAATGACGTGGGGCGCTCGGCTTCTGTCTGGTATTGGCCTCAAGATGCTGGCTGGAATAGCTATCGCCGGTGCCGTGTTGGCGGTTCTGGCTGGCGCTAGGTCCGCCGGCAGGAATGCGGAACGGGTTGACGCCATGCGGCGCACCATGAAATCAGTGGAGAACAGAAATGAGGTTGAACGGGAAGTTCTTTCTTCCGGTGATGTTGCTGCTCGCAAGCGGCTGCTCGACCGCTGGTCCCGTGACTGAGGGGGCTTGCGCCTGGGTTAAGCCGATCTATGTCAGCGAGTCTGATGGCCTGACGGACGGGACCGTGCGGCAGATCCTGGCCCATAACGAAACGTGGGAAAGGAACTGCAAGTAATGTACGAAGCCCTCGGACTTATCGCCGCCTGTCTTGTCGCCTTGGCATGGTGGATAGCGGAAACCCCCGAAGTACCCGACGATTCCTGGGCCGCAGAGCGGCGGAAAGAGGGGGTTAGGGAGTAGCTACTAAAGGAACCTTTATTAGCGGATCGCGTTACGAAAGGTTTGTCCATCAATCTCTCCTTCCTCATGCACTTAGCTTGTGGAACAGCCACGCCCTGGCGTACCCAAGGCCGAATATCCCAAGGGCGACCACCACGATAATTCCGATAGCCGTAAAAACATCTACCATCTTTACTCATGCACTAAGTGGGGGATCCGGTATACCCAGCAACTGGTTCCCATTCCCCAAACTCGCCACGCTCAAACCAGACCTCATCGCCCCGTTTGAAGCTGTGCAGTGCCGGTAACGGCTCGGCGGTTCCGAAGTGCTGGCCCGTGAATTCCGCCTGCTCGTCTCCGCTGTACTCTGGAAACAGCTTGTTCGCGATCCGGCCCTTAATCATTGTGTCTGTCCGCTCTAGGACTTCCACATAAGGGTTTTCGCCCGGCAGGTGGACTTTCTCGTAATCTGGCATCTTTCTCTCTCCATGCACTTAGGGGATGGCGGGCCGGGCGGTTAGTTCCGGCTCAAACGTGGCGTGCTTTTCGGCTTGAAGGGCCTCTTTCCACTTGTCTCTTTCGCGGCGCCCCTCAGCTGTCCTGGGTGATGCCTCTATTAAGCCGATAGCGCATCTTGCCTGCATTCGTTTAGTAACAAGGAAGGGCAGCATTGCTGTTAATGCGCGGTTCGCAATTCGGGTGTCGGCCCACCACCGCCACTGAGTTCTGCGGCCTCTCCTGCGCTCGTGAGCTTCACTAACAGCGCCCCCGAAAATGCTCCGCAGGCGTTCTACGGTGGGCTTGTGGATCATTTTAACTTCCACGCAAACATTCGTTCGCGTCGGCCATCGCGTCCAAATGCACCCCTCGCCGTCAACTATTCCTGCCGCCCAGGCTATATCCGTAGGGGCCACACAAATTTCGGTATCAGTTTTCATGTCTGCTTTCCACGCCGCCGCCATCTCCTAAATGCTGGGGGTTAGTTCTCGATGCGCCACGCCATGTATTCGTTGATCTTGGCTTCGGCGTGGATTCTGGCCTGCTCCACCTTCATGCCGTCGCGGTAAATGTATGTTTGTTGCAGCATGTTTCGCAGGTCTTTCCGCATGACGGGGACTTCCTCTGCGTCCCGCTGGTCCTCCAGTGAGGCGAGCACGTCTTCGATAGCCATCTTCATCTCTCCTTCATATGCGGTGAACGGGTGAAATGTGCGGCGCACTGTTGGTCCATTGAACCGGCTTCCCGTCACGTATCGTGCCAAATGGCCATTTGCGCCTCGAATTGATCCATCTCCGCCCTCCATTTTTGTGGGCTCTGGCGCCTGGCTTCATAGACCTCAGGCGCGGTCTCGGAAATCAATAAGCGCGCGATGTCAGGATCGCACTTGAACCACTCGTTTCTGTGGTGACTTTCCGCAAGTTTCGCATGAACCTTGGACTCAATCTCCTTGGCGTAATGCTTGTTGACCTTGCGAGCCGCGTAGCAGGTCACATCGAAGGGGTTCCCGCATCGCAGCGTTGCAAGCCTAGCTTCAATATCAACCGCCACACCCACCTTGCAGTAACCTTCGCAAACGAAGACATAGACGTGGGACTCGTGGGTCTCGTGGTATCCGGTCACTTTTCTGGGCATCTCTCACCTGAACATCTGTTGAACATCTTCCCCCAGGTTTCCCCCAGAATCGGCGCAGTGTTCCGCAGCCGTTCGCATAGATGCGCATAACGGGCGGTTAGGGAGATTGGCGGAATCGTGGGGAGAAATGGTGCCGCCGCACAGAATTGAACTGTGGACCTCTCCCTTACCAAGGGAGTGCTCTACCCCTGAGCTACGGCGGCATCCGGGAGGTGAAGAGGGGCGGACAATAGTATAGGGTTTCCCCAATGACAAGTGTCCCTGAGCCCTTTATTTCATGGGCGGCAAAGACCCTGTTCAAGGCCGAATCGGAGGCAGCATGACCCAGTCTGACGACGCGAAGAAGCGCCCGGGCCAAAGCGGCGCCGGGGCTGCGGCGGAAGCGGCGCGCAAGGCGCGCCAGGCCGAGCAATTGCGCGCCAATCTGGCCAAACGCAAGGCGCAGCAACGCAAACGGGACACGATCCCCTCCGGCAAAGAGGGCGCCTAGGGACGGTGGGATGACCAGGGCCGGCCGGGGCCCGGAAATAATCCCAATCCCGCCATGACAGGGCCCCATTCCTTCTGTTAATCAACGGTCATGGACAGTATTCGCATCCGGGGCGGCCGCCCCTTGAACGGCACCATCGCCATCGGGGGGGCAAAGAACGCGGCCCTGCCCTTGATGGCCGTCTCCCTGTTGACCGAGGACCCGGTCGAGTTCACCAACATGCCGACCCTCGCCGATTTGGCGACCATGGGCAGCCTGCTGGGTGAACTGGGCGTCGAATTGACGCGCACGGTCGACGACAACGGCAACGAACCCGTGGTGCGCCTCCAGGCGCGCAAGATCACCGCGACGGAAGCTCCCTATGACCTGGTCCGCAAGATGCGGGCCTCGGTCGTCGTCATGGGTCCGTTGCTGGCCCGCGCCGGCACCGCCCGCGTGTCCATGCCGGGCGGCTGCGCCATCGGCACCCGGCCCGTGGACCTGCACCTCAAGGCGTTGGAGGCCCTGGGCGCGGAGATCGAACTGAAGGAAGGCTATATTCAGGCGACCGCGCCGAACGGTTTGACCGGCGGGCATATCCTGTTTCCCAAGGTCACCGTCGGCGGCACGGAAAACGCCCTGATGGCGGCGACCCTGGCAAAAGGCGACACGGTGATCGCCAACGCGGCGCGTGAGCCCGAGATCACGGACCTGGCCAACTGCCTGACGGAAATGGGTGCGAAGATCACCGGAATCGGCACGGACACCCTGCGGATCACGGGCGTGGATCAGTTGTCCGGCGCCCGCCACCGGGTTCTGCCCGACCGCATCGAAACCGGCACCTATGCCGCCGCCGCCGCCATCACGGGGGGCGAACTGACATTGACCAACACCCGGGCCGACCTGATCGAAAGCGTCATCGATCTGCTGGAGCGGGCGGGCGTCGAGGTGACGGAAACCAAGGACGGGCTCAAGGTCAACCGCGCCAATTGCGAACTGCGCGGCGTCGACAGCATGACCGAGCCCTATCCCGGCTTTCCCACCGACATGCAGGCCCAGATCATGGCCATGATGACGGTCGCCACCGGGGCCGCCATGATCACGGAAACGATTTTCGAAAACCGCTTCATGCATGTACCCGAACTGTGCCGCATGGGCGCCGACATTAACGTGCACGGGGCGTCGGCCATCGTGCGGGGCGTCAAGAAACTGTCGGGGGCACCCGTCATGGCGACGGACCTGCGGGCGTCGGTGTCGTTGGTCCTGGCGGGCCTTGCGGCGGAGGGCGAAACGCAGGTCAACAGGGTCTATCACCTGGATCGCGGCTATGAGCGGCTGGAGGAAAAACTGGCCGCCTGCGGCGCCGATATCGCCCGGGTGGCGGGGGTCTAAGGCTTTTAGTATCCTTCCCTGAAAACCGGGAGGATAGCGCCATGATGAAGGCCCTGAGCCCAGAGGCCCTGAAGCAATTCCAGGAAGATGGTTATTACACCCCGGTCGACGTGCTGTCGGCGGCGGAAGCGCATGACCTGCGCGCGAAGATCGAGGCCTTCGAGGCGTCCCAGGGTGCGCCCCTCAACGGCCTGCAGCGTAACAAGACACACCTTCTGTTCAAATGGCTGGACGATCTGGTCCATGACGCCCGCATCGTCGACATGATGGAGGACATCCTGGGCCCCGACATCCTGTGCTGGAACACCCTCAGCTGGACCAAGGAGGCCAGCTCCGGTCAGTACGTTTCCTGGCATCAGGATTCCAACTACTGGGGGCTTGCCGGCGGCGAGGTGGTGACGGCCTGGCTGGCGCTGTCGGAAGCGAGCGAACAGGCCGGCTGCATGCGCGTCCTGCCCGGCACTCATCTGGGCCCGCCGCTCAAGCACGAAGACCTTTATCACGAGAACAACATGCTGACTCGTGGCCAGGAGATCACCCAGGGCATCGACGAAAGCAAGGCGGTGGCCATGCCGCTCCGGCCCGGACAGATGTCCCTGCACAACATCCGCCTGGCCCATGCCTCCGGCCCGAATCTGTCCGGGGACCGGCGGATCGGCATTTCGTTCCATTACATGCCGGCCAAGGCCATGCAGAGCGTCGGTCAGTGGGATTCAGCCGCCCTGGTGCGCGGCCGGGACCGCTTCAATCATTTCGAGCACACCCCCCGGGTGACCGCCGACATGGCTCCCGAAACCGTCGCCTACCACGCCCGCGCGGCCGAGGCCGTGCGCCAGGTGCTGTACCACGGCGCCGAGCAGATGACGGGCAAGCTGTAGGGCGATTAAGCTGGGCGGCCGAAGTTAGTGCTCAGTGGTCGTTGGGCGACAGATCCTGCAACACCCAGGTGCCGGCCGCCGTGCGCGCCGCCGCCAGTTCGTACACCGGAATGGTGATCAGGAAGGCAACGCCCGCGCGCGGCAGGTTTTCAAAGCTGATCTTGCCCTTGTGGCGTTCCAGGATCGATTGCGCCGCCTGCAAGGTGATGGCGGCGCCCTCGCGGTCCGGATCGATGGCCGAGGGGTCGATGCCGTAGGCGTCGAACAGCCGCTTGCCGATGCGCGACGAGATATGCGGCCCGGCGTCGGTGATGCGCACGATCAGGCTCAGGCGATCACCCATGACCTCGACCAGAATGCGCCCGCCCTTGGGGCTGCGCGAGACGGCATTCAGCAGAACCTCGACCAGGGCCTTGATCAGCCGGTCGGACTGCCCCTTGACGATGCGCCGGGCGACCATGCCGGGGGCGAAGTGGATGCGGATGCCGCGCGCGGTGCCCAAGGGGGCGATGCTCTCGATCACCGTTTCCAGCATGTCGATCAGGTTGATGGGCTCCCAATTGGTGATCAGCGCGTTGCGCTGCATGGCGTTGGCCCGCTCCAGATCCGCGATCAGGGTATAGACACCGTTCACGCTGCGGACCGCGTCGTCGATCAGAAGCCGTGCCTCATTGTCGTTCAGATTGGCGATCTGCGAGCGCAGGATGCCCAGCTTGTCCCGCATGTTGCCGGCGGTTTCCGTCAGGTCCTGAATGGTCCGCTGGTACAACTCGGTTTTGGCGTCGTTCGCCAGTTCGGCGTTCTCCCGCGCCAGGGCGGCTTCGTCGCGGGCGATCTCCATGGCGTGTGCATGGGCGCGCAAAACCCGCCGGGTGACCGTGCGCTGGCTGCGCAGGACCGTCTGCAATATCCACAGGGCATATCCCATGCCGACAAGGGCGCAGATCACGAAGGCGGCCAGGATGTTGCCCGGGTTCCATTCAGAGAACCGATGCACGAAGGCGTCAATGCCGCCGAACAGGTCGAAATGGATCGTCGCACCTGCCAAGACGGCGGCCGCACAGCCAATCAGTACCGCGTTCCCCACGCGGCGGCGGATGGGCGTTCGCATTGCTTTCCATCCATGTCCTCAGGGTCCTCGCGCCGGGCGCGGGGACCGTTTCCCCACTGCTAGAGTGGGCGGGGGCGGGCCGTCTGTAAGTGATACCCATCACAGGAAACCGGACAGTGGCGGCCGCCTGTAGATACCTCGGCGCCGCGGGCCGGCGCCTGGTCAAGCGAAAGGCCCCTAAAAGGTGACGCCGTTGGCGTGGCGTCACCCTGCTTTCGGCTCCCGCGCCTGTTCCGATAGTTGCCGGGTGGTGTCGGTCAGGCGACCGAAAGGCGACATGCCTGCTTCGGCCATTGCCCGGCGCGCGCGGCAATTGAAGCCGTGCCAGATGATCTTGGCTGCTGCCGCGCAAATGACCGGCGCGGCCAAGACCGCCAACTCGTTGTGCAAGCCGATCCGTATCAGGCTGTCGGCCTCCAAGCCGATGGCGACAAGAATGGTTGCCCCGACGGCGATGGCCAGCAAGGTGTCGATGGCATCGCGCTTCAACCAAGCGGCGCGGTTGGCGTGCCGCATCATAAGGACGGCGGCCTGAACCAGGGTCAACGATGCGATCATGGCAATCGTTTCCAGTGCGAATGAGAAGATGGGGGACATGATATTTCTCTCGTCTATCGTGAATGCATGATGGTGACCGGACCGGCCGCTGCCTGGACGCGGCGTCGCGACCGAGCGCCGGGGGACTGTCCGGACGATTGAGCCAAGTCATCGCCGCAGGCGAGGACCCATGACACGGTCGGTTCTCGTCATGCTGGGGGCGGCCTAGGCGGCCGCCGGTTGTAGGGGGGTGTTATGCGGCGTTCGCCGCAGCAAGGTCAGACGCCCGGCGGCGGCGCGCGGGACTGGAATCCGTCTGCCGGCGAACGTCGGCATGTTTGTCGGCTGGTCGCCGCCACGACAGGATCGCGGCTGTCCGTCCGCGCGATGGCCGAGGCCGTGGCCGGAAGCGCCTGGGGGTCATCCAGGTCGGTCAGTGATTGCAGGGGGTGGGCGGCCGTGGCGCCATTGCCTGGCGCACGGCGAAGCAGGGCTTCGCGTTTTTCCCTGATATTCAGGTCTGGGGAGCCCGGCAGGGACAGCGGGGCGCTGGTCTGGATGATCCCGCCGCCCCAAGGCGCGGCATTTGCAACCGCCGACAGCCATAAAAGAACCGCCGCGAAGCAAAGGCCCGCCACGAGGCAATCCTGGGTGGCCCGGAATGTCGATGACCTGGACATGCCGGTAATCTACCATGCCTGTGTTCCCGCGGGGAACGACGCTTTCCGGGGCGGTGGCGACAGGGGGCGAACGCCCGCCCCGGCACGTTCGAACGAGCGAGAACCGGGGATTTTCCGGGGTTTGTTTCCTGGTATCCTGGCGCGAATGGCATTATGTATGCGCCGCAAGCACCCGATTGACCGCGACGGAAAACGATCATGAACGCCAATGAAAAGCTCGTCCTGGCCCTGCCCAAAGGCCGCATCCTCGAAGAAGTGATGCCGCTGGTCCGCCATGCGGGGATCGAGCCGGAGGCCGCCTTCGACGACAGCAAAAGCCGCCAGCTCCGTTTCACCACCAATGTCCCGGAATTGGACATCATCCGCGTGCGTTCGTTCGATGTCGCGACCTTCGTCGCCTTCGGCGCGGCCCACCTGGGGGTGGCCGGCAACGACGTGCTGATGGAATTCGACTATTCGGAAATCTACGCGCCCGTGGACCTGGGCATCGGGCATTGTCGTCTGGCCGTGGCCGAGCCGGCGGAAATGGTCAAAAGCGACGACCCCCGGCAATGGTCGTCGATCCGCGTCGCCACCAAATATCCCGGTCTGACGCGCCGCCACTTCGCCCGGCGCGGTGTCCATGCCGAATGCATCAAACTGAACGGCGCCATGGAACTGGCCCCGACCCTGGGCCTGTGCCGGCGCATCGTCGATCTGGTGTCGACGGGGGCGACGCTGAAGGCCAACGGCCTGGTCGAGGTCGAAACCATTGCCGAGATCACCTCGCGCCTGGCTGTCAACCGCGCCGCCTGGAAGACCCGGCCCCGGGAAATCGGCGGCTGGGTGACCAAGTTCAAGGAGGCCGTCGATGCCCTTGCGGCTTGATTCCCGCGATCCCGGCTTCGAAGACGCGTTCAAGGACCTTCTGGGCGCCAAGCGCGAGAGCGAAGCCGATGTGAACGACGTCGTCGCGGCCATCCTGGCCGATGTGCGCGCACGCGGCGATGCGGCGGTTCTGGAATATACTAAACGGTTCGACAGGTTCGATTTGACGGCTGACGCCATGGCGATCACGCCGGACGAGGTGGACGCCGCGCGCGGCCAATGCACCCCGGAAACGCTGTCGGCCCTGGCCACGGCGGCCGGACGCATCCGCGCGTTCCATGAAAAGCAGTTGCCGGAAGACCTGGATTTCACCGATGCGGCGGGCCTGCGTCTGGGCTACCGCTGGCAGGCGGTGGAGGCGGCGGGCCTCTACGTGCCCGGCGGCACGGCGGCCTATCCGTCGTCCGTGCTGATGAACGCGATCCCGGCCAAGGTCGCGGGGGTGGACCGTCTGGTCATGGTCGTGCCGACCCCGGACGGGGTGCTCAACCCCCTGGTCCTGGCGGCGGCGGCGATCGCCGGCGTCGATGAAATCTACCGCATCGGCGGGGCCCAGGCGGTCGGCGCGCTGGCCTACGGCACCGAGACGATCCGCCCGGTCGACAAGATCGTCGGCCCCGGCAACGCATACGTGGCGGCCGCCAAGCGTCTGGTGTTCGGCACCGTCGGCATCGACATGATCGCGGGGCCGTCGGAAATTCTGGTGCTGGCCGACGGCGCCAACGATCCCGCCTGGATCGCCGCCGATCTGTTGAGCCAGGCCGAACACGACACCGCCGCCCAGGCCATCCTGATCACCGATGACGCATCCTTCGCCGATGCCGTCGAACGTGCCGTCGAAGGGCACCTGAAGACCCTGCCGCGCACGGGCACGGCGGGTGAAAGCTGGGCGACCTACGGCGCGGTCATCACCGTTCCGGATCTGGCCGACGCCATCCCCCTGGTCGATCGCATCGCGCCGGAACATCTGGAAATAGCCACCGACAACGCCGACGCCTTGGGCCGCAAGGTGCGCAACGCGGGCGCCATCTTCATGGGCCGCTACGTGCCGGAAGCCATCGGCGACTATATCGCCGGACCCAACCACGTGCTGCCGACGGCGCGCAGCGCGCGTTTTTCGTCGGGCCTGGGCGTGCTTGATTTCATGAAGCGCTCGTCCCTCATCGAATGCGACGCCGAGGGCCTGCGCGCCATCGGTCCCGAAGCCGTGACCCTGGCCCGGGCCGAAGGCCTGGACGCCCACGCGCTTTCCATTTCTATCCGCCTGAACGCGCCGGCGGGGGATTAGGACGGGAGCGGCGGGATGAGCGGCGACACGCACCGTATTGTCCAAATCGACCTGGATGAAAAAAGCGTCGTCAGCCGCAGCCCCCAGGTCGACCATGAACGGAAAGTGGCGATCTACGACCTGCTGGAGGACAACAGCTTCCGGCCGCTTGAGATCGACCACGACGGCCCCTATGCCCTGCGCCTGTCGATCCAGGACAACCGCCTGGTGTTCGACGTGGACGACGAAGGCGGCGGCCACCTGGTCAAGATCACCCTGCCGATCAGCGTCATGAAGCGCATCGTGCGCGACTATTTCATGATCTGCGACAGCTATTTCAAGGCGATCAAGACCATGTCGCCCAGCCAGATCGAGGCCATCGACATGGGCCGCCGCGGTCTGCACAACGAAGGGGCCGAAATTCTCCGCACGCGACTCGAGGACCGGGTCGAAATGAACCTGCGCACGGCCCGGCGGCTGTTCACGCTGGTCTGCGTGCTGCATATCAAGGCTTAGGGGGGACGGCGAATTTGGCTGACCTTCCTTCTGCGGTCCTGTTCTCCTGCACCATGAATTCCATCCGCTCTCCCATGGCGGAGGGCATCCTGAAATTTCTCCATGGCCATCGCATCTATGTCGACAGCGCGGGTGCGCGCGAAGGGCAGATCGACGGTTTCACCATCGCCGTGATGGACGAGATCGGCATCGACATGTCGAAGCACAAGTCGAAGACCTTCGACGATCTGGAGGACGATTTCTTCGATCTGGTCATTACCTTGTCGCCGGAAGCCCAGCACAAGGCCATGGAACTGACCCGGATCATGGCCTGCGACGTCGAATTCTGGAACACCTTCGATCCGTCGATCATCGAGACGGATAATCGCGAGGAAAAGCTGGGGGCCTACCGCATGGTGCGCGACCAGCTGATGGAGCGCATCAAGGCGCGGTTTCCCGTGCATACGGTCGTCGATACGTAAGCGATCAGGCCGGGAAGGGCGGGTTTCAGACGGCTCCGAGGCCCGCCGCCGGGTCGGACAGGGTGTCGAACATTTCCGTCCAATGCCCGGCGTTGGAGCGCCAGTCGGCGAAGGAAATGACGCCGGAAACAGTCTTGCCGTCGTTGGCAAGCGGCAGGCGCAATGTTTCCTGAAATTTGGAAATCTGGGCGAAGCCCGGGCGGATGTCGTGGATGAAGGCCACGGGTTTGGCGGCGTCGGTGACGGCCCGGTATTCGTCGTTGATCATGCGTCCGTAATCCGCCGGCGCGTGGTCGCGGGGCGAACGGCCGGTATAGTCGTACCCCTTCACATCGACATGGCCGGTTCCCCAGTAGCGGTAGCGGAATTCCCCGTCCTCGGTCAGGTCGACGACGCTGATGAACGGGATGGCCGCGTGCGGGTAGCGCAACATGTCGGTCACCCGCCAGGGCGGTGCCATGGCGTCGCCGCGCAGCGTGTTCCATACGGCGAGGACATCCGCGAACAGGGGGTTCCGCAGGTCCTCAATGGCGACCTCGCGCTGAAAAAAGCGGTATGCCGGCTCGGGCGTGGAAGCCATGATTCCCCCAAGGAACCTAAAAAAACACGCAGGTCCATGCCCGCGCGCGTCGTTACCTACCGCGCCGCTCCATGAACCAGCATGCAAAAAAGTGGTCGGGTTATACGCATCGCTGCCGCAGGGGAATGTGACGGCTGTCACGGGGGTAGAAAAATATGGACTCCGGGCTCGCCCTGGCGGGTTGCTTCGGTAGAATGGTCGGAACAGGGCGGACCGGCGCCTGAAAACCGATGTAAGGAGACTGGATGTCGCGTTCATACCGGACCTTTCGGCCCAAAACCGTGCTCGCGGCGGGCGCTTCCCTGGCCGTCGCCATCGGAGGGGCGCCCATTGCGGCTTTGGCGCAGACCGGGGACCTGTTCGACGGCCTGGCCGCACAGCCGGTGACGTTGATGGATGCGGGAATCAAGCGCGTGCGGGCCGGGGCGCAGGCGGCGGCGGGCCGCCTGACGACGGCGGTCGGGCCGCCGGCCCAGTATCGGGTCACCTTCGACAACGCCCTGCGCCGCCTCAATGTCCGGTTCGATGTCACCGTCGCGCCGGAAAAGGCCAATGAAGGGTTCTGCTGGGCGCGGCGCGGGGTCGCGATCCGCGAGATGTTCGGCGTCGGCGCGATTCGCTATTCCCTGAAACTGTCCGACGAGGAACGGATCCGGCGCCGCCTGGGCGTCATGTTCTCGCGCGAGCCGGAAACCACGGAGCGGGAGATCGTGGCCCTGGGCCAGCGCTTGGCGGAATCGACCTATGTCGAACTGAACCTGTTGACGCCGACCAGTGAAACCCCCACGACCTGCCGCGCCGTCGTCCATCGCCTGGAATGGCGATAACCGGCTGCCGCGTGTTCCGGGGTTAGCGGAACAGCAATCCGTAGAAATACAGGGCGAACGGCAAAATGACGCCGCCGCCGACGATGAGCATGAACAGGGCAAAGCCCGTGATGTCATCAGCGCGCTGCCAGAACGACTTGGTACTGGGGGCGGCGGTGTCCTGCGGCATGCCGGAAGGGGCCGGAGAGGGGGTAGAGGATTGCGTCAACATGGTGTGCCTTTCTGAGAAGGGGCCATTCGTGGGAGGGCGATTTGGCCGACGGGTTGCGGTAGAACGAATTCGGTAGGCCTAGGCGCAGGCTGGAAAGTCCATGGAACGCTGCCGGAAAGGGCTTCCGCCGCGGCGTGGCGCTCGGGAACGGGGGGTGCGTCAGTGCGTCTACCGCTCCCGTTCCCGATGACGCCCTCCCAGGCGCGTTCCTGCAGGGCCGGACCACAGGCCCGTTCCCGCATTCCTCGATCAGTTGGTGCGGATGGAAATCTTGCCACCGCGGATCACGGCGACCTGGTCGCCCTGCACGCTGACGGCTTCGTCACCCAGCACGAGTTTGCATTTTTCGCAAAGGTTCGGGATGGTCTCGCCGGCGGCGATGTTCACCATTTCGGACCCTTCGGAATCGGAAACCGTCAGTTGGATTTCGGTTTCCTGTTCATTGGTCACGTCCACGGCCTTGGCCGGTGCCGCAAGAGCAAGCGCGATCGCGGCGGCGCCAATGAAGGGCAGGACTTTCATGTATTCCTCCAAAAAGGGGTGGTTGTCCGTGATTGGACCGGGCAACTCTCGGAGAAATTCAGACATTTCTCAAACGAAATAAAATTATGGTTTATATCAAAAATTCCGATGTATAATTCAGACTGAATTCACCGTCGGATTTCATTCGGAAGCGCCCCATGGACATCAATCTCGCGCGTACCTTTCTCGCCATCTGCGAGGTCGGAAACTTCGTCAAGGCATCGGAGCGCCTCTACGTCACCCAGTCGACCGTGAGCACCCGGGTCAAGCTGCTGGAAGACCTGTTGGGCCAGCCGCTGTTCGTGCGCACCAAGGCGGGGGCGTCGTTGACGGCGGCGGGCGCGCAATTCCGCCCGTTCGCGGAAAAACTGCTGCAAACCTGGGAACAGGCGCGCCACAACGTCGGCCTGCCGACGGAATATTCCGCGCTTTTGACCGTCGGCGCCGAATTCACCTTGTGGGAACGCATGATGGTGCGCTGGATGTCCTGGGTTCGCGAGGCTTTGCCCGAGGTCGCCCTGCGCGCGGAGGTCGGCACCTCCGACACCTTGATGAGCCAGGTCGTCGAGGGCTTCATCGATCTCGCGGTCAGCTATACGCCGCAGCACCGTTCCGGCCTGGTGGTCGAAAAACTGGCCCAGGACAGCCTGGTTCTGGTATCGACGGAGCCGACGACCCGTGGTCCCTGGGACTCAAGCTACGTGTTCGTCGACTGGGGCGCGGAATTCCGCATGGAACACCTGGAGGCCTTCCCTGATCTGGCGGCCCCGGCGCTCGCGGTCAGCTACGGGCCGCTGGCGCAGCAGCATATCCTGCGCGCCGGCGGGTCGGCCTATCTGCCGCTGCGCGCCGTGCGCCCGCGCCTAGCCGAAGGCGTGCTGCACCTGGTCGAGGACGCCCCCGTTTTCCGCCGGCCGATCTTCATCGTCCACCTGGAAGGCGTCGATAACCCGCTGTTCCAGACGGCGGTCGAGGGCCTGCGCCAAGCCGCCCGGGAGGAAACGGGGGACGACGAAGGGTGAAGCCGAATACATGTGAAATTAACCACAATAGATCTATGGTCATATTGTAATGCGGTTAAGTCTCGCATACAGTTCTGTGAAGGTTTAACGCATTGCTTGGGAGAGCCCGGTCGATGATGACGGAGATCACACGGCCTTGGGGCATCAGGATTTAGGTGGGGAGGCGCCGCCGACGGGGCGGTTCCGCTAATCAAAATCAAAATGCCGATCGACATGGCGGTACAACCCGCAAACACTGTTACCGGGGCGGACAGCCTGTATCGCCGCCTGTTTCGCGATCTGCCATGCAGCGCGCTCGCCACCCTTGAGCGAACCTCTGCGGGCGGATCATTCATCTTCATCGATGCCAATCAGCGCTTTGCCGGTCTGTTCGCCATGACTCCGGAACAGGTTGCCGGCAAAACGTTGACCGATCTCCTTCCCAATGCGCAGCGCTGCGGGTTGATGGACCTGTTGAACAGGGTGCATCAGACGGGAAAGCCGGGGCGCCGCCCTTTGTTGATCTTCGAAGACGACAGGATTGTCGGCTGGAGGGACGCACGTGTATTTCGCCTGGATCCGTCGGGTCCGCTCGTGTGCAGTTTTCCGAGTGTCGATATTCTTCACCGCGTCATCGACAGCATGTACGGGTACCTGGGAATCTTCACCACCGAGGGCATCTTCATCGATACCAACGCGGCGCCGCTCGAATTCGCCGGATTGACGCGCGAAGACGTGATCGGCAGGCCGTTCTGGGAGACCCCCTGGTGGGCGCATTGCCCTGAAACCCAGGCGCGGTTGCGGGATGTGCTGGCCCGCGCGGCCCGGGGCGAAGTCGTTGGCGGGGAATTCACGGCGAAAGTGGGCGCCGGGAAAATCATCACCATCGAAGGGACCTTTGGTCCGGTCCGCGGCGACGGGGGGGAAATTTCCCTTGTGGTCGGTTGCGGCGTCGACGTGACGGACCGCGTACGGGCCGTCAACGACCTGCGCAGCAGCGAAACCCTGTTCCGCGCGTTTATCAACAACACGCCCAATCTGATCGCCCATAAAACTGCCGACGGCAGATTCCTGCTCGCCAACAAGGCCCAGGCGGCACTCGGCAGAATCCGGGACACCAACGTGCTCGGCAAAACCAGCGAGGAGGTTTTTTCGGCGGATCAGGCGGTCTGCGCGGTCGCTCACGACAGGCGGGTCGTCGAAACCGGGGAGGTGGTTACGGAGGAGCGCTTCGTCGACGGCCCTCAGGGCAAGCGCGACTTCCTCATCACCAAGTTCCCGATTTTCGATGACGACGGCAAGGTGGCGCAGATCGGCGTCGTGGGTACGGACATTACCGTCACCAAGCAGGCCGAGGAGGCCATCCGGCATAATGAACAGCGCATCCGCTTGCTGGAACAGAACCTCGCGCGCCTGGAGCGGGTCAGTTCCCTGGGCACCATGCTGTCCGGGCTCGCCCATGAATTGAATCAGCCGCTGGCGGCGCTGCAGCTTTACAGCAACCGGCTGCTGGCGATGGGGCGAAACTGGCCGGATCCGCCTGTCGGCGTGATCGACGCACTGGGCGAGATGCAGCGCCTGACGGATTTGGCGAACAGGATCGTCTTGCGAATCCGGGGGTCCATCGAACCGTCATTTTCCGATCCGAAACGGATCAATTGCCTGGACGCCATCGAAGAGATCCTGGAATTGATGCGGCCCGATGCGGCGGCGGCGGGTGTCGAGATCGTATTTGACCCGCCAGCCGACGAGATATTTCTCTTGGCCAATACGATCGACCTGCAATTGATCCTGTCGAACCTGATCAGAAATTCGCGGGAGGCGTTCATGGCCGTGGACGGCGACGGCGGCGGGCACATCCGGATCGACATCGACGACGCCGGCGACATGATCTGCATTTCGGTCGCCGACAACGGCCCCGGTATCGATGCGGCCTCGAAGGACCTCGTGTTCACGCCGTTCTACACCACCAAGCCGACCGGAATGGGGCTAGGCCTGTCCATGGCGCAAGGTCTGGCGGAAGCCATGGACGGACACCTGAATATCCTCGACAACACCCCGAACGGCGCTATCGTGCATGTGTGCCTGCCGCGGAGCGCGGCATGAGCCTCGACACCAGCGGTACCGACACGGTCCATGTCGTCGACGACGACCCAGCCCTCAGAAAGGCGCTGGTGTGGTTGATGGAATCTGTCGGCCATCCGGTCGTCGCCTATCCGTCCGCCCAGGCGCTCCTCGACGAATGGCACCCCGGCCGGTCGGGCTGTATCGTGACCGACATGCGCATGCCCGACATGAGCGGCATTGAATTGCTGAAGCACCTGCGCGGCGAAGGCAGCGAGATACCGGTCATCGTTATCAGCGCCTACGGCACCGTTCCGACAAGTGTCCGCGCCATGAAACTGGGGGCCCTGGATTTCCTGGAGAAGCCGTTCGACGAGCAGGCGCTTCTGGATCTCGTGAACAACGCCATGGCGGCGGACCGGCGCCGGCGATCCAACCAGACGGACCGCGAGGCCCTGGTCAAGCGGATGGCGCTGCTGTCGGAACGGGAAAACGAGGTTCTCAAATCGATCCTGAACGACATGAACAACAGGGAAATCGCGCGGATCATGGACATCAGCCCCAAGACGGTGGAGACCTACCGGTCCCGCATCCTGGAGAAGACGCGATTCGAGCGCATGGACGCCCTTTGCGAAAAAATTCAGTATTTTCAGGTCCTGACCAGGGATCGACGCGATTCCGATCTTCCCTACAAATAATCGGCTTCTCCCCACAGTTTTGTCGGGTGCTCCCGACAGACGGGGCTCCCCGGAATAAATAAGTTTTCACTTGTAAAAGAGTCGGTGACCGGCGGCGGGGCAGCGCGCGTTAATTGCAGATTTGTGCGAGAGGACGTCGCCGAGCACCGGGTGGGGGGAATATCGACGCCATATCTTGATGGGGAAAAATTTCGATGTTCCTGAGAAAAGAAAAGCTCATGTCATCCATGGGCACGATATTTCGCGAACTCGACGCGGTGCCTGCCGCGTTGATGTGCTGTGACCTGCCTGATTTCAAGGTGGTCTATCTCAACCCACGGTCCCTGGAACTGCTGCGCCAGATCGAGGATCAACTGCCTCTGCCCGCGGACAAGATCCTGGGCCAGAGCATCGATATCTTCCACAAGAACCCCGAGCATCAGCGCAAGCTGCTGGCCGATCCGGCAAACCTGCCGCACAAGGCGACGATCGAGCTCGGCGACAATGTTCTCGAACTGGAAATCGTCGCGCGCCGGGACGCCCGCGGCGCCTACGTGGGACCCATGTTGATGTGGAGCGTGGCGACCGACAAGGTTCGCGCGGAACGGCAGGCAAACGAGCTTCGCCAGATGGTCGACCAGATGCCCATCAACGCCATGTTCATGGAGGCAAAGACTTTCAAGATCACCTACATGAACAACGAAAGCCTGCAAACATTGCGCGGGTTGGAACATCTGCTGCCGTGCAAGGCGGACGAAGTCGTCGGGCAGTGCGTCGACATCTTCCACAAAAAGCCGGAACACCAGCGCCGCATGCTGGCCGATCCGGCCAACCTGCCGCACCGCGCCAACATCCGCCTGGGTGACGAGACCCTGGATCTGCGTGTCACCCCCGTCCTCAACCGCCGCGGCATGTATGTCGGCGCCATGCTGACGTGGGACGTGGTCACGGCGCAACTCGGCTTGTCGGAAGAGATCAATCAGGTCGTCGGCTCCGTGTCGGCGGCGGCGACGCAACTGCGCGGGTCGGCCGAAACCATGGCGTCGAACGCCGAGGAAACAAACGCCCAGGTCAATGCCGTTGCGGCGGCGACGGAACAGCTCAGCGCGTCGATCAGCGAGATATCCAGCCAGGTTTCGCGCTCGACGGGCAGTGCGCGGGCGGCGGTCGACCAGGTTGAACGCTCCAACGCCATGATCCTCAGCCTGTCCGAGAACGCCGGCCAGATCGGCAAGGTCATCGAGTTGATCACGGATATCGCCTCGCAGACCAACCTGCTGGCCCTCAACGCGACCATCGAGGCGGCGCGCGCTGGCGACGCCGGCAAGGGCTTCGCCGTGGTCGCCAGCGAGGTCAAGAACCTGGCCAGCCAGACGGCGCGCGCCACGGAGGAAATCTCGACGCGAATCGCCGGCATCCAAAGCTCGACCGACGAGGCCGTCATCGCCATCAAGAACATCGGTAAGGTGGTCGACGAGCTGAGCGAGATCACCGCCGGCATTTCCGCCGCCGTCGAGGAACAGGCCGCGTCGACACGGGAAGTGGCATCCAACACCACCGGGGTCAGCGAGGCCGCCGCCGAGGCGGGACGCGTCGCCAGCGGCATCCTGGACGCCGTGAACTCCCTCAACGACCAGTCGCAGCGGCTGACCGCAAGCGTCGAGGGGTTCGTCGCCAACCTGTCGACGTAACGCTGAGGACACACGGGCCCGGAAAGATGACACGGTCAAATCAGGAAGACCGCGACCGCACCATGCGGGAGGCGGCGCTTGAGAATCGCCTGCAGGAGAGCGAGAATCGCCTTCGCGAGCTTCAGCGGATCGCGAATTTGGGGAGTTGGGACTGGAACATCGCGACCAACGAGTTGTGGTGGTCGGACCAGATTTATCACATCTTCGGCCTGGACCCTGGCGTCTTCGCCGCGACCTACGAAGGATTCCTGGCCCAGGTTCATCCCGAGGATCTGGGGCGCGTGCAAACGGCCGTGAACCAGGTGGTCGAGAACGGCGGCACCTACGATGTCAGTCACCGCATCGTCCGGCCCGACGGCGGCATCCGTTATGTGCGTGAGCGCGGCGACACCGCTCGTGACGGCGCCGGAAGACCCGTTCGCATGTTCGGGACGGTGCAGGACGTCACCGAACGCCATCAGGCGGAACGCGCCCTGCGGATATCGGAAAGCCGGCTTGCGGCGATCATCGAAACCGCGCCGGAGGCGGTGATCGTGACCGGCAAGGCGGGTGTGATTGAAATGTTCAACCAGGGTGCGGAGGCGATCTTCGGATATACGGCGGCCGAGGCCCTCGGGCAGCCCTTGGACCTTCTGATCCCCGTCGATGTGCGGGGCGCGCATCGGGTGCATATGGAAAGTTTCAAGGCATCCCATGAGCAACGGCGGATGATGGATGCCCGGCGCGAAATATCCGGCCTGCGCAAGGACGGCACCGTGTTTCCCGCCGCCGCCTCGGTTTCCAAGTTTACGACCAACGGCGATGTGACCTTCGTGGCGATCCTGCGCGACGTTTCGGAGTTCAAGAAGGCCGACCGCCATCTGCGCGTCGCCCTGGCCGAGGCGGAAAAGGCGAACCGGGCCAAATCGGAATTTCTCGCGACCATGAGCCATGAACTGCGCACGCCGCTGAACGCGATCATGGGATTTTCCGAAATCCTCAGAAGCGAATGCCTGGGGCCCATGGCTAACGACAAGTACGGCGAGTACGCCGATCATATCTTCGAAAGCGGCGAATACCTTCTGTCGCTGGTCAACGACCTGCTCGATTTTTCGGCGATCGAGGGGGGGCGCCGCGCCCTCGACCTAGCGCCCGTATGCCTGCATCGGGCCGTCCAGGACAGTATGAACATCGTCCGCGACAAGGCTGCGGAAAAGGGCATCGAACTGGTCGCAGATTTCGCGCCCGATCTGAGTGAGGTTCAGGGCGACCGCCGGGCCGTTCAGCAGATTCTCCTCAACCTGCTGTCCAACGCCATCAAGTTCACGCCCGGTCAGGGGGCGATCCGGGTGTCCTGCCTGTCTGCGGAACAGAATGTAAAGCTTGTCGTCAGTGATACGGGCATCGGCATTCCGGCCGATGTCGTGCCGACCCTGACCAATCCGTTCCGCCGCTTTGTCAAGAATCCCTACCGGTCCGAGAAGGGGTGGGGGCTGGGATTGTCGATCACCAAGTCTCTGATCGATCTTCACGGCGGCTCCATGATTATCGAGAGCGAGCTTGGCAAAGGCACGAACATCACCGTTTCCCTGCCTGCCGCGGGACCGGGGCCGTGTTCGGTCTGTGTTCCCGGCTGCGGCGGGGTGAAACCGCTGTAACGGCGTGCATTTCCGCCGTTCGTCGGGCGCCGATTACGGCGTCCTTGCCGAGAAGCCTGCATTCCCTTGATTTTTGCCCGGCTTGACGTCATGTTCTGGGGCGTTTTGGCCGAATTATTGGAGTGCTGATGGCGAAAGAAGACGTTTTGGAGTTTACGGGCACGGTGACGGAACTGCTGCCCAACGCCATGTTCCGGGTAAAACTGGACAACGAACATGAAATTCTCGCCCATACGGCGGGTAAAATGCGCAAGCACCGGATCCGGGTGCTTGCCGGCGATCGCGTCAATGTTGAGATGACGCCCTACGATCTGACCAAGGGCCGGATCACCTTTCGTTTCAAATAAAGTTTGGCAGGCATGCCCATGGCTGGCCGCTTGATTCTCGCCTCGGCGTCGCCCAGGCGGCTGGATTTGCTGTCCCAGGTCGGGATCGCGCCCGCCGCCGTGGTGCCCGCCGATATCGACGAGACGCCCCGGCCGGGCGAACAGCCGCGCGCGATGGCGCGGCGTCTGGCCTCGGAAAAGGCCGCCGCCGTGGCGCGGACCCATCCGGATGACTTCGTCCTGGGGGCCGACACGGTCGTCGCCTGCGGCCGCCGGTCGTTGCCCAAGCCTGCCGACGAAGCGGAGGCGCGGCGCTGCCTGGACCTGTTGTCCGGGCGCCGGCATCGGGTCATCGGCGGTGTCGCCCTGGTCTGTCCGGGGGGGCGGGTCGTGGTCCGCGACGCCGTGACGGCGGTGCAGTTCAAGCGCCTCAGCCAGGCCGAGGTGGATATGTATCTCGCCTCCGGTGAATGGCGGGACAAGGCCGGCGGCTATGCCATTCAGGGGCTTGCCGCGCTGTTCGTCTCGGCGATCAACGGCGATTACAACAATGTGGTCGGCTTGCCGCTTGCCCTCACGGCGGCGCTGCTGACCGGCGCCGGGGCGTGGTCCCCGGTGGGGAAAGGATAGCCATGCGCGCCGACACGATCCTGATCAATGCCGGGCCGGGCGAGATGCGCGTGGCGCTGCTGGCCAAGGGCACGGTGCTCCAGGTTCTGTTCGAACGGGACAGCGACGAGGGTGTCGAGGGGGCGGTATTCGCCGGGCGCGTGACCGCCATCAACCGCGACCTCAACGCCGCCTTCGTCGATATCGACGGAGCGGAACCCGGGTTCCTCGCCGCCGCCGACGCCCGCCGGTCCGGCGACCAGCGCATCAAGTCCATCACCGAAGTCCTCGGCGAGGGGGACAAGGTTCTGGTCCAGGCCGACCGCGAGGCCATGGACGGCAAGGGGCCGCGCCTGACCTGCCGCCTCGCGCTGACCGGCCGCTTCGTGACCCTGCACCTGGGCGGCGAGGGCATGAAGTTCTCGCGCTTTCTCGCCCCGGCCGAACGCAAGGAACTGGAAGTGCTTGAGGAAATCCTGCCCGGCGACTGCGGCCTGACCTTCACCCCCGCCGCCGGCGGGGCCGAGATCGCCCAGATCTCCGCCGACCTGGATCGCCTGTTGGCCCTGCGCGACGATGTCGATGCCGCCTTCGAGGACACGGTCAAGGCGCCGGAGGCCTTGCTGGCGCCGCCGGACGCCATCGAGCGCGCCCTGACCCTGGCCGGGCCGCGCTGCCGCGTCGTCGCCGACGATCCCGAGGCCCTGCGTCTGGTCAGGGATCTGGCCCCCGGCGTCAAGGCCGAGGCCTGGGCCGGCAAGACGCCCCTGTTTGAGGAATTCGGCGTCGAGGAAGCCCTCGACGGCGTGCTGTCGCCCATCGTCCCCCTGCCGTCGGGCGGGCGCGTGATCATCGCCGAAACCCCGGCGCTCACGGCCATCGACGTCGACACGGGCCAGACCAAGGGCGGGCCGCTCGGCTCCGGCTCGCCCCAGCGCCTGGCCGCCAAGGCCAACCGCGAGGCCGTGACCGTGATCGCCCGCGAACTGCGCCTGCGCAACCTGGCGGGGCAGATCGTCATCGATTTCCTGGCCATGAAGGGCAAGAAGGAACGCCTGGAAGTGCTTGCCCAACTGCGCGGCGCGCTGGCCGGCGACCCGGTCGAATGTCATGTTCTGGGTTACACGGGATTGGGCTTGGTCGAATTGACGCGCCGCCGCCGCGGCCCCTCGCTGACCCGCCTGTTGGCCCGCCCGGCCGGCCTGACGCCAGATCCCACGGCGGCGGGCCTGGCCGCACTTCGCCGCGCCCTCGCGGTGCGGGGAGCGGTGATCCGCATCGCCTGCGCCGCCGACGTGGCCGATGCCCTGGCCGGGCCGCTCAAGGACGCGCTGGACGACGCCAACACCCGCACCGGCGGGGCGATCCGGGTGGAACGTGACGGCGCCCTCGGCCCGGGGCGGTTCGAGATCACGGAGGGCTAGGGCCATGAACGAGACCAAGAGCGCCAAGATCGTGCCTCTGAAGCGCAAACCCTGCCCGATCTGCAAGAAGCCGCCGGTGACCGAATATCTGCCCTTCTGCTCCAAGCGCTGCGCCGATATCGACCTCGGCCAATGGCTCGGCGAGGGCTATCGTATCCCGACCAACCAATCCCCCGAGGATCCGGACGCCGAGGGCGAGTATACCGAGGATTAAGTCCGCGGTCCGGCCGCCCAGCAGTGGGGAAGACGTCCGGAAACACTTGAAAATCCGCGTGAAAATTCCCCGCGCGCCCGCGCTGGACAGGGCCTCGGATTTCTTCTATAAGCCACGTCTTGCCAACGGGCGGTGGCCTTTCAGGCCGTCGCCGACGCACGGTTTGCCCAGGTAGCTCAGTTGGTAGAGCATCGCACTGAAAATGCGGGTGTCGGTGGTTCAAATCCGCCCCTGGGCACCATTCCCTCCCCAAGATATTGATTTATCTCTGCGTTTCCGGCGCAGGGCCTCTGCGCATGCCGCCGTTATGGACGCGGGACACGGACAGACGGCACCCCCGCGATATCCGCTAAGGCGAGCGGGTCACGCGGGGCGTTATCGTCGGAAAGGTTGTGAGGCTCAGGCCGCCTTGGCCAGATCGTCGAACAACTGCGCGTTCGGGCAGAACCAGTGATAGTCCTGGGCGCCGTCGAGGCCGGCCAGCCAGGAAAAGCACGCGTCGGCGCTTTCGCAGGTCCGGCAGCGCGCATTGGCCAGCCGCATGCGGTCTTGCGGCACGCGGGTGTCGTCGATGTCGAGGGTTTTCAACGCTTCCGCAAGAAGCGGGGATCGGGCGGCGTCGCCGCTTTCAAGAAGGTGAACCATGATGATGCTCCTCATCGTTCAGGGTGGTCATTGAGGCCACCCTAACGATCGGGCACAGGTGCGCATTGATCCAGGTCATCCGCGCCGCCGTTCTTCGCGGCGGGATGAGCCGGGATCGATGATCCCGTCAGGCGGCCGGCAGCGTCGCCCGCACGGTCGCCGAACGGTCCCAGAGGTTCGGCACGCGGGTCGAGGAATAGCCCGAGACGAAGGGTTTCACTTCGTCCGTTTCCGGCTTGAACACATGACGCGAGACCGCGCCGATGTTGGCGCCGTAAACGTGGATGCTGATCGACGGCTTGTCGGTAAAGGAATTTTCGACGACGTGGATATCGCCGATGGTCGGCGACACGGCCTCGACCTGACCGGGTTTCAGTTCCGCCACGCCCCCGACTTGGTGCAGCTTGCCCTGGGCGTCCTGTTCGAAGCGGACTTCCTTTTCCGCCCCCCGCAGCATGCCGATCAGGCCCCAGACCGTATGGTCGTGGACGGGCGTCTTCTGGCCCGGGCCCCAGACGAAGCTGACGACGGAGAACCGCTCCAGCGGGTCGGCGTGCAGAAGATACTGTTGATAGTATTCGGGATGGGGCTGGGTGAATTCCTCGGGCAGCCAGTCGTCGCGCGACACCAGGGTGGCCAGCAGCTTGCGGCCTTCGGCGATCAGGGTTTCCTCGGTGTCGGTCTTGGAAACAAGGTTCGTCATGGCGATGACGAAATCGCGCAGCGGGGCGATGGTATCGATGGAAGCGGTCATTCGGATGCCCTTCTTTTTTCTTCCTGTTGGGGGATGGTGCGGCCGGAGGCCGGGAGAGGAGATGAGGTGGCGGCGCCAACGGCGCAAGGATTGAAAGGCGTCAGCGGCGCCGCACCGCCGGCCAGGGCGCGTTCGACGGCGCCGGCGGCTTCGGTGACCTCGACGCCCAGGGCCTTGAAGCGGCTAGGGCGCAGGCGTTCCGCCGGGCCCGAAACGCCGATGGCGGCGATCACGCCGCCGGCCGGATCGTGGATCGGGGCGGCCACGCCGCAAACCGTTTCCTGCCATTCGCCGGCGTTGACGGCGTAGCCGCGCGTGCGGATGCCCGCCATTTCCTGAAGGAAGGCCGTGGCATCGGTGATGCTTTTGGCTGTGTGAGCGTGCAGGTTTTCGGCAAGCGCGCCGAGCGCCGCCTCGTTCAAGGCGGCCAACATTGCCTTGCCCGTGGCGACGCAGCGCGCGGGCGCGCGGCCGCCGATCGCGGAATAGGCGCGCACCGGCTCGGGACTTTCCAGTTTGTGCAGGTAGACCACCTCGTCCCCGTCGAGGACCGAGAGATGGACGCTTTCCCGCGTCCGCGCGAGCAGCGCCTCCATGGCCGGAAGGGCCAGCTGGCGGAGGTCGAGATGGCCAAGCATGGCCGTGCCCAGCTCCCACAGGCGGATCGCCGCCGCATAGGTGCCGGTGGCGGCGTCGCGCCGGACGTATCCCAGTTCCGTCAAGGTCTGCAACAGGCGGTGGGCGTTGCTCTTGCCCAGGTCGACCCGCGCCGCCAGTTCCGACACGCCGAGCGCGCGGTCGCTATGGGCCAGCACCTCCAAAAGCGCCATGCCGTTGACCAGGGTGTTGTTCATGCGACCACTCCGCCGGCCCGCCACCCGGCGATGTCTTCGGCGCTGAATCCGGCTTCGGCCAGGATTTCGTCGCTATGTTCGCCGACATGGGGCGGCGCGCGGTCGATGGTGCCGGTGCCGTGGGCCAGTTTGAAGCCCGGCCCGACCAGGCGCAGGGGGCCGTAGGGCGAGTCCACTTCCTGCAGGAGGCCGCGTTCCGCGACCTGGGGGTGGTCGGCGATTTCGTCGATGCCCTTCACCGTGGCGCAGGGCACGTCGGCCTGGGTCAGACGCTGTTCCCAGGTATCGGGATCGCCTTCGCGCATTGCCCCCTCGATCACGTCACGGAGCGCGCCCGCGTTTTCCGTCCGCGCCGCCCAATCGGCGAAGCGCGGATCTTCGAGCGCATCCTCCCGGCCCAGCGCCTTCATCAGGTTGATGAACTGCTTTTCCAACAGGATCGCCAGGATGATGTAGCCGTTGCCGCAGCGGAAACGGTCGGCGGTCACCTTGCGGGTGACCGACAGGTTGCCGTATTGGCGCTGCACGAAGCCGGCGACGGTGTATTCGGTCACGTGCTGGGCCAGGAAATTGAGGGTCGAATCCAGCATGGAGACGTCGACGAACTGGCCTTGGCCGGTCTGCGTCCGCTGATGCAGAGCCGCGGAAACGGCGAAGGCGCCGGTCATCCCGCCGATCAGGTCGCAGGCGGCGAAGCCCGCGCGCATGGGCCCGCCCTCGGCCTCGCCGGTGATCGACATGATGCCGGACATCGCCTGAATCTTACCGTCGAACGCCGCCTTGGCGCTTTCCGGTCCGCTATGGCCGAAACCGGAAACCGCGCAATAGATCAGTTTCGGATTGATCGCCTTGAGCGCCTCATAGCCCAGGCCGAAACGGTCCATCACGCCGGGGCGGAAGTTTTCCCAGACGATGTCGGCGTCCTGGACCAGACGTTTGACGATCTCCTGGGCTTCCGGTTTTTTCAGGTCGAGGGTCAGGCTGCGTTTGTTCGCGTTGATCGACATGAAGGCCGGCGCCATGTTGCGGTCGACCCATTCCTGGCTAAGCTGGGCGCGCCGGTTGTCCTCGCCGCCGATGGGCTCGATCTTGACCACATCGGCGCCCAGCAGCGCGAACTGATAGGTTCCGAAGGGCCCGGCGAAGAAACGGGTGAAGTCGAGGACCTTGATCCCATCGAAGGGGCGGGTGCCCGGCGCGGTCATGCCTTCCCCCCGGCCGAGGCCCGTTTCAATTCCTTTTCACGAAGTTCCTTGGCGACGATGCGGGCGTTTTCCGCCTCGGCGCGCAGCGCGGCGACTTCCTCGGGCGAGCGGCGGGCGATGTTGCAATAGTCGCCCTTCCAATCCGGGTCGTCGGACCAGCGCAGCGGCGATTGCACCGTGGTGCGCGGGCCGATGGCGCTTTCCAGCACGCGCAGCCCCAGTTCCAGCGTCTCCGCCTGGGACGTCGGATCGTGGGGCCGGCCGGCGGCATTGCCCAGGGGAAAGTCGCTGAACAGAAAGCGCGGCACGCCGCAATACTCGACGATGTCCTTGGCGCAGCCCATGACCACCGTGGGGATTCCGTTGGCTTCCAGATGGCGGGCGATCAGGCAGAGGGTCTGGTGACAGATCGGGCAGTTGGGGACCAGGATCGCCACGTCTGCGCCGTCTTCCCGGCAACGGTCGAGAATTTCCGGGCAATCGATATTGAGGGTGTGCTGCTGACTGCGGTTGGTCGGCGCACCGTGGAAGCGTTTCGTCAGGCCGCCGATCCGCCCGGCCGCCACGGCGTCCCGCAGGGCGGTCAGGGGGAACCAGGCGCGGGCGTCTTCCATGCTGGTGTGAATCCGGTCGATGCCGACATGGGAAATGCGCAGGTCGTGTTCTTCCGCCGTGTCGCCGGAATAGACCTGATAGAACTTGGCGGCGGAATTATAGGGCGCCCCCGGCCCCTGCGGGCCCTTGTCCGGCTGATAGGGGGCCGCCGTGGTGATGAAGGTCGCCTTCGACTGCGCCAGGGGCTTGACCAGCGGCGTGAACGGCACCTCGATGTAATGGGCCCAGACATAGGGGTTGTCATAGCCCAGCGCGAGATACCATTCCCGCGTCCGGCGCATATAAGGGACGGGTTGATCCAGTTCCGGCGCGAAGGCCAATCCGCCGTCGGTCTTCGGCGCGCTCTTACTCGATGTCATCCTCATGCCTCGTGTCTTGATCTCACGGGTCGGTCGGATCTGGGTGATCCGTTTGTTCTATTATATAGAACATAGATTCTATTTTTTGGAAACGGTTTTGTCTTCGGCGCCTCGCGGTTGCCCTCGCGCGTCGCCGATGCGCCCTACGTCGCCTTGGCCGATATCCGGCACATGTAGCCTTTGAGGTTGGCGTGATCCGACAACGGGTCGCGCTGGCTCTCGTCGGTCAGATAATTGACCGAGGCCCAGGGATGGAACGGCTGCGCCTTGTCCCAGCCGATGGGGATGAACACCGTGTCCATGCGGATGCCCGCGTGCAGCCAGGCCCGCGCCGTGATGCGGCCATGGTCCGTTTCGACCGTCACTTCCCGGCCGTCCTCGATGCCGAGCGCGGCCGCCTTGGCCGGGTGGACCTGCACGTAGAGGTCCGGCCACATTTCCTGCGCCTGCCAGGCGTAATGGGTCCAGGAATGGAAATGCGGGGCGGCGGGCCGGCCGGTGATCAATTGCGTGTCGAAGCCGCGGGCCTTCAGCGCGCGCGCGGGCGAGTCCATGTCCGGCTGCACGATGCGCGAGGTCACCGTGTCGGCCGGGGTTTTCGCGAAGGGGCTGCGCACCGCCTCGCCGCCCGTCGTCCGCACCGCATAGGGCAGGTCGATAAGCTGTTCGCGGTCCGTATAGAACTCGGGCAGAGCGGAGAAACCGAGGGTCCGGAACTTGGCCTCCAGCGCCTCGGTCCAGAATTCCAGCTTGCCGCTTTTCGTGGGAAAACGGTGGCCCTCGGGCCGGCCCAGCGCCGTCGTGCCCTCCAGGTGCAGGGTCTCGATCTCGGGCGCGTCCTCGTCGGCCACGGGCACGCGGACCCAGCGCCAGGGCACGGAATGCAGGCGCTTCTGCGTGCAGCCCTTCATCCAGGGGTCGTTGATGCACATCTCGTCCCAGAACAGGGCTGAGTCCTTGTACTTGTCCTGGAGCACGTCGTCGAAGCCGAACCGCTTGCCCAGCTCGATCCAGATCCAGCCGTCGGCCTTGGCTTCGCCGGGCGGCTCGATCACCTTGTCGATCCAGACCACGCGGCGGTCCTCGCTGGCGCGGCTGATTTCGCCCTTTTCCACCCCTGTCGCGGCGGGCAGGACGTAATCCGCATAGGCGCTGGTTTCGTTGGCGAACAGTTCGATATGCACCAGCAGGTCGAGCGCCTTGAAGGCTTCGCGCACGCGGTCCTGATGGGGCCAGGCCGAGAGCGGGTTGTTGCAGGTGATGAAGGCGCGCAGCGGATAGGGATCGTTGGTCTGCATGGCGTCGAGCCAGCGCGCCGGGTTGACGCCGGCCATGGGCTTTTGCGGATGGCGGATGCGGTCGGCGGGCGCGTTGGCGACCACCGGGGACGGGGTGCCGAAGTTGAAGAAAGCCCCGCCCTTGCGCCCGATGTTGCCGGTGATGGCGGCCAGGAACATCAGGGAACGGTTGGTCTGGGTGCCGTTGGCGTGCTGGTTGACGCCGCGCGCCGCGAACATCACGCAGCCGTCGGCATGGGCGATTTCCTCTGCCAGGGCGCGGATTTTCGAGGCCTCGATGCCGGTGACCCCGGCGGCCCAGTCCGGCGAATAGCCCTTGGCCATCAGGTAGTCGCGCCAGACGTCCCAGCCCGCGACCCAGTTGTCGCAGAACCGCTGGTCCTGCAGATTGCATTCAAAGACGTGATGGGCGAGGGCCAGGGCCAGCGCCAAATCCGTGCCGGGCCGGATGTCGAGCCACAGGTCGGCCTTGCTGGCCGTCACGGTCAGGCGCGGATCGACCACCACCATCTTGGCCCCGTTCTTGAGCCGCCAGTCGTTGATCATGCCGAAGTGGACGGGCCGGGATTCCGCCTGGTTGTCGCCGAAATAGACGTAGAGCGCGGCCGCTCCCAGATCGCCCGGGGTATAGCTGTTGCCGCTGCCGAGCATGCCGATGGTCTGATCGTAGGCGACGGCCTTGGCTTCGGAACAGAACGGTTCCGTATCGGTGAAGTTGGGCGTGCCCCACATCTGGGTGAACAGGCGGATATAGCCCTTGCGGGTCAGCGTGCCCGTGCGTGTGCCGGCGAAGATGGCGAGGGCTTCCGGGCCATGTTCATCGCGCACGGCCTCAAGCTTGGCCGCGATCTCATCCAGGGCCTGATCCCAGGTAATGGGTTCGAACTTGCCCTCGCCCCGTTCGCCGACGCGCTTCAGGGGCTGGGTCAGGCGGTCGGGGCTGTTGTGAAGCTGCAACAGGAATTGGGATTTGGGGCAAACCTTGCCCTTCCATTGCGGATCGTCCTCGTTCCCCGTCACGCGGATCACCTTGCCGTTCTTCAGGTGATATTGGGTCGGGCAGCAGTTGAAGCAGATGTTGCAGCCGCCGGGCACCACGGTGTCGGGGGTGCGCTCGGCGCGGGTCGAACGATAGGGAAAGACCACGTCGTCGGGCGTCAGCGCGCCGCGCCGGGCCGGGTCGTCGATCACCGCCGGACGGTGGCGGCCCGCCATGGTAAATCCTTCGGCGGCGGGAGCCGTGGCCTTGATGCGCTCCAGAAAGATGTTGGCGGGGTTGAGCAGGAAGGCGTCATGGTCGACGGCCCGCCGGCCCTCGGCCTGGATCGTTTCCAGATGGTCGGCGCGGTCGCCGAAGGTGATGGCCTCGCCGGGGCAGACAGTGGCGCAGGCGGGCTTGCGCCCGACCGCGCGCCGGTCGTGGCACAGGTCGCATTTCACCGCGTGATGGTCGGTGGCGTCATAGCCCATGGCGCCGTAGGGGCAGGCGATGATGCATTCGCCGCAGCCGGTGCATCGGTCTTCATTGATGCGCACGACGCCGGTGTCAGTGTCTTTGAAAATAGCCTTGGGCGAAACGGGGCAGGCGCGCAGACAGGCGGGCCGCTCGCAATGCTGGCAGGACAGGGTCAGGAAATCGAGGGCCGGGCGCTCCAGATCGCCGAGCCAGACCACGCGGTTGCGGTTCTCGCCCGGGCCCAGGCCGTGTTCGGCCTTGCATGCGGCCTCGCAGCTTTTGCAGCCGATGCAGCGTTCCATGTCGATCATCAGGGACAGGCGGGACATCTGTGCGTTCTCCTACCAGGCCGCCAGATGCCACCAGTAGATGTCGCGTCCTTCGGCCACGTAACCGGCAAAGAACGTAACCACAATGACATGCAGGATCAGGCCGGCGAGAAACAGCCAGGCCAGCGCCATGTGGACGGGCCGCCACCAGGCCTGTAGCCGGGACACGGATCGGCGGGCGCCGATCAGACGCGCCTCTTCCCGGGCCAGCCGGGCATAGGCGAGCGATTTCAGGGGGGCCCGCAGGAAATGCCGCAGGGTGGGTGAAAACAAGGCCTCGCTGGCCTGGGGGTCGAGGCGCTGTAGAAGGGTGGTCTTCCGGTCGATGAGGACGCGCAGCTTCGCTTTCAAGTCCGGATCGGCGGCCTGGAACGGCGCTGGCTTGCGCCCGAAGGTCGATGCCATGCGGGACGACACATGGACCCGCGCCACCACGCCGGTCAGGACCAGCAGCGCGAGGCACGCGGCCAGGGCCAGGGGCGGGCCCGAAAACGCGGCGGCGGCATGGAGGGAGACCAAAAACATGCCGAGCAGGCTTGCCCCCACATGCAGGATGAACAGCCGGTTGGGGATTTTGCTGTGGCCGCTCCGCTTGCCGAGGGAAAACAGGAAAGGGACCAGCAACAGGATCGCGCCGAGGGCCGCCAGAGGCTGTAGAACCTCCGTGCCCGGGTGCTGCCAGGGAGGCGGCAGGAACGGTTTGGCGGCAAGGTAGGCGAGGATCGCCAAAACCAGGGCCACGACCCAGATCAGCAGCCGCCGGTCCGTGAGGTCGGGGCGCCCGGCCGAATTGACCGGCACGGTTCCGTCAGGTTTGGTCACAGGCGTCTGCGCGGTCGTGGTCATGTCCCCAAGGTTAGGGCATTGCCGGTCACTGGGGAATATCTCCCGCGACGGCGCAGCGGATCATGTGGCGATTTTCCGACATGTCGTAATCGGCCACCGCGCGATGGCAGGTCGACCGATTGTCCCAGATCACCAGATCGCCGACGCCCCACATGTGACGGTAGATGTATTGCGGCTGTTGGCAATGCTCGAACAGCATGTCGAGGATACGGCGGCTTTCGGCGAACGACAGTTCGTTGATCCGCCGGGTGAAGCCGGGATTGACGTAGATCGCCTTTTTCCCCGTTTCCGGATGGGTGCGGATCACGGGGTGAGCCACGGGCGGCACTTTGGCCTTTTCCTCCGCCGTCAGGGGCGGGCGGTCGGGCAGGTGGGCGAAGAAGGTGTCGTAGACGTTGGTGTAGTCATGGGTCGCGGTCAGGCCGCAAAGAAACGCCTTCATGGGGTCCGACAGATCGTCATAGGCCTGCGTCATGCTGCAAAACATGGTGTCGCCGCCGTAGCTGGGGATTTCCTTGGAATGCAGGAACGATCCCTGGGTCGGCCGCGGCATGTAGGACAGGTCGGAATGCCAGTACTGCCCGGCATAGATGGCGCCGATCGGCTTGCCCGCCTTTTTGACGTTGGAGATCAGCAGGACCTCCGGGTTCTCCACCATGTTGAACTGCTTCAGGACATGGGCTTCCAGGGGGCCGAACTTCTTTGAAAGTTCGACAAGTTGGTCCGGTGTGAGGTTCTGGCCGCGCAGCACGATCACCTGATGGTCGAGAAAGGCCTGATACAGGGCCGGGAACAGGTTGTCGTAATTTCCCTCGGCGAGGCTGAGGCCCGTAATTTCGGCACCCAAGGCGCCAGTCAGGCGCTTTACCCCGAGTCCGGATTGCGTCGTGGTCATGGTTCCTTCCGGCATCGCTTGCTCCGATAGTCTCTGCGTGTGTTTGAATTTCTGGGGCAGTGTAGCGGTGCCGGACTATGCCCATGTAATACCTTTGGCCAACCATGATATGCTTAAACAGCATATCAATGGATAACCCGTCATTGCCGGAGCGCGCGCCTTGAACCTGAAAGCCCTACAGTATTTTCATGCCGCGGCCCGTTACGGCAGTATCGCCCAGGCGGCGGCCCATCTGCATGTCGCGCAGCCGGCCGTCAGCCGCCTGATCCGAAAATTGGAACAGGATCTGGGGGTGCGGCTTTTGACCCGCACGGCGCAGGGGGTATCCCTGACGGGGGAGGGCGATCATCTTCTCGCCCGCACGGCCCCGATCCTGAAGTTGTTGGAGCAGACGCGGGCCGAGGTCCGCAATTGGGATCAGGAGCCGGCCGGGCCGGTGTCGGTGGCGCTGATGCCCGCGGTGGCGCCCCTGGTCGCCCCCCTATTGGTCCGCCGCGTGCGCGACCGGCACCCCAAGGTTCTGCTCAATCTGTCGGAAGGACTCGGCACCGTCATTTCCGACGGGGTGCTGACCGGGCAGTTCGACCTGGGCCTGTTCCATGCGGACCGGGAGGTGCCGTCGCTTGCGATCATCCATCTGTTGGACGAACCCATGTTCCTGATCGGACCGGAGGACGGGACGGGCGTTGACCGGGAGGCGATCGACCTCGGCGACCTTGCGGATTTCCCCCTGCTGCTGCCCGAGGCTCCCAACCCCATGCGCCGCATGATCGACCGGCTGACGGCGGACCGGGGGCTTGCCCTCGACATCCGCGAGACCGTCAATTCGACGGCGATGATCAAGGCCATGGTGGCGGCGGGGCTGGGGTACACGATCCAGAGTTACAGCTTTTTCCATGAGGAAACGCAGCAGGGCAGCCCCCGGTTCCGGGTTCAGAAGATCGAGGGCATGTCGCGCAACTGGTCGCTGGCGCGGCTAGAAGGCCGGCCCATGGGTGGCGCCGTGCTGGCCGTCGCCGGGGTTCTGACCGATATCGCCCGGAATTTCGCCGATACCCACTACCAGCCGCCGGCGGGGTAAGGCTCAGGACTTGATGCGCGTGCCCAGGTCCAGAATGTAGGGCGAGGGCGGGATAAAGAAATCCTGGTAATAAATTGGCCGGGCATCGACGGAATAGGCCGTGACGTTGACCGTCGAGGCCATGGCGCCGTCGGGCCAGGCGCAGCCGCTGATGACATAGGCCGGCGGCATTTCCACGCGCAGCCGCTGACGGATGTGGTGCACTGGCATGTGATGGTGTTCGGCCATGACTTCGTGGAAATTCGCGCCGTCGAGCGTGGAGATCGGCGGATCGACCAGTTCGGGATAGCGGTCGGCCGAGGCGTAGAACACGGCGTAGATTTCCATCGCCTTGTCGATGGTGACGATGCGGTCGATGCGCACGACCTTGTCCTGGCCCTGGTCGATGGCGGCTGACCAGGGGCCCTTGTCGCGGCTGACGCGGCGGTCGATCACGCGGGTATAGACGGGCAGCAGATCATTGGGCCCGCCGTCCGCGGTGCGGAACAGGAAATGCCAGGGCTCGGCCACCTGATTTCGCAGCGAGGCGACGGTGGTGCCGCTGCCGCGGCGGCGATGAATCAGGCCGTCGTCAACGAGGCTGCGCAATGCCCGCTGCACGGTGCCGAGGGAACAGGGGGTTACCGCCGCCCATTCGCTTTCCGTCGGCAGGCGCGACCCCGGGGTCCAGAAGCCGTCGGCGATGGAGGCGGTGATCGCCTGACGCAGGCGTTCGTGCTTGGGTAGGTCGTCCTGGGCCGGCCAATAGAGCCGGAGAAACTCTCCATATCCGCCGGGCACGTCCGTCTGCATTCGTGCAAAATCTCCAAAATCATAACGGGGTGTGATCTTGTCGCATTTTTACGACGAGACGGCCACCATGACCATCCCGCTTGACAATGCAATTAACTATATAGTTATTCGATTATCTCATCTCCAGCGCGCTTTGCGCCAAGAAACCGGCCGGTCGATCGAATATCGGCCGCCAACACAGGAAACACCGTCCAGATGGAAGCCAAGAATCTCATCATCCTGATGTCGGACGAGCATACCAAGGCCGTCACTGGCTGCTACGGCCATCCGTTCATTTCGACCCCCAATATCGATGCTCTGGCGGCCGGCGGGACGCGGTTCGACGCGGCCTATACGGTCTGTCCTGTCTGCGTTCCGGCGCGGGCCAGTTTCGCCACCGGCAAGTATGTTCATCAGATCGGGGCCTGGGACAACGCGACGCCGTTCGACGGCACGCAGGCCAACTGGCACGCGCTGTTGCGCGACCGGGGCCATCAGACCGTTTCCATCGGCAAACTGCATTTCCGCTCGGGCGAGGACGACAACGGCTTCGCCGACGAGGAACTGGCGATGCACATCATCGACGGGAAGGGCGATTTGCTGGGCCTGATCCGTGACGAGGACACGCCGAAGCGCGGTGCGTCATGGAAGATGGCCAAGCTGGCCGGCCCGGGCGAGAGCATGTACACGCGCTATGACCGCGACATCACGGCCCGCGCGCAGTCCTGGCTGTACGAGGAAGCGCCCAAGCATACGGACAAGCCCTGGGTGCTGTTCGTGTCCTTCGTGGCCCCGCATTTCCCGCTGACGGCGCCGTCGGAACATTTCTACCGCTATTACAACCGGGACCTGCCACCGCCCAAGCTCTATGACAAGCGCAATGCGCCGATCCATCCCTACATCGACGACTACCGATCGATCTTCACCTATGATGAGCACTTCAAGACGCCGGACATGGTCAAGCGCGCGCAGGCGGGCTATCTCGGACTGATCTCCTTCATGGACGAACAGATCGGCCTGATCCTGGCGGCCATGGCGGATGCGGGCCTATCGTCGGACACCCGCGTCCTCTACACCACCGACCACGGCGACAACATGGGCAACCGGGGGGCCTGGGGTAAATCGGTGATGTACGAGGAAGCCGCCGCCGTGCCGCTGATCCTCTCGGGCCCGGACATCCCCAAGGGCAAGGTCGTGAAGACGCCGGCCACCCATTGCGACATCTATCCTTTCATCATGGATTGCGTCGGTGCCGCCGACGGCGAAACCCTGCCGGATAACCTGCCGGGCACCAACCTGATGGACCTGGCGGCCGGGGCCGAGCCCGACCGCGTCGCCTTTTCCGAATACCACGGCATGGGATCGAAAACGGCGGCCTTCCTGGTCCGCAAGGGCGACTGGAAGCTGGTCCATTACGAGGACTATCCCGACCAGTTGTTCAATCTGGCCGACGATCCCGAGGAACTTTCCGATCTGGCGGGCGACCCGGCCAACGCCGCGGTCATGGCCGATCTGGCGGCGGAACTGCGGAAAATCTGCGACCCCGCCGCCGTCGACAAGGCCGCGCGCAAGACCCAGGCCCGCATGATTGTTGAAAACGGCGGCAAGGAAGCCATCATCAAGCGGGGCGACCTGGGCTTTTCCGTGCCGCCCGGCGTGCAGCCGATGTTCGACTAACCCAGGAGACGACCAATGACCGCCAACGTTCCTTTTTCCATGGTGCCCCTGCCTACGGTGCGCTCTCAAAAGCCGCGTAAGACCGGCCTGACCATGATGATGGACTGGGGCCTGCCCATGAACCGGGTGGCCGATTACATGGACCTGCTGGCCCCCTATGTGGATCTGGCGAAGATCGTGGTCGGCACGGCGCGGCTGTATCCCGAGGACTACCTGGTCAAGAAGCTGGCGCTGTATAAATCCTACGACGTGACGCCGTTCCTGGGTGGGCAGTTTTCCGAATACGTGTTCGCGACCCAGGGCTGGTCGGCCATGCCGGGATTCTTCGCCGAGGCCAAGCGGCTCGGCTTCGACGCGCTGGAGGTCTCCGACAACTGCGTGCCGCTGGACGACGACGAGCGCGCCAAGATGATCAAGATGGCCATCGCCGAGGGCCTGGAAGTCCACGGCGAGGTCGGATCGAAGGTCGTCAACCAGACGCCCCAGGACCTGATCGATCAGACCCAGGTCTGTTTCGACGCCGGCTGCGAGATCGTTCTGGTCGAAGGGGCCGAACTGGTCACCGACGGCAAGGTCAACCAGGCCATGATGTCGGCCTTGAAGGACGGTCTGGACCTGGAACGCACGTTGCTGGAACTGACCGGTCCCTGGATCAAGGGGGTGACCCTCAACGACGTGTTCGAGTTGAAGAAGTTCCTGCTGGGCGAATTCGGACCCGAGGTGAACCTGGCCAACGTGCAGCCTGATGACGTGATGGAGACCGAGGCCCAGCGCTGCGGGCTGTCCGTGGTCGGGCCCAAGACGCGGGCCGAAGCGGCGGAATAGCCGCTTTTCCATTGTATACAATTTACAGGCGGGGCATCCGCGCGTTATCGTCGTGTCCCGAGCACGAGACCACGGACGATCTCCCATGTACAAAACACACGGATCCCACTGGGGGGCGTTCGAAGCCCGCGCCGAAGACAACCGCATCGTCGATATCCGGCCCCTTGCCGGCGATCCCGACCCGTCGCCGATCCTGGACGGCATGGCCGAGGGCGTGCATCACGATTGCCGGGTCAAGGCGCCCGCCATCCGCGAGGGCTGGCTGAAGCACCGCGACCGGGCGCGGGGCGGCGGCCGTTTCGTCGAGGTGCCCTGGGACGAGGCGCTCGACATCGTCGCCGAGGAACTGAAGCGGGTGAAGGACGCCCACGGCAACGAAGCGATCTTCGCCGGGTCCTACGGCTGGTCCAGCGCCGGGCGTTTCCATCACGCCAAGACCCAGATGCAGCGTTTCATGAACTGCTTCGGCGGCTACACGGGGCAGAAGCACAGCTATTCACTGGCCGCCGGGTTGGCCATTCTGCCGCATATCGTGGGCGACCTGGCGCCGCTGCGGGGATTGACCGCCTGGGACTCCATCGCCGAGGCGACGGACACTCTGGTCGCCTTTGGCGGCATTCCCATCCGCAACACGCAGGTGGAACCGGGGGGCACCGCTTCCCACACCACCGTACCCTGGCTGAAGAAGTTGGCCGCGCGCGGCACGCATGTGGTCAGCATCACGCCGCTCCGCGACGACACACCCGATTTCCTGAACGCCGAATGGATCGCCCCCCGGCCCAACACGGACGTGGCCCTGATGCTGGGCCTGGCCCATACGATCGTGACGGAAGACCTGCACGATGCCGAATTTCTCGCGACCTATGCGGTCGGCGGCGACCGTTTCCTCGCCTATGTGACGGGCGCGGCGGACGGCCAGGCGAAATCCGCCGATTGGGCGGCCGAAATCTGCGACGTGCCGGCGGACACGATCCGGGCACTCGCCCGCCGCATGGCGGCGGGCCGCACCATGATCGCCACCAGCTATTCCCTGCAACGCGGCGACCATGGCGAGCAGACGTTCTGGATGACCATGGCCTTGGCTTGTTTGCTGGGCCAGATCGGCCTGCCGGGCGGCGGTTTCGGCTTCGGTTACGGCAGCATGCACGGCCAGGGAAATCCCGTGCCCAAGATGCCGTCGCTGACCCATTCCGCCGGCACCAACCCGACCGGCAGCTTCATTCCCGTGGCGCGGGTCACGGATCTGCTGCTGAACCCGGGCGGGGAATACGATTTCGACGGCGAACGGCGGACCTATCCGGATACCAAGCTGATCTACTGGTGCGGCGGCAACCCGTTCCACCACCACCAGGATATCAACCGTCTGCTCGACGGCTGGCGGCGGCCGGACACGGTGATCGTCAACGAGCCCTGGTGGACGCCCACGGCCAAGCTCGCCGACATTGTGCTGCCCGCCACGACGACGCTGGAACGCAACGACATCGGCCATTCGTCCCGCGACCGTTTCCTGGTCGCGATGAAGCAGATCGTCACGCCGCAATTCGGCGCGCGCAACGATTTCGACATCTTCCGGGGCCTGGCCCAACGTCTGGATATCGAAGCCGCCTTCACCGAAGGCCGCGACGAGGACGCCTGGCTGCGCCATCTCTATGATCAGGCCCGCGAGGGCGCCGGGCCGCTCGCCAACCGCATGCCCGATTTCGACGCCTTCTGGGAACAGGGGATTCTGGAACTGGACGCCCCCGAGAAACCCCATGTGGTCTATGAAAGCTTCCGCGCCGACCCCACGGCCCATCCGCTGCCGACGCCGTCGGGCAAGTTCGAAATCTTTTCGGAAACCATTTCCGGGTTCGGCTATGACGACTGCCCGGGCCATCCGGTCTGGCGGGAACCGGCGGAATGGCTGGGCGGGGCGTCGGCGAAGACCTGGCCGCTGCACCTGATTTCCAATCAGCCGAAACACAAGCTGCATTCCCAGCTCGATTTCGTCGGGCCCAGCCGCGCCGCCAAGCGGGACGGGCGGGAACCCGTGTTCCTGTCGCCCGCAGACGCCAAGGCGCGCGACATCGAAACCGGCGATGTTGTCCGCCTGTTCAACGGGCGGGGCGAAACCCTGGCGACGGCGATCGTCAGCGACGACGTGCGGGACGGCGTGGCGCAATTGCCGACCGGGGCCTGGTTCGATCCGGCCGACTGGGCGGCAACGTCCAGCCTGGAACGCCACGGCAACCCCAACGTCCTGACCTTGGACAAGGGGACCTCCAAGCTGGGCCAGGGGCCGATTTCCCACACCACCCTGGTCGAGGTCGAGAAGTTTACGGGTCAGGCGGCAGCGCCGGGACCGTTCGACCTGCCGGAATTGGTTTCTCTGTCCGCCGCCGAATAGGCAGCCTTAGAGCAGCTTCAGCACGCCCTTGAGGTCCTTGCCCTGATAGGTCGGACCCAAGGCCGGGTCCATGGGCAGATCGCCGGTGCGGTTCGACCAGTAGCAGGTCATGCCGTAGGCGATGGCGCCCACCACGTCGCCCGCACCCCCGGCGACATGCAGGATATCCTTCGATCCGATGCCGAGCACGCGGGCCGGCAGTTCGTAGACCGAGGGATGGGGCTTGTAGAAGCCGGCCGTTTCCGACGACAGCACATGATCGAAGGCGCCGGGGCCGAACACGCCGGCGACGCTGTCCAGCTGGTCCTGGTCGCCGTTCGACAGGATCGCCGTGGCGTAGCCCTTTTTCTTGATCGCCTGCATCACGGCCGGGGCCTCGGGCCAGGGCGTCAGCGTGCCCCAGCCGGCGACCAGTTTCTTCTTCGTCGCCGCGTCCGCCTTCTTGCCGGACTTGCCCAAGGCGTAGTCGAGACCGATGGCCGTGCAGTCCTTGAACGGCATGCGGCCCTTGCCCAGGGAGTTGCTGGCCGCGGCGCGGCTCATCTGCACCTGCCGCCAGGTGCGCGAGAAGGCGGCGGCCTTGTCTTTCCGCATGCCCAGGGTCTGCTGCACGATGGCGGTCAGGCTCGACTGGATGTCGAGCAGGGCGGAGAAGACGTCGAAGGTGACGAGTTTGTAGGGCTGGGTCATGGCGGTCTCCTTGGTGTTTCTGCGGGGGCGTTCCGGGCAAAAAGATACCCTCTCCTCGGGCCGAGGAGAGGGTTTGGATGTTCACATATTCGCTATCGGGCTCGGTTGCTCTTAGACCGGGCGCGTGCCGCGGACGGTGGTCCGGTGCATGGAGCGTTCCTGGCTGAGGTCATAGTCCGTGGCCCGGTGCATGGTGCAGCGGTTGTCCCACATCACCACATCGCCCTGCTGCCATTTGTGGCGGTAGACGAACTGGTCCTGGGTTGAATGCTCGAACAGATGTTCCAGAAGGTCGCGGCTTTCGTTGTCGCTCATGCCTTCGATGCGCGAGGTGAAGCCTTCGTTGACGAAAATCGCCTTCTTGCCCGTTTCCGGATGGGTGCGGGCGACGGGGTGGATGACGTCGACCCACTGCGACAATTCTTCCTCGGTCTTCACCGGGCGCACGCCGGCGTTCATCATCGCTTCGTAGCGGGTGCGGTAGGTATGAACGGCCTTGAGGCCCTCGATCTTCGCCTTGGTGGCGTCGTCGAGGGCGTCATAGGCGGCCGTCATGTCCGCGTAGAGGGTGTCGCCGCCCTCCGGCGGGGTGATCAGGCCGTGCAGGATCGAGCCCATGGGCGGGACGTCTTCGTAAGTGATGTCCGAATGCCAATAGGCGCCGCCGTTGTTGATCGGCTGCGCCCCGCCCCGGCCCCGGTTCGACAGAACCAGGATCTCGGGGAATTCGGGGTGCAGGATTTCCTTCACCGTGTGGCGTTGCAGGTCCCCGAAGCGGCGGGAATATTCCAGGTGCCGCTCCATGGTCAGGTCCTGCTGGCCCCGGACCACGAGAACCGGATAGGCCATCCACGCCTTGTGCAGGTCGGCGATGGTTTGGTCGTCCAGGTCCATGTTGAGGTCGAGGCCCACGACTTCCGCCGCCAATGGATTGTCGAGCGGCTTCACGGGGATTTGGATGGTCATGGTCACGGGATGGTCTCCGAGGTTTGTTAGCGCTGCATACCCCAGCGGCTGACGGTCTTCAGCTCGATGTTGCGGAAGATCAGGTTTTCCACGGTGATCCCGATGAGGATGACCATGAACAGGCCGGCGAACACACCTTCGGTCTCGATGTTCTGAGACGATTCGAAGATGTACCAGCCCAGCCCGCCGCCGCCCGACGAGGCGCCGAACACAAGTTCGGCCCCGATCAGGGTGCGCCAGGCAAAGGCCCAGCCGACCTTCATCCCGGTCATGATCGACGGCAAGGCCGCCGGAACCAGGATTTTGACCACGAAGGGAACGCCCGTGAGGCCATAGTTCTCACCGATCATGCGCAGCGTGCTGGACACGTTCTTGAACCCGGAATGGGTGTTGAGCGCGACCGCCCACAAAACCGCATGGACCAGCACGAAGACCAGGCTGCCGGTGCCGAGACCGAACCACAGCATGGCCAGCGGCAGCATGGCGATGGACGGCAGCGGGTTGAACATGGCGGTGGCCATGGCGATGAAGTCGCCGCCGAGACGGCTCGACGTGCCCCATAGGACCAGGACAGCGGCGATGGCCATGCCGGTGGCATAACCGATCAGCAAAACCTTGACCGAGAACCAGACCTTCGCGGGAAGGTCCCCGTCGACGAGATCCGTGACAAGCCGGTCCAGAGCGGACAGGAACGTCGGGAACATCAGGGGCTCGACATTCATGAGCACCGTATAGGCCTGCCATACGGCGACCAGGCTGAACAGAATGAAAGCCTTACGGACGCCGTTGATGTTCCAGAGTTTCTCGAAAAGGGACAGTTTAACGGCGACGTCGCCGGTATGGGCAAGGGCGATGTCTTCGTTGATGAACTCAGGCCGTATGACCGGTTCGGGAAGGGTTCTTTGAGTGCTCATGACGATTGCATCCCCCAACGCCGGATGGTCCGTGTTTCGATCGTCGAGAAAATCAGGCTCTCGACCAGCACGCCGACCAGAATGACCGTGAACAGACCCGCGAAGACGTAGGGAATCTGCATGTCCATCTGGTTCGCGAAGACGAACCAGCCGAGCCCGCCGGACTGCGTGCCCGAGGTATCGGCGATGGCGCCGCCGAACACCAGTTCGGCCGCGATCAGGGTCCGCCAGGCATAGGCCCAGCCGACCTTGAGCCCCATCAGGATGGACGGGAAGGCCGCCGGAATCAGTAGTTTGACCACGTAGGAGACACCCTTGAGGCCGTAGTTGCGGCCGACCATGCGTTGGGTGTCGGAGACCCCCATGAAGCCCGTATGGGCGTTCAGCGCGACCGGCCAGATGACCGAATGCAGAAGCGTGAACACCACCGAGTTCGACCCCAGCCCGAACCACAACAACGCCAAAGGCAACAATGCGATGGCGGGAAGCGGATTGAGCATGGCCGTCAGCGTCGACAAGACGTCGCTGCCGAACCGGGTCATGATGGCGGCCGTCGTCAGAAGCGTGGCGATGACCAGACCGATGACGTAGCCGGTCAGCAGCACGGACATCGAATTCTTGATCATGATCAGAAGCTGATCGTTGACCAGGGAGTCATAAAGGGCCATGGCCGTGTCGGAAAACTTGGGCAGGATGTATTCGGACACGCCCGACAACCGGGTGTAGATCTCCCAAACCAGCATGAGCGCGATAAGGATGGTCAGCTTGCGCATGCCATCCATGTCGACCAGCTTTTCCCACAGCGACAGCTTGCGGGCGACGTCGCCGTGGGAGGCTGCGGACAGGTCTCCGGCGTCGAATTCGGGCCGGACGACCGTTTGCGGAAGCGTGCTCATCAGCGTTCGGCCTCGGCCGCCGCCAGTTCGTCTTCCAGGATGCGGTCCGCGAACAGCATGTTGTGGATCTTGGTCTTCAGTTCCCCGAATTCCGGATCACCCGTGCTGGCGTGGGTCAGGTGGTGGGCATTCAATTCCGCCTTCACCTGGCCCGGATGGGGCGACAGCACCAGAATGCGCGAGCCGACGATCAAGGCTTCCTCGATGGAATGGGTGACGAACAGCACCGTGAAGTGCGTGTCTTCCCACAGTTGAAGCAGTTCTTCCTGCATCTGCAGACGCGTCAGTGCGTCAAGCGCCGCGAAGGGTTCGTCCATCAAGAGGATATCCGGTTCCATGGCCATGCCGCGGGCGATGGCCACGCGCTGCTTCATGCCGCCGGACAGCATGTGCGGATAGGTGTCCTCGAAGCGGTCGAGCTTCACCTTCTTGATGTACTCCATGGCGATGTCGTTCGCCTCGGCCTGCGTCTTGCACCGGCCGCCATTGGTCAGCGCGAAGGTGATGTTCTCCTTCACGGTCTTCCAGGGCAGAAGCTGGTCGAATTCCTGGAACACCATGACCCGGTCGGGGCCCGGTTCCTTGATATCGACCCCTTTCAGCCGCATGTTGCCTTCGACCGGCTTGAGATAGCCCGCGACGCCTTTGAGCAGGGTCGACTTGCCGCAGCCCGAGGGGCCGAGCAGGACAAAACGATCGGCCGGATAAACCTTGAACCCGACCCGATACGTCGCCGTGATCAGGTGATCCTTGGTCTTGTACTGAAGGGTGACGCCGTCGACATCCAAGAGGGGGTCAACGGCGGCCGCGGCGGGGGAATTCCCCGCCGCGGTGTGGGCGCCTTGATCCATGATTAGCTGCCGCTCAGGTCGTGGTTGTTTTCCCAGAAGTAGTCTTTCCAGCTACCGGGCATGTTCTTGATCGAGCCGATGGAGTGCATGAACTTCGCGAACTCCATGGTCCGGCTGGGCATGATCGAATAGTGCATTTCGCTCTTGTCCCTGATCATCGCCTTGACGTCTTCAAGCGGCAGCTTGGAATTGGTGAACTTGTGGAACAGCGCGGCGGCACGATCCGTGTCCTCGTTGATCCACTTGGCGGCCGCGCGGAAGGAATCGCCGACGCATTTGAACAGTTTGGGGTTGTCGTTCTTCCACTTTTCGGTGTTGTAAAGCGCCACGGTCGTATGCTCGCCGCCCAGCACGTCATAAGAGGTCATGACCGTGTGGACCTTGCCGCTCTTCACTTCCTGATAGGACGTCGGCAGGGTGGCGAAATGGCTCTTCACCGCCTGTCCGCCGGCCATCAGCGCGGCGGCAGCGGACGGATGCTTCATCGACACGGTGATGTCGTCGAGCTTGAACGCTTCCTTTTCGCCCCACTTCTTGGCCGCGGCCATCTGCAGGACCACCGCCTGGATCGACACCTTCACCGACGGCGTGGCGATCTTGTGATCGGTCAGGCCGACGTAGTCTTCCAGCTTTTTGATTTTGGGATCGTTGGTGTTCAGCTTCAGCGGCATGGCCGACAAGGTCGCGATGGCCTTGACGTTGATGCGGCCCTTGGTCTTGTCCCACAGCTTGAGCAGCGGGCCGACGCCGCCGGCGGCGAAGTCGACGTTGTTGGACAGAAGCGCCTGGTTCACGGCGGCGCCGCCCGAGAAGCGGTGCATGGTGACCTTGATGTCGCCCAGGCCGGCATCCTTGGCGCAGGTTTCGACCATCTTGTGGTCAACGACCACGTGCTGGGGCAGGTAAAGCAGGCCGAACTGCTGCGCGAAGCGGACTTCGTTCGTTTCTGCCTTGGCCGGGGCGGCGCTGCCGGCCGTAAAGGCCAATGCGACGGCGCCGCAAACGGCCGCGGATACGGCCTTACGTGTAAAGCTTCTGTTGGTCATGATTTTCGTCCTCCCTGATGACGATGTTTGGTCTGTCATGGAACGGGTTTCGATGCCACGTTGTGCCCGACGAACCTCGCTGTCCGATCGGTAGGGACGCTTACTGCCGCGCCTGATCCCGCATCCCAACCCCCTGGGACTTGCGGTGCGGAAGGGCGGAGCGTCTTGTTGGCTATTCGTCCCTGGCATCACAGGTATTAAGACTATCGGGAAAAATCCGATATTCCTATATAGTTTTTCGAAATTTCCCCCGATATAGTGCCTCGCCAAATTACGATATAGTTTTCATGGCTGGGTTGGCAATCGCTGTTGCAGCCCGCTTCACTAGACGACGCTAAATAAGACAAATCAATGGGACATAGGTCCAGGAGGGGACAAAATGCTCGACCAGCAGGATGACGGCGGCCAGGGCGCGCTCAATTCAAGTTCAACCATCGAGGCGCCGATCGCGCCCCATGAACTCGGCCATGCGGTGCTGACGCCGTCCGGCGCGTTCGAGGCCGGTTCGTGGCAAACCTTCAAGCTGGTTTATACCTGCGGCAAGTACGGAATGGATGACAGCGCCTCCATGCGCGTCTGTTTCCGCTTCGCCTCGGACCAGAGCCGCCCGCAGTTCGACGACCCCAAGTGGCGCAACTACACCACGGTCGTCGCCTCCAACAATGCCGTGTTGGAAGCCCGCTACGACCCCAAGGGCAACGTGCGGCCGTGGGACAGGGCGCTATATATCAAGGTGGTCAAGGGCTTCATGAAGGAAGGTGACACCATCACCATCACTTTCGGCGAAACCTCGGGCGGATCGCAAGGCATGCGCCTGCAGACCTTCTGCGAGGATACCTTCGAATTCCGCGTCCTCGTCGATCCCATCGCCACGGCCAACTACCAGGCCCTGCCGGAACAGCCGGTGATCCGCATCGTGCCCGGCAAGCCCGCGACCTTCGCCGCCGTGGTGCCGACGGCCCGCCGCCCCGGCGAAACCTTCGACCTGAAGATCAAGGGCGAGGATATCTGGGGCAACCCGTCCGACCAGTGCGACGTGACCTTCAAGGTCAAAAGCTCGCGGCCCGTCAACGGCCTGCCGGATAGCGTGACACTGACACCGGGCTCTTTCGCGGCTTTCGTCGAGGGACTTAGCGTCGACGGCGCCGGTCCCGTGCAAATCTGGTTCGAGGACGCCTCGGGCGCGGAAGTCTTCCGCGCCAACCCTCTGTGCATTCAGAAGGACCTGGACCTGAAACCCTATTGGGTCGATCTGCATGGCCAGTCCGAGGAAACCATCGGCACCGGCTCGGCCCGGGCCTTCTTCGAATTCGCCCGCGACCGCGCCTTCGTCGACGCCGCCGGTCATCAGGGCAACGATTTCCAGATCACCAAGGGCTTCTGGTCGCACCTGGACAACCTGTGCGAGGAATTCGACGAACCCGGCAAATTCCTGACTCCCCTGGGGTATGAATGGTCGGGCAATACCGCCTTGGGCGGTGACCGCAACATGTTCTATCCCTCGAAGGACCGGGTCATCCGCCGGTCCTCCCACGCGCTGATCGAGGACAAGTCGGACCTTGCCACGGACTGCAACACGGCGGGCGAGCTTTACGCAGCCCTGGCCCGCGACAAGGAATGGGATGCCGTATCCTATGCCCATTGCGGTGGCCGCTATGCCGATGTGAAACTGGCCCACGACGGCCGGTTCGAGAAATCCATGGAAATCCATTCTTCCTGGGGCACCTTCGAATGGCTGGTCGAGGACGCCCTGGACATGGGCTATCGCACCGGCATCGTCGCCAATTCCGACGGCCACAAGGGCCGCCCGGGCGCGAGTTATCCCGGGGCGTCCCTGTTCGGCGCCGTCGGCGGGCTGACCTGCATGCTGATGCCGGAATTGACGCGGGAAGCCCTGTTCGACTGCATCCGCAAGCGCCGCCACTATGCCACCACCGGCGGCCACGGCGGCCGCATGGTGATCGACGTGAAGGCACGGTTCGACGCGCCGGGCACGCTCTATCATGACGATCCGGCGCTCGACTATCCGACGCCACCCAAGGGGGCCGAAACCCGCGAGGCCATGATGGGCGACATCGTCCACCTGCCCGAAGGCGGGGTGAAGCTTGATATCGACATCCTGGCCGCATCGCCGGTCGAACGCATCGACATCTTCAACGGCCGCGACCTGATCGAGACCGTGCGGCCTTACGGCCAGGAAGACCTGGGCGGGCGCATTCGCGTCCATTGGGAAGGGGCCGAATACCGGGGCCGCTTCCGCCAGGTCATCTGGGACGGCACGGCCCATGTCCAGGACAACGAGATCGTCCGCGCCCAGGCCTTCAATTTCTTCAATCCGGAAAAGGTCCTGGAGCAGACGTCGGACACGGCGCTCAAATGGATGTCGTTGACCACGGGCAACTTCGCCGGCTTCGACGTCTGGGTGAAGGACGCCTGGGGCGGCACGTTGCAGATCGAAACGCCGCTGGTGCAATGCGGCGTGCCGCTGGAGGAAATCGGCCTGGAGGACGAGATGTTCGACAAGTCGGGCATCCTGCCCCGGTTCCTCAAGGTTTTCCGCCTGCCGGAGGAAAACCCGCACCGCAAGGTGTCGTTCTCGCGCCGCATTGATCTGCGCGACGACAAGGACAACGCCATCTTCATCCGCCTGACGCAGGAAGACGGCACGCGGGCCTGGACCTCGCCGGTTTACGTCTGTCGCAAGTTGTAAATCCGCCGCGACCTCTTGTAGCCTAGCCGACACGGACGGGAACAGACGTCCGTGTCGGCGCGCGCCCGCGCACCGTCGAGCCATTCGAGACCACCAATCGGAAAATTGAGGACCACACTTGAAACCTTACGCATGGGACAGGGAAACGGACGTCATTGTCCTGGGCTTCGGCGGCGCCGGCGTGGCGGCGGCGGTCACCGCGCATGACCAGGGGGCGGAAGTCCTGATCCTGGAAAAGGCGCCAGAGGGCCTTCATGGCGGCAACACCCGCATCGCGGCCCAGGGTTATCTGAACACGTCGGACGCGGACAAGGCGGCGACCTATCTGGAAGCGCTGTGCGGGCCCTACCCGGTGCCGGATGACATGATCCGCACCTGGGCGCGGGAAATGTGCCTGAACAACGACTGGGTCCGGGATCTGGGCGGCGACCCCCAGGAACACCAGCATCAGCCGGAAGGGATCGAATACCCGGAACTGCCGGGGGCGACCTGCGTCCACAAGTTCCATGACGGCCCGACCTACGGCTATTCCTTTACCTGGAACCGCTTCGAAAGCTTCGTCACCGAACGGAATATCGCCGTCGAATACGAAACCCCGGGTCGTGAGCTGATCCAGGACGGCGAGACCCGGGAAATCATCGGCGTGCGCGCGGAAAAGGACGGCAAGTCCGTCCTCATCAAGGCGCGGCGGGGCGTGGTCCTGACCTGCGGCGGGTTCGAGAACAACCAGGAAATGATCCGCAACTACCTGCCGGGCGTCTCCCATTGCTATCCGTCCGGGACCCCCTACAACGAAGGCGACGGCATCTCCATGGCGATGGCGGTGGGTGCGGATCTTTGGCACATGAATAATTACGCGGGCCCGTCGATGGCCCTGAAGGTGCCGGAATTCCCGGCCACCATGTCGATCCAGGCCCTGCATTTCGCCAAGGAATACCCCGGCGGGATGATCATCGTCGGGCCGGACGGCCGGCGGTTCTACGACGAGAAGTTCAAGCACCGCCACGGTAAGGTGCCGGTCAACGGCGTGTGGTCGCCGATGCACGTGCCGACGCCCATGTTCATGGTGTTCGACCAGGACATGATGTCGGCGGCGCCGCTGTACAACAAGGACCCCAACCGTGGCTGGACGCCGATCATCACGCGCTATGACTGGAGCGACGACAACTCGGCCGAACTGGAAAAGGGCTGGATCAAGAAGGGCGGGACGATCGAGGACCTGGCGCGGACCGTCGGCCTCGATCCCCAGGCGCTGGCGGCCACGGTCGCGCGCTGGAACGCCAACGCCGAGGCGGGCGAGGACCCGGATTTCGGGCGCAAGCTGATGCTCAACCCGCTGGCCAAGGGGCCGTTCTACGCCATGGAACTGTCGCCCTCGATGATCAACACCCAGGGCGGCCCCCGGCGCAACGAGGAGGCGAAAGTTCTGCGGCCCGACGGCACGCCCATTCCCCGGCTGTACAGCGCCGGCGAGCTGGGCTCGATCTACAGTTATCTCTATCAGGGCACGGGCAACATCGGCGAATGCCTGGCCTTCGGGCGGATCGCCGGGCGCAACGTCGCCGATGAAACGCCTTGGTCTTGAGACTTTTCAGAGGGGTCAGTCGGGAACGACGTTCTTCATACCTTCGGCGCCCATGTAGACGACGAGAATCCGCACGGGTTCCGTTCCCGTGTTGATGCCCTGATGGCGCTGGTCCATGGCTTCCATCAAGGCGGCGCCGGTGGTGTAGGTTCGGACCCCCTTGTCGCCGTAATCGACCAGCAGTTCGCCGGACAGGATGTAGCCGAACAGCGGCACGCCGTGGCGGTGCCAGCCGGTCGACTTGCCGGGCGGCAGGGTGACGACCGCCGCCGTGACCTCGGCGGGTAGGCCGCCGGGATAGCGGACCGCTTCCCCGACGATGGTCTTCGTCGGCCCGGACAGCAGCCGTTCGACCTGGACTTTCCCGTCGCCGGCCCGGTAGGCATCCTTGGTGTCCCCGGCCGTTGCCGCCCCGGTCATGGCGAACAGCGCCAAACCCGCGAACGCCGCGCGGGCCATTTCGATTGTCATCGGATCGTTTCCCCCTTTGGTGTAACGGTGCCCGGCCATGGGTCCCGTGGCCGGGCCTATGCCTCGGCGGGAACCGCCGCGGGTGCCACGTCCACGGCGACCGCGACCTTGTGCGCGCCGCCGCCAAGCACCATGCCGTTGATCGGGCTGACGTCGCCGTAATCACGGCCCCAGGCGACGGTGATGTGTTCGTCCCCGGGCATCATGTTGTTGGTCGGGTCCAGATCGACCCAGCCGAATTCGGGCACCCATACGGCAAGCCAGGCGTGGGAGGCATCGGCGCCGACCTTGCGTTCCTGGCCTTCGGGCGGATGGGTGCGCAGGTATCCGGAGACATAACGCGCCGGCAGGCCCATGGTGCGCAGGCAGGCGATTTGCAGGTGGGCGAAATCCTGGCACACGCCGCGCTTGTCGGCGAGCACCCGGTCGATGGGGGTCGAGATGTCGGTGACGCCGCCTTCGTACTTGAAGCCATTGTAGATGCGCGCCATCAGGTCCAACGCCCCTTCCAGCACCGGGCGGCCCGGTGGGAAGGACGTCTGGGCGAAGGCCTCGGCCTGGGCCGACACGGTGAACGGGCTTTCGAACACATACTGGCTGGCGTCCAGGCACACCGGGTCCGACTGATTGACCAGATATCCGGCGACGTCTTCCCAAGGCGGGGTGGCGGCGGGATCGGGGGCCGGCAGGGCATGGATTTCGACCTGACAGGTGGAGACGATCGAGAGTTTGTTATGCGGCTCCTCAATCGTCAGGTAGGTCGTCGGATTGCCGAAGAAATCCATGTCGTTCTTGGACAGGGTCGGGGGCGGTTCGATGATCAGGGCGTGATGGTGGGTGACCTGATGGGGGCAGGACCGGGGGGCGAGATGAAGCAGGTGCTGGGACAATGCCACGTCCCAGGTGTAGGTGATCGTCGTCTGATGACTGATGTCGTAGATCACGGCCTGACACTCATGGGACCATGCCCCCGGCGGAAGTGCTACGGGTCGGCAGCACGTGGCTGAAGTACTTGCGGGCAATCGCGTTCGACATTTCCAGGGTCTGATTGGCGATCTGATCCAGGAACTGGGCCAGTTCGTTGCGTTGGCCGCGTTTGTTGCGCTGATTGCAGAGCTCCATCACGTCAGCCAGGCGGATTTGGCTGTACATCGACTGAATCAGGTATTCCTCGCGCGGCAGGGTGGCGCTTTCCTCGTCATGGGGGAAATGGCGGATGTGTTCGCCCAGGGTCGCGACCTGGAAGGCGAGAGAGCGCGGGTTGGTATCGTCGGCCAACAGCAGATCGACCACCGCCGGCAACTGCACGGTCGAAAGGTAGCGCGTGCGGTAGGTCATGGAACTGTCGCCCAGTTCCAGCAGCAGGTCCAGACGGCCTTCCTCGGCCGGGTTGCCGTCGACCACCAGTTCACGGATCAGCTTCGCCGTATGGGTCGTGCGGTCGACCCGCCGCCCCGTGTCCAGCAGGCGCCAGCCGAGCGAGCGGGTCATGTTTTCCATCTGCATGCCGCTGAAGGCCGAAAGCTCTTCCAGGATGTGGTTGAGCAGCGCCAGCGCCGCCGACACGTCGAGCCGGATCATCGCCGCCTGGCCCACGGCGCGCTGATGCAGGCCGTTCAGCACGCGCCAGGAATCCGTGGACAGCCGCTCGCGCACCAGGGATGCGGTGCGTTGCAGGTTGCCCAGCAGGTTCAACAGCCCGTTGGCCCGCCCCCGGTCGAACAGGATCATCGCCATCTCGCGTTCGACCGCGCGGATGCCGCCGGCCGCGGCCTTTTGCGCCGTGCGGCGGTTGAGATAGTCCAGATCGACCAGGATGTTGGTCAGGCGCGTCAAGGTCTGCGGATCGTCCCCGGCCCCTGCTTCGCCGGCAAACCGCAGGATCAGGGCCCGCATCAGGCGGACCGAGCTTTCCGTGCGTTCCGCATAACGGCCGAGCCAGAACAGGTTGTCGGCAACGCGCGACGGCAGGTCCGAGCCGGACCGCCGGAGCGTCACCGCCTGGTCGGGCGCGGTCAGCCGGGTGAAGGTCGAGACCGGGCCGTCGGACAGCACCCAGGTATCCTTCGACGCATCGCCCTGCTGCATGGTGATGGCCTGGGCGGCGACGCTATCGGCGGTCCGCGTCAACCCGCCGGGCATCACCCGGTAACTGTCGCCGTCGGCGCAGACATAGACGCGCAGCACGACCGGCCGGGGTTCGATGCCGGCCTCGGACCAGCCGGGAGTGGTCGAGAGCGTCAGGGTTTCCTGCCCGAAGTATTGGTAACCACGGCGGCCGAGAAGGTCGATGATCTCCTGCCGCCGCTCGCCCGAGGCCTGACCGGGCAGCAACGCGCCGTTGCGGTTGTTGAGGATCGAGGAATTGGAGAACGTCGGGCGCAGCACCAACTCGTCCAGGTGCTGGCTGACGTATTCCCGTTCCTTCTCCTGGCCGCACCACCAGGTCGCGAGGGACGGGACCTTCAGATCCTCGCCCAGAAGCTCGCGGCACAGGCCCGGATAGAAGCTCATCAAGGCTTCGCATTCGACGACGCCCGACCCCAACGAGTTGGCGACGACCACGTTTCCGGCGCGCACGGCGGCAACCAGACCGGCGACGCCGAGAAGGGAGTCGTTACGCAGTTCCAACGGGTCGCAGAAATCGCTGTCGACGCGGCGCAGGATCAGGTCGACTCGCTTCAGACCGTTCAGGGTCTTCAAGAATACGTGGTTGTCACGCACGGTCAGATCGGCGCCCTCGACCAGAGGAAAGCCAAGGTAGCGCGCCAGATAGGCGTGTTCGAAATAAGTTTCGTTATGCGGCCCCGGCGTCAGCAGCACGGCAAGCGGATCGTCCCGGCCGGACAGGTTGATCAGGTTGTCGCTGAGCGCCTGGAAAAACCCGGCAAGGCGGTGGACCTGGGCGGCGCGGAAGATGTCCGGCAGGGTGCGCGCCAGCACGATGCGGTTTTCCAGGGCGTAGCCGGCGCCCGATGGCGCCTGGGTGCGGTCGCTTAAAACCCACCAGCGCTGATCGGCGGCGCGCGCCAGATCGAACGCCATGAAATGCAGATGCACGCCGCCCGGTGGGTCGATGCCGCGCATGGGGCGCATGAACGCCGGATTGCCGTAGACCAACGACGACGGCAGCAGGTTGCGTTTCAACAGGGTCTGGTCGCCGTAGATGTCGTGGACGATGGCGTTCAGCAGCTTGGCGCGCTGGATCAGGCCGGCTTCCAGGGCCTTCCATTCCTCGGCCCCGATCAGGAAGGGGATCGGGTCCATGCGCCAGGGGCGGGTCGATTCCCCGGTGTCGTCGTAGATGTTGTAGGTGGTGCCGTTTTCCCGGACGAGGCGCTGCGCCGTGTCCCAGCGGTCCTGCAATTCCTGATCGCTGAACCGTCCCAGGCTTTCCAGGAAGTTGCGCCAATGGGGGCGCACGCCTGCCTGGACGTCCATCATCTCGTCATAAACGCCGGGGAAGGGGGCATAGTCGTCGTCCAGGAAAACGCCTGGCGACGCGCCGTTCTTTGCCGGATTGTTGCGGCTCACGCGATGCTCCACGCCCGACCGGGCCCATACCCATATTGGATGGGCGAGGATAGGAGATCGCCGGGCGTTCGGCTAGTGCGTTGTTTGATCAAGATGAATCCAGTCGGAAAAGGGGTGTTCCCCGGCTCAGTGCACCGTTTTCGCGCGGCGCAGATCGAGCGTCATGGGAAACTCGTCGTTGTCGCGGCGTTTCGGCGCGTCGGAGGGGCCGGTGGTATGGCCGATGTCCTCGAACCGGGCCAGACGTCGGCTTTCCGCCTCATAGGCGTTGACGGGGAAGTGCTCGAAGTTGCGCCCGCCGGGGTGCGCCACGTGGTAGGTGCAGCCGGAAACCGCCCGCCCGGTCCAGGTGTCGTACAGGTCGAACACCAGGGGCGCGTCGACCTCCACGCCGGGGTGCAGGGCCGATGCGGGCTTCCACGCCCGGAAGCGCACGCCGGCGAAGTACTCGCCGGCCTTGCCGGTCGATGTCAATGGCACCTCAAAGCCGTTACAGGCAATGCGGTAACGCCCGCCGGTCATGCCGGTGATCCTCACCTGTAGGCGTTCGACGGAGGAATCGACGAAACGCACGGTGCCGCCGGCGGCCCCTTCCTCGCCCATCACATGCCAAGGCTCCAGCGCCTGACGCAGTTCGATTTCCATCTGCTCGTACTGCACGGCGCCATAGCGCGGGAAGCGGAATTCGAAATGCGGCGCGAACCAGTCGGCCTCGAACGGGTAGCCCTGGATGTTCATGTCGGCGATGACGTTCTCGAAATCGGCCCAGACGGAATGCGGCAGCATGAAGCGGTCGTGCAGTTGCGTGCCCCAGCGCACCAAGGGCCCGGAATAGGGCGTGTCCCAGAACCGCGCGATCAGGGCGCGGAGCAACAGTTGCTGGGTCAGGCTCATGCGCGCGTGGGGCGGCATTTCGAAGGCGCGGAATTCGACCAGCCCCAGGCGGCCCGTGGGGCCGTCCGGGGAATACAGCTTGTCGATACAGATTTCCGTGCGGTGGGTGTTGCCGGACACGTCGATCAAGAGGTTGCGCAGCGTGCGGTCGACCAGCCACGGCGGGCATTCGGTGCCCTTTTCCGGGATCTGGGCGAGCGCGATCTCAAGCTCGTACAGGCTGTCGTGGCGGGCTTCGTCGATGCGCGGCGCCTGACTGGTCGGGCCGACGAACATGCCGGAAAACAGATAGCTGAGGCTCGGATGATGCTGCCAGTAGGTGACCAGGCTTTTCAGCAGGTCGGGGCGGCGCAGGAACGGGCTGTCCTTGGCCGTCGGCCCGCCGGCAACCACGTGGTTGCCGCCGCCGGTGCCGATGTGGCGGCCGTCCAGCATGAATTTTTCCGTGCCCAGGCGCGACAGGCGGGCTTCTTCGTAGAGCGTTTCCGTGCTTTCGACCATTTCGCGCCAGCTTTCGGCCGGCTTGATGTTGATCTCCAGCACGCCCGGGTCCGGCGTGACCTTGATGACGTTGAGGCGCGGGTCGTTCGGCGGGGCATAGCCTTCGATATGCACGGGCATGCCGGTTTCCGCCGTCGCGTCCTCGATGGCGGCGATCAGGTCCAGGTAGTCTTCCAGCGTTTCCGTCGGCGGCATGAACACGCAAAGCCGGCCGTCGCGGGGCTCGATGGTCATGGCCGCGCGGACCCGGCCCTTGGCGCCGGTCGCGGACTGTTCGGAAATGATCTGACGGCCGCTGCCCGGATGCTCGGAACCCTGCAAGTAGGGCTGGCGCGCGGCGTCCGGTTCGGGCAGGTCGCCGCGTTCGTCGAAGGGGTCGGCGGGCACGATATAGGGATAGTCCACGGACCGGATATGGGGCAGGGAATCCAGCGGCAGGCGGTAGCCCACGGGGGAATCGCCCGGGATCAGGACCAGGCGGTCCGTGCGCGTCGACCAGGGCTCGCTGTACCAGCGCCGGTTGCTGGCCCGCGCGTTCCAGCGCTGCACCGGCAGGACGTAGCCCGTCGGCTTCGACAGCCCGCGCGAGAACACCTTGCTCAGGCGTTCGCGCTCGAGCGGGTCGTCGAGTTTGGAATCCTCCAGGGTCACGTTCTCCGGCAGGCGGCGTTCCTGCTCCATGAAATGCCAGGGGTCCTCATAGGCGGCGATGGTCGCGTCGGGCGACACGTCCAGGCGTTCGGCGATGCCGCGGGCGAAGGTCTCGGCGGTCTTGATGTCGGGCTTGTGGTCGTCGACTTCCCGGGCGAAGGCGGACTGGTCGCGCCAGATCGGCACCCCGTCGCGCCGCCAATAGAGCGCGAAGGCCCAGCGCGGCAGGGGCTCCCCCGGATACCACTTGCCCTGGCCGAAATGCAGCAGGCCTTGCGGCGCGTACTTGTCGCGCAGGCGGCGGATCAGGTCGTCGCCCAAGGGGCGCTTGGTCTTGCCCGTGGCGGCGGTGTTCCATTCGTCGGCGTCGACATGATCGATGGACACGAAGGTCGGCTCCCCGCCGAGCGTCAGGCGCACGTCGCGCTTGATCAGCTGCTTGTCGATCTCGTCACCGAGCGCGTCGATCGCCTGCCACTGTTCTTCCGTGTAGGGCTTGGTCACCCTGGGGCTTTCGGCGATGCGGGTGATCAGCATGTCGAAATCGAAGTCGACCTCGCTGGGCCCCACGGCACCCGAGATGGGGGCGGCGCTCCTGGGGCGCGGCGTCGCGGCCAGCGGGATATGGCCCTCGCCGGTCAACAGGCCCGAGGTGGGATCGAAGCCGATCCAGCCCGCACCCGGCAGATAGACCTCGGTCCAGGCGTGCAGATCGGTGAAATCGACCTCCGACCCCGACGGCCCGTCCAAGGACTTCACATCCGGTTTCAGCTGAATCAGGTAGCCGGATACGAAACGCGCGGCAAAGCCCATGTGGCGCAGGATTTCGACCAGCAGCCAGCCCGTGTCGCGGCAGGATCCCCGGCCGCTCGACAGGGTTTCCTCGCAGGTCTGTACGCCCGGCTCCATGCGGATCAGGTATTCGATTTCCGTTTGCAGGCGCTGGTTCAGGGCGACCAGATATTCGACCGTGCGGCCTTCCTGCTTGGGCAGCTTGTCCAGCCAGGCCCGCAGCAGCGGTCCGGCGGGCTCGGGCTTCAGGTAGGGTTCCAGCTCTTCCCGAAGGGCCGGATCGTAAGCGAAGGGCAGTTCCTCCGCATCGGGCTCCAGGAAGAAGTCAAACGGGTTCTGCACCGACATGTCGGCGACCAGATCGACCGTGACCTCGAACTTCTCGACCGGGTCGGGATAGACGACACGGGCCTGATAGTTGCCGTGGGGGTCCTGCTGCCAGTTGATGAAATAGCCCTCGGGCTCGATCTTGAGCGCATAGCTGAGGATTGGCGTGCGGGCATGGGGGGCCGGGCGCAGGCGGATGATCTGCGGACCCATCTCGACCTTGCGGTCGTAGATGTAGGAAGTCCGGTGGTGCAGGGCGATATGAATGCTCATGGCCGGGATCGCACCGTTTAATCAGGGGTTTTGGTTCGCGCCGCCGCGAACCTGAAGGGTGCTATACCAACATGCGCGCATGTGCCCGTCAATCGTTCGCGGGCGCACAAAAAAAGCCCGCCGGCCCAAAAGGGCCGGCGGGAAGTAGCAACAGGGAAGTTGATCTAGTTGCCTTTGGTCAGATTTAAGACCGGAGTCTAATAGGACCGGGGCAACCCCAGCACATGCTGCGCGAGATAGCTGAGGATCAGGTTCGGCGAAATAGGCGCCGTTCGGGCGAGTCGCGCCTCGCGCCATTTGCGTTCGATGTGGTATTCGCGGGCGAAGGCGAAGCCGCCGTGCGTGGTGAAGCAGGCTTCGCCGGCATCCCAGGCCGATTGCGCCGACAGCAGCCGCGCCATGTTGGCTTCCGACCCGCAGGGCAGGCCGGCGTCGAACATGGCCGTCGCCTTGCGCACCATCAGGTCGGCGGCTTCGATGTCCGCATAGGCCTTGGCGATGGGGAACTGGATGCCCTGGTTCTGGCCGATGGGCCGCTTGAACACGATGCGTTCGTTGGCGTAGGCGACGGCCTTTTCGATGAAATAGCGGCCGTTGCCGATGGCTTCCGACGCGGTCAGGCAGCGTTCGGCGTTCATGCCGTCCAGGATGTACTTGAAGCCCTTGCCTTCCTCGCCGATCAGGGAATCGCCCGGGATCGGCACGTTGTCGAAGAACACCTCGCAGGTGTTGTGGTTGACCATGGCGTCGATGGGGCGGATTTCACAGCCGTGCTTCTGCGCTTCCTTCAAATCGATCAGGAAGGTCGAAATGCCGTCCGTGCGCTTTTCCACCTTGTCGGCGGGCGTGGTGCGGGCCAGGAGCAGCATCAGGTCGGAATGGGCGGCGCGCGATGTCCACACCTTCTGGCCGTTGACGACGTAGCCGTTGCCCTGCTTGTCGGCGCGGGTTTTCAGCTGCGTGGTGTCGGACCCGGTGGTCGGCTCCGTCACGCCGAACGCCTGCAAACGCAGTTCGCCCGACGCGATCTTGGGCAGGTAGTAGTCTTTTTGTTCTTTCGAGCCGTGCCTGAGGATCGTGCCCATGGTGTACATCTGGGCATGGCCCGGCGAGGCCGAGCAGCCGGACACGTTGATGGTCTCCAGAATCACCGCCCCGCCGCGCACGGGCAGGCCGGCGCCGCCGTATTCCTCGGGGATCAGGGCGGCGAGGTAGCCCGACGCGGTCAGCGCCTCGATGAATTCGGTCGGATAGCTGCCCGACGGCGGCTGGTCTTCCAGCTTGTGCCAGTATTCGCCGGGAAAGTCGGCGCAGACCTTGGCGACCTGTTCGCGGATTTCCGGATAGTCGACCTCTAACGGGATGCTCAGTTCGGCGGTCATGCTGTGTTCCTTAAGTCGGGATCAGGCGGCGTGCGAGGCGGGCGTGAACCCCTTGGGCGGGCCGGCGTTGATGTAGGTGCCGTGCACGGGCTCGCCCTTCAATTGGCGTTCCATGATCTCGCGGGCAGCCAACAGGCCGTCCAGATCGACGCCCGTCTTCATGCCCTGGGCTTCCAGCATGAAGACAAGGTCCTCGGTCACGATGTTGCCGCTGGCCCCGGGGGCGTAGGGGCAGCCGCCCAGGCCGCCCAGGCAGGAATCGAATTCCCGCACCCCGGCGTCGAGCGCCGCGAACACGTTGGCCAAACCCAGGCCCCGGGTGTCGTGGAAGTGCGCGCCCACGGGCACGTCCTTGCCGACCGTGCGGTACAGTTCCGTGAACAGATCGCGGACCTGCTTGGGATTGGCGTAGCCGACCGTGTCGGCGACATTCAGGCGTTCCGCGCCGCGTTCCATCAGGCCTTCGGCGACCTTCATGACGTCCTTGACCGGCACCGGGCCGGAGATCGTGCAGCCGAAGCAGGTTGCCATGCCGCCGGAGATGATCTGGTCCTTGTATTCCGGATGTTCGTTCCGATAGGCGACGATCTCGGCGAAGCCGTCGAGGGATTCCTGCACCGAGCGGCGGATGTTGGCCTGGTTGTGCTGTTCGGACACGGACATCACGACGCCGATCTGATGGGCCCCGGCGGCCAGGCCGTTCACGGCCCCCTTCAGGTTCGGCACCAGGGCCGAGACGGTCAGGCCGTCGATCAGGATTGATTGGGCGACGATTTCCGCTGAATCCGCCATCTGCGGCAAAAGCTTCGGATTGACGAAGGACCCGACCTGCATCTGCGGCACGCCGGCGGCGGCCTCGGCGCGGATCCATTCCATCTTGCCGTCGGTGGTGAAGATCGTCTGGATGCTCTGCAGACCGTCGCGGGGGCCGACTTCGCTGACCAGGACGTCGATATCGCGTTTCATGATGGTCTCCTTATCTCTTCATCTCTTCGTGCGGTGACTGCGTCAGGAGCCCTTGAACTGGGCTTTGCGTTTCTCGTTGAAGGCGCGGACGCCTTCCATGCGGTCGTCGGTGCCGACCAGGCGGTTGTAGGCCTGAAGCTCGAACTGATAGCCGGACATGCGGTCGACCTGGGTGGCGATCGAGGTCGAACGCTTGGCGGCACGGATCGACAGCGGCGCGTTGCCGGCGATGCGTTCCGCCGTCGCGATGGTTTCCTCCATCAGCTTTTCCGGTTCGCACACCTTGTTGACCAGGCCCCAGTCGCAGGCTTGTTCGGCCGTGAACGGCAGGCCGGTCATGACGATTTCCTTGGCCCGCCGCTCGCCGACCGCGTTGGGCAGGTTAATCGTGCCCATGGCCCCCGGCATGATGCCCAAGGTGACCTCGGTCAGGGCGAACTTGGCGTGGCTCGCGGCATAGACGAAATCGCAGGTCAGCGCCGTCTCGCAGCCGCCGCCGTAGGCGGCGCCGTTGACCGCGCCGATCACCGGCACCGGGCAGCTGCGCATGGCCATCACCCCCTGTTCGAAGATGCGGTGCTGGACCTGCCACTGGTGGTTGGTCATGCCGTTGCGTTCCTTGAGGTCGCCGCCGGCGCAGAACGCCTTGTCGCCGCGCCCGGTATAGATCACGACGCGGACGTCCTCGGTGTCGCGGTACAGGCCCTCGAAGATTTCGATCTGCTCCAGGCCCATCTTGGTGTTCTTGGCGTTGCGGACCTCGGGACGGTCCATCATCACGATCAGGATGTGTCCGTTCTCGCCGACCCGTTCCAGGTGGTAGGTTTCGTAATCCATCCGCATTATTTGGTTTTCCCTTTAATGGCGTCGTTGTGCTGTCCGACGGTGGGCGCCGACCGCCGGGTCGGCGGGCGCGTGCCGTCGAAGCTGAGGGGCAGGCCGACCAGCAGCGGCCCGCCGCCCATGGCGGTCTGCAAAATGCCGAGGGCCTGCGTCTGCGGGTCGGCCATCATTTCCAGGGTCTGCTGCACCGGGGCCGAGGGGATGCCGGCGTCGTCCAGGGCCTGCTGCCAGTCGGCGCGGGTCCGGGTGAGGACCACGGGCTCGATCAGGGCGTTCAGTTCGGCCAGGTTGGCGTAGCGGTTCTGGTTGGTGCCGAAGCGCGGATCTTCCGGCCATTCGGGATGACCCAGAACCTTGGACAGGCGTTCGAACAGGCGGTCGTTGGGTGCGGCGATGATGAGATGGCCGTCGGAACATTCATAGGCCTGATAAGGCGCCATGCCGCGCGCCCCCGATCCCTCGCGGGCCGGGTTCTGGGGATCGACGGCGGCGGAGGCGACGGCGTTGTTCATCCAGCCGACGGCGGTTTCGTACAGCGATGCATCGACCGTGCAGCCGGTGCCCGTGTCGTCGCGGCGCTTCAAGGCGCCCAGGATGCCGATGGCGCACCACATGCCGGTGCCCATGTCGATGATGGAGGTGCCGACGCGGATCGGCGGGCGGCCTTCCTCGCCGGTGATGGTCATCAGGCCGCCGTAGGCCTGCATCAGGGGATCGTAGCCCGGCTTGTCCTTCAAGGGGCCTTCGTTGCCGAACGCCCCCAGATTGCAATAGATCAGGTTGGGGTTGGCGGCGCGCAGGGTGTCGGCGTCCAGGCCGTATTTCTTGACCGTGCCCGGGCGCATGTTCTGGATCACCACGTCGGCTTCGGTGATGCAGTAGGTGCGAAGCCAGTCGCGTTCCTCGGCACTGCTCATGTCCACGGTGATGGACTGCTTGTCGCGGTTCAGCGCGTGAAAGTACGACCCGATGCCGTCGGGGAACATCTTGCCCCACTGGCGGGCGTCATCCCCGGGGCCGGGGCGTTCGATTTTCACGACCTCGGCGCCCATGGCGCCCAGAATCCATGCGGCGTAGGGCGCGGCCACGCTGGACCCCAGCTCGACGACGCGAATGCCGGCTAGGCACTGCCAAGCCCCGACGTTGGGTTCGCTCACGATGTTCTCCCGGAATGCGTGCCGGCGGCCCATGAGGGCGCCGGTGCATCTTGTGCACTCATTGATTTGACGATCACATGCGTTGAAGAAAGTATCGCATTGTGATACATAGTTTCTGATTGTAAGATTACAACGTAATGCCCCGAGACTGTCAAGGGAGTCCCGATGCTCGATCTTGCCGACGATGTCCTTCCCTATCCTGTCTCCGAGGCCGACCTCGACCGGCGCGGCAAGCCCTTCGTGGCCTCCGTCGGCAAGTGTTTTCAGGTGTTGAAGGCGTTTCGCCGGGGCCAGACGGAATTGCGTCAGCGCGACCTGGGCCTGAGCGAAATCTGCAAGCTGTCGGGCCTGGATAAAAGTGCCGCGCAGCGGTTTTCCGAAACCCTGGTGACCCTGGGCTATCTGGAAAAGGATCCGGGCACGCGGCGTTACCGCCCGGGCATCGCGCTGATCGATTTCTATTACACCTTCATGGTGTCGCACCGCCTGGCGCAGATCGCCATGCCGATTTTGATCGAGGCGTCCAAGGTCTACGACACCACCGTCAATCTGTGCGAGATGGAAGGCACCGACGCCATCTACACGGTGCGCATCCCCCAGGCCAAGGCCAGTTACGGCACCATGCTGGCCGGGCGCCGGGTGCCGGCGTTCTGCGCCTCGCCGGGCACGGTGATGCTGGCCCATATGCCGGAGGACGAGGCCGATGCCGTGCTCGCCGCCTCGGACCTGCGCAAGATCACCGAATATACCCTGACCGACATTCCCGCCCTGAAGGCCCAGATGGCCGAGGCGCGGCGTCTCGGTTATCACGTGTCCGACCAGCAGTCGCAAATCCACAACGTGTCGACCGCCGCCCCCGTGCTGCGCATGGACGGGCGCGCCGTGGCCGCCGTGCACATTCCCGGCTATGCGCCGCAATGGAACCTTGAAAGCGTCCACGAAAAACTGGTGCCGCTGGCCGTGGATACGGCCCGGCGGATTTCCGATTCCCTGACCGAGGCCCTGTGACGGCCCGGCCGAACGAACAAAAGCAAAAGACAGACCATCCCAAGGAGGAACCCATGCCCGATACTCATCAGGCCGCTCATCAAGGCGGTGCGACCGAAACCCCCACCCGCGATCTCGCCCAATGGATCGCCGGCGTCCCGTCCGCCGATTTCACCGATCGCCCGCGCCGCTGGGCCAAGCACGCGATCCTCGATTGGTTCGGGGTCACTCTGGCCGGGGCGACGGATCCCCTGGTCGGTATCCTGGCCGCCGACGCGCTGGACGCGGGCGAAGACGGCCCCGCCCGCCTGGTCGGGCGCAGGGAAAAGGTCACGCCGACCATCGCCGCCATGATCAACGGCGCCGCGTCCCACGCGCTGGATTACGACGACGTCAACAAGCGCCTGCACGGCCATCCGACCGTGCCGGTGGTGCCGGCCATTCTGGCGCTGGCGGAACAGAAGGGCCTTGCGGGCCGCGCCGTGGTCGACGCCTTCATCATCGGCTACGAGACCGAATGCCTGATCGGCGAGATGATGGGCATGAACCACTACGACCACGGCTGGCACGCCACGGCGACGGTCGGCACCTTTGGTGCTGCGGCGGGCTGTGCGCGGCTGCTGGGCCTGGACGCCGAAAAATCCGCCATGGCGCTCGGCATCGCCGCGACCCAGGCGGCGGGCCTGAAATCCATGTTCGGCACCATGTGCAAGCCGCTGCATGCGGGCAAGTCGGCCATGAACGGCCTGATGGCGGCGCGCTGGGCGGCACGCGGCTTCACCAGCCGCCCGGACGCCCTGGAATGCGCCCAGGGCTTCGGGACGACCCAGTCGACGGAATTCCACGGCCTGCCCGTGCGGCCCGACGCCACGGCCCCCTTCGCGGTCGAGGAAAATTTGTTCAAATACCATGCCGCCTGTTACCTGACCCATTCGTCGATCGAAGCGATCCGTGAATTGAAGCAGCATCACGACTTTACCGCCGATCAGGTGACCCGCGTGCGCACCTTGGTCGACGCCGGTCACCGCAAAGTCTGCGACATTCCCGAACCGGAAACCGGCTTGCAGGTGAAGTTCTCGATCCGCCACTGCATCGCCATGGCGCTTTCGGGCATCGATACGGGCGACCGGGAAATCTATACGGACGCCACGGCGGCCCGGCCCGACCTGATGGCCCTGCGCCGCAAGGTCGAGGTCGAGGACAAGGTCCACGACAGCCGTCACGCGGCGGAGATCGTCATCGACCTGGCCGACGGCCGCTCCCTGGTGCAGTTCTTCGACGTGGGCGTGCCCGCCGACGACCTGGATGCCCAGGAACAGCGCCTGATCGCCAAGTTCCACCGCCTGGCCGACCCGATCCTGGGCGCGGACAAGGCCAAGCGGATCGAGGATCTGGTGCTGGGGCTGGACGACGCCAAGGATGTCGGCGACCTGATGGCCGCCGCCGGTTGACCGTCTAGACGGGATCGCCCTGGCGCAGTTTCCGGGTTTCGGCGGCGACGTCGAAAAACGCGCTGACCAGGCGCGAATCCCGCCGTTCCATCAGGCAGTTCACATGCGCCGTGGTGTGAATGTCGGCGTTTTCGATCTCGATGGTGCGCAGGTCGGGGTGCTTGATGAATTCGATGTCCGACACCACGCCGAGGCCGATGCCGCGGGCGACGGCCAGCCATACGGCCTCGCGGCTGCCGATCTCCATGACCGGATTGATGGTTACGCCGTGACGGGTGAGGGCGGCCTCCAGCGCCCGGCGGGTGGTCGACCCGCTTTCGCGCAAGACCATGCGGGCCCCCTCCAACTCCTCGATGCGGATGCTTTTGCGCTTGGCCAGCGGATGGGACTTGTGGGCGAACACGATCACCTTATGGCGGCTGTAGGGCATGGCGAAGATGCGGGGGTCGTCCTCGACATGGGCCAGCACGGCGACGTCGGCGGAATAGTCCAGCAGACGGCCGACCATCTCGCTCGAGTTGCCGACGGTGACGGCAAGCCGGATGCCCGGATAGGCCTCGCTGAAGGCGCTGAGCATTTCCGTCGCGTGATAGGGGCCGACGGCGCCGACGTGCAGCGTGCCCGTATGAAAGCCGCCGAAGGCGTTCAACAGGTCCTGGGCCTGACCTTCCATGTCCATGATGCGCCGGGTCACGATGAGAAGGGCCTGGCCTGCCTCGGTCAATTCGATCCCGCGTCCGCGGCGGTGGAACAGTTCGACCTTGAACATGTCTTCCAGCGCGCGGACCTGGCTGGTCAGCGTCGGCTGGCCCACGTTCAGCACTTTCGAGGCGGCGGTGAATCCGTTCTCGGTGGCGACGGCGTGGAAGGATCTGAGCTGTGTAAATATCATCGGTTTTCTAAATGGACTATATACGATATTTGAATTTGCCCAATAGGTTTGAATTACCGATCATGCATGTGACCGGTCGCCAAAAGACCGGCAACCCAGGCAAGGGGGCCTTGATGCAGGACCGGATTTCACATTACCCGTGCGACGTACGGTCGGCCTGCTCGAGCCCATTTTTCCTTCTTGCCGATCCAGAGGCCGCTTTCGGCCCCGACATCCACAACAGAATCCATACCGCCATCGAAGCGGGGATCTCCGGCGCGGCGCCGTTGCGGCACGCCGGACACGGGAGTGCAACACGTCATGAGGAGACATCCAATGAACTTCGACCAAAGGACACGACTGTCCGTTAAACGCCGCGCCGGAACCTTGCTCTCGGCCCTGGCCCTGAGCGCCACCGTCACCATCACCGGCGTATCCGCCGCCAAAGCGGCGGAATGCGAAAATCCCGACGCCTTGACCTTCGCCATCATTCCGACCGAGGAAACGGTGGCCGAATTGCAGCTCTACAAGCCCGTGACCGACCGCATGGCCAAGATGACCGGCAAGAAGATCCAGTTCTTCATGCCCACGTCCTATGCCTCGGTGGTCGAAGGCCTGCTCAGCAAGTTCGTCGATGTCGCCGTTCTCGGCCCCTATACCTACGTGATCGCCAACTCCAAGGACCCCAACGTCGAGGTGTTCGCGACCTACGCCAAGAAGAAGGGGCACATGCAGGAAGAAGGGCCGGGCTACAAGGCCGCCCTGATCTCCAAGAAGGGTTCTAAGTTCACCACGATCGACAGTCTCAAGGGCTCGACCCTGGCATTGGCCGATCCGGGCAGCACGTCGGGCAACCTGATGCCGCGCGTCGTGTTTTCCAAGGTCGTCAACATGGACATCGACAAGTTCTTCGGCAAGGTCATCTATTCGGGCAGCCATGAACTGTCGGCCGTCGCCGTCCACAAAGGCAAGGTCGACGCCGCCTTCGTCGCGACCCACCGCTTCGACAACGTGGTCAACAAGGGCGAGATCAAGCTGGAAGACGTGAACATCCTGTGGGAATCCAAGCCGATCCCGCAGGACCCCTTCGTCTACCGCAAGCCGTTGTGTGAAGACATCAAGAAGAACATCCGCGAGACCTTCCTGGGTCTGGACAAGGAACCCGGCGCCAAGAAGTTCCTCGCCAACGTGAAGTCCAACAAGTTCGTCGCCATGTCGTCGGAAGACTACGACATCATCCGCGACCTGAAGGCCGCGAAGGACGCGCGCAAGAAGAAGTAGGGGTACACTGCACCCCGGCGGCGGCCGGGTTCCGCCGGTTACTCCCTGTCGGGGGCCGGCCGCCGCATATTCTTCCCGCAGAACCGGGCAAAAGAACCGGAACGCCTTTTCAATCAACGACCAAACCTGGATGACACATCATGGCCGTCTTGGAAGTAAGAGACCTGCGTGCGCGCTACAGCGCCCGTGGCCCGGAAATCCTCAAGGGAATATCCTTCGACGTCGAAGGCGATGATTTCTTCGCCATCATCGGCCCCAGCGGCGCCGGAAAATCGACCCTGATCCGCTGTATCAACCGGCTGGTCAATCCGACGTCCGGGTCCATCGTGTTCAACGGACACGACGTGACCAAGATGTCGAGCAGAGACCTGCGCCTGGTGCGCCGCGACATCGGCATGATCTTTCAGGAATTCAACCTGATCGACCGCATGAGCGTGATGGACAACGTGCTGGCGGGCCGCCTTGGTTACACCGGGAACCTGCGCACCCTGTTCCGCATGTTCCCGCGCAAGGACATCGACCATGCCCTGCATCTGCTCGACCGGGTCGGCTTGTCCGACCATGTGGACAAGCGCGCGGATGAGCTTTCCGGCGGCCAGCGTCAGCGCGTCGGCATCGCCCGGGCCTTGATGCAGGACCCCAAACTGATGCTGCTGGACGAGCCGACCTCGGCGCTCGATCCCAAAATTTCGCGCGAGATCATGGCCCTGATCAAGGAAATGGCGCAGGAGCTGAACGTGCCCTGCCTGTGCAATATCCACGACGTCAAACTGGCCATGGAATTCTGCAACAAGATGATCGGCCTGCAGGACGGCATGACCATGTTCGCCGGCCCGACGGAACAGATGAACGAGGCGAAGCTCGACGAGATCTACGCCATGGAAGTTCTGTGAGGCGCGGGGAATGGACAACGCCACAGGATACCGTGTCATGGACATGAGAACCGAGGACATCCTGGCCCGCCGCACCCGGCGCCAGCGCAAAACCGCCGTCATCGCGGTGGTCCTGTTCGGACTTGTCGTCTGGAGCATCGACGTCACCGTGATCCAGGATACGGACTGGGCGCGCATCGGCAGCCTGGGCGAGGTCATGGAGGCCGCCGGCCAGTTCGCCGGGATCGATTTTTCCCTGTTCCCGAGCCTCCTCGGCCCAACCCTGGAAACCCTGCTGATCGCCTGTCTGGGCACGGCGATGGGCGCGGTTCTCTGTGTGCCGGCGACCTGGTTCGGCGCCATGAACATCACGCCCTTTGCGCCGATTACATACCCCATCGCGCGTCTGATGATGACCCTCAGCCGCTCGGTCCATGAAATCGTCTGGGCCCTGTTCTTCGTCGCCGTGTTCGGCCTGGGCGCCATGGCCGGGGTGTTCGCCATCGCCATGCGCTCGATCGGCTTCATCGCCAAGTTGTCGGCCGAGGCTATCGAGGACATCGATCCGGGACCCGTCGAAGCCATGCGCGCAACCGGCGCCAATACGTTTCAGGTCATGCTCTACGCCATCCTGCCGCAGGTCCTGCCACAGGTCATCGGCACCGTGATCTTCGAATGGGAGATCAACATCCGCCGCTCGGCCGTGCTCGGCCTGGTCGGCGCCGGGGGGCTTGGGCTGGTGTTCTTCCGCCAGATGAACACCTTCAACTTCCACGGCGTGACCTCGGTGATCATCGCCATTCTGGCCATCATTTTCCTGGGCGAGGCGATCTCTCACGCGATCCGCCGGCGCATGATCTAGGAGGCCGCCGAAATGTCAGCCAACATGTCCAGCAACGCATCCCCCGCCCCCCAGGCACCAGCCATCCCGAAACGGTGGTCCCGCTACAAACATCCGGAATCGCTGTACAGCTACGGCGCGTGGCTCATCGCCTTTTCCGTGGTGGTGTTCAGCATCGAATATCTGAACATTCCCCTGGACCGTCTGCTCGGTATGTTCGGGCGCATGGGCGAGGTCATCGCGCAACGCTACTATCCCGCCGACATCGACTACATCATGGACCGGGATTACCTGGGCTATGTGGTCGAAACCATCCAAATGGCCTATTTGGGGGCCTTGTTCGGCCTGCTCATCACCATCCCGCTGGCCTGGTTCGCGGCCTACAACATGACGCCGTCCAGGCTGTTCGTGTATCCGGGCGCCCGCATGTTCTCCATGTCCTGCCGGGCCGTGCACGAGACCATCTGGGCCATCCTGTTCGTCTCGATCCTGGGATACGGCATGCTGCCGGGCGTGCTGGCCCTGACCCTGTTCAGCGCCGGGTTCGCCGCCAAGTTGTTCGCCGAAGAGATCGAGGCCATCGACATGGGGCAGGTCGAAGCGATGCGGGCGACCGGCGCCAACCTGTTCCAGGTCATGGTGTTCGGCGTGTTTCCGCAGGTCCGCGTCGCCTTCACCGGCATCGCCATCTACACCTGGGACGTGGCGTTCCGGGCGGCGACGGTGGTCGGCTTCTTCGGGGCCGGCGGCATGGGCTGGTACCTGAAGCGCAGCGTGCTACAGATCGAAACCGAACGGGTCGCGGCGATCATCCTGTCGATCATCGTCCTGGTCCTGATTTCCGAACTTTTGTCCGCCTGGGCGCGCAACACCGTCATGAAGATGAAGTGACGGGCGCCGGTACTTTGCCAATTCCAAACGGCGCCCCCAGCGGCGCCATCCGATGAACGGAGATAACAGAATGCAGAAGAATGGCCGGGCCGTCGTCTACGATGCGCCGAACGCGCCCTTTGTCGTCCGCGAATTTCCCGTGCGCGACGTCCATCCGGACGAGGTCCTGGTGCGCATCACCATGTCGACCATCTGCCGGTCCGACATCCATTCCTACCAGGGCCATCGGCCCAATCCCTGCCCGGGCATCCTGGGCCACGAGATCGTCGGCGTGATCGAACAGCTGGGCGCCGAACGCGAGGTCGACCTGCGCGGCGACAGGCTCGCCGTGGGCGACCGCGTGACCTGGACCGAGTTCTTCCACGACGGCGATTCCTATTACGCCGACGTCCACGACATGCCGCAAAAGGCCCATGGCCTGCGCAAATACGGCCACGACCTGGCCGAGGAAGACCCGCACTTCCTGGGCGGTTTCGCGGACTATTGCTACATCATGCCGGGCACGGGAATCCTCAAGCTGCCCGACGCGATCACGGACGAGGAGGCGACGCCGCTCAACTGCGGGGCCGCGACCATGGTTTCCGTGACCGAGGCCGGAGAGATCGACGTCGGCGACACGGTCGTCGTCCAGGGCCTGGGCCTGTTGGGGCTGTACGGATGCGCCATCGCCAAGGCGCGGGGGGCGCGCAAGGTGATCGGCCTGGACGCCGTGCCCGACCGCCTGACCCTGGCCGCCAAGTTCGGCTGCGACGTGACCTTCGACGTCTCGAAGTTGAGCGATGAACAACTGATCGCCGCCGTGCGCGCCGAATGCCCGCCCGACGGGGCCGACGTGGGGATCGAGGTCTGTGGCCTGCCCGGGGTCATTCCGGCGGGTCTCAAGATGCTGCGGGTCGGCGGGCGCTACGTTCTGGGCGGACTGGTCAATCCCAACGCCATGTTCACCGTCGATGGCAACGAGATTTTGCGCCGCTGGATCACCATCCGGGGGGTGCACAACTACCACCCCCGCCATCTGGTGCAGGCGCTCGACTTCGTCATGGCAAACCGCGACCGGTTCCCGTTCAAGGACCTTGTCGATTCCAAGTTCACCCTGGATCAGCTCGACGAAGCCTTCGCCCGCGCCGCCGACCGTTCGGTCCTGCGCGCGGCGATCGTGCCCTAACCTGTCGGATGGCCTGTTCGGGGCGATCAGCCCTCGAACAGGCTGCCCGTGGGCAGCGGCACCAGCAACACCTCGCGGAACAGGTAGAAGAAGCCGAGCACGATGGCGGTGCCGATCAGCGGGTAGACCAGGACGCGGAAGCGGGTCCACGGATCATACATGGCGATCAGGGTCAGGGCCGCGAACACGGGCAGGGCAGCACCAATGAAGCCGACCACGGGCATCGCCATGGTGCCGCCCAGCATGACGGCGACCAGCAGCATGCGCCGCGCCGCCGAGCCGGATTCCGCCTCGGCCCCGGCCTTGGCCCGGCCCAACAGCCACATCACGATATAGACCAGGGAGGCCGCGATCAGGACGCCTGCGAAGGTGCGCGGGAACACGGCGGAATCCGCGTCCATGTAGCTCAGGGAATCCCAGATCACCAGACAGGCGATGCCGATCATGAAGGCCGAGATGACGGCGCCGCCGGTGTCTTTCCGAACGTCAGTCTGCATGGGCCTGATCCTTGATCTTCTTCAGCCGGGCCAGCACGAAGGGGCTCAGCAGGGTGAACAGGGTGAACACGATGATGGCGATGGAGATCGGCCGGCCGAAGAACATGCCCATCTGGTTCTCCGTCGCGCGCCCGATGGTCCAGGCCTGCACGAAGCCCGATTCCGCGATGGGGCCCAGGATCAGGCCGAGCACGATGGGCGATGCCGTGAAGCCGAACCGCCCGATGATCCAGCCGAACCCGCCCAGCACGATCATGATGATGACGTCGCTGATGTTGTTGCGGATGGCGTAGCTGCCGATGATCGTCATGAAGGCGATGGCCGGCACCAGCAGGGCCTTGGGCAGGGTGATGATGGTGCGGTAGGCGTAGCGTCCGATGAACAGCCCCGTGGGCAGCATCAGAATGGTCGCCAGGATCAGGCCCCAGATGAAGGTGTAGACGATCTCGCCCTGGTTGGCGAACAGGCTGGGGCCGGTGCGAACACCCTGCACCAACAGCGCGCCCAGGATCACCGCGTCCGGCGGCGTGCCGGGAATGCCCAGCACCAGGGTCGGGATGAAGCCGCCGCCGACCGTGGCGTTGTTGGCCGATTCCGAGGCGATGATGCCGCCCGGTTCGCCCTTGCCGTACTGCTGGCCCGGCTTCGCCGTGCGCCGGGCCTCGGAATAGGACACCAGGCTGGCGATGGAGCCTCCGGCGCCGGGCAGGATGCCGACGACGGTGCCGATCACGGCCGAGCGGACGGCGTTGATCTTGTCACCCCACAGGTAGCGCACGGCCTCGCCCAGGCGGAACCCGCGCGACCCGGTTTCGACCTTCAGGTGATGGCCCGGCTGCGCGACAAGGTCGATCAGCACGGGGATGCAGTACAGGCCGATCAGGGCGGCGACGATCTGGATGCCGCTGAGCATGGTTTGCGAGCCGAAGGTCAGGCGCACGTCGCCGGCAACCTCGGCGACCCCGATGCAGGACAGCAACAATCCCAGGGCGCCGCCGGCGACGCCTTTCAACAGGCTGCCCTCGGACAGGGCCGCGATCAGCGACAGGCCGAAGATGGCGAGCCAGAAATATTCGACCGGGCCGAAGGCGAGCGCCACCTTGGACAACGGCGGCGCCAGGGTCATCAGGGCGATGGCCCCGATCAGGCCGCCGATCACGCTGGCCAGACAGGCGATGGTGATGGCGTAGTCGCCGTCGCCTTTTTTGGCGAGCGGATACCCGTCGAAAGTGGTCGCGATCGCGGACGGCGTGCCCGGCGTGTTTAGAAGGATCGCCGAATAGGCGCCGCCGTAGATGGCGCCCGTGTAGATCGCGCCCATGAGAATAAGCGCCGACGAGGTCGGCATGGCGAAGGTGAGGGGCACCAGCACCGCAACCGACATGGTCGCGGTCAGCCCCGGAATGGCGCCGATCACCGTGCCGGCGACAACGCCGAACAAGGCGAAAGCCAGATTGAGCGGCGTCAGCGCGGTGAGCAGATGCTCAAGCCCTGCCATGAAACGTCTCCGTGGAAATTTGAATGGGCCGATGAGGCGGCCCCAAAGGGGTAAGCGATCACGGGCCGGCCCGACCGGAAACCGGGCAGGGCCGGCCCGTGATGATAAAGGCTGCTTACTTCAGCATGCCCGCTTCCTTGGCGGCGGCGGTCACGTCCTTGGCGAAGGAGGACAGGAAGTCGTCCGCCGATTTGCCGTAGGCGTAATCGACCGGCGCGAAGCCGCCTTCTTCCATCTTCTTGAGGAAGGCCGGGTCTTCGTTGACGGCCTTGATCATGGCCGTCAGCTTCTGGCGGATCGGTTCTGGCGTCGATTTCGGAACGGCGATGCCGCGATAGGCGCCGGACACGATGTCGATGCCCAGTTCCTTGAAGGTCGGAACGTCCGGGAAGCGCGGGTGGCGCTTTTCCATGGCGACGGCCAAAAGGCGCGTCTTTTCATAGTTGGCGGCCACGGTGGTGAAGGCCATGGCGGCGGTCACCTGCTTGCCCATCAGGGCGGCGACGCTGGCACCCGTGCCCTTGAAGGGAACGTAGGTGGTTTTCACGCCCGCCAGCTTGTCGAAACGGACCTGCGCCAGATGCGGCGCCGTGCCCTTGCCCGAGCCGGAGAAGATCAGCTTGCCCGGGTTTTCCTTGGCGAACTTGATCAGGTCTTGCAGCGTCTTGAAGGGGCTGTCGTCGGTCACCACGATCGCGTCGGGCGTGTAGTGGAACCAGTACAGCATGGTGATGTCTTCGGTTTTGTAGCCGACGTCCTTCTGCTGCGGTTGCAGGACGATGTGCGGCAGGTTGACACCCATCATGGTGTAGCCGTCGCCCTTGAGCGAATTCAGGCCGGACCAGCCCACGGCGCCGCCGGCGCCCGGCTTGTAGGAAATGACCAGGTCCTGGTTGAACTTGTCCTTGAAGAAGGGCTGCTGCATGCGGGCGGTGATGTCGGACTCGCCGCCGGGGCCGAAGGGGATGATGTAGCTGATGGGCTTTTCCGGATACTCGGCCTGGGCCGGCGCGGATTGGGCGGTCATGCCGATGCCGGCGGCAAGCGCCAGGGCTGCCCCCGTCAATACGAGAGAGCGTCGGGTGGTCTTCATGGTTGTTTCCTCCTGGTGGGGTTGGTGATCGAAGTTTGGTTTTTGCTCTTGTTGCTTTTGTCGTGGTGTCGTCGGTTGAGACCGCCGGAGCATTGCCCGCGGCCGGTTCCTGTGCCCGCGCCGGGCGCCTATCCCATATCCCTGTCCGAAGCCGGCGACAAGTCGATTTCAAGGCGGACCACGTCGCCGCGATAGGTGATCTCGGCAACATAGATACAGGTGCCGGCCCGGTCGCCGATGGTCCGGCGCACGTTGGCGACGGGGGCGCCCAAGGGAAGGTCCAGGCGTTCGGCCGCTTCCTGGCCGGCGCCGTCGACCGTCAGGGTCTGATGGACCTTGCCGATGGTGATGTCGGGCATGGCGGCCAGCATGGGCACGACGATGTTGCTGCGGAACTGGTCGGGTGCCCGCAGGTAGATGTCGGCGGCCAGGTAGATGTCGATCAGGCAGAACGGCTCGTCATCCCGGTAATGCACGCGCTTGATATGCTGATAGGCGGTCGCCGGCTTGCCCTCGCCGTCCAGGATGCGGGGCTGACGTTCAGCCGTTTCGACCAGGATCAGCTTCGGTTGCAGGGGCTCGACCATGCGCACGAAGGAATTCCAGTCAGACGCCAGGGGCAGCCAGCGTTGCTCCCGCGGCTCGCGCTCGACAAAGGTGCCGAGCCCGTGGCGACGTTTGACCAGGCCTTCGGATTCGATCACCCCGATGGCTTGGCGCATGGTCGCCCGCGCCACGTTGAAGCGGGTGGCAAGGTCGTCGATGGCGGGAAGCTGCTGACCCAGGGACCAAATGCCGGCTTCGATCTCGCCGCGCAGAGTGTTGGCGACCTGGGCGTAGAGCGGCATGGTGTGGCGGCGGGCGCGGGGCGGCAGCATCATTGTCGATCCGGCGTTGCGGTTACGTTGTGCCGATAATATAGTCGTATGGACTTATGGATGTCTATCACTGAAGGAAATTTCATGGCAATGAACGGTCATCCCGCGCCATCGACGGCACGGCCTTTTCCCGCCGGCGCGCTGCGCCTTCGCCGAATCGATGTCTGGGCCTTGCGGGTCGCCATCCAGCGCCCCGTCGAAACCTCGTTCGGGATCATGCGCGACCGTCCGGCCGTGTTCCTGCGGGTCGAAGGCGCCGACGGTGCCTTCGGGTTCGGGGAAATCTGGTGCAACTTCCCCAGTTGCGGCGCGGAACACCGGGCCCGCATGGCCGTTGACGAATTGGCCCCCCTGCTGGCCGGGCGTGATCTGGCATCGCCCGCCGAGGCCTATGCCCTGATGTGGGAAAAGACCCGTGTGCGTGTGCTGCAAACCGGGGAACCGGGGCCCTATTCCCAGGCCATCGCCGGGCTCGACATCGCGTTGTGGGACCTGGCGGCGCGCGCCGCCGGACGGCCGCTGCGCCATTTCATCGCCGACGACGCGGCGGACGCCGTGCCCGCCTATGCCAGCGGCATCCATATCGGCATCGCGGCGGACGTGGTGCCCGAGTTTCGCGTTGCCGGGTTCCGTAATTTCAAGGTCAAGGTCGGCTTCGACACGGCGCAGGACATCGCCGGGGTCAAGGCGCTGAAGGAATCGATGCAACCGGGCGAACGCCTGTTTTCCGACGCCAACCAGGCCTGGGACCTGGATGCAGCCCTGGAATTTGCCCAGGGGGCACGGGACCTGGGGCTGGATTGGCTGGAAGAACCACTGCGCGCCGACGCGCCGGCGGGGGACTGGGCACGGCTGGCGAAAGAGGGCGGCGTTCCGCTCGCCGCCGGAGAAAACTTCACGGGCTCGGAGGACTTCGACGCCGCCGTGGCGGCGGGATCGCTTACCTATATTCAGCCCGACATGGCGAAATGGGGCGGCGTCACCGGCTGCCTGCCCGTGGCCCGCGCCATTCTGGCGGGCGGGCGGACGTACTGCCCCCATTATCTGGGCGGCGGCATCGGGTTGCTGGCCTCGGCCAATCTGCTGGCCGCCGTCGGCGGCCCGGGGCTGCTTGAGGTCGATGCCAATCCGAATCCTCTGCGTTCGGACATTCCCGGCATGACGATGACGGACGGGCGGATCGCATTGGGGAGCGCGCCGGGCCTGGGGATCGAGGCGCTGCCTGAAACCTTGCTGCCTCAGGTCACCTTGCACGAGACCTGGACGGCCTAGCCGTCCGGGGTTTCCTCCCGCCCTGGAAAGCTGGTAAATACACCGGAAGATTGGAAAATCACCGGGTAGGAATTCCAGGGTCCATGGCGCTCAATCCCAAGGTTATTTCGTTCTTCGACGACCGCACCTTCACCATCACCCATATCGTCATGTGCCCGGAAACGGGCGCGACCGCAGTGATCGACCCGGTGCTGGATTACGACGCGGCGGCCGGGCGGACCTATCGGGAAAGTGCCGAAGCCGTGGTCAACCAGATCGGCCAGGACGATCTGACCGTGCAATGGGTGCTGGAAACCCATGTCCATGCCGACCACCTGACCGCGGCCCCCTTCGTGAAGGACAGCCTGGGCGGGCGCCTGGGCATCGGCGGCAAGGTCGGCCAGGTGCAGGCGGCCTTCAAGAAAATCTTCAACGCCGAGGACGCCTTCGCCACCGACGGCTCGCAGTTCGACCATCTGTTCGCCGATGGCGAGGAATTCAAGATCGGCAACCTGACGGCGCGGGTGATGCACACGCCGGGGCACACCCCGGCCTGCGTGACCTACGTGATCGGCGACGCGGCCTTTGTCGGCGATACCCTGTTCGCGCCCGATTACGGCACGGCGCGCTGCGATTTTCCCGGCGGCGACGCGCGCCAGCTTTATGCCTCGATCCAGAAGATCCTCGCCCTGCCCGACGATACGCGCCTGTTCATGTGCCACGACTACATGCCGGGCGGGCGCGATGTGATGATGCACACCACCGTCGCGGCGCAGAAGGCGGGAAATATTCACCTCAAGGACTGCAAGGACGCCGACGCTTTCGCCGCCATGCGCGAGGGCCGCGACGCCAAGCTCGGCATGCCGGCGTTGATCATTCCGTCCGTGCAGATCAACATGCGCGGCGGTGCTCTGCCACCGGCGGAAGACAACGGCGTATCCTACCTGAAGACACCACTCAATCTATTGTAATAAATAGATAATCCTCAATATATATAAATTTTACCCTATTGGTCCGTGACTTTCGCGCCGACCCGCGCGATCATCGATTCCGCTAATAATAAAAAAAACCACAACGCACTCTTGTTGGGCAGGGGGCAAATGCGGCAGAGAGGGTAGTTAACGATGAATGCGCTCAATAACGTCAGGATTCTGACGAAGGTTTCGCTTGGCTTCGGTGTGGTCCTGGCGCTTCTTGTGGTCACCGGCCTGACCGGCGGGGTCAACCTGAAAAACGGCGACGCCAATTTCGCACGTTACCGGGACATCGCGACGGAGACCAATCAGGCGGCCCGGGTTCAGGCCAGCCTTCTGGAAACCCAGTTGGAAATCCGCAAGTTCCTCAAAAGTGCGACGGAAGAGACCCTGGAGACCGTGAAAGACCGGGCCCAACTGACCATCCAATTGAATGATCAACTGACCAAGATGATCAAGGAGCCGCAGGAAAACGCCTTGGCCCAGGAGGTCGGGCGCAACCTTTCCAACTATATCTCCGCATTCGATGAGGTGGCGGGCCGTCAGGCGCGCATCGATGATCTGGTGCAAAACAAGATCGACGTACTCAGCCGCGAGATGCGGGACCTTATCGCCGGCATAAAGAAAAAAACTCAGGACGCCATCGACGTCACGGGTGCCTATAACGCCTCGACGGTGCAGCGCGACTTGTTGCTGATGCTGCTGAACACGGCCACGTTCCTTGTTTCCAACGATCAAGAATCGTTCGACAACGCGATCAAGGAATCAGCCGCCATGAAGGCAAACCAGTCCGTCATGGTCGCCGACTTCCTGGAAGAAGACTGGCTCAAGATGTCCGAGGAGCTGGCGGCCAAGCACGAGGCGTTCATCGCCACCCTGCGAGAGGTCTACGAGCATGTGAACGCCCGCAACACGGCGATCGAGACGCAGTTGGATACCATCGGCCCGGACGTGTCCGCCCAGATGGACGAACTAAAGCTGGGATTCAAGACGGACCAGGATCTGTTGGGCACGGACACCAGTGCCGCCATGCACAAGGGTCTTGTCACCATGGTTGGCGCCGCCGCCGTCGCCCTGGTTCTGGGGATCGCGGCGGCATGGTTGATCGGCACGGGCATTTCCCGCCCGATCGGCGCCATCACACGGGCCATGACGGCCCTCGCCCATGGCGACAAGACCGTCGAGATTCCCGGCCGCGATCAGAAAGACGAGGTCGGCGACATGGCGCAGGCGGTCCTGGTCTTCAAGGAGAACATGATCAAGGCCGATGAACTGGCGGCGCGCGAGCAGGAAGAGGCGGCGCGGCGCGAGGAACGGTCGCGCCGTCTGGTCGAGCTGACCGGCAGCTTCGATGCCGACGTTACCGAACTGTTGCGCGCGCTTGGGGCCTCGGCGACGGAAATGGAGACAACGGCCGCCACCATGTCGGAGATCGCCGGCAACACCAATACCCGTGCCGCAACGGTTGCGGGGGCCGCGGAACAGGCATCGGGCAACGTGCAGACCGTCGCGACGGCGACCGAGGAGTTGTCCAGTTCGATCCAGGAAATCGGCCGGCAGGTCAGCCAGTCGGCCGAAATCGCCGGTCGTGCCGTGAGCCAGGCCACGCAAACCGACCAACAGGTCCAGGGGCTGGCCGATGCGGCGCAGAAGATCGGCGACGTCATCAGCCTGATCGCCGACATCGCCGAGCAGACCAACCTGCTGGCTCTCAACGCGACCATCGAAGCCGCCCGCGCCGGCGACGCGGGCAAGGGCTTCGCCGTCGTCGCGTCGGAGGTCAAGAACCTGGCCAACCAGACCGCCAAGGCGACCGGCGACATCGAGCAGCAGATCGGCGCGATCCAGGCAGAGACGCTGGAGGCCGTGACCGCCATCCGGTCCATCACCGATACCATCAAGTCGATGGATGAGATCGCCGCGGCCATCGCCGCTGCGGTCGAACAGCAGGGGGCGGCGACGGGCGAAATCGCGCGCAATGTCGAGCAGGCCGCCGTCGGTACGCAGGAAGTCACCTCCAACATCATCCAGGTGACGGCCGCCGCCGAGGAAACGGGAACATCCGCGTCCGAGGTCAAGCATGTGGCCGCCGACCTGAACCAGAAGGCCGACCTTCTGCGCAAACAGGTGGAAAGCTTCCTCGCCGACGTCCGCGCGGCCTGATCGTCTGGCCACCGGACAGCTTGCGGGAAAACCCAGCCGGCGGGTGCCGTGGCCGGTCATTTTTCCCGTATCGCGATGGCGGTGCGATTTTGGTCTGAATTGTGTTATGGTTTTTCGAATGCAACGCGCATTTCGTTTGAGGTGCCATGGCCGAATTCAAGCCTCACGGCACGCGGCTTGTGTCGCTATCCCTTGAGGATCTTAAATCCGAGGATCTGCTGTCCGCACTGGCACTGTGGCGGAGTTGGTGCGGCGACCGCCACGCGCCCGTTTGGGGCGACGTTGAGCTGTCGGCCTTTCCGCCCAAGCTTTTGCCCATGTCGACGGTCGTCGACGTCATCGACGGCGGCAAGGATTTCAAATACCGCTATTGGGGGTCGGAGCTGTCCCGCCTGTTCAAGCGGGAGGAAACCGGCCTGCTGTTGTCCGAACATGTGGTCAATCAGTCGGGGCACATCCGGTTCAGCCAGTTCTGGGAAGTGGTCGTTCAGGTCCGCCCGCTGCTGTTCATGACGATCTTTGAACGGGTCGAAGGGGTGATGGCGGAAAAGCTGAACCTGCGTCTGCCCGTGGTGGATGAAACGGGGACGGTGGACAAGATCATCTCGCTTAGTTCGATGGACAAGGTCGGCATTCAGGATTTTGAAGACCTGAGTGACCATTGGCAGGTCGAAATCGCCGGCTGACCGTCAGCACCCGCCCTTGATGGCCGGGAACACGGTGACCTCGTCGCCGTCGGACAGTGGCACGCCCGCGCGTCCGGCAATGGGCACCGCGTCCTCGTTCAGCATGGTCATATAGGCCTCGCCGATGCCGTCGGGCAGTTTCAGTTGCGTGATCAGGTCTTCCAGGCTGGCGCCGTCGGCAAGTGTGAAGGCGCCCACGCCGTTGCTGTCGAACCCCGGCGGGGAGAACGGGTCCATGGCGATCAGCTTGACCGTGACGTTCATGAAAATACCCGCCGGTCAGGCCAGGCCCAGGCGGGACAGCGTCTGGGTCGTCGGCTCACCGTCGGGGGTCCAGCCGCGCAGCTCGTAATATTCCGGCAGCATCTTGGCCAGTTCCGCGACATGGCCCTTGCCCGCACCGCCCTTGGCCGGCTCGGTCAACACCCGCTTGGGCAGGGTGTCGTCCTTGGCGGTGAAGCCGGCGGCGTTGTTGAACAGGCGTTCCAGGTTGTAGATGCGCTCACCCAGTTCCAGCAGACGCTCGACCGTCCAGTCGCCCTCGCAGGCGGCGTCGATCTGGTCGGCGTAGTCGGGGGCACCCCAGGCCGCCTTGGTGAAGGTGCAGAGGCCGGAGGAATCGATGGCCGCGATGTAATCCTGGCTGTCCTTGACGATCTTGGCCTTGCCGTCCGGGGTCACGCGCTGGAAGTCGTCCTGGAACGGGGCGGCCTTCAGGTGGCAGGCCCCCCGGTTCGACGTCGCGTAGCCGAGCGCCATGCCCTGCATCGCACGGGGGTCGTAGCCGGGGAATTCCTGACCCTTCACGACCATGGCGAATTCGGGATGGCCGTACTTTTCACACAGCCGCAGGGCGCCCAATCCTAAGTCCTTGCCGAAGCCCTGGGCCGTGCCCGTCACTTCTGCCGCCCAACAGAGGGCCTCCGCGTTGCCGAAGGAAAAGTCGCGGCCGTCGGTGTGTTCGGTGGTGATGGCGCCTTCCATGAACAACTCCATGGCGGCGGCGACCGTGGCGCCGAAGGAAATGGGGTCCATGCCGTGTTCGTTGCAGAGGGCCGAGGCATAGGTCGCGGCCTCCACGTCCTGCACGCCGCACATCGGGCCGACGGCATAGGCGGATTCGTATTCCAGGCCGCCGGTCACGCCGGAATAGCGCGCCTTGCCCTTGATGGAGAAATGGTCCGGGTCGATCTTGGCCATGCGCCCGCAGCCGATGGAACAGGCGAAGCAGGCCTTGTTGCCCTGATAGGGGGCCTCGCCGTCGGATTTGCGCACCGTATGCTGCTTCTTCACGTTGACGTCGGCGATGTGTTCGAACTGAACCTCGCGGCAGTTCAGGGTCGGCAGCGACCCATGGGCCTGGGTCACGTCCATCATGGCCATGGTGCCGAGCCCGGAATAGCGCGCGCGGGCCGGGCTGGGGTCCAGGATCTTGCGTTTTTCACGGGTCACGTCGAGGAACCGCTTGGGGTCGTTCACGGCGACCCCCGTGGTGCCGCGCACGGCGACGGCCTTGAGCAGCTTGGACCCCATGACGGCGCCGACGCCGGAGCGTCCGGCCGCGCGGTCGCGGTCGTTCATGATACAGGCGTAGCGCGACAGGCCCTCGCCGGCGCCGCCGATGGAGGCGATGCGGATCAAGGGGTCCTGATGGCGTTTCTTGATGGCGTCTTCCGTGTCCCACACGGTCTCGCCCCAGATGAAGCCTTCGGCGTCCAGGAGTTCGGCCTGATCGTCGACGATCATCAGATAGACCGGCTTGGCCGCCTTGCCCTCGATGATGACCATGTCCCATCCGGCCTGTTTCAATTCGCCGCCGAACTGCCCGCCCGAGTTGGAGCACGCGACCGTGCCCGTCAGCGGCCCCTTGGTGACCACGGAATAGCGCCCGCCGGTGGAGGCGCAGGTGCCGGTCAGCGGGCCGGTGACGAAGATCAGCTTGTTGTCGGGGCTCAGGGGATCGACCTTGGGGTCGATTTCCTCGTACAGGTACTTGGTGCCCAGGCCGCGCTGACCCAGGTACAGCTTGACCCAGTCCATGTTGAGCGGTTCCGGGGTGCAGGTGCCCTTGGTCAGGTTCACCCGAAGCAGTTTTCCATGCCAGGCCACGGTCAGTCTCCGTCGTCGGTGTCATAGGGTCGGTTGCCTTTAGGTGTAGGCAATCCGGGGCCTCGTTTCCAGTGGCAAAAGTGGGGCGCGGCGACCGTGACCGGCGCTTTCCGTGGCAACCTTGGGAATGGCGCGGTACGCAGGCCGCCGGACGACCTGTCCGGGACCCTTGATGAGGGGGGAATCCTTGTTCCTGCGTGCCCACGGTTATCGGGTGATTCCCAGGCCGGCGCGGAATGTTGTTGGCCGCCATTTCCATGATGTTTGATTGTATAAGTAGTATCAGTGTATGATGTAATCCGATGAAAAATATAGAGTTTATTAAATCTAGACAAATAATTGATGAAAAGTTGTGGATCATTAGCTCCCGCTAAAATTGACTGGATGAATTGGAATTTCTTCATCCGGTTTCGCCGTGAAACGGCAAGGCGAGTGGGTTGCCAGCCTGGGAGATGACCGCCGATGACAAACGATGCAGGGCGGCAGGTGTTCGCGCTGCCGACAACCTTCTATATCCATTACAACGACATTGATCCGCAGCACCAGGGCCTGATCGACATCGTCAACGCCTGCGTGGCGCGGCTGGTTGACGGTGTGCTTGAGGATTTCGAAGAGCCGTTCAGGATTTTCGTGGAGCGTCTGACCGCCCACTTCCGTCACGAGGAAGACCTCATGCGGGATCTCGGCTACAGCGGCCTGCAATGGCATGCCGATCATCACGCGGAATGCCTGACACGGGTCGAAAATCTGATCGCCGAGATGCAGGCGCAAGGTTATGCCGGCATGCGCGAACTACGCATCTGCTTTCACGACATTATCCGCGACATCGTCCATGCGGACCTCAAGTTCGGCGAGTTCCTGAACGGGGCGGGGTTGATTCCACGCAGACATTAGGCTGCGTGGACGGGCCGGGGTCAGATCAGGCGGCGCCTGATCTGGGCGTCGACCACGGCCAGGGCCGCCATGTTGACGATGCCGCGCGCCGTCACGGCGCTGGTCAGCACATGGGCCGGCATGTCCGTGCCGATCAGGATCGGCCCGATGGGCAGGCCGTTGTCCAGTGACTTCAAAAGATTGAAGGCGCTGTTGGCGGCTTCGCGGTCGGGAAACACCAGAAGGTTGGCCATGCCCTTGAGCCGCGAATTGGGGAACACGCGGTTGCGCACGTCCTCGTCGATGGCGGCGTCGGCCTGCATTTCGCCCTCGACCTCCAGGTCCGGGGCCTGTTCGCGGACCATGCGCAGCGCGTCCCGCATCTTGCGGGCGCAGGGCGAGTCGTCGGCGCCGAAGTTGGAATGGGACAGCAGGGCGATCTTGGGCGTTTCGCCGAAGCTCTGCACGAATTCCGCCGACAGCAGGGTCATCTCCGCCAATTCCTCGGCCGAGGGATCGGCGGTCACCTGGGTATCGACCAGGAAGAACGTGCCCTTGGGCAGCAGCAGAACGCTCAACGCAGAAACGTCGCGCACGCCCGGCGCCTTGCCGACCACGTCCATCATGTAGCGCAGGTGATAATCGTAACGCCCGATGACGCCGCACAGCATGGCGTCGGCCTCGCCCCGCTTCAGCATGGTCGCCGCGATCACCGTGTTGTTGGTGCGCACGATCTGGCGCGCCGCCCCCGGCGACACGCCCTTGCGTTCCATCAGCGCGTGATAGCTGCGCCAATAGGCTTCGTAGCGGGGGTCGTTCTCCGGGTTGCAGATTTCGAAATCCTTCTCCGGCTGGATGCGCAGGCCCAGGCGTTCGATGCGCATTTCGATCACATCGGGCCGGCCGATCAGGATCGGCTTGGCGATGCCTTCGTCGACCAGGACCTGGGTCGCGCGCAGCACCCGGTGGCTTTCGCCCTCGGCGATGACCAGACGCTTGGGGTCCTGCTTGGCGCGCTCGAAAATCGGCTTCATCAACATGCCCGAGCGGAACACGAACTGTTCCAGCTTGTCGCGGTAGGCATCGAAATCGGCGATCGGATGCTTGGCGACGCCCGAGTCCATGGCCGCCTTGGCGACCGCGGTCGCGACCTCGACGATCAGGCGCATGTCGAACGGCTTGGGCAGCAGGTATTCGGGGCCGAACCTGAGGTCCTCGCCCGAATAGGTGCGGGCCACGGTTTCGGAGCTTTCCGCCATGGTCAGGTCGGCGATGGCCTTGACCGCCGCCAGCTTCATTTCCTCGTTGATGGTCGTCGCCCCGCAATCGAGCGCACCCCGGAAGATGAAGGGGAAGCAGAGCACGTTGTTGACCTGGTTGGGATAGTCCGAACGGCCCGTGCAGATGACCGCCTGCGGGTTCGCGGCGCGCGCGTCCTCGGGCAGGATTTCCGGGTCCGGATTGGCAAGCGCCATGATGAACGGCCGTTCGGCCATGGTCTCGACCATTTCCTTCTTCAGGATGCCGCCGGCGGACAAGCCCAGGAACACGTCGGCGCCGCGCACGGCCTCGGCCAGGGTGCGGGCATTGGTCTTGGCGGCGTAGTCGGCCTTCTGCTCGGTCATGTCCTCCGTGCGGCCCTCGAACACCACGCCGACATGATCGACCAGGGTGATGTTTTCGCGCTTCAAGCCCATGGAGACCATGAGGTTCAGGCAGGCGATCCCGGCGGCGCCGCCGCCCGTGGACACAACCTTGACCTTCGAAATGTCCTTGCCGACCACGCGCAGCCCGTTGGTCAGCGCGGCGCAGACGACGATGGCGGTGCCGTGCTGGTCGTCATGGAACACGGGGATGCCCATGCGTGCCTTCAGCTTCTGTTCCAGGATGAAACAGTCGGGCGACTTGAAGTCTTCCAGGTTGATGGCGCCGAAGGTCGGCTCCATGGCGGCGATGATGTCGACCAGTTTTTCCGGGTCGGTTTCGTTCAACTCGATATCGAAGACGTTGATGCCGGCGAACTTCTTGAACAGGACGGCCTTGCCCTCCATCACCGGTTTGGATGCCAGGCCGCCGATGTTGCCCAGGCCCAGAACGGCGGTGCCGTTGGAGATCACGGCGACCAGGTTTTGGCGGCCGGTCAGCTTGGCGACCTGCTCGGGATCTTCCTTGATGGCCAGGCAGGCGAAGGCGACGCCCGGCGAATAGGCCAGAGCCAGATCGCTCTGCGTCGCCAAGGGTTTTGTGGGGGTGATTTCCAGTTTTCCGGGCACGGGCTCCGCATGAAAACGAAGCGCCCGTTCCTTCAGGGTGTCATCCATCCCAAACCTCTTTTCTTATTCATTGCATGTTGATTGCGAGAAAGGTCTTGTAAGACTGCTCGCTGATCGGCAGAAAGACAACGAATTTCATGTTAGGGATCCTCCCTTGAATACCGACCACCGCCTCGAGCCCAACGCCGTGCTGCCGAAGGTCATCGGTCATCGCGGCGCTGCCGGCCACGCGCCGGAAAACACGCTGTCCGGCCTGCGCAAGGCCCATGAACTGGGCGCGGCCTGGGTTGAATTCGACGTCATGCTGACGGCCGAAGGCACGCCCGTCCTGATCCACGACGAAACCTTGGGACGCACGACCGACGGCAAGGGGCGCCTGGCCGACCGCGGTTGGGACGATCTGCGCGGCCTCGACGCCGGGGCCTGGTTCGGCCCGGCCTTCCGGGGGGAACACGTGCCGTCCCTGCATCAGGCCCTGGCCGTGCTCGGGCATTTGGGCCTCGGCGCCAATGTTGAAATAAAGCCGTCCAACGACCAGGACGCGACCACGGGCGTCATCGTCGCCAAGACCTTGCAGGAAAGCTGGCCGGGGAATCTTCCGGCCCCCCTGTTGTCGAGTTTTTCCGAAAAGGCCCTGGCCGCCGCCGCCGATCAGGCGCCGGAATTTCCCCGGGCCCTTTTGGTGGGCAAGGTTCCCGGCGATTGGCAGGCACGCTGCGATTCGCTGGGGGCCACGGGGCTGCATGCCGGCGCCCGGCATTTGACCGAGAAGCAGGCGCGGCGGATCATCGACTCGGGCTATGCGCTCCGCGTCTATACGGTCAACGACCAGGCTACGGCGGACCGCCTTTTCGCCTGGGGCGTGGAAAGCGTGTTCAGCGATTATCCGGACAGGATAACCCCGCCATGACGGCCGGCGGCTGGGTGTCGGCGGGGGTCTGCTGATGGCGATCATGTCGGCCATGCAGGGTTCCACGGCGCCGGGCCGCGCCATCGCGCTGGCGGTCGCCGGCGGCGCGCTTCTGACGATTTCCGATGCGGGTCTGAAGTATCTGGCGGGCGACTTGCCGCCGGGCCAGATCATGTTCATTCGCGGCGTCATCGCCGGCCTCGCCCTGGTCATGGCGACCTTGGGGACGCGCGGGGCGGCGGCGCTCAAACCTCAGAAATGGGGGCTGCATGCGGCGCGGGGCCTGATGGCGGCCGTGGCGACCTTCACCTATCTGGTCGGCATCGGCAGCCTGCCGCTGGCGACCGCGACCTCGATCCTGTTCGCCAGCCCCATTCTGCTGACGGCCATGGCGCCGGTGTTCATCGGCGAAAACGTCGGTTGGCGGCGCTGGCTGGCGGTCATTGTCGGGTTCATCGGCGTGCTGATCATCGTGCGGCCGGCGGGCGACGCCTTCCAGTGGGCGGCGGTGATGATCCTGCTGGCGGCGTTCGGCGAATCCGTCCGCGACCTCATCACCCGGGGGGCTTCCGGGCGGGAGACGACGCATTCCATGCTGTTCTCGATGATGGTGGTGGTCGGTCTCGCGGGCCTGTTCGTGCCGCCCTACGACTGGCCGCCGCTGTCGGGCGAACATTGGCTGATGATCATCATGGCCAGCCTGATCTGGACCTCGGCCCATTTTCTGTTGATTGAGGCGTTCCAGTTCGGCGAGGCGGCCTTGCTGGCCCCCTTCCGCTACTGCAACCTGTTCTTCGCGGCGATCCTGGGGTTTCTCATCTGGGGCGACCTGCCTGATTGGCTGACCTGGGCGGGTAGTGCGGTGATCATTTCCTCGGGCCTGTACATTCTGCACCGCGAGGTTCTGCGCCGGGCCCCGGTCATGGCGGCCGACCCGGTCCACGACACGGCGGCGGACGACAATGGGGCCGCGCCGCGATGAACGTCATCTTCCTTGCCATCGTCGCCGTCGCCTTCGCCATGGGGGCCGTGCGCCAGATTGTCTGGGACGGCGTCGGCGAAGCGCCCATGGCGCTGCTCGGCAAATCCATGATCGACGCCGCCGGCGGGGCGGTGACGCTGGCCATCGGCCTGGTCGGCGTGATGGCGTTGTTCCTGGGCCTGATGAAGGTGGCGGAGGAGGGTGGCCTTCTGCGCATCATCGCCAAGGTCCTGCGCCCCCTGATGGTGCGCCTGTTTCCCGAGGTGCCGGCCGATCATCCGGCCATGGGGTCGATGATCCTCAACATGTCGGCGAACGCGCTCGGCCTCGGCAACGCGGCGACGCCGTTCGGCATCCGCGCCATGCAGCAGCTCGACGACCTCAACCCCCACAAGGGCACGGCGACCAACGCCATGGCCCTGTTCCTCGCCATCAACACGTCGTCGGTGACTCTGCTGCCCACGGGCGTCATCGCGCTGCGCGCCGCCGCCGGATCGACCGACCCGGCCGGGATCGTGCCGACCACCCTGTTCGCGACCATCTGTTCGACGGCCATCGCCATCATCACGGCCAAGCTTTTGGCCCCTTATTTCGCGGCCCCGTCGGGGCCCGCCGGGAACGGGGCGGAGGCCGCCGCGCCGACAGAGGAATCGATGCTGGAGGCGGCGGAAAATACGGATGGCGCCGGGTCGGACGCGTATCCCCTGTGGGTGTCGGTCACGGCGCTGATGACGGTCGGCGCCCTGGTGCCGCTGACCGTCGTCTATGGGCGCGAGATCGCGCCCTGGATCGTGCCCGGATTGATGGTCGCCTTGCTCGGCTTCGGCGCGGCCAAGCGGGTCGCGGTCTATGAATGCTTCGTCGAGGGGGCCAAGGACGGCTTCAACGTGGCGTTGCGCATCATCCCCTATCTGGTGGCGATCCTGACCGCCGTCGCCATGTTCCGGGCGTCCGGCGCCATGGACGCGGTGGTGGGGCCGCTCGGCGCCGTGACCAGCCTGATCGGCCTGCCGGCGGAAGCCCTGCCCATGGCGCTGCTGCGGCCCTTGTCGGGCTCGGGCGCCTACGGCGTGCTGGCCTCGATCATCCAGGATCCGGCCCATGGCCCGGACAGTCTCGTCGGCTATCTGGTGTCGACCTTCCAGGGCTCGACGGAAACAACCTTCTACGTTCTGGCCGTCTATTTCGGCGCGGTCGGCATCCGCCGCATTCGCCATGCTCTGTTCGCGGCCCTGCTGGCCGACGTGGCGGGCATCGGCGCCGCCGTGTTCATCGTCAATCAGCTCTACGGCTAACGGAATACGCCAAACCCAACGAAGGGTCCCGACCATGCCTCTCATGACCGCCGTCCAAGGTTCCAGCGCGCCCGGCCGCGCGATTTTGGCGATGATCGGGGGCGGCCTGCTGGTCACCGGCAACGACGCGGCCATGAAGTGGCTGGTGTCGGGGTATCCCGTGGGCCAGCTTCTGTTCATCCGCGGCATGTTCGCCTTCGTCGCCATCGCCTTTTTCGTGCGGTTCTACGGCGGGCTTTCCAGCCTGCGGATCAGCAATGCCCGGTTCCACGTGATGCGTGGCTTGTTGGTTGTGTTCGGCACCGTTGTTTTCATCACCGGCCTGGGCCATCTGACCCTCGCCGATGCAATCGCGGTGGTTTATGCCGGACCGATGTTCGTTACGGCCCTGGCGCCGCTTTTGATCGGCGAGGCCGTGGGCTGGCGGCGCTGGTTGGCGGTCATGGGCGGGTTCATCGGCGTGATGATCATCATCCGGCCGGGGACAGAGGCCATGCAATGGGCCGTGATCTTTCCCCTGGCGGCGGCCTTGGCGGGGGCGTTGCGTGACTTGATTACCCGCAGCGCGGCGGCGACGGAACATTCCAACGCCTTGTTGGCGACCAGCACGGCGGCGGCCACGGCCGCGGGCCTGTGCACCTTGCCGTTCGGCTGGATGCCGGTTCCCTTCGAGGATCTGGCGCTGATGGCTCTATCGGGCCTGTTGCTGGGCTCCGCGCATTTCCTGATGATCGAGAGCTTCCGCTATGGCGAGGCCGGACTGGTCGTGCCCTTCAAATACCTGAACATGGTTTTCGCGGTGACGCTGGGATTTGTCCTGTGGGGCGACCTTCCCGATGCCTGGACCTGGACGGGGTCGGGCGTGCTGATCGCCAGCGGGCTTTACATCCTGCACCGTGAACGCATCCGTCACCGGATACCGACGCTGCCATCGGATGCGCATGGCGCGGGGCCTGCCGGACGGCGGTCCGACTAATATCCTGATTACTTCGCGGGTGCCGCGGGGGCGATCTCGATCGGCGATCCCGCGGGCAGGCCACCGGAGAAGGTCGGCGCCGCCGGCTTGGTGACGTCCGCCGGCAGGGCCTGCTTCAGGGCGTCGCGGGCGACGATTGCCTTCTGGTCGCCGTTCTCAGCCGCCGCGCTGATCCATTTGTAGGCCAGGCGGTCGTCCTTGGGCACGCCCTGGCCGTTGTAATAGAGGATGCCCAGGTTGTACTGGGCGGCGGCGTTGTTTTTCTCCGCCGAGCGGCCGAACCATTCCGCCGCCTTGGCGTAGTCCTTGGCGACGCCGGTGCCGTTGTAGTGCATGACGCCGATGGAATACTGCGCTCCCGGATGACCGCCGATGGCGGCCTGGGCGAACAGCTTGGCGGCTTCGGCCTTCTGTTCCTGGGTCTTGGCGTCGGCGAACAGGGACAGGGCGCGCTTGTAGGTCAGATCGGCGGTGGCCTCGCGTTCCTCGATCGATGCCGGCGGGGCCTCGGCCGGCGCGGCGGGCTCGGGCACGGCGGCGGTTTCCGTGGCCGGGGAGGGCGGTTCCGGTTTGGCGTCCTCGGCGGGCGGATTGGTCAGCGCCAGGGGCTTGTCCGTCGCGGCGGGCGGCGGCGGTGCGGGCGGCTCCATGGCTTTTTCGGGCTGAGGCGCCTCGGCCATGGGTTTCTCCTCGGCCGCCGGCGGCGTCATCGACGGCTCCTGGGGCACCGCCTCGGCGGGCTTGTCCGTCATCGCGGGGGCGTCCGACGGGGCGGCGGCCTGTTCGCCGCTCTCGCGCTGAAGGTCCGGCGGCAGCTTGTCTTCGGCCATTTTGGTCTCGCCGGCCGGCTCCGTCGGATCGTCGGCCCGGGCCATGGGTTCCATCTGGGTGACGTGGCGGACCGGCGGCAGGTTCTGCGTGTACTGGGCGGTCAGGTCCAGGTCGAAGCGGTCGCGCAGATCCCACCAGATCGACCGCGCGGTAAAGGCCAGGTCGTCGCCGCTGAAATCGGCCTTGTCCTTGATGGCCGCCTTCAGGTCCATGACCTTGGCGACCTGCGCATCCGGCACCCCGGCCGCGCGCAGTTGCGCGGCGAATGGGTCATCCTCGTAGAACACGGCAAGCGCAACCCCCGCGCCGGCCGCGACGATCAACAGCAGAATGAAACCCGTAAACAGTTGCCCTAAGGGGCCTCTGCGCTTCGCCATGCGGCGAGCCCTCCTTCGCCGAAGCACCTAATCAATTTAATCTAATGTGTTTTTCCGCCTCGTGGAACCCGCCAATAGACATAGTCCGATCATGCCACATGGGGGGTGCGCAACGGCTGGACTTGCACATCAGGGATTTCCCTTCTCCCGCGCCTCGGCCTGGGTCCGCAGGCCCGACAGGGTGGCGGTCGGGGTGATCGCCTCCGGGTCGGTGCGCAGTTCGATCAACGCGGGCGAATCGGCGGCCTTGGCGCGGGCAAAGGCATCGGCGAACTGGGCCGTTTCCGTGACCACTTCGCCGGTGGCACCGTAAGCCTTGGCCAGGGCCGCGAAGTCCGGATTGACCAGCTGCGTGCCCGACACGCGGCTGGGGTATTCGCGTTCCTGATGCATGCGGATGGTGCCGTACATGCCGTTGTTGACGACGATGAAGATGACGTTGGCGCCATACTGTTTGGCCGTCGCCATCTCCTGGCCGGTCATCAGAAAGCAGCCGTCGCCGGCGAAGCAGACCACGTCGCGCCCGGGATGGCGCAGCTTGGCCGCAACCGCCGCCGGCACGCCGTAGCCCATGGACCCGGACGTCGGCGCCAACTGCGTCGCGTATCCCCGGTAGCGATAGAAGCGATGGACCCAGGCCGTGTAGTTGCCGGCGCCGTTGCAGATCATCGCGTCGGCGGGCAGCTCGTCGCGCAGCCAGGCGACGATTTCGCCTATCTGCACGTCGCCGGGGGTTTCGGGCGGTTCGGTCCAGGCCAGGTATTCGTCGTGCGCCGTGCCGGCCCAGTTGTCCCAGCGGCCCGTCACCGGCGCCATGGCCCGGGCGGCGGCGGCAAAGCCCGGCATGCCCGAATTCATGGCCAGTTCGGCGCGGTAGACGCGGCCCAGTTCCTCGGCCCCCGGATGGATATGGACCAGGCGCTGCTTGGGCACCGGAATGTCGAACAGGCTGTAGCCGCCCGTCGTCATTTCGCCCAGGCGCGGGCCGACGGCGATGATCAAATCCGACGTCTTGACCCGTTCGGCCAGCTTCGGGTTGATGCCGATGCCGACGTCGCCGGCGTACAGAGGGTGGTCGTTCGGCAGCAGGTCCTGGCGGCGGAACGACACGCTGGTCGGGATGTTGTTGGCTTCGGCGAAGGCGCGGATGTCCTGGGATGCCTGTTCGGTCCAACTGCCGCCGCCCAGGATCATCAGCGGGCGTTCGGCCGTTTCCATCATGGCGCGCAACTGGGCCATGGCATCGGGACCCGGATGGGCCTGCACGACATGGGCCGGGCCGGGGATGGCGACCTGTTCCATCACTTCCTCGGTCAGCATGTCCTCGGGCAGGGCCAGCACGACCGGGCCCGGGCGGCCCGACATGGCCGTGTGGAAGGCGTGGCTGACGTATTCGGGCACGCGGGCCGGGTCTTCGATCTGGGCGACCCACTTGGCCATCTGGCCGAACATGCGGCGATAGTCGATTTCCTGGAACGCCTCGCGTTCGACCTGATGGCGGGCGACCTGGCCGATGAACAGGATCATCGGCGTCGAATCCTGAAACGCGATATGGACCCCGGCGGACGCGTTGGTTGCCCCCGGGCCGCGGGTCACGAAACAGATGCCGGGCTTGCCGGTCATCTTGCCGTCGGCGTCGGCCATGATGGCGGCGCCGCCTTCCTGACGGCAGATCACCAGGTCGATGCCCGGCGCGTCGACCATGGCGTCGAGCACGGCGAGATAGCTTTCCCCCGGCACGCAGAAGGCGCGGTCGACCCCGTTGGCGACCAGCGTTTCGACCAGGAGCCGCGCCCCCGTTTGACCCTGTGGCATGATGATGTTCCTCTTGTCGGCGATGGTCTTTTGTTTAGTCCGCCGGGCCGGCGGCCCCCTGTCTTAGCGAAAGATCGAGGCCGGGGGAAGCCGCGTCAATGCCGCAGGCGGTCTCGCCGGAACAGCAGGGATCGACGTTCTGCCCGCAGGTCCGGCATTGCACATGGCCGTGCACGGACACGGGCTCGGACGGCTGATGGCATAGCGGGCAGCGCCAGGGGGCGGACGAGGAAGGCATGGCGGGCTCCGGCAGTCTGAGCGGAAATTGTGTACAATCGTCGCCCCAAGCGGTGACAGAGGCCAGCCCGGAATTTAAGATGCCCGCATGCGGGGGGCTTCGGCCCACCGGCCTGCGCCTGCGGGGCGCGGAAATTTTACGAATCGATCAGGGAGGCACGCAGAACATGAGCGGCAAGGACATCACCATTCAGGCCAAGGACGGCGGCAGCTTCACGGGATATCTCGCCCTGCCCGAAGGCGGCACGGGCCCCGGCGTCGTGGTCATCCAGGAAATCTTCGGCGTCAACGCGGTGATGCGTGAAATCACCGACGGCATGGCGGCGGCGGGCTATGTGGCGCTGTGCCCCGACCTGTTCTGGCGCCAGGAACCGGGCATCCAGATCACCGACCAGACCGAAGCCGAATGGGCGCGCGCGTTCGAATTGTTCAACGGCTTTGATCTCGACAAGGGCGTCGACGATCTGGAATCGACGATCCAGGCGTTGCGTGCGGTCGACGGCTGTAGCGGCAAGGTCGGCACCATGGGCTTTTGCCTGGGCGGCCGGCTTGCCTTCCTGACCGCGACGCGGACCAGCGCCGACGCCGCCGTCAGTTACTACGGCGTCATGTTGACCGACCACACGGGCGAGACGCTGAAGGCGCCCTGCATGCTGCATATCGCGACCGAGGACGAATTCGTGCCCAAGGAGCAGCAGGCCGCCGTTCATGCCGCCCTCGACGGCAACGCCAAGGCCGTGCTGCACGATTACGAGGGCCAGAACCACGCCTTCGCGCGGGTCGGCGGCAAGCATTACGACAAGGCCTCGGCCGATCTGGCGCGTCGGCGGACGTTGGATTTTTTCAAAACACACATCGGATAGGTAATTGAAATTCAATCACCTTTTCTCTCCGGGACTCTTTTTATTAGAAAATCCGGAGCTAAGTGACTCTCGTCACATCCGTATTGACCGGGGCCGCCTATAAAGAAGGCTGATGAGATTCACTCTTACCTGATCCACACCGGGCCGGTTTCACCGCCCGGTGTTTTTTTTGTCCGCATCCCGGATTTCCGGCGTGGTTTAATGCCCCCGTCTCAACGGAGGGCCGCACCATGAAACATCTCGTGATCGCAATCGGGCTTGTCGTCCTGGGCGGCGTTCTCGGCGCGGCGGTTGCCGCGCCGCGCGGCCCGCTTTGGACCTATCACAACGGCAACACCCTACAGGGGCAAACGGCCGAATACCGGCAGGGCTTCATGATCGGGGTCATCGACGGTTATTTGCAGGGCCAGCGCGCCCGGGCGGAAACGGGCGACGACGGCCTGTGGCTGGAACACTGCCTGACCGCCGGCTGGACCCTGAAGCGCGCCGACCGCGAACTGGCCCTGCGGTTCGAGGCATCCGTGCCGCTCTATCCCAATCCCGCCGCGGCCATCGTGCTGGATAACCTGAAAGACGCCTGCGGCGTCAGGTAGCCGTTAAAACCGGACTTCCGCAGGGACCCGCGCGCGCGTAGACTGTCATCATTCGTTAAGCATAAAAATCACGAGGCAGTAGATGCGCCCGCCGTCCCCCACGGTTTTCGAGACCGAACCGGATTTCACGCCGACGATTCACATTCGACCGCGTGTCGACAGGGTGGATCCGCGGTTGAGCGCGCATATCCATCACCTGGTTAAAACCTATCCGCAGGATTCGGTGCGGGTGATCCGCGAATGGATGGCCGAAGGCCCCGCCCGGCATCTGCGTCATTGAGCGTTTGCCCGCGGGCGAAAACCTTTTACAAACCCCCAAGTCACCCTGACCACCGCCCACCAGGAGCCCATCCCCTTGCCCGACATCGACCTGAAAGACGCCGCCAGCTTCGATTGGTGGACCGACGTCTCGATCCGCTTTTCCGATCAGGACCCCAACCTTCACGTCAACAACACCGCCTTCGCACAGTATGCCGAGGCCGGACGGGTGGATTATCTGATGGCCATTCGGCGGCATCTGGGCATCGAGCCACGCTCGGCCCTGGCCAGCGTGCAGATCAGCTACGTCAACCAGCTTCATTATCCGGGTAACGTGCGGGTCGGCTCGCGGCTGCTGCGCCTCGGCAACAAGTCCTACACCCTGGGCCAGGGGCTGTTCGCCGGGGACACGGTGGTCGCCACCTCGGAAGCGGTTCTGGTGTTTTTCGACTACGCCAAGAACGCCAGCCGCGAAGTGCCCGCCGACCTGCGCCGGGCGTTTGAATCCGGCGCGCGTTTGGTGCCCGGCTGAGCCGACGGCCGCCACGTCACGGTCTGATTTGCGTGCGGTGCAATATGAACGAAACGGTGCCGTCACAAAAACTTCAATTGGGCCTTTTAGGACAATAACACATTGAATTTTATACATTTAATTTCCCGTCAGGCATGTCCGGGGGCAATCCTGGACTAATGTCCTGTTGTGCGTTTGCGAAGGTCACGGCAACAATCCGGCATCAATGAATGCCGCGGAAGATCCACTTACCTTGCGGCTTCGGGCGAAAGGGCGAGAGATGTTGATCGGCCGTACATCCATCCGCTTCCGGACATTCCTGGGATTTGCATCGGTGATCGTGCTGCTGGGCGTATCCGCCGGGGTTTCCGTGTCCCGTTTCGCCGAATTCGCGGGCACCAGCGAGACGATCGTCAAGGACGTGGATCTGGTCGGCGCCGCTAACGATTACGCCTTGCGGCTTTTCGCGTTGTCGGAAGCGGTCTATCGGTTCCGTGACGCCAAGACGGACGCCGCCATCGACGGGATCGCCCAGGCCCGCGCGGCCGCGGACAACGCGGGGGAAGTAATCATGGGCGCCTTTGCCGGCAGCGGTCAGGAAGATCTGGTGGAGGCGATCACCGCGGCGCAGGCAACCTACGGCGGCCAGTTGGATGATCTGATCCGGCGCATCAGCGGCGACAGGGAAGGGGCCGACGTGATTCTTCTGGCGGCGGAAAAGCTGCCGGGGTCGATCGGCGGGCTGGTCACGTTTCTCAAGGGCTATGACCATCCGAAGGCGCCGGAATTCGCCGACGCCGTGGCGGCCCATGGCGCGGAGGCCCTTCAGACCGCGTTGAAGCTTGCCGTGTCGCGTGACACGGCCCAGGGCGAGGCCGCCCTTGCCGCCGTGTCCCGTCTGGGTGACGTGGTCACGGCCGTTCGCGGCCTGCTGAAAGAACAGAAGGTGCCGCGCCGCGACCAACGGGCGGCCAAGTTTGCCGGACGTGACGTCGATACCTTGCGTCAGGGGGTTGCCTCGTTTTCCGGCGCCGTTCAGGGCACCAAGGATTCGTGGAACCTGTTCAAGGCCACCTTGAACGGATTGCAGGACCGCATTGCCGGTCTGCGCGGCGCCGCCCTGGCGCATCAGTCCGAGGGCATGGCCGGCCTGGCCGACCGTTCGCGGAACGCCGTGCGTGAAGGTGTCGCGGTTGGCGCGGCGGGCGTTCTGATCGCCGTTCTGCTGGCCTGGCTTCTGGGCCGCAGCATCGTGCGTCCGCTGAACCGTTTGCGTGACGACGTATCGGCCATGATCCCCGCACAGGACGCGGAGGCATCCGCCCGGTCCCGCGACGAAGTGGCGCAGTTGGCTCAGGCCTTCGACATCTTCCGCCGCGAGCACGAGGAGGCCGAACGCCTGCGCCTGGAGCGCGATGCGGAACAACAACGCCAATCGCGGCGCGCCTCCGCCATTGCCGGCATGACCACGGAATTCAACGATCAGGTGAAACAGGTGTTCGACGCCTTCGGCCACTGCATTCAACGCATGGGCCACACGGCCAATAACATGAACGAAAACGCCGAGCGCACGACGGAACAGGCGGTCACCGTGTCATCGGCGACGGAACAGGCGGCGGTCAATTTCCAATCGGTCGCGGCGGCGGCGGAACAGATGTCGATGTCCTTCGCCGAGATCGATCAGCAGATCCGACTGTCGTCGCAAAAGGTCGACGCGGCGGTGGCCGACAGCCGCGAGGCGGGGGCGCGGGTTTCCGCGTTGGCGCGCTCCGCCGACCGCATCGGCGACGTGGTCAGCCTGATCACCGTCATCGCCGAGCAGACCAATCTGCTGGCCCTCAATGCCACCATCGAGGCGGCGCGCGCCGGTGACGCCGGCAAGGGCTTCGCCGTCGTCGCGGCGGAGGTCAAGACCCTGGCCCAACAGACGGCCAAGGCGATCGGCGAAATCGAACTTCAGGTCGGTGGCGTGCAGTCGGCGACTCGCGACACGGTGCGCGTGATCGAAACCGTCACCGCCAAGGTCGGCGAGATCGCGGAAGTGGCGGAAAGCATCTCCGCCGCCATCGAAGAGCAGGTCCGCGTGACCAGCGAAATCGCGCGCAGCGTCGAGGACGCAACGCAGGGCGCATCCTCGGCGGCGGAAAACATCGCCACCGTGTCCGAGGCGGCCAAGGCATCGGGCGCCGTCGCCAACGACGTGCTCGACACCTCGCGCGAACTGGAACAGATGTCGGGCCGCTTGCGCACCGTCATCCAGGGTTTCCTGACAGACGTGCGCGCGGCCTGACGTTGACGGCGGTCGGCGGCGTGGTGCAGGCTCTCGCCAACAATCAACAACCCATCGGGAAACGCCCATGTTCTGGAACATCAACGAGACCGCAGACCACGGTCTGCCCCGCAATCCGTGGAAGGCCTGCGTCGTGCCGCGCCCCATCGGCTGGATCACCACGATCTCCGAAGACGGCGAGGTCAACCTGGCCCCCTACAGCTATTTCAACGCCTGCGGCGAGAACCCGCCCATGGTCATGTTTTCCGGCGGTCCCCGGCCCGAAGGCCCGAAGAAGGACACGGTGGCCAATTGCGAGACCCAGGGCGAATTCGTGTGCAACATGTCGACCTGGGCGCTGCGCGACGCCATGAATCAGTCGAGTGCCGCCCTGCCGGCGGGCGAGGACGAAACCCGTTTCGCGGGGCTTGAGACGGAGCCCTCGACCCTGGTCAAGCCGCCCCGCATCAAGGCGGCCCCCATCCATATCGAATGCGTCTATCATCAGACCGTGGTCATGCCGCACAACGTCCGTGAAGAGGGGAACCGCGTGGTGTTCGGGCGCGTCGTCGGCCTTCACATCAAGGACGAGGTGCTGACCGACGGCTTCGTCGACATGGCCAAGGTGCAGCCCATCGCGCGGCTGGGTTACATGGATTACGCCCGCGTCGATACGGTGTTCAGCATGGACCGGCCGACCCTGAAGGCCGCCGAATAGGCGGGGGCGTCAACAGGAACGAAGCCGGTCAGCCGGTGCGCTTCAGGCGCATCAGTTCATGAACGGAGACCTGCGGGAAAATCCCCGGCGTGCCTTCGCGGTACAGCATCATCACGCCGTTGCGGATGTCGGGGAAGCCGTCGCGGGTGTCGTCATAATGGCGGATTTCCAGAGACACGGTCTTCTGCGTTACCTTGTCGACGGCGCGCCAGATCATGGTCGGGTTGTCGCGCCGCGCCTGTCCGAAGGGGGCGACGGAGCGGGTTACGGTCGCCGTCGGCGGCCCGAAGCGGCGGACCAGCCAGTCGGCGATCTCACCGAAGCCATCGGCATTGAACACGGTATGGATGCGGGTCGGCGCTCCGTCGTCGAAGCGCACGACCGATCCCGTGCCCGTATAGAGGATCGTCGAGACCAGGAACTTGGGTTCCAGGAACGCCGGCCATTGCAGTTCCTTGATGCAGAACTGGGTGCGGCCGCCGGTCTTTTCGATGCATTCCGGCGCCCGGCCTTCGCCGCCACGGGCGTTTTCCGGAATGAAGGTATTGTACAGGCTGGTGCCGGCGCCGACCGACAGCGTGACCCCGTCAAGCGCCCGGCCCTGGCTGTTGAGCGCCGCTTGCGGGGATGTCCCATCGGGCAGGGCGGCGGCGGGCGGGTCGATGACGGCGCCGTCGGCCATCTGGACCTTGGTCACCGGCCAAGCGCTGGCGGAATTGGCGCCAGAGGGCATCGGCCCCAACTGGGCGGAGTCTTGCGCGGCCTTGTCGAACCCGGCGCGGAAGCTGGCGGGCGTCACGTAGGCGCTGGCCAGATCCTGCACGGGCGGGGCCTGACCGGGCAGGACCACCGGCAGGGTCCAGGCGGCGGGCAGCACCGGGCGGCCTTCGACATCCAGGCGAACCTCCGACCCCGGCGGCAGGGCGGCCAGGATTTCCTGAGGCGTCGCCACCGGCGGTTCGGCGTCGAGGGGGCTGGTGGACGGTTTATCACTGTCGAGCAGGCTGGACAGGTCGCCGAGCGCCTGGGACAGGGGATCACCGGCCTCCGCCGTTTTCTGGTCACCCTCAGGTGAGGCGCCGACGCCCAGTTCGGCGGCCAGGGGATCCCCGGCGGGCGGGCTGCCCGCGCCGCCCAGGCCAAGCTCCGCGGCCAGCGGGTCGGCGGCGAGCGGGTTGGCGACAGGCGTTTGGGGCGCCGGCGCGTCGAGGCCCAGCTCGGCGGCCAGGGGATCGGCCTTCGGCGCCGGTCCGCCGAACTCCTTTTCCAGGGCGTCCAGGGTTCCGCCGGGTGCCGTGACGGGTTTCGCGGCGGGCGTGGCCGGGCGCGGGGTTTCGCGGATCGGGGGCGCGTCGGGCATGTTGGCGGCAAGTTTCTGATCGGGGGTCTTCGCCTTGTTGCCCGGCAGGTTGGCCAATTGCGGCACTTTGGGCGTGGGCTCCGGCGGGGTGCCGCGTTCCGGCGGCGGCGCCTTCAGAGAACGATGGGCGGCGCGGATGTCCGGCTCATCCGGCGACACGTCGCGGAACCAGGGATCACGGGCGAAATTCTTGCGGCCCTTGGGGTCGGGCGGCGGCAGGGGAATTTTCAGGCGGCGGGACAGGTTGGTGCCCGGCGGTGGGCCCTCGACCGCGGAGGTATCGGTCTTGAGATTCTTTTTCTCGGCCGCGCTCAGGGCGGCTTCTGCCGCGTCGGCTTCGGCGGCCTTGCGTTTCGCCCGGTCGCGCAGATGACTGAGCGCCTCGTCCCGGCTGTCGGACAGGGATTCCTCGGCGTCGCGGGCGACCGGCTTGGCAAGCAGGGAATCGAGCCAGGCCAGCCGGTCCTTGGGCGCCATGGCCATCAGGTCGACCTTGGCGGGGGCCTTCGCCGTGGCAGGCGTGGGGGCGGCCGCCTTGTCGTCCGTGGGGCCGTCGAGCATGGACAAAAGCGGGTCCAGGCCGCCCGCGGGCAGGGGTTCGGTGCCGCCGTCGGGCTGAGCCAGGGCCTGGCCCAGGGGATCGCCGGGGGCGGGGCTGCCGGCCAGGGCGCGCGGCAGGTCCGCCTCCGGCAGGTCGGGGCTGGAGGCTTCCATGGCTGGGTTGTACTGCGCCGCCAGCTTGTCCAGGTCGGGCAGGGTGTCGGCGGCAGGGCCTTCGGCGGGTTCCGCCGGAATGCCGGTATCCGCCGGGGGCGGGGTCAGGGCGGGGGGCGGCACGGCGGCTTCCGCCGTGTCCGTCGGCGGGGCCTCCGCGTCGGAGCCGAAGCCCAACAAATTGCCGAGCCAGTCCTTGGCGCGGGCCAGCATGCCGGGTTTGGGCGGCGCGGCCCCTTCCGGGGCGGCCCGTTCGGCCGGCTCCAGGGCCAGGGGCGGGGCGTCTTTCCCCGCAGTTTCTGCCGGGATCGGCGTCAGGACCGGGGTGTTCTTGTCATGGGGCGGAATGGCCGGGGCGTCCCGCAGGTCGGCGATGTCGGCCGCGGGCGGGACGGCGACGGGGATTTCAGGTGCGGCCTCGGCGACGGGTTCGGGCAGGGTGACCGGGGCGTCGGCGGCTTCCGTCTGCGGCGGGGCGGCGGCGGGGATCGGGCCCGCCGTCTTTTCCGTTTCGGCGACGGCGCGGTCAAGGGCGCGGTCGATGGCCTGATCGAGGGGCGGGTCGACCTTGGGGCGGCGGTAGGCCAGCAGGTAATGGGCAATGACATGATGGCCCAGGCGCACGGCGGCCTGGGGGGCGGACAGGCCGCCCGCGTCGCGCGCGCGCGGATCGGCGCCCGAGGCGACGATCTGTTTCACCGCGTCCAGATCGTTGGCGCGGATGGCGGCGAACAGGGCGCCGGCGCCGCTGTCCTGGGCCTGTGCAGGACTGCTGATCAGAACGGCCGTCCCCAGGCACAAGGCCAGGGCCGCCGCACGGATCGCGGAATTTCTGTTAACGAATTGATTTAAATGGCGTTTCGCCATCATCCCTTGCCCAATTCCCCGACCGCGGCGGAACCCCATCCGCGCGTATCGGCCCCGACAGTTTAACACGGGCCGAGCCCCCGGCGGGAGCCCGCGCCCAATACCCCGAATCCACCACGGAAATATGGCGATTTAGAGTAAAAATCCAGTTAAGCGCTTGATTGGCAAGGAAATGCGCTGTTACGCGGCAGCCCGTGCCTTGGCGTCCGCCAGGATCATGTCCGAGGCCTTTTCCGCGATCATGATGGCCGGTGCGTTGGTATTGCCCGAGGTGATCGTCGGCATGATCGAGGCGTCGACCACGCGCAACCCGCTCAGGCCGTGCACGCGCAGCCGGTCGTCGACCACGGCGTCCGGGTCCGCCCCCATCTTGCAGGTGCCGACGGGGTGGAAGATGGTGGTGCCGATCTGCCCCGCCGCGTCGGCCAGTTCGTCGTCCGTGGTCAGATGGGCGCCCGGTTTGTATTCCTGGGGCTTGAAGCGGGCGAGCGCCGGGTGGGACACGATGTGACGGGTCAGGCGCAGCGCATCCGCCGCGACCTTGCGGTCGCCGGGGGTCGACAGGTAATTGGGCTGGATCGCGGGCGGCGTGAACGGATCCGGCGAGGTGATGTGCACCGTCCCCCGGCTTTCCGGACGCACGTTGCACACGCTGGCCGTGAAGGCCGGGAAGGGGTGCAGGGGTTTGTCCCAGGAATCCAGGCTCAGCGCCTGGATGTGGTATTGCAGGTTGGGCGTCTCGCGCGACGGGTCCGATTTGGCGAAGGCGCCCAGGGTCGACGGCGCCATGGACATGGGCCCGGAGCGGAACAGCGCGTATTCCAGCGCGATGCCCATCTTGCCCAGCAGGTTTCCCGCCCGCTGGTTGAGCGTCTTGGTGCCCTCCACCCGGTAGACCGGGCGGATCTGCAGGTGGTCCTGCAGATTGCCGCCGACGCCCGTCAATTCGTGGCGGACCTCAATGCCCAGACCTTGCAGCAACGCCCCCGGGCCGATGCCCGAGACCTGTAATATCTGCGGCGAGCCGATGGACCCGGCCGATAGAATCACCTCGCCCCGGCAGGTGACACCCGCGTCCTCGCCCGCGACGCGCAGGTCCAGGCCCGTGATGGTCTTGCCCGACAGGCGCAGGCCCTTCACATGGGCATGGGTGACGATGTCCAGATTGGCGCGGTCCTTGGCCGGGCCGAGGAACGCCTTCGACGTGTTCCAGCGCACGCCCGACCGCTGGTTGACGTGGAAATAGCCGCAGCCCTCGTTGTTGCCCTTGTTGAAGTCGTCGACCTTTGGGATGCCGGCCTCTGCCGCCGCGTCGCGGAAGGCGTCCATGATTTCCCAGGTCGTGCGCACGTTCTCGACCCGCCATTCGCCGCCGGCCTGATGGAAGTCGTCGAGCGGGATGGCGGCCTGGTCTTCCGATTTCTTGAAGTAGGGCAGCACGTCGTCCCAGGACCAGCCGCGGTTGCCCATCTGCGCCCACTGGTCGTAGTCGCGGGCCTGGCCGCGCATGTAGATCATGCCGTTGATGGACGAACAGCCGCCCAGCACCTTGCCGCGCGGATAGTTCAGCGCGCGGCCGCCGAGCCCGGCCACGGCCTCGGTCTTGAAGCACCAGTCGGTCCTGGAATTTCCCATGCAGAACAGATAGCCGACGGGGATGTGAATCCAGTGGTAGTTGTCCTTGCCGCCCGCTTCCAGCAACAGAACCCGGTTGGCCGGGTCGCGGGACAGCCGGTTGGCGAGGACGCAGCCGGCGGTGCCCGCACCGACGATGACGTAATCGTATTCTCCCAGATCGCGCATGGGCTGCTCTCTCGCCTTTCCTGGAGTTTGTCCCTCGGGTTTACTGTCCGCCGCGTGGTTGGGTCCGCGGCGCTTTCGGGCCTCAGCCGCCGAACAGGCCGAAAAAGCCCTTGCGCTTGGCGGTGGTGCTCAGGGTACTCAACGGCCGGCGCATGGCAATAGCCTCGATGATGCGGAACTGTCCGCCGGTCAGCTTGTTGAACCGGCAGCCCAGGCTGGTTTCCGCGTAATCGATGCGCATGACCTCGCCGTTGGCGCCCAGCGGCACGCGGCCGTCGTCCTCGGTCACGACATGGGTGACGGTGAAGCTTTGGCCCGGGCGCATCTTGCCGATGGCGTTTTTCAGCCGGAACCCGCCGACACTCATGTCGCCGACGGGGAATTCCTGATTATTGATGACGAATTTGACGCCACGGACGTCCAGACGCACGTCCCGGCGTCTGTTGTCATCCTTGAATCCGACGAGTTTTCGCCCGCTCATTCACCGCGTCCCATTTTATTGGTTCCGGAATAATACTCCCGAACATGCGCGCGGGAGAACCAGGCTTTTGATCTTTTTCAAAGGCCGGAAAAGCGCGGGGGCGAAGACGCGCACCGAAATTGTGGCCGCTTCCCGCCGTCGTTGTTAGAGTGGCCGCCACCATTTGCGCCCGAGGAAACCGCCATGCCGAAGACCCTGATCCTGACCTTCATCGCCGACGACCGGCCGGGCCTGGTGGAGCGCATTTCGCAAACGGTGGCGGACGCCGGGGGTAACTGGCTGGACAGCCGCATGGCGCATCTGGCGGCCAAGTTCGCCGGCATCGCCGAGATCGAGATTGCCGAGGACGGGATCGCCGCCCTGGAGGCCAGCCTCCGCGCCCTCGACGCCGAGGGCTTCCACCTGGTCGTCGAGATCGCGTCCGATACCGTGGCCCCCATGGGCCCCGTGTTCGAGATCGACCTGCTGGGGCCGGACCATCCGGGCATCCTGCGCGATATTTCCCATTGCCTGGCGGAACGCGGCGTCAGCGTCGAGGATATGGAAACGGACATCCGCGAAGCGCCCCATTCCGGCGGTACGCTGTTCCACGCCCACGCGCGGGTGCGCGCCCCGCAAGGCCTCGGCGACGAGGATCTGCGGGAAAGCCTGGAAATTCTGGCCGGCACCTTGATGGTCGATATCACGGTCGGCAAAATTCTCTGACACCAACACCCCTCGGGAGGACATCCATGGAAATGAAAATGACGGGCCGCAAGGCCCTGGTGACTGGCGGCAGCAAGGGGCTGGGCCGGGCCATCGCCCAGGCGTTCAGCGGCGCCGGGGCGGAGGTCGCCATCGTCGCCCGCCGCGCCGACGTGCTGGCTCAGACCAAGGCGGAAATCGAAGCCGCCACCGGCGGTCGGATCGTCGCCGTGACCGGCGACGTGTCGACCGCCGAAGGCTGCCAGGCCGCCTGGGACGCCGCCATCGCCGGGCTGGGTCAGATCGACGTGCTGGTCAACAACGCGGGCTCGTCCCACCGCGCGCCATTCGTCGAGGTGACCGACGAGGAATGGCAGGCCGATATCGACCTCAAGCTGTTCGCCGCGATCCGCCTGTGCCGCCTGGCGTTTCCGGGCATGACCGAGCGCAAGTGGGGCCGCATCATCAACGTGCTGAATTCGGGCGCCAAGGCGCCGCCGCCGTCGGGCGCGCCGACCGCCGTGACCCGTGCCGCCGGCATGGCCCTGACCAAGGTTCTGGCCGGCGAGGGCGCGCCCCACAACGTGCTGGTCAACTCCCTGCACGTCGGCAAGATCGAAAGCGATCAATGGGTGCGCCGCGCGGCGCAGCAGGGCAACGACATCGAGGCGTTCTACGCCGAACAGGGAAAGGCCCTGCCGATGGGCCGCCTGGGCAAGGCGGAGGAATTCGCCGCCGCCGCCTGTTTTCTGGCGTCGGATGCCGGGTCCTACATCTGCGGTGCGGCGATCAACGTGGACGGTGGCCTGTCGCCGGTGGTTTAGGCCGCCGCGTCGATCAATCGCCCATGACGGGATGTTCTGCTTTCAGACTCGACGGTCTGTAGGCAGCGCGCCCGTGATGGCCTAAACTCAGACGGGCCGGGGTTGGGAAGATCAGAGGAGGCCGCTGTATATGCCCGCAGACGCCGAACACATGCTCGTCCGCTACATTATCGACAGCGACGATGGATCGCGCGAGGTGTTTAATCTGGATATCTCCCTGCCCGAAGTCGCCCTGAAGCAGCCCCAAGGCGCGGACCTGCCCGACTGGGCGCGCCTGGAGTACCACCAATGCCGGCATTGCCCGCTGACCAAGCAGACCCACCCTCATTGCCCGGTCGCGGCGCTTTTGGTCGATTACGGCCAGCGGGTCGGGCGCATGGTGTCCTACGCCCAGGTCGATCTGACCATCGAACAGGGGACGACGACGACCACGGCCAAGGTCTCGGCCCAGGAGGCGCTGCGCTCGGTGCTCGGCCTGGTCATGGCGACCAGCGGCTGTCCGCACATGTCGTTCTTCCGGCCACTCGCGCGCTATCACGTGCCGTTGGCGGACATGGAGTTGACGATCCTGCGCGCCATGTCGTTCTACCTGGTCGGCCAGTACTTCGACGGCAAGGAAAAGCCCGATTGGGACACCAGCTTCGACGGCCTGATCAAGATTTACGAGAACGCGCAGGAGGTCAACAAAGGCATGGCGGATCGCTTGCGCAATGCCCAAGTGTTTACGGAACTCAATTGGCTGGCGGCGTTGGACACCTTCGCCGGGATGATGCCGCTGACCATCCAGCGCTCGCTTTTGAAGGCCAAGGCCTATTTCCTGAACTAACCCCCTCCACGGACCTAAAGCAGACGAGACCAGCATGAGCCCAGACAGCACCCACACCGAACAAACCCTGCCCGCCGGCGCCCAATCGGACGGCCGCGTGGCGGTGGAAGACCTGCCGGCACCCTATGACGGCCCGCGCCCGCAGGACGCCCTTCCCGAACTGTTCATTCAGGACGGCTATGCCAATGACGACCCGCGCCTGTGGGTGCCGCTGGCGCCGGGCCGCTGGTCGCGGCCCTTGTGCCTGAACGTGTCCAACGGCTACTGGGTGCACCTGACCAAGGTGGTCGGCGGCGGCCTGCTGTCGCGCCACCGTCATCCGGCCCCCGTGCACGGCTTCGTCATCAAGGGCCGCTGGCGCTATCTGGAACGGGACTGGATCGCCGAGGCGGGGTCGTACCTGTACGAGCCGCCGGGCGACATCCACACCCTGGTGGTGGAACCGGACTGCGACGAGATGATTACTTTGTTCCACAACTCGGGCGCCCTGATCTATTGCGACGCGGACGGCAACACGACCGGGACCACGGATGTGTTCGACCGCGTCGATGCCTGCCGCAAGCATTTCATCGAGGTCGGCCTGGGCGCCGACTATGTGGAGCGGTTCATCCGTTAATTGACAAGTTCAATTAAAAATTTTTATTTTTATTATTCTTTGTCTTTCAATGAAAGAACCTGAAGGCGACGAACGTAGTTCCTGCGTTCAAGTCTCTTCTTGGATTTGTCTGATATGTTTTGTTTATCTGCTTTGGTTTTTCCAAATAAACCGGCTGATAAATCAGAGGCGATCGTTTGTATTTTCTTAGCTGTTTCTTTTTGGTAATCACCCAAAAGATAGACCTCCGTCACTTTCCTTAAGAAGCTTTCGAGCAGGTATGGGTGCTGCGAAAACAAATCACCAGCTACTTTTAAGCTCTCGACCCAGCCGGGGAGCTTGAGGTCACAAATCAGTGCATGTCTAAAGAAAGATACAATTTTAGGTTCGCTAACATCTTCAAATGACGGTTCTTTTAATTGTTTTGATAATTTTTCAGTCCCTAGGTGCCACATAATAAGCTTGGACATTGAATTTGGAAGTTCGATAGAAATAATTCGTGCTATCTTTGCTTCAGAAAACTCTCGTGGCATATTTACGAGATATCTTACGCCATTTACATACATTTCCCGTGATTTGGCAAGGCTAGGAATTAAGTAGATTGAATGGGCGGTCAGCTGTGACCATCCGTGAAGAATTTGAACCAAGTGCCTGCGTTTCGCAGTATCACCAATTAGCTCTAAATTTTTCAGCACGCTTGAATAGAGCATCAAGGCGAAGAGCCATTTTTGACCCTCATTGGTGAAGTTCGGACGGATAATATCCCCGCCGTTCTTCGCATCTTTAGGTAGCTCGGTACTGAGAACCTCATCCCTTTCTTCTTCAGTCATTGGTGGCGCTGCGATCTGGCGTTCAAAGCTAGAAGCGATGTCATCCAGGTCAATTGAGTCGTTGGCAGGTGGGGTAAAGTTTTCGATTAGATTTACATCAGGTTGCCATTCTATCTTCTTGGCCATTTCATTCGAAAGTTGAGAGAATCGCTCAGATATCATTTCCAACAAATTAGCGTCTCGCCTTTCAAGACCAGCGTAATACTGTATTTCATTGATAAAACTTAAATACCTGCTTTCATCGAGAACCCATTCTCTGAAAACCGGATTATCTTTCATCTGCGAAGCGATAAAATATTCGGTAAAAGCGCCATATCTGAAGCTTACATATTCCTCCGAGTCTTTATATAAAACTCTCGCCGTTAAAAACAATTCCACAAAGTCATCAGCATTAGCTTCAAATCCCACATCATCAAGGAACCCCTGTATTTTTTTGTTAATTTCTCCATATTGAATTTTGTATAGATCGTTTCTCGCCATAAATTCCGCTAAATGGGATAGCAGGAAAATTTTTGTTTTAAAGTCGTATGTTGCGCGCAGGGCTTCGGCGGGCGAGCGTTTTTCAAGTACGTGCTCAACGAACATTTCGATTAAATTGGCACGGTTTACTGGCTGAAAATTTTTCTGACTTTGATAAATCGACAATAGTATTGTGCTATTTACGGCTGTTGGGGATATTTGCATACTCCGAAGCTCGTCTGATATCCGTTTTATTGTTTCCTCATGCCGCCCGAGTTTTTCAGAAACATCCCATTTTTTTACAATATCTCGAATGTTGTTTCTGGATAGAGGTTGAATAAAGACATGTTCGAAGCTCAACATGGTTTCTGTGTCGGCTTCCCAGTGTTCACCCAATGCTGACGCAATTTCTTGAGTTAAATTGGTTGTGGTGCTTAAAATAAATCTATTATGAGGATATTCCAAAATAAAGTCGGCTAAAATTTTTAATTTATCTTTAGATTCAAATTCAAAATCGTCCACAATTATTAAAGCTAATCCTTCTTCAGAAATACTTTTTACTGTTATTCCGTCCAATTCGCATATAAGAGAGCGGCTTATCGCCCGAATAACAGGACTTTCTCCTGCTCTTAGGTCTTTGAAGTCAATGATAAAGGGTATTATCGGATCTTCTTCTGAGGTGTTAATTTTCTCAAGCATAGATATAGTTATTTGCTGTAATAATGTGGTTTTTCCAGATTCTTGCCTTCCATGTAAGATCAAGTTTTTATTTGATTCTATTATTTGATCAAAGGTAACGGGGCTCCCGTCATTAGAAATGGGGGCGTCATCTTCATCGTGCCCTGATTGGTCGTCTCTAATGCACATTGGGGGCGCTACAAAGATGTCGCCGACTGGCTTATCTGCCATTCCTTCATCGTAAAGACGCCTTACAGCAGGGAGAAGGGTTCTTGAGGCGCATTCGCGCAACTTAGATTTGTCAATCCGCCGGTCTGCTTTGTACCAAAACTGTTTCGCATCATTCGATGGGTAAAAGACACCATTCTCAACTTTGTCTATTGCAGAATCGAATTTTTTTCGATCATCAAAATATGAGCGAAGGTTTACGGCGACTTGCTTGTCGGCTAATGCCAGACGGATCAGTGCGTAACCGTTATATCTATCCCTTGAGGTGTAAAGCGCTCCACACTGGTTAGTTAGGAGAGTTCCGGTTCTGGCTGAAATTTGAGTCGGTCGAGGGTCATGCATGTGCCCGTACAAATGAAGCAGTAGGTTACCGTCGGCATTCGTTAGGCAATTGAGAAAATCGTTTTCACAATGTTCTGACAGCCAGTTGGTTGGGTGGTGCGAAACGTAAATGCGGATTGTTTCTGGTCTGCATTCCCTGCTGGCTTCTTCAAGTGCTGCTTCTGGAAACAAGAGTGCTCGTTCGTCTCGTCCTGACTCGGTAAGGCCTGTTCCTGTCATCCAAGCAGTGTTTAGAGTAACAACGTCGATGGGGACATTTTCTAGGTGTTCAACTTTTGCTAAACAATTTTCATAGGCTGCTGGTTTGTTTGTTAGGTATTTTTGAAGTTCAAAATAAGAAGAAAAAGAATTTTCTACGTATTCAGAAATTTTTCCTTGTAGATATAATTCATTCGTCGAGTTCCTGTCGCCCATGGTTTCCGAGAAAGACCTTCGAAGGTGTATGTTTTTAGAAATATAGCTTCGATGTGCATCGTGATTTCCGGGGCACAAAATGATTCTAGATTCCGAACATCCTGTAATCTTTGAAATTGGATCTATCACTTTGTCATAAAATATTAGGTGTGAGTCGTGCTGGTCAGCGGCGTAAACCAAATCCCCAGAAAAAATCACTAAGTCCGGGCGAAGTCGGCCGGAACATAGTCTCTTTAGGTCTTCTTCTAGTGCCTTAAGCACAACAGACTGATTGTAATCAGAAATGACATCGCGGCTCAGGTGGATGTCGCTGAGGTGTAGGATATTGAAATGCTCAGGCATCGTGGTTTTCCCATATAAAATTTAGCTTATGGTGTTTCGAGACCACGCCCAACCCACCTGAACCAGCTCGTTTACTGTACAGCTTGGTGCGACTTAGTAGAATAGTAAACGCAGTGAGGTTATTAAACGTTGTGTTCTTTTGACCGTAAAACCACCAACGCATCCACGGCGACCGGGCGGTCGCCCGCGACGATCACCGGGTTGACGTCGATCTCGGCGATTTCCGGATGGGCCAGGGCGGCCGCCCCCACGCCAATGATGGCGCGGGCCAGGGCCGGGCGGTCGACGGCCGCCATGCCCCGGTAGGGGCCGAGCAGCGCCGTGGCGCGGATATCGTCCATCATCGCGAGCGCGTCGCGCGTGCTGACCGGGGCCAGGCGCAGGACCGTGTCGTTCAAGGCTTCGGCGAAGATGCCGCCGAGCCCGAAGGTGACGCAGGGCCCGTACTGGGCGTCCCGCGCCATGCCGATCAGGAATTCCCGCTTGCCCACCGCCATTTCCTGGATCAGCAGATTGCCGCCCGGCGGCAACTTGGCCATCAGCCGCGCCGCCGCTGCCTGGACCGCGTCCACATCGGTCAGGCCGATTTCGACCAATCCGGCCTCCGTCTTATGGGCGAGGTCCGGCGCATTGCCCTTGAGCGCCACGGGAAAGCCGATTTCGGCGGCGGCCCGGGCCGCCGTGTCCGCATCGACGGCAAGGCGTTCCGCCGTCACCGGCACGCCGTAAGCGGCCAGAACCTGCTTTGACTGATGCTCCGACAGGGTGCGGGCCCCATGAGCGCGGGCCTGTTTGATGATCTCGGCCGGGGTCATTGGCTGTCCTCCCGGGTATCCAGAAAGCGCCGGTAATCGAGCAAGGCCCGCATGGCGCGCACGGCGCCCCGGGCCGAGAAATAGATCGGCACCTGGTTGCGCTTGATCTGGGGGATCGCCTGGGCGGCCAGGGATTGCGCGCCGGTCCAGGCGACGATCACGGGCTTGTCGGTCGCCCGCGCGGCCTCGGTGAAGATGTCGCAATAGAAGCTGGCGCGGGGTTCAGCCACCATGGTGACCAGCAGGAACAGGCCGTCGATCGTGTCCTGTTCCAGCACCGTGCGGATGGTGTCCTGGTATCCGGTGGGAGAGCTTCTGATCTGCTGTGTCACGTCGATGGGATTGCGCAGCGCGCCGAACGGCGGGATGAACTGCTTCAAGGTTTCCTGGGCGTCCCGGGACAGTTCCGGCACGTCGAGGCCGAAGCGATGGCATTCATCGGCGCAGATGCCGCAGATGCCGCCCGACGGCCCGATCAGGCCCATACGGGGCCCCCTCGGCAGCTTGTCCAGCAGGCGGGAGAAGGTGATCGCCGTCGGCAGCAGGTCGGCCGCGTCGTCCACGCGGACCATGCCATACTTCTTGCACACGGCGTCGAACACGGCGTCGGAGCCGACCATGGCCCCGGTATGAGAGGCGGCGGCGGCGGCGGAGACCTCGGACAGGCCGATCTTGTAGACGACCACGGGCTTGCCCGCCCGGGCGGCCTTGGCGCAGGCGCGGGTGAATTTGTCCGGATCGCGGATGCCTTCGATGAACAGGGCGATGACGCGGGTGTCCGCATCGTCGGCGAGATAATCCAGATAGTCCGCGACCTGCAGGTCGGCCTCGTTGCCGACGGAAATCCAGTGGCTGAAGCCGCCCTGTTCCTCGGTCCCGGCGCCGAGCATGGAGCCGCCGACGGCCCCCGATTGGGTCAGAAAGGCGATGTCGCCCTTGTTGAAGCTTGGCATGGCGCAGACCATGGAGGTGCAGCAGACCATGTCGTTGACGATGGAGATCATGCCGTTGGTGTTGGGCCCGCAGAACCGAACGCCGCCCGCCTTGGCGGCGGCGGTCAATTCGGCCTCCAGTTCCGGTTCGCCTGCTTCGGCGAAACCGGACGCGAGCATGATCGCCGTCTTCACGCCCTTGGCGCCGCAGTCCTTCATCACGGCGATGCTGGCCTTGGCCGGCACGGCGATGAGGGCGAGGTCGATGTCGTCCGGGATGTCTTTCACGCTGGCATAGCAGGCGAGGCCCCGGATCTCCGTTTCCTTCGGATTAACGGGATAGATCTTGCCCGGGTAGCCGTGAGCGAGCAGATGGTTGAGCGCCACCGTGCCCAGCTTGTCGCTGCCGGTCTCGGTCTTTTGTTGGGACGCGCCGACGATGGCGACGGAGCGCGCCCGGATCATGGCGTCGAGCATGCGGGTTATTCCTTGTCGCCGCCCTTGGTCTTGGACTTGGCTTCCAACATCTCGGCCATGGCGTTCACGGCTTCCTCGTGCTCGGGCGTGTTGTGGGCGAGCGCCTGGAACGCCGCCGACATTTCCAACAGGGTGTCGAGCCGCGCGTGATGGCTTTCCCGCAGCAGCCGCTTGGTCAGGCGCAGCGCATGGCCCGGGTTGCAGGCGATGCGGTCGGCCAGTTCGTTGGCGGCGGTCATCAGCTCGTCCGCCGCGACGACCTTGGACACCAGCCCGCAGCCGAGGGCTTCCTGCGCGTCGATGGTGTCGCCGGTGAAGGCCATTTCATAGGCCTTCGAGAACCCGACGGCGCGCGGCAGGAAATAGGCCCCGCCGTCGCCCGGGATGATGCCCAGCTTGACGAAGCTTTCCGCGAACTTGGCGTGCTCCGATGCGATGCGGATGTCGCACATGGTCGCCAGGTCGCAGCCGGCCCCGATGGCGGCGCCGTTGACGGCGGCGATGGTCGGCACCTCGATGTTGTAGAACGCCTTGGGGATGCGCTGGATGCCCTTCAGGTAGTTGCTGCGGATCTCGGCGGGGATGCCCTGGGACAGGCCGGTCCTGTTTCGCATAGCGAAAATATTCCCACCGGCGCTGAAGGCCTTCCCCGCACCCGTCAGGATCACGACCTTGACGCTGGGGTCGTTGTTGACCCGCTCGCAGGCGTCGACGAAATCCTGGGACTGGATTTTTCCCGACAGAGAATTGCGCTTTTCCGGGTTGTTCATGGTCAAAGTGACCACGTTGTCCCGCTGTTCATAGAGAAGGAAGTGTTCCATTTTTTCGACCCGGCTGTTTCCTTATGGTCTTGTTGTAAACCATCCTGTGGCGTTATAAAACGATTGTATACAATCTGAACCAAGAAAATTAGGATTTAAGTCTTGGAGGACATCCGTTTCACGCCGGGCCTTCTGCCGCCCGAGGCCGAGGCCCTTCGCGCCGAGGTCCGCGCCTTCATCGCCGATTATCTTAAGGGCTATTCCGGCGTCAAGCGCGCCAAATCCTGGTCCGGCGCCGATCCCGAGTTTTCCAAGGCGATGGGGGCGAAGGGCTGGATCGGCATGACCTGGCCGAAGGAATACGGCGGCGGCGGGCGCAGTTTCCTGGAGCGCTACGTGGTGTTGGAGGAAATGCTGGCCGCGGGTGCGCCCGTCTCGGCCCATTGGGTGGCCGACCGGCAGAGCGGCCCCTTGCTACTGAAGTTCGGGACCGAGGACCAGCGCCGCAAATACATCCCCGCCATCACCCGGGGCGAAAGCTATTTCTGCATCGGCATGAGCGAGCCCAATTCGGGCTCCGACCTTGCTTCCATCCGCACGCGGGCGGAAAAGACCGCCGACGGCTGGCGCATCAACGGCCAGAAGATCTGGACCTCCAAGGCGCATACGGCCCATCACATGATCGCCCTGGTGCGCACCCAGCCCCAGGATCCCAAGGACCGCCACGCCGGCCTGTCGCAGTTCCTCATCGACATGAAGAACACGAAGGGCATCACCATTCGCCCGATCCGCAACATGGCGGGCGAACAGATGTTCAACGAAGTGTTCTTCGAGGACGCCGAGGTGCCCGCCGACGCCCTGGTCGGCACCGACGGCGGCGGCTGGGGCCAGGTGACGACGGAACTGGCGTTCGAACGCAGCGGGCCGGAACGTTATCTCTCCAGCTATCAATTGCTGTTCGAACTGGTGCGCGAAATCGGCGCCGACGCCGGCCCGGCGGAAGCCGCCGGCATCGGGCGGCTGGCGGCGCATCTCTCGACCCTGCGCCAGATGTCGATCTCCATCGCCACCATGCTGGAAAGCGGCGAGACGCCCAATCTGGCGGCGGCCATCGTCAAGGAACTGGGCGTCGCCTACGAACAGGACATGCCGGGCAGGGCCCACGACATCGCGGGCATATCGCCCCGCGTGGGGGCGGGCGGCTTCGACCAGGTCATGGCCTACATGACCATGGCGGCGCGGTCGTTCTCGTTGCGCGGCGGCACGCGGGAAATCATGCGCGGCATCATCGCGCGCGGGTTGGGGTTGCGCTGATGACCGGAACAAGCGAAATGGCCAACATCCTGGCGGAAACCGCCGGGCGCCTGTTGCAGGATCATGTGACCCGGGACGTTCTCGGCGCGGCCGAGGACGGCGCATGGCCGCAAGACCTGTGGCAGGTGTTGGAAGACAACGGCCTGACCCAGCCACTGGCACCGGAAGACCGGGGCGGCATGGGGGCAAGCTTCGCCGACGCCTTCGTCATCGCCTTCGCCGCCGGACGCCGGCGCGCGCCCGTACCCCTGGTGGAAACCATGGCGGCGGGCTGGCTGCTGGGCCGGGCCGGGATCGACGTGCCGCCGGGACCCTTGGCCCTGATCGACGGCGGCGCGGACTTGGACTTCTCGGGCGGCGCCCTGTCCGGCATTGCCCCGGGCGCGCCCTGGGCGGCCCAAGCCGGGCATCTGGTCGCCGAGGTGGGCGGCACGGTGCTGCTGATCCCCGCCGACGCGGCAACGATCATCCCTGACCGCAACATGGCGGGGGAGCCGCGCGATACCGTCACCTTCGACAAGGTCAAGCCCTCGGTCACGGGTGCCCTGGACCTGACCGCGAGTGTTCCCGTCGCGCGAACCCTGGGGGCGCTCATGCGCGCGGCCCAGATGGCGGGCGCCATGGAAGGCGCGATCTCTCTGGCCGTGCAGCACGCGGGCGACCGCGAACAGTTCGGTCGGCCCATCGCCAAGTTCCAGGCGATCCAGCAGATGCTGGCCCGTGCCGCCGCCCGCGCCGCCCAGGCGCGGAGCGCGGCCGAAACCGCCTTTCTCGCCCTCGACCGGGCGGACGGCGACCTGACGGATGCGGAATGGGACGTGGCCGCCGCCAAGGTGGTGGCCGGGGAGGCGGCGGAAATCGTCTATGACGCGGCCCATCAGACCCACGGCGCCATCGGCTTCACCTATGAGCACGAACTGCATTTCACCACGCGCCGCCTCTGGGCCTGGCGGGGCGAGTTCGGGGCGGAAACCTTCTGGGCCCAGGACATCGGACGGCGCGTGCTGGCGCGCGGCGCCGACAACCTGTGGCCGGACCTGACGGCGCGGCAGCGCGGATAACGCTCAGAGAACGGCCGTCGCCGCCGTCTCCAGGAACGTATCCACGTCGTCTTCCGGCGTGTTGAAGGCGGTGACCAGACGGGTTTTGCGCCGTCCCTGGTCATCCGCCCCCCGGTCGTAGAACAGGAAGCCCCGGGCCTTCAGTGCATCGGCCATGACGGCGGGCAGGCGGGGGAACACCTGGTTGCCGTCGACGGAGCCGACGATCTCCACGCCCAGGGCCGTGAGCCCGTCGGCCAGCTTCTTCGCCATGGCATTCGAGTGGCGCGCGTTCTTGAGCCACAGGCCGTCGGCCAGATAGGCCTCCATCTGCGCCGTCATCAGGCGCATCTTGGACAGCACGTGACCGGCGCGTTTCTGGCGGTAGAGGAATTCATCGCCCAAGGCCGGATTGAACACCACCACGGCCTCCAGCGCCAGAGCCCCGTTCTTGGTGCCGCCGAAGCTGAGGACGTCGACCCCGGCCTTCCAGCTCATGTCGGCGGGCGAACAGTTCAGCCCGGCCAAGGCATTGGCGAAGCGTGCGCCGTCCATGTGCAGGGCGAGGCCGTGCTTGCGGCAGACGCCGCCGATGGCGGCAACCTCGGCGACCCGGTAGGCCGTGCCCTTTTCCGTCAGCTGGGTGACGCTGACGGCGCGGACCTGGGAATAATGCTCGTCGCCCCGGCCTTCCAGGGTCGCGGCCTCGACCGCGTCCGGCGCGATCTTGCCGTCGGCACCCGGCAGGCCGATCAGCCGGGCACCACCCGAATACATCACCGGGCCGTTGCCTTCGTGGTCGAAGATATGCGCCGTCTCATGGCACACCAGCGCCCCCCAGGACGGCGTGATCGAGGCCACGGCCAAGCCGTTGGCCGCCGTGCCCGTGGGCACGAAGAACACCTTGGCGTCGGTCTCGAACACTTCGCAGACACGCGCCCGCGCGGCTTCCGTGCCGTCGTCATGGCCGTAGGGCATGGTGCGCCCGTCGTTGGCGCGCACGATGGCGGCCATGATGTCCGGATGGGCGCCCGCCGTGTTGTCGGATGCGAAGTTCATGGACGGGGGCTCCTTGGGGTTGGGATTAATCGGCGACGAGGTTGAGGTCGATGGCGTGGAAGGCCGAGCGGTCCGGCGCGACGCCATGGGCGCGGGCGTCGACGGCTCGGCCGTCCTCGACCGCGACGATGACCCAGATCAGGTCCGTCTCATAGGCCATTTTCAAATCCGTGGTGCTCGGCAAGGCCGGGCCGCCGGGATGGGAATGGTAATGGCCGACGATGCGCTCCGCCGTGCCGTCCAATGCCCGCATCAGGTCGAAGCGTACCTGGGGATCGATCTCGAAACTGTCTTCGGCCCGGGTTTCCGTGACGTTGGCGGACGGCACCATGCGGGTCACCAGGGTCTCGCCCGCCGCGCCGTCCCGGCCCGCCAGAAGGCCGCAGCATTCATGGGGGAACGCGGCCTCGGCGGCCTCGGTGATTCGCTCCAACAGAGTTTGGGGGATGGTCAGCACGGGGGCGGTCCTCCACCGCTCAGGGCTTGATGCGGCCCGTGACGCGGCCCGTCGCCGGATCGACGATCAGCACCTGGCCGCACACGCCCGCGGGCTGGGTCAACACGTAGATCTGCCCGCCCAATTGCGTGACGTTTTTGATCTCGCAGCCCGTCGGCAGGTTCAGTTCGATATCGCCGGACAGGGGCACGGGCGGGGCCAGATGGGCCGGCGGCGGGGTGCCGGCGGCCACGGCGGCGGGCTTGGCGTCGCCGAACAGGCGCCAGGTCGGGTCCTGGCTGGTCTTGAAGAAGCCATAGACCAACAGCCCCAGGCCGAGCGCGATCAGAACGCCCAGGCCGATCACCAGTGTTTTCAATGCCGCATGCATGGAGGCTTAAGTGCAACGCGGGGCGGGGGCTGTCAAGCATGGTCGACGCCCGCGCTTGACACCTCACGGCCCCCGGCGTTTCCTCGCCGGACCATGAGCGAGACCCATACCCTGAAAATCCCCGCCGCGCAGGCGGGCGAGCGCCTGGACAAGGCCCTGACGGCGCTGCTGCCGGACCTGTCGCGCGCGCGCATTCAGGCCTTGCTGGCCGAGGGCCATGTGGCGGACGGCGCGGGCGCGCCCGTGACCGAGGCCAAGCGCAAGGTGCGCGCCGGCGAGGGCTATACGGTCACCATCCCGCCGCCCGTGCCGGCGACCCCGGAAAGCCAGGCGATCCCGCTCGACGTCGTCTACGAGGACGATTCCCTGATCGTCATCGACAAGCCTCAGGGTCTGGTCGTTCATCCGGCGGCGGGGAACGCCGACGGCACCCTGGTCAACGCGCTGCTGGCCCATTGCAAGGGGTCGCTGTCGGGTATCGGCGGGGTCGAGCGGCCGGGCATCGTGCATCGCCTCGACAAGGATACCTCGGGCCTGATGGTCGCGGCCAAGACCGACATCGCGCACCGGGGGCTCGCCAAGCAGTTCGAGGACCATTCCATCGACCGCGCCTACCGGGCCCTGGTGTGGGGCGTGCCGCGCCCGCCAGCGGGCGAGATCACCGGCGCCATCGGCCGTGATCCCCGGAATCGCAAGAAAATGGCCGTGCGCCCGGACGCGTCCGGCAAGTGGGCCAAGACGTCCTACACGGTGCTGGAACGGTTCGGCGACCGGGCCGCGCTGGTCGAATGCCGGCTCGCCACCGGGCGCACGCATCAGATCAGGGTGCATATGGCGTCGATCGGCCACCCGGTAATCGGCGATCCCCTTTACGGCGGCCGGCGGGCGCGGATTTCCGGCCTGCCGCCCGAATTGAAAACCCCACTATCCAACTGTAAAAACCAAGCCCTTCACGCGTGTATTCTGGGGTTTACCCATCCGGTGACCGGGGAGAGGCTCAACTTTTCATCAAATAAATATAATTATATCAATAATATACTGGACATTCTGCGGTCGATCTAAAATTTTCTGTACCTGACTAAATCCCTCGGCTAATATCCGACCAAATTGGTATGAATTAACGCAGTGCATCATCACCCTCCGTTCTGGCCGTCAGGTAGACGGCGGGTCAGCTGCGTTCGGATATAAGGGAAACCGCACCATGGGATACATGGCCCCTGAAAAGGACTTGAGTTTTGCCCCGGAAGACAATCTGTCGCGTTATCTCTATCGCATCCGGGATTTCCCCATGCTGGAGCCGGAGGAAGAGGTCGCCCTCGCCCGGCGCTGGCAGGAACACGCGGACGAAGAGGCCGCTCAGCGCCTGGTGACCAGCCACCTGCGTCTGGTCGCCAAGATCGCCATGGGCTATCGCGGCTACGGCCTGCCCGTGGGCGAGCTGATCTCGGAAGGCAACGTCGGCATGATGCAGGCGGTCAAGCGCTTCGATCCGGAACGCGGATTCCGCCTGGCGACCTACGCCATGTGGTGGATCCGCGCGGCGATCCAGGAATACATCCTGCGCTCGTGGTCGCTGGTCAAGATGGGCACGACGGCGGCGCAGAAGAAGCTGTTCTTCAACCTGCGCCGGATGAAGGCCCAGATGTCGGCCATTGACGAGGGGGATCTGCACCCCGAACAGGTGGCCGAGATCGGCCGCAAGCTGGGCGTATCCGACGTCGAGGTCGTCAACATGAACCGGCGTCTGGCCGGCGGCGACCAGTCGCTCAACGCGCCTTTGCGTCAGGATGCGGACGGTGAATGGCAGGACTGGCTGGTCGAGGATTCGGAAGATCAGGAATCCCGTCTGGGTGAGGATCAGGAACTTTCGGAACGGCGCGGCATGCTCAGCGCGGCGTTGAAGTCGCTTAGCGAGCGGGAACGCCACATCATCGAGGAACGCCGTCTGAAGGACACGCCGGCAACCTTGCAGGACCTGTCGGCGGAATACGGGATTTCCCGTGAACGCATCCGCCAGATTGAGGTCCGGGCCTTCGAAAAGCTGCAAAAGTCGGTCAAGAACGCGGTCATCGAACGCCACATCTCCCATTAAGGGGTGGGCGGCGGCGGTATGTGGGCAACCGGGGCTAGCGCGCCGTGCCCATGGAGGCGTCGCCGTCCGTCTCTTCCTTCGCCTCGATGGCTTCCATCGCCGCCATGGCTGCCTGCACGCCGCCGCCGGGGCCGTTGCTGGCGGCGGGGCCGCCCGACCGTGGTGCGGGCTTGGCGGGGCCGCTGCCGGGGGCACGGACGCCCAGGGTGACCTCGTCGCCCCATTCATCGACGATGCGGCGCTGGTTGGCGCGCAGGGCCGACAGGCGCCGTTCCGTCAGCACCGTCATGAACGACGTGATGACCGGCGGGATCACCGTATAGACCATCCAGCCGGCCATGGCCGCGCCGTACATGACGGCAAGGGCGAACACGTCCGTGACGATGTCGAGCGCACCCGTGATGTTGTGGTTCCCCGACCACAAATCCATCAGGTAGGGAAACATGCCGGCGAAGTTCAGGCCGCCGATGCAAAAAAATCCGTATTTCTGATCCGTGCGGTCGGTGATCCAGGATGCCATCGCCGGCAACATGGCGACCCCGACGACGATGATGGTCGGAAAGGCGACGGCGATCATCGTCACCGAGATCAGCAGGAAATACAGCCAGAACTTGCCGCGCCGGCGGGGCGGCGGCGGTGGGGCCATGGCGCGGCGCATCGGGGGGCGGCCCATGGTCAGAACACCTTGATCATGAACAGGATCATCACGATGCACATGGTCACCAGGATGGAGCCCATGGCGGCGGCCTGTTGGCCCGTGCGCTCGGCCTTGGTCAACTGTTCCTCGCCACGGCCTTCGATATCCTGAATTTCCAGTTCGGCGGCGGCAAATTCGGCGACCGCGTCCTCGAAGCCTTCGATGTCCTCGCGCCGGCGGTCGGCGTTGTCCATCAGGTCGAACAATTCGGGCAACGACCCGCGGCGGACCAGACGGGGAATTTCCCGCTCGATCTCCTTGCGGGTGCTGCGCGAGTGATAGGCGTTGATCGCCGGGCCGAGATGCCCGCCGACCCAGCTTGCCAGGCCATAGACGGGTTCGATCCGCAGCTTCCACTGAATGAAGGCCAGCAGCGACAGCATGCCGATGGTCTGGGTATCGGGGTTTTCCGACGCCAGGGCCTTGAGATGGGGATTGATGTCTTCCTTGAAGCGCGCGGTGATGAAGGCGGCGACATGACGGTCGAGCGGCTTCGACTTCAGGTCCTGTGTGTTGGCGGCGCGGTCGAGCGCCGGCAGCAGGTGTTCGGTCTCCAGCACGTATTCCTGCAACAAAAGCGGGCTTTGGCAGGGCAGGGACGGGTTGCTTTCATATAGGCAGCGTTCGATCCCGAAGCCCGGATCCTTGTTGTTAAGCACAATCTTGAGCTGCGAGAAGTTCTTTTGATGGATCGAGGCTTCCGGCGCATAGGCCAGCTGCGATTGGAACCACAGGTCGGGAATGTCCTTGGCGATGATTTCCGCCGGGATTTGCGGATCGCCCGTGCGCAACAGGTCCATGGCGAAGGCGGCGCCGAAACCGTCGACCATGAAGGAAAAGCCCTTGAAGCGAATGGGGCCCAAGGGGTCCATGAGAATGGCGACGCGGGTCACGATCATTTCGTCCGAGCCGGCGAAGGATCCGGCCTGGGCATTGGCCACGTCGAGCACGTTCTTGATGGCGTTGGCCAGGTTGACGTCCTCGACCGAACGCCGGAGCCAGGTATCGAAGCTGTCGTGGCGGATCGCCTTGGCGGCGTCGGGCACGTGCTTGCTGAAGGCGTCGGCCAACTGCCGCACGCTCTGGTACGGGCGGCCCATGAAGGTCAGGGGGGTCTGTCCGCGTTTGCCCGCGCGTTTCTGCTGCGGCGACATCTTGCGGCCCGACAGCCACAGGTCGATTTCCTCGGGCCCCCAGCGTTGCTGGGGGTCGTCGCCGAGCATGCCGCGCAGCGGCTCCAGCAGGGACAGGGGCAGGTTCTCATTGCCGGTGATCGCCGCGTAGGATCCCAGTTCCAGCTTCTCCGCCAGAATCTTTTCCGACCCTTCGGACGCTCCCGGTTCCTTGTCCAGAATAAGGCCGACGATGGCGACGGCGAAGGCATAGGCGTCGTCGCGGGAATTGCCGACACCGCGTCCGGCCGGGGGCGCCATGGCGCGTTCCGCCGGCTCGTACACCGCCGGCTGATCGTAGCCCGGCGGCGACGAATAGCATTCGCCGAAGGCAATTTGTTGCCGCCCGGCATCCATGAAGAACAGGTTGTCGCGGCGAATCGCCCGATGGGCGACGCCGATCGACGCCATTTCCTGCAACGCGCCGGCCAGCGGCTCGATGACCTTGCGCGGCAGGTCGTATTCGGAAATCCGGAACGTGCCCTTCTGCAACACGCGCCCGCCAAGCGGCCGTTCCAGGATCAGGATCATGGTGCGTTGGCGGATCAGGGGCCAGAACTCGACCTCCCATTCCAGGATGCCGACCAGGGCCTTGATGCCGGAACCGCGCAGGGACGTCATGGCGCCCAGCCGCGTCGGCAGTCCCGGGTTGCAGATCAGCGCGAATACGGGGCGGTCGATGTCGCGGCGGTCCTCGGCCATGAAGGCCTTGGCGGACGGGGAATCCAGATCGGGCAGCGGCGTTTTGGGATCGACGGCGAAGCGGTCCTTGATCAGGACCGGGCGCAGGCTGGCCGCGGACGGAATGCCGTCGCCGGGCTCGGTGCCGGCGTCCATGCCTTCCGGTGGCGCGCCGTCTTCGGGCGGCGGCCCCGCGGGGTCGGCCTGTGCTGTGGCGGTTTCAGCCATCGATTGTCGTCTTCAGCCCCAACATCGCGAATGGAAAAGTCGCGCGGACACGACCATTGCCGTCCGCGTGCCTGGAATTTCCCACACTTTCACGCCCTGATGGTACCCGCCATTCCCTTGACAGACAATTAATGCCGGGAACCGGGCCGCATCGGTCGGATCGGGCCGACCGGAAGGGGGACGATCAGTCGGCGAAGGGATCGTGGACGAGAATCGTGTCCTCGCGTTCGGGGCTGGTGGACAACAGCGCCACGGGGGCTTCGATCAGTTCCTCGATGCGGCGGATGTACTTGATCGCCGTGGCCGGCAGCTCGGCCCAGGACCGCGCGCCCTGGGTGCTTTCGCCCCAGCCTTCCATTTCTTCGTAGATCGGCTCGACCCGGGCCTGCTCGATCTGCGATGCCGGCAGGTGATCCAGTTCGCGCCCGTTCAGGCGGTATCCCCGGCATACCTTCAGGACCTTCTGGCCGTCGAGAACGTCCAGCTTGGTCAGGGCGATGCCGGTGATGCCGTTGACCTTGATCGCCTGGCGGACCATCACCGCGTCGAACCAGCCGCAGCGCCGGGGCCGCCCGGTCACCGTGCCGAACTCGCGCCCGCGTTCACCCAGCGTACGGCCGACCTCGTCCTCCAGTTCCGTCGGGAACGGGCCCTGGCCGACCCGGGTCGTATAGGCCTTGGTGATGCCGAGAACGTAGTTGATCGCACTCGGCCCCTGGCCGGAGCCGACGGCGGCCTGACCGGCGACCGTGTTCGACGACGTGACGAAGGGATAGGTGCCGTGGTCGAGGTCCAGCATGGCGCCCTGGGCGCCCTCGAACAGGATGCGCTTGCCCTTGCGGCGGGCCTGGTCCAGTTCCTGCCACACGGTGGCGGCGAAGGGCAGAACCTTGGGCGCGACCTCGATCAGTTGCGCCAGCAGTTCGTCGCCGTCGACCTCGGGCATGCCGAGCCCGCGCAGCAACGCATTGTGGTGGAACAGCAGGCCGTCGACCTTGTCCTTCAGCAGGCCGTGGTCGCTCAGGTCGCCGACGCGGATGGCGCGGCGCGCGGTCTTGTCCTCGTAGGCGGGGCCGATACCGCGGCCCGTGGTGCCGATCTTGGCCTTGCCCGCGGCCTGTTCGCGGGCGAGGTCGAGATTACGGTGAAGCGGCAGGATCAAGGGGCATCCTTCGGACAGACGCAGGCTGTCCGGCGTCACTTCGACGCCCTGGTCGCGAATTTTTTCGATCTCGGACAGCAGCGCCCAGGGATCGACCACAACCCCGTTGCCGATCACGGACAGCTTGCCCTTGCGCACGATGCCCGACGGCAGCAGGGACAGCTTGTAGGTGACGCCGTCGATGACCAGCGTATGGCCGGCGTTGTGTCCGCCCTGGAAGCGCACGACCACATCGGCGCGTTCCGACAGCCAGTCGACGATCTTACCCTTGCCTTCGTCGCCCCATTGCGAGCCGACGACAACCACGTTCGCCATTTTCAGTGTCCGTTCTTGTCCGTGAAAAGGGGTGTTTGCCGGTCACGCCTCGCCGATGGGGGCGGGGCGGCCGTCGTGAAGCCAATGCGTACAGCCGAGACGCCGGGCCTCGGCCCCGGCGTCGGCGCCGTCGTCCAGGCCGGCGACGGTGATCCATCCTTCGGCGCGCAGGGCGGCCATGCGGTCCGCCGCCGTGCCCGTGGGCACGAACAGCCGGCGGCCCAGCGCCGGGCGCGGCAGGGCGCGCAGCAGGGTGTCGGTGAACAGGGTAAAGCCCGTGGCCGGTTCGCCCGCGCCGGCGGCCGTGCCGCCGTTGCCGGCCAGATAGCGCCCGCCCGAGCCCAGTTCGCCGCGCACGCCGGCGGCGTACAGGGTGAAGGTCGCCCCGGCATGGTATTCGAAGCCGCGGTGCTCCACCGGATCGATGGTCAGCGGCAGGGCCGGCGCCAGGGCGCGGACCTTGGCGACGATGGCCTTCAGCGTGTTCCATTCGGCGGCAGCGGCGGCCGGCAGATCGATCGCATCGACGGCGGCGATAGTGTCGTCGACGGGGCCGGCGGCGAGAACCAGGTGTTTCAGCATGTCGGTCAGGTCGCCGCCGATCTGCGGCGCAAGGGCGTCGAGGGCCCCCGTGTCCTTGTGGTTCAGGGCCTCGCGCAGGGTGCGTTCGGCGGTGGCGGGGACGGCGTCGCCCAGGATCGCGGTGACCAGGGTCGGGACGGCCAGATCGATGGATACATCGGCGACCCCGATATAGCCGAGCGCGTCGGCGGCCATCACGATGACCTCGGCGTCGGCGGCGGGGGCGGCGCTGCCGATCAATTCCGCGCCGATCTGCGCGAACTGGCGTTCCGGGCGGATCTGGTCGCCGCGCACGCGCAGGACCTGGCCCGCATAGCACAGGCGAAGCGGCCGGGGCGCGGATTTCAGGCGGCTTGCGGCGATGCGCGCGATCTGCGGGGTGATGTCGGCGCGCAGCCCCATCATGCGCTGCGAGACGGGATCCATCAGGCGGAACACCTGGCGGCCCATGGCCGCACCCGTGCCGGACAGCAGCGAATCCTCGAATTCCATCAAGGGCGGCTTCACGCGCTGATAGCCGTGCGCCTGACAAACGTCGATCAGACGTTCGGTCACCGACGCCTCGAACCCCGCGTCAGGGGGCAGAAGGTCGGACAGGCCGGCGGGCAGCAGCCCGGGATTGGAGGTGTCTTCCATCTGAGAGGCCGGGTTCAAGCGTTAAGACTGGCCGGCCGCCAATCAGCCGTCCACGGCCCCGTTTCCTAAACGGTTTGACCCGCCTGGGCAAGCGCCGTCGCGGTCGCGCGGCGGCGGCGGCGCCTGGACGGGGCCGTGCCGGTTACGCGCAGGGGGCTTGCAATGGCTAGTTGGGAAGGGGAAAGACTTCGTTTTTCACGGTCTTGCCCAGGCTTTCGATCAGAGGCACGACCATGGCGCCGATCAGGGTTTCGTTGGTCGCGGCCCCCAGGTTTCCGGTCGCCCAGCCCTGCCAGTACCGTTCGATGCGGCCCGCTTCCGCCGGGCCGTCGATGGTCACCTTCAGGCGGTATTTGGTCGGCGTGACGATCTTGGTCCCGCCCTGGCCTTCGTTGAGGATGCCGCCGGTCTTGGAATCGAACACGTTGAACCGGGCCTCGGACCCTTCGGTGCCGGAACTGGTGCCCTTGGTTCCCTGGACGTCCAGGAAATAGCGTTTGTCGGTAAAGGTGAAGGCGCCCAGTTCGTCCAGCACCTCGAAGGTCAGGACGAGTTCCGCCTTGGGGTCGAGCCGGTAGCCGCGGGCCTTGAGCTCCCGCGCGAACTGGTGGCTCAGTTCCAGTGATTCGTCCGAATCGTCAAGCGCCCGCACCGCCAGAACCTTGCCGCTTGGCATGGGTTTCGATGAAATGGCGTTCAACTGGCCGTCGGCGGCACGAAGCGGGCCGGCGAAGGCGACCGTCAGTACCAGGGCAAAAAGGGCGATCAAGGGTCTTTTCATCGTCGTTTCCGTTTGCGCGCGGGCATGTCTGCCGCCCGGCTTTTCAGTCTCACCTTCGGTTGTCCGTGCAATTCCGCCGCATCGCGGGCCGTGCCGTGTTACGGGCGGCGCCGTTATGTCCACCCAGGCGGTCGACAGTCCGTTTATCGCTCGATTAGAGCATAAAAAAGTTAAAACCGATATAAGGGCAGCGGCGCCGAATGCCAAGTCGGGAAACATGCGCCGGGCCGCTCGGAGAAAGTTCGCCGGACGCCTGAACAGGGGTTTGCGGCGGGAAACAATACAATTTCATTTCCTTTGGAGTTGCGCGCGGTTCTTGCATAAGATCGCATTAATAAATTTGCTCTTGTTTTAGGCGAAGGGGGTTCGCGTGACGGATGGCAATGCGCGGTCATTGGCGCAGATACATCTGCTGGAGGATTTGAGCGCGGCCGAGATCGGGCGGCTGGAGCAGGCTTGTTCGTGGAAGACCTACGCCGCGCAAGAACAGATCATCGACCGCCAAAGCGATACGCAGGACGTCTATTTCGTCGTCTCCGGTGCCGCCCGTGTCGTCATCTATTCCCTGTCGGGCCGTGAAATCACCCTGGACGATGTCAACGCGGGCGGCCATTTCGGCGACCTTGCGGCGATTGACGGGGAGCCGCGCTCGGCCAGCGTCATGGCGCTCCGGGACACGGTCATCGCGTCCCTGTCGCAGGAACGCTTCCTGCAATTGCTGTCGGAACATTTCACGGTCACGTTGCGCCTCATGCGGGCGTTGACGCGCATTGTGCGGACTTCGACGGACCGCATCATGGATCTCAGCACCCTGGCCGCCAACAACCGGGTGCAGGCCGATCTTCTGCGCCTCGCGCGCAACAATATGGTCGGTGAAAACCGCGCCGAACTGAAACCCATCCCTGTGCACGGCGATATCGCAAGCCGCGTGTCGACGACCCGTGAAACGGTTGCCCGCGTGCTCTCGGACCTGTCGCGTCAGGGCATGGTCGAACGCCAGAAGGACCGGCTGGTCATCGACGATGTCGATCGCCTGGAGGACATGGTCGAAGAGGTTCGCGGCGAGTGATCTTCGAATGATCCAGGCCCCCACCGTCGTTTGACTTGCCAGGGCGTTTCGGACACTATCTGGGCTAAGCGTGATGGTGACTTCAGCTCCGGCCGGATGCCCTTGATCGGGCCCGGGTCGTGGTGCCGGGCAAGGCACTGCCGGCGGCCCCGAAATTGATCGAAAGAACGAAATATGGCGAAAACGATTTTGATTGTTGAGGACAACGATCTCAACATGAAGTTGTTCAACGACCTGCTCCAGGCCAATGGTTACAACACCATTCAGACCATGGACGGCCGCGACGCCATTCAATTGGCCCAGGAACACCGCCCGGACCTGATTCTCATGGATATTCAGCTTCCCGAGATTTCCGGCCTGGAAGTCACCAAGATGCTGAAGGCCGATGATTCCCTGAAGGAAATTCCGGTCATCGCCGTCACCGCCTTCGCGATGAAGGGTGACGAGGAAAAGATCAGGGAAGGCGGGTGTGAAGGCTACATCGCGAAGCCGATTTCCGTTCCCACGTTCCTGGAAACCGTCGCGAAATTCCTAGGCTGACCGCCGCGGGCGGGACAGAGCATGTCGGCACGAATCCTCATCGTCGATGATCTTGCCGCCAGCGTGAAGGTTCTGGCCGCCAAGCTCACCAGTGAATATTACGACGTCCTGACCGCGCATGACGGGCCCACGGCGTTGGAAACGGTGGCCCGGGAAATGCCCGATCTGGTGCTGCTCGACGTCATGATGCCCGGCATGGACGGGTTCGAGGTCTGTCGCCGGATCAAGAAAACGGCGCGCACGGCGCATATCCCCGTGGTCATGGTGACGGCGCTTAACGACATGCGCGACCGCGTCAACGGCCTACAGGCCGGGGCCGACGATTTCCTGACCAAGCCGCTCAACGACATCATGCTGTTCGCCCGGGTGCGCTCGCTGGTGCGCATGAAGCGGACCTTCGATCAATGGTCCCTGCACCAGCAGACATCGCGCGACCTGGGCTTTGACGTCGACCCGGACATGACGGATGTCCACGGCCGCGCCGCGCGGGTGATCGTGGTCGATTCCAGCGAAATCCAGAGCGCCAACATCCGCGGTGTCCTGGAACGGGATGGCCATGCGGTGACCGCGCTGAATTCCTATGCCGATGCCGCCCCGAAAATTGCCGTCGACCTGCCGGACGTGGTCGTCGTGTCTATGGACTTCGAAGGGGACGAGCCTTTGCGGCTGGCCTCGCGTCTACGCTCGCAGGAGCCGACGCGCCAGGTGCCGATTCTCCTGATCGGCGACGCCGAAGACGAAAGCAACCTGATCAAGGGCCTGGAACTGGGGGTCAACGACTGCGTGGTGCGCCCGGTTGACGAGCAGGAAATCGTCGCCCGCGTGCGCACCCAGGTACGGCGCAAGCGCTATCAGGAGATGTTACAGGCGAATTTCCAGCAGCACCTGTCGATGGCGCTGACCGACGGCCTGACGGGGCTGCACAACCGGCGTTATCTGGAATCGCACCTGGACGGCATCGTCAAGCGCGCCGGCGACGGCGGCCACGGGCTGTCCCTGGTGCTGATCGATCTTGACCATTTCAAACGCGTCAACGACACCTATGGCCATGCCGCCGGCGACGAGGTGCTGCGGGTGATCGCCAAGCGCCTGTTGCGCAACGTGCGCGGGTTCGACACGGCGGCCCGCTTCGGCGGCGAGGAATTCGTCGTCGCCATGCCCGACACCCCGATCGACATCGCCTTCGCGGTCGCCGACCGTATCCGCGCCAAGATCGCGGAAGAACCGATCCCGCTGCCCGACGGAACGCAACTGTCCGTGACGATGAGCGCCGGGGTCGCGGAATCGGTGGAACCGGGTGAAACGGCGGCCGAGCTGATCGAGCGCGCGGACAAGGCGCTTTACATGGCCAAGCATGACGGTCGGGACCGGGTCGTGCGCGCGGATCTGCTGGTCAGAAACACAGGCGAAACCGCCGTCGATTAGATCGGGCGGCGGCGGATCGGTTACGGATTGTGTGAAAGGGGCCGTCCCGTCAAGGACGGCCGGCCTGGGGCAGGAAGGTGGATCGAGGGGCGCCGATGGCGGCCTTACTTGATCTTTTCTTCCTTGAAGGCCACGTGTTTGCGGACCACGGGGTCGTACTTGCGCATTTCGAACTTTTCCGTCGAATTGCGCGGATTTTTCTTCGTCACATAGAAGAATCCCGTGTCAGCCGTGCTGACCATTTTCACAAGAATTGTGGCCGGTTTTGCCATGGTGCGAAGTTCCGCTTTGGTTTTCTGTCAGGTCGAAGGCGCGAAACATACAGGGCCGGACGCGCAAGTCAAGGGGCACGGCGAAACCGGCGCGTTGCGGCCTATTCCAGAGCCGCCGCATCGGCCCGGGCGGTCGTCGAGGTATAGGTCAGGGCGCGGGCATAAAGGGTGCGGTCTTCGATGATTCGCCGCGCCAGATCACGGTCCTTGGTGTCGTCATGGCGTTCCGGCGGGCAGGTGTCGCGCAACCGCGTGCGTTCCTCCTCGCCCAGCGGCCCGCCGCGCCGCCAGTGCGCCAGGATATCGGCCTGATAGTGCTCTTCGCCGATGCCGGCCAGGATCGGATCCTTGGCCTTGGCGTCCGCGGGAATTTCCGCCAATGAAGACGTGCACACAATAGGGTGCACGCCCAGACCGTGCAGGGTGTAGCCCGTCGGCGTGATCAGCTTCGACCAAGTGATGGTCAGTTCGCCGTCGTTGGGCAGGCGGATGACCGTCTGCACGCTGCCCTTGCCGTAGGACGAGGTGCCCACGACCACGGCGCGCCCGCGGTCCTGCAGGGCGGCGGCGGTGATTTCCGCCGCCGATGCCGACTTGCCGTCGATCAGGATGACCAGGGGCAGGCCGTTCAGGATGTCGTCGCCATCGGCGTTGTAGTGATGGACGCTGTCCGGATGGCGGCCGCGCGTGGTGATGATGTGGCCCTGGGTCAGGAACAGGTTGGCCAATTTGACCGATTGCCGCAGCAGCCCGCCCGGGTTGCCGCGCAGGTCCATGACCATGCCCTTGAGCGGCGCCTTGGCTTCGGCCTTGGCGGTAAGGATTGCCTTCTTCACGGAGGCGGCGGTCTTTTGATTGAAGCTCTCGACCGCGGCGTAGATGATCCCGTCCTTCACCGTGTGGCTGACCGTGACCGGCACGATATGCGCGCGGACCAGGTCGAGAGACCAGCCGTCCGGTCGTCCCGGGCGGGTCAGGCGCAGGCGCACGGCGGTGTCGATGGGGCCGCGCAGCAGCTTCACGATCTTGCGCGCCGACAGGCCCTTGAGTGCCACTCCGTCGGCCGACACGATGACGTCGCCGACCTTCAGATCGGCCTCCGCCGCCGGCGTGCCGGGGGTGATGCGATAGACCTCGGTGATGTCGCCGCGCTGCCGGAAGCGTACGCCGATGCCGCCGAACCCGTCGCGCCGGGCACGGTTGCGCTGGGCCTCCTCGCGCCCGGAATAGCGGGAATAGATGTCCAGTTCGGTGAGCATGCCGTCGAACACGGCTTCGTAGATTTTTTCCGGGCTGGCGCGGCGCATTTCCTCGGACCAGGCGCGCGCGGCCTGGGAGGCCCGCGCCGTCAGCATGGCCCAGCCGTAGGCGTCGTCGCCCTTGGGCAGGGCTTCGCGGACGATCTCGCGGCCGTTGTCGGTCAGGCGGACCTCGTTCTTGGCGGTGTCGATGGCGATGGCGAGGGCCGGATCGATGGCGCCCAGGCCGCGCAACCCCTCCATGCCGATCTCGCGCACCGGCAGGGCTTCCAGGTATTTTTCGGCGATGTTCTCGTATCCGGCCGCGATGACTTCGGCCGCCGCCGGCATGGAAAACCCGCTGTCCTTGCCGGCGGTGTCCCGGGGCGTTGGCGTCACCGCGCAGGCGGCGAGCAGAAGCGCCGCCGAAACGGCGACAAGGCCCGGGGTCAACCGGATTCCGGGAATGAGGGAACCCATGCGGATCATGGTTGGATTGTCGGCGATTTTCAGGCCGCCGTCATTATGAAAACTTTGTGACGTCTGGGGTCAGCCGCGTGCGGGTTTGCCGGATTTCTTGCCGCGGCCCTTCTTGGACTTGTCCTTGCCGCCGCTGCGCCCGCTTTTTTTCCGGCCGCCGCCGGTCGGCCGCGCGCCGGGAGTGAACCGCCCGCGGGCATTGCCGCCGGTTCGGCCGCCGGGACCGTCCATCAGCTCGAAGATCATGCCGCCGGTCAGCGGCCGGGCCTCGACCAGGCGGACCTCGACGGCTTCGCCCAGGACATAGGTCTTGCCGTTGGAACGCCCGCGCAGGCGGTGGTGGGCCTCGTCGTGAATGTAATAGTCGTCGGGCAGGGAGCGGATCGGGATCAGGCCGTCGGCGCCGGTGTCGCTGAGGGTGATGAACAGGCCGAAACGGGTAACGCCGTTGATGCGGCCGAGGAACGTGGCGCCGACCCGATCGGCGAGGAACTGGGTGGTGAAGCGGTCGACCGCCGCCCGTTCCGCCGCCGCCGCCCGCCGCTCCGTGAACGACAGGTGCTGGCCCATTTCGGCGAAGTCCTTGTGGCCTGTCTCCAGGGCGCCGTCGCCCATCCGGCCGCCGCGGATCAGGGCGCGGTGGACCAGCAGGTCCGAATAGCGCCGGATCGGCGAGGTGAAATGGCAGTATCGGCGCAGCGCCAGCCCGAAGTGGCCGATGTTGTCGGGCGAATATTCGGCCTGGGCCTGAGACCGCAGGACCAGTTCCTGGACCATGCGTTCGAACGGCCCGCCCTTGGCCTTGGACAGGATCTGGTTGAAGACGCCGGACTGCATGACCTGGCCCTTGGCGATCTTCAGCCCGATGGTTTCCAGGGCGTCCGACAGGCCCGCGACCTTGGTCGGGCTGGGTTGGTCGTGAATTCGGTACATGCAGGGAAGGCTTTTCTTTTCAAGGGCTTCCGCCGCCGCCACGTTGGCGGTGATCATGAATTCCTCGATCAGCCGGTGGCTGTCGAAACGTTCGCGCAGGGCGATTTCGGCGACGGTGCCGCGGTCGTTGATGATCACCTTGCGTTCGGGCAGGTCCAGGTCGAGCACGCCGCGCGCCCGGCGGTTGCGCGACAGCGCCTCGTAGGCCCCGTACAGCGGCGCGATCACGTCCTTGGCCAAGACGTCCGTCACGTCGTCGGGGCGGCCGTCCTGGGCCGCCTGGACCTGGTCATAGGTCAGGCGTGCGGCGGACCGCATCATGGCGCGTTCGAACCGATGGCGGGTCAGGTTGCCGTCGCCGTCGATCCACAGGTGGGCGGCCAAGCAGGGGCGGTCCTCCTTGGGCTTCAGCGAGCACCAGCCGTTGGACAGTTCCTCCGGCAGCATGGGCACGACGCGGTCCGGGAAATAGACGCTGTTGCCTCGGTCGTAGGCGCAGCGGTCGAGCGCGTCGCCGGGCCGCACGTACCAGGACACGTCGGCGATGGCGACCACCAGATGCCAGCCGCCGGGATGGTCCGGGTCCGGTTCGGCGAACACCGCGTCGTCGAAATCGCGGGCATCGGCGCCGTCGATGGTGACCAGCGGCAGGCCGCGCAGATCGACCCGATCGCCCAAGGGGGCGGGGCCGGCGGCCTTGGCCTGATCGAGGGCTTCGGCGGGAAACTCGCTTGGCAGTTCGTGTTCGTGGATGGAAATCAGGCTGATCGATTTGGGATCGTCCATAGCACCCAGGACGTCGGTCACCTTGGCCTTGCGCAGGCCCAAATCCTTGCCGGGCAGGGCGGCGGCGCGCACCAGGTCGCCCGGCTTGGCGCCGCCCGATTGTCCCGCCGGGACCACATAATCCTGCTTGGCGCGGCGATCGGTGCTTTCGATGCGGCCCTCGCCGCCGACCTCGCGGTAAACCCCCATGATCGCCGAGGGGGCCGACGGCAAGCGGCAGATGGTGCGGCCTTGGTAGACGCCGCGTCCGGTGCGCTCCAGGCGCGCCAGCACGCGGTCGCCGGTACCCAACGCGGCCTGGCCCTTGCGTTCGGGCGCCATGTAGATGGCCGGCGGCGGGCCGGCGGCGTCTTCATCCCAGTTTTCCGGGCGCGCCATCAGCTCGCCCTCGGCATCGATGCCGGTGATGTGCAGGACCGTGACCTCGGGCAGGGTGCCCGGCTCGGCGAACCGCTTGCTGCGCCCGCGCTGCAAGGCGCCGCCGCCTTCCAGGTCTTTCAGAATCTCGCGCAGCATGACCTTGCCCTCGGACCCCAGCTTGAAGGCGCGCGCGATCTCGCGCTTGCCGACGCGCTTGGGGCTCGACTGGATGAATTCCAGAATTTCCTCCCGCGTCGGGAAGGGCCGGGTTGATTTCGGGGGCTTGGCCACGGCGGGCGGCTCGGATCAGACGTCGCTGGCGGGCGGCGGCGTATCGCCGTCGGCCGGCGTCTTCTTCGCTGTTTTCTTCTTTGCGGCGGTCTTTTTGGCGGCGGTCTTTTTCTTCGCCGCGGCTTTCTTCTTGGGCGCGGCCTTCTTCGCGGCCGGCGCCGCTTTGCCGGATTTGGCGGCAAGCAGTTCCAGGGCCTTTTCCAGGGTCACGGAATCCTTGTCCATGTCCTTGGGCAGGGACGCCATGACCTTGCCGTGCTGGACGAAGGGCCCCCAGCGGCCGGCCTTCTGCACCACCGGCTTGCCGTCGGTCGGATGCTTGCCCAGTTCCTTGGGCGGATCCTTGCGCGGCTTGTCGGCGAACAGCACGACCGCACGGTTCAGGCCGACGGTCAGAACGTCGTCGTCGCCCTTCAGCGACACATAGGTGCCGCCCATCTTGAGGAACGGGCCGAAACGGCCGAGCCCGGCGGTGATCATGTCGCCGGTTTCCGGGTGCAGGCCGACCTCGCGCGGCAGGGCAAGCAGGCCCAGCGCCATTTCAAGGTCGATGGTCGCGGCGCTGACGCCCTTGGGAAGGGAGGCGCGCTTGGGCTTGGGGCCGCCTTCTTCGGCGTCGCCCAGCTGCACATAGGCGCCGTAGGGCCCCTTGCGCACGGTGATCGGCAGGCCCGTATCGGGATCGTTGCCGAGCAGGCGGGGGAAGATTTCCGCCGCCGCTTCCGCGCCCTCGCCGTTCTCGCCGTTTGGCACGGCCAGCGCCTGGGTGTGCTTGCATTCGGGGTAGTTCGAACAGCCGATGAAGGCGCCGAACTTGCCCAGTTTCAGGCCCATGCGGCCGTCGGCGCAGACCGGGCATTTGCGTGGGTCGCGGCCGTCTTCGCCCATGGGGAAGAAGTGCGGCCCGAGGAGTTCGTCCAGGGTGTCCAGGACCTCGCGCACGCGCAGTTCCTTGGTGCCGTCGACGGCCTTGGAAAAGGCTTCCCAGAAATCGCGCAGCACCTGTTTCCACTCGCGCCGGCCGCCGGAGATGTCGTCCAGCCGGTCTTCAAGTTCGGCCGTGAAGCCGTATTCCACATAGCGTTCGAAGAAGCTGGAGAGGAAGGCGGTGACCAGACGGCCGCGGTCCTCGGGCATGAAGCGGCGGCTTTCCAGCTTCACGTAATTGCGGTCCTGCAAGACCGAGATGATCGAGGCATAGGTCGACGGGCGGCCGATGCCCAGTTCCTCCAGCCGCTTGACCAGGCTGGCTTCGGTATAGCGCGGCGGCGGCTGGGTGAAGTGCTGATCGGCGTCCACTTCCTGGCGGGCCAGGTGCTGGCCCTGCCTGACGTCGGGCAGGATGCGGAGCTTGTCGTCGTCGTCGCCGTCGGCGGAAGCGTCTTCGTCCTTGCCTTCCTGATAGACCTTGAGGAAGCCGTCGAAAGCGATGACGGAGCCGGTCGCGCGCAGGGCCGAGGAGCCGTCGGCGGCGGCGATATCGACGGCGACCTGGTCAAGCACCGCGTTTTCCATCTGGCTGGCGACCGTGCGCTTCCAGATCAGGTCGTAAAGCTTGCGCTGATCTTCGTCCAGGTACTGGGCGACGTCCTCGGGACGGCGGGACACGTCCGTCGGGCGGACCGCCTCGTGGGCTTCCTGCGCGTTCTTGGCCTTGGTCTTATAAATACGCGGCTCGCCCGGCAGATAGGGCGCGCCATAAGACCCCTTGATCAGGTCACGGCAGGCGTTGACGGCCTCGTTGGCCATGGTCACGCCGTCGGTTCGCATATAGGTGATCAGGCCGACCGTCTCGCCGCCGATGTTGACGCCTTCGTACAGGCGCTGCGCGACCTGCATGGTCCGCTTGGCGCCGAAGTACAGCTTGCGCGCGGCTTCCTGCTGCAAGGTCGAGGTGGTGAACGGCGGCGCCGGGTTGCGCCGGGACTGCTTGCGCTGAACGTCGGCGACGGAAAAGGTGCCGGATTCGACGGTCTGCTTGGCGCGCTCGGCCTCGGCCTGCGATCCCAGGTCCATCTTGCCTAGCTTCTGCCCGTTCAGATGGGTCACCTGCGCCGCGATCTTGTGTCCGCCCTCGGCGGCGAAGGTCGCCTTGATGGACCAGAATTCCTGGCGCCGGAAGATTTCGATCTCGGCCTCGCGTTCGCAGATCAGGCGCAGGGCCACGGACTGCACGCGGCCGGCCGACCGCGATCCCGGCAGCTTGCGCCACAGCACCGGCGACAGGGTGAAGCCGACGAGATAGTCGAGCGCGCGGCGCGCCAGATAGGCGTCGACCAGTTCACGGTCCAGTTCGCGCGGATGATCGAACGCCGCCTTGACCGCGTCCTTGGTGATTTCGTTGAACACGACGCGTTTCACATCGACGTCTTTGAGAGCGTCATTCTTGTTCAGGACTTCGCGGACGTGCCAGGAAATGGCCTCGCCCTCGCGGTCGGGGTCGGTCGCCAGATACAGTTTATCGGCGCCCTTGACGGCATCGGCGATCGCCTTGATGTGCTTTTCCGACCGGGCATCGATTTCCCAGTCCATTTCGAAGTCGGCGTCCGGGCGCACCGAGCCGTCCTTCGACGGAAGGTCGCGGATGTGGCCGTAGCTGGCCAGCACCGTGTAACCGGGGCCCAGGTACTTGTTGATCGTTTTCGCCTTGGCCGGGCTTTCAACGACGACGACGTCGGTCATGCAGGACTTGCCTTTTCTCGGCCGGCCTTCGGGGCCGCTGCCCGGGCCGGCTAGTGGTCCATGAGCAGCGATACTTTGCTGCCGGGGTGCCTCTCTAACCGTCCTGCCAGTTCAAGTTCAAGCAAAACCGTTGACACCACGGCCAGGGAGAATTGGCAAACGCGGAGCAGTTCGTCAACAGTCGTCGGTGTCGGACCCAAGGCGGCGATGATCTCGTCGCGTGCCGAAACGGTCGTCTCAACGTCCGTCAGATCATTCTTAATATTTTGATTATAAACAATAATATCAGATTTGTCCGGGGCGCGTACATCGGCCATAACGGCGAATACGTCATCCGCGCTTTCCGTCAGGGTTGCCCCCTCGCGAATCAAATGATTGGTCCCGCGGGCCCTTGGGTCCATCGCCGCGCCCGGCACGGCGAACACGTCGCGCCCTTGTTCAAGGGCCATGCGGGCGGTGATCAGGGATCCGGATCGGGGGCTCGCCTCGACCACCACGACGCCGCGGGCCATGCCGGAGATGATCCGGTTGCGGCGGGGAAAGTGGCGGGCCTGGGGCTGGGTGCCGGGCGCGATTTCCGACAACAGGACGCCCGTTTCGGCGATGCGGTCGTAGAGATTCTTGTTCTCGGCCGGGTAGACGACATCGATCCCGCCGCCCAGTACCGCCGCCGTGCCGGTCGGAAGCGCCCCTTCGTGGGCGGCGGCGTCGATCCCGCGGGCCAGGCCCGAGGCGACCATCAGTCCGCCGGCGCCCAGATCGGCGGCCAGTTTCTTCGCGAAGCGGCGGCCGTTGACGGAAGCATTACGCGCACCGACGACGCCGATGGTTTTCTTGCCGAGAAGGTCGAGCCGGCCCCGCGCGTAGACCACCGGCGGCGGGTCGTGGATATGGGCGAGAAGTGGTGGGTAGGCGGGTTCGCCCCAGGCAATGGGCGTCGCCCCGATGCGCTGCGCCTCTTCCAGTTCGCGCGATGCCGCCGCGGCCGTGGCGATGCGGATGGTGCCGGCGCGCCCGCCCCGGCGGGCAAGGCCGGGCAGGGCGTCGAGGGCCCGCGTCGCCGTGCCGAAACGTTCCAGCAGGCGGAAGAAGGTGCCCGGCCCGACGTTGGTTGAGCGGATCAGGCGCAGCCAGGCGACGCGTTCATCGTCGGGAAGCGTGCGTTGGCGGTGATGGGCCAATCTGTCGGGCATGTCTGGGCTCTCCCAGGGGGCTGTCTGCGAAAGACTACCCGAGGAGAGTTATCTGTAAAAGGGAAAGTAAGGCGTTCATGCGCCCGTTTTGGTTGTGCGGCCCAAAATCCAGGCAGGCACCAATGCCGTCGAGAAGACGATGGCCGAGACGATGAAGGCATCCTGGAATCCGAGGGTCGTCGCCTGGGCGTGAATGACCTTGGACAGGAAGTTGAGCGCGCCCGCCGTCTGCTGGGCGTCGGGCAGGCCGCTTTCGCCGAGCACGCGGCCGACCTTTTCGATGAATTCCCGGCTGAGCGGGTTACCCGACGTCTGGGTCGCCGCCATGGCGTCGGCGTGGAAGGCCGTGCGCTGTTCGGTAATGACGACGAACACCAGGGTGCCGAAGGCGCCGCCCAATTGGCGCACGAAGTTGTAGGTCGCGGCGCCGGCGTTGATCTTGTGTTCTGGCACGGCGCGGATCGCCGCCGCCCCCATGGCGGGCATGACCAGGCCGATCGCGAGACGCGACAGCATGGTGAACAGCACCATGACGACGAAGGCCGTGTTGACGTCGGACTTGGAGATGAAGAACGCGGCGACGACGAAAAGCAGCACGCCCGCGGTAATCGGATAGCGGGGCGAGACATGGTCGTTCAAACGCCCGGCCAAGGGGGTGATCAGGAACAGGAATATCCCCGCCGGAACCAGAACCATGCCCGCCGCCGTGGCGGTGAAGCCCTGAACCTGCTGGGTGAACACGGGGATGGCGTAGTTGGTGGCGAAATTGCCCGCCCCGAACAGGAAGGCGATGACCATGGCCGAGGCGAAGGACGGGTCTTTGAACAGGCCGACATCCAGCATCGGGTTTTTCGAGTGCATCTGGTGCCACAGGAAGACGGCCCCGGCCGCCGTGCCGCCGACGAGAAGAACCAGGACCTCGTTGGAGTGCCAGCCCCAGCGCTGGCCGTTGGCCAGGCCGCTCATGACGCTGAAGCAGGCGGTGACGACCAGCACCAGGCCGGTCCAGTCAAAGGGTGGCTTGGGGCCTTTCTTCCGCTCCTGGGGCATGAAGCTGAGGCCCAGCAGAAAGGCGATGAAGGCGAGCGGCAGGGGCACGATGAAGATGTGCCGCCAGGTCAGGGCGTCCAGGATGGCGCCGCCGACCACGGGCCCGAAGCTGGGGGCCAAGGTCACGCCGACCGAATACATGCTGACGGCGAACCCCCGACGTTCGAGGGGAAACACGGAAATGATGGTCGACAGCACCAGGGGCTGCACGACGCCGGCGGAAATTCCCTGCATGACCCGCCCGACGATCAGGGTATCCATATTGGGCGCTACGGTGCAGACGAAGCCGCCTGCGGTGAACAGCACCAGGGTCATGGCGTAGGCGTTGCGCTGCCCCAGGTGGGCGACGACCCACACACTCATGAGCTGGCTTGCCACCATGGTCGTGATGAAGACCGTGGACGCCCATTGCGCGATGGTCTGGTCGATCCCGTAGGCCCCCATGATGGACGGCACGGCGACGTTGACGACCGTCGCCGACAGAATCATCGACACCGCGCCCAACAGGCCCGACAGGGTGACCGACCAGCGGCGGAATTCGCTGATGGAATGGGGGTCGATGGGGGCGGCGGCGACTTTACTGGTCAACGTCGATCTTGATTTCGACCATCATCCCGGGGCGCAGCAGGCGGTCCTGCTGGTCAATGGCGATGCGCACCGGCAGACGCTGGGTGATCTTGGTGAAGTTGCCGCTGGGGTTCGGGCTGGGCAGAAGCGCGAATTCCGCGGTGGTGGCGTTGCCGATAACCTGGACCTTGCCCGTGAATTCGCGGTCTGGATAGGCGTCGACGGAAACCTGGACGACGTCACCGACCTTGGTCTTGCGGATGTCCGTTTCCTTGATGTTGGCGTCGATCCAGATCACGTCTGGGTCGTGGATCAAGGCCAGGCGCTGGCCGGGGGTGACGTATTCGCCGACTTCGACGAAGGTCTTGTCGACGACGCCGCTGATGGCGCTGCGGATCGTGCGGTCGGACAGGTCCAGGCGCTGTTCGTCCAGTTTTGCCTGCAATTCCTGTTCGCGGTGAAGGTACACGGCGACGGCGCTGTCCAGAACGTGCAGGCGTTCGCGCTCGGCCTCGACCTCGGCCAACTTGGCTTCGGCCGAATGCAGATCGGCGACGGCGATGCGGTGTTCGCGTTCGATCTTCTTCAGTTCGGTCTCCGCCTGATCCAGTTGGCGGCGGGACACGACGCGGGTCTGAAACAGGGATTTGGAGCGTTCGTGTTCGCGCTTGGCGAGTTCGAGTTGCGGGTCCAGGGATGACACGGTGACCTGGGCGCCGACCAGGCGTGCCTGCTCCGACTTCAACTTGGCCGCGGTTTCCTTGTCGACCAGGCGTTTCTCCGCCAGGGTGCGCTCCTTTTCCGCGCGCAGGCTGGCGATCTGGGCTTCCAGTTCGCGGGCTTTCAGCGCCGATTCACGGGAATCGATGGTCAGCAGAACGGTGTTCGGCTTGACGTCGTCGCCTTCGGTGACGCTGATCGAGGTGACCCAGCCGGCAACGCGGGACGATACGGTAATCAGGTCGCCGCCGATGCGGGCGTCGACTTCATGGATGTTGGTGACGCGGTCGTGAATTTCCAGGCCGCCGAACAGGGTGCCCAGCACACCGATGACGAGCGCGATCGCAAAGCGGCGCTTGCGCGCCTTCAGGCGCGCGGCTTCTTCTGCGAAATCTGTGGTGGATGACGCATTGGCGTCCGACCTCGGATCGATATCCGTGGTGTCCGGCATGGATGTTTCCTCTTGCTCCTCGACGACGGCGTTTAATTTAACAGGTATTGTATACAATTGGGAAGTAGGCCATTCGCCATGGACCGCCGCCCGGCGCGGGTTGAGGCGGCGCGGCGGCACGCGGACCTATGCCGCAGTGCAGAAATTCGGACGCTCTTCGGGCAAGCTTGTATATATTCGATGCAGGCACTCATCGGGCGGCGCGATGCGGACGCAATACATCACCACCCTCGTCAGAATGGCAATTCTCGCAGCCGCCTGCGCATTGGGTGGTTTTTTGGCGGAACAGTACGCCCTGCGGGCGGCGGCGACGGAAGCGCGCCTGGAAACGGCCGAAGAACTGGGCAAGCTTCGCGTGCGTTTGGAAAGTTCCCTGAACGCGGACGTCCAACTGATCCAGGGCCTGATCAGCTATGTCAAGGCGCGGCCGGACCTCGGTCAAAAGGAATTCGCCACCGTCGCCGCCGACCTCATGGAATCGGCGGGCGGCTGGGTCCGCAACATGGCCTTGGCGAAGGACCTGATCATCAGCCACATCTATCCGATTGAAGGCAATGAAAGGGCGCTCGGCCTGGATTATCGAACGGCCCCTGAGCAATGGCGCGAGGTCCAGCGGGCCATCAAGGAAAACACCGTGGTGATCGCCGGCCCGCTCAACCTCGTGCAGGGTGGCGCCGGCATCATCGCCCGCTTCCCCGTGTTCATTTATCCGGAAGGTTGGCTGCCCGCCAAATTGTGGGGTGTTGTCTCCACGGTCATTGATTTCGACGCTTTCGTGCAGGACGTCGGGTTGCCGGACTATCAGGCGCGCTACCGTCTGGCCCTGATCGGGCGCGACGGGTTCGGCCGTGGCGGCGAGGTGTTCTGGGGCGATCCGTCGGTCACGGACGGCGATCCCGTGTATCTGGACGTCAACCTGGTTTCCGGCACCTGGGTCATCGCCGGCGAGCCGGCGGGCGGATGGCCGACGCGATCGGGCATGTTGTGGCTCAACGTCGTGGGCGCGGTGGCGCTGTTCCTGCTCGGCGCCGCCGTCATCTATGCCAATCTGCGCCTGGACCTGGAGACGGCGCGGTCGACGGAACTGTTGAAACGGACGCGCCAGGAAGCCGAGGCGGCGAAGGATGCCGCCCAGCAGGCAAACCGCGCGAAGTCGGAATTCCTGGCCGCCATGAGCCACGAACTGCGCACGCCGCTTAATGCGATCCTCGGTTTTTCCGACATTCTGTTCAATCAGTACTTCGGCCCGCCCGGTGCGGGCAAATACCGCGAATACGCCAACGACATTCATTCCAGCGCCAAACACCTGTTGGATCTGGTCAATGACGTCCTGGATATTTCCGCGATCGAGGCCGGCAGGACCGTGCTGGAGATCGGCATTATCGAGGTCCGTGGCCTGATCGCCGAATGCGTTCATACCGTGCGTGAGCGGGCCGGTGAAAAAGGCGTCATGCTGCGCGAGGCCGTGCCCGACGGTCTGCCGCGGTTGAAGGCCGATCGCCGGGCAATCAAGCAGGTGTTGTTGAATCTGTTGTCCAACGCGGTCAAGTTCACCCCGGACGGTGGCAGCGTGACGGTGACGGCCGCGGTTGCGGATGGCTTCCTTGTCATTACGGTCGCCGATACCGGCGTCGGGATCGAGCCGGAACGCCTGTCCCAGATCATGAGCCCTTTCACGAGTAAAGCGGCCAATCCCTATACCTCGGACAGGGGGTGGGGACTTGGCCTGGCCATTTCAAAGTCGTTGATCGACATGCACGCCGGTGAAATCGCCATTCACAGCAGGGTCGGGCATGGCACGACGGTCACGGTCCGCCTGCATTTGGACAGTTCGGCAATCGGCCGGGGCGGGCAGGTGGACGGGGCCGGGTTTAGCTGGGATCGTGAAAATTGAATTATACTTAAATAAAAAATAAGTTATTATTATCATAATAAATGTATATTAAATTTCATAGTTATTAATTGTATTAATATATTTAAGTATTACTGATAAAAACAAATTAAAATAATATTTATTGAAAACTAATTTATATTAAATTATATTGTTAAATTATGCGGAATGTTGGTGTTTTTTCGGCGCAATCGACCGCTCGTCATTGCCGAATTGTGCTCGCCGCCAGCATGCCGGCAGCAAACGCCGTATTTCAATCAATATACAGGAGCGATGCATGACACTGCCGAAATCGACAAGCCCCTTTCTGTTGGGCGCGGGGGTCGGGGCATTCGTCCTTGCCGTTCTGGCCTTCAGCAACGATTGGGTGGTTAGCGCGAGCGCCAGTCACGACGAGGTGCAGGATGCCTGGATCAACGCCCAGGCTTCCGTTTGTGCGGCCCGCGCCGCCAATCATGTGAAGAAAATGGCGGAGGCGCCGGATCTGCAGGGCTATCAGTCGGATGCCCGCGCGGCGCGCGCAGGCCTTGCGAAAGACTTCGCCACGACCCTGCCGGGCGAGAGTGAGCCGGAATCCAGCGTGATTACAGCCTGCTCACAGATGTTGAACAAGGACCTCTAATGCCCGAGCGGGCGCGGCGCTAAGCGCCGGGCGGGGTGTCCGCCGGTTTGGATTTTTGGCCGATCTTGCTTTCCTGGCCTGTGATCAGCCGGTGGATGTTCGCCCGGTGGCGGATCACCGCCAGGACAGCCAGGCCGCCCGCCATCCAGGCCATGGGCATGCCGTCGATCCAATAGGCATAGGCCGGGGCCGCGACCAGGGCGCCCAAGGCGGCCAGGGACGAATAGCGGAAGACTCCGGCGACCAGCAGCCAGGTCGCGCAGGCGGCCAGCCCGACCATGAAATTGACGGCCAGCAGCACGCCGAGCGTGGTCGCCACGCCTTTGCCGCCCTTGAAACGCAGCCAGACCGGGAAATTGTGCCCGATGACGCCGGCGAACCCGGCGATCATGCCGGCCTCGGCACCCCATAGATGGGCCGCCGCGAGCGCCGCCGCCGCCCCCTTGCCGCAATCGCAGATCAGCGTGGCGAACGCCAGGCCCTTGCGTCCGGTGCGCAGCACGTTGGTCGCCCCGATATTGCCCGAGCCCATGGTTCGGATGTCGCCCAGGCCCGCCATGCGCGTGAACACTAGGCCGAAGGGCACCGATCCCAACAGATAGCCGCCGAGGGCGGCCAGGGCGAATGCGAGGTTGCTGTCCAGTCCGCCGGCCATGGGCTCAGGCCCCGTGGGTGTGGACGGTGCGGCCGTCGATCACGGTACGCAGAACCATGCCCTGCACGGGCCGCCCATCGAACGGCGAATTCTTTGATTTGGAGAGCAGCACGTCGGAGGAAACCTTCCAGCTGCGGTCGGGATCGAACAGGATCAGATCGGCGGGGGCGCCCGGCTTCAGGCGGCCGGCATCCATCGCCATGAGCGCCGCGGGTGCCCGGGTCACCAGATCGAGCGCCCTGAGCAAGGACAGATGTCCATTGTGGTAAAGTTCCAGCGTCATCGGCAGCAGGGTTTGCAGGCCGACGCCGCCCGATGCCGCTTGGGCGAAGGGCAGGCGCTTTGATTCCTCGTCCTGCGGCGTGTGGTCGGACGCGACGCAGTCGATCACCCCGTCGCTGATCGCCCGCACGATGGCCTGACGGTCGTCCTCGTCACGCAACGGCGGGGTCAGTTTGGCGAAGGTGCGGTAATCGCCGATGGCGTGTTCGTTGAGCGCGAAATAGGGCGGCGCCGTGTCGCAAGTAATGGCCAGCCCCCGGTCCTTGGCGCGGCGGATGACTTCGACGCTTTCCGCCGTCGATACGTTGACGAAATGCAGGCGTCCGCCGGTCATCTCGACCAGGCGGATGTCGCGTTCGATGATGATGATCTCGGCCTCGCGCGGTATGCCGGACAGGCCCAGGCGGGTCGAATTCTCGCCCAGGTTCATGACACCGCCCTCGGCAAGCGATGGATCCTCCGGCTGATGACAGATCACCAGATCGAAGGTCGCGGCATAGGCGAGTGCCTGACGCAGAACCAGGGGGTCGGCGATCGTCCGGACGCCGTCGGTGAAGGCAAGGGCGCCGGAATCCCGTAACAATTTCAGCTCGGCGATCTCCTTGCCGGCCAACTGCTTGGTCACGGCGCCATAGGGGTAGACTTTGGTCAGCCCCAATTGGCGGGCCCGGCGGGCGACGAATTCGACCACCGACATGTCGTCGATGCAGGGATTGGTATCCGGCAGGCACAGCAGCGAGGTGACCCCGCCGGCCGTCGCCGCGCGCCCGGCGGTGGCCAGGGTTTCCTTCTGTTCTTCGCCCGGCTCGCCCAGATGGGCCCGGATATCGACCAGCCCCGGCGCCAGGCAGGCCCCATGGCAGTCGATGATCTTGGCGTCTTCGGGGCGGCCCGCGTCGAACAGCCCCGGCCCGGCGGCGGCGATCTTTTCGCCGTCGGTCAGCACGCCGCCCGGCCCGTCCCAGCCTTCGGCCGGGTCCAGGATGCGTGCGTTGACATAGGCCACGCGGCCCAGGGGTTCGTCGAGTTTTACCGCCATGTCTTGGGCTCGGGTTCCGTCACAAGTTGGTTTCGGCGAGGGGTTCCAGGTTGTGGGCCAGAATCTCCAGCGCCGCCATGCGCACGGCAACGCCCATTTCGACCTGTTCGCGAATGACCGAACGATAGAAGTCGTCGGCCACTTCCGAATCGATCTCGACCCCCCGGTTCATGGGGCCCGGATGCATGATCAGCGCGTCGGGCTTGGCATGGGCCAACATCTCGTAATCAAGCCCGAAATAGGTGAAATACTCCCGCACCGAAGGGAAATAGTTGGATTTCATGCGCTCCTGCTGAAGGCGCAGCATCATCACGATGTCGCAATCCTTCAGGCCCTCGGCCATGTCGTGGAAGACCTCGACGCCCAGGCGTTCGGCGGCATAGGGGATAAGCGTCTTGGGCGCGATCAGGCGCACGCGCGCCCCCATGGTCGTCAGCAGGTGAATGTTCGAACGCGCGACCCGGGAATGCAGGATGTCGCCGCAGATGGCGACCTGGAGCCCGGCCAGGCGACCGAGCCTGCGGCGGATGGTCAGCGCATCGAGAAGGGCCTGCGTGGGATGTTCATGGCTGCCGTCGCCGGCGTTGATAACGGCGCAGTTGACCTTTTCCGACAGCAGTTTGACCGCGCCGGAATCGGCGTGCCGCACGACCAGAACGTCCGGGTGCATGGCGTTCAGCGTCATCGCCGTGTCGACCAGGGTTTCGCCTTTTTTGATGGAGGAGCCCGAGATCGACATATTAATGACGTCGCCGCCCAGCCGCTTGCCCGCCAGCTCGAACGACGTCCGGGTTCGGGTCGAGGCTTCGAAGAACAGGTTGATGACCGTGCGTCCGCGCAGCACCGACTTCTTCTTGTCGGATTGCCGGTTCTGTTCGACGTAGGTTTCGGAGCGGTCCAATAGGAAAGTGATTTCCGCCGGTGTCAAACCTTCGATACCAAGCAAATGGCGATGGGGGAAATCTGTCGTTGCCGTGTCGCCGGAAATCATGGGGCCGGAATATAGGCCGGTGCGTCCGGCGGGTCACGAAAAATTGCGGGCCTTGGTGGCCGGTCGCCGATGATGGCATGATATGAGACCCGTTGGGCACGGGCGGACGAATAAACACAAGGGTTTTAGTGGTGTCTTCCCGAAATACGATCACGGGCTCGGGGACGGGCGAAATCGACATGGCCGAGGTTTTGGACCGCCTGCACGACGGCGTCGCGGTTTTCGATTCGGATGACAACCTGATTTTCGCCAACGAAGTCTGCCGCGATCTGTTCCAGGAGATTGCGGAAAGCTTCACGCCGGGAACCCCCTTCGCTGCCTTGATGGAGGCCGCGGGCGACAAGAAAATGATCGCCGATGCCTTCGCCGGGCCCGGTGAGATCAATTTCGCGGACGGCCGCACCATGTTGCTGCGTGAATCGCGCATGCCGTCGGGCGGCGTGGTGCGGACCTTCACCGATCTGACAGAATATCGGTTGGCGGAACAGCAGATCGCCTATATGGCCAGTCACGACGAGGTCACGGGCCTGCCCAATCGGTCGTTGTTCATGGACCGGCTCGACGTGTCGCTGCGTCAGGCGGCGCGCGAAAAGAACCGGATCGCCGTGCTGTTCATCGATCTGGACGGCTTCAAGGCCGTCAACGACCGTCTGGGCCACGATGCGGGCGACATGATTTTGCACCAAGTCGCGGTGCGCCTGGTCGCCCGCGTCCGCGCGTCGGACACGGTGGCGCGTTATGGCGGCGACGAGTTCACGGTGATTCTCAACCAGATATCCAACGCCCAGGACGTCAGCCGGGTCGCGCAGTCCGTCGTCGAGGAACTGACCCGCCCGTTCACAGCCAAGCGGGAAACGGTGATGATCGGCGCCAGTGTCGGTATCGCCCTCTACCCCGAACATGCGGAAACCGCCGATGCCCTGATCCGCATCGCCGACAAGGCGATGTACGAGGTCAAGCACGCGGGAAAGCGGGGATATCGTCTGGCCGGTCAGGGCCGGGACTGAGCGCGCCGGGTCACCGGGCGTCCAAGGCGCCTTGTAATATATAAGCCGCCGCCAGCTTATCGACGACCTGTCCGCGCCGGGCGCGGGTCATGTCGACGTCATCGACCAGCATGCGTTCGACCGCCACGGTCGATAGCCGTTCATCCCAGAAGGCGATGGGCAGGTCGCGCTTTTCCAGCAGGTTGGCGGCGAATTGGCGGGTCGACTGGCAGCGTGGCCCCTCGGTCCCGTCCATGCTGATCGGCAGCCCGATGACCAGGCCCCGGACGTCTTCGGCGTCGATCGCGGCAAGCAGGGCCTGGGCGTCGGCTGTGAACTTGGTGCGCCGGATCGTGTCGTAGGGGGTTGCGATGGTGCGCATGACGTCCGACAGGGCCAGGCCGATTGTTTTCGACCCCAGGTCGAGCCCCATGACGCGGCCGTGCCGGTCCATGGCCGCTTTCAATTCCGTCAGCGTCATGACCGCCATGGTATTGTCCTTACGATATCCGGCGAAAATCCATCCACGTCGCTTGATAAACGCGGCGCGGGAAAAGTTAGGTGGTGCTAACTTGTTGATAGAGGTAACATATATCCCCTTCCAAGGGGCATAACTTTACTTCGGCGCGGGGGGTCCGCGGGCTGATTAGGGCGGTTCGGCGATGTATGGGGCATTGCATTTAGTCACTCCAATCCTGTGGCGCGGGATCGGCGCGCCGTCTGCCGGGCGTCGTGCCTTTTGTTTGTGCGTCGCCGGGGGGCTGGCGGTTTTCGCCGCCTTCGGGGCCGCGGCCCAGGACAAGCCGGAAAAGACCTTTCTGGGGCAAGCCGTGACGCCGCTCGCGGGTACCTATGTGGTGACCAAGGATTTGAACGTGCGTGGCGAACCCGACACCAACGGCACGAAGGTCGGCAGTTTCCGTGAAGGCGACCGTGTGAAGGTGGTCGGCAAGGCCAAGGGGAGCTGGTTGGCGGTGCGCGCGGACGGCAAGGATTTGGGCTTCGTTTACAGTCCGGTGTTGATGCCTTTGATCGATGCCGTGATCGACGAGCCGATCACGGGCAAGGCGGCGATCACCGGGGGAACCTGTGCCTATCGCGCGGTGTTCGAAGGCGAAAGCCCCATCGAGGGCCAGATGTTCAATTCCGTCGATTACCGCGCGATGCTCGAATGCCGCCGCGACGGAAAGTCCTTTGCGTTCGAGATGCCGCTGTTCGTCACCGAAGGCCCGTACAACGGCGGTGTCAAATCGATCCACCAGATCGGCATGGATGTCCTGGAACTGGCGCAAGAGTACGAGCGCGTGTTCTCGACCAATTTTCTATATGACGCGGAAAAGGGCGAAGTGCGCCTCGACACCGTCAGCGTCGACAAGTACCTGACCGCGGACAAGGCGCGGTCAATGCCGGCAAAGACCGTTTCGTCGGCGTTGGCCGCCGCCATCACCCTGGCGGTTCAATCCTGGTCGCCGGCGTTCTGGTCGGACTTCGCCAAGGCGCTGCGGGGGTCCGGCGGATAGCCGCTGCCGGCAGGCGCACATTTCTCAAGCATGTATCTCTCAATTGCGTGACCTTTTTGCATCGGTCGGACGCAAAATCGCCACCTGTCTTGCTGCCTGTCTTATCGCTTGTCAGGGGCGCTGAGGCTGTTTTGTCCGAATTTTCAGCGTTGATCGCAAATTCGAGCCTAATCGACCGATTTTTGACTCAAAAAATGCCTATTATTTATGCAATTATATTTTGATGCGTCATAAATGCGCATTCATCTGTGTTGTTTTTACCACATTCGGTCCAAAATTTTCATGTAAGTAATTGAATTGTAACAATAAAATAATTTGTACGCATCTGGCATCCAATTTGCTACCACCAAACGCAGTGGGGTGTACGCCTCGGGTAAACTGTGAAAAAGGATCAAGAAAATGGCATCTGTGGTGCGGCTTTTGAGTGCCCTCGGATTTGTGGCGGTGGTGGGTGCGTCCCTCCCGGCGCAGGCCGAAGATATGAAATTCCCCGGTACCTTCTCGGCCAACGCCGGCCTCGTGACCGAATACCGTTTCCGCGGTCTGGATCAATCGTCCCAAAAACCCGCCATTCAGGGCGGCATCGATTGGTCGATGGACACGGGCATCGCCGACACGGCCGTCTATCTCGGCACGTGGGGTTCCAACGTCGACTTCGGCGACAGCGACAAGGCCAGCGCCGAAATCGATTACTATGGTGGCATTTCCGGCTCCGCCGCGGGTATCGGCTGGGACGTCGGTTTCATCTACTACTCCTATCCGGGTGCGTCCGATAACGTGAACTACGACCTGTGGGAAGTTGCCCTGGGTCTCAGCTACGACATCATGGACGGCCTGTCGGTCGGCGGTAATTACGCCTATTCGCCGGACTTCTTCGGCGGCAGCGGCACGGGTCACTGGTTCACCGCCAACGTGTCCTACGCGGTGCCGATCAAGGTGCTTGCCGGGATCACGCTGGACGCGTCCATCGGCCGTCAGTTGATCGAAAAGAACGCCACCTTCGCGCAGCCCGACTACACCACCTGGTCGATCGGCGCGTCGCTGGGCCTCACGGAGAACGTCTCCATCGGGGTGCAGTACATCGACACCTCGATCAGCAACAGCCGTCTGGCTGACGACGTCGTCATCGGTTCGTTGACCGCGTCCTTCTAAGGACGGGTTGATCGTCTGAAATCGGCCGACGCGGGGTTTCGCCCCGCCGTCCAGGCCGGTTGAGAAAAGGCCGCAAGCCCCCCCTGTCGGATTTTTGTCCGGCAGGGGGACTTGCGTCTTTTTTTGCCTGCACGCCTTCGGGGGCGGCGCGGCGGCGCTTGCCGCCCGGGGATGTCGATGGTAATTTCCGCGCCCGCAGCCGGGCCCTCGAGATGCCCTGCACACCGACCGCCCTTTAAGTCTGGATCCGCCATGTCTCTAGATAAAAACGACGTCCGCCGGGTCGCCTTTCTGGCCCGGATCAAGGTCGACGAGGCCGACCTGGAACCCGTCGCCCAGGACCTGAACAACATCATCGGTTGGGTCGAGCAACTGGCCGAGGTCGATACGGACGGGGTCGAGCCCATGACCGGCGCCGCCGGCATGGTTATGACGCGGCGCGACGACGTGGTGACCGACGGGGGCGATCCGGAAAAGGTCTTAAGCAACGCGCCGGACCGGGTGGGCGATTTCTATACCGTGCCCAAGGTGGTCGAATAATGCCCAAACTTAACGAACTGACCATCGCCCAGGCCGCGGACGGCCTGGACAAGGGCGAATTTTCCGCCGTCGATCTGGCCGAGGCCTCGCTGGCCGCGGCCGAGGCGGCGAAGGACCTCAACGCCTTCATCACCCTGACGCCCGAGGTCGCGCGGGACCGCGCCGCGGCGTCGGACGCCCGCCGCGCCAAGGGCGGCGCCCTGGGGCCGCTCGACGGCGTGCCCGTCGCGGTCAAGGACCTGTTCTGCACCGAAGGGGTGCCGACCACGGCGGCGTCGCACATCCTGGACGGCTTCGTGCCGACCTATGAATCGACCGTCGGCCGCAACCTGATCGGCGCCGGCGCGGTGATGATCGGCAAGACCAACCTGGACGAATTCGCCATGGGTTCGTCCAACATGACCAGTTACTACGGCCCGGTGAAGAATCCGTGGTGCGGCCCGGGCGGCGAAGACCTGGTGCCCGGCGGATCGTCCGGCGGTTCGGCCACGGCGGTCGCGGCGCGCATCTGCCCGGGGGCCCTCGGCACGGACACCGGCGGCTCGATCCGCCAGCCGGCGTCGCTGTGCGGCATCGTGGGCATGAAGCCGACCTATGGGCGCTGCTCGCGCTGGGGCATCGTCGCTTTCGCCTCCTCGCTCGACCAGGCCGGCCCCTTTGCCCGCACGGTGGAGGACACGGCCATCCTGCTGGGCGCCATGGCGGGCCACGACGCGAAGGATTCGACCTCGGCCCCGCGTGACGTGCCCGATTTCCGGGCGGCGCTGACCGGCGGCGTCAAGGGCCTGAAGGTCGGGATTCCCCGCGAATACACCATGGACGGCATGCCGGCGGAAATTCAGGCGCTGTGGGACCAGGGGGCCGCGTGGCTCAAGGCCCAGGGGGCGGAGATCAAGGAGGTCTCGCTGCCTCACACCAAATATGCGCTGCCGGCCTATTACATCGTCGCCCCGGCGGAAGCGTCCAGCAACCTGGCGCGCTATGACGGCGTGCGCTACGGCCTGCGCGTCGACGGCGACACGCTTGACGACATGTACGCCAACACCCGCGGCGAGGGCTTCGGCGCGGAAGTCCGCCGCCGCGTGATGATCGGCACCTATGTGCTGTCGGCGGGCTATTACGACGCCTACTACGTGAAGGCGCAGAAGGTCCGCACCCGCATCCTGGAGGACTTCACGAAGGCGTTTGAAGACGTCGACGTGCTGCTGACCCCGACGGCGCCCAACGCGGCCTTCCCGATCGGCGCCAAGATGGACGATCCCATCGCCATGTATCTGAACGACGTGTTCACCGTGCCCGCCAACCTGGCCGGCCTGCCCGGCATCAGCGTGCCCGCGGGGTTGGACAAGGACGGCCTGCCGCTCGGCCTGCAATTGGTCGGACGGCCCTTCGACGAGGAAACGGTGCTGCGCGCGGCAAAAGCCATCGAGGATGCCGCTGTGTTCGACGCCTTGCCGAAGTTCCTGGGAGGGCAGGTCTGATGAGCTACATCATCCAGGGCGACACCGGCGACTGGGAAGTCGTCATCGGGCTCGAGGTCCATGCCCAGGTCTCGTCCCAGGCCAAGCTGTTCTCCGGCTCGCCCACGGCCTTCGGGGCCGGGCCCAATTCCCAGGTTTCGCTGATCGACGCGGCCATGCCCGGCATGCTGCCGGTCATCAACGGCTATTGTATCGAACAGGCGGTCAAGACCGGCCTGGGCCTGAACGCCAAGATCAACAAGACCAGCGTGTTCGAACGCAAAAACTACTTCTACGCCGACCTGCCCCAGGGCTATCAGATTTCCCAGTACCTGCATCCCGTGGTGGGCGAGGGCATCGTCACCGTGGACCTGGCCGACGGCACGACCCGCGACATCGGGATCGAGCGCCTGCACATGGAACAGGACGCCGGCAAGTCCATGCATGATCAGGACCCCAAGCGCTCGTTCATCGACCTCAACCGGGCGGGCGTCTGCCTGATGGAGATCGTGACCAAGCCGGACATCCGCTCGCCGGAAGAGGCGGGGGCTTTCGTGCGCAAGCTGCGCTCCATCCTGCGCTATCTGGGCACCTGCGACGGCAACATGGAGCAAGGCTCCATGCGCGCCGACGTCAACGTGTCCGTGCGCAAGGTGGGTGAGGAAGGGTATCGCACCCGGGCCGAGATCAAGAACGTGAACAGCGTGCGCTTCATCATGCAGGCCATCGAGATCGAGGCCGAACGCCAGGTCGACATCCATGAAAGCGGCGGCGAGATCGTCCAGGAAACCCGCCTGATGGACCCGGTGAAGGGCGAAACCCGCCCCATGCGGGCCAAGGAATTCGCCCACGATTACCGCTATTTCCCGGACCCGGACCTGCTGCCGCTGGAATTGACGGACGAGTTCATCGAGGGCCTACGCAAGACCCTGCCCGAACTGCCCGACGCCAAGAAGCAGCGCTTCATGGATGACATGGGCCTGTCGGCCAAGGATGCGTCGGCCCTGGTCGCCGACCGGGAAAGTGCGGAGTATTTCGAGGCCGTGGCCGCCGCAAGCGATCCGAAAAAGGCCGCCAACTGGGTGACGAACGATCTGTTCGGGGCGCTCAACAAGGCCGGTCTTACGATCGCCGACAGCCCCATTTCGGCGGCCCATCTGAGCAAGCTGCTCAGCCTCATGGACGACGGCACCATTTCCGGCAAGATCGCCAAGGACGTGTTCGAGATCATGTGGGAAACCTCGGGCGATCCGGAAAAGATCGTCGAGGACAAGGGCCTCAAGCAGATCACCGACACGGGCGCCATCGAGGCCGCCGTGGACGCCGCCATCGCCGCCAACCCGGAACAGGCCGATGAAATCCGCCAGGGCAACGACAAGGCCATCGGCTGGTTCGTCGGCCAGATCATGAAGGCGACCCAGGGCAAGGCCAACCCCCAGCAGGTCAACCAGCTGCTGCGCGAGAAGCTGAAGGGTTGACGGCGGTGCTTATCCGACCTTTCACCCCGGCCGACCACGCCCGGGTCCGCGACATTTTCATCAACTGGAACCGTCACATCACCCAGCCGGGGATGGAGGACCTGTTCGAGTCCTATATCCAGCTTGCCCTGGACGAAGAGATCAACCGCATCCCCGAATACTACGGGCGGCCCGGCTTCGGCTTCTGGGTGGCGGAGATCGACGGCGTCGTCGCCGGCATGGTCGGTCTGGAGCGTCTGGACAACAACGAGGTCGAGGTTCGGCGCATGTACGTCGCCGCCGACTTCCGCCGCCGGGGCATCGGCCGCAAACTGCTGGCCTATGCCGAGGACCGGGCCCGCGATCTGGGCTATACGCGCATCGTGCTTTCGACCTCGGCCCTGCAGCCTCAGGCCAAGGCTCTCTACGAAGTTTCCGGTTACGACCTGGAGCGCGAGGAGGCGTCCACCGTGCAGACCAAGCGCACGGTCGGCTCCGGCCTGACGCGCTATTACTTCGCCAAGCCGCTGGTCTGAATTCCCGCGATTTGAAATAGCCCCCTAGTCGGCGGCGTCGCTTGCGGCAACATCCGCCACGGCCAGGGTCACCGTGAACACGGTGCCGCCGCCGGGGTTTGCTTCGATGTTCAGGCGGCCGTCGTTGACCTGCACCAACTGGCGGCACAGGGCCAGGCCCACGCCGGTGCCGATCTCGCCCTTGGAACCCGTCGCCAGATCGGCGCTGGCGCCCGACAGCACGCGGTTGACCAGATCCTGGTCCATGCCGATGCCAGTGTCGGCGATCACCACCTTCGCATCCGTGCCGTCGCGGCAGACGCGGACCGAGACCTCGCCGCCCTTGGGCGTGAACTTGAGCGCGTTGTTCACCAGGTTGCGGATCACCGTCGACATCTGGTGGCGGTCGAGTTGGACCTTGATCGGCGGCCCCGCCTCGACCCTTAACGTGACGCCGCGCAGGGTCGCGTCTGAGGAATAGACGCGCGCCGTCTGCCGGGCCAGGGCGCCGAGGTCCGTGACCTCCATATGCGTCTGGCGCTGCCCCGTGCGCACCAGGGCCCATTCCAGCAGGTTTTCCAGAACCTCGGACGCGTTGCGCCCGGCCTCGTACAATTTTTCGCCGTATTCCTGGACCGTCTTGGGATCGAGCTTGCGGCTGGGATCAGCCAGAAGTTGGGCGTAGATCAGCAGTGGGTTGAACAGGTTTCGGATGTCATGGCCGATGACGGTCAACAGCACGTCCTTCTGGCTGTTGCTTTCCTCAAGCTCGCCGGTGCGCTGGGCAAGCGCGCCCTGGGCCTGTTCCCGTTCTTCCATTTCCCGGCGCAGGCGCTGGTTGAACGCCGCCAGCCATAATCCGGTCAACAACGCCAGCAGGGCCACAAGCGTGACGCCCAGCAGCGCCTTGGGCATCCAGGCCGGCAGTGTCTTAACGCCGTCCTGCTCATAGATGAACCCATCGAGCGACATGTCTTTGGGCAGCAGGCCCAGCCCGGCGTAATGCTGGGCGATGCGCTCCCACCGGGCCGGGTTGATGAAGCCCACGGGCACGACGTCCGCCAGGATCAGGTTGGCGGATTGCCGTGCCTCGAACAGCAGGTTGTCGCGCGCCTTCCGCTTGCCGTAGGCGTCGCGGATAAGGTCGACGATCTCTTCCTGATGTTTCATGGCGTAGCGCCAGCCGTCGAGCGAGGCGTCGAGAAAGGCCTGGACCATCTTCGGGTCCTTTTTCAGCAGGTCTTCCGTGGTGAACAGGTTGTCACCGTAAAAATCGACGCCGCCGTCGATGGGACGGAACAGGCGGACCGGCCCGACTTCCTTCGCGTACTGGTAGGGCTCGTCCGTGGAATAGATGCTCATGGCGTCGACGCGCCCGGACTTCAGGTCTTCGACGTCGAAGGTGTGGTCGACGAAATTCATCTGGCTGATGTCCAGCCCCTCGGCGGCGAAATAGGCGCTTAGTTCCGTCTCATGCGGGGCGATCATGATCTTGCCGCGGGCAAGCTGGTGGATGTTGTGGATGTCGTTGCGCGCATCAAGCATCAGGGTCAGCGGCGAATGCTGATAGATCACGGCCAGGACGACCACGGGAATGCCGGCGGCCCGCATCATCAAAAGATCGGTGGTGCCGACGCCGAATTCGGCCTTGCCCTCGGCCACGGATTCCATCGGCTTGTCGCCGGGCATGGCGGGCAGGATCGTCACGTCCAGGCCCCGGTCGCGGTAATACCCCTTGGACTTGGCCGCGTAATAGCCGGCGAACTGGAACTGGTGCGCCCACTTCAGTTGCAGGGTGACCTTGGTCAGCTTGCGTGGGGTGTCCTCGGCCGCCCGTGCCGGCGCCGGGCGGCCCAGGCCGACGAGCAAAGCCGCCGCGAACACGACAAGGAGCAGCCAATGCGAGGCCCGCACATTGCCCCTGTTTTCCGCGTCTGCGCCTATCATGATCTGTGTTCGTTGTTGGAGAGGAGGCACCGGCACGCCGCCTGCAAGAATGGGCCGCGCGCCGCGCCCAGGATGAAAGGAAAGCGGTTCGAATAGGGTGCGAAATTGCGCATAATTTTACAAGGGATACTAAGATGAAATCTGGATTTTTGGGAGAAGGCCCGTGTTCGACGCCGAACGGGATACCGGCACCGCGACGGAGACCGTGGAAAAATCCGATGACGGCCTTTACTGCGCGCGTTGCGGGCATTTGGTGACGCGCCGCCGTTGGGTTTTTGCGCCCGACGGCGGACATGAGCGAATCTGCGCGAATCCGGCGGGCCATCTGTTCACGGTCGTCTGTTTTCTGGAGGCGCCGGGGGCGGTGGACCACGGGCCGCCGACGGAACAATTCACCTGGTTCAAGGGGCATGCCTGGAATTTCGCCCATTGCCGGGGTTGTGCCGATCATCTGGGCTGGCGCTATACAAGCGACCTTGACCCGCCTGTATTCTGGGGCCTTATCAAGGACCGCCTCAGCAGCCTGCCGAAATAGGAGCCGCCGATGTCCAAGCCGCTTGTCGCCATCACCTACTGCACGCGCTGCCGCTGGCTGCTGCGGGCAAGCTGGATGGCGCAGGAACTGCTGACCACCTTCGAGGGCGATTTGGCGGGCGTGACCCTGGTGCCCGACGGCCTGGGCGGTCGGTTCATCGTGCGGGTCGGCGATCGGGTCGTCTGGGACCGCAAGCGGGACGGCGGTTTTCCCGAGATCAAGGTTCTGAAGCAGCGGGTCCGCGATGCCGCCGTGCCGGACAAGGACCTGGGCCATTCGGACGGCGACTGACCATGGCCGGTTCCCGCCGGAGTGGAAAAATGGCATAATCGGCCCATGGCAACGGCGCTTGAAGGTATTCTGTTCGACCTTGAAGGCGTCCTCTACCAGGGCGGGACGCCCGTCCCCGGTGCGGCCGAAACCCTGGACTGGGTCCGTGGCCGGGGCTTGAAAACCCGTTTTCTCACCAATACCACCCTGCGCCCGCGCGCCGCCGTGTGGCGGCGGCTGCGCGACATGGGCTTGCACGTGGACATGGGCGACGTCGTCACCCCGGCCATGGCGGCGGTGTCGCTGCTGCGGGCCCGTGGGCTGCGGCGGGTGCATCTGGCGGCGGAACCGACCCTGGCCGAGGATTTCGCCGGCTTCGATCTGGTCGATGCCCGGCCCGACGCCGTCGTCATGGGCGATCTGGATGCAGGCTTCGACCGGGCCCGCCTGTCAGGCCTGACGGGCATGCTGCTCGACGGGGTGGCGCTGATCGCGCTTCACAAGAATCGTTTATCGCGACCTGACGGCGATCTGATCATCGATCTGGGACCCTATGTGGCGGCGCTGGAATATGCCGCCGGGGTGGATGCCGTGGTCATGGGTAAGCCGTCGGGGGATTTCTTCGCCCGCGTGTTGGCCGACATGAGCATCCCCGCCGCCGCCGCCGTGATGATCGGCGACGACGTGGAGTCGGACATCGCGGGCGCCCAGACGGCGGGCCTGCGCGCGGTGCAGGTCATGACCGGCAAGTACGACCCCCGCACGGCGGGCCGCGCCGCGCCCGATGCCCTGATCGCCAGCGTCGCCGACCTGCCCGATGCCATCGCTGCTTGGACCTAGGGGGCGATTGTTGCTACCGTCCGCGCCGTTAACAAGAAACCATGAAGGAGACGATCCATGGACCTGGTGATCCGGGGTGCCGATATCTATGACGGCCGGGGCGGCGCCCCGTACAAGGGCGACATCGGCGTGATGGACGGGCGCATCGCCGCCGTCGGCACGGTCGGCGTAAAAGGTGCTGAGGAAATTGACGCCTCGGGTCTGGCCCTGATGCCGGGGATCATCGACAGCCATACCCATTTCGACGCGCAGATCACCTGGGACCCCTGGTGCACGCCGTCGCCGGCCTTGGGCGTGACCAGCGTGCTGATCGGCAACTGCGGGTTCACCATCGCGCCCTGCAAGGCGCCCGACCGCGACCTGATCATGAAGAACCTGGTGCAGGTCGAGGGCATGTCGCTGGACGTGCTGCGGTCGGGCATCGCCTGGGATTTCGAGACCTTCCCCGAATATCTGGACATGCTGGAAGCCCGCGGCTCGGCCCTCAACGTCGCGGCCTTTTTGGGCCATTCGTCGCTGCGCACCTACGTCATGGGCGACGCGGCGACCGAGCGCGCGGCCAACGACGACGAGATCGCCGAGATGGCCCGCCTGGTGCGCGCCGCGATGGCGGCCGGGGCCGTCGGCTTCGCGACCTCGACGGCGCCGCAGCACAACGGCTGGGGCGGCGTGCCGATGCCGTCGCGTTTGGCCGACACCCGCGAGCTGGAAACCCTGGTCACCGCCATGGGCGAAGGCGGGCAGGGCGTGTTCATGCTGACCAAGGGCAACACCACGGACGTGCCGTACCTGGAAACCATCGCCGCCAAATCGGGGCGGCCGGTGATGATCGCGGCTCTGTTGCACAACCCGACCAACCCGGAAGGCACCTTCAAGGACCTGGCCGCCGTCGCCGCCGCGCGGGCCAACGGGCGGGAGTTGTGGGGGCAGGTGTCGTGCTGCCCGCTGTACATGGATTTCTCACTGAAATCCGCCTATCCCCTGGAAGGGCTCGCGGCCTGGAAACCGGCCATGGAGGCCTCGGGCGAGGCGCTCAAGGCCGTTTATGCCTCCGACGCCTTCCGTCAGGCGGTGAAGGACGAACTGGAGGGCGAGGCCGGCGTGCGCCTGTTCAACGGCGAATGGCACAAGATCGAGGTCACGGAAACGGCGCGGCCGGAAAACCGGGCCTATGACCAGAAGAAGGTCGCGGACCTGGCCGCCGCCGCCGGCAAACATCCGCTCGACTGGATGCTCGACCTCGCGATCTCGGAAGACCTGGAAACCCTGTTCATGGCCGAATTGCTGAACACGGACGAGGACGCCGTGGGCCGCATGATGGCCGACCCCAACGCCTCGGTTGCCCTGTCCGACGCGGGAGCACACCTGACGTTCTTCTGCGACGCCGGGTTCGGCCTGCACCTGATGGGGCATTGGAGCCGCGACCTGGGCAAGCTGACCCTGGAGCAGGCGACCCACGAGCTGACCGCCAAGCCGGCCGCCATCTACCGCATTCCCGAGCGGGGCGAGATCAAGGAAGGCTTTCACGCGGACCTGTTGCTGTTCGATCCCAAGACCGTGGGCCGCGGGCCGAAGCGCCGCGTCCACGACCTGCCGGGGGGTGCCCCCCGCCTGACCACGGACGCGGTCGGTGTCGAGGGCGTGTGGGTCAACGGCGTGTGCGTGGCGGACGCCAAGGGCCCCGTCGGCGCGGAGGGTGGGGCCTTGCCGGGGCGCGTGCTGCGCGCTTTCGGCAGCTGAGTAAACAGAGAGGACAATAAAAGATGACCGCATCCTGCATCGCCGTCATGGCGCCGGGCGACATGGGCCATGCCGTGGGCAAGGTCCTGGGCGACCACGGCCACGACGTCATCACCTGCCTGGCCGGGCGCAGCGCGCGCACGCGGGGCCTCGCGGCCAAGGGCAATTTCCGCGACGTCCCGGACCTGGAAACCCTGGTCACGCAGGCGGACCTGATCCTGTCCATCCTGCCGCCGGCCAGCGCGATCAAACAGGCGCAAGACATGGCGGCGGCCATGCAAGCGGCGGGCACGACGGCGGTCTATGTGGACTGCAACGCCGTGTCGCCGGCGACGGCGGCGGACACGGCGGGGATTCTGGCTGACGTGGGCGCCCCCTTCATCGACTGCGGCATCATCGGCCTGGCCCCGGCGCCGGGCCGCTCGACCAAGTTCTACGTCTCCGGCCCGGACACGGCGCCCATGGCGGCCTTGGACGGGCAGGGCATCACCGTGATCGACATCGGCGATGCAGTCGGCCGCGCGTCGGGCTTGAAGATGGCCTATGCGGGCCTGACCAAGGGGACCAACGCGCTCCATACCGCCGTGCTTATGCTGGCGCAGCGCCTGGACCTGTTCGACGAGTTGATCGGCGAGTTCGAGGACAGCCAGCAGGCGGCCCTGAAGAACATGCGGGCCCGGGTTCAACGCCTACCCGCAGACGCGGGCCGTTGGGTGCGCGAGATGGAGGAAATCGCCGCGACCTACCGCGCGGCGGACCTGCCCGGCGGGTTCCACGACGCGGCGGCCGACATCTTCCGCATCCTCGATGCGACGCCTTTTGGGGCGGAGACGCGGGAAACCATCGATCCCGACCGCACCATGGAGGCCTCCATCCCCGTCTACGTCGCTCACATCAAATCCCGGGACGCGGCCGATGACTGAGGCCGCATCCCCGAAACACCTGAGCCTGGGTGACGTCCACGACCTTGCCTTCAACTGCCTGAAAGCCAACGGCTGCGACGACGCCAACGCCCAGGCCATCGCCGACAACCTGACGGCGGCGGAACGCGACCGTTCGGAATCCCACGGCCTGTTCCGGCTGCCGGGCTATGTCGCGTCCCTGCAGAGCGGCAAGGCCGACGGCAAGGCGCAGCCCCGCATCGAGGACGCGGCCCCCGGCGTGGTCCGGGTCGACGCCCTGGGCGGCTTCGCGCCCCTGGCGCTGGCGGTCGGGCGCAAGCCCTTGGTCGCCAAGGCGCGCAGCCAGGGCATCGCCGCCCTGGCCCTGGTCGGGGTGCACCATTTCGCGGCGCTGTGGCCCGAGGTCGAGGCCCTGGCCCTCGACGGTCTGGTCGCCTTCGCCTGTACCTCGACCCTGCCGTTCGCCGCCCCAGCAGGGGGGGCGAAGCCCCTGTTCGGCACCGATCCCGTGGCCTTCGCCTGGCCACGCAAGGACGGCCCGCCGGTGGTGTTCGACATGGCGACCACGGCCATGGCGCGGGGCGAGGTGATGATCGCGGCCCGCGAAGGGCATGACGTGCCCTTGGGTGTCGGCCTGGACGGCGACGGCCAGCCGACCCGCGACCCCAAGGCGATCCTGGACGGGGGTGTGATGTTGCCGTTCGGCGGCTACAAGGGATCGGCCATATCCATGATGGTGGAATTGCTGGCGGGGGCGCTGATTGGCGAGGTGTTTTCGTTCCAGGCCGGTGCGGCCGACAACCGCGACGGCGGCCCGACCCGGGGCGGGGAATTCATCCTGGCCATCGATCCGGCGCGTACGTCGGGCGGGGCGGCCTGGCTGGCTCAGGGCGAGGCGTTGTTTCATCAGATGCTGGAAACAGGCGCGGCCCCCGGCGCCGTGCGCCTGCCGGGCGACCGGCGCTACGCCAACCGCGAAAAAACGCCCCGGGACGGCGTGGCCATCCCGGGGGCGCTTTACGACAAGATCGTTGAACTGACCGGCTAGCCCGTCAATAGGGCCCGTCAGTAGGGGCGGTCGCCGTTCACCGTCACGCGGTGCATTTCCCGGCGATAGCCGTGGTAATCGTTGAGCGCGTAGTGGTGGGTGCAACGGTTGTCCCAGAACGCGATGGAGCCGACCTGCCAGCGGAACCGGCAGGTGAATTCCGGGCGCTTGATGTGGGCCAGCAGGTAATCGAGGATCGGGCGGCTTTCCGCGGCGCTCATGCCGTCGAAGCGGACCGTGAAGGGCTCGTTGACATACAGGCACTTGCGGCCCGTTTCCGGATGGGTGCGGACCACGGGATGGATCGTTTCCTTGGCTTCCAGCTGTCCGCCGCGCAGCTTGGTCGAACGCGTCGCGTTGCGTTCCGAATTGACCTGGGTCAGGAAGGCGTCGCTGTGCACGGCGTTCATGGAGGACAGCATGCGGCGCATGCCGTCGGTCAGCATCTCATAGGCCAGGTACAGGTTGGCGAACAGGGTGTCGCCGCCGAACGGCGGGATCTCGCGGGCGTAGAGGATCGATCCCATGGGCGGTTCGGGCAGGAAGGTCGCGTCCGAATGCCAGGTGTCGCCGATGTTGTTGAGGGCGTCCGCTTCCTTGACCACCTGGAGGATTTCCGGATGGCCGGGCAGGGGCTCGTACACCGGGTGGATGTTCAGGGTGCCGAAGCGCAGGCCGAAGGCCTTCTGCTGGTCCGGGGTCAGGTCCTGGCCGCGGAAGAAAATGACGAGGTATTCGTTCAACGCCTTGCGGATTTCCGCCAGGACGTCGTTCGAGACATCCGCCGACAGATCGACGCCGTCGATCTCGGCGCCCAAGGCACCGCAAATGGGCGTGACGCCGATGTGCCGATATCCTTCGGGAACTTTCGACAACGTGGGCACGGGGTTAAGCATTTCTGGTCTCCTAGAGTTTTTTCGGTTGCGTCCGTCTGGACAGGATCCAACGGGTTCCCAAGTGGCAAATGACGATGGCGATGCCGAGCAGGTCCAACCCGTGACCGGGTTCGACAAGGCAATAGGCGGCGATGAGATAGAGGGCTCTCTCCACGATGGTGCGGGCCGGATAGCCGCTGATCGCGACGCCGAACAGCACCGCGCCGGCAATGGCGGTGAGGATCGACAGGACGATGGCATGCCAGGGGAAGTCGCTGCCGATGATCAGCAGATCCGGGTTGAACACGAACACGAAGGGAATCACGAAGGCCAGGGCCGCATAACGGATGGCCGCGAGGCCCGTGCCGGTGACCGACCCTTCGGCCAGGGCGGCCGCGCCGAAACTCGCGACCATGACCGGTGGCGTGATCAGCGACAGCACGGCGAAGTACAGGATGAACATGTGGGCGGCCAGCACGGGCACGCCGAGTTCGATCAGCACCGGCCCGCCGATCGCAATCGTGATGATATAGGCGGCGACCGTGGGCATGCCCATGCCGAGCACGACACAGGTCAGCATGACGAAAATCAGGGCCAACAGGATTTGGCCGTTGGTGATGTTGATCAGTTCGCTGGACAGGCGCAACCCGAACCCGGTCATGTTGAGGACGCCGACGACGATGCCGGCGGCGGCGCAGGCGATCGTCGCGACCACGGTGGTCTTGGCCGCCGTGTGCAGGCAGCCGAGAATTTCCGGCAGGGACAGCCGCGTTTCCGCCCGCAGGCTGGACACCACGATGGCCGTGGCGATGCCGACCAGGGCAGACATCATGGGCGAATACCCGGTGACCAGGGCGACGACCAGGGTGACGATGGGTAGCACCATATGGGCAAGCTGCATGATCTCGCCCCGCTTGGGCATCATCTCTTCCGGCACGCCCTGCATGTTGTCGCGCCGCGCCGTCAGGTCGATGGCGACGAACAGCGAGATGTAGAACAACAGCGCGGGCACGGCGGCGGCGACGATGATGTCGGCATAGGGAATGCCCGTGATGTCCGACATCACGAAGGCGACGGCGCCCATGATCGGCGGGGTCAGCTGGCCGCCAGAGGACGCGGCGGCCTCGATGCCGCCGGCGTCTTCCTTGCGGAAACCGATGCGCTTCATCAGCGGAATGGTCACCGCCCCGGTCGCCATGACGTTGGCCAGGGCGCTGCCCGAAATGGTGCCGAACGACGCGCTGGTGACCACGGCGACCTTGGCCGGGCCGCCCGGGGAATTGCCGGTCATCTTCAGGCCGACACGCTGAATCAGCAGGCCGGTCTTACATTTTTCGATATAGGCGCCGAAGATGATGAACAGGAACACATAGGTCGCCATGGCCGCCACGGGGCTGCCGAAGATGCCAAAGGTGGTCATGTACAGGCCCTGGAACACCTCGGGCGTGGGGATCGGCCGGTGGCGGAAGATGGAAAAGCTGTCCCCGCCCCAGATGCCGTAGGCCAGGATGACGAGGATCAAAAGCGCGATGGGCAGACCGATGCAGCGCCGCGCCAGTTCAACCACCAGGGCGACGAGAGCGACGGCGGCGACCGTGTCCGGCATCGTCGCTTCCGAATAGGCGAAGCGTTCTTCCAGGCCCGTCGGGTCGAGGAGGATATGGGCCAGGGACAGCACCAGGGCGACCCCCAAGGCCAGATCGACCACCCAGGTCCAGTCGGGCCGGGAGAAATCCCGTTTGCCGCCGCGAATGTGGAACGAGAGCAGGCCGACCAGGCTGATCAACAGCAGGTGCAGCGGGCGCAGGACGAAGGTGTCGTAGGCCCCGACGATGGGGACATACAGATGATACAGGCTGGCGAAGGTGCCGATCGCCACGGTCAGGACCGCGGGAATCTGCCACCACTTGCGGCCGGCGCCGGCCAGGAACTGGCGCGCGGCGGCGAATTCGGTGACCGGGGAATGTGACGGGGATGTGTGTTCTTGCATCGGTTTTCGCATTTTCCTAACGCCCGCCTCCGCCCGTCATGACGGGGAGGCGGAGGCGGGATCAGGTTGATAGAAACGGAACGGGCGGCGGCCTACTTCAACAGGCCGATTTCCTTCCAGTACTGGGCGGCGCCGGGATGGAACGGGATGCGCACGCCCTTGACGGCGATCTCTTCGCCGAATTCACCGTAGGCCTTGTGCGCCTGGACCATCCGCTTGCGGTTTTCCCAGGTCGTCTTGACGATGTTGTAGGCCCATTCGTCGGGCATTTCGGCGTAGGTCGTCACCTGGGTGACGGAGCCGATGGTCGGAACATCCTTGTCCTGGCCCTTAAAGGTGCCGGCGGGGATGGTGACCTTCTCGTAGTTGAAGGCCTTGCCCAAGGCGTCGGCGACGGCGTCGTCGACGGGCAGCAGGTGGCCTTCGGACACGGACAGGATTTCATCGACGACCGGATGGGGGATGGAGCCGATGACGGTGGCGGACTGCACCACGTTGTCCTGGAACAGGGCGGACATTTCGCCATAGCCGGTGTTCACGACCTTGATGTCCTTGGCGACGCCCAACTGGGCGACGATGCGTTCGAAGCTGGCCAGGCCGGTCATGCCGGCGCGGCCGGGGGCGGCGCTTTTGCCGGCCAGGTCGGCATAGCTTTTGATACCCGGCTTGGCGACCGTCGACAGGTAGGCGCCGTTGGTCGACATCAGGGCGCGCAGATTCTGGATCGGCTTGCCTTCGAACTTGAGCATGCCCTTGTAGGCGGCGGTGACGTCCATGGCGAAGGCGAAGCCGACTTCGATCTTCTTGGCGCCGACGCCCTTCAGGTTGGAAATGCCGCCACCCGGGGTGACGGTGGTGGCGACGCCGGGCCAGACCTTCTTGCTCAGCTCCGCGATGGCGGCGGCACCCAGATACCAGGCGCCGCCCTGGCCGCCGCCGACCATGGTCAGGTACTGCGGCGCGGCCGCCGCGGCATGGGCCTTGCGGGCCAGGGCCGCGGGCAGGACCAGGGCCGAGCTCAAGGCCAGGCCGGTTCCCATTTTGATGAAATCTCGTCGTCCAACGTCACGCATGTGTTGTTTCCTCCTGATGGTGGTTTTGTGGTTTGGGTTGGTTAGGTGGGCTGTACGCCGCGATAGGGCCGGGGCGGCAATTGCCCGACCCAGTCGGCGGTTTGGAAATGCCGTGCCAGATCGGCCAGCCGGACCCCCAGGTCGGGCAGGGAATCCTCGGTGATGCGCGAGGACGGGCCGCCGCAGTTGAAGGCCGCGAGAACGTCGTTCGACAACGTGACGGCGACGCCGACGGCGTTCACGTCGTCTTCCCAGATGCCGACGGCCGTGCAGTAGCCCTTTTCCGCGTATTCCTTCTCGGCACCGCGCAACGTGCGCTCGACATCCTTGAACCGGGCCGGGTCATGGGTCTTGAACTGGTCGAGGATGCCGTTCTGTTCGGCCGGTTCCGCCGCCGCGAAATAGGCGTGGCCCATGGACGTCGTTTCCATGGGAATGCGTGAGCCGATGTCGAGGGGCAGCGCCCGCACCGTGCGGTCGCGCGAGCGTTCGATGAGGATCATGGACAGCCCGTCGCGGATGCCGAGCGACACCGTGCCCCGCGAATAGTCGGCCAGTTCCTGCATCATCGGCAGGGCGACGAGGCGTTTGTCCATCGACGCCATGACCGGATAGCCCAGGGTCAATACCTTGGGGTGCAGGCTGTAGCGGCCGGAATCGGGGCAGACGAAGATATAGCCGGTTTCGACCAGGGTATGGACCAGACGGGCGATCGTCGATTTCGGCAGGCTCGTGGCCTTGGCCAGGTCGCCAAGGCTCATCCGGTTATGTTCCGGAGAGAACGACGCCAGGACCTTAAGGCCCCGCGCCAATCCGTTCACGAAAGCGCGGTCCTTGCCCGCGCCCGAGTCCGAGCTGTCGCTCACAGAAGTTTCCAATCCCCAAGGCGAGTCCGTTTGTCGAACTCTTGTTTGCATTCCGGGATTAAACTTCATATCAAATTGCGGTGTCAATATGCGGTACGCTATACCGCTATGCGGTACGATTATGGGAGAGCATCAATGAACGCGACGACAGTCGTCACCGGGGCGAACCGGGGCATCGGCCTGGCCACCGCGCAGTTGCTGGCGGATCAGGGCCATGAGGTCGTCGGCACGGGCAGGACCGCGCCGGAAACCTTCCCCGGAACATTCTATGAGGTGGATTTCGCCGATTCCGCCAACTTGGCGGCCGTCGGCGCGGAAATCGCCGAACGCCACGCCGTCACCGGCCTGGTCAACAACGCGGGCGTGTCGCGGGCACGGTCCATCGACACCGTGACGCTGGAGGACATGGACGCCCATTACGAGGTCAACCTGCGCGCCGTGGTCCAGATCACGCAGCTTTTGCTGCCCCGGCTGCGGGCGGCGGACGGCAATGGCCGGATCGTCAACATCGCCAGCCGGGTCGTCGTCGGCCGCGCCGTGCGCACGCCCTATGTGGCGACCAAGGCGGCACTGGTCGGGCTGACGCGAAGCTGGGCCCTGGACCTGGCCCATGACGGCATCACGGTCAATTGCATCGCGCCCGGTCCCGTCGCGACCAAACTGTTCAAGGGAAATCATCCCGACGGGTCGAAGGAGCTTGCCGACGTTCTGGCGTCGATTCCGCTTGCCCGGGTCGGCACGCCGGAGGAGATCGCGGGGCCGATCGCGTTTCTGCTGTCGCCGGCGGCGTCCTATGTCACCGGACAGACGTTATACGTCTGCGGCGGCGGCAGCATCGGGCACGTCCCGGTCTGAACGACCGAGGGCGAGGCGGCTTCGGCGTTACCGCGCGGGCTTGGTGGCGAGCGACGGGCTTTCGTCGGCCAGGGTCGGGCCGTCGGCCGGGGCGCTGACCGCGCCGTTGGTCACTTCCCACTGACGGTGCTGTTCGTACAGCGCCTTTTCCGTGGTGTAGGGATCGAGCGAATTGGCGGTCGCCGCCTTGATTGTGTCCCGGTTCTCCGAGTAGGTCACCGTGCCCTGGGCCGCCTTGCCGACGAGCGGCAGGGGGTTGGCGATCGAGGTCAGAATGTCGCCCGTGGCGTCGCGCAGGTTGCTCGGCCCCAGGATCGGCAGGACGATGTGCGGACCCGGCGCCATGCCGCCGGCGCCGAAGGCTTGGCCCAGATCCTCGGGCCGCGACTGCAGGCCCATGTCCGTGGCCGGGTCGCCCAGGCCGCCGACGCCGATGGTCGAATTGACGAAGAAGCGCTTGGTCGCGTTGCCGGCGTTGTCCGTGTCGCCTTGCAGGAACGAAGACACGGCGGTGATCGGTTCCGCCAGGTTGCTGGCGGCGTTCGCGATGGCTTCCTGCACGCCGTCCGGCGTCACCGCCTTGTAGCCCGAAATCAGGGGGTCGAGAACCAGACCGCGGAACAGGCTGTTGAATTCCGAGGTCACGCGGTTGATGGATTCCAGCGGGTCGTCGTCCTTGGCGTCGGCCGCGGGCTGGTGGAACTGCATCTTGATTTCCGCGGGTGGGGTGTTGGCCTGTTCCTTCGCGGGCTCGGCGGCATGGGCGGCGCCCAGGCCGATCAGCAATGCCATGACGCCCACAGCGGGCAGACGGATGAAATCGTCGGAAAAACGGATTTTGACCATGTCAGATCTCCAAACGGCGCATCCCCAGGCGCCAGCGTCCAAGTCCCCGGATCCTCTTGCATACAAGAGTGCCACAGTCTTTCCGGACCCGGAAAGTTAAATGTTAGAAAAGGGTGGATTATGCTCCGGCTTTTTTGGGGGGGGTCGGCGCCGTGATCCGCCGTCGTCAGGCGAAGGCCCGCAAGGCCAGATAGGCCCCAAGCAGAAGCAGGCCGAAAAAGAACACCCGGCGGAAGGCCTCGGCGGGGATGCGTCGGCGGATCATCTGTCCGCCGGCCATTCCGGCGGCGGCCGGAATCAGGGCGGCGGCCGAGGTCAGGCCTAATTCCGTGGTCATGATGCCATGGCCGGTCAGGCTGACCGCCTGGGCCGCCGTCGCGATGGTGAAGGCAATGCCCATGGCTTGGACCAGTTCGTCACGGGTCAGGCCGAGCGCCTGAAGATAGAGCGCGCCCGGCATGGTGAACGAGGCGACGCTGCCCGTCGCCACGCCGGCCAGAAAGCCGATAAGGGGGGCCAGCGGCTTTTCCCAACGCCCGGGCGGCGGGATTTGCGGCGTCATCAGGGAATACATCGAATAGACGGCGAGCAGAATTCCCAGGGAGCCCGATAGCAGATGGGCATCGACGATCACCAGCAAGGACGCGCCGAACCAAGTCCCGACGCAGGCCGCCGCCAACATCGGCCACAGGCGGCGGATCAGGACGGTGAAATTGCCGCCCACGGCCCCTTGCCAGATGTTGGTTATCAGGGCCGGAACGACGACCAGCTGCACCGCCTCGTGCAGGCCGATGACGGCGGTCATCAGGCCCATGGCGACGGTCGGCAGGCCGACGCCGACGATGCCTTTCACGCCGCCCGCAATCAGGAAAATGACACCGACAAGGGCGAGAATCTGGGGTTCTGGCATGGCGCTGTGCGGGGTCCTGGGAAGCCGGCGGCGGGGTGTTCTGCGGGACGGCACTGATAGCATAATATCCCGTGGTGCTTGGCTGGAAACGTTTCGGCGGACGCCGAAGCATTCCGCGGTGAAGCCGTGGGCCGAGTATGTGGCTTCCGGTTGTTTTACGGGGCCGGACGGGGGTATTGTCCCGGCGTCTGCCATCGCAAACCCTTTAAGATTGAAAAGTGAACGCCCGTCCGTGATCAAGCGACTCTGGAATATGTTCTACGGCCCCGAGGCCGAGGCCAAGCGCCTCAACCGCGACGTGGTCTATATCGTGCACGCCTTGAACGAGGAACATTACGGCCCCATCGCCAAGGATGTCGCCACCGACCTGCGCAAGGACATCGACTACACGCTTGAGACATTCATCCGCAAGGATGAGGCCTATGGTTTCAAACGGGGCCTCGACAACCTGAGCCGCATGCACAACGAAGCCCGCAAGCGCCGCGATCAGCGCGCCCTGACGTCGCTCACCCTGGCCATCATCTACATGCGCGCGGGCAAGATCGGCGACCCGGCCAAGCCGGCGATCGCGGCCATCGACGCCTTTGTCGAGGAATGGTCGCCCGTGACCGAAGAGAACAGCGGCGCCCTGCCGCCGCCGCCGAATTGACTGTCCCGGCACGATAAGCAAAACCTTGCCCGCAACCGGCGTTCGCTTATGCTTGCGCGCAATGATCAAATGCCGATGACGGAGGAGGATCCCCGATGATCGACCTATATACCTGGGCCACGCCCAACGGGCGCAAGGCGTCCATCATGCTGGAAGAAGTCGGCCTGGAATACACCACCCACCAGGTGAACATCTCCAAGGGTGAACAGCACGCCCCCGAATTCCTGAAGATTTCGCCCAATAACCGCATTCCGGCGATCGTCGATTCCGACGGTCCCGACGGCAAGCCGATCTCGGTGTTCGAAACGGGGGCGATTCTGATCTATCTGGCGGAAAAGACCGGCAGCGAACTGTTGCCCCGGTCCGGCCGCGAACGCGTCGCCACCTTCGAATGGCTGATGTGGCAGATGGGCGGTGTCGGGCCGATGTTCGGCCAGGCCCATCATTTCCTGTTCAATCCCTCGGAAGTCGTGCCTTACGGTCAGAAGCGCTATCACGATGAGACCAAGCGCCTGTACATGGTGATGAACGACCGCCGCCTGAACGAAACCGAATACCTGGCCGGCGGTTTCTATTCCATCGCCGACATCGCGGTGTATCCCTGGGTGTCGCGCCACGAACGCCACCAGGTCGACCTCAACGAATATCCCAACGTGAAGCGCTGGTTTGATACAATCTCGGCGCGCGAGGCGGTGCAGAAGGGAATGGCGGTGCCGTTCGCGAACTGACGGCCCCTAGACATAGACGGGAGCGGGCGGCGGCCATGGCGTTCAAAACCAAAAAATCGGTGCAACGGGTCATTGCCGCGCTCAAGGCCGCGGGCCTGGGCGACCGGGTGATTGAACTGACCGCGACGGCCAAGACGGCCGAGGATGCCGCCCGCGCCGTCGATGCCAAACTGGGCCAGATCGTCAAGTCGCTGACCTTCCGCATCGGCGACAGGCCGGTGCTGGCGTTGGTCGCCGGCGACCATACCTGCAATGCGGAGGCGCTGCCCCGGGTTCTCAACCTGGAAGGCAAGGTCACGAAGCCGCAGGCCCAGCGCGTCAAGGACGTCACCGGCTTCACCATCGGCGGCGTGTCGCCCGTGGGGCTGGTCAACGACATGCCCATCGCCATCGACGCCAGTCTGCGCCGTTTCGACCAATTGTTCGCCGCCGCCGGGCATCCCCATTGCCTGTTTCCCGTCAGTTTCGACGAACTGAAGCGCCTGACCGGCGGGATCGTGTCCTATAACATCGCGGAAGCCATCGACCCCGACGCGGTCGAGATGCCGCGCTTTCAGCGCAGCCGCACATTCATGAAAAACGAATGATGTTATTTGTATCGAATATATAATTAGTAACTTTTCATTTAAATTAAAAACCAATACTTGTGGACAGGTGTCCACCGTCATCGATTCGCCCTAATCTCCCGGTCACTCGCGTATCGCGAGCCCGTCGTGCGGCTTCGCCCGGAATTGGGGGGGAGGAGACCCTGGACGGCCCAAAAACAACGATCCGTGACGGTGCGGCTGTTCCCGGCTGACAGCCCGCGCCGTCTGCGGACTATCGAGAACCACGGTGACGTCATGAAATTCAAACTCTCCCTGTTCAACGTCTTTTTGCTGCTTGCCCTGATCGCCCTGATCGGGGTCGCGACGCTGTCTGGCATCAGCGCCACGACCATGCGCGACACCATGCTGAACGACCGGCAGGACAAGGTTAAGCAGATCGTCCTGGGCGTTAACGCCATTGTCCGGCACGAATTGGCCAAACAGAAAAACAACGAACAAACGCCGGAAGTGGCTAGGGAGCGCATCTTGAGCGCCATCCGAAGCGTCCGTTTCGATGGCGACAACTACATCTTCGCCATCACCTACGATTTCTGCACCCTGGCCCATGTCGATCCGACCAAGATGGGCAAGTGTAAGAAGCTGCCTCGGCGCGAGGTGTTCAACGAACTTGCCAAGAACGGCGGCGGATTCAGCCGTTACAAGGGGCCCAAGCCGGGCTTCCAGGGCGACACCTTCGACAAGGTGTCCTACATCCATCCGGTTCCCGAGATGAACATGTACATCGGCACCGGCGCCTATTTCGACGATATCGACGAGGTCTATAATCGGCGTCTTGCGCAGCTTGGCGGGATCGGTCTGGGGATCATCGTCGTGATCGTCGCTTTCGGCTTCCTGGTTGGCCGCAGCGTGTCCAAGGCGCTCAGAAACCTGTCGTCGCGCATGAATGACCTGGCTCAGGGCAACCTTGAGATCGACCTGAACCTTTCCAGCTTCGTTAAAGAGGTCGACGGCATGATCGGCTCCGTAAAGATTTTCCGCACGGAGCTTGAGCGCAACAAGCGGCTCGAAGAGGAAAAGGTCGAGCTTGAGAAAAAGGCCGAGGAGGACCGCCGCAAGGCGACCCTGAGGCTGGCCGACGAATTCGACGCCTCGGTCGGCGAGATCGTCAAGGCGGTCGGCAATTCGGCCGGCGAGATGGACACCACCGCGACCATGATGAGCGCCGCCGCCAACCAGGCGACGGAACAGGCGATCGGCGTCGCCGCCGCGGCCGAACAGGCCAGCCGCAACACGGCTTCGGTCGCCTCGGCCACGGAGGAGCTGTCGTCGTCCATCGAGGAAATCGCCCGTCAGGTTCAGAAGGCGTCGGAAGTCGCCAACCAGGCGGTCAACGAATCCCAGATGGCCAACGAAAAGGTCAGCGGGCTCGCCGAAGCGGTCGGCAAGGTCGGCCAGGTCGTGACCCTGATCACCGACATCGCCGAACAGACCAATCTGTTGGCCCTGAACGCCACCATCGAGGCCGCCCGCGCCGGCGATGCCGGCAAGGGCTTCGCGGTCGTCGCGTCGGAGGTCAAGAACCTGGCCAGCCAGACCGCCAAGGCGACCGAGGAAATCTCGCAGCAGATCGCGGGCATCCAGCAGGCGACCAATTCGTCCGTCGGCGCCATCGGCAACATCGGTGCGACCATCGACGAGATCAACACGATCTCGGCGACCATCGCCGCCGCCATCGAGGAACAGGGTGTCGCGACGCAGGAAATCTCGCGCAGCGTGCACGAAGCCTCGGCCGGAACGGATCAGGTGACGCAGAACATCGCCAACGTGCGCCAGTCCTCGGAAGAAACCGGCCAGTCGGCGGATCAGGTCAAGACCGCCGCCAACGGGCTTTCGGAACTGGCGGCGACCTTGCAATCGCAGGTCGACCGCTTCCTCGAAGGCGTGCGTGCCTAAGGCCCGATTTCCGTGTCCGGCCCCGCGGCGGCAACGCCGCCGCCGCCGCGGGGACCGGCCCGGCAATCGGCAGAATTCCGAACAGCCTTGTTGAAAGCGGGCGGCGGCTTCGTTATGACTGCGGTTCCGCGGGTGCCCGGATGTCTCGTTTCCGGCGTGCAAGCGGCCTTGGGGACAGGTGCGCGAGTGGCTGAAGCGGGCTCCCTGCTAAGGAGTTAGGCCCCCATAAGGGCCTCGAGGGTTCGAATCCCTCCCTGTCCGCCAATCTATAAAAAGGGTCCCCTGCAACGGGGGCCTTTTTTGTGCCGGGGGTGCTAATCTGGCCGCCGGATCATTCTGGAAGGGTGACAGCCTGCCATGGCGACCACGCCGACGGGAAAAGGCCCCAGGCCCCCCACCGCCCGCCGCCAGACCGGCGTCATGAGGTCGGTGCTGAAGGCGTTCGAGGTGCTCGAGGTGTTCGAGCGCAAGTGGCGGCCGCTTGGCGTCACCGAACTGGCGCGCGAGACGGGCCAGCCGAAAAGCTCGCTCCACCGGGTGCTGTCGACCCTGGTTCATGCCGGGGTGCTGGAGCAGAACGAGCAGGGGCTCTACCGTCTGACGCTGAAACTGTGGCGGATCGGCAGCCTGGCGCTGGCCGAGGTCGATCTGGTCCAGGTCGCCTTTCCGTTCCTGGAGGACCTGTGCCGGGCCACGGACGAGACGATCCATCTGGCGGTGCTGGAGCCCGGCGGTGGCGTGGTCTATCTGTCCAAGGTGGAAAGCCCCCGCTCGATCCGCGTGCAGACGCAGGTCGGGCGCATCACGCCGTCCTGGTGCACGGCCACGGGGCGCGTGCTGCTGGCCCATGACCAGGCGCTGCGCGACCGGGTGCTGACCGGGCCCATGACCAAACTGACCCCGGACACGGAAACCGATCCCGAACGCCTGCGCCGGATCATCGACAAGGTGGCGGACGAGGGGGTCGCCGTCACCAAGGGCGAGAACAATCCGGAAATGGGCGGCATCGCCGCCCCCATCCGCGACCATACGGGAGGAGTCGTCGCGGCCCTGGGCCTGGGCGTGCCGGCCTTTCGCATGGATGCGGCCCTGATCGAGCGTTGTGCGGCCCAGGTCGTGCGGACGGCGGCCGAGATATCCCGGGCCTTGAATTACAGGCCGGTCGACGGGGAATAACGCAGAATGTTCCGCAATATGGAACAAATATCGATTTTCTGAAAAATGATCCTAAAAAATAGCTGATTACCTGGGTAAATCTCTATTTATTATGTTCCGCAATATAGAAAAACCTTTTTCAGTTTGCGGCGGGGTGATACCTTGCGGCTGTCGATACCCCGGCCTTTGGAGACAAGACATGCAAGCCGCCGAACTGAGGAACGATCCTTTCCGCCGTATCACCGTGGTCCCGTTCACGGGCGTGTTCGGTGCCGAAATTTCCGGCGTCGATCTGAACAACCTCGACGACGAGACCGTGGCCGAAATTCGCGAGGCGCTGCTGCGCTACAGCGTCGTGTTTTTCCACGGGCAGGACTTCACGCCGGATGCCCAGGCGGCGTTCGGGCGGCGCTTCGGGGTGTTGAACCGCCATCCTTACGTGAAACCCATGGATGGCCATCCGGACGTGTTCCGCATCGTCAAGGAGCCGACGGACAAGCACCACTTCGGCAGCGGCTGGCATACGGATCTGGCTTATGCGGAAAACCCGGCGCTCGGCACGATCCTGTACGGCGTCGACGTGCCCCAGGCCGGCGGCGACACCATGTTCGCCAGCCACTACGCGGCCTATGACGCCCTGACCGACGGCATGAAGACGATGCTGGCGGATGTGAAGGCGGTCTATACCAACGCCCATACCTACGGAAAGGACGCGGCGCGCTTCAAGACCGGCGTGTCCAAGGCGATGAGCGTGCAGCCGGCGGCGGTGACGGAAGTCGCCCATCCGGTGATCCGCACCCATCCGGAAACGGGCCGCAAGGGGTTGTACCTGAGCCCCATCCATTTTTCGCGGTTCGAAGGGATGACGCCCGAGGAATCCAAGCCCCTGTTCGACACCCTGGTCGCCCATGCGACGCAGCCGGAATTCACCTGCCGCTTCCGCTGGAAGAACGGCTCCGTCGCCATGTGGGACAACCGCTGCACCATGCATTTCGCGATCAACGATTTTTCCGGCGTCGGGCGCACCATGCAGCGCGTGACCCTGGAAGGCGACCGCCCGGTTTAAGGGGCGGCCCTTTCCACCGCGCTACAGGACCGATATAAACGACGGAACAGCCGGGCGGCCCCGCCGCCGGCGTGGGAGAATCCGTCGAACATGCGGGCCTTCGTCTTCATCGCGATTCTTGTTCTGGCCACGGGGCCGGCCCTGGCCGACATGGAGGGCCAGCCGGCCGTGGTCGACGGCGATACCCTGTCCATCGCCGGGGTCGTCTTCAATCTGCACGGCATCGACGCGCCGGAAAACGACCAGACCTGCGACAAGGACGGCGAACGCTATCCCTGCGGGTTCCAGGCGGCCAACGTGCTCGGCTTCATGACCGCCTATCAATGGGTGCAGTGCCGCGACAACGGCACGGGGCGCGACGGGCGCTACACGATGACCTGCTTCCTCGGCGGGCGATACGACGTGGGCGAGAAGATGATCCGCCAGGGCTGGGCGCTCTACGACCGGGCCTACCGCATCCCGGCCTATATGGCGGCGGAAGAGGCCGCCCGGGCCGAACGCGCGGGCCTGTGGGCGGGTGGCTTCGTCGCCCCCTGGGACTGGCGCCAGGGCAAACGTTAGGCCGCGATTGTCGGCAACAGATCATCCAAGCGGTCGAAGCAAACCCCCCAGCCGTCCAGCATGGGCGTCTTCATGGCGTTGTCGCGGGCGTTCTGGGATGAATACAGCACCGTGGTGGTGACCCGCGTGCGCGTGCCGCCGTCCAGGTCCTCGAAGGTCGTGGTGCAGACGGTCTCGCCCTCGGTCCAGTCCTGGTCGAACAGTTCGGTGACGACCAAACGTTCCGGCGGGACGATTTCAAGGAACCGGCCACCCATGCCCATGTCGCCCAGTTGCGGGTTGCGCCAGACATAGCGGTAGGCGCCGCCGACCCGCAGATCGATCTCGCATTCCGCCATGGGCCAGTCGTCGGGGCCCCATAGCCAGCTTTGGACGAGGGCCGGGTCCGTATAGGCCTTGAACACGAGGTCGCGCGGGGCATCGAACTCGCGGCTGACCCGGAGTTCCCGGTCGGAGGGTAGGGTGGCGGTGAGGGGGATTCTCGGTTTCATTTGTCGTCGTCCTTGGGCGTGTTCTCGTTGTCGGCGGGAGCGCGCAATTCGGCGAGCAGGGTGTCGAGGCGCTGGAACCGGGCCTCCCAGAATTCGCGGTAGGTTTCCAGCCAGTCGACGGCCTCGGCCAGGGGGATGGCTTCCAGCCGGCAGGGCCGGCGCTGGGCGTCGCGGCGGCGGGAAATCAGCCCTGCGTTCTCCAGCACCCGCAGATGCTTGGACACGGCCGGCTGGCTCATGGCGAAGGGTTCGGCCAGTTCGGCGACAGAGGCCTCGCCCGAAGCCAGACGCTGGATGATGGCCCGCCGGGTTGGATCGGCAAGGGCGGCGAAGGTGGCGTCGAGAGAGAGTGCCGAGATCATAATATAACCTATTAGTTATTGAACTATCTGGTTATATTTTGCCGACCACATGTCGTCAAGGGCGATGTGCAGATCCCGCTTCGCAGCGGCCGGGGCCTGGATTATGCTTGCATCCACCGCGCGACGGCCGCGCGGTTTGGGAGATTTCTGAAATCATGCAACGGATGCGGCGGTGCCTGTCGGCGGTGGCGGGCGGTGTTTTCGGTCTGTTGGTTCTGGCGGCGGGGCCGGTCGCGGCGGCGCAGGAGCCGCCTGCCGGGCTGGAACAAATTCAGGAGCCGCTGGCGGGATGGGTTGCCGCGCGCAACCGGCCGGGGCCCGGGACGATCGACAGCCTGGCCCCGGATTTCATGCGGGCCGGATTATTCCGTGCCATGTTGAAAACGGCCCTCGCCGCCGAATGGGCGGAATTGAACACGGGGGCAACTGCCGCCGGATACCGGGCTTTTGTCCTGGTCGAGGATACGGGCTGGTATCTGGTGTTGGACGACGCCGTCGACGGTCTGGGGCCCACGGTGGTGCTGTCGCCCGCACCCAGGCGCGATCTGATCGCGGAAGCCCCTCATCCCGTCGTCGACCGCTATACGGCGCCGGAGACGGCGTTGTTCGTGACGCAATTGGGTGCGCGTGCAGCTATCGTCGCGGGGGCCAACCGCTGCGCGGCGGCGGCCGAGTCGCCGTGCTCCGGCACGACCAAGGTGTGCAAGGCCCACGGCAAGGCGCCCTATCGGGATTCCGACGTCGCCCACAATCCCGAGACCCTGTTCCATGCCGCGCACGAGATTCTTGCCGCACAATGGCCGCAAGCCGTGGTGTTCAGCATTCACGGGTTCGGCAAGACAAAGACGGCGCCCGATACCTGGGCCGTTATTTCCGACGGCGGCCGAGGCGAGGGCGGGTCGGCGGACCGCCTGACGCGGCGCCTGCGCGACCGCCTGCGGGTGTTGCTCGACGGCGGCGACGCCCGCGCCGTGGCCTGCGACGACCCGGACGACCGGCGGTTCGGTTTCGCCAGGCTGTGCGCCGCGACCAACGTGCAGGGCCGCCACCTGAACGGCAGCGCCGACACCTGCCGGCAGAGTGTCGAACAGGCGTCGGGGCGTTTCCTGCATATCGAACAGACGCTCGACCTGCGTGATCCCTTCGAATACGGCTGGCGCGCGCCGCGCGACCATGCGGCGATCCGGGCGGTGCTCGACGCCGTGGCCGGGGTGGTGCCCTGCCTTCCGGGGCGCTGTCCGTAAATCACACGGGCCCTTGGCGGCGCGCGAAAAATCCCGCAGGATGGTTGCCAAGAAGGCGGGGCGCTTTCAACAAGTCCGGGCACGAACCCGGACGGGAGGGGACATGTCTCCCATCAGATTGATGGCTACCACGGGCATTCTCGGTTACGGCTTTACCGAGGAAGCCTTCCACGCGGGCATCGCCATGAAGCCCGACCTCATCGCCTGCGACGCCGGATCGTCCGATCCCGGGCCCCATTACCTGGGCTCGGGCACGGCCTTCGTGTCCCGCGCGGCGGCCAAGCGCGACCTGGGCCTGATGGTCGCCGCCGGGATGGAACACGGCATTCCCGTCATGATCGGCTCCGCCGGCGGCAGCGGCAGCGACGCCCAGGTCGACTGGACGCTCGATATCCTCAAGGAAATCTGCGCCGAAAAGGGCCTGAAGCCCAAGGTCCGGGTGATCCGCACGGAACAGACCAAGGACGCCATCAAGGCCAAGGTGCGGGCCGGCAAGGTCGCGCCGCTCGGCCCGATCGCGGACCTGACCGAGGACGATGTCGAGGAAACCACACGCATCGTCGCCATGATGGGCCCGGAAGCCTACCAGCAGGCGCTCAAGGACGGCGCCGACGTGGTGATCGCCGGGCGCGGCACGGACGCCGCCCTGTTCGCGGCCCTGCCGCTGATGAAGGGGGCCGATCCGGGCCTCGCCTGGCATCTCGCCAAGATCATCGAATGCGGCGCCCAGGTGGTGGAGCCGCGCGAAGGCCAGGACTGCGTCATCGGAACCATCTACGACGACCATTTCACGGTGGAGCCGGGCTCGCCCATCCGCCGCGCCACGGTCACGCGCGTCTCCGCCCATACGTTGTACGAGAACCCGGAGCCCTACCGCCTGAAGGAACCGGACGGCACCCTGGTCACCGACCGCTGCAAATTCGAGCAGCTGGACGAACGCACGGTCAAGGTCTCGGGCAGCCGCTACGAGCCGTCGGAAAAATACACGGTGAAACTGGAGGGCGCCCGCCCGCTCGGCTACCGCACCGTGTTCATCGCCGGCATCCGCGACCCGATCCTGATCGACATCATCGACGATTTCGTCGAAGCCTGCCGTGGGCGCATCGCCCGTGATGTCGGCACGCTCGGCATCAATGCCGAGGACTACACCCTGTCCATCCACCTCTACGGCAAGAACGCGGTGATGGGATCGCTGGAGCCCGAGGCCGATCAGCCGATCCACGAAATCGGCCTGCTGCTCGACGTGCTGGGCCGGACCGAGGACATCAGCCGCGCCGTCCTGGCCAAGTCGCGCTATGCCTTTCTGCACACGGATTTTCCCGGACGCATGTGCATTTCCGGCAACCTGGCGATCCCGTTCTCGCCGTCGGACATGCATGTCGGGCCGGTTTATGAGTTCAGCGTCTGGCACGTCATGGAATGCGATCCCATGGAGCCGGTGCGCATGGAGTGGCTGGAGGTTTAATCGCAAATCCCGATCCCGCGTCCGCCCTGGCTTTGCCGGGCCTTGCGGGCGCGAGGACCAAGACGACGCATTTGCGTAAAAGAAAGGGGTTATACCCATGAAGATCACCCTTCTCGGCACGGGCACGCCGACGCCGTCCCTGAAACGCATGAGTTCCGGCTACATGGTCGAGGTCGCGGGCGACGTCATGCTGTTCGACCACGGGCCGGGGGCGCATCACCGGCTGCTCGAAGCCGGCAAGCGGGCGACGGACGTGACCCATGTCTTTTTCTCGCATCTTCATTATGACCACTGTCTGGATTACGGCCGCCTAGTGCTGACCCATTGGGATCAGGGCGTGGGCAAGCTGCCGGAACTTCAGGTCTACGGTCCGCCCTTCACCCTGCGCATGACGGAACTGCTGTTCGGCGCCGACGGCATCTGGGGCCCGGATTTGAAGGCGCGCACGGAACATCCGCTGTCGACCGTGATCTACAACGCGCGGGGCGGCGAGGGGGCCCGGGCCAAGCCCGACCCCCGGGTGACCGAGCTGAAAAGCGGCGACGTGGTGGAAACCGATCATTGGAAGCTGACCTGCGCCAGCGTGCGCCACGTGCAGCCGTTTCTGCACTGCTACGGCTACCGTCTGGAAACGGACGACGGCGTGTTCGTCTATTCCGGCGACACGGGGCCCTGCAAGGCGATCGAGAAACTGGCCCAGGACGCCGACGTGCTGGTCAACATGTGCCACTACCTGTCGGGCACGGAACTGGGCAAGGAATTCGCCGAAGGCTGCATGGGGCATCTGGAATTGGCCGACCTGGGGGCCGCCGCCGGGGTCAAGAACCTGGTGGTCAGCCACGTCACCGAACAGATGGACAAGCCCGGCGTGCGCGAACGCATCCTGCGCGACATGGGCGCGCGGTATTCCGGCAACCTGTTCTTCGGCGAGGACGGGATGGTCATTCCGGTCGGCGATCCCATGCCGGCCAAGCTGGACTAGCCGAGAGAAAAGAAGAGGACGAACACCACATGGCCAAGCTGAGAGACATCGCCCGGGTGGTCCGCGGCAAGAACGCGGGGGCGCTCTACCTGACCCTCGACGTCATGTTCGACGACGACGCGACCTATCGGAAGGTGCGCGATTGCGGCGTGTTGAGCCCGCGCGCCCTGGCACCGTTGTACGGGGTGACCGACAACGAGGTTGCGATCATCCCCTTCGACGTGGCCCGCGCCATCAAGATCACGGTGCCGCGCCGCGTGCGCTCCGGCTCGCCCGGCGACACGGACGTCTACGGCGCCCAGCAGCACGTACCGCTGATGCAGCTTGAGGTGCCGGAGTAGGGTTTAGAAGTCCATGGACATGGACAGCTTGATGGTGAACGGTGCGCCTTGCACCAGATAGCCGCCCTGGGACGAGGCCCAGTACCCGCTGTTCGTTACGTTTTCCACATTCAACAGGAAGTTCGCTTCGCGTCCGGCAATCTCCCGGACTAGGCGGGCCCCCATGTCGAACCGGGTCCAGGATCCGATTTCCTGGGAATTGCCGGTGTCGATGTATTGCCGGCCGGTATGCAGGGCCCGCGCGCTCAGGGTCAGGCCTTCAAGACAGGGGCAATCCCATTCCACGCTCGCATTCAGTTGGTACAGGGGCACGCCGACCGCGACGTTGCCGTCGTTTGTGCCGCCCGCAGTCTCGGTCAGTTTGGCTTCGGTGACGGATGTGCCGCCCAACAGACGCAGCCCGGGGACGGGTTCACCGAATACGGAAATCTCGATGCCCCGGTTCCGCTGTTCGCCGTCGGCGGAATAGATGTTCGTTGTCGGGTCGGTTACCGCGCTGGGCTGGGTCGTCTGGAACAGGGCCAGGGCGGCGCCCAAGTTGCCCAAGTCGACCTTGCCGCCCACTTCGTATTGAACCGACGTATAAGGGGCCAGAACTTCGCCCGAGTTTGCGGCGCTGGACGGTGCCGAACCGCCGGGTTGGAGGCCCTCGATGCGATTGACGTAAAGCGAGATGCTGTCCGCCGGTTTGTAGACCAAGCCGACCACGGGGCTGATGGCCGTATCGTTGAAGTTGCTGGTCTCCAGATTGCTTGTCCGGTTGAAGTTCAGGCTCTGGATCTGCTGGTAGCGGACGCCCGCCGTCAGCAGAACCCGTTCCTCCAGATCGGAGATCGTGTCGGACACATAGTAGCTGCGCAGCAGGACCTTGCTGACCAGGGGCAGGCGTTCGAAATCGCCGCCGCTCGACGTTGTGGCGCCGCGCGCCAGTTCGACGGGGTCATAAAGGTTGGTGTTTTCGGTGGTGCCGAATTCGTAGGCGTTGCGGTTGGCGGTTTTCAGGACGGACATGCCAGCATTAACCTTGTGTCGCAACGGCCCGGTATCAAGGTGGGTTTTGATCCCGGCCTGGCCGGTGAGGCTCAGATCTTCGCGCGGCACGGTCAGACGCCGGGCCGTCGCGGCACCGTCGTTGCTGCTCACCCGGATCGAGGCATAGTCGCCATCCTCGCGCAGGGTATGCACCCCGAAGGCGGCCTGCAGGGTCAGGTTCTGAAGAAGATCGTATTCAACCCGTGTCTGAGCGAAGGAATCCTCCAGGTCGGTATAAGAATAGGTCGCCGCGTAATTGTGGCTGGCGTCCGGCGCGTTGGGCACTTGGCTTCCGGTGACGAAAACGGTCGGCCGGCCCTGATCGACCCGTTGGCGCTGGGTCGCGATATCCAGGGTCGCGCGGAGTTTGTCCCCCCGGTAGTCGAAGGCGCCGGAGGCCATGTGCATGTAGCGCTCTTCGTTTTCAACGGCGGTCTCTCCAGCGCGCAGGGCGCTGTTGATCCGCAAGCCGAAGGCGTCATCGGGGCCGAACCGCCGCCCCATGTCGGCATGGAGCCCGGCCCGCAAGGTCTGGCCGTAGTTCGCCGTCACCCGCGTCAGCGGTTCGTCGCCCGCGCGTTTGGGGACCAGATTGATGCCGCCGCCAATGCCCGTGGCACCCGGTGCCGCGCCGTTCAAGAAAGCATTGGCGCCTTTGAAGACCTCGATTCGTTCGAACATGTCGGATGACGAGATTTGCCGGGGCGACGTGCCGTAAAGGCCGTCGACGGACAGGTCGTCGTTGTATAGGGGAAAGCCGCGGACAACGAAGAGTTCCGCGAAGTTGCCATAACCATAGGTGCTGCGAATGGCAGGATCGTTGTCCAGGATGTCGCCGATCGTTTCCGCCTGTTGGTTACGAATGGCGGTTTCCGTATGGGAGGTCATGGTGAAGGGGACCTCCATCATGTCCTGGTTTCCGAGGACACCGGCCCGCGCACCGCGCGCGACTTGGCCGCCTGCAAATTCTGCGGGCAAGGTGCCGATTTCCGCCTGGGCGGGAACGATCCGGCCTTCGACGGAAACGGTGCCCAGGGTAATCCGCTCGCCTGCGGCCTGCGGCCCGTCGAGGGCCACCGTGCGCGTGCCGGTCAGGCGGAAGGTGACGCCCGTGCCGGAAAGCAGACGGGTAAGCGCCGCCGTCGGCGTCAGGGCGCCTTGGACGCCTGGGGAATTTCGGTCCCGCGCGACCTCGGCCGTATAGCCGACCTGCCAGCCCGTGGCGGCGATGAAGGCGTCGATGGCGGCGCCCAACGGCTGGGCCGCGATGTCGAAGGCGATTTGTGCGTCTTCGGCGATTTCCGCCGCGTGGGCCGGGGCCGGCGCGGCAAGGGTGCAGGTCATAGACAGGCCAAGGGCCGTGCAGGTCATCAAGGCCGCCGTGAAGCGGCGGGTGCGGGTGGTGGTCATGTCTCGTTATTCCCCTTATTGGCCCTTATTGGTCGTCGCGGCGGCGCATATTTGAATTTGCGACGCATTCGCATTTCTGAGGCCGAGACGAACGGGGGGCCGCCGTCTCCCAACGAAAAGTTCAAAAAGTTTCTAGTGCAGGACGGTCAGCAGGCCGGGAAGGCGCATGACGTCGGCGCCGGCCACGTCGGCCAGGGCGGCGACCACGGCCGCCGGGTCGTCCAGCCGATAATTGCCGCTGACCCGAAGCCTGCGCAGCCGGTCCGTCGCCAGGACCACCCGATCCTTGTGGTGGCGGGCGAGCCGCGCCATGACCTCGGCCAGTGGCCGGTCGTGGAACACCAGGCGGCCGTCGATCCAGGCGAAGGCCGTTTGAGGCACTGGTGCCGCCGCACCGCCCGGATGGCCGGCGGTGACCGTCACGCCCTCGCCGGGGGTCAGGTCCACGGGCGTGCCGCCATCGTCGCCCGTCACCCGCACATGGCCGCGTTTCACGCGGACTTCGGTATTCCCGCCTTGCAGCGTGACGGAAAAGGCCGTGCCGACGACGCGGGTCAGGGACCGCCCGGCGGCGACCTCGAACGGCCGTTCGGGATCGGGCCGCACGTCGAAGAAGGCCTCACCCCGGACCAGTTCCACCCGGCGCCTGTCGGCATCGAAGGAAACGTTCATGGCGCTTTCCGCGTTCAGCACCACGACTGACCCATCGGGCAAGGGAATTTCGGCGCGTTGCCCCGTTTTCGTCCCATGGTCGGCAGATGCTTGGAATGGATTACCGCCGAGCAGATGGCCCAGGCCGATGGCCAGAACCAGGGCGGCGGCCAGGGCCAGCACCGGGCGCAACGCGGCGCGGGGGCGGGCAGCGCGGGGCGGGGGCATGATTGCGGGTGCTTGGGTTTCCACGGCCTGGGCGAATTCCGGCGAGGTCCAAAGTCCGGCCACGCGCTCATAAGCGCGGGCATTGTCCGGATGGGCGGCGTGCCAGGCGTCGAAGGTGCCTGCCTCGTCCGACGTCATCGTCCCCGATTGACGGCGCGTGAACCAATCCAAGGCCTCGGCCATGGCCGTGTCGTGATCGGGGTTTTCATCGTCATGGGTCATGGTGATGCGTCGCGGGTTGCCGTCCGCGGATGACGCCGCGGATATAGACGAGACGGATGAAGGGGCGGATTCTCCCAAAATATTCTTGCGAAGACTCACGTCATGCCTCCGTCATCCACGGCGGCAAGACAGCGGGCCAGGGCGGCGCGGATGTCGTTGTAGACCGTGTTTTCGGACACCCCCAGGCGGCGGGCGATCTCGGGATAGGTCAGGCCCTCCAGACGCGACAACATCAGGGCCCGACGCGCGCGATCCGGCAAGGTCGCCAGGGCGCCCTCGACTTGGGCCAGGTTCTGGGCGTCCATCATCGCCGTTTCCTGCGACGGCTGCGGGGCGGCGACGGCATCGGTGGTGCCGTCGGGGGTCTCTGACATGAAGGTGCCGCGCAGGCGCTCGCGGCGCAGGTGGTCGAGGGCGAGATTGCGCGCGGTCTGGTACAGGAACGCCTGTAGATGGGTGACCGGCCGTTCGCGGGCCGCCTTGGCGACGCGCAGATAGGCGTCGTGGGCGAGGTCTTCCGAGGTGTGCAGGCAGCCCACCATGCGGTACAGCGTGCCGATCAGCGCGCGTCGCTGGGCCTGGAATATCTGGGTCAGAAGGTCGCGTTGGCTGTCCGTCGCCATGCCGGCCCCGCAGGTGAAATGATTGGCGCCGCCCTTTCGGCGCCGATTAAGTTGCGATTAATTATCATTATCTTTTAGGCGAGGCCAGAATGAATTCCAGCAGCCTCCGGCCGCAGGTTTCACGGATGCCGCCCGGCATGCCGGGCCGAGTTCGAGGGCCTGATTTTCCCCGAAAGTGCCGGATTACCGCTGAAAATCATCGATTTTTGCTTAATTAATGGTCAAATGCGCGACTGTGCGTCAGGCTGCATGAATATGTCGCATTAATGTCAATTGGCTGTAGCCAACGGGTATGCGCCTGTGCAAAATCGCACTCAATAAATAAATTTGCCTACTACGCCTACCACGCCAACAGGGAGAATTTTCATGAAAAGACGCGAGTTTCTTAAAAAATCCGCAGTTGCCGGTGTCGCCGGCGCGGCTGCCGTGACGCTTGCCAAGCCTGCTCTGTCGCAGGGCCGCAAGGAGATGATCATCGTCTCCACCTGGCCGCGCGACTTCCCGGGTCTGGGCCTCAGCGCGCAGCGCCTTGCCGCCCGCATCCCGGTCCTGACCGATGGCCGCATCCAGGTCAAATATTTCGCCTCCGGCGAACGCGTCGGCGCCTTCGATTCGTTCGACGAAGTGGCCTCGGGCAATTCCCAGGCCTACATCGGCGCCGACTACTACTGGAAAGGCAAGCACCCGGGCTGGGCCTACTTCACCGCCGTTCCGTTCGGCTTCGCCTATGCGGAAATGGACGCCTGGATGAAGTACGGCGGCGGTCAGCAGCTGCATGACGAGCTGGCGGCCGGTTTCGGCATCAAGGGCTTCCCCTGCGGCAATACGGGCTGCCAGATGGGCGGCTGGTTCAACAAGGAAATCAATTCCGCCGCCGACTTCAAGGGCCTGAAGATGCGTATCCCGGGCCTGGGCGGCGACGTGCTGGCCAAGCTGGGCGCCTCGACCGTGTCCCTGCCGGGCAGCCAGATTTATGAAAACCTGGTTTCCGGCTCCATCCAGGCGACGGAGTGGGTCGGTCCCTACAACGACTACTTCATGAAGTTTTATGAAGCGGCCAAGTACTACTACTATCCGGGCATGCACGAGCCGGCTTCCCAGCTGCACATGGGCATGAACAAGAAGTGGTGGGACGGTCTGTCGAAGACGGATCAGGCCATCATCGAAGCCGCCTGCCATGAAGAAAATTCCCACCAGATGGCGGAAACCAACGCCAACAACGGGACGTACCTGAACAAGCTGATCAACGATCACGGCGTCAAGGTGCGTGCCTTCAACGACGACGTGTATGACGCCTTCGGCAAGGCCGCCGAGGAAGTCTTCGCCGAAGTGCAGGCGCACAGCCCGCTGGCCAAGAAGATCCACGACAGCTTCCTGACCTCGCGCGCCGACCTCGGCCGTTGGATGATCCTGGCCGACTCCGGCTACATCAACCAGCGCAACCGCGTCCTGGGCATCAAGGTCTAATTGCCCACATAACCGGGTATTAAGGTGGGACGGGGCATGGCCCCGTCCCATCCTTATCCGTCCGGGCTTGTTCTTGTGGGGAATTGGGACAAGGGATTGCCAGTTCATGGCCGCCGAACAAATGACAATTGACGCGACCGGCGGGAATGTTTCGCCCGAGGTGTCGCCACGCACGACCATCGCCGTCCGCTTTTTCGGCTGGGCGATGCTGTCCGCGCTGCTTGTTTTCTTGATTAATAACTATCTCACCTTCTGGCACGGCTGGCCGGGCGAAGGCGCTGCCCTGAGCCTTGGCCTGCACGGTGCCGCGACCACGTCATCGCCGCTGTCCTGGGTGCAGTTGCTGGCCTATGTGGCCGGCATCGCCGCCGCGGCGATCTATACGGTGAAAAGCTGTTCGCGCACCCTGCGCCAGGACAGCCAGCGAATTTCCGACTTCAACGCGTTGTTGATCCGCATGGCCTATTTCGCCGTGCTGTACATCGGCGTGGTCGACGCGATCCTGTCATTCATGCGGGTCGAGGGTCTGTTGCCCGCCGTGTTCGGTGATGCGCTTGCGCTCGAACTCGGCAAGTCGCAGTTCCGCGGCCCCTACGTGCATCTGCCGCTGACCGCTGCCGCCATGGTCACGGCGTTTTTTACGCGCACGCTGGGCTTTACCTGGCTGGCGTTGCTGATCGTCATCGCCGAACTGCTGATCGTCATCACCCGCTTCATCTTTTCCTACGAACAGGTGTTCATGGGCGACCTCGTGCGGTTCTGGTACGCGGCCCTGTTCCTGTTCGCCAGCGCCTATACGCTGATCGAGGAAGGCCATGTGCGGGTCGACGTGTTCTACGCCGCCTTCGATTCCCGGCGTAAAGGGATGGTCAACGCCCTCGGCTCGGTGTTCCTGGGGATCACGCTTTGCTGGGTCATTCTGATCGTCGGCATGGGCGGCAAGAACGCGGTGATCAATTCGCCGGTCCTGACCTGGGAAACGACCCAGACCGGTTTCTCCATGTATGTGAAGTACATGATGGCGGGCTTCTTGGCCGTATTCGCCATTTCCATGATGATTCAGTTCGTCAGCTACATGATGGACGCCGTCGCGGACATCCGGGATGAGCCCGGCGGCCGCGACCATACAAGCCACACGATCCAGTAAGCGACAGGGGCCGCTACTCAATGGAACTCGTCTTCCTCGTCATTCTCATGATCACCATGGCCTATGCGCTGGGCGTGGGCTTTCCGGTCGCCTTCGCGCTGCCGGGTTCGGCCATCATCACGATTACCCTGGCGGCCCTTTGCGGTTGGCTGTTCGCCGGAAACGTCGACGCCTATTTCGCCCAGGGCGGGGCGTGGCAATGGCTCAGCGCCGGCGTCACCAACTTCCGCGGCGTCTATTGGGAGGCCGAACGAGACACCCTGATCGCCATCCCGCTGTTCATCTTCATGGGCATCATGCTGCAACGCTCGAAACTGGCCGAAGACCTGCTGGTGACCATGGCGCAGCTGTTCGGCCCGGTGCCGGGCGGGCTGGGGATTTCGGTGATTTTCGTCGGCGCCCTTCTGGCCGCGACGACAGGTATCGTCGGCGCCACCGTCGTCGCCATGGGGTTGATCTCGTTGCCGGCGATGATGCGCAACAAATACGCCAATTCCCTGTCGACCGGCACCATCGCCGCGTCCGGCACCTTGGGCCAGATCATCCCACCGTCCATCGTGCTGATCATCCTGGCGGACCAGTTGGCCAGTGCCGTCGATCAGGCATCGACCACGCGCAAGGAACTGTTCAAGGAATCGACGGGCAATCTGCTGATGCCGTCGGGCTTCGACGTGACATCGACCAGCGCCGGCGAAATGTTCCTCGGCGCCTTCGTGCCGGGTCTGGTTCTGGTCGGCCTGTACATGGCCTATGTCCTGATTTTGGCCTTTTTCAAGCCTAAAATGGCGCCCGCCGTGCATCGCGAGGGGGCCCTCGACCGCGCGTTCATGGTCAAGGTGTTCGTCACCCTGGTGCCACCGCTGACCCTGATCTTCCTGGTCCTGGGCTCCATCATCACCGGCGTCGCGACGGTCAACCAGGCCGGTGCCATCGGCGCGGCGGGGGCGCTGATCATGGGCGGATACCGCCTGCGCGACGGCCACCGGAACGCCTATTACCCGGCGATCATCGCCCTGGTGTCCCTGGTCGCGCTCGCGGTCGTCAGCACGTATTTCAAGATCAACATCAAGTCGATCAACAGCGATTTCGACAGGGTCGGTCTGGTGCTCGGCCTGATCTTCACGGCGACGCTGATCTTTTCCATCGGCTGGAGCGGCTGGCGGGCATTGAAGATCGAGGACACGCTGCAAGGCGTGATGGTTGAAACCGCCAAGACCACGGCCCTGGTGTTCATCATCCTGATCGGCGCCGCCATGCTGACCGCCGCGTTCCGTGCGTTCGGCGGCGAGGAACTGGTGCGCGAATTTCTGACCGGCATGCCCGGCGGATTCTGGGCTCAGTTCACCATCGTCATGCTGGTCATCTTCATCATGGGGTTCTTCCTGGACTTCATCGAAATCGCCGTCGTGGTGGTGCCCATCGTGGCGCCGATCCTGCTCATGGATCCCTCGGCCAACATCACCGCCGTTTGGCTGGGCGTGATGATCGGTCTGAACATTCAGACTTCGTTCCTGACGCCGCCCTTCGGCTTCGCCCTGTTCTATCTGCGCGGCGTCGCCCCGCCCAGCGTCTCGACCATCCAGATGTACAAGGGCGTGGTGCCGTTCATCTGTCTGCAACTGGTCGCGCTTGTCATCGTCGGCCTGACGCCGCAGTTGGTGAACTATCTGCCGCAGCGCGTAAGCCTGACGTCGGAAACGGCGCCGCCGCCGCGCAATCCGGCGCTGTCATCCTGCGTGCAGGACCATCTGTTCAAGGTCTATGACGCCAAGGGCGACGTCCTGCGCGCCGCCATCGCCAAGGCCAGGACGTTGGATCTGTCGCCGCTTCCCGGCGAACTTCGTGGCGACCTGAAAAGCAGCTTCGACAAGGCGGAGAAGACGTTCGATCTGGTCGCCAAAATCCGCGCGACGCAAAAGATCATCGACGAGGCCACGCCGGGTTACCTGCCGCTGCATGTGGAGGTGCGCGAAACCCAGCGTCAGGCACGCCGCCTGAAGGAAGAGATCAAGTATCTCCAGACGACCATCCGCCAACTTCCCCAGAACGAGCGGGGTGAGGCGCGGAAGCAAAAACTGGAAGCAAAGATCGAGGAACTGCGGGCCGAGATCAAAGTCTACGAAGCCAAGGTTCCCGACAATTGGCGGGCGGATCACGCGGCTTTCGCCAAACTGCAGAAGGCGGAGACGCTTGCCATCCGGTTGTATGAACGCAACGTCGACGGCGCCTATGAGCCGCTCCAGGAGGTCACCAAGGTGATCGCCGGGGCGGCTGCCCTGGCGGTGCTCGGCAAGGACCTGGCGGGCCTGCCTGCCGCCGTCACCGGCGCGGCCGATCCCGAGAAGGCGATGGACGCGGTCAATGAGGTCGAGAAGGTCATGCGCGAGGTGCCGGGCACCCGTGAAATCCAGAAACCTTTGGCGGACGCCCGCCGCGCCATGCGCGGCGACAAGCCCGACGTGGAAAAATCGTTGAAGGCCCTGGCCGATGCCCAGGCGGCGTACGACAACGACATTGCCTGGCGCAAGAAGGCGGCGGCGGAGCTCAGCGCGGGGCTTGCCGAATATGAACAGGCGATCCGCATGAACATCGGTCTGCGTCAGCAGCCGAAGCTGTCCAAGGAACAGGCTCTCGATGTCGCTTCCTGCATGGCCAATCCGCGCGACCTGACGCTGCACTTCTAGGCGCGGACGCAGGAGGCAGCCCACCATGCCGCCGGTCCTGAGGGCAGCACTTTGGATGCTGGGGACGCTCACGTCCCTGGCGCTCATGGCCATCGCCGGGCGCGAATTGTCGGCGGAATTGTCGACCCTGCAGATTCTGTTTTTCCGCAGCGCCATCGGCCTGATGATCATTCTGGCCGTGATCTGGCGGGTGGGACGGCATCATCTGGCGACCCGTCAGCCGGGCCTGCAAATCCTGCGCAACGTCGCCCATTACATCGGGCAATTCGGCTGGTTCTACGGCATTTCCGTGCTGCCGCTGGCACAGGTCTTCGCGCTTGAGTTCACCATGCCGGTCTGGGCGACGCTGCTGGCCCCGCTGCTGCTGAAGGAACGGATCACACCCAGGCGGGCCCTGGTCGTGGCCATTGGCTTCGCCGGCATCCTGATCGTCGTGCGGCCCGGTTTGGTGACGATCAGCCCGGCAGCCCTGGCCGTGCTGATGGCGGCCGTCGGATATGCCTTCGCCTATACCCTGACCAAGAAGCTGACGCGCACGGATACGGCGCTCGCCATCGTGTTCTACATGTGCCTGGTGCAGTTGCCGCTTGGCCTGATCCCGTCGTTGTTCGATTGGGTCAACCCGTCGGCCGCCATGTGGCCCTGGATCCTGGCGGTCAGCATCACCGGGCTCAGCGCCCATTACTGCCTTGCCCGCGCCTTTGCCGAGGCAGACGCCATCGTCGTCGTGCCCATGGAATTCCTGCGCCTGCCGCTGATCGCGGTTGCCGGGCTGCTGTTCTATGGAGAGCCCCTGGACCCCTGGGTCCTCGGCGGGGCCGCCGTGATCTTCGCGGGAAATTTCCTGAACATTCTGGGCGAACGCAAACGCACCTAAGGCGCCGCGGTCAAGCAGCGCGGCACCGTGCGGCGCCGGGCCGAAGATTGTTGCATATTATTATTATTCCAGTGATTGTGGTCACAGCCCTGGGCGCCGCGTTCGCCCAATGTCGGGAGGTGTCGCTGGCCTATGCCGTGTATCGTGTATACGGCGGCGCTTGGGGATAGACAATAGATCGAAGGTAATGTGATGAATCGCCGTGTCGTCATTCAAGGCCCTCAATCGCCCGAAGATATCAAGGCACGCCAACGTCTTAGGGATGCAAGCCGCGGTCTGGCGGAAGCCATCGCCGAGCAGCAGGCGGAGATGCGAAACCTTCAGGGAAACCTGAATTCCCTGGATGAGGCGCTCGACCGCGTCTCCAGCTCGATGATACGCGCGGCGTCAATGGGATGCGGTGACGACTGACGGGCGTTCTATTCGGGCAGGGGAATGAACTCGGTCTCGCCGGGTACTTTCGCGAACCGGCCGTTCTTCCAATCGTCCTTGGCCTGCTCGATGCGGGCGGATGAATGGGACACGAAATTCCAGAACATGAAACGGGGCTGGTTCAGCCGCGCATCGGGTGCGGTGTCCAGCGGTGCGCCGCCCAGGACCATGACCTTGGCCGCCGTTTGGCCGGTGATGACCACATCCGGGCCTTCGCGGAAAACCACCGTCTGCCCGGCTTGGAAGGTCTGACCGTCAATCGTCACCCGGCCCTCGGCGACATGCGCCGCGCGCTCCGCATGGTCGGGCGGCAGGGTGAACACGGCCCCGGCGGCCAGGCGTAGATCGGCATAGAAGATCGGCGAGAAGAATTCCACGGGCGAGGTCCGCCCGGACATGGTGCCGGCGATCAGCGCGACATCCGCCCCGCCGTCCCGCCAGCGGGGCAGGGCGTCGGCCGGATAGTGAACGAAGGAAGGCTCCGTCTCTTCGAACGCGATGGGCAGCGCCACCCAGGCCTGTAGGCCGAACAGCGGGCCGCCCGCGGCACGAACGTCGCCTGGGGTGCGTTCGGAATGGACGATGCCGCGGCCGGCGGTCATCCAGTTGATCTCGCCGGGGCGGATCGCCTGATCGAAACCCAGGCTGTCCTTGTGGCCGATCACGCCATCGTACAGATAGGTGATGGTGGCGAGGCCGATGTGCGGATGCGGGCGCACGTCGATGCCCTGTCCCGGCTTGAACACCGCCGGGCCCATCTGGTCCAGGAACACGAAGGGTCCGACGCTGCGACGCAGGGAAGACGGCAGGGACCGGCGCACGATCAGGCCGCCGATGTCATGTTCCTTGGGCGTGATGACCAGGGCGATCACGCCGTCGTCGGGCGCGTCCTTGCACTGCGGGTCGTCGGCGGGCTGCCAGCTCATGGCCGATCCCCCGCCGTTATTCCGAAAGCCAGCGGTCGCGAATGCGGTTCACTTCCGCGAAATGATGGCGGGCCATCTTCATGGTCGGGGCCAGGGGCTCCTGATAGAAGAAATCGGGCAGTTCGTCGTCCGCGCCGGTGAAGCCGGCGGCCTTGTTGAAGGTTTCCTCAAGGACCAGGGTTTCCTTGCCCAGCCGGTCGAAGAATTCCGGTTCGAACGTCGTGCCGACGGCGTCGTTGATGGCGGTGACGATCAGGTCCGGGTTCATGTTGGTGACGGAGCGCCCGAACACGCATAGGCCGAGGGAATCCACGGCGGCGCATTTGGCCTGGATCTTCAGGCTTTCCAGGGTCAGTTCCTCGGTCGACTTGCCGGCGCATTCGAAGGTCGGCAGGTTGCCGGTGGTATGGTCCGCGCCCTGGGCCGTCAGCATCATGGAGATGCCCGTGACTTCGATGACCCGGGGATCGTAGGCGCTGATCGACTGCTTCTTGATCACCGGCGCGCGCTTGATGCCGAAATGCTCGGCCACGCGGGCCGTGCCCTGGGCCAGCAGGCGGCCGCGCTCGTTGCCGTCGCGCATGTCGGCGAGGGCTTCCATCATGAACGCTTCGTCACCCCACTCGGCCTGGCCGGCCTCCATCAAGGCGCCCAGCAGGGCCCCCGTCTCGATGGTGTCGATGGCCAGATCGTTGGCGACCGCGTTGAGGCGGGCCACCTGGTCCGGATGCGTCAGCCCGCAATTGGTGCCGAGCAGGCCGATGGTCTCGTATTCCAGCGGCGCCACCAGTTCGTTGCCGTCTTCGTCGGCATAGACGTTGGAGCACTTGATCATGCAGCCGGGCATGCAGGCATGGGTGGTTTCCCCGCCGCGTTCCAGGTTCTGTTCGCGGATGTAGTCGCCGCCCATCTTCAGGCGTTCCTTGGCCGTGTCGACCAACTGTCCGGACGAGAAGTTGCGCACCGGCAGGCCGCCCAGATGGTTGATGACGTCGGCGACCAGGGCCGTGCCGCGGGCCCCCAGGTTCTGGGTCGCCGGGTCGTCCTTGATCATGCCGCCGTAGGTCTTGATCGACTGCATCAGCTTCTTGCGTTCGTGGAAGTCGGGCATCTTGTGCTTGTCACAGACGATGGCCTTGACTTTTTTCGAGCCCATGACGGCACCCACGCCGCCGCGCGCGGAAATGCGCGTCGGCCGGCCTTCGGGGTCTGTGAACACGATGCCGGAAATCAGACCGCCGTATTCGCCGACCGGACTACAGATGCCCAAGCTGACCTTGTCGCCGTATTTTTCGAACAGCATGTCGGCGGTTTCGAACACGCCTTTGCCCAGATAAGGGGTGGCGTCCTCGAAGGTGATGTCGCCTTCCAGGGGAATGCGGATCACGACCCAGTCGTCGGACTGGTTTTCCAGGGTGATCCCGGCGATGCCGATCTGGCCCATGGCGAAGGCCATGGTGCCGCCGCCGTTGGATTCCTTGATCCCGCCGGTCAGCGGGCTTTTGCAGCCCACGCTGATCCGGTTGGCGTTGGAAAAGTTGGTCCCGGCGAACGGGCCGGCGGAAAAGATCAGGGGGTTTTCCGGCCCCAGAGGGTCGATGTTGGCCAGGCCGCGGTCGACCAGGGTCTTGGCGATCAGATAGCGCCCGGCGCGGGCGAGGGCTTCGCCGGACAACTCCTCGCTTTTGATGTCGCGGGTGGCAAGGTCGATGGTCAGGTACTTTCGCATTGTTCGTCTGATCCCCAAGTCATGGTTTGGTCGTCGGCTCGCGATCCATCCGATGCCGGCGCCGGTGCCGATGGGAAAGAGGCCGATGAAGCGATGGGCTTATCTTAAAATGGGGGCGGTCCCGGGGGAATACCAGGATTTCACGCCCCCGGGGCTCAGGTCCCGGCGTCGGCGTAGCCGAATCCCTTGATGAACGGACGCAGGCGCTGCTGGTAGGGCGCCATGTGGATTTCGAAGGTGCGCCAACGGTCGGCGGGCATCGCAACCCCGTTCGCGACGTCAAGCGGCGTCAGGATTCCATCATTCCAGGAAACACCCAGGAATTCCAAAAGTTTCCGCGCGGTCTGTTGATGCCCGGCAACCAGGTCTTCATGACGGACTTCATGGACATTCAGGGCCAGGGTCTCGCACTGCGTCTGCCACAGGGACATGACCTGTTCGTAGAAGCCCACGGTGTCGTCCAAGCGTGTGAAATGGGCGGCGCCTTCGCTTAAGGCAAAGGGATGGGTGAAGCAGTCGAGACAAACATCGCAGGGATGGCGCTGGGCCAGGATGAATCCGGCATCCGGAAACAGGCGGTGGATCAGGCCCGCGTCGAGGATATTGAGCGGCAGCTTGTCGACCAACAGGGTGTCCGGGCCGCGCGTGACCAGCCGGTCCACGGCCTGGTAGTAGAGGGCCCGCAACGGCGCAAGCTCGGCCTCCGGAATGTCGAACAGGTTGGCGGGGAAATCGTCCCCGCGCGCCAGAAGGTGGTCGCGCACCACGGACAGGGTCGCCTTCTCCTCCAGCACCTGAATGTCGGGGTGGGCCGCCAATACCTGATTCAGCAGCGCCGTGCCCGAGCGGGGAAAGCCGACCAGAAACACGGGGGCCCGGTCGCTTCCGGCGGTGGGGGCAAGCGTCGCCGCGGACGGGGCGGCGGGACTTTCGTAAGCCCGTTTGAGGCGTTCCAGATATTCGTCCGACCGGGCGCGGAACATGGCCAGGGCCTTTCCGTCGCCAGTCAGGAAGGCGTTGCCCTTCTCGAAATTTTCAATCGCGTCGCCCGGGCGGTCGAGCCGCTCGTAAAGCGCGCCCATTTCGAAATGGATATCGGCTGCCGCCGGCGAGGTCTTCCGCGCCGCGGGATCAAGGCCGTTGAGCCGGGCCAGAGCCTTGTCGGGGGCGCCCGCCCGCCGTTCCAGGCGCGCGGCCACCAGATTTAGCGCGGGATCGCCCGGATGCTTGTCCAGTGCCGGGGTGATCGCCGCCCAGGCGTCGTCCGACCGGTTCATGCCTTCCAGCAGGCGCCCCAGATCGGCCCAGGTGACCGGGGCATCCGGGGCGGCTTCGGTGGCCTTGCGGTAATGATCGATGGCACCCTCGGCATCGCCCATGGCGTACATCGCCGCCGCCTTCAGGCGCAGCGTATCAGGATCGCCGGGCTGTTTTGCCAGCAGCCGACTGTAGTAGTCGACCGCGGTCTGAAAATCTCCCATCTCCGCCATGAGGTCGGCATAGAATCCCAGCACCTCTGGGTTGTCCTGGGTCAGCGTCAGGGCGCTCTCAAGGATTTTACGGGTTTGTGCGTAGCGTTTGCTGAAGTAGTGGGCCCGGGCCAGAAGGACGCGGGCCTCGAGGTCGTTGGGCGCGCGGTCGACGACGCGCTGCATAACCTCAGCCGCTTGTGACAATTGGGACAGGTTGTAGTGACATTGCCCCAGATTGAACAGCGCGTTCAGGTTATCCGGGTCCAGGTCGACGGCCCGCTTGAAATGTTCCGCCGCGAGGGGAATCTGGCGGTCGTCGCGGTAGGCGTTGCCCAGGTTGTAATGGATGTTCGCGGCGTTCGGGGCGATGTTCAAGGCCTTGCGGAAATGCCGGATCGCGGCATTGACCCGGCCCGACTGGCGCAGCGCGCAGCCGAGCAGGTCATGGGCCTCGGCCGAGTCGGGAACCAGATCGGTCAGTTTTTTCAGATTGTCCGCCGCCGCATCCGCCTTGTCCTGACGAAGCTGCGCCAGGGACAGGAGATGCAGAATATTGGGATTGTTCGGCACGGCCAGCGCCAGCGCCGTCAATCCCGCCTCGGCGCGGGGAAAGTCACCCGATTGGTACATCTGGGCGGCGGCCTGGAATTGCTGTTCTGCGTCCATGTTCCGGTCTGTAAACGGTGGGTCGGTCGCGGGGGTTACGACGAGAAGGGCAGGTCGGCCAGGGTCAGCCGATTGCCCAGCCGCCAGCCGCCGGGCTTGTCTACGTCCGACGCAAGGTCCGGGTCAATGCGTAATGCCGCCGCACGGTCGCGTCCGGCGGCCTCGGCGTCGGTGCGCGCCGCATGCACGTTGGCGCGGCCCAGGTGGGCCGCGGCGAAGCTGCCGTCGATATCAAGGGCACGGGTGAAATGCTGGGCCGCATCGCTATAGAGGCGCAGGGTTTTCTCCGCTTCCGCCCGCCCGGCCCAGGCCGCGGCGTCGCCCGGATTGATCTCCGTCGCCTTTGTGAAATCGGCCAGCGCATCGTCGATGCGGTTCAGCGCCAGCCGGGAGAATCCCCGAATGCGCAGCAACAGGGAGGTCGGTTTTGCTTCGGCGATCAGGGTGGAGGCGGCAATCGCCGCTTGTTCGGGCTTGCCCTGACGCAGCATGACTTCCGCCTGTAGGGTCCGCAGCCAGGGATCGTTGGCTGCGGCGGCCAGCCCGCGCGCAATGTCCGCCTCGGCCCCTGCAAGGTCGTTCGTGCGGAGCCGCAGAAACGCCAGAACACCATGCGGTTCGGCCTCGCCGGGGCCCAGGGGAACCAGCCGTTCATAGGCGGCCGAGGCCTCGCCCCAGCGCCCGCCGAACAACAACGCGCGGGCTTTTTCCCGCAGCGCGCGGGCCTGATAGGGTTGCATGCGCTGGGCCAGGTCCAGGTCGGCGACGGCGGCCTCCGTCTGGTTGAGGCGCCGGTAGGCGCGGCCGCGCAGGATCAGGGCAGCGACGTCCGTGTCGCCGCCGCGCGTGCCTTCGGAAATGGCGGCTGTGGCGTCGTCGACGGCGGCGTCCGCATGCCCGGCCGCCAGTTGCGCCTCGCCACGGGCCAAAAGGGCTTCGGGGTCACCGGGGTGGGCGGCCAGAACCTGGTTCAGATCGGCGATGGCGCCGGCATAATCGCCCAAGGCCTGGGCGGCGGCGGCCCGGCGGCGGCGCAGGTCCAGGGCGTCGGGGCGGTCTTCGAGAATGCGGGTCAGGTCGCGGTGGGCGCTGGCCGGGCGGGCGGCCGCGGCGTGCAGGGCGGCGCGCAGGTCGAGCGCCGCCAGATTGGCCGGGTCTTCCAATAACAGACGATCGAGGTCGGTCAGGGCGCGGTCCGCATCGCCGAGATCGCGGTAGGCGGACCCCCGGATCAGGCGCGCGACGCCGTTGTCCGGCGCCAGGGCCAGGGCGGCGGTCATGCTCTGCACCGCATGGTGCGGATCGCCCCGCCGGTAATAGGCCTGGCCGCGCATGACCAGGGCCGCCGTGTGGGTCGGTTCCCGGCGCAGGACCGCGTTCATGTCGGCGATCACACCGGCGAAGGTTTCAAGCTGGAACAATTGCTCCGCGCGCATGAACCGGGCGTCCGCATTGCCGGGATCGGCGGCGATGGCGGCGTCGAGGTCTTCCAGCGCCAATCCGGTCTCGTCCTGGCGCAGGTGGATGCGGGCGCGCAGCATGTGGTGGCGGCTGTCCTTCGGGGCGAGAGCGATCGCCTGATCGACGTCGTCGAGGGCCAGTTGCAGTTGTTCCATCTTGAGGAAGGCTTCCGCGCGGGCGGTCCAGGTCGCCGGTGTCATGGGATCGGCTTCGAGCGACGCCGAAAGATCGGCGCGCGCGGCCGCAAGATTGCCGTCGGCGAGATGCGCCTGTCCGCGCAGACGCAGGAGTTCCGCATCCGTGGGCGCCATCTCCAGGGCCTCGCCGAAATCGGCGACGGCCAGCTCAAATTCCTCGCTCGCCATATGGACGAGGCCGCGTTCGCGGTAGCTTTCCAGGGGGCGGCGCAATTGGCGGATCGACAGGTCCAGATCGGCGATGGCCAGACGATACAGACCCATGCGGCGCAACAACGCGCCGCGCACCTGCAAGGCCTCGCCGTTTTCCGGGGCCAGGGTGACGGCGGCGTTAAGATCGGCCCGGGCAAGCTGGTGGTGGCCCTGGGCCAGATGGGCGGCGCCACGCTGGATCAAGGCCCCGACATGGCGGGGGACGGCATCAAGCGCCCGGGACGCACTTTCCGCCGCGTCGCCATGGCGGCCGAGGGCGATCAGGATGCGCGCGCGGAGCGCTAAAGCGTCGGCATTACGGGGATCGAGCCTCAGGCCGGCGTCGGCGTCGGCAAGCGCCACCGCGTCGCGCCCGGCGGCATGGTTGATGCGGGCGCGCAGGAAGTGCACGCGTTTGCGGCGGGGGGTCAGGCGCACGGCGCTGTTCAGGTCGCTCAGCGCCTTGTCGAGGAAACCCTCGTCGATCAGCGCGTCGGCCCGGTTGATGTACAGGTCGGCGAGTTTCTCGGGATCGGTCTCATCCTGGGTGATGGCTTGCGTGCAGGCGAACACGCGCATGGCGGCGGGCAGCGCGCCGTCGGCGCAGTCGGGTGTTTGCGCGTGCGCGGGCTGGGCCGCCACCGCGGCCCAGGCCATCACGAACAGGGAAGCCCCCCGGATCAGCCGCATCGCTGCCTCGTTTCCGCCAAGTACCGAAAATTCTTAGCAAAAAACCAAAGGTAAAGCCATCCGGCCGGGTCCGGGAGCGTCCGTTCGCTCAGGTTTCCGTCCCACCGTTGATCTGGATCAGCTGACCGTTCATGAACCCGCCCTGGTCGGACACCAGATAGGCGATCATGCCGGCGATCTCCTCCGGCGTGCCCAGGCGGCCCACCGGCACCCGCGCCTTCATGGAGGCGATATGCTCGGCCATGGCGGGATCCGAATGGTCGCCGGCGATGGGGCCGGACGAAATGATGTTGGTGGTGATGCCCTTGGGCCCGAACTCCTTGCCCAGGGCCTTGGTCAGCCCCCAGGATCCGTGCTTGGACACGCTGACATGGGCGCGGCCGTTGTAGCCGTGGATGGCATTCATGCCGGCGAAGTTGACGATGCGGCCCCAGCCCCGGTCGACCATGCCGGGCAGGCAGGCGCGGGCCAGACGGAAGGCGGCGTTCATGTTGACGTCCAGCACCCGTTCCCAGGTCTCGTCGGTGATGTCGAGAAAGCTGTGGCTGGGCCGGATCGCGGCATTGTTGATCAGCACGTCGATGCCGCCGAAATGGCCGATGGCCTCGGCCGCCATGGCGTCGCAGGCGGTCTTGTCGCCGACGTCGGCCATGATCACCAGGGCGTCGGCGCCCAAGGCCCGCGCGGCGTCGGCGGTGGCGTCGCAGGACGCCCGGTCGCTGGATCCGTTGATGACGACGTTAAAACCGTCCCGCGCCAGCGCCAAGACACAGGCCCGGCCAATATTCTTCCCCGACCCCGTAACCAGGGCCGCGCGCTTTCGTTCAGTCATGAGTGGTGTTCCTCCCGGATGTCGATCCGGTGACCCTACGCAAGGTGACGGAGGCTGGCAAGCGGGCGCGGCGGGACGGCCGATAACACAGTGCGACTAGCCGCTGTAATCCGGTGATGGTGTGAATAGATTTTTCAGAGTTTCGGTGACGTCCCGCCGGCCGACGAAGGCGAACATCTGGGTAATGGCGTGACCGTCTTCGGACAGCGGCATGCGCAACGACCGCAGGGGTTCTTCCACCCCTTCGTAGGTGTTGAGAAAGACCAGGGGACGGCGGACTTCGAACACGGCCATGTATTGCCGCGTCAGCAGGGTCGCGGACCAGGCGTCGGCCATGTCCGTCAATTTCTTCCCGGTGTAATCGCGTCGATGATAGTGGGTATGCCCCGACCCCCAGTAGCGGTAGGTGAATTCCGCCGGAACGCCCGCGACATCGAGTACCAGCGCATAGGGCAACACCCGCGCCGGCAGTTCATGCAGATGAAAGTTCGCCCAACTGGGCGCGAAGGCATCGCCCTTCACGTCGGACCAGTACGCCATGCAGGCCTGGATATGCGGATCGTCGACCGTTTCCGGCTCAATCGCAACCGTACTCACGACAGGTCGCATCTGGCCGTCCAGCACGATGGGAGGCAGGGTTTTCATGTCACCGTGGTCTCGATCTTCCGACGAATTGGGGAGAATGTCGGTTTATTAGACAAGACTACAGCGACCCAAGCCGTGGGGGTAACCCTGACTTTGGTCTATATTTTGGTGAATCCTAATGTATGTAGTGCGCGAATGAAGCGGCGGGCTCAGGCGTGGCGGTCGAGCCGGCCAATCGCCTCGGCGACGGCATCCAGGTCCGTGCCGTCGGTGTCGAACTGCACCGCGAAACCGCCATCGTAGGTCCGCGCGACACGGCCGGAAAGATGCCCCAGGCCCTCGACATGCATGTCGACGAACGTGCCGTTGTCGACCGTCACCCCGGCCTCGCCCAAGGCGATCGCGGCTCCCGTGGCGGAGACGTTTTCCACGGATCCGTGGAAGGCGCGGTTACCGTACCGGCCGTGGGCGGGCTGATGATAAGGATGGCGGGTCGGGCGGGTGACGTGATTGTTGGCCGCGACGTGCATGCAAATTTTCCCCGGCGGCGGCCCGAACGGCGGACCTGTCCAATACGCGCGGACAGGATCGCGCAGCTATATTAAGAAACCGTAATCAAGTGCCGGGCGGCGCCGGTCACCCTGCCTGGCGGGGGGCTTCCTGGGGCACGGTCGGAACCTCGTCGGAAATGGTGGTCCGGCGCAGGTCGCGGATATCCGCCGGATCGTGCCATCGGCCCCGGTGCATGGTGCAGCGGTTGTCCCACATGACCACGTCGCCCGGCCGCCAGACATGGCTGTAGACATATTTGGGCTGCGTCGCGTGTTCCATCAGGTCCATCAGGATGATGCGGCCCTCGGGCACGGGCAGGCCCTCGATGCTGCCCGCGTGGGACGCCAGATAAAGGCTCTTGCGGCCCGATCCCGGATGGGTGCGCACCAGCACCTGGCGGACCGGCGGCAGGCCCTTGCGTTCGCCCTCGTCGAAATCGGTGAAGCCCAGCCGTTCCCGCGAATTCATGATGGAATGAATGCAGATGTAATGTTCGATGCGGGCCTTGGTGGCCGTGTCCAGGTCGTCGTAGGCCGCGCGCATGTCGGCGAATTCGGTGTTGCCGCCGCCGTTCTTGGGCAGGACATGGGCCGCCAGGATCGAATAGCGGGCGGGAATGGGTTTGAACGACGAATCCGTGTGCCACAAACGGTTGGCGTACATGTTGAGCAGGCGGAAATCGTCCTTCGGCAGGGGGGTGCCGTTTTCATCCAGGTTGGAAATGTCGCTCATCTTCGGATCCAGGCGCGGGACGTATCCCTTGCGGTGCAGCTTGCGGCTGGTTTCCAGGGGACCGAAGTTTTCCGAAAACCGCCGCTGCTGCGCGTCGTCCAGGGCCTGGCCGCGAAACGCCAGAACACCGTAGGTGTCCATCGCGGCGCGGATGTCGGATACCTGGGCCGCGGTCAATTCGGCGGCAAGGTCGATGTCCGTGACCTCGGCGCCGAGAACGGGATGAAGGGGTGTGATCTTCACGGTCGAATGTCCTCCCAGGTCGTGCAGGGCGCCGGAGCCCTCCCGGCCCATTTTGGGCCTGTTTATTGTATACAATCTACCCTTTTCAGGGATAGCGATCCAGCGTTCCGTGCGGGCCGGCATCTTTACGGCCCGGCGCTTGAGGCTCTAAGGTCGTCGGAAAGACGGGGATATACGTCCCCTCTGCGCAAACCATCGGGTGGAGACGATCATGACAGTCAGAGTGGCCCCGGCGCTTGCCGCGGCCGGAATAATCGCCTTGGCAATGCTGTCGAGCCCCGTCGCGGCGGGCAATCTGGTGCCGCACAGGGCGGTCTATCATCTTCTGCCCGGCCCCATTTCGGGACAGGTGCCCTATGACGGAGTCGAAGGCCTGGTCACCCGATCGGTCGAGCGGACCTGCGACGGCTGGATCGTCGCCGAACACATGGTCATGCATATCCTGACCCGAGTGGGCGGGGTGATCGACCGGGAAATCCGCTTCACCAGTTGGGAATCGATGGACGGCACGCGCTATCGTTTCGCCGCGACCATCAAAAGCAAGGCAGGCGACGAGGATACCAGGCTGAAGGGCCGTTTGGAGGTCGCCCGCGAAGGGGCCGGCGGCGAAGCGGTCTATGCGGAGCCGGACGGCAAAAGGGTGAAAATCCCCGACGACACCTACCTGCCGGTCGGACAGGTCCGAAAGCTTCTGGCCGCCGCCCAGGCGGGCGAGAAACAGGTGCGGTTTCATGTCTTTGACGGGACCGAGGATATCGGCCCCCAGCTGATGTCCAGCGTGATCACGGGCCGCTTCAAGACGGGTGAGGGCAAGGGCCTCCAGACGGCCTGGGGGCCCTTGGGCACCGGGCCGGGTTGGCGCGTGTCCTCAGCCTATTTCGAAACCACGGGCACACAGCCGCAATCGACGCCCAGTTTCCAGTTCACCATGGAATTGCTGGACAACGGCGTGCCGCGCCGCATGGAGATGGACCTGGGCGGGTTTGTCGTCATTCAGGCGCTTAAGGAAATCCATCCGCTGCCGGAACCCAGCTGCGGTTAGCGGCTAGCTGCTGGCGGCAAGCCACGGGGGGTTAGCCCTTGCGCGCCTTGGCGATCAGTTGGCGCAGGGTATCGATGTCGACCGCGCCGGGCACCAGTTCGTCGCCGACGATGAAGGCCGGCGTGCCGCGGATGCCGAGGGTTTCGGCGATCTGATGATTTCGGTTGATCTCGGCGGTGACGGAATCGGACGCCATCTCTTTCTTGAGCTTGTCCGTGTCGTACCCGGCTGTTTTGGCGATCTTCAGGATGCGGTCTTCGGGCAGACCGCCCGAGGTCGCCATCAGGGCGGCATGAAAATCCAGGTACTTGGCCGGGTTCAGCTTCCAGGCGGCCAGCGCCGCGCGCGACGCGGTCACCGATTCCGGGCCCAGGATGGGGAATTCCTTGAACACCCAGCGCAGGTTCTTGTCCGAGTCCAGGAGTTCGCGCAGCACCGGAAACACCCGCTTGCAGTAGCCGCAGTGGTAATCGAAGAATTCGACCACCGTCACGTCGCCCTTGGGATTCCCGGCGACGGGGGCGTTGGGGTCGTTGGTCAGGCTGTCCTTATGGGCCGACAGCGCCATTTTCGCCTGGTCCGCCTGGGCCTGCTGTTCCCGTTCGCGGTACAGGCGGATGGCATCGACGATGACCTCGGGATTGGCGAGGAGATACTCGCGGACGACGGTCTCGATGGCGCCGCGCTGTTGCGGGTCCATGGCGGGCGTCTTGTCCTGGGCCTGTGCGGCCGGGGCGACGAGAACCGCGCCCAGGGCAAGGGCGGCGGCGATGAGCGAGACGCCCGGCAAGGCGGCAAACCGAAAGATCATGGTCATTCCTTATCCAAATGGTGGGCGCATATTGGTCCAGACCGCGGCAAGGGGCAAGCGGGCGCGGACGCCGCCGTGTCACGATCCCGTCAGCGCAGCAGACGAATGTCGGAAATCAGAGCCGCCGGAACGGATGCGCCGGGCCGGGCCGGCGGCGCGGCGGCGGCGCGCGCCGCGACGAACACGATCCGGGTATGGCTGGTCGACAGGCCCGGCCAGGCCGTGTCGTGCAGAGAGATCAGGTCGATGCCTTCCTGCCAGCGTTTGCCCAGCGCTTCCTCGCCGCCGCGCACGGTATAGCGCGCGGGGGCTCCGTCCTTGGGCATGTCCATGGTGCCGCGGCGCAGCGCCTTGTCGTTCCACACCAGTTCCAGCACCCGCACGCCGTCCGGCAGGCGGCGCAGGGTCACGTCCTTGGGGTCGAGCGGGCGCGACGTGTCGGCGAAACCGACGATCACGCGGATTGGATGGTAGGGCGGGGCATGGGGCGACATCTTCCAGTTCCAGGTCAGGAAGGGGGCGGCCAAAAGGTGTTGGTCGATGCGCCGGCCCAGGATCAGGTCGTCCGGTCCCGCCGACAAGTGGACGACCGGCAGGCCTTCATCCATCGCCATGCGCGCGCGGCCGCCCAAGGGGTCGCCGACGATCAGCCAGCGGTCGCCCGGGTCCAGACCCGCGAACAGGGGGGAGGGACCCAGGGTCGCCATGATGTTCTGGATGTCGCTGGCCGGCTGTCCGGGTGCGGGCCGTTCGCCGCCATGGGGGCCGGTCACGCAGCCGGTCAACAGCGCACTCATAACCGCCGCCGCGACAACCATCCGCACGGCCGCGTGGCGCCGCCGCGGTGCCACGCCTATTGTTCCTTCCGCTTCTGCTGCTGGACCTGTGCGGCGTTGATGATGTCCTTGGCGCGGACCCATTCGGGACTGCCTTCGGTGAACGACCGGGCGGCGACTTCGCCGTTGTAGATCGCCTTTTCCATTTCGCCCCGCAGGAACGCGGCGTCGGCGTGGTAAAGCCGGGCCCGCGGCTCATCGCCCTTTTTGTAATAGGCGTTGCCGAGAAGTTGATAGATGCCCGGCGAGAACCGCTCGTAATGGGCGGCGAATTTCAGGTTTTCGATGGCGTCGTCAAGAACCTTGGGGTCTTCGGTCGCCAGTTCGACGCGGGCCAGTTCCATGCGCAGCAGGTCCGATTTCGGCAGCAACTCCACGGCCTTGGCGTAGGACGGCATGGCGCCCTTGGCGTCGCCGTTTTCATACAGGCCCTGGCCCTTGATCTCGTGGAAGTAGGGATCGTCCGGATGCTCGGCGATCAGGCTGTCGATGGCGGCCAGAAACTCTTCTATCCGCGCGGTCCTGAAAAAGGCGATGGCCCGGGCATAGCGGGCCGGCACGCTGGTGTCGTCGCTCTTGAACTTGCGCAGCGCCTGGCCCGGCGTGAGAAAGGCAAGCAGCTTGGCCTGCATGCGCGCGTGCCGGGCGACCAGCTTCGGGTCGTCCTTGATGTCCGAATAGGGGGACCGTTCGACATGGGCTTCCAGTGCGTCGATACGTTCGCGGGTCAGCGGGTGGGTCAGCAGATAGGGGTCGCGGCTGGCGTTGATCAGAAGTTCGTTGGATTCCAGCTTGCCCATGAATTCCAGCAGGCCCTTGGTCGATTGCTTGGTGCGGTCCAGGTAGGTCATGGCGGCTTGGTCGGCAGCCGCTTCATGGCCCCGGTTGTAGGCCAGGAACGACCGCTGGAGCATGCTTTGCCCGCCGCCCAGGATCGCCGCGCCCGCATCGGGCGCGCCGGCGATGACCGCGGCGCTGCCCAGGATCATGGACAGGATCTGGGCCGCCGCCGTGCGCGACAGGGCTTCGTGGGTCCGCGCCAGATGATTGCCCGCGATATGGCCTGTTTCGTGGGCGATCACGCCGATCACCTGCCCAGGGGCGTCGGCCTGCATCAACAGGCCCGTATTGATGAACATGTTCTGGCCGCCCGCGACAAAGGCGTTGAGTCGGTGGTCGTTTACGAGGTAGGTCTTGATGGACTTGGGATTCAGCCCCGCGGCCTCGAAAACTGGCGTCGCGTACTCCTGGATGATATTTTCGATTTCGACGTCCCGAATCATCGACAAGCGCTGGGCAAGGGAAGCCGTCGACCAAAAGCACAGGCCGATGCCAAAAACAACGATCAAAAACAACGGTTTAAAGATGCGGCTTTTCAAAGCAATCAGCGCCGGTTGGGACGCGTTCCCTTCTGTTTCCGGGCCCGATAAACGTAGTCACGCTCCGGGGTCCCGTCAATTCACCATGCCGATAGTGGCCGTTGCGCTTTGCGCGGGGCTCGTCGCCGGCTGTTCGGGGGGGATTTCCAACCCGTTCGGCGATAAGAAGGAAGAAAACACCAAGCAGTTGGGCGAGACCGGCTTCGTGCGCGGTTTCCTGGGCGGCATCGCCGCCGACGATCCGCAGGCCGCCCTTGTTGGACGCGACATTCTGTCGGCTGGCGGGTCCGCGGCGGATGCGGTGACGGCCATGTACTTTACCCTGGCGGTGACCAAGCCGACCCATGCGGGCCTGGGCGGCGGCGGCGTCTGCGTCATTCGCGACAACGTCAACAAACGCAACGACGTGCTGTCGTTTCCGGCGCTGGTTCCCCAGGGTGCCGGCGGCGCCGACCGGGGCAAGGTACCCGTGCCGGGCAATCCCAGAGGGTTCGCGGTGCTTCATGCGCGCCTTGGCAGCCTGAAATGGGGCCAGGTGGTGCAGCCGGCGGAAAACCTGGCGCGGTTCGGCGGGATCGTGTCGCGCGCCTTCGCCATGGATTTGCGCCAGCAGGCCGGACGTCTGGCGGGGCTGCCCGACGTGACGGCTTTGTTCCGCAAGGCCGGGTCGCCGAACCTGGCCAAGGAAGGCGACCGCATGGACCGTCTGCGCATTGCGGGCGTGCTCGGCCGCCTGCGGGTGCGCGGGGTCGGCGATTTTTACCAGGGCCAGCTGGCGCGTGATTTCGTCGACGACGCCAATAGTCAGGGCGGCGCGCTGACCATCGAGGATATGCGCGCCTATCTGCCCGAGGTCCGGCCCGCGATCACGCTGCCCTATATCGAACGCACGCAATTCCTGTTTCCCTCGCCCCCCGTCCTGGGCGGCGCCCTCGCCGCGGACCTGACGGGCATTCTTGCCCAGTCCAAGTATTTCGAACGCGACGATGCCGCGCGCATGCATTTGTTTGCCGAAGCGGCCCTGGCGGCCCAGGCGCGGCGCACGGACTGGCTTCGGCGGGACGGTCTTGTGACACGGCCGGCCTATTATCTTGTCGATGCCGAACGCCACGCCCTGATCGCCCGCACGCTCGATGAAGACCGCCATGTTCAACGCCCGCCCACAGGCGACGCGGCGATCCCGCTGCCGCCGGGGGCCGATGCAACGGGCATTGTCGCGATCGACCAGCTCGGTTCGGCCGTCGCCTGCACCGTGTCCATGAACGGGGCCTTCGGTTCGGGCAAGATCGCGCCCTCGCTCGGGTTTCTTTTGGCCCGGCCGTCGGGCAAGGACAGCCTGCCGCCGGTGACGGCGACGCCGCTGTTGTTGGTCGGTGAGGCGCGCGTCAAGAAAGACGAGGAACGTGTGTTCATGGCCGCCACGGTGACCGGCGGGCCCGGCGCCACGGAAGCTCTCGCCGATCTGGCGCTTCGGGTGTCCGGTGGCGGACAGGGCCTGGAATCGGTTCTTGCCGGCCCGCGGCTTTATTACGCCGAGGGCACGGACGCCCTGGTCATCGAACCCGGCCTGCCGCAGGACCAGCAGGCGGCGTTGCGGTCGTTGGGCCATACCCTGCATCCGGGGGCTTCGGGCGTGCGCATCAACGCCATTTATTGCGACAGCGGCGTGCCGAACGACAAGCAAGCCTGCGCCGCCTTCGCCGATCCGCGCGGCTTCGGGCTCGGCGCGGTCGGCGACCGCTAGGCCGGGGATCGGCCGCAGGCATATGGCGTTGAAATCATCCAATCGCGGCCAGGTGCCGCCGTTCATCGTCATGGACGTCATGCGCGCCGCCGAGGAACGTGAACGCGCCGGTGAAAAGGTTCTTCACCTGGAGGTCGGTCAGCCTGGCACCAGTGCTCCTTCCAAGGTGATCGAAGCGGCCCGCCAAGCCCTCGACCAAGAGCGCATCGGCTATACCAACGCACTTGGTGTTTGGGGATTGCGCGAAGCCATCGCCCGCCATTACGGCCGGGCCTATGGCGTCGCCGTGGATGCCGAGGACGTGGTGGTGACGACCGGATCGTCCGGCGGGTTCGTGCTGTCCTTCATGGCCGCCTTCGACCCCGGTGACCGGGTCGCCCTGGCGTCGCCGGGATACCCGGCGTACCGCAATATCCTGACCGGCCTGGGGGTCGAGGTGATCGACCTGCCGACGACCCTCGAAGACAATTTCCAGCCGACGGTGGCGCGGCTGCGCGCCCTCGACCGCGACCCCGACGGCCTCATCGTCGCCAGCCCGTCGAACCCGGCGGGCACCATGATCGCCCCGACGGAGTTCAAGGCACTGGTCGATCATTGCCGGGAACGCGGCATTCGTCTGATTTCCGATGAGATTTATCACGGCATCACCTATGGCGCGCCGGGCGTGACGGCGCTGTCCCATACGCGGGACGCCGTGGTCATCAACAGCTTCTCGAAATACTATTCCATGACCGGCTGGCGGCTGGGCTGGATGGTCGTGCCCAAGGACCTGCATCGGGCCATCGAATGCCTGGCGCAGAACCTGTTCATCTCGCCGCCCGGCATTTCCCAACACGCGGGCATGGCGGCCTTCGACTGCACCGAGGAACTGGAAGCCAACGTCCGCCATTATGCCCGCAACCGGGCCCTGTTGCTGGACAAGCTGCCCAAGGCCGGGTTTACGCGGTTGGCCCCGGCCGAGGGGGCGTTCTACATCTATGCCGATGTCTCGGACTTGACCAACGATTCCACCGAATTCTGCCGCCGCATGCTGGCCGAGATCGGCGTCGCGGCGACCCCGGGGGTCGATTTCGATCCGACCAGGGGCGACCATTTCGTGCGGTTTTCCTTCGCCGGCGGCGAAGACGAGGTGTCGCAGGCCGCCGACCGCCTTGTGAACTGGAAACGCTAACGAAAAACGCCGGCGGGTAAGGCACCCGCCGGCGTTTTTTTACGTCACTTGCCCTTCAGGCCTAGTCGACCAGCCGGTTCCACCAGCCGCGACGGGCGTTGGCGGTTTCCGTGTCGGCGCCGACTTCGATCACCACGGTCTTGGCACTGTCCGTTTCCGGCTCGGCCGGTTCGGGGGGCGCCACCGCCATCGCCGGTTCAGGTTCGGGCTGCGGTGCCGGTTCCGGCGCGGGGGCCGGTGCGGCTTCGGGTGAGGGGGCTTCGGGGGCGGACTGTTCCGCAACCGCTTCGGTTGCCGGGGCTGCCACGTCGGCGGCCTGCGGTTCGGCGGCCGTGTCCGCGGCCTTCTTGGCGGTCCGCCGTCGGCGCGGTTTGGCGGGTTTGTCCTCGCCGTCGCCGTCTTCGGCCGCTTTCGGGGCGCGCCGTGCACGGGTCCGCTTCGGCTTTTCCGCAACCTCGGGAGGTGTTTCGCTTGCCTCGGCGCCGGCGGCTTCCGCCGCCGGTGCGTCGCCGGTCTCGGCGCTTACCGCCGGGGCATCGACGTCGGCAGCCGGAGCATCTGATGCAGGGGCGTCGGGTGTGGGCGCATCCGAGACCGCATCATCGGCCTGGGGTTCGCCACCGGCGTCCGCCGCGATCTCGGTCTGGCCATCTTCCGAACGGCCCTCTTCCGGCCGCCGCCGCCGGCGTCCGCCACGGCGTCCGCGCCGGCGCCGCTTGGGCGCGCCGTCTTCCGACTGCTCGCCCGTGCCTTCCCGCGTCTCGCGCGGCTCGCCGTCGCCATCGGCGTCGGTTTCCTCGCCGCCTTCGGCGGGCTCGTTGGCATCGTTGTCCGTCCGCGTCTCCTGCGTGTCGTGGGCATCGCCCTCGCCGCCGCGTTTGCGCCGCCGTGAGCGCCGCCGCCGCCGCCGGCCGCCTTCTTCCTCGGACTTCTCGCCGTCGCTATCGCCATCGACGGTTGTCGCTGCCGCCGTCGCCGCCGCCGGCGTCGCCGCGGCGGGGGCTTTCGTCACGGTTTCCACGCCACCGTCGGATTTGACCCGCTCAAGCCGGTGGTCGGGCGGGATCAGGGTGTCGTCGGCTTCGATGCGGATGGTCAGGTTGAAGCGTTGCTCCATGTCGTTGATGGCATGGCGCTTGTTGTTGAACAGATAAAGCGCCACCGCCGTCGGCGTGATCAGGGTCAGTTGCGAGGAGCGGCCCTTCTGCCCTTCCTCGCCAAGCACGCGAAGCATCTGCAACGCCGTCGATTCCGTCGACCGGCGGATGCCCGATCCGCCGCAGTGGGCGCAGGGCTCGAAGCTGGTTTCATGGAGTGCCGGGCGCAGACGCTGGCGTGACAGTTCGAGCAGGCCGAAGGGGCTGATGCGGCCGATCTGGATGCGCGCGCGGTCATTGCGCATGGCGTCCTTCAGGCAGCGTTCGACCTTGGCCTGGTTGCGGCTGACTTCCATGTCGATGAAGTCGATGACGATCAGGCCGGCAAGGTCGCGCAGGCGCAATTGCCGGGCGATTTCCTCGGCCGCTTCCATGTTGGTCTTGAGCGCCGTTTCCTCGATGTTGCGCTCTTTCGTCGCGCGGCCCGAGTTGACGTCGATGGAGACCAGGGCTTCCGTCGGATTGATGACGATGTAACCGCCCGAGCGAAGCTGAACCTCCGGCTCGTGCATGGCGTCCATCTGGCTTTCGACCTGGAACTGCTGGAACAGCGGGATCGAGCCGTCTTCGTGGGGCTGGACCTTTTTCGCGTGGCTGGGAATCAGCAGCTTCATGAAGTCCTTGGCCGCGCGATAAGCTTCGTTGCCCTGGACGATGATTTCGTCGATGTCCTTGGTGTAGAGATCGCGGATCGCGCGTTTGACGATGTCGCTTTCCTCGTGCACCAGGGCCGGGGCGATGGACTTCAGGGTTTTTTCCCGAACCTCGCCCCACAGGCGCAACAGATAGTCGTAATCGCGGCGGATTTCCGCCTTGGTCCGCTTCGATCCCGCCGTGCGCACGATGACCGCCATGCCCTGGGGGATGTCCAGTTCGCCGAGGATCTGCTTGAGTTTCTTGCGGTCACCCGATTGCGCGATTTTGCGCGAAATACCGCCGCCGCGCGCCGTGTTCGGCATCAGCACGCAATAGCGCCCGGCCAGCGACAGATAGGTGGTCAGCGCAGCACCCTTGTTGCCGCGTTCTTCCTTGACGACCTGGACCAGCAAAATCTGGCGCCGTTTGACGACTTCCTGGATTTTGTACTGTCGGCGCAGGTTGACCGGCCGGCGGACGGGGATTTCCTCGTCCTCGCCGCCGAGAACCTCGACGCCTTCGCCGTCGTCCTCGTCGCCGTCCTCGTGCGCCTTGGCTTCCTGTTCCTGGTGCTCGGCGACCAGGGCTTCCCGGTCGGCGATCGGAATCTGGTAGTAGTCGGGATGGATTTCGCTGAAGGCCAGGAAACCGTGACGGTTTCCGCCGTAATCGACGAAGCACGCCTGCAACGAGGGTTCAACCCGCGTCACCTTGGCCAGATAAATATTTCCCTTAAGCTGCTTCCGTGACTCTGACTCGACGTCAAATTCTTCCAGGCGGCTGCCGTTTGCGATCACGACCCGGGTCTCTTCCGGATGCGACGCATCGATGAGCATTCTCGTGGTTGGCATAAAAAAGTGTTCTCCAGTGCCCGGCGGCGCGCACATTCGCCGGTTCCGGCAGGAAGTCGTTCCGCCGCGGGGCACATTTCTGTGGTGTTAAGCCGGCCGCGCGCGCAGACATCCGGGCGTTCGCAAGCGAATACGCCAAAACTCTTTCCGGAGACTGCACGGCCGTTGCCAGCATCATTGTTCCTTGGTGAGGTAAACCTCGTTCGGACACTCGTGGGCTCCGGCGAAAATCGCCTCGACATCGCCTGGGACAGGGGGGGAGACCCATGCCCGGACGGTTCCGGCTACGACGGAGCCATTCCTCGCCCGTTTCCCCTACGATCGGGGAGAGGCGGGCCGGTGGAATTCTTCGCCTACTAACATAGACAGAGACCGTCTGTTCCACAACGCTGTTTATGCTCGGCGCGGCGATAGGGGACTGGGATTGCTCGGGAATTCCGGGTGCTCCCTGCGACCGCCGCAATTGCAAGAAAAAAGCGGACGGAATCAACGGATTACCGTAAAATACCGACGGCATGACAGCGAACCGAACCATCGACGTCGCGGCTCCGGGGGCATGAGCACGCGGACCCACCACCGAGCCATGGGGATCGGCGGGCGAATCCGCCATTATGCCATGGTTTTCAGTGCGTTATGTCTTGCCGCCTTGGTTGCGGGCCAAGTCCGCGCCGCAGACGCCGTGGTCACGGACCTGCAAAGCGGGGTCAGCGGCGACGGGGCCCGATTCGTCCTGCACCTGGACCGCCGGGTCGCGTTCCGCCTGTTCACCCTGGTCAATCCCTACCGTGTCGTGGTTGACCTGCCGGAAGTCGGCTGGCAACTGCCGGCCAGACCGTTGCCGGGCAAACAGGGCGTGTTCAACGGCCTGCGCTATGGCCTGTTCCGGCCGGGCAATTCGCGCATCGTGTTCGAATTTCAGCATCCGGTTCAGGTGGCGGACGCTTACGTCACTCCGGGGGCGGGCGGCGGCGCCTTCAAACTGGTGATCGACGCCCAGCGCACCACCCATGACGCCTTCGCCGCCTCCGTCGCGATGCCGCCCCGCGAGATCGCGGGCCTGCGTCCGCGCGGGGCCGCCAAGCCGCCGGCCGCGGCCGCGTCCAGCCGGTTGGAATCCGTCGCACGGCGCACCGCCGCTCTGGTCGCCCCGGCCGAGGCGTCGGCCTCTCCGGCCCCGACCCAAGCCGTGGCCGCCAATTACCTGCCCATGCCGCCGCGCCGTCCCGGCGACCGCCCGTCCGCCCATCGTCCGATGGTGGTCATCGACCCGGGCCATGGAGGCGTCGATCCCGGCGCGCAGAGCCGCCACGGCATTTACGAAAAGCATGTGGTGCTGGCGCTGAGCCGCGAAATCACCCGGCAACTGGTCGCCTCGGGCCGTTACCGGGCGGAGATGACCCGTGACCGCGACGTGTTCATCCGTCTGCGGGACCGAGTCGCCATCGCGCGCAAGAAAGGGGCCGACCTCTTCATTTCCGTACATGCGGATTCCATCCGCAATTCGAAGGTGTCCGGGCCCTCGGTCTATACCTTGTCGGAAAAGGCATCGGACAAGGAAGCGGCCGAGCTGGCCGAGCGGGAAAACAAGGCCGACCTGATCGCCGGCATGGACCTGAGCCATGAAAGCGCCGATGTCGCCAACATCCTGATTGACCTGGCGCAGCGCGAATCCATGAACCAGTCGGCGCGCTTCGCCGGCCATCTGGTCAGCGAACTGGGCAACAAGACCGAGGTCCTGCCCCGTCCGCACCGCTTCGCCGGGTTCGCCGTGTTGAAGGCGCCGGACCTGCCGTCGGTCCTGCTGGAAACCGGGTTCCTGTCGAACCGCGACGACGAACGCCGCCTGACCAGCAAGTCCTACCGCCGGCAGTTGGCGTCTGCGATCGTCGACGCCATCGACCGATATTTCGGCGCTGTTGAGCAGGCCAAGATTCGCCAGCCCTAGCCGTGGCGCCATAATTTGTTCATAAACCCCTGGAAATATGCAATGAACCGGCCCGCCCGCCCCATCCGGGGGCGGCTTCCCGGGCGATTGCCGGGCAAAACGAAAGTACAGCGTTAGCATGTTCCGCCTGTTGTCCTCGATTGTCGGATTGATCGTCATCGGTGCCGTGGTCGGCGGGGCGGGGCTGCTCTACGTGCTGTACATTTACGGTCAGGACCTGCCCGACTATCGCCAGCTTGCCAATTACGAGCCGCCGGTGATGACCCGCGTGCATGCGGGCGACGGGCGCCTGCTGGCGGAATTCGCCCGGCAAAAGCGCGTGTTCGTGCCGATCGAGGCGATCCCCAAGCGGGTCATCAAGGCCTTCCTGTCGGCCGAGGACAAGACGTTCTACGAACATCCGGGCATCGATATTCCGGGGGTCATCGCGGCGGCGCTGCGCAACCTGAAGAACATCGGCTCGGACCGCCGTCCTCAGGGGGCCTCGACCATCACCCAGCAGGTCGCCAAGAACTTCCTTCTGACCAACGAGGTCTCGATTGAGCGCAAGATCAAGGAAGCGATCCTCGCCTTCCGCATCGAGCGCGCGTTCTCCAAGGACCGGATTCTCGAACTGTACCTGAACGAGATCTATCTGGGCCTGGGCTCCTACGGGGTCGCGGCGGCGGCGCTCAACTATTTCAACAAGTCCATGGACGAGCTGACCGTGGCCGAGGCCGCCTATCTGGCGGCCCTGCCGAAGGCACCCAACAACTATCACCCCATCCGCCAGCTTCAGGCGGCGCAGGCGCGCCGCGACTGGGTCGTCAATCGCATGCTCGAAGATCACCTGATCACCGATGAAGAGGCCAAGCGCGCCTGGACCGAGCCGCTGCGCGTCAGCCAGCGCATCGACACGGAATTCGTCGAGGCCGACTATTTCGCCGAGGAAGTGCGCCGCGAGCTTCTCGATCAATACGGCGAGGACCAGCTTTACAACGGCGGTCTGTCCGTGCGCACGACCCTGGATCCACGCCTGCAGCAGATCGCCGAAAAGGCGCTGCGCGACGGCCTGGAAAGCTTCGACCGCCGGGTGCGGGCCTGGCGTGGGCCGCTGGCCCGGGTGCCCGACGGGGTCAGCTTTTCCGGCGCGCCGGAGTGGCGCTCGATCCTGACCGCCTACAAGGCGCCCAAGGGTCTGGAACACCATAAGATCGCCATCGTCACCGCCGTCGACGGCGAAGCCGCCCATCTGGGCCTGGTCGACGGCACGGCTGGGCGTCTGCCCATGGCGCTGATGTCCTGGGCCCGCCGGCGGATCGACGAGGACACCTGGGCGCCCCGGCCCAAGCGGCCGGCGGACGTCGTGGTGCCGGGCGACATCATCGCCGTCAGCCCGGAGACCGAGGACGAGGACGGCAAATCGCTGCCCGAGGGGACATATGCGTTGCGCCAGTTGCCCGAGGTTCAGGGCGGCATCGTCGCCATGGACCCGCACACCGGCCGCGTGCTTGCCATGGTCGGGGGCTATTCGTTCCAGATCAATCAGTTCAACCGGGTGACCCAGGCCTGGCGGCAGCCCGGCTCGGCGGTGAAGCCCTTCGTCTATCTGGCCGGACTGGACGCAGGGTACACGCCGTCGACGCGCATCCTCGACGCGCCCTTTGTGGTCGATCAGGGCCCCGGTCTGCCGAAATGGCGGCCCGGCAACTACACCAACAAGTTCTACGGGCCGTCGACCATGCGCCTGGGAATCGAAAAATCGCGCAACCTGATGACCGTGCGCCTGGCCCAGACCATCGGCATGGAACAGGTCTGCAAGTATGTCGAAGCCTTCGGCATCGTCGATCACCTGCCGCGGGCCCTGTCCATGGCCCTGGGCGCTGGGGAGACGACGCTTTTGCGCCTGACCACCGCCTATGCCATGTTGGTCAACGGCGGCAGGCGGATCGAACCGACCCTGATCGACCGCATCCAGGACCGCAAGGGCCGCACCGTGTTCCGCCACGACGAGCGGCCCTGCCCGCAGTGCCGCACGGGGGCCTGGACCGGCGGCGAACAGGTGCCCGACGTGCCCGACATCCGCGAACAGGTCGCCGACCCGGCCAGCGCCTACCAGATGGTGTCCATGCTGGAAGGCGTGGTTAAGCGCGGCACCGGGGCGCGCATCGGCCAGGAGGTCAAGAAGACCCTGGCCGGCAAGACCGGCACCACCAACAAGAACCGCGACGCCTGGTTCATGGGATTCTCGCCCGACCTGACGGTCGGCGTGTTCGTCGGCTACGACAGCCCGGAAACCCTGGGGCGGCGGGAAACGGGCTCGTCCGTGGCGGCGCCCATCTTCGCCCAGTTCATGAAGCAGGCGCTCAAGAACACGCCCGCGATCCCGTTCCGAATTCCGCCCGGCATCCGCCTGGTCCGGGTCGACGCGCAGACCGGCTTGCCGGCCCTGATCGGCCAGACCGAGGACGTGATCTGGGAAAGCTTCAAGCCCGGCACCGTGCCGAAAGAGGACACGGAAATCATTTCCGCCGGCCAGGACATGTCGGGGAACGGTGACGCCACCCAGCAACCCTTCGGCGGCACCGGCGGGCTGTACTGACCGTGGCCGCGCGCCCATATTGATCCGGCGGCCCGCGTCCGCTACAACCCCCTGCCGATCCACCATAAGGAATCCACGGACCCCCGCCATGCGCGCCGAAATCACCAGCATCGTTCAGGACATCGAGCAGTCGTTGGAACTGCTGAGGAGGCATCTTTGACTACGATGATGCCGTTCTCAAACTTCAGGAACTGAACGCCCAGGCGGAAAACCCCGACCTGTGGAACAAGCCGGAAAAAGCCCAGGCCCTGATGCGCGAGCGCAACCGTCTGGAAGCCGGAATCAAATCCATCGACGTGGTTCAGCGCGAACTTGCCGACAACGTTGACCTGATCGAACTGGGCGAGGCCGAGGGCGATGATGCCGTCGTCGCCGAGGCCGAGGCGGCGCTGACGGCGCTCAAGGTGCGGGCCGACGCGGCGGAACTGGAAACCTTGCTGTCCGGCGAGGCCGACGCCAACGACGCCTATCTCGAAGTCCACGCCGGGGCCGGCGGCACGGAGGCCCAGGACTGGGCGGAAATGCTGCTGCGCATGTACGCGCGCTGGGCCGAGGCCCATGGCTACAAGGTCGAATGGCTGGAAGAAAGCCCGGGCGAAGAGGCCGGCATCAAATCGGCGACCTTGAAGATTTCCGGCCATAACGCCTATGGCTGGCTCAAGACCGAAAGCGGCGTGCACCGGCTGGTCCGCATCTCGCCCTACGATTCAAGTGCGCGCCGCCACACCAGCTTTTCCTCGGCCTGGGTCTATCCGGTGGTCGACGACACCATCGAAGTGGTGATCGAGGACAAGGACCTGCGCATCGACACCTACCGCGCCTCGGGGGCGGGCGGGCAGCACGTCAACAAGACCGACAGCGCCATCCGCATCACCCACCTGCCGACCAACATCGTCGTGCAGTGCCAGAACGACCGCTCGCAGCACAAGAACCGCGCCCAGGCCTTCGCCATGCTGAAGGCGCGGCTGTACGAGTTCGAACTGCGCAAGCGCGAGGAAGAGGCCCAGGCCCAGGCTGACGCCAAGACCGACATCGGCTGGGGTCACCAGATCCGCTCCTATGTGTTGCAGCCCTACCAGATGGTCAAGGACCTGCGCACCAACGTGGAAACGTCGAATACCCAGGCGGTGCTCGACGGCGACCTCGACGAGTTCATGGCGGCCGCGCTGGCCCAACGGGTCAAGGGTGGTGACGAAGGGGCGGCGGGGTGAGCCGGCGCCCGCGTCACTGAATGATCAGGTCCTTGAACAGGACCGTATGGGCCTTGACCGGGGCGATCGCGAAATTGATGACGTTCAGCAGCTCGAAGCGCAGGCGCTCCGAGCCTTCCTTGCCGATTACGTCCTTGTATTCCAGGTCGCGCAGCTGGGTTTTGATGTTGTCCACCACCAGCGCCATTTTCGCCTCGTCCTGAAGGGCGGGCAGGTCGTGCTCATCGACCTGCACGATCAGGTTCAGCTTGATGAAATGATTGCGCTTGCCGACCTTCTTCAGGTCGGTGCGGATTTCCGGCAGCTGGTGAATGACCGGCTTGCCGATTTCCAGGGTCACCTCGGTGATCGCGGGCTTGCCGAGGATGGCTTCGGTCGCGCCCAGAATATGGGCGGTAAAGCCGCCGCCGATCAGGACAAGCAGAACCCCGGCGATGGCCGCGATCTTGAGGATCTTTTTCTTCTTGGCGGCCTTGAGCTCTTCCTCGGTGGGTTCGTCGTCTTCGTCGTCCTCCCACTCTTCGTCGTCGTCCTCCCACTCCTCGCCGTCCTCAAGCTCTTCGTCGTCCTCGTATTCCTCGTCGTCGTCGATTTCGTCAGTCTTGTCGGCCATCGATATTTCCCCAGAGGACGCGGACCCGACGGTGCATCGGGCCGGACTCGATTTTATCGAGGGCGGAGACTAGCGCAAAATCCGCGCCGTCAAAACCACCCAATGGTCGAGGTTTCAGCGATCCAGCGAAGCGCGTCTAGAGCGCCTTGACCGCGGCCAGCACCTCGTCGGCGTGTTCCTTGACCTTCACCTTGGGCCAAATGTTGCGGATCACGCCCTTTTCGTCGATCAGAAACGTTGCGCGCTGGATGCCCATGTATTTGCGGCCGTACATGTTCTTTTCGACCCACACGCCGTAGCTTTCGCACAGGCTGCCGTCCTCGTCCGACACCAGATGAAAGGGCAGGTCGTACTTGGCCTTGAACTTGTCGTGGCGGGCGACGGTGTCCTTGGAGGCGCCGACGATCACGGCTCCTTCCTTCTCGAACGCCTTGATCGCGTCGCGGAAACCCTGGGCCTCGGTGGTGCAGCCCGGCGTGTCGTCCTTGGGGTAGAAGTACAGCACGACCTTCTTGCCCTTCAGGTCCGTCAACGCCAGCATGCCGCCGCCGTCCGCGGGCAGGGTGAAATCGGGGGCCTTGTCGCCGGTGGAAAGGGTCATGGTTCGGGTCTCCTTGTTCGTCGTGGTCTCATTCGGTCTCGCCATCGGCGGGCGGCAGGTCCGCCGCCGGGCCGTCGATCAGGTCCTGGTAGATATCGAACACGGCCTGGGCCGTTTCCATCATCAAGCGTTTCAGGCCGGTGAAATCGTCCGCCCCCGCGACGCGCACCAGGTCGTCGGCCAGGGCGCCGGAAATCAGATCTTCCTTTTCCTTGGTCAGGGTGCCCTCGATGGTTTCGGCGAGCAGGCCGAGGATACCCATCCAAAGCTCCTGTGCCCGCATCAGGGTTCGCCAATGGGCGGTCGCCAACACGCCGGCCGATTTCAGCTTGTCCAGGCTGGCGGCCGTGTTGGCGTCGCGGATATCGGGATGGTCGCCGATATGACGCAGGGTCAGGTACTGCACGATGAAGGCGATGTCGACCAGGCCGCCGCGCAGATTCTTGACGTCCCAGATGCAGTCCGACGTCTTTTCCTTTGCGATGCGCTGGCGCATGTCGGCGGCGTCGCGCAGCAGCTTCACCGGGTCCACGGGATCGCCCAGGATGGCGGCGATGGCATTCTCGACCCGGCCGCGCAGATCGCCGGTGCCGGCCACGGCGCGGGCGCGGACCAGGGCCATGCGTTCCCATGTCCAGGCCGATTCATCATGGTACTTGCGGAACGCGGTCAGCGACGTGGCCAGCGGCCCCTTGGTGCCCGACGGGCGCAGGCGCATGTCGACCTCGTACAACGGCCCCTCCACCATCATCGCCGTGACGGCGTTGATCGTGCGCTGGGTCAGGCGGCCGAAATACTGCGCCGGGGCAAGCGGCCGCCCGCCGTCCGATTCCTCGGCGTCGTCGGCGGCGTCGTAAACGAAGATCAGGTCCAGGTCGGAGGCCGCGGTCATTTCCCGGCTGCCCAGGCGGCCGAGCGCCACGATGGCGATCTCGCCGCCGGGGATGCGGCCGTGGCCCGCGGCGAAGTCGTCGGCGACGCGGGCCAGCACCGCGCCCAACGCCGTCTCGGCGATGTCCGAGAGCGCGCACGAGGCATCCAGCGGCGCGATCCGGGCATCCAGGCGCTGCACGCCGACCTGAAAGCGGCGGTCGTTGGCCCAGCGCCGGCAGGTGATCAGCACGTCCTCCAGATCTCGGCAGGCCTTCAACTGGGCTTCGAGTTCGTCGTGCAGGCCCGAAATATCCGGGGGTGGGTCGAAGAAATCGGCGGTCAGCACGCTGTCCAGGATCGACGCGTGATTGCCCATATGCTCCGCCAGCTTGGGCGCCTTGCCGGCGATCTCGACCACCAGGGACAACAGGTGCGGGTTGGAATGGAACATGGAAAACAGCTGCACGCCGCCGGGCAGCACCTTGAGGAAGCTGTCGAAGCGCAGAAAGGTCTTGTCCGGTTCCGGCGTCTTGGCGATGGCGCGCAGCAGCACGGGCATCAGTTCGGTCAGCAATTCGCGGGACCGGGTCGACCGCATCGCCCGGTAGCGTCCATGGTGCCAGGCCCGAATTTGGGCGTCGACGCGGGCCGGTTCCTCGAACCCCATCTTGCGGATGGTCGCCAGCGTGTCCGGATCGGCTTCGCCGCCGGTGAACACAAGATTGCCGCCGGCCCCGTCCTGGTCCGCCTCGGCGCTGAGCGCCGGCGCGTCGCCGAACAGGGCCCCGTAATGGGTCTGCACCCGCTCAAGGTGGCTGGTCAGAACCTCGGCGAAGGCGGCGCCCGTGGCATAGCCCATGAAACCGGCGAAGGCGTCGAAGGCTTCCGGTTCGTCGGGCAGGATGTGGGTTTGTTCGTCGTTGACCATCTGCAGCCGATGTTCGACCTGGCGCAGGAAGTCATAGGCGGCCTTCATGTCCGCCGCCGCCTCGGGCGTGACCTGTTCCAGGGTGACCAGACAGTCGATGGCGGCCTTGGTGCCGGACAGGCGTAGTTCCGGGATGCGCCCGCCCCAGATCAACTGCTGGGTCTGGGCGAAGAATTCGATCTCGCGGATGCCGCCGCCGCCCAGCTTGACGTTGTGGCCCAGCGCCTTGATCGCGCCGATGCCGCGATGCGCGTTGATCTGGCGCTTGATCGAATGGATGTCCTGGATCGCCGCGAAGTCCAGATGCTTGCGCCAGATGAAGGGGCGCAGCCATTCCAGGAACCGCGTGCCGGCCTCCAGGTCGCCGGCCACGGCGCGGGCCTTGATCATGGCGGCGCGTTCCCAGTTCTGGCCCAGGCTCTCGTAATAGCTTTCGGCGGCCAGGACGGAAATCGCCAATGGCGTGGCGCTGGGATCCGGGCGCAGGCGCAGGTCCGTGCGGAACACGTAGCCGTCGGCCGTCCGCTCATCCATGATCCGGAGCATCTGGCGGACCATGCGGACCATGGCCGGCTGTAGGTCGTCGGGCTTGGCCGTGCGCATGACCTCGGGGTCGAACAGCACGATGATGTCGATGTCCGAGGAATAGTTCAGCTCGCGCGCGCCCAGCTTGCCCATGCCGAGCACGACCAGGCCCGACCCCTGCGACGGCGATGCGGGATCGGCCAGTTCCAGGGCGCCGCGCCGCGCCATTTCACCGAGACAGAAATCGCAGGCGGCCTTGAGGCAGGCTTCGGCGACGTCGCTGAGCCCGCCCGTGACCTGTTCCAGGGACCAGTCGCCGCCGATGTCGGCCATGGCGATGGCCAAGGCCGCGCGCTTTTTGGCGACGCGCAGGCGCGTCTTTATGGCGGGTTCGGTTTCGCCCTCCGGGGCACCGGCAATGTCCGACAGGACGCCGGCCAGGACCGCGTCGGGGCCGTCGGACAAAATGCGCAGGGTGAACGCGGGGTCGCTCGAGGCGAGGCGGCCGAGGAACGGGCTATGGGCGAATACCGCGTCCAGCAGAGCCTTGCCCGGGCCGCCGCCGGCGATTTCCGCCGCCGCCGATTCGGTGCCTGGATCGGCGGCGCGGGAAACGGCGGAATCCCAATGTTCCCAGGCAACTGCCAGGGATTCGGGGTTTCCCGGGCTTGGCAGATCGGGTTTACTGCTGAAGGCCGAATTTTCAGGCATACTAATCACTTGTTTCTCAGGCCTTGGGGGGCCTGAACACTGCGGTAAGCAAAAACTGGGGTCAAGCGCGCTAACGGAGGCGTGGTGGCAAACGACGTCGAACAACACGGCGGGCAGGGTGAGAATCGGACGGGTGGCCATCTCAAGCGGTGGTGCCGGGGTGCCGCGCATCTTGCCGGCGGCCTGCTGGCGGGCGTGGCCATCGTCGCGGGCCTGCTGTCGTGGCAATTATCCAAGGGGCCGATCTCCCTCAGCTTCCTCACGCCCTATATCGAACAGGCGCTCAACGAACGCAGCCCCGACATGCAGGTCGAACTGGGCGACACCATCCTGACCTGGGCCGGGTGGGAGCGCGCCCTCGACATCCGTGTGCTCGACGTTCTGGTCTACGACCGCGCGGGCGCCATCGTCGCCGCGATCCCCGAAGTTTCGTTCTCGCTGTCCAGTCAGGCCCTGATCCGGCGTGGCGCGATCGTGCCGAAAAGCGTCGAGCTGTTCGGCCCACGCCTGGTTCTGCGGCGCGGCGCCGACGGCACGTTCGAGGTCAATCTGGGCAACGCCCAATCCGACGGCAAGGATATTTCCGACGGCAAGGGGTTGGGCAGCGGGCTGCTCGACCTGCTGGTCGCCAAGGCCGGGGCCGGTCCGGATGCGGGGGCGCAACTGGCCTATCTGTCGCGTCTCAACATCATCGGCGCGGAAACGGTGATCGTCGATGAAATCCTGGGCCGGCGATGGACCGCGCCGGTCGCCGACATTCGCCTGGTCCGCGACGGCGCGGGGATTCAGGGCGAGGTCGCCTTGCAGATGGATATGAACGGCCGCCGGTCCGAGGTCACGGCCAAGGGCAGCTATCTCGTCAACGAGGGGCGCCTGGCCGTCAGCGTCGCCTTCACCGATCTGGATCCGAAGGCGCTTGCCGGTTTCCACGAATCCCTCAAGCGGTTCGAAAGCATTCAACTTCCGCTCAAGGGCACGGTTACCCTGGGCATGACCGTCAACGGCCCGCCCGAGGATATCGGCTTCCGCTTCACAGGTGGCGAGGGCGAGATTCGCACCCCGGATCCGTATCAGGAAGCGATCGCGGTCAAATCCCTTGTTCTTGCCGGGCGCTATGACGGCCGCGCCCGGACGGCGGAAGTCCACGATTTCACCGTTGTCACCAAGGAAGGGGAAAGCGTGCGTTCTCCGGGCTCGGCGGCGCACCGCCTGCCGGTCGCCGGGCTGCAGTTTTCCGGCAAATACTGGATGGATGACGATCGCTTGGAAATCTCGCGGCTTGCCGTCGACACGGGCGGCCCGCAGGCCACGCTGACCGGCACCGTGGAAGACGCGACGGGAAGCGCCGTGGGCGCCTTCGACGTGGCGCTTCAGAACGCCCCGCTGAAGGACATCCGGAAGTACTGGGCCCCGGAGTGGGCGCCCGATGTCTACAACTGGTGGACGGAAAACGTGAAGGACGGCGTGGTGCCGCGCCTTAACATGAAGGTCCACGTCAGCGGCGGGGCAGGCGGCTGGACGCTGACCTCGGTGGTTGGCGACATGGATTTCCGGGACACGGTCCTGTCCTATCTTCCCGGCATGCCGGACATTACGGACTTGGCGGGCAAATCGACCTTTACCCACAAACGCTTTGACGTCTTCGTCAGCCAGGGGAAATCGGGCGGGATGACGCTCAGCGAAGGGCAGCTGTTCATCACCGGCCTGTCGACCGACCGGGAACAGGCGGAAATCCAGGCCACGATCGCGGGTCAGCTCGACAAGGCGCTGGCCTTGATCGACCATCCGCCGCTGGCCTATGCGACCAAGATGGAGGTCGATCCCAAGGGCACCAAGGGGGCGGCAAAGGTCCGTCTGCGCATCGCGTTTCCGTTGATCCTCGATCTGAAGCTGGCGGACGTGAACATCGCCGCCGACGCGCGCCTGCGCGACGCCGCGATTCCCCATGCCCTGCACGGCTTCGATCTGGACGCGGCCGACCTGACCATGTCCATCGACAAACGCGGCATGGAGGTCAAGGGCAACGGCATCGTCGCCGGCATGCCGGCGGATATTTCCTGGCGCGAGAACTTCGGCGAGAAGGTCGCCTTCCGCACGATCCTGGACCTGTCCGGGCGGATTCCCGATGTCGAGCGCATCCGCCAATTGGGCCTGAACGTCGGCCTTCTGAACGAGGAATACGTCAGCGGCGCCGTCGGTGCCAACCTGCGCTTCACGGTGCTGAACGACGGCGAAACGCGGGTCGAGGTCCGCGCCGACCTGGCCGAGGCGCAACTGGCCGTCGACCGGGTGAAATGGAAGAAACCCTTTGGGGCCGCCGGCCGGGCGGAAATGAACATCACCTTCAAGCAGGATAAGGCGCGCGAGATCACCCATTTCGCGCTCTATGCCGAGGACCTGGCCGTCGCCGGGCGGGGGACGTTCGAGGACGACGGAAAATCCGTTCAACGCATCGATTTCACGCGCATCAACCACGGCCGCACGGACATGAAGGGGGCGTTGATCCGCCGCGCCGACGGCGCCTGGGACCTGGGGTTCCATGGCGCGGGGCTCGACCTGTCGCCGGTGTGGAAGGAACTGACCGAAAGCAAGGGCGGGGAGTTGCTGGGGGACTTCGTGCTCGCCGCCGAATTCGACAAGGTCTGGATCGACGACAAACGGGCCCTGAGCGATGTGTCCGGCACGTTCCAGCGTGAAGGCGATATCTGGCGCACGGTTTATCTGAAATCGGTTCTCGACGGCGCCACGGCGTTGAACGTGGAACTCAAGCCGGGACCGAACGGCGGCAACCGCACGGTTGATATCAGCACCGCCGACGCGGGCATCGTGCTGCGCACGCTGGGATTCTACGACAACATGCAGGGCGGCGCCCTGCAATTGACAGGCACCTTCGACGACAGCCAACCCGATCATCCCCTGAAAGGCCGTCTGCTGATCCGCGATTACCGCGTTCTGAAGGCGCCGGCCTTGGCCCATCTGGTCAGCATCATGGCGCTGACCGGCATCCTGGATGCGCTGCAAGGCGACGGCCTGGGCTTCGCCGTGCTCGACATTCCCTTCACCATGCGCTCGGGCGTGGTCGAAATTGCCGACGCCCGCGCGGCGGGCGCGTCGCTCGGCTTCACGGCCTCGGGCACGGTCTATACCCATGCCGATATCGTCGACTTGGAAGGCACGGTCGTGCCGGCCTATGCCATCAATTCGGCCTTGGGGCGCATTCCGATCCTGGGCAACATCTTCACCGGCGGCGAGAAGGGCAGCGGTCTGTTCGCCGCCAACTTCCGCATGACCGGCCCGCAGGAAGATCCAAAGGTCGATGTCAATCCGCTGTCGGCGCTCGCCCCCGGGTTCCTGCGCCGACTGTTCGGCGTGTTCGGGGATTCACCGTCGGCGCCCAAAGACCTAAATCCCGTCCCGACGCCGAAATGAACGCTTTGACCGGCCGGATCATTGCCGCCGGCCCGGGCCGGTTGGCTGTGGCGTTGGCGACCTATGTGGCGGTTCTGCTGGTCCTGCGTCTGTCGTTGTTTCCGGGGGGCTCCGACGATGACGCGGAAATCCTTTATTACACACAGTCCTGGGCGCTCGCCTACAAGACGGGCCAGCCGCCGCTCTACGCCTGGCTGATCCGCGCGGCAGAGGAGATCATGGGCCCCGCCATGGGGGCGGTGGTCGGGGTCAAATACGCGTTGCTCGCCGCGTTCTATGTCTTTGCCTATCAGGCCGCGCGGCGGCTGTTCACGGACAGCCTGTTCGCCGCCCTGGCGCCGCTGTCGCTGGTCGCCTGTTATTTCATCGGCTGGGAAACGGTCGTCAGCTATTCTCATACGGTCCTGCTGCTGGCGGCCATGGCGGCGGCGTTCTGGCTGGTCCTGCGTCTGGAAACACGGTCCGGATGGCTGGACTATCTGTGGGTTGCCCTGGCGGTCGCCACTGGCCTGCTCGCGAAATACAATTTCATCCTGTTCCTGGTGCCGCTGCTGGCCGCCGCGTGGCGGCATCCGGGGCTGCGGGGCCGCGTGTTTGGTCTGCGCTTTCTGGCGGCGATGATCCTGGCCGCCGGGATCGCGGCGCTTCCCCTGGTTCATTTCCTGACCGATGCCGACGCCCTGGCCGCCGCCGCTGGGGCCGGGCGCCTGTTCCCCATGGTCGATGACCGGCTGGTGGCGGCGGGCCGGGGGCTTGGGCAATTCACCCTGGCGACCCTCGGCCTGGTGTCGCCGTTCCTGCCTTTCGCCTTGGGGATGTTCCCCGGGGCCTTGGCGCCGCTGCCCCGTCCGTCGGCGCGTCTGATCAATTCGGGACGATTCCTGGAAACCTATCTGCTGGTGCTGCTGGTGGTTTGCGTCGCGGCGATCCTGGTCACGGGGGCGGCGGACGTGCGCAACAACTGGGTGGTGGTGTGGTTCCCGCTGCCGCTTTACCTGCTGCTGCGCATCAAGGTGTTCACGGATGCCGACGGGGCGGAACGCCGCCTGCATTGGTTCACGGCCGCCCTTCTGGTCGTGGCGCTTGTCGTGCCGGCGGGCCTTGTCGGGCGGGGCATTCTGGGTCCTCAGACCTGCCGCAAATGCAATTTCTTCGTCCCTTACGAGGAGCTTGCCCGCAGTCTGGCCGTCGCCGGGTTCAGCGCCGGGACCATCGTCGCCGTGGATCGTCCGAACCAGATCGCCGGAAATTTGCGCCGCTATTTCCCCCATGCCCGCGTGATCAGTACCCGGTGGCGCGATTACATGCCGCCCCTGAACGCCGCCGGGCAGGCGGGGGAAGGCGGCAAATGCGCGCTGATCTGGTCCGGTGGGCCGTCCGAGGGCGGGGAGGGGCGGATGCTGGTCGAAGACCTGCGGGGCGGCATCCCCGTGCCGAAGCAGACGATCTTCCGCCGAAGCACGCATCCCTTGCCGGGCAATCCGGACAAACGTCTGTCCTGGTCCTTCGTGGTGCTGGACGGCGAGGGCACCTGCCGCTAGCGGGCTTGGCCTTAGCGGCAGTCGCCCGCGCCGGGGGTCAGGATCACGCCGAGCGCCGCCGTCTTGCCGCCGGTCAACATCGGCAATCCCTCCAGCGGTGAAATCACCAGACGCTGTGGCGTGTCCGGGGCGATGCCGGCATCGAGCAGACTGTTGGCGCCGGCGATGGCGGTGGGCCGGTTGTCGCGCGCGGCGTCCGCCGACCAGACCACGAGGCATTGACCGGCGGCCCCGGGCGCCAGGGGCGGGAGGACGTCGGGATGCTTCAGGCTGATGACCCGCGCATCCGGCAGGGCCGCGCGCAGGTTGCCGGGCAGCGGGTCCGGATGCCAATAGGCGACGACGGTACCGCCCGTGAATCCCATGGCTTTAATCCTGGCGGCCAGGTCGGCGTAGGGGATGTGGTGCTGGCAGCGTCCGCAGGACAGCGGCTCGAACAGATACTTGGCGATCAGGGCCGAGGGCTGGGCCCAGAGGGCCAGGGTGATCAAGGCCGCGAGTGTTCGTTGGCGGGGGATCGGTGCGCCCGCCGCCTCGGCCCGCAGCAGCACCCAGACCGGCGCGAACAGCAGCACGAACATGTAATGGGTGCGGATGCGGAACTCGGGCTGGATCAGGGTGCCGACGGCGGTCGCGGCGAGGACCAGGATCATGTAGAGGCCGAGAACCCGAGCCATGGGATGGGCGGACGTCTGCAACGGGCGGAACGCCGCCGGAAAACAGATCAGCGCGATCAGCCAGAACGGTGACAGGAAACCCGCCGCCGCCTTCACGCCGTGGCCCAGGCCGGTCAGGGAAAACCCGCCATGGGCGGCGGCCGTTTCGCCTGCTTGCGCGGCCAGAATGTCCAGGCGCTCGGCCAGCCACAGGTAATGGGGGGCCAGGACCGCCGCCGCCACGGCCAGGGTCAGAAGCAGCCAGGGCGATAAAATCCGGCGGCGCAGGTCGCGGTCCGTCATCGCCGCCGCCAGCAGGCAGGCCAGGAAAATCCAGAAGGCGTATTTGGCGAGCCCGCCGAGGCCGATGGCGAGGCCGAGCAGCGCATAGTCCGACAAGCGGCCGGCCGCATCGTCGCGCAGGCGCAGCAAAAGCCACAGAACCGCCGCATAGAGGCAGGCCGTCAGGACCGTGTGGCTGAACCCGGTGACGACTTCCCAGGCCACGAAATAGAACAGCACCGGCGCCAGGGCCGCCAGCCCGGCCAGGGTCCGCGTGGCGAACAGGCGCAGCGCCGCCCGCCACAGGAACATGTACATGGCGAACAGCAGGCCGAACTTGACGATGTTGACCCCCCACAGGCCGGGCCCCGTGACCTGGGACACGGCCATGACCAGCCAGGTGTAGAGCGGCGGATTGCGGACCTGATAGCCCCAGGCGAAGAATTGCGAGAAGATCAGCTGTTCCCCGTCGTCCCCACCGGTGCCGGGAAACAGGGTGGCCCGGATCAGGGCCATGGCCAGGATGATCGCGCCGACCACGAGGGGCGGGCCCGGCTGGTCGGTCAGGATCGCGAGGTTGCGGTCAAGCAGGCGGGACAGACGCGACGCGCTTTCCGCCATCGGGCCTGTCAGACCGCCCGCACCAGGGCGTGGCGCTTCTTGCCGGCGCTGAGCTTGAGGACCCCGTCCTTGAGATCGCCCGATCCGGCGGTCGCCGTTTCCGACGCGATCTTCTCATCATTGAGGCGCGCGCCGCCGCCCTTGATCAGGCGCCGCGCCTCGCCGTTGGACGCGGCCAGACCGGCCTCGCGGAACAGCTCGAACACGGGCACGCCGGCCTCCAGGCGGGCCGCCGGCACGTCGATGGTCGGCAGGTCGTCGCCGAGGGCGCCCTGCTCGAACGTCTTGCGCGCCGTCTCGGCGGCGCTCTCGGCGGCGTCGTTGCCGTGACACAGGCGCGTGATCTCCGTCGCCAGGATCTTCTTAGCTTCGTTCAATTCGGCCCCTTCGAGGGCTTCCAGGCGCGCGATTTCGTCCAGCGGCATGTCGGTGAACAGGCGCAGGAACTTGCCGACGTCGGCGTCTTCCGTGTTGCGCCAGTACTGCCAGTAGTCGTAGGGGCTCAGCATGTCTTCGTTCAGCCACACGGCCCCGGCGGCGGTCTTGCCCATCTTGGCGCCCGACGCGGTGGTCAAAAGCGGCGTGGTCAGGCCGAACAGGCCCCGGTTGTCGACCCGGCGGGCCAGTTCGACGCCGTTGACGATATTGCCCCATTGGTCCGATCCGCCCATTTGCAGGGCGCAATCGTGGCGGCGGGACAGTTCGAGGAAATCATAGGCCTGGAGAATCATGTAGTTGAATTCCAGGAAGGTCAGCGGCTGTTCCCGTTCCAGCCGCAGCTTGACCGAATCGAAGGTCAGCATGCGGTTGATGGAGAAATGCCGGCCCACGTCGCGCAGGAATCCCAGGTAGTTGAGATGGTCCAGCCAGTCGGCGTTGTTGACCATGACCGCGTCGGTCGGCCCGTCGCCGAAGGTCAGGAACTTGGCGAACACCTGTTTGATGCCGGCCATGTTGGCGGCGATGTCGTCGTCGGTCAGGGCCTTGCGCATCTCGTCCTTGCCGGACGGGTCGCCGACCTTGGTCGTCCCGCCGCCCATGAGGACGATCGGCTTGTGGCCCGAGCGTTGCAACAGGCGCAGCGTCATGATCGAGACCATATGGCCCGCGTGCAGGGATGGCGCCGTGCAATCGAATCCGATGTACGCGGTGATCGTTTTCGCCGCCGCCAGCGCGTCCAGCGCGTCCATGTCGGTGCACTGATGGATAAATCCGCGCGTCTGGGCGTCGTTCAGAAATTGGGATTTCAGCTTGGTCATGGCGGCTTTTACCGCGCCCGCGCGGGTTGGGCAATAATCCCTTGGCGGTGCCGGGCATTCTGGCCTTGCCCGGGCCGGAACGGGCCGACACAATCCGGCGCATCTTTTCCGGGGGGAACCCATGCCAGAAGACACCTGCCTAGCCGTCGGGCTGATGAGCGGCACGTCCATGGACGGCGTCGATGCGGCGCTGATCGAGACGGACGGCGAGGCCGTGATTTGGCGCGGCCCGGCCTTGACCCATCCCTATGACGCCGATTTCCGCCGTGATCTGCGCGACGCCCTCGGCCATGATCCTTTGATCCGGGCGCCGGAAAACGACCTGATCGGCCGCCTGACGGACCGTCACCGCGACGCGGTCCGCGCCCTGCTGGCAGAGGCGGGAAAATCGCCCGGCGACATCCGCGTCATCGGCTTTCACGGCCATACGGTGCTTCACCGCCCCGAATTGGGGGTGACGCGGCAGATCGGCGATGCCGCGCGGCTGGCGCGGGAAACGGGGATCGACGTGGCCGGCGACCTGCGCCTGAACGATGTGGCGTCAGGCGGCGAGGGCGCGCCGCTGGCGCCCGTCTACCACCGCGCCCTGGCGCGGGATCTGGAAAGGCCGCTCGCGGTTCTCAATCTGGGAGGGGTCGGTAACGTCACCTGGATCGGACCCGACGAGGTCGGCAACGGCGGCACGCTGCTGGCCTTCGACACGGGCCCCGGCAACGCGCTTCTCGATGACTGGATGCAGGAAAAAACCGGGGAGCCCATGGACCGGGACGGGGCCGTGTCGGCCCAAGGCGTGGCCGATCAGAGCGTTCTTAAGCGTTTGATGATCCACGATTATTTCGACATGCCGCCGCCCAAGTCCTTGGACCGGAACGCGTTCGACCTGGCCCCCGTTCAGGGGCTTTCGACGGCCGCCGGGGCGGCGACGCTGGCGGCCTTTACGGTTGCGTCCGTGGCCCGCGCCGCGCAGTTCTTCCCGCAGCCCGCCAAACGCTGGCTGGTCACCGGCGGCGGGCGGCACAACGCGGCCCTGATGCAGGGGCTGCGCCGGGCACTGGGGGCCGAGGTTCAGCCGGTCGAGGACGCGGGGTGGCGCGGCGACACGCTGGAGGCCGAGGCCTTCGCCTTCCTTGCCGTGCGCGCGCTGAAGGGGCTGGCGCTGACCTATCCGGGGACCACGGGCGTGGGCGAGCCGCTGTCGGGCGGCCGCCTGTATCCTGCCGAGGGGTAGAGGCGTAGCCTAGGGCCTAGGCCGCTTTTTCCACCAGGCGCTTGTCCAGGTAGTCCTCGACATGCTTCAGCAGGTTGTCCAGGTGCTCCGAGAAGTAGTGGTCGCATTTGTCGATGGTGCGGTAGTCGATCTCGATGTTCTTCTGCGACGACAGCTTTTCCACCAACTTGTCGACCGAGCCCACGGGCACGACTTCGTCGGCCTTGCCGTGAATCAGCAGGCCCGAGGCGGGGCAGGGGGCGAGGAACGAGAAATCGTAGATCGACGCCGGCGGTGAGGCCGAAATGAAGCCCGAAATTTCCGGCCGGCGCATCATCAACTGCATGGAAATCCAGGCGCCGAAGGAAAATCCGGCGATCCAGCAGGTCGAGGCATTGGGATTGTGGCCCTGCATCCAGTCGAGCGCCGTCGCGGCGTCGCTCAGTTCGCCCTGGCCGTTGTCGAACTTGCCCTGGGACCGTCCGACGCCCCGGAAATTGAAGCGCAGGGTCGAGAATCCGCGCTTCACGAAGGCCTGATACATGGCATAGACGACCCGGTTGTTCATGGTTCCGCCGTACTCCGGGTGGGGGTGGAGCAACAGAGCGACCGGCGCATTAGGGTCATTGGCGTGGTGATAACGGCCTTCGATGCGGCCTTCAGGCCCGTTGAAAATGACTTCTGGCATGGGTGATAAACGTCCTTGAAAGGGTTCTTTCGGTTAATATCCGAGCGTCAGGGTCTGGCTTAATATGCATGCAGCCTTAATTAAGCCGCCGATTTCCTGGAAATACTTGATAGGATTAGTCGGGCATCTTATATTCCGGGTACCGACGCCTGGGGCGCCCAGGGGCGTGTGAGCGCGCCTTGCGGAAAGCCCCGATAACATAGTGTGAAGCCCATGATTTTCAAGAATATTCAAGAAGATATCCGCGCCTTTCAGGAACGCGACCCGGCTGCCAAGGGGCCGCTGGCCATCTTCTTCACCTATCCGGGCTTCCATGCGGTCGTCTGGCATCGCATCGCGCACTGGCTGTGGGGCCATAAACTGTTCTTCGTCGCGCGGCTGATTTCCAATTTCGCGCGCTGGGTCACCCTGATCGAAATCCATCCGGGTGCTCAAATCGGCAAGCGTCTGGTCATCGACCACGGCGGCGGCGTGGTGATCGGCGAGACGGCGGTCGTCGGCGACGATGTGACGATCTACCACCAGGTCACCCTGGGCGGTGTCGCGCCCTCCGTCGATTCGGATGCTCAGCGCGGTCAGAAACGTCATCCGACGGTCGCTGACGGCGTCATCATCGGTTGCGGGGCGGCGATTCTGGGCCCGATCACCGTCGGCCAGCAAGCGCGGGTCGGCGCCAACGCGGTGGTCACCAAGGACGTGCCGCCGGGCGTCACCGCCGTCGGCAACCCGGCCCAGGTGGTTTTGCCCAAGGACAAGGAGCGGGCCAAGGCGTTCCAGGCTTACGGCACGCCGACCGACGGTCAGGATCCGGTCATGCAGACCATCGAAAACCTGCGCTCGCAGTTGAACGTGCTGATGGATCGGGTCGCCGAACTGGAAGAGCACGAAAAACCCGCCCAGCGGGATGCGGACAACGACGCGCGGCCCAAGGCGGCCGCCGGGGACAAGTAGCGGGGAACGCGATCGACGCCGCGCGCGGAGACGCCGTGCACGGAACGATATTTGAAGGAGACGGAACGTGAAACTCAGTACAAAAGGCCGATACGCCGTGATGGCCATGGTCGATCTCGCCGCCAATGCGTCGGCGAAGCCCGTGGCGCTGGCCGACGTGGCCGACCGGCAGGACATTTCTCTGTCCTACCTGGAACAGCTGTTCGGCAAACTGCGCAAGGCCGGTCTGGTCAAGAGCGTGCGCGGCCCGGGCGGCGGCTATCTTTTGGCCTACGGCGCCGCCGATACCCGCGTCGCCGACATCATCATGGCCGTGGACGAGCCGATCAAGACCACGCGCTGCACCCCGGGCCAGCCCACGGGCTGTCAGGCCGACCGGGCGCGCTGCCTGACCCACGACCTGTGGGAGGAACTGGGCAATCAGATTTACCTGTACCTGTCGTCCGTGTCGCTGGAAGACGTGGTCGACAAGAAGGTGCTGGGCACCTCCGGCCGCCTGTACCAGCAGGAACAGGAACGCAACAGCGCCGCGACCGTCGCGGCCCAATAGTCAGAGCAGAAGGCGAGTTCGAGACCCCGATGACCATCTATCTCGACCATAACGCGACCACCCCGGTCCGGCCCGAAGCGGCCGAGGCCGTGGCCGCGGCGCTGACCGCGACGGGCAATCCGTCGTCGGTGCACGGCGCCGGCCGCCGGGCGCGCATGCTGGTCGAGGATGCGCGCGAACAGGTCGCGGCGTTGGTCGGTGCGCGGGCCGAGGACGTGATCTTTACCTCCGGCGGGACCGAGGCCAACAACCTGGCTCTCGCCAACGCGCCGAAGGGCGGAGCCGAAGGGCCCGTGTTCGCCTCGGCGGTCGAGCATGTGTCGGTCCTGGAAGGCACCGACAACGTCATCCAAGTCCCCGTCGACGGCGACGGCGTGGTTGATCTGGTGGAACTCGATACCTGCTTGAAGGATGCGCTGAACCGGGTCGAGGGTGGCCGTGCCTTGGTGTCGGTCATGCTCGCCAACAACGAAACCGGCGTGATCCAGCCCATCGCGCGGGTCGCCGAACTGGCGGCGGAATACGACGCCGTGTTCCACTGCGACGCGGTCCAGGCGGCGGGCAAGCTGGCCATCGATTTCCCCACCCTGGGTGCCCATATGATGACTCTGTCGGCGCACAAGATCGGCGGACCGCCGGGCGTCGGCGCGCTGATCGTGGCCCCCGGCCATCAGGCCACCGCGGCAATCCGCGGCGGGGGTCAGGAACGCTCGCGCCGGGGCGGCACGGAAAACGTGCCGGGCATCGCCGGCTTCGGCCGCGCGGCCGAGGCGGCCAAGGCCGACATCGACCGTCTGCAGGGTCTGGCCGCCCTGCGTGACCGCATGGAGGCCGAGATCACGGCCGCCGCATCGGACGCCAAGGTTTTCGCCAAGGACCGCGACCGCCTTGCGACGACAAGCTGCCTGACCATGCCGGGCGTGTCGTCGGAGACCCAGGTCATGGCCTTCGACCTGGCCGGGATCGCGATCAGCGCCGGGGCGGCTTGCTCGTCCGGCAAGGTGGCGCCCAGCCATGTGCTGACGGCCATGGGCGTGGACGAAGACGACTTGAAATCGGCCATCCGGGTCAGCCTGGGATGGACCACGACCGCGGACGACATTGACACATTCACCGCCGCCTGGAAGGGCCTTCATGCCCGTATCGGCGGAGGCAGCCTGGCTGCCTGACGCAGTAACAAGACGACGACACCTGGAAGGAATTGACGCTATGAGCGCCATGACAACACAAGAAAAGAACGAACTTCCGCACACGCTGAAGAATCGGAAAGCGCCCATCTATCTGGATTACCAGGCGACGACGCCGACCGATCCTCGGGTGGTGGAAAAAATGCTGCCGTTCTTCTCCGAGCAGTTCGGTAACCCGCATTCGCGCAGCCATTTTTACGGCTGGGAAGCGGAAGACGCGGTTGAGATCGCGCGCGAACAGGTCGCCTCGATCATCGGCGCCAACCCGAAGGAAGTGATCTTCACCTCGGGGGCGACGGAATCGAACAACTTGGCGATCAAGGGCGTGGCGCATTTCTACAAGGAAAAACGCAACCATATCGTGACCGTGGTGACCGAACATAAATGCGTGCTCGACAGCTGCCGCCACCTGGAACAGGAAGGCTTCGAGGTCACCTATCTGCCGGTCAAGGAAAACGGCCTGATCGACCTGGACGTGCTGCGCGAGACGGTCACCGACAACACCTCGATCGTGTCGGTCATGGGCGTCAACAACGAGATCGGCGTGATCCAGCCGCTCAAGGAAATCGGCGCCATCTGCCGCGAGAAAGGGGCCTTCTTCCACACAGACTGCGCCCAGGCCGTGGGCAAGATTCCGCTCAACGTGGAAGAGATGAACATCGACCTGATGTCGATCTCGGGCCACAAGATCTACGGCCCGATGGGCATCGGCGCGCTTTACGTGCGCCGCCGCCCACGGGTCCGGTTGGTGCCGATGATCAACGGTGGCGGCCAGGAACGCGGCATGCGGTCCGGCACCCTGCCGACGCCGCTGTGTGTCGGCCTGGGCGAAGCCTGCGCCATCGCGGAGAAGGAAATGGGCGCGGAGAACGAACGCCTGCGCCGTCTGCGCGACCGCATGTATCAGTCGATCGTCGGCCGCCTGCCGGAGGTGTATCTCAACGGCGACATGGATCAGCGCATCCCCGGCAACCTGAACATCTCCTTCGCCTTCGTCGAAGGCGAGGGCCTGATGATGGGGATCAAGGATCTGGCCGTGTCGTCGGGGTCGGCCTGCACCTCGGCCTCGTTGGAGCCCAGCTACGTGCTGCGCGCCCTCGGCGTCGAGGTCGAAATGGCCCATACCTCGCTGCGCATCGGTTTCGGTCGCTTCACGACCGAGGAAGAAGTCGACGAGGCCGTGGAATGCATCATCCGCGAGGTCGAACGTCTGCGGGAAATGAGCCCGCTTTGGGACATGCACAACGAGGGGATCGACATCTCCTCCATCGAATGGGCGGAACATTGATCCGCCCACAAACGACCACAATAACCAACTAGAATAAGTTCTTAGGAACAGGAGACTAAAATGGCCTACAGCGAAAAAGTCATCGACCATTACGAAAAGCCGCGCAACGTCGGCACGCTGGACAAGAACGACACCAGCGTCGGCACCGGCTTGGTGGGCGCGCCCGCCTGCGGCGACGTCATGAAGCTGCAGATCAAGGTCTCGGAGGACGGCATCATCGAAGACGCCAAGTTCAAGACCTTCGGCTGCGGTTCGGCCATCGCGTCGTCGTCGCTCATCACCGAATGGGTGAAGGGCAAGACCATCGAGGAAGCCGGGTCGATCAAGAACACCCAGATCGCCGAGGAACTGGCGTTGCCGCCGGTGAAGATCCATTGCTCCGTGCTGGCGGAAGACGCCATCAAGGCGGCGATCTCCGACTACAAGGCCAAGAAGGGCGCTTAATCCGATCCGCCGGGACGGCAGGGGGGCTTGCCTCCTGCACGCCGGCGGGGTTAAGGAAACGGCCCAGAAAGAAGCAGGCGACCATGACTGAACGACCGCAAATGATGACTATCACGGATCAGGCCGCCGAGCGCGTGAAAGCGCTTTTGGCCAGCCGTGGCAAACCGTCCGCCGGGGTGCGCATCGGCATCCGGACGAAGGGCTGTTCGGGCATGTCCTATACCCTCGAGTTCGCGGACGACAAGAACGAGTTCGACGAAATCGTCGAGGACAAGGGCGTGCGCGTCTTCATCGACCCGAAGGCCACCATGTTCATCATCGGGACCCAGATGGATTTCGTGGAGGACAAGCTGGAATCCGGCTTCGTGTTCCAGAACCCGAACGAAAAGGGGCGCTGCGGCTGCGGCGAGTCGTTCCACGTGTGATCGCCCGCCCGGGGCCATCCCCGGCGCATGAATGCAACTTCGGAATATTGGCGAAAAGGAAAGTAACGCTGGTGCAAGCGAGAGCAGACGGCGCGGCCCGACGTGATGTCAAAGAGGCCGCCCAAGAACGGATCGTCGAGGCCTGCTGGTCCTGTCAGGGGCCGGTGGCGGCGGGCGACCCTTTCTGCCCAAGCTGCAAGGCCGTGCAAGCGCCCGGTCAGGCGGATCACTTCCAACGCTTGGGCCTGCCGCGCGGGTTTGAGATCGATACGGCGGCGCTTGAGACGTCCTATTTCCGGATGCAACGCCTGCTGCACCCCGACCGCTTCGCCACCCGAACGCCCAAGGAGAAGATTCTGAGCCAGCAACAGGCGACCAGCCTCAATGATGCCTATGAAACTCTCAAGGACCCGCTGGACCGCGCCGTGTATCTGGCGCACCTGAAGGGGCTGGACGTTCTGAAGGAAGGCTGCAACACGCTGAGCGATCCGGTAATCCTGATGGAAGCCATGGAAATGCGCGAAGCCCTGGCCGAAGCGGAAACCGCCGAGGACCTGACCGCCATGACCAAGCACACCCAGGGCGAGATCGCCGACTGTGAAAGCGAACTGTCCGGCGCCTTTGCCGCGGACGACCTGGACCAGGCGGCGGCCCTGATCACGCGTCTGAAATACCTGCGCAAGCTGGCCGACGACACGCGCGCCCGCCGCGCCGAGCTGCGGGGAAGGGGCTGAGCCATGGCGCTGTTGCAGATTCACGAGCCCGGCGAAACCCCGGCCCCCCATGAAGGCGACGCTACCGTCGCCGTCGGCATCGACCTGGGGACGACCAATTGCGTGACCGCCGTTGCCGTCGACGGCAAGGCGGAAGTGCTGCGCGACGAGGACGGACAGGCCCTGGTGCCTTCCGTCGTCGCCTACGCGCCTGACGGCTCACCCATCGTCGGCGGGCTGGCGAAAAGCCTGATCGCCATGCGCCCGGACAGCGTCGTCAGCTCCATCAAACGCCTGATGGGCCGCGGTATCGGCGACATCAAGGCCGTGGCCGGACATTTGCCGTTCCAGGTCGAGCCGTCGGAAGACGGCGCCGCCATGGTGCGCATCAATGTCGGCGGCCGCAAGCTGACGCCGGTGGAGATTTCCGGACATATCCTGGCGGCCCTGAAGGAACGGGCCGAAGGCGTGCTCGACCGCGAGGTCACCCGCGCCGTCATCACCGTGCCCGCCTATTTCGACGACGCGGCGCGCACGGCGACCAAGGACGCGGCCCGCTTGGCGGGGCTCGAGGTTCTGCGCCTGGTCAACGAGCCGACGGCGGCGGCGCTGGCCTACGGCCTGGATAAGGAGGCCGAGGGGCTTTACGCCGTTTACGACCTGGGCGGCGGCACTTTCGATATCTCGCTGCTGCGCATGGAAAAGGGCGTGTTCCAGGTGCTGGCGACAAGCGGCGACGCGGCGCTTGGCGGCGACGATTTCGACCATGCCATCGCCGAACATTTCCTCAAGGACTGGACCGGCGAGACGCCGGGTGCCGGTGCCGTCAAGCAGGCCATCGCCATCGCCCGTCAGGTCAAGGAAGACCTGAGCACGGCCGAAGGCGGCACCTGGGCGCTGGAACTGGGCGGCGAGCAGCAGTCGTTCTCTCTCGACCGCGCGGCTTTCGAATCCCTGATCGCCCCCCTGGTGGCGCGGACACTGCGCATCTGCGAGGACGTGCTGGACGATGCCGAGGTCACGCCGGACGACGTCAAGGGCGTGGTTCTGGTCGGCGGCTCGACCCGCGTTCCTCTGGTCCGCCGCAAGGTCGCCGACCTGTTCGGGCGCGAGCCCTTGGCCGACATCGACCCGGACGAAGTCGTTGCCGTGGGCGCGGCATTACAGGCCGAGGCATTGACCGTTGGCTCGGACACCCTGTTGCTCGATGTCACGCCGTTGTCCCTTGGTATCGAGACCATGGGCGGGCTGACGGAAAAGATCATCCCCCGCAACACGCCGATCCCCGTGGCCAAGGCACAGGAATTCACGACCTATCAGGACGGCCAGACCGCCATGGCGGTGCATGTGGTCCAGGGCGAGCGGGAAATGGTCGACCAGAACCGGTCCCTGGCCCGCTTCAGCCTGCGCGGCATCCCGCCCATGGTCGCGGGTGCGGCGCGTATCCGCGTGACCTACGCGGTGGACGCCGACGGTCTGATGACGGTCAGTGCCCGCGAGGAAACCACCGGGGTCGAGCAGAGCATCGAGGTCAAGCCGTCCTATGGCCTGTCCGAGGACGAGATGTCGCAGATGCTCTACGACAGCATGAAGAACGCCAAGGAAGACATGACCCAACGCCTGATCGCCGAGGCGCGGGTCGAGGCCGGGCGCGCCGTGGGTGCGGTCAAGGCGGCGATGGATATCGACGGCGACCTTCTGGAAGACGGCGAGCGCGCGGAGATCACGGCGCTTCTGTCGGCGACGGAGGCGGCGATCGCCGGCGACGACCGCGACGCCATCAACGGCGCGGTCGAGAAATTGGAAGAAGGTACCAGGCCCTTCGCCGAAAAACGCATGGACCGCGGCATTCGCGCGGCCCTGCGCGGTGTCGACGTCGACCGCCTGGATGAGGCTGCCCACGAACGGGACGATGTGGTGCGCGATTATAACCATGCGCGCAAGTCCGCCGACGTCGGCGACTGACGGAACGAGGAACGAAAAAACCATGACCAAGATGTTCAAGATGACCTTCGTGCTGCCCGACGGCACGCCCAAGGAAGTCGACGCGCCGGAGGGCCTGTCCGTCCTTGAGGTCGCGCACCGCAACGGCATCGACCTGGAGGGAGCTTGCGAAGGCTCTCTGGCCTGCTCGACCTGCCATGTGATCGTCGATCAGAGCTACTTCGACAAGCTGGACGAACCCAGCGAGAACGAAGAGGACATGCTCGACCTTGCCTTCGGCCTGACCCATACCTCGCGCCTCGGCTGCCAGATCGTCATGAGCGAGGACCTGGACGGCCTGAAGGTGACGCTGCCGAAGGCGACCCGCAACATGATGGTCGACCGGAAAGTTTAAGGGAGGGAACGGCCATGGGACTGCGCTGGACCGACACCGTCGACATCGCCATCGAACTGGAAGAGGCCCATCCCGACGCGGACGTGGTCAATCTGCGGTTCACGGACCTGTGGAAATGGGTTCAGGAACTGCCCGGTTTTGACGATGATCCGCAGAAATCCAACGAAAAAGTCCTGGAGGCCATCCAGATGGCCTGGCTTGACGAACGGGACTGATCCCGTCAGCCGCTTTCCATGATCCGAAGGCGCGCCGGCGGAAAGCGGATGGTGACCGCCGTGCCCTTGCCGGGGGTGCTGTCCAATTCCAACGTGCCGTCATGCATTTCCGTCAGGTTCTTGACCAGCGGCAATCCCAGGCCGACGCCCTTGAAGCGCCGTGCAAAGGGGCCTTCGGCCTGGCCGAAGGGGCTCAGGACCTTTTCCTGGTCCTTTTCGGCGATGCCGATGCCTGTATCGGAAACCCGGACGAGCAGGCCGCCCTCGGCGGTCTTTTCAAGATCGACCCGCACCGTGCCGTCGTCGGGTGTGAACTTGATCGCGTTCGACATCAGGTTGATGACGATCTGACGCAACCGCCGCTCGTCGCCCATGAACGGGGGCATCGCCGTCAGGTGGGATTCCAGGGTGATGTTCGCCTGTTTGGCCTCTTCCTCCATCAGGGTGACGCAGGCCTTTACTGCGGCCCCGATGTCGAAAAGTTCCTCTTGGAACTGCACCTCGCCGGCCTCGATCAGGGAAATATCCAGTACGTCGTTGATCAATTCCAGCAGATGGCGGCCCGACTGTTTGATGTTGGCGATATACTCGGCATATTTCTCGTTGCCCAGGGGGCCGAGAGTGCCCATGCCGATAAGTTCCGAATATCCGATGATCGAATTCAGCGGCGTACGAAACTCGTGACTCATGTTGGCGAGGAATTCGGTCTTGGCGCGGTTGGCGCGTTCGGCCGCGTCCTTGGCCAGGGCCAGGTCACGGTCCGCGTGCCATTGTTTGGTGATGTTGCGTCCCGTGCCGCGGTATCCCTTGAAGACGCCGTCCTTGTCGTAGACGGGCTTGCCGCTGATGGCGAGATAGTTGATCTCGCCGTCGGGCCGCACGCGGGAATGAATGAAGTCGCGGAACGAGCGATGGGCTTCCAGATCGGCGATATGGCTTTTCCAGGGTTCCTCGTCCGGGTTGTCCCACAGGGTTTCCCGGCGCGACCGGCCCAGCAGTTGTTCCGGGCGCACGCCGGACGCCCAATAGAAGCGGTCGGAGAAGTAGGAGAACCGCAAGTTCGCGTCCATCTCCCACAGCCAGTCCTGGGACGCCTCGGCGAAATCGCGGAACCGTTCCTCGTTTTCGCGCAGCGCCGTGGTGACGGCGATCCATTCGCTGACGTCGCGGCGGATGGTCAGGATGCCCCCGTCCAGAAGGCGGTACTCCATGAGTTCGTACCAGGTTCCATTGGAGAACCGATGGGCCGGCAGTCCCATGGCGTTGTGATGGCGGTCCAGACGGATGCGGATGAATTCCTCCTCGCGGCCGATCGCCTGATCGATCAGGCCGCGGTCCGTATGGGCGCGGACAAGGTCCTCGAACACAGCACCCGGGACATAAAGCGCCTTTAGATCCTCGGGCAGGTGTCGCAGGTAGGCCTTGTTGACGAAAACCAGGCGATCCTCGACGTCATAGAGCACGACCCCGTCATCGACCCGTTCCAGGGCGTCGATCAGGGCGGAGACGGTATGCCCGTCGGGGCGGCCCGTGGCGGGCGGGGGAGTGCTTTGTGAACTGGCATGGGCGCGAATCCGCGCAAGTTCGGTCTCCAGGGCCTGGACCCTGTCGATCAGCGCGGTTTTTGTCAGGCTCCGGAGCTCGTTCTTCCCTGGCATAAAGGCCTCTTAGACCTGCATCGGGCCGAATTCGTATGTAACCTATTTGCAGACCGAATGACATAGACCGATAGTGCAGGTCGACGTTCCAGTTGATGAGGGGGTTTCATGTCGCTAAGCGAGACCATGTTGTTCAACACGTCCATTCCGTTGCTGGACGCCCTGGCGCTTGCCTGGTTTCTCGCCGGGGCGGCGCTCTATACGGCCCTCGCCGACCAGATTGCCTGGGGCAAACGGCCGATGGCGGTGGTGCTGCACGATTACCGCCTGCGCTGGATGGAACGCATGCTGGAGCGCGACAACCGCATGGCCGACGTGCAGATCGTCAATTCCTACATCCGCTCGGGCAGCCTGTTCATTTCCACGACCCTGCTGGTGCTGGCCGGGATCGTGGCCCTGCTGGGCCAGATCGAGGATCTTCGCGTCATCATTCACGACATTTCCATGGCCCAGCCGGCGTCCCGGCGGCTGATGGAGTTCCGCGTGTTCATCCTGGTGCTGGTGTTCGTTTATGCCTTCTTCAAGTTCGCGTGGTGCCTCAGGCAGTTCAACTACACCCTGGTCATGATCGGGGCGGCGCCCCATGCGGGGCAATGCGATGCGGCGATCACGACCCAGTTTCCGCCCCGCGCGGCGACGATCCTGTCCCGTGCCCAGGACAACTTCAACCGGGGCCTCCGGTCCTATTATTTCGCGTTGGCCCTGTTGCCCTGGTTCATCCATCCGCTGATGCTGTTCGGCACGACCGTCTGGGTGCTGCTGGTGCTCTACCGCCGGGATTTCCGCTCCGTGACGCTGAAGACTCTGGCGGAACTGGGCGCGGCCGACGATGCGGCGGCGGACGCGAAGGCCCAGCGCACGCCGCCGCTGGCCTAGGTCCCAGGCGTGCCTACCTTGCGTCGCCCGGGGAAAACCCTATATTCCGCCCCATGAGCACCCCCGTGATCGATCTGGGCCTGGGCAAGGATCCCAAGGACTGCCGCGTCGTCGTCGCCATGTCAGGCGGTGTCGATAGCTCGACCGCAGCCGCGCTCGTCCGGGAAGCAGGCTATGACGTGGTCGGCATGACCATGCAGCTTTACGATCAGGGCGACCCAAGCCCGGGGCAGAAGACCTGCTGTGCCGGTAAGGACATCTTCGATGCCCGGCGCGTCGCCGACCAATTGGGCTTTCCCCATTACGTCCTGAACTATGAAAGCCGGTTCAAGGACCAGGTCATGGACGACTTCGCCGATACATACCTGCGCGGCGAAACCCCCATTCCCTGCGTGCGCTGCAATCAGACGGTGAAATTCAAGGACATGCTGGGCCAGGCCCGCGAACTGGGTGCCGACGCCCTGGTGACCGGCCATTACGTGCGCCGTGTGCAGGGGGCCGCCGGCTCGGAACTGCACCGCGCCGCCGACGCCACGAAAGACCAGAGCTATTTCCTGTTCGCGACCACGGGCGAACAACTCGATTTCCTGCGCTTTCCCCTAGGGTCGATGGACAAGGCGGAAACCCGCGCCCATGCGGCGCGCCTAGGGCTTGCCGTGGCCGACAAGCCGGAAAGCATGGACATCTGCTTCGTGCCCGACGGCAATTATGCGCGCATCGTCGAACGCCTGCGCCCGGAAGCCCATGACCCCGGCGACATCGTCGATCAGGCGGGCACCGTGTTGGGCCGCCACGACGGCATCATCCATTTCACCGTCGGCCAGCGTAAGGGCATCGGCATCGGCGGGATGGGCGACCCGCTTTACGTGCTTCGGCTGGAGCCCGAAACCCGACGCGTTGTTGTCGGGCCCAAGGCGGCATTGGGCCGCGAGAGCCTGAACGTGCACGAGGTCAATTGGCTGGGCGACGGCCCGCTGCGGGCCAAGGCGCATCGGGTTGAGGTCAAGATCAGGTCGATGTTCAAGCCGGTGTCCGCCACCTTGTTCGGCACCGGCGACGATACCGCCGCCGTGACCTTCGATGCGCCCCAGAACGGCGTCGCGCCCGGCCAGGCCTGCGTGTTCTATCAGGGCGACCGGGTGCTTGGCGGCGGCTGGATCGCGCGGAACACGGCTTCTTAGTCCGCAACGCGGCCGACACATCCCTTTTCAGACGGCCTGTTGATCGGCATGCGCCCGGAATCTGTTCGTTGCACTACGGGCAAGTATCTGGCCAAATACTTCAGAATGGTTGAATTTGTGGGCATATTTTATAATTCAGTATAAATATCAATAGGTTGGCTGCTATGCAGGCAAACCGGCTCATACTGACGGGCATGACCTTACATGCCGAAACATCGGAAGACTTCACGTTTCCGAATACGATCAAGCTATATGAATACTGGAAGTTGAAACGCGGTGAGCGTCCTCGCCCGCGTTGGCGGGACATCAACCTCATGGATATCCGCGGCATCGTGCCGTACCTCTGCGTGCGGGACGTCATCCCGGGCGAGGACGACTTTCTTTGCCGTTATTGGGGGACGCGGCTGACCGAGTTGTACGGCGTCGACTGCACCGGCAAGCGAATTTCCGAGACCTATCCGCCTTCGGGTGTGAGGAATACTCTGGAAATCTACCGCAAGACCCTGGCCTCCGAGCGGCCGGTGCAGTTGATCGGCAATCTGGGGTACGTGGAAAAATCCGAACTGAATTTCTTCGAGGGCGTTTTCCTGCGCCTGGACGGCGACGACCAGCCGGACCGGCACGTGATTGGGGCGTTTCAGTTCAGATGCGAGCTGTGCCCGGAGGATATGGCCAAGCTGGATCTAGGTTAGAGCCTATCGGATGCGAGGCACCAGGTCGGTGGCTCAGCCCGGCCAGACGATGGCGACGATCATCGACAGGCCGGAAAACATCAACAGCGCCAGGACGATCTGGTTGAACGAACTGTCGCCCAGGCGATTGTAGATTTTGCGCCCGATCCAGGAACCGGCGACGGTGGCCGGGAAGGCGATCAGGGCCACCCGCCCGACTTCCAGCGTCATGAAGCCGCCGATCGCCTGGGTAACCACGGCAAGCAACAGAATGGCCGTGTTGTAGCCTTGGAACACGCCGCGCTTTTCGTCCTTGGACCAGCCGCGCAAGGTCGCCCAGATGGTCGGCAGCGGTCCCGAAAGGCCGGTCAGGCCACCCAACACCCCGCCGCCCAGGCCGACGATACCGTTGGCCAGTTTGCCGCCCCAGGCCAGCTTGGGCGCGGACCGCTGGGCCAGGGTGAAGGCGCAATAGAGGACCAGGAAAATCGCGAAGAACAGCTTGAAACCTTCGACCGAAACCATCGGCAGGATCATCGTGCCGAGCGGCACGCCGACCACGCCGCCGACGATGAACGGCAGAACCCGGGGCCAGGAAATGGCATGCCAGATCGCGGGCAGGGTGAAGAACTGGGAGATCAGCGAGCAGATCACGACCAGAGGGGCGGCCACCGCCGGCTCGATCACCGTCAGCCAGACCGCCAGCGCCGTCAGGCCGGTTCCGAACCCGGTCAGCCCCGATACGAAGCCGCCCGCAAGCGCGCCGGCCAGGATGGTGAGTTCCAGAATGCCCATGGTGTTCCGTATCGGTCGGGAGGATGGAGGCTCAGGCTTAACGGGGAACGGGCGGGGGATAAAGAGCCAATGGTTCGGTTTCCACCGAACCATTGCAGGACAGGCAGAGTTACTCCGCCGGGTTTTCGGCGGCGGCGCGCACGCTGATGCCCATGTCGTCGTCCGCCAGGGCCTCGCGGGCCTTTTCCTGCTGTTGCTGGCGGGCCCACATGTCGGCGTAGCGCCCGTTCTTCTTCAGCAGGTCCGGGTGGCTGCCGCGTTCGACGATGCGCCCGGCTTCCAGCACGAGGATTTCGTCGGCATCGACCACGGTCGACAGGCGATGCGCCACGGTCACCGTGGTGCGGTCCTTGGACACGGTCTTCAGCGCCTTGACGATGTCCTGTTCGGTTCGTGAGTCGAGGGCCGAGGTCGCTTCGTCGAAGATCAGGATCGCCGGCGCCTTCAGCACCGTGCGGGCGATGGCCACGCGCTGCTTCTCGCCGCCGGATAATTTCAACCCCCGTTCGCCGACCGTGGATTGATAGCCGTCGGGCAGAGCCATGATGAAGTCGTGGATCTGCGCCGTGCGGGCGGCGCCCTCGACCTCGGCCGGGCTGGCGCCGGGACGACCGTAGGCGATGTTGTAGAACACTGTGTCGTTGAACAGCACCGTGTCCTGGGGGACCATGCCGATGGCGGCGCGCAAGGACACCTGGGTCAGGTCGCGGACGTCCTGGCCGTCGATGGTGATGCGCCCACCGGACACGTCGTAGAACCGGAACAACAATCGCGAGATGGTCGACTTGCCCGAACCCGAAGGGCCGACGATGGCGACGGTCTTGCCCGCCGGCACGGTAAAGGAAATGTCGTTGAGGACCTGGCGCCGGGCGTCATAGGCGAAGGACACGTCTTCGAACCGCAGTTCGCCGCCGTTGATCGCGAGAGGCTGGGCGCCGGGGCTGTCGGCGACTTCGGGGTTTTCGTCAAGCAGGCGGAACATCTGTTCCATGTCGATCAGCGACTGTTTGATTTCGCGGTAAACGAAGCCCAGGAAGTTGAGCGGCATGTACAACTGGATCAGGTAGGCGTTGACCATGGCGAAGTCGCCCAGCGTCATGGTACCGGCGACCACGCCGTCCGCCGCCATCCACATGATCGCCGTCAGGCCGACGGCGATGATGGCGCCCTGGCCGATGTTGAGCAGGGCCAGGGAGGTGTTGGACTTCACCGCCGCGTCTTCGTACCGCGCCAGGGCCTTGTCGAAACGCCTGCTCTCGTGATCCTCGTTGCCGAAGTACTTGACCGTCTCGAAGTTCAGCAGGCTGTCGATGGCCTTGGTGTTGGCCTCGTTGTCGGTGTCGTTCATGGTGCGGCGGAACTGGATGCGCCATTCCGTGACGGCCAGCGTCCAGAAGATGTAGATGCCGATGGTCAGAAAGGCGACCAGCGCCATCCAGATACCGAACAGGTACCACAGAATGCCGCAGGTCAGGACGACCTCGACCAGGGTCGGCACGACGTTGAACAGCATGAAGCGGAGCAGGAATTCGATGCCCTTGGTGCCGCGTTCCACGGCGCGGCTGACGCCGCCTGTCTTGCGGTCCAGGTGAAAGCGTAGGCTGAGCCGGTGCAGGTGGCGGAAGGTCTTGAGCCCGGCCTGGCGGATGGCGCGTTGGGCGACCTTGGCGAACACGGCGTCGCGCAGTTCGCCCAGGGCCTGGGACAGCACGCGGGCGACGCCGTAGGCGATCAGGATCGTGACCGGCACGGCGATCACCGCGCCGCCCTTCATGTCCAGGGCATCGATCGCCTGTTTGTAGACGTATGGAACGGCGACGCTGGCCCCTTTCGCCGCGGCGAGGAAAACCATGGCGAGCACGACGCGCAGGCGCAGCGCCTGTTCCCCGGCTGGCCACAGGTAGGGCGCCAAGGTCTTGATGGTTTGCCAGTCGTTCCGGCGGGGACTGTTGGCGGGGTCCGCGTGATCGCGCCGCATGGGCAGTGTCATCCTGAAAAAGAAATCGGTTCATATAGTTGGGATTGCGGGGGCGGATCGCAAGCGGCGATGTCGACTTAAGTCATATAAGGGACATCGAACAATCCGTGTATAAGCCGGATCAAATGCACCAAGCGGCAAATAACGCGCTCGAAATCGTGCCCCGGTGTTCAGGTTTTTGTCAGTTTAAGCTGTAGGATTGCTCTTGGGGGTAAAAGTTTGGATAGTGATCTATGAGCCTTGAAACGAATTGGGGAAACACCCCGGCATCCGCCGGTCACAAAGCATCGATGAGCGACGGATACGATTTCAGCGCATTGCGGATCTTGGTGGTGGACGACAGTTTCCACATGCGGGAACTCGTGCGCACGTTCCTTGAGGGATTCGGGATCAAGGAAGTCACGGTGTCGTCGGATGCCGAGGAAGCCTATGACCTTGTGGTCAATATGGATCCGGACCTGATCATCACCGATTGGAACATGGCGCCCGTGTCGGGGCTGGAGTTCGTTGAACGTATCCGCAAGGGCGCCAACGTGCCCAATCGGTTCGTGCCGATCATCATGCTGACCGGCTACACGGAAATGAAGCGGGTCGAGGAAGCGCGCGACGCCGGCATCAATTCCTTCCTGGCCAAACCGATCTCGGCGGCGTCGCTGTACAAACGACTGGTCACGTCGGTGCAGGACAAGCGCCAGTACGTGGAATCCACGGGTGGCTATTTCGGGCCCGACCGCCGGTCGCCCAAGCGGCGGGAATTCCGCGGCAAGGAACGGCGCGCCAGAGAATAAGAAACAGCCATGTCAGAAACCCGCTTCCTGAAACCGCAGAAACACATCAGCCAGAAGGTTCGCCCCGGCGGACCATCCATGGAACAGGCCATCTTACGGGCGGTGAATGCCGCCGACGACCTGATCGGCCAGTACCAGGGCTGGGCGGTGGATGACCTGGAAAAGCTCTGGCAGTCCTTTGTTGAGACCTCGCGGTCCGGGCGGGCCGACCCGCTCAGGCTCAAGCAGCTTTACGACATGACCCACGAGGCCCGCGGCCAGGGCGGCAGCTTCGGCTTTCCCCTGATTTCCGTGGTCGGTGATTCGATGTGCAAGTATCTGGAGGGGCGGCCGCGCCTGAAGGCCCGCGACCTCGACGTGATCCGCGTGCACATCATGGCCATGAAGGCCGTGTTCCGGCAGGGCCTGAAAGGCCATCAGGGCGCCCTGAGCAAGGAACTGCACGAGCTTCTCAGCATGTTCCGCGCCAAGGTCGCGCAACAGCAGGCCGGCTGACGCCGGCCTGCCGCCGCATCCTCAAGAGTATTTCTTAGAATTCAGCCCGTTCAAGAAACCCGGTCTGCGCCAGATGGGCGTCGAAGATCAGGTAGTCGCGCACCTTGTAGCGGCGCGCCAGTTCCCGTTCGGCGGCCTTGAAGGGGTTTTCGCCCCGCCGCGCGGCGAAGGTCCGCGTCATGCGGCGGCCGAGCGCGCGGTTCTTCAGCACGGGATAGTAGGTAACCTCGACCGTTTCCCGGTCGGGCTGGGCGATATCGGTGTCGAAGCCGGTATCCGGCTGCGGGAGGGCTTGGGCATGGCGGTGGGCGTTCATGGCAAACTCCAATCTGACTCTTAAAATGTTCTCTTTTTGTTCTTAAGTCAAGAGCCTGTGGATAACTACGCTTGCGAGGCCACATATTCAATAGGCCTTAAGTATGTATATCCTCAGTATAGGGTGTATGTGGCCCAAATATGACGGATCCATCACAATATGTTGTGTTTATGCGGTTGGTGGGCATGAGGTCTGCCCAGACTGCATGGCCGCGCGCCGCGACGGTCCGTCGTGCGGATGCGGATGAGTGAGCGGAACCCGGCCGAAGAGACCCGATTCGTGCTTGTCGCCTATTGCTGGGCGGCGCTACGGGCCGCGTGGACCAGGCGGCCGACGGCTTCCGGATGAGGGTCATAGGCGCCGGTCCGGATGTAATGCTCGATGGTCGGGCACAGCCGCGTGACGAAGGCGTCCCGCGGCATGCCGTCGTGGGCTTGGCGGGCGCTGTTCCGGCCGGGGGTCAGGCGGTCGAGGATATGCGCCGCGTCGGCGATGACGGCGGCGTTGCGTGCCTGCCAGCGGACGATGTCGCGGCGCATGTCGGTGGCGCAATCGCGCTTGGCGCGGGTCAGCAGGCTGTCGTAGCTGTCGATCATCGCGGCGTAGACGAAGGCCTTTTGCGTGTCGGTCAGGCGCATGGCGTCGGGCACCCGCCCGTCCGCCGTCAGGGTCAACTTGGCCGGAATGCCGCGCCGGGTGAACGCGGCCGGGTTCCAGTCGTAATCTCCGCCCGGAGCGGTTTCCGGCCCGTCCATGGCGGGCTCCGCCGCAACCTGGGGGCCGACGACGGCCGGATGGTCGACGATGATGCCGAGAAGCACCCGCAGGACGCCGAGGAACAGGATGCCTAATATTAAAAGCCGTTCAATAGATGTCATTGAAAGACTTTAGATAATACGGTCGGAAATGGCGATGATACACGGAAGCGAGGGTCATCGACGGAGAGTCCGGACAAGCACCATAACGGTGCTGACAAACGCGGCCAAGATGGTTGCCCAGCGCAGCCAATGGAACGTGTAGCCCCGTTGCAATCCGATATACAGCGTCGGTTCAAGCAGATAACGCCGCAGACGGTATGCAATTTTTGTCGCGAACGGCGGGTTCATTTGATGAATGAACCGGTCGTGCGCGCCCCAATACTGCAGGGTTGCATTGCGGGTGAATACGCCTGCGAGGCTGTGGCGCGCATCGGCGGAAAGCGGGAGGCGGACTTCCCCGGGGACGGCTTGATGGGTCGGCCATTTCGCGGCTGCTGCGGATAGGGCGCCGCTGGATACCAGGAACAACATGTCGGCGGCATTCAGCACGCGGCCGTCGGGATCGGTCAGGTAGTCGATGTTGTGGCTCAAATCCGAATAGGCCCAGCGGCCTTGTTCTGCAACGAAGCTTTCGGTGAATGCATGGCTGCTCATGAGGACGCCGTCGATGGTCCTCCCGGACCAGACCAGTCGTGTCGGCACGCCGGCTACGTTCAACAGAAAGGCTTTCATCAAGGCGCGTTGACGGCAGAACAGGGGAATTCCTTTCCCCTCGGCCACATTCAGAACCTGCATCGGCGACATGGTGTCCAGATCGGCGGGAGGTTGGCCTGATTTTATGCGCGCAGTAAGGCCGACCGAGACGGCGGTTATTTTCTCACGCGATGTCATGTTCGGCGTGACACCAATGCGTTTGAGGAACTGTTGGGCCTGTGCCGTGTCAGCGGCGGGATAATCCTCAAGCGGTGGTATCCAGCGTGTGAAATCGGGGCCGGCCTGTTGTGCGACCTCCAGAGGCGCGCGATATAGATTGATCAAATCCGGGTGCGGCGCATCTGTCGGTGCATCGGCCTGCGGCGTAAAGGCGATATCGAATTCCAGGGGGTGCGGAATGATCAAACCCGGGCAACCCTGGGGATCAACCCGATATATGTGGCGGCCCGGCACGAGGGTGATGACAGGAACCGGATTGTCGATGGTTTGCGTTGTGCCGTCGTTGCGGACAACCCGCCAACGCCCGCACATGCCGGCGTTGCTCAGAAGGACGGTCAGGCGGTGGCCGTTTTTGTCGAAACCGGAAATGCGGGCCCCTGCTGAGGGGGGCGGGGCGTAAATCTCGCCAAGGGTCGCAGGCTGATATTCAAGCCACAGGAGATCGCCGCGAAAAACGAAGACGGCGATTGCGGCGGCACCGCTTATGCAGGCGGAAAAAAACCAGAACGGTGCGGCGGTGTAGGCCTTTCTGAGGGGCGTTGGCAAGACTGTTCGCTCCGGTTGGCGGGCCGGTCGCGCTCGGCTATTCCCACTCGATGGTGCCGGGCGGCTTGGACGTCACGTCGTAGACGACGCGGTTGATGCCCTTGACCTCGTTGATGATGCGGTTGGCCGTGCGGCCGAGGAATTCGTGGTCGAAGGGGTAGTAGTCCGCCGTCATGCCGTCGGTCGAGGTCACGGCGCGCAGCGCGCAGACGAAATCGTAGGTCCGGGCGTCGCCCATCACGCCCACGGTCTGCACCGGCAGCAGCACGGCGAAGGCCTGCCAGATGGTGTCGTACAGTCCGGCGTTGCGGATCTCGTCGAGGTAGATCACGTCGGCCTTGCGCAGGATGTCGAGCTTGTCGCGCGAAATGGCGCCGGGAATGCGGATCGCCAGGCCGGGGCCGGGGAAGGGATGGCGGCCGACGAAGGTCTCGGGCAGGCCCAGTTCGCGGCCCAGCGCCCGAACCTCGTCCTTGAACAGTTCGCGCAAGGGCTCGACCAGGGCCATATCCATGCGTTCCGGCAGGCCGCCCACGTTATGGTGGGACTTGATGGTGACGCTGGGCCCGCCCGTGAACGACACGCTTTCGATGACGTCGGGATAGAGCGTGCCCTGGGCCAGGAACTTGGCGCCGCCCACGTTCTTGGCTTCTTCCTCGAACACGTCGATGAACAGCTTGCCGATGGTCTTGCGCTTGACCTCGGGGTCGGTCACGCCGTCCAGTTCGCCCAGGAACAGGTCCGAGGCGTCGCGGTGGACGAGCGGGATGTTGTAGGTGTCGCGGAACAGGGAGACGACCTGATCGGCCTCGCCCTCGCGCATCAGGCCGTGGTCGACGAACACGCAGGTCAGCTGATCCCCGATCGCCTCGTGCAGCAGCACAGCGACGACGGAGCTGTCGACGCCGCCCGACAGCCCGCAGATGACCCGGCCGTCACCGACCTGGTCGCGGACCTTCTGGATCGCCTCGTCCTTGAACGCGGCCATGGTCCAGTCGCCGGCGCAGCCCGCGATCTTGTGCACGAAATTGGCCAGCAGCTTGGCCCCGTCGGGGGTGTGCACGACCTCGGGATGGAACTGCACGCCGAACATGCGGCCCGAAGAGTGGGCGATGGCGGCGAAGGGCGAGCCGTCGGACACGGCCACGGGCCGGAAGCCGTCGGGCACGCGGATGATCTTGTCGCCGTGGCTCATCCACACCTGGTGTTTTTCGCCCTTGGCCCACACGCCCGCGAACAGGGGGCAGTCCTCGGTCACCTGGATGAAGGCGCGGCCGAATTCCCGGTGGTTGGAGGGCTCAACCTCGCCGCCGGTCTGGGCGACCATGGTCTGCTCGCCGTAACAGATGCCGAGCACGGGCAGGGTGCCCACGGCGGACGCCGCGTCGAACAGGGCCTGGGGTGCCCTGGGGGTCGTCTGCTCGTGCACGGAGGCGGGCCCGCCCGACAAGATAACGCCCTTGGGCGCGAACGCCTGGATGAAGGCCTCGTCGACGGTGTTGAAGGGGTGGATCTCGCAGTAAACGCCCGATTCCCGGACCCGGCGCGCGATCAATTGCGTCACCTGGGAGCCGAAATCGACGATCAGGATTTTTTCCGCGTGAAGATCGTTGTGTGACGCCTGAGACATGGGGTGCTTCTATCGCGAACCCACCCCTGAGTCACGCCCGGAGATGTCCCGATACATTGGAAAATTCCGCCGGGAATCCGGCGGCGGGCCGGACCCGGCCTACATGCGCGCCAGGCGGGCGCAGCTGGTCGGGCGGTCGCCCACGCCCTGGTCGCCGGCGGCCATGAATACGCGGTCGACCACATGGCGGCCGAGAGCGCTGTTGACGCGGTCGGCCAACTGCTTATCCAGGCCCGAGGCGGCGACGTTCGGCCAGGAGAACGGCCCCCGCACGTTGGCCTGCATGAAGGATTTCACTTCCATCTGGACGCGCGCAAGGTCGCGGCAGAACTCCGCGCCCGCCTGTTTGTCGGTGACCCGGAAGGCGATGGAAATGGGCACCAGGGCCGACGATCCCCCCTGGTAATCGACCCGCGCCAGATAGGGTGAGACCTGCATGTCATAGACCTGACCGACGCGCGCCGCCGATTGCGCGCCGACACCGTCAATCGAGCCGCCCGGACCGAGAATCCAAACGGCGGCGACCGCCACCGACATCGTGGTGCCAAGAGCGGCCCCTGCAACATAGAGGTTCACCGATGCTCCCCTTATCCAATGCCCTCCCCCCCCGCATCCAACGGAGGGATATGGTTAATATTATCACTCAATCATATGCGGTGCTGTTCACTTTTGAACTAAGGAATTGCTCAGTGATGTAAATTGTTGAATTCACGCCCATATATCTTGTGCCGAGCAGCGCGGCCCGGGCCCGGCCGTTAACGGAATCGACACCGGCGCCCTTGAAAATGATCGAGACCCCGCCGGGAACGGAACCATAGCCATGACGACATCGATATTCACCACCTGCGCGCCCGCCGCCGCCGTGCTGGCGGCGGTTCTGCTGGCCGGCCCCGCCGCCGCGCAGACACAACCCCCGGCGCAGGCCCCGGCGGCCTCGGCGGCCCCGGCGGAAGCGAAGGCGAGGATCTCGAAACGGGACTGCCGCCGGCTGCTTCGCCATCAGCCCAGCGGCGACGTCGCCTACAAACCCGGGGTCGACGCGCGCGGCAAGGCCGTGGCCCCGGCGGACCTGTCGGGCGGGTTCAAGATGGTCCTGCCCGACGTGTTCGAATTCAACGTGACCAAGGACCTGACCGCCTATCTGGGCGGGGCCGAGGACCAACTGGCCGCCGACAAGGCCGCCGCCCTGGCCGCCGAGAAATCGGCCGCCGCGACCGATGCCGCCGTGTCCTCGGCGGCATTGTCCGTGTCGGGGGCGCAGGACGCCTATACCACGGCCGCCGCCGCCGCCGAGGCCGCCACGGCCGCCGCCGCTGCCGCACCCAATGACGCGACCCTGGCCGCCGCCGCCGCCACGGCGACCGCCACGGCGACCACGGCGCAGACCAACCTTGCGGCGACGCAGACCTATTACACCGCGACCCAGAACGCCGCCGCCGCCAACGACGTGTCGGCGGCGCTGTCCGGCGCCAACGCGGCCAAAACGGCGGCCGAAGCCGCCGGCTACACTCCCGACGCCACGGCTCAGTCGGCCAGCACGAAGGCGTCAACCGCCGCTTCGGCCTCGGCCACCGCCGACGCGGCGGCGCTCGCGGCGCGGGAAACGGTGGCGAAAAGTGCCGGGATGGAATTGAACGTCGGCACCGTGCGCTTCAACATCAACACGGGCGCCATGACCTTCAACGGCCAGCCGTTGAACGACGCCGCCATGGGCGAGATGGTGGTGATCTGCAAAGAGATACTCTCCGGCGGGAAGTGATCGGCGGGCGTTCGCCTCAGCCTAATAGCACTGCTTGCGCGCGTCGCGGCACTGGGTCTGGCAGGCCTTGTCGGACCCGCAGGCCTTGCGGCATTGCTTGAACAATGCCCCGCAGTCCTTCTGCCCCTGGCCCATGCCCGATCCCGAATTACCTGCAACGCCGCATTGCATGGCGCAGGAGGCCTTGGCGTCCGCACCGTTCTGTTCGATGCAGTTGCTGAAACAGACATGGCCCGGGGCCTGGCCCAGTTGTTCGCCGTGAAAGTGCAGCTTGCCCGTGTCATGGGCGCTGACCGTGACAGGTAGAGCGAAGATCAGGGCGGCGACGGCCAGGGCGGCGAACAGGCGTTTCATGGGGGGGCTCCCGATTTTTATGTGATCGACGCCCCATGGTAGCGCGGGTGGGCGCAGACGGAAACCGGGTAGGCGACGCGGGCCACGAGGGGGGTTCCGCGCCGCCCGCAGGGATTGTATACAATAACCTTCGAAGGGCGGCCCATAACGCCCGCGACCGGCGCAACGCCGGACTAGGGAGGAAACAATCGAGATGTCCAAGCATCCCCACGACGAGTGGTCGCAGGTTCTGTTCCGTCAGTTCAAGGACGCGGGCGTGGACCTGTTCACCTATATCCCCGACGCCGGCAACGCGCGCCTGGCCGAACTGGCCGAGGAAGACAATGAAACCCGGCTGGTCCTGCTTACCACCGAGGAAGAGGGCGTCGCCATGGCGGCGGGCGCCGATCTGGTCGGCAAGAAGTCGGTCCTGATGATGCAGTCGTCGGGCGTGGGCAACTGCCCCAACTATCTCAGCTTTTCCAAGGGCGGGAACTTTCCCTGCCTGATGATGGTGTCCATGCGCGGCGACTATGGGGAGCAGAACCCCTGGCAGTACCCCATGGGCCAGGCCGTGGACAAGATCCTGGAAGCCATGGGCGTGGCGATTTTCCGCGTCGACCGCCGGGACGAGCTCGAGGGCGCGGCCCAGGCCGCCATCAACGCCGCCTTCCGCAACTGTCAGGGCGCCGCCCTGATCCTGACCCAGAAATTCCTGGGCGCGAAATCTTTCTGATCGGGGAGACAGACATCATGGCAAACATCACCCTCGACCGCCGCGACCTTCTCGCGCCTCTGTTCCCGGATCAGAAGGACTGGCTGTTCGTCTCGGGCCTGGCGGGCTCGTCCAAGGACGCGGCCGGGCTGACCAACGACGGCCCCAACCTGTTCACCATGGCCGGCTGCATGGGCTCCGCCGTCGCCACCGGCCTCGGCATGGCGCTGTCGGCCCCGGAAAAGCAGGTCGCCGTCATCACCGGCGATGGTGAGCTGCAGATGGGCCTGGGCTCCCTCAACACGGTGGCGACCCAGGGGCCCGCGAACCTCACCATCGTCTGCATCGACAACGGCACGCATGGGGAAACGGGCGGCCAGGAAGGCCACACGGCCCAGCGCACCAACCTCGCGATGATCGCCCAGGGTTCGGGCATCCCCAGCGTGAAGGAAATCACCTCGGCCGATCAGATCGCGGATGCCCATGACTTCATTCGCAACCAGCCCGGCCCCCGCTTCCTGTGGTGCCGCGTGCTCCCCGGCGACCCCACGGCCTTCAAGCGCAACTTCAACCCGGCGGAATGCCGGATCGCGTTCCGGAGGGCGTATCTGGGCGGTTAACACCGAACGCAGGTACCGGCGAGGTGTGAGGTTCGAGCGTCGTTAGCGCGGTCGCAAGCCTATGACGCGCGGCTTGTGGTAATGGTGGCTACGCAAACCTGAATTATAAATTTCGCAGTATCTTATTTTTAGAAGTGTAGGATTAATAGGAATACTCAGACAGATTAAAGGTAGTCATATATTAGGAAATCGAAAATTTGTGAGGAGTTAGCCTCTATGACAGAGATTGTGGATTTTTTCCGCTCACACCTTGATGAATTGAATGGGTTTTTGAATCGGTACCCATCCGATCCGAATGATCGAAAGCCAAATCAATTTGACCCCCGCATTGAAGTGGCGGAATTTTTTCGATCTGTAATTGATCGACCAGGAATTTACGATGATTGTTGTCGGACAACGATTTTTCATATCGGGGAGCAATTTTTGGCTCATCTTTCTGCTGTACCGCCGAATTATAAATTTCTCCTTATGTTTGCAGCCCGTTGCGCAAAAGAATTTATGATTAGATCAAATATAACGCCACCACATTATTTTTATAATATTATTTTGTATTTTGATCAGGGCGCAAAAAATAATAATGAATTGAGAGAAGAAGCTGTTTATTTACAGCATGGTCACGTAGCAGAAGTGATTCGTGAAATTGTAAATGAGCGTACGGGGGTTGCTGCGTCTGTCGCGGCCGAGCTTGAAAAACAGGTGAAGGAAACGGACGGGAAAATTTCTGGTTGGAGACAATTTTGTAAAGAGCAAGCCGAATTTTTAGAAAATCAAAGAGAATATATTGATAAATTACAGGAAGATTTCAATTTTGTTGGCCTATCAAAAGCATTCTCTGATGCGCTAAAGGAGAAAAATAGAGAAAAATGGTGGCTATTTTCTGGCCTTTTAATTCTTGGCGCACTGTTAATTATCCCACTGGGGTACTTGTCTGTTTTTCGTCCTTTCACGCCATTTAAAATTGAAGATGCGCCTGCTTATCTTCCCATCGTTGGCATTGAAGTTCTTATGTTTTATTTTTTTAGAGTAATGTTGCTGAATTATCAGTCAGTCAAAGGACAAATTCTCCAATTGCGTCTGAGGAAGTCCCTATGTGCATTCATCCAAGGGTACACTGAGTTTTCAAGCGCGAACAAGAATGCAAATTTGGAGCGGTTTGAAGCTCAAATATTTAGCGGCCTTACACCAGACCCAAATAATATTCCCAGTACGTTTGACGGTTTTGAACAGCTAGTGAAGCTTGTTAAAGCGGCAAAAGAAGGCAGGTGATCTTACGTCCGGATAAGCTTGTTTTTCCTGATCACCAAAAAGGCCGCGCATCGAAGATACGCGGCCTTTCGTCCCGGGGTAGCACCGAGCGCTAACTTGACAGTGGACGCCAGGGCGTCACGCGGGGCTTAGTCGTCGTCGCCCGCCGCCGCCTTCTTGTCGAGATAGTCTTCCTTGTAGAGCTCGGCGCCCTCTTCCTTGAACTTCTCCGACATCTCATCCATGCCGTCCTTGGCGTAGTCGCGCACCAGGTTGGTGATTTCCATGGCGCAGAACTTGGGCCCGCACATGGAGCAGAAGTGCGCCGTCTTGTGGGCGTCCTTGGGCAGCGTCTGGTCGTGGAAGTCGCGGGCCCGGTCCGGGTCCAATCCTAAGTTGAACTGGTCTTCCCAGCGGAATTCGAAGCGCGCACGGCTGAGCGCGTCGTCGCGGGCGGCGGCGCCCGGGTGCCCCTTGGCCACGTCGGCGGCATGGGCCGCGATCTTGTAGGTGATCACGCCTTCCTTGACGTCGTTGCGGTCGGGCAGGCCCAGGTGCTCCTTGGGCGTCACGTAGCACAGCATTGCCGTGCCGAACCAGCCGATCATGGCCGCCCCGATGCCGGACGTGATGTGGTCGTAGCCGGGGGCGATGTCGGTGACCAGCGGCCCCAGGGTATAGAACGGGGCTTCGCCGCAGACCTTCAGCTGCTTTTCCATGTTCATCTTGATCTTGTGCATCGGCACGTGGCCGGGGCCTTCGATCATCACCTGGCAGTCCTTCTTCCAGGCGACCTGGGTCAGTTCGCCCAGCGTTTCCAGTTCGGCGAACTGGGCCGCGTCGTTGGCGTCGGCGGAGGAGCCGGGGCGGAAGCCGTCACCGAGGGAGAAGGTGACGTCGTAGGCCCGCATGATGTCGCAGATGTCCTCGAAATGGTCGTAGAGGAACGATTCCTTGTGATGCGCCAGGCACCACTGGGCGATGATCGAGCCGCCGCGCGAGACGATGCCCGTGACCCGGTCGGCGGTCAGGTGGATGTGCTTGAGGCGGATGCCGGCGTGGATGGTGAAATAGTCCACGCCCTGTTCGCACTGTTCGATCAGGGTGTCGCGGTAGATTTCCCAGGTCAGGTCCTCGGCCCGGTCGACCTTTTCCAGCGCCTGATAGATCGGCACGGTGCCGATCGGCACGGGCGAGTTGCGGATGATCCATTCGCGGATGTTGTGGATGTTGCGGCCCGTCGACAGGTCCATGACCGTGTCGGCGCCCCAGCGGATGGCCCACACCATCTTGTCGACTTCCTCGGCGACTGAGGACGTCACGGCCGAGTTGCCGATGTTGGCGTTGATCTTCACCAGGAAGTTCCGGCCGATGATCATCGGCTCCGTTTCCGGGTGGTTGATGTTGTTGGGGATGATGGCGCGGCCGCGGGCGACCTCGTCGCGCACGAATTCGGCGGTCATGAAATCGGGGATCGAGGCGCCGAAGCTTTCCGCCCCGTCCTTGGCCTTGCGCAGGACCTCGGCCGGCAGGCGTTCGCGCAGCATGTTTTCGCGGATCGCGATGTATTCCATTTCCGGGGTGATGATGCCCTGGCGGGCGTAGGCGATCTGCGTCACCGGCGTGTCGCCGATGGCGCGGCGCGGCGCGTTGCGCACGGGAAATTCGGGGACCAGGTGGTCGTCGTCCACGTTGCCGTTGTCTTCCGGCTTCACGTCGCGGCCGTCATAGGGTTCCGTGTCGCCGCGCGCCAAAATCCATTCCTGGCGGACCTTGGGCAGGCCGGCCTCGATGTCGATATAGGCCTTGGGGTCCGTATAGGGGCCCGAGGTGTCGTAGACCACCGTCGGCGCTTCCATGGCGCTTTCGTGGACGTGGATTTCGCGCATGGGCACCTGGACCCCCGGCAGGGTGCCTTCGACGAAAATCTTGTTCGACGCGGGCAGCGGCCCGGTGGTGACATCGCCGGTGGTGGGTTTGCGGATGACGTTCATGGATCAGGACTCCCAAGGTCGCGTTATCGAATGGTCGCTCAAACGGTCCGGCGAATAACGGCGCGTGGGAGAAAAAATAGAAGAGCCCCTTTGGGGGTTCCGTTCCCTACGCCGGCATTGCTCCGGATCAGGTTCGAAGGGTCACCGCGTTGCCCGCCTTCGCCAGTTTGGCTACGGCGCGGCCGTCGGAATCTCAGCCCCCTATCGGGGCCCCCCGTCGGAACAGGGGGAATCTGGGGGTTAACGTGGGCGAGGTCAAGGGATTCCGCCCACGGATGGGGCTGGCCTTCGGTCATATCGCCGATTATTTCGGATTCTGGTAATATGTCCGCCATGAAAAATGCTTTGGCCGTAACAGGTTGCCTGTTGCTTCTGGTGGTCGCCTGTTCGCCCGACGGCGACGACGGGGGGCTGAAGGGGCGCGCCTGCGTGATGGACGGCGACACCCTGATGATCGGCGGCACGCGCCGCCACACGAAATGCGTCGACGGCCAGATCGTCGATCTTTGGGGCATCACCGCCTTCGGCCTGGACCAGTTGTGTCCGCATCCGTCGGGCCGGATGATCCGCTGCGGCCTGTATGCCGCCGCGCAATTGCAGGAAAAAGTGAAGACGGGAGAGATCCGCTGTGAGCAGAAGGAAAGCAAATTCGGCGGCGTGATCTCGGCGCAATGCTTCCTCGGCGACGAGGACATCGGCCAGTACATGGTCGCCCACGGTTATGCCCGGGCCGATGCCCTGGCGACCGAACGCTATACCGGCCACGAGGCGCAGGCCAAGGCCCAGCGCCGCGGCCTGTGGGAGACGGGCGCCAGATAAACCGCGCCGATTATTCTGTCGCCACGTTCCGGGCCGCCCCCTAATATCCCTCCCATGCTGTCGATCCGAAATCTCCGCGCGCGTCTGGTGCAGGTCGACGACCTGGACCTGGACGCGGGCGACTGCATCGCCGTCATGGGGCCGTCCGGCTCGGGCAAAAGCCTGATGTTGCGGGCGCTTGCCGACCTCGACCCGGCGGAGGGCGACATCACCCTGGACGGCCACGAGCGCATGTCCATGACCGGGCCCGAGTGGCGCCGCCAGGTGATGTACGTCGGCCCGGAATCGGGCTGGTGGGAAGACCGGGTCGGCGATCATTTCGAGGATCCGGAGGCGGTCACCGGCGTGCTGCAACGCCTGGGCTTCAAGGCCGACGCCCTGACCTGGCCCGTGTCGCGCCTGTCGACCGGCGAGCGCCAGCGCCTGGCCATCGCCCGGGCCTTCGACCGCGGGCCCCGGGTGCTGCTGATGGATGAGCCCACCGGGGCCTTGGACCAGGAAGCGACGGCCCTGGTCGAAGGCGTGATCCATGATTTCCTGATGGACGGCGGCATCGTCATTCTGGCGACCCATGCCAAGGAACAGGCGGCGCGGCTCGGCAAGCGGCTGTTGACCATGAAGGAAGGCAGGCTGTCCGCATGACCAGCCAGGCCATTCCCCTGTCGGCGCTCGACCTCGCCCTGGCGGCCCTGCTGCTGGTTCTCAACGGCGGGATTTCCCTGTGGCTCGGCCTCGGCATCACCCGCTCCCTGGCCATCGCGGCGCTGCGCATGACGGTGCAGCTGCTGCTGGTCGGCCTGGTCCTGAAGGCGCTGTTCGCGCAGCAGTCACCCTGGCTGACGCTCGGCGTGGTGGCGATCATGGTCGGCTTCGCCGGCTACGAGATCATGAACCGCCAGGACCGCAAGCTGACCGGCTGGTGGTCCTACGGCATCGGCGTCTCGACCATGACCTTCGCCGCCATTTCGGTGACCTGCCTGGCGCTGACGACGCAGCTCAAGCCCGACCCCTGGTGGGATGCGCGTTATGCCGTGCCCATCCTGGGCATGATCCTGGGCAACGCGATGACCGGGATCAGCCTGGGTCTCAACACCTTGTTCAACACGGTCGTCCGCGAACGCTGGGCGGTCGAGGCGCAGATCGCCCTGGGCTTCCCGCGCGAGGTGGCGCTTCGGCCCTTCGTTCGCCGGGCCCTCAAGACGGCCCTGATGCCGACCATCAATTCCATGGCGGCGACGGGGGTGGTGGCCTTGCCGGGCATGATGACGGGCCAGATTTTGGCCGGCGCCGACCCGGTCGAGGCCGTGAAGTATCAATTGCTGGTCATGTTCCTGATCGGCGGGGCGACCGGCATCGGCGCCACCTTGGCGATCTATGCCGCCGTCTGGCGTATCACCGATCCGCGCCATCGCCTGCGCCTCGACCGTTTTCAGGAGACCGACCAATGACCGAGACCATCGCACGCCTGACCGCCCGGCCCGTGGTCGTGCCCATGCGCCGGCCGCTGGCGACGGCGGGCGGGGCCGTGTCGGAGGCCCCTCTGGTGCTGGTCGACGTGGAAACGGCATCGGGCATCGTCGGTCGCGCCTATTCCTTCGCCTATCACGCCTGGGCCTTGAAACCGATCATGGCCATGTACGAGGTGCTGGCGGACAAGGTGACGGGCAAGGCGCTCGACCCTCGGGCGGTTCAGGCGGAACTCTGGGCCGCCTTCCGCCTGTTGGGCGCCAAGGGGGTGGCGGGGCAGGCGATCTCCGGCCTCGACATGGCGCTGTGGGATGCTCTCGGGAAATCCCGGAACCTGCCGCTCTATCGGCTTTTGGAGGCCGAGGCGGTGGCGATCCCCGCCTACAACTCCAAGGGCCTCGGCATGATCGGGGCCGAGGCGGCGGCGGTGGAGGCGCGGGCGCTTCTCGACGAAGGCTTCAACGCGGTCAAGCTGCGCCTGGGCTATCCGACGCTGGCGGAAGACGTCGCCGTGACCCGCGCGGTCAAGGCCGCGATCGGCCCCGACGCGCCCCTGATGAGCGACTACAACCAAAGCCAGGACGTGGAAGAGGTCATCCGCCGGGTCAAGGCGCTGGACGGTGAGGGGCTCTATTGGGTCGAGGAGCCGGTCCATTACGACGACTTCTACGGCCATGCGGCGCTGCGCGCGGTGGTGAAGACGAAAATCCAGACCGGCGAGAACTGCTGGTTCCCCGGCGAAATGGCGAAATGCATGGCCGCCGGCGCCTGCGATTACTTCATGCCCGACGCGGGCAAGATCGGCGGCGTCACCGGCTGGCTGGGCGCGGCCAAGCTGGCGGCGGCGGCCCACCTGCCGATCTCCAGCCATCTGTACCCGGAAGTCAGCGTGCATCTTTTGGCCGCGACGCCGACCCGCCACTGGCTGGAATACGTGGACTGGGCTGAACCGGTCCTGGTCGAGGGGCTGCCGGTGGTCGACGGCCATTGCCACCCTGCGGAAAAACCCGGCATCGGCATTGAATGGAACGACCGGGCCGTCGATAAGTACGGGGTGTGATTCCCAGCCTGAAAGTCCCCGCCATGACCGATACCATCGTCTTTCTCGACCACGGGTCCCTTGCCCCCGGCACGATGTTGCGCGCCCCCGGTTTCCCCCATCAATGGGTGGACCACGACGAAACCAAGCCGGGCGCGGTCGCGGACCGCATCAAGGACGCGGCCATCGTGGTCACCAACAAGGTCAAGGTGGGGGCCGCCGACATGGACGCGGCACCGGGGTTGAAGCTGATCGCCGTCTGCGCCACGGGCACGGACATCATCGATCTGGCGGCGGCCAAGGCGCGGGGCATTACCGTGTGCAACGTGCGCGGCTATGCGGAACATTCGGTGCCCGAACACGCCTTCGGCCTGATCCTCACCCTGCGGCGCCAGATCATCGGCTATCTCGCCGACGTCAAGGCGGGCAAGTGGCAGGACGCCGGCACCTTCACCTTCTTCACCCACGAACTGCGCGACCTGTACGGCACGCGGCTCGCCGTCGTCGGGCGGGGCTCGCTCGGCCAGGGCGTCGCCACGATTGCAAAGGGCTTCGGGATGGAGGTCGTGTTCGTCGGCCGCAAGGGCGTGGCGGCGCCGGAAGCCCCCCTGATCCCCTGGGACGAGGCGATCGAGACGGCGGACGTGCTGACCCTGCATTGCCCCCTGACGCCGGAAACGCGCGGCATGATCGGATTGGACGAATTCAAGCGCATGAAGCGCACGGCCCTGGTCATCAACACGGCCCGGGGCGGGCTGATCGACGAGGACGCCTTGGTCCGGGCCCTGACCGACGGCCTGATCGCAGGGGCGGGGATGGACGTGGTGTCAAGCGAGCCGCCGCCCGCCGATCACCCCTTCATGGCCCTGGTCGGGCGGCCCGATTTCATCCTGACGCCGCATACGGCCTGGGCCGGAAACACGGCCCGCGCGGCCATGGCGGAACAGTTGATCCAGAACATCGAGAATTTCAAAAAGGGATCGCCGACCAACGTGGTTTAAGGCGCAGGATCCGTTCCCGGCCGCTTGGCGATGTCCGTCGTGCCGGCGGTGGGCGCGTCTCCGGGACCGCTGCCATCGGGCGGCGCCCAGTCGCCGGGGCCGCCGGAAAACCCGGCCGATCCCATGCCCGCCATGCTTTCCTTCGGATGGCGCAGGCTTTCCGGGTCCTTGTAGCCGCCGAAGAACCGGGCGATGCCGCGCCAGATCTTGGGCACCAGCCAGATCACCAGCAGGGCGAACAGGCCGAGCCCGATCAGGAAGGCGACCGGGTTGAACAGGGCGAGCGCCAGGCCGCCGAACACCAGGACATCCTCGAACAGACTCATGCCCCAGTTGGAAAAAGGTTCGGGCGACGTATTGATGACGGCCCGCGCCCCCGCCTTTGCGGCGTGGGTCCCGGCGGCGATCATGCCGCCGCCGAGCAACGCGGCCACGGTCTGCAATTCGTCGTTCATGAAATCCAGCCCGCCCACGGCGCCCGCCGCCATGAGCGCGCCCGCCGGGATGCGGATGAAGGTGTGGATCAGGTCCCAGATGGAATCCAGGCCGGGGATCTTGTCGGCGAAGAACTCGATGAAATACAACAGCGCCGCCGCCGCCAGCACCCAGGTCGAGGACAGCACGGCCATGCTGTCGGGCAGGGAGATCACGCCGAAGGCGTCGAGCCCGCCCAGCACCAGCACGGTGGCGTAAAGGTTCAGCCCGCTGCCCCAGGCGGAGCCCAGGGCGACGGCGAGGGCGGTCAACGGTTCCACGTTATCGCTTCCATGGGCGGATTACGCCTTTTCGTCCGGGATGTGCGGCAGGTCGTCGACGTAGAGGCCCAGGTCCTTCGGGTCGATGCCGAGGCGCGAACACAGGCTGACGACCTCGATCTGTTCGGTCAGGTTGTCTTCGCCCTCGACCTCCAGAATGCCCATGCAGACGCGCAGGATGAGCGACGCCGTTTCGGGGTTGTCGGCCACGGGTTCGATGCGCCGGAACGCGGCCTCGCGCCCTGTTTTGGGATCGTCCTGGATGTCCGCCGTGTAGTCGTTGAACAGATCGACGGCCTCATGCGGGTCGAACACCTGCAACTGCTTGATCGCCTCGACGATCTGGTCAAGGCGCATGCGTTCGGGAAAGGTGACCTGCCCGTCGGCGGCGCAGACCAGGGCGGCGGCCGACATCACGGCCTCCAGGAATGGGCGGTTCTGATGACGCGCCATCTGCTCCCGATACAAATCCGTCAGGGTGTCGAGCACGCCCGCCATCGCCCAATGCCTCCGTTGCTTCCCTCGCCTCGATTATTGGCCGAGGACGGGGACGACGCAACGGCTTAAGGGCGGGTCAGTAGGGGGCGAGGGTCTTCAGGGTGCCCGTCAGGGTGTCGGCGAATTCCTCCGCCGCTTCGTACATCACCCAATGGCCGGCGCCCTTGATGACGTGGAAGGGCGCCTCGGGTTGGAAGCTGCGGATGATTTCCCGGCGCTTGTCCAGGCCTTCCTGGCCCATCACCGTGATGTCGTATTCACCCCAGATGCCGGCCATGGATGCCTTGATGTCGGGCAGGGCGCGCAGCAGCCGGTCGGTCAGCGAGATCGGTCGCGAGCGGATGCGCCCGCGTTCCAGGTTGCGGCGATGAATGTGCACGGCCAGATCGTCGATGTTGGCCGGGTCGCGCATCATGAGAATCTGAAGGTTGCGGCGCTGCAATTCGTCGATCTCGTCGTCGGTCATGCCGTCCTCGGCCAGGGCCGTGCCCTGGGGCGGGGCGTGCAGCACGCCGAAGCCGCTGGCGCCGACCATGACGAAGCTGCGGCAGCGGCCGGGCGTCTTCGACGCGACGACGCTGCCGATCAGCCCGCCGAAGGAAAATCCCGCCAGATGGAAGGTCTCGCCCGCCGGCACAAGCTGGTCCAGGCCGGCGACCAGGATATCGGCGATGTCGTCCGGCGCGGTCGGCTTGGGCGGGGCGCCGCTGTCGCCGAAGCCGGGGGTGTCCGGAGCGAGCAGCGTGAAATGGGGGGTCAGCAGGGGGATCGAGCGGTACCAGTGGGTCCACGACCCCCATCCGCCGTGCAGTAGCACGAGGGTCGGGCCGCCGCCTTCCCAGCGGTGCCAGACCGCGGGGCCGTTGGGGCCGGGGGTTTCCAGGCGTTGGGCTTTGGCGGCGAGGGCCGCCACGTCTTGGGCAAGGGCTGCGTGGTCCATGATGGGAGAATTCAGTCTTTCGGGCTGGTCTTATTCGGCAATGTGGATGTAGCCGCGTTCGATGGCGTGGGTGAGTTCCTCATAAGCCTTCTTGGCTTCTTCGTAAATGTCGCGGTACTTGCGCAGGTTGGTGATCTCGGCGTCGGAGGGCGCTTCGCCGTCGGCGACGTTGGAGATATTGAAGGCCGCTTGGAGGTAGCGCCCGCGCAGATGGGCGACGGCGCGGGCGAAGTTGATGACCCGGGCCTCGGTGATTTCGGGAATCATCGGGCCGATGATTTCGCGGTTGGCCTGGGAAATCAGCATCTCCGCCTTGCGCAGGAACTGTTGCTGGCGGCGCAGGTCGTCTTCGAAGGAACTCATGGCGTGCTCCCTGGGTGTTGGGCCTCGTTTGAGATTTTTAGCGGAAAGGCGGGAGAATGTCTGCACCGGCGGACGATGCGGCGGTGGCCCCGTGATGAACCCACTTGTCCGGTTGACGTCAGCGTTGAAGCGGCGTGCCGGAATCGGTTAAAGCGCAGCCCGGACGTGGGAACATCCGGAAAGAACGGCCCCGGCCTCAGTCGGTCGGGTGCGGGCCTTCCAACGGATGATCGCTTTCGCGGGGGGCTTGCGTGTGCTGGGCCTGTTTCATCTGTCTTCTCCCGATGAACGAACAACCCGGGCCAAGGTTCCAAACCCTGGCGCCGATGCCTCGTCCGACGTCTCCGCCACACAAGGCGTTTCCACCTTCTGGTAGCGTAGCAACAATACCATAACGAACCGTTAATCTCGATAATAAAGTTCCGGTATTGTGTCAACGGAAGAAATTTTATATCGCGATGCGATGTGTCGTTTCGAAAAGGGGGCCGAATTCCCGGGTTTCCGCAAAGGCCGGGGGCAAGGCCAGGCCGTCTTCGATGCCGAGCCACAGGCGCAACATGTGCCGTTTCTCGCCGGACGCCGGATCGGGGTCCGTGAAGGCGGTGCGGGCGTGCAGGGTGGTGAAGTTGTTGCCGACCACCAGGTCACCCGGCGACATTTCGAACGACAGATGGAACGCCGGGTCGTCGCAAAGCGCGTCCAAAAGGTCCATGGCTTCGATCTGGGCGTCGGTCAGACGCGGGATTTCGTCGGACCGCTGGGCCAGTTCGATGTAATGGCGCTTGTACATGACGAACCAGTGCCCGCCATGGAACTGGAATATCGGCAGGGCCTGATACCAGGGCCGGCCGGGCAGGGCCTGGCCGCGGGCGTCGAAATAGAACGGCTCCGTCAATACCTTGGCCAGGTCCGGCCGGCGGCGGAGGATTTCGTTGAACACGGTATGGGCGCTGACGATCAGGGACTTGCCGCCGCCCGTCGACTGACGCCGGCACAGCAGCGCGAAGATGTCGCCGCCGTCGTTGTGGAAGGGCTGTGCTTCGTTGGTCTGATAGGTGCGCACGTCGGCCTGCTTTTGCAGGTTGGCGCCGGTGTCGCGGACATCGTGCAGCAGGGTGCGGCGGGCGTCCTGGATTTGCGGAATGCCCAGATACTGGCCCATGCCCCAGATCATCCGCCGGGCCTGTTCCTCGTCCAAATTCCCCAGTCCGGTGCGCAATAGGAAGAATCCGGTGCCGAAGGCGGCCTCGCGGCGCAGGTCGGCCAGGTTCTCGGCAAAGGCGCCGACGGGAAAATCATCGGCGGTCATCGTCAAGGGATCGCAGCCGGCGCTGGCGTCAAGCGCACCCATGACGGCGGTGCGGTCCGCGTCGGACATTTCGACGATCCAGGAACGGGATCCGGCCAACTGCGGGCCGGTCCAACATGAAGCACCTTGAGCGGGTTGCAGGTTGTCGTTGGTCGTGGTGGGCATGGTTTCCTCTCCGGCAGACTAGTTTTGTATACAATGTTAAGCTGATTTTCCCAGAACTGCGCAGAAAAATCCATCGGTTCCCGTTGATGCCGGTGACAGGCGTAAAAAATCGCCTTCGTTGGGCGGCGGCCCGCCGACGGTTTCCGTCCAGACCTCGGCCAGCGGCAGAACCCGGAAACCGGGAACCTCGGCCATGAACCAGTCGATCTGTTCCTCGTTTTCCTCGCGCAGGAGAGAGCAGGTCGCGTAGATCAGCCGGCCCTTGGGCGCCACCAGGGATGCCGCCTGAACCATGATCAGGCGTTGCATTTCGATCAGGTGTTCCAGGTCGTCGGGGCGGAACCGCCATTTGGCGTCCAGGTTGCGCCGCCAGGCCCCCGTGCCCGTGCAGGGCACGTCGGCCAGCACCCGATCGGCCATTTCGTGGTTGGCCTTGACCCAGCTGTCGTCGCGTGCCGCGACGACCTGCCGGCGCACCATGTCGGCGCCGGCGCGTTTCAGGCGCGGCGCCATGCGGTCCATGCGGTAGCGGGATACGTCGCAGGCGATCAGGCGGCCGCGCGGCGCGCCGGCCTCCGCCTCCGACCTGGCGGCCGGGCCCAGGGCCGCCGCCATGGCCAGGGTCTTGCCGCCGGCCCCGGCGCAATAGTCGATGACGGTCATGCCCGGACGCACGCCGGCCAGCAGCGCGATGAGCTGCGAGCCCTCGTCCTGAACCTCGAACAGGCCGTGCTTGAAGGCATGGGTGCCGCCCAGCCGGGCGCGGGATTGCAAGCGCAGGCCAAGGGGGGACAGCGGCGTCGGTTCGACCTCGATGCCGTCGCCGGTCAAGGCGGCCTGCACCTGTTCCCGCGTCGCCTTCAAGGTGTTGACGCGCAGGTCCACGGGCGCGGTCTGGCTCAGCGCCTGGAGTTCCATTTCCAGCCGCGGCCCGAAGATGGCGCGTAAGGAGGGCCCCATCCAGGACGGGTATTCCAGGCGCACCCAGTCGGGCATGTCGATGTGCATGGGCGGGCGGCCGTAAAGGGATTCCGCCAGTTCCTGTTCCCGGTTGTTGAGGGTCGGCGGACAGTGCCGGGTGCCCGAGAACTGGCGCGCCAACTCGTCTGGCGACACCCGCTCGTAGACCGCCATCTGGGCCAGCACGCGGGTGCGCGGTGTTGAATCGAGGGCCACGCCCGTGCGCTGAATCCACCAGTCCAGACGCGCGCGATGACGCAGGTTTTCATAGACGCGGTGTGTCACGGTGCGACGGTCGCCGGACCCGGCATAGCGGCGGGTGCGGAAATAAGCGTCGATGACGGCGCTGGCGTCCTGCGCCTCGGCGGCGATCTGCGCCAACAGTTCAATGCAGGCCTGTACGCGGGCGCCCGGCGTCATGGATCGCGCTCCCTGGTGTCGCTGGATTGTTGACGTGTTCTTCTTTGCGCCAGAGATTACCCGCCGCCCCGCCCGGGGGCCAAGGATTTCCATCGGCGGGGGAAAGGACGACGGCGGATCGCAATTGCGTGAGGTGCGTTTGAAATCGCGATCTGCATGAGAAAATCGTGGTATAAGGGCGGCGTTCCCGGGTGCGGATGACCGCACCCCCGATGCAGGGGAGTGGTCTGACGGTGCTGTACCGATATCTGCTTGTCGCGCATTTCCTTTTGGTCAACGTGATCGCCCTCGGGTTTGTCGGGGCCGCTTATCTTCAGGGCTGGCTCGATCCCATCATCGATGCCCCGCTTCTCGAATTGACCGGCGTGATCTGCGCCGTGTTCGCCTACGGCACGGCGCTGGCGGCGTGGAAGGTGTGGCAGACCAGCCGCCAGACGGTCGAGATCGAGGACGGCCGCCTGTCGGCCGGGTCACCGGCCGCGGCCTACATGGCCGCCCTTGCCGCCGACGACGATCGGGAGGCCGACCGCGCGGCGCAGATCCTGCGCCTGACCCTGTCCAACCGCATCGTCGTGGTCCGTCACATCGCCAATTCCCTGGTCCTGCTGGGCCTGATCGGCACGGTCATCGGCTTCATCATCGCGCTGTCGGGCGTCGATCCGACGGCCGCGTCCGACGCCAACAAGGTCGGCGCCATGGTCGCGACCCTGATCAGCGGTATGTCCGTGGCGCTCAACACGACGCTGGTCGGCTCGATCCTCTATGTCTGGCTCATCGTCAATCACCGCATTCTGACCACGGGCACGGTGCGGCTGCTGACCGCCGCCTTGCAGGCCCCGTTGCCTGCCGCGGCCACCCGGCGCCGGGCCGCCGAATAGACGGGGGAAGGGGCGGCACGCCGCCGCACAGCGTCATGGAAGAACTCGATACTTTCGACGACGAAGATACCGCCGGCACCGTTTTCCGGGACGTCATCCTGCTGGCCCTGATTGGCTTCGTCGCCATGGTGGTGATGCTGCTGCCGCATTTGCAGCCACCCCAGGAACAGCGGGAAGAGGCCAAGGCGCCCGGCAACGTGATGGTCGAAATGCATTGGCCGAACGACATGCCCTACGACGTCGATCTGTGGGTCAAGGCGCCGAACGAACTGCCCGTCGGGTTCTGGAACCAGTCGGGCCTGACCTTCAACCTGCTGCGCGACGACCTTGGGATCGAAGGCGACGCCACGGACCGCAATTACGAAATGACCTACAGCCGCGGCGTCCCCGCCGGCGAATACGTGGTCAACGTTCATATGTACGGCCCGCTGCCCAGGGGGGTGACGGTGCCGGTGCGGGTGGTCGTGAGCGTCAAGCGGCCGTTGGAGGAAGCGGAACAGATCGCCGCAACCACGGTCGAACTGCGCGGCAAGAACCAGGAGGAGACAGCCTTCCGGTTTCGCCTGGACGGCGAGGGGCACTTGGTCGAAGGCAGCGTCAGTAAGCTGCGCAAGCCCCTGATCACCGAATTGCACTGAGGCCCAGGCAAGGAAACCGGCCATGGACATCATCTATTATATCTTCGCGGCGATGACCCTGACGGCTTTCGTTCTGGGGGCGCTCGCCGTATGGGCGCCGCGCCGGACCTGGGTGCGCTTCGTCGCGGTCGCCGCCGTCTCGCTGTTCCTGCCGCTGGCCTATGTCCAGCTGATTGAGCTTTTGTCGCGGCCCAAGCCCATGGAATACGCCTGGTACGAACGGACGCGGGACAAGGCCATCGTGCTCGGCGTCGATTTCGACGAGGGCCAGGCCATCTACCTGTGGCTTCGCCTGCCTGAGGAGACCGCCCCCCGGTACTATTCGATTCCGTGGAACCCGCGTTTCGCCGAACAGTTGCAGGACGGATTGGAAGACGCCGTCCGGCGCAATTCGGTGCTGATCATCACCAATCCGTTTTCCAGGCAGGGGCCGGAAGACCTGGGCGACCTCAACGTGGAAATCCAACCGCCGCCGCAGCCGCCCCTGAAGGCGCCGCAGGTGCCGCCGCGCATTATCGATCCCCGGGAATTCAAAATTTGACCCCGGAAGAAATTAAACAGATTCAATACCCTATACGTAAGTCATAGAGGTATCGGCACGGGTTTTGCGTGATAATCGGGATCAAGCGTCAGTTGCAAAGGAGCACATCATGGCTGACAGCAAATCGGACGACCTGGACGAACCCGTTCCCGATCCCATCGACGACGAGATCCGCGCGGAGCTCTCCCTGATTTATACCAAGGCCAACGACGCCCTGCTGTTCGTCAAGGCCCAGCAATGGTGGACCGTGGGCTCGACCTTGGCGGTTTTCATGGGACTGTTGGTGATCGCCAAGCTGGTCGGGGCCAAGGCGGGATACGTCAGCGCGCTGACCGGCCTCATCATTCTCATGACCTGCGCCTGCGTCTTCATGCTGGTGATCTATCAGTTCTGGCAGCATAACGAGCTTGCGCGCATTCACGCCGTGGCCACCCATTTCAGCGCCACGTTCCAGAAAATCCATGCGATCAAGTCGCCGACGGAAGGCAACTTCCACCGCTATACGTTGCTGGCGTTCATGATTGTCGTGGTGATCCTGGGGGCGGTCATCACCTACATGGGGTTGGACCAGCTGCCGCGCTGGCCGCGCTAGGCAGGCTCAGTACAGCACTTCCTTGTAGCGTGCCGCCGCTTCTTCGTTGGTTTCGTCGGCGATGGTCTGATCGCCGGTCTGGGCGCGCATCATCTGCGCCGCGGTCGGCAGGGCGTCGCGCGGGACGCGGGCCTCCGGGGCCCACAGGCGGGACCGCATCAACGCCTTGGCGCAATGCATGAAGGCTTCCTGCACCGTGACCACCAGGCAGCTTTTGGGCAGTTTGCCGGAAACCTCGAACTTGGCGAGCAGGTCCGCGTCGTCGCGGATTTCGCCCGTGCCGTTGATGCGGAAGGTCTCGTTCACGCCGGGAATCAGGAAAATCAGGCCGACGGCGGGGTTCGCCAGGATGTTTTCGTAGCCGTCGAGGCGGTTGTTGCCGGGGCGGTCGGGAATGGCGACGGTGACGTCGTCGAGCACCTGGATGAAGCCGGGCAGGTCGCCCTTCGGCGACACGTCGGCGCCGCCGGGGCCCTGGGTCGCGATCACCACGAAGGGGCAAAGCGCGATGAACCGCCGGGATTGTTCTTCCAGCCGATGGAAGACCTTGGTGACAGCGCGGCCCTTGGGCTCGGCATAGAGTTCACGCAATTGCTGTCCGGTTTCGATGCGCGCCATGGGGCCTGCCTTTTAGGGTTCCGAGCGATAGTTGGGCGCCTCGCGGGCGATGGTGATGTCGTGGACGTGGCTTTCGCGCAATCCGGCCCCGGTGATGCGGCGCATCTCCGGCTTGGTGCGCAGTTCCTGGATAGTGGCACAGCCGGTGTAGCCCATGGCCGCCCGCAGGCCGCCGACCAGTTGATGCACGATGGTGCCGAGCGGCCCGCGGTAAGGCACGCGGCCTTCGACGCCTTCGGGCACCAGTTTCAGGCTGTCGGAGACTTCGGCCTGGAAATAGCGGTCGGCCGATCCGCGCGCCATGGCGCCGAGCGAGCCCATGCCCCGGTACGACTTGAACGACCGGCCCTGGTAGAGGAACACCTCGCCGGGGCTTTCGTCCGTGCCGGCGAACAGCGATCCGATCATCACTGCCTCGGCCCCCGCCGCGATGGCCTTGGCGATGTCGCCGGAATACTTGATGCCGCCGTCGGCGATGCAGGGCACGCCCGCCTTGCCGCAGGCTTCCGCCGATTCCATGATCGCCGACAATTGCGGCATGCCGACGCCCGCGACCATGCGCGTGGTGCAGATGGTGCCCGGCCCGATGCCGATCTTCACGGCGTCGGCCCCGGCGTCTATCAACGCCTTGGCGCCTTCCGGCGTGGCCACGTTGCCGCCGATGATCTGGGTCCGGTTGGACATTTTCTTGATGATGTTGACGGCGTCGAGAACACCCTGCGAATGGCCGTGGGCGGTGTCGACGACGACCACATCGACCCCGGCGTCGATCAGCGCCTCGGCCCGCGCCCGGCCGTCGTCGCCGACGCCGGTGGCAGCTGCGACGCGCAGGCGGCCCTGGTCGTCCTTGCAGGCGTTGGGGTGGGCCTGTTCCTTCTCGATGTCCTTGACCGTGACCAGGCCGACGCAACGATAGGCCTCATCGACCACGATCAGGCGCTCGATGCGGAACTTGTGCAGAAGCCGCTTGGCCTCGTCGCGCGACACGTTCTCCTTGACCGTGATCAGCGGCAGGTCCGGCCGGTTCTGGGTCATCAGTTCGCTGACCGGCTGCTTCAGGTTCTCGGCGAAGCGGATGTCGCGGTTGGTGATGATGCCGACCAGTTTGCCCGTGTCGCGTTCGACCACGGGCATGCCGGAAAATCCGGTATGTTCCTTGATGCGCAGCGCGTCGGCCAGGGTCTGGTCGGGGAACATGGTCACCGGGTTGATGACCATGCCGCTTTCGAATTTTTTGACTTTGCGGACCTCGGCGGCCTGATCCTCGGGCGTCATGTTCTTGTGCAGCACGCCGATGCCGCCGGCCTGGGCCATGGCGATGGCCAGGGCGCTTTCCGTCACCGTGTCCATGGCGGCGGACACAAGCGGAATGCCCAGCGTGATCTCGCGGGTCAGGCGGGTCGTCGTATCGGCGGTGTTGGGAAGAACATTGGACGCAGCCGGGACCAGGAGAACATCGTCAAACGTCAGCGCTTCTCTCAGGTCGGCCATGCCATCCTCGTCTGTGGGTTCGAGTTGGCGGCCCATCATACACATGCGCATGGCCTTGCCAAGCACCTTTGCGCACCTGCAAAAACCCCGGGTTTCGGCGGGTCTCAGGCCTCGGGATCGGAGCGGAATCCGGTCGCGACGACATAGCTTTCAGCGGAATCGGCGCGGCTGGCCGGTGGCTTGGCGTGCTTGACCACGGCGAAGCGCCGCTTCATTTGGGCGAGAAGCTCGTTTTCCGTCCCGCCCTTCAGCACCTTGGCGACGAAGCCGCCGCCGGGGGCCAGAACCTCGCAGGCGAAGTCGAACGCCGCCTCGCACAGCCCCATGATGCGCAGATGGTCGGTCTGCCGGTGGCCGGTGGCGGGGGCGGCCATGTCGCTCAGCACCAGGTCGGCGGGGCCGGTCAGGGCGTCCTTGATGCGATCGGGGGCGTCCGGATCCATGAAGTCCTGAAGGATCACCGTGGCGCCCTGGACCGGGTCCATGCCCTGAATGTCGATGGCCACGACCTGCCCGCCTTTCGGGCCCTTGCCGGCGCCGACGGCATCGACGGCGACCTGGGTCCAGCCGCCGGGGGCGGCGCCCAGATCGACCACCCGGCCGCCCTTCTTCAGCAGGCCGAACATGGAATCGAGTTCCAACAGCTTGAACGCGGCGCGGGAGCGATATCCCCGCGCCTTGGCCTCGGCCACGTAGGGGTCGTTCAACTGGCGTTCCAGCCACATCTTGGACGATGTCTTGCGGCCCTTGGCGGTCTTCACGCGATTATGCAGGCCGCGCCCGGAAAACCGCGTCGTGCGCGTTTTCGTCGTGCCGGGGCGGCCCGAACCGGACCGTCCGGACCCTGACTTTCCCGAACCCGTGCTCATTGCTTGGCGGCGTCCTGCATCATGCGGACCAGCAGGCCCTCGCGCACGCCGCGGTCAGCGATGCGCAGCCGTCCGGCGGGCCAGCGTTTGGTGATCGCCTTGAGGATCGCGCAGCCCATGACCATCAGGTCGGCGCGTTCCGGCCCGATGCACGGCAGGGCCTTGCGCGCCTCGCAGGGCATGGCCGAGACCCGGTCGGCCAGCCGTTCGATATCAGTGAAGTCCAGGGTGAGCCCGTCGACCTGGGAGCGGTCATAGCGGGTCAAGCCCAGGTGAATGGCGCCCAGGGTCGTCACCGTGCCCGAGGTGCCCAGCATCAGGGCCCCTTCGCGGGCGAAGGTCTCGGAAATGCCGTATTCGGCGTCGAACGGGGCCAGCAGGGAGTCGACCTCCGCCACCAGGCATTGGAAGCGGTCGGCGGTGCAGTCGGGCGACGCGTTCTTTTCCATCATGTTCACCACGCCGATCGGCAGGGACAGGATGCCGATGGGATGCGGCACGCAGGTCGTCAGGTCGATCCAGCTCAGTTCCGTCGAGCCGCCGCCGATGTCGAACATCAGGGCCCGGGAATGGCCGCCGGTCAGCAGCGGCAGGCAGCCCGCGAGGGTCAGGGTCGCCTCTTCCTCGGCCGGGATGGCTTCCAGCCGGATGCCGGTCTCCGCCTCGACCTTGTGGAAGAAGTCCTTGCAGTTGATGGCCTGTCGGCAGGCTTCCGTCGCGACATGGCGGGACCGCACGACGTTGTGGCGCCGGATCTTGCCGGCGCAGACGCGCAGCGCCGAAATGGTCCGCTGGATGGCGTCCTCGCACAGGTTGCCCGATTTGCCCAGACCTTCGCCCAGGCGCACGATGCGGGAAAACCCGTCGATCACCACGGGGCCGTCCTCGGACGGCTCGGCGATCAGCATGCGGCAATTGTGCGTGCCCAGGTCGATGGCCGCAAAGCAGGGCGCAGTGCCCTTGCTGCGGCGGCGGTGCCGGTGCGGCGAATGTGCTTGGGGCCACTTGGCCATGAAGACTTCCAACGGTTCACTGCGGGTTGTTCCCGCTTGACCGCCCATTCTAGTGATCGGCGGCCCTGGGTCCACCAAATCTATATCGTAATTAGGGTTTTGGCATATGCGACGAAAACCGCGTTTCGTCAGTTGCGTTCCCGAAAGCCAATCGGTATATAACCGCCTTGGCGCGACCCGGCCCTTGCATATGGGGCGGCACGCCGGACTTTCCAATGGGGTGTGGTGTAATTGGTAACACGACGGACTCTGACTCCGTTATTCTAGGTTCAAGTCCTAGCACCCCAGCCAAAATGAAAAGGCGCCCCCAGGTCGGGGGCGCCTTTTTGATTCCGTATGCCGTGGTCGGGCGAGCGGCTCAGGTGCCGGCGCGCCGCTCCTCGGTGATCGGCTCGCTGGTCTGACGCCGGTCGGGGCCGATGTAGGCGCCGGCGGCGACCTGCGGTTTGTGCTGGGCGGCGATGGCCGAGACGATGCGGCGCAGCAGGGCATCCGCCGTCACCGGCTTGATCAGGATTTCGTTCACGCCGGCGTTCATGGCGCGGGAAATCTTCATGCGGTCGACCGAGGCCATGGTCATGATGATCGGCAGGTTGGGCGCCGGGCTGCCTTCGGCGCGGCGCAAAAAGGCCGTGAATTCCAGGCCCGGAATGGCCTTCAGGTCCCAATCGATGATGGCCAGGTGCGGCTCCTGGGTGCGAACGAGGCCAAGCGCCTCGGCCCCGTCACGGGCCAGGTGCATGTCGCGCACGCCAAGCTGGGCGAGGGTGCGGCGCGTCTGGTGCAGGAAGAAATCCTGACTGTCGCCGACGACCACCGATAGCCGTGCGAACCGTTCGTTTTGCGGGCTCCCTGGTCGGAGCCGCGTATTCGAAATAATTCCCATGGACCTGTTCTCCCGTCCGCGTTTCAGCCCCCTTCTGGGACCACCTCGCGCAGGATAAATCGCCAGGAATTACCAACTGGTTAAAAAGCCTTAAGGTTTGCCTTGAAAACCGCGGTCGCGGAGGGTTAGAGGACGCAATGCTTGGTGAAGTTGCCGGCCTCGTTGGCGGTCCATTCACCCTTGGGCTTCGCTTTCAGGTCTTCGCACCATTCCTTGCTGCCGACTTCGGGGCTACAGGCCGTGAAAACGCTGACCGCAAGGACGGCGGCGGCCGCGGCAAAAGGAAGGCGGCGGAAAATCGAGGAAACCCGGTTCATGTGCATACTCCTTGGAGGGTGTTTCAGTCTGATATTTATCCTGGTCGCGGGGCTGGAAATCAACACCCGCGTGGCGCGTGCCTGATATAGAAAAGGCATGAAACAGGACCACCCCGATATGATTTCCACCCCCTTTGGTGCTGTTCGGCTCGATTGGCGGGACGGCGCGCCGTGTTCCGCCGACTTCGGGGACATCTATTTTTCACCTATCGATGGCCTGGGCGAGGCGCGGCACGTGTTCCTGGACGGCATCGGTGGGCCCGATATTTGGCGGCATCGGTCCCGGTTCACGGTCGGCGAACTGGGGTTCGGCACGGGGTTGAACGTGCTGGCTCTGTGGGACGCCTGGCGGCGCACGGCCCCGGCGGATGCGCGCCTGCATGTCGTCTCGGTCGAAGGCTTTCCCCTGGAACCGGGCGATCTGGCCGCCGCCCATGCGGCGTTTCCCGAACTCGGACCCCTGGCGACGGAACTGCGGGCGGCCTATCCGCGCCGCGTGCCGGGGTTTCACCGCCTTCGGCTCGACGGCGGCCGGGTCGTCCTGACCCTGCTGTTCGGTCCGGTCGCAGAGATGCTGGAACGGCTGTCGGCTCGGGCCGATGCCTGGTTTCTCGATGGTTTCGCGCCTCGGCGCAATCCGGACATGTGGGCCGACGCCGTGTTCCGTCAGGTCGCGCGCCTGAGCGCCCCGGGCGCCCGCGTCGCGACCTTTTCCGCCGCCGGCGCCGTGCGCCGGGGCTTGGGCGCGGCCGGGTTCGTCATGACAAAGCGCCCGGGGTTCGCCGGTAAACTGGAATGTCTGGCGGGCCGCTTCGACGGGCTGCCCCCTGGCGATGATGCGCCCCCTTGGTACGCCCCCCCGGTTCCTCTTGATCCCGGCGCCTCGGTCGCCGTGGTCGGCGGCGGCATTGCCGGGCGGGCGGCGGCACGAACCCTGGTCCAGGAAGGGTTCTGCCCGGTCCTGTTCGACGCGGGCGACGCGGCGGCGCAGCCGGAACGGGTGCTGATTTCGCCCCGTCTGGCGGGCCCCGACGATGCCTACGGCCGCTTCATGGCCCAGGCGTTCCTGCACGCCGAAGGGCAGGGCGGATTGCCGCCCGCGTCGGGTGCCCTGCATCTGCCGGCGGCGGCTGAGGTGCCTCGCCTTGCAGACTTCGCGGCCCGCCTGGGCTGGGACGGCGGGCTTGCCCAGCCGGTGGATGCGAAAGCGGCCTCGGACCTTGCCGGACTTAAGTCCTCGCGCGGCGGTCTGTGGTATCCGGCGGCACGGTTTGCGCCGCCCGCCGCCGTTCTGCCGACGGAAACGCAGTCGGCGCAGGTTGCCTCGCTGACGCCCACGGATTGGGGATGGCGCGTCGGCCTGGAGGACGGTGGCACGGAAACCTTCGACGCCGTGGTCCTGGCCGCGGGGCCCTGGTCGGGGGCGCTGGTTCCCGGCGGCATTCCGGGGTTGCGCGCCAACCGGGGGCAATTGTGTCACCTGCCGGCCACGGCGGCCTCGGCCCGTTTGCGCCTGCCGGTCAGTTTCGGCGGGCATATAACACCGTTGACCGGGGCCGGGGACGGGGCCGCGCATGTGCTGGGGTCGTCTTACAGACGTTGGAACCTGATGGGGCAGGGGGACGGCTGGCGCGGGCTCGACGCAGGCGACATGGCCTCGGCCCTGGAGGGCTTGGCCGGGGTATTCCCCGACCTGGCGGAGGCTTGGCAGGCCGCGCCGATCAAAGGCTGGGCGGGCCTGCGGGCGACCACGGCGGATCACCTGCCCTTCGTGGGGCCGTTGGCCGACGCCGCCGCTTACGGATCGGCCTACGGCGGCCTGCACCACGGACGGCGGGGCGACTGGCCGACGGCGCCCTATCAGCAGAACGCCTTCGTGCTCTCGGGCCTGGGCTCGCGCGGCTATCAGACCGCCTTCCTGGGGGCCGAGGTGCTGGCGTCCCTGATGGCGGGGGCGCCCAGCCCCGTGGACCGCGAGGTCGCCACGGCCCTGCATCCGGCGCGCATGCTGGTGCGGTCTCTCCGGCGGCCGCCGGCGCAGCGGCAGCAGGAACCCTGACGCCACGGATCACGGCCCAAGGCCCCTCACCCTGTCCCTCTCCCCGTGCCGGGGCGAGGGGACTCTCGGCGCGCCAATCTTCCGCTCCCCGTTGTGGAGAAAGGACACCATAAATTCTCCCTCTCCCCTTGGGGGAGAGGGTCGGGGTGAGGGGGCTAGGATGCGTGTATCAGCTGACGCAGACCTTGTCGGCCAGACGGGCCATGAAGGTCTCGCCCTTGGCGACCTGGTCCAGGGTGATGAATTCGTTGGGTTTGTGGGCTTCGTTGATCGACCCCGGGCCGATGATGACGCAGGGCACTCCGGCGGACTGCTGGAACAGGCCGGCTTCGGTGCCGAAGGCGACGGCGGCGTGGTCGTTGCGCCCGGCCAGTTGCTTGGCGAGGGTCACGACCTCTTCCGTGGGGTCGGTATCGAGGGCCGGAATGCCCGACAGTTCCTCGACCTCGATGCCCGTTTCCGGCGAATGGGCCTTCATCTCGGCCTCCAGTTCGCCGACCATCGCCATGATTTCCGCTTGCAGGGCGTCCGGGTCATGCTTGGGCAGGTGGCGGAATTCGAAATCCATGCGGCAATGGCCGGGCACGATGTTCAATTGCTCGCCGCCCTTCATGACGCCCGTGTGCACGGTGGTATAGGCGACGTCGTACAGTTCGTCGAACGGGCCGTCGCCGGCGATGCGGTCGGCCATGCCGCGCAGAAACACGGCCAGACGGGCGGCGTAGTCGATGGCGTTGACGCCCATGGGGGTGAGCGACGAATGCGCCTCCTTGCCCTTGAAGATGGCGCGGAAGCTGCGCTTGCCCTTGTGGCCGACGCAGACCTGCATGCTGGTGGGTTCGCCGATGATGCCCATGACGGGGCGGATCGGCTGTTCGTTCATCATCTTGATCAGCGAGCGCACGCCGATGCAGCCCACTTCCTCGTCATGGGAGAACGCCAGGTGAAGGGGCGTCGCCAGGCCGCGCTTCAGAAACTCGGGCACGAAGGCCAGGGCGATGGCGATGAAGCTTTTCATGTCGGACGTGCCGCGCCCGTACAGCTTGCCGTCCTTTTCCGTGACCTTGAACGGGTCCGTGGCCCAGTCCTGGCCGTCCACGGGCACGACGTCCGTATGGCCGGACAACATGATTCCGCCCCGGTCGGTCGGGCCCAGGGTGGCGTACAGGTTGGCCTTGGTTCCCGTGTCGTCGGGCACCAGCTGGCTCGCGACGCCGTGGCCCTTCAGATAGTCCTGAACGAAGGCCATGAGTTCCAGGTTTGAATAATGGCTGGTGGTGTCGAAGCCCACGAGCTTTTCGATGAGCGGACGGCTGCGGAGGTCGGTCATAGGGTTATGGGTCTGTATCTATTGTCGGGAATATGGGCACAAAATCGGCGCTTCCGGGGCGAAGGTCAAGGACCGTCGCCGGAACCGTCGGGCCGGGGGCCGACACCGACGCGGCGCGCCAGCTTCGGCAGCATCAGACCCATGGTCAGGCCGCGCAGGCTCATGAATACGGTGAAGGCCGCCCACAGGCCGTGATTGCCCCAGGTTGCCGTGACGAAGGGCACGGCGGCGGCGAATACGGCGAAGGAAATCGCCATGCTGTTGCGCATCTCGCGGGTCCAGGTGGCGCCGATGAAGATGCCGTCGAACTGAAAGCTCCAGACCGCGATGACCGGCAACGCCACCATCCAGGGCAGGTAGACATAAGCCGTTTCGCGGACCCCCGACACGGTCGACAGCGTATCGATGATGGCATAACCGAACAGCCAATAGGCGACCATGAACAGCAGCGCGAACATCACGCCCCAGCCGGTCGTGATCTTCACCGCCTGGCGGAACAGGGTGCGGTCGTGGGCGCCCACGGCCTGGCCGACCATGGCTTCGGCCGCGTTGGCGAACCCGTCGAGCGCATAGGCCGTGAACATGGAGAATTGCAGCAGCAATGCGTTGGCGGCCAGGACCTCGTCGCCCATGCGCGTGCCGGCCGAGGTGAACACGACGAAGGCCGCCTGTAGGCACATGGAGCGGATGAAGATGTCGCGGTTGACGCCCAGCATGCGGCGGATGCGCGAGGTGTCGCGGATGCGCTCCCAGCGCCAGCGCCCGCCCAGTTTGGCCAGTTGGCGGACGGCCAGCCACAGGCCCAGCGCCCCGGCCGAGTATTCGGAAATGATGGTCGCCCAGGCGACCCCGTCGACGCCCCAGCCGAGGCCCAGCACGAACCACACGTCGAGCACGATGTTCAGCCCGTTGAGAAAGACCTGAGAGAACAGGGCCGCCCGCATGTTCTGCACGCCGAAGAACCAGCCCAGAAGCGCGAAGTTCAACAGCGCCGCCGGTGCCCCCCAGATGCGGATCTGGAAATAGCTTTCGGTGAGCGGCCAGACGGCGTCGCTTGCCCCCATCAGCCAGTGCGATATACCGAGGATCGGCAGTTGCAGGGCGATCAGGCCCAGGCCCAGGACGGCGGACAGCAGGCACGCCCGGGCCAGCCAGGAGCGCATCTGATCCGCGTCCCCGGCCCCGAAGGACTGCGCCGTCAGGCCCGTGGTGCCCATGCGCAGGAAGTTCAGGGACGAATAGATCACGTTCATGATGACGGCGCCGATGGCGACCGCCCCCATGTATTCGGCCCCCGGCAGGCGGCCGACCACGGCCGTGTCGACAAGGCCGAGGAACGGCACGGTGACGTTGGTCGCGATGATCGGCAGGGCGAGCGCCCAGACGCGGCGATTGAAGCTGGCTTGGTTCATCGGAGGACGGGCGGCGGGGGCCGGCGGGGGGCCGGTCAGCCCGTCGCGGCCGGGCCCGGGTCGGCCCTGAGGTTGGTTGCGCGCAGACGCCGGGACAGGTGCAGCAGCAGGTCCTTGTACAATCGCCCGGTAAAGGTTGAATTTCCCGACATCAGCGCGTCGATGGCATTGCGGGGAATGGTCAGGACTTCCGTGTCGCCGTCGGCGATCAGGGTGGCGCTGGCGCCCTGGCCGTCGACGAACGACATCTCGCCGACCACGTCGCCGGGGCCCAGCGGGCCGACGAATTCGCTCAAATGCCCGCCTTCGAACACATGGGTCACGCGCAGCATCCCGCGCGCCACCACCATCAGGTTTTCAACCCGGTCGCCCTGGCCGATCACCGTGTCGCCGCTGCCATAGGTATGGCTGGCCGCGACCTGCGTCAGGGTCTCGCGTTCGTCGTCGGTAAGGTTCCGGAAGGAATGTTCCAGGGCCATGAAATTCTGCCTTGCCCCTTGATGGCTTGATTGGACCAGGAAACCTAGCAGATGTTTCGCCGTCAAGGTAAGGCCCGGACGGCGCGGACATGAAATTCTTCAAGGCCGCGCGGGGAAAGCCACGCCGACCCAATCCCGAAGCGATACCCCCGGCCGCGCGCCCAGGGCCGTCGCCGCGGCGTTGGCGTGGGATATCACGCCCGTTTCCCAGGCCGATACGGCGTCACCGATCCGTGCCGAGACATGGGCGACGGTCACCGCCGGAATGGCGCGGGCGTCGAGGGCGGGCAGGCGGGTCACGCCCGCATCTTCGATGCCGCCGCCGGCGTCGTTGAAAACAGCCAGGGATGCCGCCGTCTTCAGGGCGCGGGCCGGGTCGCCGCCGACCAGCCCGCCGTGGGAGCCGGTGATGACGATCCGGCCGACATCCTCGGCCCCGACCAGAGACGCCGAGTCGGCGAGCACCACATCGGCGCCGCCGTTCCGGGCGATGACGCGGCGGCCTTCGTCGACCGGGGGCAGGCCGGCGGCCGGAATGATTGCCTGGGTCAGACGTTCGGCGGCCTCGGCGCAGGTCATCCCGGCGGTGACGCCCAAATCCGCGGCGGTGGTGTTCATGGTGGAGATGACGCCCCGCGCCAGCATGTCGCCGGCATCGCCGATGCGGGCCGACAGGTGGGACACGGCGGCGGCGGCCATGCCGCTCTGGTCGAGGGCATGGATGCCGGCAACCCCGGCGCCGTCCAGCCCGCCGCCGGCGTCGTTCAGAACGACGGCCCGGAGGCCCGCCTTGGCGGCCAGGTATCCCGGATAAAGCCCGCCGTGAGAGCCCGAGACGACGACTTGCCCGCGGTGGCCCACGTCAACGTCGGTGATGGAGGGAAGAAGGAGAACAGCATCGGTCATGGCGGGGAGTTTACCTCACCGCCGGGCGATGCGCCCGTAAAGCCACATGCCGGCGGCCATGGCGGCGAGGAAGGCGAGGGCCTTGTTATCGCCCGTGCCGAGGGCGGCCAGGGCGGGGCCGGGGCAGAACCCGACAAGCCCCCAGCCGATCCCGAACAGCACGGCGCCCAGGATCAGGCGCCCGTCCAGGCGGCCCGGCGGGGGTAGGTGGCTTTTGCTGTCGAGGACGGGTGTCCCCAGGCGACGGGCCAGCCAGTGGCCAGGAACGGAAACGGCGAGAGCCCCGGCCAGGACGAACGCGAGGGTCGGATCCCAAGTCCCCGCGATATCAAGAAAACCCAGCACACGGGCCGGGTTGACCATTTGCGAGATAATCAGGCCGGCACCGAACAATCCCCCGGCGATCAGGCTGACGAGCAGGCGCGCCATCGCCCTCAACCTCCGATCAGGTGGCGGGTGACGAACACGGTCGTCACGGCCACGGTGATATAGACCGCCGTCGCGGCGATGGACCGGATGGAACCCCGCGCCATGCCGCAGACGCCATGGCCGCTGGTGCAGCCGCTGCCGAGCCGCGTGCCGATACCGACCAGCACCCCCCCGATGACCAGGGTGGGCCAGTCGGCGGCGATCATGACGTCGGGGGAAACCAGCTTCAGGCCGAGGAACCCGGCGCCGATCAACCCGGCGACGAAGGCCGCACGCCAAGTCAGGTTCGCGCGCTCGCCGTCCAACAGGCCGCCCAGGATGCCGCTGATGCCCGCGACCCGGCCGTTGAACAGGGCCAGGATCACCGCGCCCAGGCCGATCAGGGCGCCGCCGGCGAGGGCGGAGATGGGGTCAAAGGCGTTCATGGGACAGGTTTATCATGGCTGTTCGTCGCAAAACACATTCAAATATATGAATATCATGTTGCCGGCCGGACGCGGGTCTCCCGGTGCCAGATGTACAGGCCCGTGGCGATGACGATACCGGCCCCCAGGACGGTGGTCAGGTCGGGCAGGACGTTCCAGATCAACAGATCGAACAGCACGGCCCAGCAGATCGCCGTGTATTCGAAGGGCGTGACCACGGCGGCCGGCGCGAACTTCATGGCGAAGGTCATGAGAATCTGGCCGAGTCCGCCGACCAGCCCGGCGCAGATATAGAAGATCAGGTGTTCGGTCGTCGGCGTGATCCAGACGAAGGGCAGGATCAACAGCGACACGGCGACGCCCGTGATCATGTAATAGAACACGATCAGATAGGGCGTTTCCGTGGCCGACAACTGCTTGATCAGGATAAGGCTGGCGGCCCAGCACAGGGTTCCGAACAGGGCATAGAGGGCCCCGACCTGAAAATCCCCCGTGGGGTCGAGGGCGATCATCACCCCGGCGAAGCCGATGGCGATGGCGATCCAACGGCGCAGGCCGACCTTTTCGCCGAGGAACGGAATGGCCAGCAGGGTCGTGAAGATGGGCACGGACATGGCGATGGACATGCCGTCGCTCATGGGGATCGTCGAATAGGCGTAATAGAAGCTGGCGTTGCCGGCGACGCCGAACAGGGCGCGGACGAAGTGGCCGACGGGCCGCGTCGTGCGAAACGACGTCGGCCCGGCGGCGTAGAACATCAGGGGCACCACCATCATCGCGGCGATGGCGTTGCGGAAGAACACGGCCTGGAACGGCGAATACTCGGGGCCCGCCAGCTTGACGAACATCTGCATGGCCGCCAGCGCCCCGACCGACCCCGCCATGCACAGGATGCCCAGCGCCAGCGAACGCCGGGATGTGTCGGCCAAAGGGGGGTGGGCGGCGTCAGTCAGACAGGGCGGCCTTCAGTTCCGGGACGGCGGTGAACAGGTCCGCCACCAGGCCGTAATCGGCGACCTGGAAGATCGGCGCTTCCTCGTCCTTGTTGATGGCGACGATGACCTTGGAATCCTTCATGCCCGCCAGGTGCTGGATGGCCCCGGAAATGCCGACGGCGATGTACAGCTCCGGCGCCACGACTTTGCCGGTCTGGCCGACCTGATAGTCGTTGGGCACGAAGCCCGCATCGACGGCGGCGCGGGACGCGCCCACGGCGGCGCCCAGGATGTCCGCGACCTCTTCCAGCAGGTGGAAGTTGTCACCCGACTGCATGCCGCGCCCGCCCGAGATGATGACCTTGGCGCTGGTCAGTTCCGGGCGTTCGGACTTGGTCAGTTCCTGTCCCGCGAAGGTCGCGAGATCGCTGGCCCCTTCGCCCGCGACGTCCTCGATGGCGGCGGAACCGCCCTCGGCGTTGGCTGCGTCGAAGCCCGTGGCGCGCACGGTCAGGACCTTCTTGGCGTCCGACGTCTTGACGGTCGCCAGCGCATTGCCGGCGTAGATCGGGCGGATGAAGGTATCGGGGCCTTCGATGGCGGAGATGTCGGAAATCTGCTGCACGTCGAGCAAGGCCGCGACCCGGGGCATGACGTTTTTGCCGCTGGTGGTGGCGGCGGCCAGGATATGGTCGAAGCCGGCCGCCAGCTTGGCGATCAGGGGGGCGGCGTTCTCGGCGATTTCGTTGGCGTAGGCCGCGTCGTCGGCGATCAGCACCTTGGCCACGCCGTTGATCTTGGCGGCGGCCTCGGCGACCGCGCGACAGCCCGATCCGGCGACCAGGACGGTGACGTCGCCCAGTTGCTTGGCGGCGGCGACGGCGTTGAGCGTCGCCGGCTTCAGGACCGCGTTGTCGTGTTCCGCGTAAACCAGGACAGCCATGATCAGATCACCTTCGCTTCATTTTTGAGTTTCTGGACAAGCTCGGCCGCGCTTTCGACCTTCACGCCGGCCTGACGGGCGGGCGGCTCGGTCACTTTCAGGATTTCGACCCTGGGCGAAACGTCGACGCCCAGTTCGTCCGCCGTCAGCTTGGCGATCTCTTTCTTCTTGGCCTTCATGATGTTGGGCAGGGAGGCATAGCGCGGCTCGTTCAACCGCAGGTCCGTGGTCAGCACGGCTGGCAGCTTGAGGTCCAGGGTCTGCAGGCCGCCGTCGATTTCACGGGTGACCTTGGCCTGCCCGGCGCCGAGTTCGATCTTGGACGCGAAGGTGCCCTGCGACCAGCCCATGAGGGCGGCCAGCATCTGGCCGACCTGGTTGTTGTCGTCGTCGATGGCCTGCTTGCCCAGGATCACCACGTCCGGGTTTTCGCGGGCGATCAATTCCTTGAAGATCTTGGCGATGGCCAGCGGCTCCACCCGGCCGTCGGCGACCACGTGGATGCCCCGATCGGCCCCCATGGCCAGCGCCGTGCGGATGGTTTCCTGGGCCTGATCCGGGCCGATGGACACGGCGATCAGTTCGTCCGCCGTGCCGGCTTCGCGCAGGCGCACGCCTTCCTCGACGGCGATTTCGTCGAACGGGTTCATGGACATTTTCACGTTCTGGGTTTCGACACCCGTGTGGTCCGATTTGACGCGAACCTTCACATAGGCGTCGATCACGCGCTTGACGCCGACCAGGATTTTCATGGCTAAACCTTCTTATTCGGCCGCTCGTGAGGTCCAGGCGGACCTCCGGCCTTGATTGCTGCACTGCGAGAGATGATCCGCTGGATTTAAAGGAGGAAGCCCATCCCGTCAAGAAACGCCATTTCATTCCGCGATGCGGACGGCGGCGGGCGGAAAAGCGCGAAAATCCTGGATTGGTAAAATTTTAGACTAATTTGAACAAAAACTACTTTAAATAAAAAATATTGATGTTCGATTCAATTAATACGAAAGTTATAGGTGACGCAATTAAAAATGATTCGGGGACCGGACTGCGGCGTTTTGAACGAAAGATGACAGTCACCATGGCCCAGAACTATTCAGATTTGCCCTACGGTGCCGGTCGGCCGATGGTCCCCGGGTATGGGGCACCCGTCAAACCGACGCTGAAAGGCCTGCTTCTTCTTCCGATTCTGCCCGTGCTGTGGGTGGTGCGCGGCTTCAAGCGCCGCCGCGACAAGGATAAGACCAAGCTGCAAATGGAAATCCTGCAGCTTCGGCGCGAACTCGCCGGGCTGCGCGCCGTCAACATGGAACTGTTGAAGGGCAAGGAACGGGCGGAAATCAATGATCAGCGCAAGACCGAATTCCTCGCCCGGGTGACGCATGAACTGCGCACGCCGCTGAACGCCGTGGTCGGCTTCGCCGATCTGGTGCGCGAGGAACCTTATGGCGAACTGGGCAGCCCCAAATATACCGAATACCTGACCGACATCCGCGCCACCAGCGCGCACATGCTCGACATCGTCAACGACCTGTTGGATGTCGCCAAGATTGAGGCCGGGCAGATCGACATGCGGGAATCCTGGACCTCCGTGCCGGTGATCCTGGACGACTGCCGGCGCCTGATCCAGGGCCAGGCGGACGCCAACGGCGTCGATATCGTGATCGAAACGCCGCCGGATCTGCCGGGGCTTTACTGCGATCCCGGCCGGGTCCGCCAGATCGTCGTCAACCTGTTGTCCAACGCCGTCAAGTTCACGCCCAAGCGCGGCCATATCACCCTGGCGGCGCGCACGGACCGGGTCGGCGGCATCGTCATCCGCGTGTCGGACACGGGCATCGGCATTCCGCAGGACGCCCTCGACGACGTGTTCGAGCCCTATATCCAGATCCGCGGCAATCATCTGCTCAAGGGTCAGCAAGGGGCGGGCCTGGGCCTGTCCCTGGTGCGCATTCTGGCCGACATGCATCAGGCGTCGCTCGGCCTTGAAAGCGTCGAAAACCGGGGCACGACGGTGACCGTCCGCTTCCCGCCGACGCGGGTGCGCGCAATTTCCTGAACGCCATCAGGTTCTGCATCAAAATTCCGCATGTCGCCGATTGCGGCGGTCGGGGGGCGCGTCTAAGGTGCGGCGAATGTTCCGCAGTTTGAGGGTTGCCATGCCGCGCCTGTTCCATCTGGTCTCGCCGCTGTTCCTGTTGCTGGTCGTGGCCGGGCCGTTGTCGGCGGCGGAAACGCCCAAGGTGTTGACCTGGGAAGACCTGATTCCCCAAGGCCCGCCCATCGACAATCCCTACCAGTACCTGCCGATCGATCAGCAGGTCGAACTGGAGATGTTGGCGACCATCCGGTCCCAGGTCGCGGCGGGTCTGATGAACGAGGTCCATCCCATGTTCGAGGACGCGCGGGAGATCGAGTTCAAGTTGCGCCAGGAAGGCATCGACGTGGACCGCATGGTCGGCTTGGTGCAGAAGATGCAGGTCGAGGTCGCGGCGCGGAACGGCGAACTGGCCCATGACCTGGACGGCCAGCTGGTGCGGCTGCCCGGCTATGTCCTGCCGCTGGAGTTCGAGGGCACGTCGGTCAAGGAATTCCTGTTGGTGCCCTATGTCGGGGCCTGCATCCATGTGCCGCCGCCGCCCATCAACCAGACGGTGGTGGTGCATCTGAACCAGTCCTACGCCGCCAAGGAATTGTACGAGCCCGTCTGGGTGACCGGGCGGATGACCGTGAAGCGGGCCAAGCGCGCGCTTACCCTGGTCGACGGCAGCGCCGATGTCGAAGCCGGTTACACGATCCAGGGCACGCGGGTCGAACCCTATACGGAAAAATAGGCCGCGCCGGGCGACCGTCGTTTTCACGACCGAATAATCGGGTGATGGGGGTAAAGAGCGATTGCCGGACAAAAAATGTTATAATATAACATTACGAATTCTGCCCGCAATTACGCCACGCCCGAAGGAGTTTTCCCATGAAGCCGATGTCCCTGTTGCCGGTCCCGCGCATCGTATCCTTTAAACCCCGTTTCGCCGCCGCCGCCCTGCTGGCGGGCCTGTTCGTCGCCGCCAAACCGGCATCGGCGGTCGAGCGCGAACACGGCCCCCATGAACACGGCGTCGGGCAGTTGAGCTTGGCCGTGGAGGGCAACGAGGTCGAAATTGAGATCACGGCGCCGGGGGCGGATATCGTCGGCTTCGAGCATGCGGCGGAAACCGAGGCCGACCGTGCGGCCCTGGCCGCCGCCGCGGCCCGCCTGAAGGATGCGGTTGCTTTATTCCATTTTCCGCCCAGGGCCGCCTGCCGATTGGAGGAGGCGGAGGTTCACTCCGCCCTGCTGGACGGGGCGCATGGCCATGAAAAAGGACATGATCAAAAGACCGAGGCCCATGCGGAATTCCGCGCCCATTACCATTTCCGTTGCGCCGATCCGGCGGCGCTGAGCCATGTCGATCTGGGCTATTTCACCGCGTTCCCGGCGGCCCGAGAGCTTGAGGCACGGACCATCACGGCGAAGGGCCAGGGTGCGGCGGAGTTGACAGCGGACCGTCCGCGCCTGACTTTCTAGGCGGTTTGGGTTGGCGCCCGGAGGGAACGGCAGAAGCATGAACGGCAACGCGATCCGCCTGTCCGGTGTCCGGTTTCGCTGGCGCGCCGGGGCGCCATTGGTTCTGGACATCGCGGAATTCGCGGCCCGGCCCGGCGAACGGCTGTTCGTCAGCGGCCCCAGCGGCAGCGGCAAGACCACGCTTCTGAACCTGCTGGCCGGGATTTGCCTGCCTCAGGAGGGGGCGGTCGAGATCGCGGGCGAGGATCTGACCCATGTCCCGGGTCCTCGCCGCGACGCCATCCGCGCCGACTGTATCGGCTTTATCTTCCAGATGTTCAATTTGCTGCCGTTCCTGTCGTTGACGGAAAACGTCCTTCTGCCCTGCCGGTTCTCGCCTGTCCGCCGGGCCCGTGCCGAAGCCGCGCCGGGCGGGGCCGAGGGCGAGGCGCTGCGCCTGCTCGCCCATATGGGTCTGGGTGAGGCCGCCGCCGGCGGCCGCGCCGTCGCCGAACTGAGCACCGGCCAGCAGCAGCGCGTCGCCGCCGCCCGCGCCCTGATCGGCGCGCCGCCGGTCATCATCGCCGACGAGCCGACCTCGGCCCTCGACGCCGACGCCCAGGCGGCCTTCCTCGACCTGCTGTTCGCCGAGGCCGGACGCAGCGGCGCCACGGTGCTGTTCGTCAGCCACGACCGGCGGCTCGAAGCCGGGTTCGACCGGGTGGTGGCGTTGGCCGAGATCAACCGGGCGGCGCGTGTGGAAGGCGGAGTCGCATGAGGGGCGCGCCGATCCTCGGCCTTGCGGTCAAGAGCCTGTTGAACCGCCGGACGACCGTGGGGCTGACCCTGCTGGCGCTGGCCGTCAGCGTGACGCTGGTGCTCGGCGTGGAAAAGCTGCGGACCGAGGCCAAGGCCAGCTTCGCCGCCACCATTTCGGGGACGGACCTGATCGTCGGTGCGCGCAGCGGTTCGGTTCAATTGCTGCTGTATTCCGTGTTCCGCATCGGTAACGCGACAAACAACATCTCCTGGGAAAGCTACCGGGACATCGCGGACCGGCCCGACGTGGCCTGGACCGTACCCCTGTCGCTCGGCGATTCTCACCGTGGGTTCCGCGTGCTGGGCACCACGGGGGATTACTTCCGTCATTACCGCTACGCCCGCAAGAAGCCCTTGGCGTTCAGCGCCGGCGGGCCGTTCACGGACCTGTTCGACGCCGTTCTGGGCGCCGAGGTCGCGCGGGCCCTGGGCTACAAACTGGGCGACCCGTTGGTCGTCGCCCATGGCCTGGGGGCGGAGGGTTTTTCCAGCCACAAGGACAAACCCTTCCGCGTCGCCGGCATCCTGGCCCGCACGGGCACGCCCGTGGACCGTACGGTGCACGTCAGCCTGCGGGCCATCGAGGCGATCCATGTCGATTGGAAAAGCGGCGCCCCCGCGCCGGGCATGCGCGTGACCGCCGATCAGGTCCGGCGCATGGACCTGAGGCCCCGCGCCGTCACCGCCGTTCTGGTTGGCGCGAAATCGCGGTTCGCCGCCTTCACTCTGCAACGCGCGATCAACGAATACCGCCCGGAACCCCTGCTGGCCGTGCTGCCTGGGGTGGCCTTGCAGGAACTCTGGGACCTCATGGGCACGGCCGAGGCGGCGCTGGCGGCGATCTCCGTGGCGGTAGTCGCGGCGGGGCTGCTCGGCATGATGATCATGATGCTGGCCGGGCTGAACGAGCGGCGGCGGGAGATGGCGATCCTGCGCTCCGTCGGCGCCCGACCGCTGCATCTGTTTGCCCTGCTGGTGTCCGAGGCGGCGGTGCTGACCCTGGCCGGCGCGGCGACGGGGCTCGGCCTGTTCTATGCCGCGCTCGCCGCGTTCCGCCCCGTGCTCGACAGCCGTTTCGGATTGTTCCTGGAAATCTCCGCGCCGACGGCCCACGATCTGGCGATCCTGGGGGCCGTCGTTCTGGCCGGGGTGTTGGCGGGGGCCGTGCCCGCGCTCGGCGCTTACCGGCAGTCGCTGGCCGACGGGATGACGGTCAGACTCTAACCCGGGGGGCGGTCACCATGGACGACGCACGCACCATCGACATCGACGGCGTTACCGTGCCGCGTCAGTTGTACGGCACGGCCTGGAAGGAAGACGCCACCGAGGCGCTGGTGACCCTGGCGTTGGCGCAAGGGTTCCGGGGCTTCGATACGGCCAATCAGCGCAAGCATTATTACGAGGCCGGAACCGGGGCCGCCCTGGCCAAGGCGATCAAGGCGGGCCGGGTCCGGCGCCGGGACCTGTTCATCCAGACCAAGTTCACCTATCGGCGCGGCCAGGACCACCGCCTGCCCTATGACGAGAACGCGCCCGCCGCCACGCAGGTCGCCCAGTCTTTCGAAAAATCCCTGGAACACCTGCAGACGGACTATATCGACAGTCTGGTGTTGCACGGCCCCTGGACCGGCGCGCGCCTGCACCCCATCGACTGGCAGGTGTGGCGGGCCATGGAGGCGATCCACAAGCAGGGCCGGGTACGCCTGTTGGGGGTCAGCAATTTCAAGCTGGAGCAGGTCCGCCTGCTCTGCGCTCGGGCCGAGGTGAAACCCCGCTTCGTGCAGAACCGCTGTTACGCGTCGCGCGGCTGGGACCGCGACATCCGCGCGTTCTGCGCGGAAGCCGGCATCCACTATCAGGGGTTCTCGTTGCTCACGGCGAACCGGGCGTTGGTCGACCATGCCTTGGTCAAGGACATCGCCGCGCGTCACGGCAAGACACCGGCGCAGACGGTATTTCGCTTCGCCCTCGACGTCGGCATGATCGCCCTGACCGGCACCAAGGACGCGGCCCATATGGCCCAGGACCTGGACGTTTTCGATTTCACCCTGAGCGCCGCCGAAATCCGTGCTCTCGAAGGGGCAGGAACGACCTGCTGAATTAGCGGATTGCCGCCACCGCCAATCTGTATTATTTGGCGATTGGGCTCCTTGAAGGAGTCTTTGTGGTTGTGGAAATCGCCGATGGCGCACGCCGTCCCCGCATCTCTCGAACAGGCCTTCGCCCGCCATCAGGCCGGCGATATTGCGGCTGCGACGGCGATGTACCGCGCGTTCCTTGCCGCTCATCCGGGGCACGGCGACGCGGCGCATCTGCTCGGCGTCGCCCTGATGCAGGGCGGCGACCTGGCGGCGGCCCGGGAAATGCTGGAACAGGCCGTGGCCATCGATGCCACCAAGGCCGCGTGGTGGAACAACCTGGGCCTCGCCCGCTACTACGCCGAGGATTTCGCGGCCGCGCGGGCGGCCGGCGACCGCGCCCTGGCGCTTGATCCGGGCAATCCGGATTTCCTCAACAACCGGGGAATGGCGCTACAGAAATTGGACGCGCTGGACGCAGCGATCCGCGATTTCAAGGCGGCATTGACGCGCCAGATCCGCGATCCCGAATTGTTCCATAATTACGGCGTCGCCCTGCAAGCGGCGGCCCGGCCGGAAGAAGCCGTCCATGCCTTCGAGCAGGCGGTGCGCATATCCGGCGGCTGGCCCGATTCCTATGCCAGCCTGGGCGCCATCTATTTCCAACTCGGCCGCCGCGACGAGGCCTTCGACGCCTGCCGCAAGGCGGTCGCCCTCGATCCCTTCCATCAGGGCGCGCACGAATGCTTCAAGAACCTGAAATGGGAGAGCGGCCAACAGGATCAGATGCACGACACCTACCGCTGGGTGTGCCGCGAACTGCCGGACAATCCCATGGCCCATTTGCAGTACGGGCGCTGTTTGGTGACGGATCACTGGTTCGCTGAGGCGGAGCCGGTGCTGCGCCGGGCCCTCGGCCTGGCGCCCGATAATGCCCAGGTCCTGGGCCAATTGGGTGCGGCCCTGTCGGCCCTGGGGCGTCACGAGGAGGCATTGGACGCCCTGACGCGGGCGCATGAGCTGGCGCCGAACGATCCCGAGATTTTGGAAATCCAGGGCGAGGCCTTGCTGCGCGCCGGACGGCACGGTGATGCGGTGGCGCCGCTGAAGGAGGCGCATGTCCGCAACCCAAGGCGGTCGGGGATTCTCGGTCTGCTGACCATCGCCATGACCGAGGCCGATGACCCGGATCTCGCCCGCATCGTCGATTTCGATGCCGCCGTGACCCAGCAATTCATCGACCTGCCCGAAGGTTACGCGGATTTGGCTGCCTTCAACACGGCCCTGCATGCCGAACTGGAGGTCCGCCACATGGCGCTGCCGCCGCCGATCAACCAGACCATGCGCGGCGGCACGCAGATTCCGGATAATCTGTTCAGCGGGCCAACGGGCGCCGTCGCCCTGGTCAAGGCCGAGATCGTCAAATCGCTGCGCCGTTTCATCGCCGGGCTGGAGCGCGACGCCGATCATCCTTTCCTGCGCTTCGTCAATCCGGGCTTTCGATTTACCGGCGCCTGGTCGACGATCCTGCGGGGCGCCGGCTACGACGCCAGCCATATCCACAACGAAGGATGGCTGTCCGGCGTCTATTACGTGAAGGTGCCGGACCTGCCGGACGATGTGTGGCGAACGGGCGAGGGCTGCTTGCAGATCGGCGCGCCCCCCGACACCTACGTGAGCGCACGCAACCGCACGCGCATCACGGTCCGGCCGGAGCCGGGCAAGCTCGTGCTGTTTCCGTCCTACCTATGGCACGGCGTGCGGCCCTTCACGCGCGAAGATACCCGCCATTCGATCGCGTTCGATGTGATTTAAGGGGAGGGGGCTTAGGCGCGTGTGGCCGACCCTGCCACGCCCACGCGCGAGTCTTTGGAACGCCGTTCCAAAAAATTAGGGGTCTGCCTTAGGGATCGCGAAGGGGGGCTGGAGCGATCCAAAAAGCAGACCCCAAAGGTGGGAAGTCGAATCCCGGTAAGAACCGGGGGTAGGGAGATAATCAGGTGGTCGTGGGCAAGTAACAGGTTGTAAGCGTGTATCTCAGGCGGTCAGTCGTTGGTCAGGCAAGGCGGCGGTGCCGTCCTTGGCCAAGAAAGCGGGGCCTTACTTGAACAGGCGGCCGATGACGTTGCGGACGTTGCGGACATCGCGATTCCAGGCCTGGTGGCGCAGGGCGCTCATCTCTTCCTGGGTCGGCAGGGCGCCGGTGGGCAAGGGGGCCGAATGTCCGATGTAGCGATTGTAGGCCATGTTAATTCTCCTTAAGTGTCGAACGGGGTTCCGGGACAGGTAACGGTAGGCTTGGAACGTTTTTCCCTATTCGAACTTATCTATTTGAACGGTCAAACCCTCGTAGTTGGGCGGGGTTCCCGTGTTCTGTTGAAGAAAACTTACGTACGGAGGCGCTTTGGCGCAAACGACCATTTCTCACTCTTGATTTTAGAAAATCTATAAGATAAACCTGAGCTCATGAGAGCCCTGCCGCCCCTGAACGCGCTCCGCGCCTTTGAATCCGCCGCCCGACACCTATCCATGTCGCGCGCCGCGGATGAACTTCATGTAACGCCAGCGGCCATCAGCCATCAGGTCAAGGGGCTGGAGGAATACCTTGGTGTGCAGCTGTTCCATCGCCAGCAGAGAGGGCTCGCCCTGACCGAAACGGGGGCCGCCTATCTGCCCGGCCTGCGCGAGGGGTTCGCGAAACTGCAGGCGGCGACCCAGGCTTTGTACGATTCCGAATCCACGGGTCCGCTGACCGTATCCGTCACGCCGACCTTCGCCGCAAAGTGGTTGGTTCACCGGCTGGAAAAATTCACCAACCTGCATCCCGAGATTCAGGTCATGCTGGTCGCCACCTCGTTGAAGGTGCGCTTCGAAATGGGCGAGGCCGACGTCGCCGTGCGCTATGGCCCCGGCAATTACCCCGGCTGCCGGGTCGATAAGATGTTCGAAGAAGAGGTCTATGCCGTCTGCGCGCCGGAGTTGATGAACGGCAAGAACCCGATCCGCGAACCACGTGATCTCCTGAACCACACGCTGCTGCATCCCGTGCAACAGGATCTCGATGACAGCTTTCCAACCTGGGCAATGTGGCTGCGCGGCCATGGCGTGCGCACCCAGGGGCCGATTCCCGGGCCCAACATCTCACCGCACTGGATGCTGGTCGAGGCCGCCGTCAACGGGCAGGGCGTGGCCCTGGTCAAGGCCTCGGTCGCCGAGCGCGACCTGGAGACCGGGCGCCTGGTGCGGCCCTTCGCCGACACCATTCCCGTCGCCCATGCCTATTGGCTGATTTCACCCGAGGACACCGCCGACAAGCCCAAGATCAAGGCGTTCCGCGAATGGATCATGGCCGAGGCCCGGGAGCACGCCGAACACCACGCCGAACTGGAAGCCAAGCAGCAGGCGGAATGGGCGGCGGCGCGCAAGCTTCAGAAGGCGGTCGGCAATGTCTGAGCCTGGCACCTAATGTAACCCGAAGGGGGGCCTTCGAGCGGAGACCGGATTCCATGAAAATCACCATTCTCGACGACTATTTCGACGTCATCCGCGGCCTGCCCTGTTTTCAGAAGATCGCGGGCCACGACGTCACCATTTGGAACGACCATGTCCAGGACACGGACGGCCTGGCCGAGCGTCTGAAGGATACGGAAGTTCTTGTCCTGATCCGCGAGCGCACCAAGATACGCACGCCGCTTCTGGAACGCCTGCCTAACCTGAAACTGATCAGCCAGCGCAGCGTGTGGCCGCATATCGACGTGGATACCTGCACGGCGCGGGGCGTCGTCGTGTGTTCGGCGCAGCACGAAGGCACGCCCAGCTACGCCACGTCGGAGCTGACCTGGGCCTTGATCCTGGCCGCCATGCGGCAAATTCCGCAGCAGATGGCCTCGCTCCAGGCCGGTACCTGGCAGATGGGCATGGGCCATTCCCTGCGCGGCAAGACGCTGGGGCTCTACGGCTACGGGCGCATTTCCCGCGCCGTCGCCGAGGTCGGCCGCGCCTTCGGCATGCGCATCCTGGTGTGGGCGCGCGAAGCGTCGCGCGAGGCCGCCCGCGCCGAGGGCTGCGACGTCGCCGCCAGCAAGGAAGACTTCTTCCGCGACTGCGACATCCTCAGCCTGCACATGCGCCTCAAGGACGCGACCCAGGGCATCGTCAGCCAGGCGGACCTGGAACTGATGAAACCCACGGCGCTTCTGGTCAACACGTCGCGCGCGGGCCTGATCCAGCCGGGGGCGCTGGCGGCGGCCTTGAAGACCGGGCGCCCCGGCATGGCGGCGGTCGACGTGTTCGACCACGAGCCGGTGACCAAGGGCTCGGAGCCCCTGGTCGACATGCCCAACGTGACCTGCACGCCGCATATCGGCTACGTCACCGTCGACGAATGGGAAATCCACTTCACCGACATTTTCGACCAGATCGTGGCCTTCGAAAAAGGCAGCCCCATCAACGTCATTAATCCCGAGGTTCTCAAGGGATAAGCCGATCGGCGGCAAGGAGACAGTGCGATGACCAACCTGACGCCCCGTGGCTGGGTGCCGGGCGAGAGCGAGGCCCTGGTCCAACGGATCGCCGAGGCCACGGCGGCGGACGGCACCGATGCGGTCGCCGCCCGCATCGACGCGCTGATCGCCCGCAACCGAGACATCCACGACGCCGAGTGCTTCAACCTGAACCCGGCGACCAACGTCATGAACCCCAAGGCGGAGGCTGCATTGGCATCCGGCCTGGGCGCGCGCCCGTCGCTGGGCTATCCCGGGGCCAAGTACGAAATGGGGTTGGAGGCGATCGAGGAGATCGAGGTCATCGCCGCCGAACTGGCCGCCGAAATCTTCCGTGCGGGCTTCGCGGAAATCCGTGTCGCTTCGGGCGCCCTGGCCAACCTCTACGCCTTCATGGCGACCTGCCGGCCGGGCGACGCGATCATCGCGCCGTCGTCCGAAATCGGCGGCCATGTCACCCATCACGCGGCGGGCTGCGCCGGGCTGTTCGGGCTCACGACCCACGCGGCCCCGGTCGATGCGTCGGGTTATACGGTCGATCTCGACGCCCTGCGTAAATTGGCGCAGGACGTGCGGCCCAAGCTGATCACCATTGGCGGCAGCCTCAACCTGTTCCCCCATCCCGTGGCCGATATCCGCGCCATCGCCGACGCGGTCGGGGCCAAGGTGTTGTTCGACGCGGCGCATCTTTGCGGCATGATCGCGGGCGGCGCCTGGCCGGACCCGCTGGCCCAGGGTGCGCATCTGATGACCATGAGCACCTACAAAAGCTTAGGGGGACCCGCGGGCGGCCTGGTCGTGACCAACGACAGGGAACTCGCCCAACGCCTCGACGCCATCGCCTTTCCCGGGATGACCGCCAACTTCGACGCGGCCAAGTCGGCGGCGCTGGCGATCACGCTGCTCGATTGGCGGGAATACGGCCGGGCCTATGCGGACGAGATGGTGGCGACGTCCCGTGCCCTGGCATCGGCCCTGGACGCCGAGGGCGTGGCGTTGTTCGCGAAAGATCAAGGCTTCACGACCTCGCACCAGTTCGCGGTCCTGGCCGCCCCTTACGGCGGCGGGCAGGCGGCGGCCCAGAAACTGCGCCGGGCGGGCTTTCTCGCCTGCGGCATCGGTCTTCCCGTCGATCCGGTCGCGGGCGACCTGAACGGCCTGCGCATCGGCACGCCGGAACTGGTGCGCCGGGGCATGACGGCGGCGGATATGCCGCGCCTGGGCAAGCTGATCGCCCGGGCCCTTGCCGCCAACGATCCGGACGCCATGGCTGCGGAAGTCCGCGAATGGCGGGAAACTTTCGATGGATTGTGTTTCGTCAGAGCCTAGTCGGTTTCCGCGGTCAGAACGGCCAGAACAACAGGATCGCCGGCACGGCGACGACCAGCACCACGCCCTGCAACGGCAGGCCCAATCGCCAATAGTCGCCGAAGGCGTAGCCGCCGGGGCCCATGACCAGGGCGTTGTTCTGATGTCCGATGGGCGTGACGAAGGCGCAGCTGGCGGCGACCGCGACGCCCATCAGCATGGGATCGGGATCGACGCCGAGGCGTTGCGACAGGGTGATCGCGACGGGGCCCATGATGACCGCCGTGGCGGCGTTGTTGAGCACCGCCGAGAGCGCCATGGTCACCACCATCAGCAGGGTCAGCACGGCCAGCGGGTTAAGCGGCAGGGGGCTGTCGAGGATGCCCTGGGCGATCAGGCCCGTGGTGCCCGTGGCGTCGAAGGCGTCGCCCACGGGGATCAGGGCGCCGATCAACACGACCACGGGCCAGTCGATGCCGTCGTAGATTTCGCGCATGGGCAGGATGTTGAGTACCACCATGGCCACGGCAGCGAGCCCGAGGGCAATCGTGATCGGCAGGATGTTGAAGCTCGCCAGCGCCACGGCGACGGCGAAGATGGCGATGGCCATGCGGGCGTGGCGGTGGCTTGCCTCGCCGAACTGAACCCGTTCCTGCAAGGTCAGGCATCCCATGCGGGCCATCAGGTCGGGCATGTGGTCGCGCGGTCCGTAGAACAGCACCAGATCGCCGGGGCGGAACTTGAAATTTCCCATGCGGCCGCGGAATGCCCGGCCCTGGCGCGACACGGCCAGGATGTCGGTGTCGTAACGCGAATGCAGGCGGAGCGACAGAAGCTCGCGCCCGATCATGCGCGATCCCGGGCGCACGACGGCTTCGACCAGGTCCAGATCCTCGTCGATCATGTTTTCCGACTTGCTGCCCTTCATGGTCCCGACCTTCAGGTCCATGGCCGTGGTCAGGCGGTCCAATCCCTCGGACGAGGACTCCAGAAGGAGCTTGTCGCCGACCTTCAGCCCGTCGCCCTGCGGCAGCCTGGTCATGCGCCGGCCGCGCCGGATGATGTTGACGATCAGCACGTCGCAATCCGTCGCCAGCATGCGCAATTCGCCCCGCGTCATGCCGACGGCGTCCGTGTCCTTGACCACCGTCGCCTCGGTTACGAACTTGTCGATGCCCATATGGTCGCGGGTCGCGTCTTGCAGCAGGCGGCGTTTGGGAATCAGGAAGCGCGCCGAAACCGCGAGGAACCCGACCCCGATCCCGGCGACCAGCAGGCCCACGGGCGTGAAATCGAACATGGCGAAGGGTTCGCCCGTCACCTTGCCGCGGAAGGCGGCGATGATGATGTTGGGCGGCGTGCCCAGCAGGGTGATCAATCCGCCCAGAATAGTCGCGAACGACAGGGGCATGAGCACCGCCCCCGCGTGGTATTTGGTCTTCAGCGTCGTCTGGATCGCCGGCGGCATGAGCAGCCCCAGCGCCGCCACGTTGTTCATGACCGACGACATCAGCGCCCCCAGGCCCGACAGCACGGCGATATGCCGCGCCATGCCCGTGGCCGAGCGTTCAATGATGCGGGCCAGGATTTCCGATGCCCCCGTGCGCGCGAGCGTGTGGCTGAGAATCAGGATCGCCGCGACGGTGATGGTCGCCGGATGGCCGAACCCGGAAAAAGCCTCGCGCGCGGGCACCAGTCCCAGGATGACCGCCGCCAGCAGCACGCTGAAGGCGACCACGTCGTAGCGCCAGCGGTCCCAGACGAACAACGCCAGCGCCGCCGCGATCAGCCCGATAATGGCGATCTGGTCAAAGGTCATTAAACGTCACTCGGTTGTCGCCGCATATCCCTGCCGAGTGTGCGGTGCCGCCGGGCAAATTGAAAGGGCGCAAAAAAGAGGGCGGCCCTATAAGGGCCGCCCGGCAGTTTGCCTATCTACTCCACAAGTAGGGAGATGGCGCCGTTTCACCCCACGTTGCCGGCAAGGGGGCTGGCCGGCGAGGGGAGGGGTGCCGCCGGCGACCGGGCGGCAAGGAGAGGCTTCAGCAGGGAGTGGGAACGCCGCCCTGAGGGGTGCGGGCATGGCGTTCGCCAAGAGGTGAATGACGGAAGATCCGGCCGATCACGTCGCGGATGGCTTCGGCCCGCAGCTGCCGGCCCCGGCGCACGCCGGCTTCGATCTCCGCGTGCGGTATGGCGTTTCTCAGGTCAAGCGGTGTCATCGGCATGGTCTTTCTCCTCAAATCGGCTTCGGCGGAGGGCAGGCCGCCGGTTGTTGAGGGAAGCCTAACCATTGCGGTTTTGATTGATAATCTGGAAAGGCAGATTATGATTTATGAAATTATTTCACTAAATGAGCGGTTGGGGAGGCAATATGGACCGGGACAGTGAAATGGCGGTGTTTGTCCGCGCGGTAAACGGTGGGGGTTTTTCCGCCGCGGCCCGCGATCTGGGCATCACGCCGTCGGCGGTGAGCAAGCTGATCGGGCGGCTCGAAGACCGTCTGGGCGCGCGGCTTCTGAACCGCACCACGCGGTCGATCAGCCTGACCGAGGAAGGCCGCACCTATTATGAACGCGCGGTGACCATCCTGGAGGAAATCGAGGCGGCGGAACTGGCCGTGCGCGAATTGCATGCGGAACCGCGCGGAGTGTTGAAGGTCAATTCATCAACCGCCTTCGGCCGCTATGCGGTGATCCCGCACCTGCACGAGTTCATCGAGGCCTATCCCGAACTTCAGGTTCAGTTCATCACTTCGGACAGCATGGTCGATCTTGTCGGCGAAGGCGTGGATGTGGGCCTGCGCATCGGCACGTTGACCGATTCCTCGCTGATCGCCCGGCGCCTGACGGCGGTCAAACGGGTCGTTGCCGGCGCCCCGGCCTATTTCGAACGCCACGGCATCCCGCAGACGCCCGACGACCTTGTTCATCACAACTGCCTGCGCGTCAGCTTCGAAACCTCCATCAACCGCTGGGAATTCAAAAGCGCCGACGGCCCGCGCATCATGGACGTGAACGGGTCCTTGATGGTCAACGACGCTTCGCTGCTGTACGACGCGGCGATCGCCGGGGTCGGCCTGATCCGCGCGGCCCAGTTCCTGACCTGGGAAGCGCTGCGCGACGGCCGCCTGATCCCCGTGTTGCAGGAATACGAGACCGAGGAAGGCCGCAGCGTGTTCGCCGTCTATCCCCCGGGCCGCCACCAGGCGCCCAAGGTCAGGGCCTTCATCGACTGGCTGGTCGAACGTTTCGTCAAGAATCCGCCCTGGGCCGAAAGCCTGGCGGCGCTGGACGGCAAGGCATAGGCGGGCGGCGGCGCGCTGTCCGCGACCCAGAGATCCGCGGGGGGCGTCTTTTCGTCCCTCGGGCGTTCCTCCAAAAATAATCGGCATTGCGCCATCACGACCCTGTCGGGCCCCGCATCGCGCGCCACTTTGCGGCGGATGGCAGGCTGGTCGGCGCGGCAGTCTTCCGTCGATGCCCACGTCCGGTGCCAGGGTTCGACCGACGAACAGTAGAGCAGGCTGGGGTCACAGGAAACGATCAGGAGGACGGCGACGACGGGCGACATGGTGGGTCCTTGGGCGGTTTTTTTTGGATGTATGGAGCGTTATTATTGCAAATGATAATTAATCGCAATAATTAGATGCTCACACCACCTATCCGCCCGATCCGTTGTCATCGTGATCCGTCATCAATATATCGGCTTGATACAATACAAAATTGCATGTAGTTTCCGCGTCACATTCACCTTGGACAGAATTGGGCGGGCCGCGCAGGCTTTGCTTCGGGAACATGGACGCTAGAACCCTTTGCCTGGGCGTGCTCGTGATGGGCGACGCCTCGGGCTATGAAATCCGAAAGATGTTCGAAGAAGGGCCCTTCGCTCACTTCCAGGACGTCGGCTACGGGTCCATTTATCCGGCCCTGGCGAAACTGTCCGAGGAAGGCTTGATCGCGGTGACCGACACGCCCGGCGAAGGCCATCCGGACAAGAAAGTCTATGCGGCGACCCCGGCCGGGCGCGCGGTGTTCCGGCAATCGCTGGCGCGGGAACCCATGCCAGACAAAATCCGGTCTGACGCGGCGTTCCTGATGTTCTTCGCCGAATTCCTGGACCCCGATCACCTGCGCGCGGTCTATGACGACTACCTCGAGTTCTATCGCGCGAGGGTCCAGACCATGCAGGGACTGGACCCCGAGGGCGTGCCCGAGGGCAGACTGTTCGTGCGCGGCCTGGGGCTGGCGTTCTATCAGGCGATGGTCACCTATATGACCGAAAACCGGGATCTGCTTTTGAACGCAGGGTCCGGCAAGGCCGACGCGGCGGAATAGGGATACCTTCATGAAACTGCCCATCAAACCATCTTATGCCGCGGCCACGGTTCTTGCCCTGGTTGCCATCGCATGGATTTTCTCCGGCGATCTGGAACAGGCGAAGCGCCATTACGGCTTCACCGCCGCCGACCCCGCCGCCGAACCGGCGGCCGGAACCGCGGGTGACGACAAGGCCACAGCAGGCGCCGGCCGCCCTGAAAGGGCATTGGCCATGGTCCGTGTGCGGCGGATGGACGCATTGGACCGCGTGCGTGAAACCATCGTCACCGGACGCACGGACGTTATCCTCGACGCCGAGGTGACGGCCGAGACAACGGGCCGCATCGTCGAGATCGCGGCGTCCAAGGGGGCTTGGCTGGAAAAGGGTGACGTGATCCTGAAACTGGCCATGGATGATCGCGAGGCGAAATTGCGCGAAGCCGAAGCCCGCCTGGTTTACGAGCGGATCGGCTTCGAGGCCGCCAAGAAGTTGACCAAGAAGGGCTTCCAGTCCGAGGTCAAGCTGGCTCAGGAGGAATCGGAACTGGCGCAGGCCAAGGCTGAATTGGCCGCCATCAAGCTGGATGTCGAGCGCACGACCGTGCGCGCGCCGATTTCGGGCTACCTGGAAACCTTGCCCATCAATGTCGGGGACTACCTGAAATCCGGCGACAAGATCGTGGTCATGATCAATCCCGATCCCATCCGCGTCGTCGCGCAGGTGTCGGAGCGGGACGTCCCGAACCTGAAGGCCGGCGACACCGCCATCGCCCGCACGGTGCAGGGTCAGGACTTCGCCGGGTCGATCCGCTATGTCGCGCAGCGCGCCGACGAGGCGACGCGGACCTTTCGGGTCGATGCCTGGCTGGAAAACCCGGACCATGTCCTACGCGATGGTCAGACCATGGAGGTCTTGTTCCAGGCGGGGCGGGAAAAGGCGCATAAGGTGTCGGCCGCGGTGCTGACCCTCAACGACGCCGGCGAGATCGGCGTCAAATACGTGGACGAAACCGACCGCGTCCGTTTCTCGAAGGTCCGCATCATCGCCCATACGCCCGACGGCATCTGGTTGGGCGGCCTGCCGGACACGGTGAGGCTGATCACCGTGGGCCAGGAATTCGTCAGCGAAGGACAGCTTGTCCAGCCGGTCGAGGAAAGCTCGCTGACGGCGGGCAAGGGCGGCCCCGCGTCATGAATGCGTTGATCGACGCGGCGCTCGGCCATGCGCGCACGGTGCTCCTGACCCTGGTGCTGATCCTGGTCGCGGGCACGGTCGCCTACGTGGAAATCCCCAAGGAAGCCGATCCTGACATCAACATCCCCATCATCTACGTGTCGATCACCCACGAGGGTATTTCGCCCGAGGACGCCGAACGCCTTCTGATCCGCCCCATGGAAAAGGAAATGCGCGGCATCGACGGGGTCAAGAAGATGACCGCCAAGGGCTATGAAGGCGGCGCCAACGTGACGCTGGAGTTCGAGGCGGGGTTCAACGCCGACCAGGCGCTGACCGATGTGCGCGAAAAGGTCGACCTGGCCAAACCTGAACTGCCCGATGACACGGACGAGCCGTCGGTCAACGAAGTCAATTTCTCGCTGTTTCCGGTGATCGCGGTGACGCTGTCCGGCGACGTCCCGGAACGCCTGCTGCTCAAGCTGGCGCGCGACCTGCGCGACAAGATAGAGGCCGTGTCCGCCGTCCTGTCGGCGCAGATCGCCGGCGACCGCGAGGAGCTTCTGGAAATTCTCATCGATCCGATCAAACTGGAAAGCTACAACCTGTCGCCCGTCGATACGGTGCAACTGGTCGAGGCGTCCAACAAGCTGGTCGCCGCCGGCGCTCAGGACACGGGCCAGGGCCGGTTCTCGCTGAAGGTGCCGGGGTTGTTCGAAACGCTCACCGACATCGTCTCGATGCCTGTCGCCTTCAAGGGCGACGCCGTCGTCACCTTCGGCGATATCGGCGAGGTTCGGCGTGGGTTCAAGGACCCGGAAGGCTTCGCGCGCATCCACGGCGAAAGGGCCATCGTTCTCGAGGTCGTCAAGCGCACCGGCGAGAACATCATCGACACCATCGAAGCCGTGCGCCAGGTGGTTGCCCAGGAACAGGCCGGTTGGCCCGAAGAAGTGCGCCGCGCCGTCACGGTCGATTTCATCCAGGACAAGTCGATCCAGATCCGCACCATGCTGCTGGACCTACAGAACAACGTGACCTCCGCGATCCTGCTGGTCATGGTGGTCGTCGTCGCGGCGCTCGGCCTGCGTTCGGCCGGGTTGGTCGGGCTCGCCATCCCGGGCTCGTTTCTGACCGCCATCCTGGTGCTGTCGGCCATGGGGCTGACGGTCAATATCGTCGTCCTGTTCTCGCTTATCCTGGCTGTCGGCATGCTGGTCGACGGAGCCATCGTCGTCACCGAATACGCCGACCGCAAGATGACGGAAGGGGCGCCGCCCAAGCTTGCCTACGGCCTGGCCGCCAAGCGCATGGCTTGGCCGATCACGGCCTCGACCGCGACGACCCTGGCCGCCTTTTTGCCGCTTCTGTTTTGGCCGGGCGTGGTCGGCGAGTTCATGAAATTTCTGCCGATCACGCTGCTGATGACCCTGGCGGCGTCGTTGCTGATGGCGTTGATCTTCGTGCCGACCCTGGGCGCCGTGTTCGGTCGCGCCGGCGGCACGGGCGATGCGGAAACGGCGAAACGCCTGGCCGCCGTGTCCGAGGACGAGGACAACGAAGGCACGGGCAGCCTGGAGGGCGTCGGCGGGCTGACGGGGATGTATCTCATGGTCCTGCGGGGGGCGCTCAGCCACCCGGTCAAGGTGCTGGCGGGGTCGGTGCTGCTGCTGATCGTGGTCCAAGTCGGCTATGCCAAATTCGGCCACGGGGTCGAATTCTTTCCCGACGTGGAGCCGGAACTGGCGCAATTGCAGGTCCGTGCCCGGGGCAACCTGTCGGCCTGGGAACAGGACAAGCTGATGCGCGAGGTCGAGGACCGCATCCTCGACATGCGCGAATTCAAAAGCATCTACACCCGCACGGGCAAGAACCAGCAGAGCCAGGAAGCCGAGGACATCATCGGCACCATCACCCTGGAATTCGCCGAGTGGACGACCCGGCGCACGGCGGATGAGATTCTCAACGACGTCGAAAAGCGTACCCATGACCTGGCCGGCATCCATGTTGACCGGCGCAAGCAGGAAAAAGGCCCACCCGTGGGCAAGCCGGTCAACGTGGAACTGACATCGCGTCTGCCCGAATTGTTGCCCGCCGCCGTGCAGAAGGTGCTGGAAGGCATCAATGCCATCGGTGGCCTGATCAACGTCGAGGACGGCCGGCAGCTTCCCGGCATCGACTGGGAAGTTCAGGTCGACCGCGCCCAAGCGGCCAAGTTCGGCGCCAACGTGCAGTTGATCGGCCGCATGGTGCAGACCGTCACCACGGGCATCAATGTCGGCGAATACCGCCCCGACGACAGCGACGACGAGATCGACATCCGTGTCCGCTATCCAGCCGAATTCCGCACGCTGGAACAACTCTATGCGATCAAGGTCAACACGGCGAACGGTCCGGTGCCGATCCGTAATTTCGTGACCATCACACCCAAGCCCAAGATCGGCACCCTGTCGCGATCCGACGGCAAGCGGGTGCTGGCGGTCAAGGCCGACGTGGCGCCCGGCGTGCAGGCGGCGGAGAAACTGGCGGCATTGAAGGTGTGGATCGCCCAGGCGAACCTGGATCCGAACATCGGCGTCGATTTCAAGGGCGAGGACGAGGAACAGGCCAAGGCCGAGGCCTTCCTGTCCAAGGCCTTCTCGGCGGCGCTGTTCATCATGGCGATCATCCTGGTCACCCAGTTCAACAGCTTTTATTCGGCCTTCCTGATCCTAAGCGCCGTCATCATGTCGACCATCGGCGTGTTCATCGGCTTGATGGTCACGGCGCAGCCCTTCGGCATCGTCATGACCGGGATCGGCGTGATCGCGCTGGCGGGGATCGTCGTGAACAACAACATCGTGCTGATCGACACCTTCGACCGCCTGGCCAAAACCGCCACGGACATGAAGGAGGCGATCCTGCGCACGGGGGCGCAGCGCCTGCGCCCGGTGCTGTTGACCTCGGTGACCACGGTGCTGGGCCTGATGCCCATGGTGCTCGGCATGAACATCGACTTCGTGAACCATGCGGTCACGGTCGGCGCGCCCTCGACCCAATGGTGGCGCTCGCTGGCCACGGCCATCGTGTTCGGCTTGGCCTTCGCCACGGTGCTGACCCTGATCGTGACCCCGGCGGCGCTCATGGCGCGGGCGAATTTCCAGGCCTGGCGGGCCGGGCGGCGGGCCGGTAATCAGCCGCAGGCGGCGGAATAAGGGTTATTCGGCGGTCGGCTCCGGCGTCGGCAATGGGTTGGTCGACCGGCTTTTGTGCCACAGGTAGGACCGGATGGAGAGCGGGAAACTGGCCAGATAGAGCACCAGAATCGCCGTCAACGCCAGCCAGGGGTCGGTCACCACGAAGGCGGCCAGGATCGCCACGGCGATCATCAGCGGCATCATCCAGGCCCGCGCCATCTTCATGTTCTTGAACGAGAACGTGGGCAGGGTGGAGACGAACAGGCCACCGCACAGGGTCAGGACGACCGAGACCAGATAGGGGTTTTGCAGGTAGCCGACATAGTCTTCCGGCACCTGGAACGACAGGATCATCGGCAGCAGGACCAGCCCCGCGCCGGCGGGGGCCGGCACGCCGGTGAAGAACCGCCCCGCCCACACGGGTTTCTTGTCGTCTTCCAGCATGGTGTTGAAGCGCGCCAGGCGCATGGCGCAGCACATGGCGAACAGGACCACCAGGAACCAGCCGAAGCGCCCCGCGCCTTCCAGCGCCCAGTGATAGAGAATCATCGCGGGGGCGACGCCGAAGCAGATGAAGTCGGACAGGGAATCAAGTTCCGCCCCGAACTTGCTCGATCCCTTCAACAGGCGCGCGACGCGGCCGTCCAGGGTGTCCAGGATCGCCGCGATCAGGATGGCGAAGGCGGCGGCCTCCCAGCGTTCGTTGAGGGCGAAGCGCATCCCCGTCATGCCCGAGGCCAGGGCCCCCAGGGTCAGCATGTTGGGGATCATTTTGTTGATCGGCATGACCCGGAGGCCGCGCCGCAGGCGGCGCGGGCGCTCGCCCTGGACTGGTTTCTGGGCCGAATCGGCTTTCGGGTCGGGTTTGGCGTCGCTCATGGCCCCAGGCCTTCCGTTCCGTTAACGGCGCTGCGCCGTGCGGGCGCTTTCGGCGCCGATTTCGGCGATCACCGTTTCGCCGGCGATGGACGTCTGGCCGACGGACACCAGGGGCTCGCAGCCCTCCGGCAGGTAGACGTCGACGCGCGAGCCGAAGCGAATCAGGCCGAAGCGGTCGCCGGCACTGACCGTGTCGCCTTCGCTGAGGTCGCACAGGATGCGCCGCGCCACCAGACCCGCGATCTGGACCACGGCGATCTCGTTCTTCTTGGCCGACCGGCTTTTCACCCCGGCGATCTTCAGGCGCACGCTCTGGCGTTCGTTCTCGATGCTGGCCTTGTCCAGGGAAGCATCCAGGAAGGCGCCGGGGCGGTAGGCGAGCTTGACCACCGTGCCGGCCACGGGCGCGCGGTTCACATGCACGTTGAACACGTTCATGAAGATGGCGATGCGGGTGCGTTCCTCGTCGCCCATTTCCAGTTCGGGCGGGGGTGCTGCGCGGTCGATCATCTGCACGGCGCCGTCGGCGGGGGCGATGACCAGGGTGTCGCCCAGGGGCGTCATGCGGTCCGGGTCACGGAAGAAGTAGACGCACCAGGCGGTCAGAATGACGCCCAGCCAGCCCAGTTCCTCGGCAATGAAGAACAGGACGATGGTGATCGCCGCGAATAGCGCGATGAACGGCCAGCCCGCCTTGTGAATGGGGGTCATGACGGTATCCAGGATGATGTTCTGTTTCATGTGCCGCCGTTATTGTCCGTTGCGAACCCTCCGCCGGCGGGGCCGGCGTCTCGGGCGCCCTACATAACATATTTTACCCGGAATGCCCGGTCGAAATACCCACGATATGCATTGCGGGTGCTTGTCAGGCGCCAGGCAAAAAGACGATAATTCGACAAGCAGACAGGAGACCCTCGTGGCCACAGCCTCTTCCGCCGAAAAGACCAAAGCCCTTGTCGACTCTGCCTCGACGCCATCCACGGCCATGCCGCTGGGGGCCATGGGTCTCGACGGCGACGGCCAGCTTGTCCGTAAGAACAATGACGGATTGATCAATTTCACCTTCAGCTACATGGGCTACCAGTTCGCCGTGCGGGCCGAAGTCGAACCCGGGCATACCCGCATGCGCATCCATGCGGTGCTGGGCCATCTTCCCTATACGGCCGAGGCGCCGGACCTGCGCAGCAACATGCGGGCCGTGGTCCACGAGGCGGGGCGGGCGCTTGGCGGGCGTATCAGCATCACACGGGAACAGCGCATCCTGTTCCTCGACGAATTCAATTTCGATGAAACCCTGACGCCCCAGTCGCTGCTGACCAAGACGGTCGCGTTCCTTCTGTCGGCCAAGCCGTATCTGGAACTGCTGGCGCTGATCGCGGGGGCAAGCAAGGCGGTCTATGCCCTGCTGCCGGCGCCGGAGGCCCAGTCTCCGGCCGAATAGACGCCGGCCGGCGTCAGTTTGCCGGCTTGGGAACCTGGAAAACCTGACCCGGATAGATCAGATCGGGATCGCCGATCTGCTGTTTGTTGGCGCGGTAGATGATCGTGTACTGCACGCCTTCGCCGTAAACCCGCCGTGCGATCCGCCACAGTGAATTGCCCGGCTGCACCACGACGACCTGCCCGGCCGCCAGGTTGGGCATGATTTCCTCCTGACGGAAGGGAATGGACACTCGGCCCAGAACCTTGCCCGCGGGGCCGATGCGTTCCGCCTTCAGCTTGTGGACGCCGGGCGACACCTTGTCCTTCAGGGTCAGGGACCATCGGTTCTGGGCGTCGGCCTGTGCCGTGCCCAGGGGGGCGTCGTCCATGTAAAGAGCGACGCCGTCACCGGCCGGTGCGCGGCCGCTGACGATGACCCGGCCGGCGGGGGTGTAGTCGACGGCGCTGATGTCGAATTCAATCTTCTGCGGCCCGTCGCCCTGGATCAGGCTGCTCGGCCCTTCGCCTTCGCGGGGCATCCGGATGGCGAGCGGTTCCGTGGTGCGTTCCTCGGCCACCAGGGGGCCGGTGTCCGTGCGTTCCGGCACGGCCAGCACGACGACGTCCGGCGAGGTCAGAATCTTGCCGTCCGGGCCGACGGTTTCCAGGGACAGGTAGCGGTTGCCCGGCGGCAGCGGGTCGCTCGGCAGATAGACCCATTCGCCCTTGTCGTCGGCGGTGATGCGGCCGATCTCGGTCTGTCCGTCCTTGATGATGACCGTGGCGCCGGGGGCGGCGCGGCCGGCGATGACCGTGTCGCCCGTCGGGCTGACGCGGACCACGTCGAAGGTCGGCAGGTTCGGGTCGCCGGTCCGGGCGGCGCGGTCCGGCGCCGGGACGGACGCGTCCTTGCCGGGGGCGGTCAGGGCCTGCGCGGGCGGGCGGGCGGCATCGTCGTCCTTGCCGTCGTCGGGCGACGACAGATTGACGACGATGGCGAAAGCCACCACGACCAGTCCGACACCAACGATGAACAGTGGATTACGCCACATCGCGTTCACAAATGCCGCAACGAGGCGGCATTCTCCTGTTTTCCCCCAAATTCTATCCTTCACAATTAGTCGCCCGAAGGCGGCAACGCAATCGGCATCTAGCGGAACCTTGCCAGCGGCGCCGTCAGGGGCCATTTTTCCCGAAACGGTAGAGGAGATAGGCTCTTGGTACCAAATGAGGCAGGACGCGCCGCCGGTCGGACGGACGCATCCGGCGTTCGCGTGTGGGATCTGCCCGTTCGGCTGTTCCATTGGACCCTGCTGGCCGCCGTCGTCACGTCGGTCGCGACCGGGCTTACCGGCGGCCTGTGGCAGATGGACCTGCATGTGGTCTCGGGCTGCGTGGTCCTGGGGCTGGTGGTGTTCCGTGTGCTGTGGGGGCTGGTCGGCGGGCGTCATGCACGCTTCGCCGCCTTCGTCAAAGGCCCGGCGACCGTGCTGCGCTACGCGGTGGATTTCCTGAAGGGCCGCGCCGCCCATACGGCGGGCCATAATCCGCTCGGCGGCTGGTCCGTGGTGCTGATCCTGTCGGCGCTGGCGGTGCAGGCGGGGACGGGCCTGTTCGCCAACGACGACATCTTCCTGGAAGGGCCGCTCGCGAAATACGCGGGCAAGGCGCTCAGCGACCGCCTGACCGGCATCCATCATCTGATGAGCACCGTGATCTACGTGCTGGTGGCGGCCCATGTGGCGGCCGTCGCCCTGCATTGGTGGAAAGGCGACAATCTGGTCAGGCCGATGATCACGGGGGTCAAGCCGGGGGCCGATGCGGCGGCGGCGGACGGGCCGACGCCCTGGGCATGGTTGGCGGTGGCGGTCATCGTGGCGGCCGCGCCCGTGGCTTGGATTTTGTCGATTTGGTAAGGCGCGCCGGGACGGTGTCCGTCCCGGCGGCTTGAGCCTTCGTCCTTAGTCCTTTTTCTTGTAGCTGTCGTGGCAGGCTTTGCAGGCGTTCTTGCCGAGGGCGCCCACGGCGGCGCCGAGGGCCTTGGGATCACCCGATTCGGCGGCCGTCACCAGGTTTTGCGCGTGATCGACGAAGGCCATGCTGACCTTTTTGAAATCCGCCGGGTCGTCCCAGATTTTCGCAAGCGCGTCCGTTTCGCCGCCCATGGCGTCGGATCCTTTGGGGAATACGTTCTGGGAAATCTTGGCAAGCGACAGCATGCCCTTGGCCAACGCGGCCATGTCGGCCTTGTTGGCGGTCTCGCCCTTGACGATGCCGACCAGGGCGTTCATGTGCCCACCGACGGCCTTCATGACCGCCTTGCGGTACTTGATCTCGCCGCCGTCGCTGGCCTGCGCCGTGCCCGCCGCGGCAACGGTCGCGACGACCGCCGCCGCCAGGATGCCACGGGTCATTGCCTTGAATTTCTGCATTTTTCGCCGATCCTTCTGAAACAAAAGAGTATCACCAATCGGACCTGGTCTGGCATATACTGCCCCGGGCCAGCCTGGACCTTGAGCAGACTGTAATCACTCAGGCGCCGCCTGTGAACGGCCAGCTTCCCTGGTCACGAAAAGTTCAACGGAATCAAAACGCTTTCATGTCCGATATTTCCGCCATCTGCGTTTTTTGCGGCTCGCGAACGGGCAGCGACCCGGCCTATGAAAACGCCGCGCGGACCCTCGGCCGGATGATGGCCGAACGGGGCATCCGCCTGGTCTACGGTGGTGGGCACGTCGGTCTGATGGGGGTGGTCGCCGACGCGGTGCTGGACGCCGGCGGCCAGGCCATCGGCGTGATCCCGGACTTCCTCAAGCGCCGCGAAGTCGGGCGCGACGACCTGACCGACCTGATCGTCACGGACAGCATGCACAGCCGCAAGCAGCGCATGTTCGAATTGGCCGATGCCTTCGTCGCCCTGCCGGGCGGGCTCGGCACCCTGGACGAAACCATCGAGGTCGCGACCTGGAAGCAGCTCGGCTTGCATGCCAAGCCCATCGTGATCCTGGATGCCGCCGGCTATTGGGGGGCGCTGTCGGCGCTGCTCGCTTCGGTGGTCAAGGGCGGCTTCGCCTACGGTGACATCCAGACTCTGTGGTCGGTGGTCGAGACCCCCGAACAGGTGTTCGACGCCATCGACGCCGCCGCCCGGCCCGGCCCAAAGGCAGCGTCCGCCCGTCTCTGACCCCCGGTTCCCGCCGCACATTTCGCCGCGCCTGCGTCTTGCAGGGAAAGAGGGCAGGATATAATGTGCGCCGCAACTTCAATCGCAGGACAACCGGAGCACCGACTGATGGCGAAAATTCAGGTCAAAAACCCGATCGTGGAGCTGGACGGCGACGAGATGACGCGGATCATCTGGGCCTTCATCAAGGACAAGCTGATCCTTCCCTACCTCGACGTCGATCTTAAATATTACGATCTGTCCGTGCAAAAGCGCGACGAGACCGACGACCAGATCACCATCGATTCCGCGAATGCCATCAAACAGTACGGCGTCGGCGTCAAATGCGCGACCATCACACCGGACGAAGGCCGGGTCGAGGAATTTGGCCTGAAGCAGATGTGGCGCTCGCCCAACGGCACCATCCGCAACATCCTGGGCGGCACCATTTTCCGCCAGCCCATCGTGTGCAAGAATGTGCCGCGCCTGGTTCCCGGTTGGACCAAGCCGATCGTCATCGGCCGCCATGCCTATGGCGACCAGTACCGCGCCACCGACTTCCTGTTCCCGGGACCCGGCACGCTGACCATGAAGTTCGTGCCCGACGACGGCGGCGAAGTGATCGAACGCGAAGTGTTCAAGGCGCCGGAAGCCGGCATCGCCCTGGCCATGTACAACCTGGATGAAAGCATCCGCGGTTTCGCCCGCGCGTCCATGAACTACGCGCTCGGCCTGGGCTGGCCCTGCTACCTGTCGACCAAGAACACGATCCTCAAGAAATACGACGGCCGCTTCATGGACATCTTCCAGGAAGTCTTCGACGCCGAATTCAAGGACAAGTTCAAGGCCGCCGGCATCACCTACGAACACCGCCTGATCGACGACATGGTCGCCTGCGCCATGAAGTGGGAAGGCGGCTTCGTCTGGGCCTGCAAGAACTACGACGGCGACGTGCAGTCCGACACCGTGGCCCAGGGCTTCGGCTCGCTGGGTCTCATGACCTCGGTGCTGATGACGCCGGATGGCAAGACGGTCGAGGCCGAGGCCGCCCACGGCACGGTCACCCGCCACTATCGCCTGCACCAGCAGGGCAAGGAAACCTCGACCAACCCGATCGCCTCGATCTTCGCCTGGACTCAGGGCCTGAAGTACCGCGGCGAATTCGACGGCACGCCCGAGGTGGTGAAATTCGCCGACGCCCTGGAAAAGGTCTGCATCGATACGGTGGAAAGCGGCTCCATGACCAAGGACCTCGCGATCCTCGTCGGCCCCGATCAGGGCTGGTGCACGACCCAGCAGTTCCTGGACGTGCTGGACGGCAACCTGAAGGCCGAAATGGCGAAATGGTAAGCGAGACTGCTTGAGGCAATCTCAAGCGGCTTGGGGTTGGCCGGGTCGGCCAAGCCGCGCCCCCAGGCCCCACGAAGAATGATTACGGAAAACCCGGGCTTCGGCCCGGGTTTTTCATGTCCGATGAAGGAGGTCCGGCGTCATCGTTCCCGCGCCGCGATGCGGATGGGGGTCGGGCCGAGGTGCCGTATCAGCGCTTCCGCCGTTTCCTCGCAGGGCACGGGGCTGTCTTCCGACTCGCTGATCACGATGCTGCGGATGCTGATGTGCTTTTCGCGCAACGCCAGGGCCGCGGTCAGGGTGTGTGAGATCGTTCCCAGGTAGCTGCCGGTCACCAGGACCACGGGCAGGCTCAGGGCGGCCATCCAGTCCAGGACCGTCTTGTCGTCCGTCAAGGGCACCATGACCCCGCCCACGCCTTCGATCAGCAGCATGCCGTTTTCTCCCAGGCCCTCGGCGGCATGGCGGCAAAATCCGACCACGCGCTTGAAATCGATGGCCGTGCCTTCGCGGGCCGCCGCCATGTCCGGCGAAAGCGGTGCCTTGAACCGATAGGGAGAGCAGGCGTCGATGTTCTCGGGGCTGAGGTCGAGGCCCTGGGCCGCCAGCAGGATGCCGGTGTCCGAGGCCGCGATGGCGGCCGGGTCATCGTCCCAGCCCGAGATCACGGGTTTCACGGCGCGCACGGCCTTGCCTTGGGCCTTCAGGGCCCGGATCATGTCCGCCGCGACGTGCGTCTTGCCGATGCCCGTGCCGGTCGAAGTTATGAAGAGGCCCTGAATGGTTCGTCTCCTGCTAACACCTTGTCGGCGATCAGATCGGCAAGGCGGTCGATGTCCGCGTCCGCATGCTGGGCGGTGAAGGTCAGGCGCAGCCGCGCCGTGCCTTCCGGCACCGTCGGCGGGCGGATGCCGATGACCAGATAGCCCGCGTCCTCCAGCGTCTTCTGCGCCGCCATGGTGCGCGCACTGTCGCCCAGAAGAATGGGCACGATGGGGCTTTCGGCGGCGGGCAGGCCCAGGCGCTGGGTGAAGCGCCGGGCCTTCTTCACCGGCCGGGCGGCGTATTCCGGATCGCCCTCGATGATGTCGAGCGCCGCGATGGCGGCGGCCACGGTCGCGGGCGGCAGGCCCGTGGAATAGATCAGCGTGCGGCAGCGCGTCTTCATCAAATCAATGACTGGCTTGGAGGCGCAGAGATAGCCGCCGTAGCCGCCGACGGCCTTGGACAACGTGCCCATCTGTAAATCGACCGCCGCCTTGGTGCCGCCGGCGAAGGTCGAGCCGCGCCCGCCGGCCCCGACCACGCCGATGCCGTGGGCGTCGTCGGTCATCAGCCAAGCGTCGAATTCCTGGGCCAGATCGGCCATTTCATGCACGGGGGCCAAATCACCGTCCATGGAGAACACACCGTCGGTGACGATCAGGCAGCGGTTGTGGCTTGCCCGGTGTTCTTCCAAAAGGGCCCGCAGGTGGGCCATGTCGTTGTGGCGGAACAGGTGTTGTGCTGCCCGCGACAACCGCCCGCCGACGATGATGCAGGCATGGCTCCATTCGTCGGCGAGGACCAGATCGCCCTCGGTCATCAGGGTCGGGATCACGCCCGTGTTGGTCAGGAAGCCGGAGCCCATGACGCAGCAGTCCTCGGTCCCCTTGAGGCGGGCGAGGCGGGCCTCCAGCTCCGGCAGCAGGGGATGGTCGCCGGTCACCAGGCGCGACGCGCCCGAGCCGACGCCGAGCCGGTCGACGGCATCCTTGGCGGCCTGTTTCAGGGCCGGGTGCTGCGACAGGTTCAGATAGTCGTTGCAGGAGAACGAGATCAGCCGCCGGCCGCCGCGCATCACCTCGATGGCGCCCGTGCGCTCCGTCACCGTGAGGCGGCGGCGCAGGCCCTTGGCCTCCAGCGCATCCAGCTTTTCCTGGGCGAAATCGTCGAGGGTGCGGGACATGATCCTAGGTCTTCTTGAACCGGGCCGACCATTCGGCAACCACGGACACTATAACATCACAGAGCCGGGCCAGGTCATCCGCCGGAATGTTGTAGGCCGGGGTCAGGTAGACGATGTCGGAAAACGGGCGAATGAACACGCCTTCCTCAACGAAGCGGCCGCGCAGCCAGGTCAGTTCCTCGAACCCGCCGACGTCCAGTTCGACCACGCCGATGGCGCCTTGGCCGCGCACGTCCTTGACCCCGGGAATGTCGCGGCAGGGGGCCAGGGGGGGCACCAGAAGCTTTTCCAGGGCCTGGACCTGGGCTAATCGGCCTTCCGCCTCGAACAGATCCAGGGACGCGTTGGCGGCGGCGCAAGCCAGCGCGTTGCCGGTGAAGGTCGGCCCGTGCATCAGGCAGTGTTCCAGCTTGTCCGACTGGAAGGCCTGGAACACGGTGTCCGACGCCAGGGTGGCCGACAGCGGCATCGTGCCGCCGGTCAGGGTCTTGGACAGGGTGAGGATGTCCGGTGTCACCCCGGCCAGTTGCCCTGCCAGCATGCTACCCAGGCGGCCCAGGCCGGAAAAGATCTCGTCGAACACCAGCAGCACGTCATGGGCGTCACACAGGCGGCGCAGGCGGGTGAGGACCTCCGGCGCGTGGAACTTCATGCCGCCGGCCCCCTGCACGACGGGCTCGACGACGACGGCGGCGATGGTGCCTGCCTCGGCGGTCAGAAGGGCGTCCAGCGCCGCCTCCGACGCGTCGTCGCGGGGCAGGTCGGCGATCAACTGGCCCGGAACCACGCCCTTAAAGGCGGCATGGAAGCCATCGACGGGATCGCACAGCGCCATGGTCGCGAAGGTGTCGCCGTGATAGCCGCCGCGGAAACTGAGGAATTTCTTGCGCCCCGTTTCGCCCCTGTTGTGCCAGTACTGGGCCGCGATCTTCAGCGCGACCTCGACCGCGACGGACCCCGATTCCGAAAAGAACGCGCGGTAGCCGGGCAGGTTCAGAAGGCCCGGCAGGCGCGCCGCCAGGGTGAACGCGGGCTCGTTGGCCAGCCCCGCCAACATGACATGCGGCATTTGCGATGCCTGACCCTGAATGGCCTCCACGATATGGGGGTGGTTGTAGCCGTGACAGGCCGCCCACCAGCTGGCGACGCCGTCGATCAGCTCCCGCCCGTCGGCCAGACGGATGCGCGATCCCTGTGTCGTCACGGCGGCCTGGGGCAGGGGGGCGGTCTGCATCTGGGTATAGGGCATCCAGATGCTGTCGTAGCCCGCCTGAAGCCAGTCGGGAGCAGTGTCGTCAGAGGTCATAGGGTGTCGGTCGAAACCGGACCGATGTCCTCGCCGTGAATGCCGAGGCGGCGGAACAGGGCCGCATCCCGGTCCTGTTCCGGATTGGCCGTGGTCAGCAGCTTGGGCCCGACGAAGATGGACCCGGCGCCGGCCAGGAAGCACAGCGCCTGCAATTCGTCCGACATTTCTTCCCGCCCGGCGGACAGGCGCACGGTGGAGGACGGCATCATGATCTTGGCGACGGCGATGGTGCGCACGAAATCCAGCGGATCCAGCGCCTCGCGGCCTTCGAGCGGGGTGCCCTCGACCTGGACCAGCATGTTGATGGGCACGCTTTCCGGGTGGGGCCGCAGATTGGCGAGGGTCACCAGCATGTCGGCCCGGTCCCGGGCCGCCTCGCCCATGCCGAGAATGCCGCCGCAGCACACCTTGATCCCCGCGTCGCGCACGGCCTGAAGCGTGTTCAGGCGGTCGGCGTAGGTACGGGTGGAAATGATCTCGGAATAGAAGCTTTCCGAGGTGTCCAGGTTGTGATTGTAGAAATCGAGGCCGGAATCGGACAGCCGCTGGGCCTGTTCCGGTGACAGCATGCCGAGCGTGGCACAGGCTTCCATGCCCATGCCGCGCACGCCTTCGATCATCTTGCAGACGGCGTCCAGGTCCTTGTCCTTCGGACTTCTCCAGGCCGCCCCCATGCAATAGCGCGTGGCGCCCGCGTCCTTGGCCCGTTTTGCCTCGGCCAGAACCGTGTCCACATCCATCAGCTTGGCGGCGTCGACGCCCGTGTCGTACTGGGCCGCCTGCGGGCAATAGGCGCAATCTTCCGGGCAGCCGCCGGTCTTGACCGACAACAGCGACGCCATCTGCACGGTGTTGGGGTCGAAATAGCGGCGGTGCAGGGTCTGCGCCCGGTGAATCAGGTCGGCGAAGGGCAGGGCGAACAGGGCCAGGGCCTGTTCCGCCGTCCAATCGAAGCGGACGGCCGGATCGTCGTTGAGGGGGGCGTTCATTTCGTTCATGGTGGGGTTCAGGGCCTTCCTGGGCGTTCGGACCGATTGGGCGCGGGGGTCGGGCCGGGATATGCCGACCGAAACGCCCGGTCAAGGAATTTAGCACAAAGCGTCTTGCTTTGGTTGACGGGGCGCGGCGATTGCCTTAAAAAGCCGCCTCCGACGCGGACTCCGGCCCGCATCCAACGGTTTATTTACCAGCGAAAGCTGATCATAGGAACGTAGAAGTCATGTCCAGAGTTTGCGATCTGACGGGCAAAGGTGTCATCACCGGGAACAACGTGTCCCACGCCCACAACAAGACCCGCCGCCGGTTTTTGCCGAACCTGCAGGAAACCAGCCTGTGGAGCGATTCGCTCGGCCGCATGGTGCGTCTGAAGGTGTCGGTCAGCGCGATCCGCACCGTTGAACACAAGGGCGGTCTGGACGCCTTCCTGCTGGACGCTTCCGATGCTGACCTGGCACCCGCCATGGTCAAAATCAAGAAGCTCGTAAAGAAAGCGCAGGTCAAAGCGGCGTAGCCCAGCCATACAAATTTGCCAGACGGCAAAGGCCCGCGCCCTACAAAGGCGCGGGCCTTTTTCTTTTCCGATTTGCCGTATCCAACCCCGGTCAAGGTAGAGGAGACCCAGACAATGACCGACATGTCCGTGACCCAGATTTTATTCCGTGATGCCGAACAGGCCGACGCGCGCGAGATCGCCGCACTCTACCGCCTGGCCGCCGGCGGGGTCGCAGACGTCATCTGGGACGCCTTGAAAGAACCGGGCGAGGACGTTATCGACGCGGGGGCCCGGCGCTATGCCCGGGAAGACGCGGATTTTTCCTATCAGAACTGCGCCATCGCCGAATCCCGGGGCCGCCCGGTCGGCCTGTTGCATGCCTATCCCATGCATGCCGATCCGGAATTCGATCCGGCCTCGGTCGATCCGGTGCTGCGCCCCTATGCGGAACTGGAAGAAGACGACAGCTATTACATCGCCGGCATCGCCCTGAAGGCCGATTATCGGCGGCGCGGCATGGGGACCAAGATGCTGCGCCTCGCCGAACTGCGCGCCATGACGCGGGGGCTCGCCAAGATGTCCCTGATCGCGTTCGAGGAAAACACGGATTCGGTCCGCCTTTACGAACGCCTGGGCTATCGCGTGAAGGACAGCCGCGACATCGTGCCGCATCCGCTGATCCAGTATGACGGGCGGGCGCTGCTGATGGTGAAAAACCTGGGCTGAGCCTGCCCAAGGCGCATGCCCGGCCTCGAAACCAGGGCCGCATTCTGCGACAATGCGGCCCTGTTCATCGCCGCCCCCATGGGACGGGTAAAGAGGCCAGGATGTTCCGCGCAAAATCAATCCGACCGATCATTGCGTTTCTGTCCGCAGGGACCCTGGCGGCGGGCCTGGCGCTTGCGCCGGCGGCGGCGCAGGCGCAAAGCGACCAGGACCGCTGGCAGGCCGCAATGGATCCGGCGGACCACGCCCATATGCTGGGCAATCTCGCCGAGGCCGAGGACCACTATCTGGAGGCCCTGAAACTGGCGGAACGGTTTGACCGCACGGGCGGCTACCTGGAACGCGCCATGGCGGGGCTGGGCGGGCTTTACGTTTCTCAGGAACGCTTCGCCGAGGCGGCGTCGCTGTATCGTCAGGCCCTGACCATCGCCGAGGCGTTGTATGACACGGGCCATGCCCGGCACGGCGTGATCGCGATTTACCGGACGGCCCTGGCCGGGGCGGAGGCGGGCAACGCCCGCCAGGAGGCCGCGACGCGCCGCGCCCAGGAAGCCGCCGCCACCGGGGTGAAGAGCCCGCCGCCCCCGCGCCCGATCGAGCCGAATGCGGCGCCAGCACCGGCCTCGCCCCCCGCGCCGGTTCCCGCCCCTATCCAGTCCGCGGCAGCCCCCGTGCCCGTTCCGCCGCCGCCGCCCGTGCCGTCGGTGCCGGTGCTGACCCATTACCGGCTTGCCGGTGCGGTGGTGCCCTCGCCGCCCCCGGCCGAGGTCCTGGCGCCAATTCCAGCCCCGCCGCCCCCGACCGCCGCCGCCAAGCTGCCGCCGGCCGTCGCGGCGGTCGAAGTCAGCGCGCCCGAGGCGGCCTTGTCGATGGCCGTATCGCCGCCTGAACCGGCTGTTTCGGCCGTGCGGCCGGCGCCAAATGCGCGGAGCTTTGTGCCCCTGCGGGGAACGCCCATGTCACCGTCGCCGGCGCCGTCCGCGCTGCCGCCGGCGGTCGAGGTGGCTGACGCCGCCGTTCCAGAGGCTGCAATGATGGCCGCAGCGCCGCCGCCCGATGTCCCGCGGGCATTGGCCGTCGTCCGTCCGCCGGAAGCCGAGGGCCTGCCCCTGCGAGGTACGCCGCCACCCATCACCCAATCAAAGGCCGTCGCGCCGGAAGACATCGCGGCGATTTCCGCCCCACCGGCAAGCGACGCGAGAACGGTGTCGCCGGTCGAGGCCGGGACCGCGCCCGCCCAGGTCCGGTCCTGGGACGCCCGGCCGGTCGAGATCGCGGGGCAGCCGGTTGATGCGGGGGCCATCCGCGCCCTTGCCGCCGATCCGGCGGCCCCGCCGGAGGTTATGCGTCGTGCCGTTGCGGAGGAAACGCCCGCGCAGATCGCCCAGCGCAAGGCCCTGGAGGAACGCCATCCCGTTCTCGGCGTGCGGTTGGGGGCGGCCAAGCGAAACATGGGGCCGATCTATCCGGACACACCGCGTCTGGCCGATACGGAACAGGCCTATGTGGCGGAGCTGGAGGCCTTGGAACGCTCGCTTGGGCCCGATCATCCCGACGTCGCCGCCGTGCTCTACAAGCTCGCGCGGCTGTATCAGCGGCAAAGCCGGTACGAGCCGGCGGGCAGGACCTATGAACGCTGCCTGGCCTTGCGTGAAAAGATCCTGCCCAAAGGCCATCCCGACATCATTGAAACCCTGGTGAACTATGCCCGTCTGCTGCGGGCCAGCGGATTTTCCGACCTGGCGGCGGAGATGCGCAAGCGTGCCGAGGCCCAGAAAGCCCACGCGAACTGACGCGCCAGGGGGCTGTTAAACGTCTTCTTTGATTGTCCGGTGACAATACTTCCATTGCGCGTGGCCGGCCGCCGCCGCTAGCCTTCGTCTGGGTATTAGGTTCGGAGGCAAAGCCATGGACGGCCAGGAAACCTTCATCGACAGATTGGACGATCAGGTGCGCGCCATCGCCGATGCCTGCACGGCCTGCGGCGCCTGCGTGCGAGCCTGCCCGACGCCGGGTATCCTGGGTTTGGCCGCCGGCGACGGCAAGGCCGTCGCGGACGGGGTTCGGGACATTCTGCGGGGCGGCCAGGGTGATGTGGTTTCGGCGGCCTGGGCCGGTGCCTGCTGCGGCACGGGCAATTGTCTCAGCGTCTGTGAGGAAGGAATCAACCCGCGCGTCATGTTGGCCATGGCGCGCCGCCGAATGGCCGAGACGGCGTCCGAGAGCGAACGCAAGGATGCGGGCAAGGCCGCCTTCAAGGCGATGAGCCGGGGCGTGCGCGTTCTGTCGCGCCTGCAACTGCCGCCGGACCTCATGAACCGGCTGAGCCCGGCATCCCATCCTGAACGGGACACGCCGCCCGACATCGTGTTCTATACCGGCTGCAACATGCTGAAGACGCCGCATATCGGGTTGTTGTGCCTGGACGTTCTGGACCGCCTGGACGTGTCCTACGAAGTGTTCGGCGGGCCCGCCAACTGCTGCGGCATTCTACAGCTCCGCCCCGGCGACACGGCCAACTCGGGCCGCCAGATCGGCAGCACCATGGACCGCTTCGCCCGCACGGGGGCGGCCCAGGTGGTGTCCTGGTGTCCGACCTGCCAGATGCAGATGTCGGAGGTCATGACCGCCGTCCCGGCCCAGCCCAAGCCCTTCGACAATCTCATGCTGCCCGTGTTTCTGGCGTCCCGTCTGGACACGTTGCGTCCGCTGATGACGACGCCGGTGAACAAGCGCGTGGCGCTTCATGAATATCCGGGGTCGCCCGGCGTGGTCGACGCGGTGAAGGCGCTGCTGACTGCGATCCCGGGGCTGGAGCTTGTCGATCTGGATCATCCCGGCGTCGGTTATCAGATGTCGTCTCTCGACGCCTTGCCGGACCTGCAGAAACGCCATATCGCCGGCACCTTCCGCCAGGCGGAGGCCAAGGGCGTCCAGGTCCTGGCCGGGGTGTTCCACGCCGACCACCGGGAGTTGGTCAGTCATCAGAACGAATGGCCGTTCGAGATCGTCAATTATATGGAACTGATCGGCGAAAGCCTGGGCCTCAGGCATCCCGACCTGTTCAAGCGCATGAAGCTGATGCAGGACGCCGACGACATCCTGGCCGATGCAAAAGACATGATCGCGCTCCACAACCTGGACGCGGACGAGGTCCGGGCGGTGATCCTCGCCGACATCCTGGGCGAACAGCGGCTGCCGCCGGATCGGGCCCTGCACCCGGCGGTGTGATCACCCGGCCTGCAGGGCCGGCATTTCGGGCATGAACGGCGGCCGCGCCCGCCGGGTCCAGGTCGCCGGCCCCTTGCCGGGAAAGATCAATTTCTCACCGGCATAGAAGGCGCGGTATCCCGTGACGGGGTCAGCGTGCTTGAAATGATCGGGCATGGCCTGGGGTGGTGGCGTCCAGCCGCCGTCCGGCAGGGGCGGGTCAGCGGGCAGGGCTTCGAGGACCTGCTGGCTCGCATGCTCACGGTCCCGGCGAAAGGTATATTCCTCGAACAGCAGGCGCCCGAAGTCGTACAGCCAGCGCCACTGCGCAAGATTGTCCCCGGCCCACAGGACGCTGGGATGCTTCGGATGGGTCGGCCGATAGGGGGCGTCGAGCCCGTGGCGGCGCAGCGCCGTGCACAGGATCTGCACGGTTTCCAGCGGCATCTTCCAGACATGCTGGTCGCAGTGATAGCGGACGGCCGTCGCGGGATCGGGGTCGAGATAGAAGATGTTCATGCCCCCTATACGGCGGCACGGCCCCGCCGGTTCACTTCACAGGCGGCCGGCCGCAGGAACGGGAAACCCGTGACGGCCCTCCGTCAGTCCATCAGTTCGAACATCATCAGCAGCGTCCGCTGCGGGCCGAAGCGGTTGAAATTGTTGTCTGAAATCAGAAAGATCAAGGTCTCGCCCCTGGGACCCTTGATGGCTTCGATGCCTTCGAAATTGTCGACCGTCAGGGGGGCTCGAATATCGGCCAGCAATTCGCCGGATATTTCGGCGCCGGCGCGGATACCGTCGGCCTTGATGCGGCGGATGCGGGACCGCGCCCCTTCGCGGGGGGTGAAATAGCGTTCGACCACCACCACATCGCCATCGGGCAGGGTCGCCGCGCCGGTCGGACGGTAGCTGTCCTCGGACTTGTAGATCAGCACGCTCCATCCCTTCGGATTGCTGACCCAGGCCAGAAAGGTCCCGCCGCGGCCCTTGCCCTCCGCGATCGCGAACAGGCTGCCGTCGTTCAGCAGGGTCAGGGCCTCGATGCCGTTGTTGTCGGGGGCGTTCTTCATCTCGGCGGGCAGGGGCAGGGGGCTGGGCTCGGTCCGGTTCGGCGGATAGGCCCATAGCCGGTGGATGCGTTCGAAGGCGACGATGATTTCGCCGTCCACGCCGGGCGCCATGGATTCCGCGTCAGCCATGGACTTGTCGATCAGGGGGATGCCGCCCGGGCCGGTCAGGGTGAAGATTTCCGTGTCCGTCAGGCCGGTCAGGTTACCGTCGGCGCCGTAGACGGGACGGGCGTCCAGGCGGTTGCCCTCGTCCGTGAGGGAAACCAGGCGCTTGCCGTCGGCGCTGAGACCCAGGGCGGAGAACCCGCCGAAGCGGTCGGATTGGCTGAGAAGTTCCACCCCGCCCCGGAATTTCAGCTTGCCGACGGTCGTCTGGTCCGGCTTCTCGGCATTCAGGGGCACGGCGACCGACCGTACCTCGACCGTGTCGGCCACTGCCGGGGCATGACCTGCGAGCAAGACAAGGGCGGCCCCGGTCAGGACACGGGAAATGATGCGGGCGATGCGGCGGTGCATGGCGGCGGGGCCTTTCCCATGGAACGGTTGCCTCCAAAATGGGGGGACGGGCGGCCGTTGTCCAGAGCGGTCGGGGGCCGCGGATCAGAACCCGGTGTCCGCCTCGGGCGTTGCCTGGGCGCGCATGTGGGCCGGCACGCGGTTTGCCTCTCCGGGGCCCAGTTCGCGGCAGCTGCTGCCCGTCACCGTGACCGGCGTGCGGACGGTATCCTGCTTGGGCCCCTTCGGCAGGCTGTACATGGGCTGTTCGGTAAATTTCGCCTGGGCGAAGGTGCAGTAGGATTCACGGGAAAACCACATCTCGACCTGAACCGTGCCCTCGACCTGCGGCACGGCGAGCAACAGGGTCAGCAGCCAGCCCATGGCGGCCTTCCGGTGCAGGGGATTGGGCGGAATCGGACAGGGCGGGGCGTCAGGCTCATGGGCCTGATCTTACGGGGGCTCTGTGAAATCTTGATGACCACGAAGGCCGGTGCGGCTTACGGTTTACGGCGAAGCTTTTCCCGGCCCTTGCGGATCGTCGCGTAATAATCCTCGAACAGGGCGATGATGTCCGCCATGGCGAAATGACCGGAATCCCATTGCCGCATCAGGTCGGGACGGAGATGGCGGACGTAGCGGCGGAAATCGTGGCACACGCGGCGGTCCGTGGTCTTGCGGAAGGAAACCATTTCCTGGGTGTCCTGGGGCATGCCGGCGTCGGTGATGTACAGCTGTTGCCACAGGCGGGCCTCGCACTCCAGGTCGATGGGCCGGTCGTGGCCAAAGCGGTTCTTGAGACGTTGCAGGCCATGGCCGATCAGTTCATGCACCAGCACCGCCGCCAGTTCGTCCATCGGCCAGTTGGCGCCGAAGCGGCTGACGATCACCGTGAAGTCGCGCTTGCCGTCCTGGGGCTGGAACTCGCCGACCAGAAAGGCGGCGATGATGACCCTGGACAGCGAGCGTTCGGGAAAGGCCGCGTCGTAGATGATGCGGATCTGCCCGGCCTTTGACAGGGCGTCGAGGCCCTCTGCGGCAACGGGGGACATCTGAAGCACACGGTCGACCGCCGCCTTGATCTTGGCCACGGTGGCGGCGGGATCGGCCAGAGGAATGTCGAAATCGGACCTGGGCGGCAACTGCATGCCGACCAGGTCGATGCCCCGGTGTTCCTCGCGCAGGGCGGCCAGGGTCATGGGCCGGAGACGCCAGACCGTATCGACGAGGTTCTGCGCCTGGAGGGCGCCCGGGAGGATCAGGACGAACAGGATGGCGGCAAGAGCGGCCAGAAGGGGAAACCGTCCGGAAGACGGGAACGGCGGTCCGCGGCGGCGGGCCGAAGCGGTCATCCCGCCCGGCGGCGGCCGCGGACGGCACCCGCGTTGGAGGCCGGAGTGTCCTCGTCGAACAGTTCGGCGAGATTGGCCATCATGGTACCGCCCAGTTCCTCGGCATCGACGATGGTCACGGCGCGGCGGTAATAGCGGGTGACGTCGTGGCCGATGCCGATGGCGGTCAGTTCCACATCGGATTTGTTTTCGATGAAGCTGATGACGTCGCGCAGGTGCTTTTCCAGATAGTTGCCCGGGTTGGCGGACAGCGTCGCGTCATCGACCGGCGCACCGTCGGAAATCACCATCAGGATGCGCCGCTGTTCCGGGCGGGCCAGCAGACGGTTGTGGGCCCACATCAGGGCCTCGCCGTCGATGTTTTCCTTGAGCAGCCCCTCGCGCAGCATCAGGCCCAGGTTGCGCCGCGCGCGGCGCCAGGGCATGTCGGCGGCCTTGTAGACGATGTGGCGCAGATCGTTGAGGCGGCCCGGGTTCTTAGGCTTGCCTTTTTCGACCCAGTCTTCGCGCGACTGCCCACCCTTCCACGACCGCGTGGTGAAGCCCATGATCTCGACCTTGACGCCGCAGCGTTCCAGCGTGCGGGCCAGGATGTCGGCGCTCATGGCGGCGACGGTGATCGGCCGCCCGCGCATGGATCCGGAATTGTCGATCAACAGGCCGACGACCGTATCGCGGAAATCCGTGTCCTGTTCCTGCTTGAAGGACAGGGGATGCAGGGGGTCGGTCACGACCCTGGACAGGCGCGCGGCGTCCAGGACGCCTTCCTCCAGGTCGAAGTCCCAGGACCGGGTCTGCTTGGCCATCAGTTTGCGTTGCAGGCGGTTGGCCAGGCGCGAGACCACGCCTTGCAGGTGCGACAGTTGTTGGTCCAACTGGGCGCGCAGGCGGGTCAGTTCCTCGGAATCGCAAAGCTCTTCCGCCTCGACGACCTCGTCATAGGCCTGGGTGAAGGCCTTGTAGAGCGTCAGATCGTCGGGTGCGTTGCGCGGCCAGCGGTCGTCCCAGTCGGTCGGCCCGGCGGGTTCTTCCTCGCCGTCGCCGGACATCACGTCGTCGTCGAAGCCTTCGGTCGAAAACTCCATGTCGTCGGACATTTCCGCCTCGCCGGATTCGCTGGACAGCGATCCGTCGGTGTCCATGTCGGCATCCGGGTTCTGGTTCTGGTCCTGGCCCTGCTCGGCATCGTCATCCGCGGAATCCTGCTGATTCTCGGGTTCCGACGGGGCCGGTGCGTCGGTCATCATGTCGAGGGCGACAATCATCTCGCGCACTAGGTTGCCGTAGGCTTCCTGGTCCAGGGCGTTCTTTTCGAGTTCGGCAAGCTGCGGGCCGACCTTACGGGTCAACTCGTCGCGCCACAGATCGACGATATGCTTGGCTTCCTTGGGCAGGTTCTGGCCGGGCAGGCGTTCGCGGGCGAGCAGACCGAGAACCTCGGGCAGCATGGCTTCCTCGCGTTCGGTCACGCCGCCATAGCCCTTGGCGCGGCATTTTTCGGCCAACAGGAAATCCAGGTTGTTGGCGACGCCGCACATGCGCTGGGCGCCCAGGCTTTCGCAGCGCGCCTGTTCCAGGGCCTCGAACACGGCATGCCCGTCGGGGCCCGTGGGGGCCATGCGGCGGTGCACGTCGGCGTCGTGATAGCGCAACCGCAACGCCAAGGCGTCGGCGACGCCGCGCAGCTTGGTGATGCCTTCGGCGCTGGGCGGGCCCGACGGGGCGGGCAGGTTGACGGCTTCCTCGGTGGCCGAAGCGCCGGAGGCCTGAAAATGAACCTCCAACTCCGGGCGATTGGACATCGCCTTGACCGCGGCCGCCGTGACGCGTTTCAGAAGATCTGCCGGGCGTTCCGAATTGTTCATGTCCTATGGCCCCGATTCCCGTCCGGACAAGGCCCGGATGGGCGTGGGTGTCCTATTGCAGCACCGCGCGCATGGCGGAATCGGGAAGTTCCTCGCCCATGCAGCGCTGATAGTACTCTGCCACGACCGGGCGTTCGATTTCGTCGCACTTGTTGAGGAACGTCAGCCGGAAGGCGTAGCCGGCGTCGTTGAAGATGCGGGAGTTTTCGGCCCAGGTGATGACCGTGCGCGGCGACATGACGGTCGAAATGTCACCGTTCATGAAGCCGGAGCGGGTCAGATCGGCCAGTTCGACCATGGCGCTGATCTGTTCCTTGCCGGCCTTGGAGGCATACTCCGGCACCTTGGCGCAGACGATTTCCACTTCCTCGTCATGGGGCAGGTAGTTCAGGGTCGCGACGATGCTCCAGCGGTCCATCTGGCCCTGGTTGATCTGCTGGGTGCCGTGATACAGGCCCGTGGTGTCGCCCAGGCCGACCGTGTTGGCGGTTGAGAACAGGCGGAAGTACGGATGCGGCTTGATGACCTGGTTCTGGTCCAGAAGCGTCAGCTTGCCGTCGACTTCCAGCACGCGCTGGATCACGAACATCACGTCCGGGCGGCCGGCGTCGTATTCGTCGAATACCAGGGCGGTCGGGTTGCGCAGCGCCCAGGGCAGGATGCCTTCGCGGAATTCGGTGACCTGCTTGCCGTCGCGCAGCACGATGGCGTCCTTGCCGACCAGATCGATACGGGAAATGTGGCTGTCCAGGTTGACCCGGACGCAGGGCCAGTTGAGGCGCGACGCGACCTGTTCGATATGGGTCGACTTGCCGGTGCCGTGATAGCCCTGGATCATGACGCGCCGGTTGTAGGCGAAGCCGGCCAGGATCGCCAGCGTCGTTTCGCGGTCGAAGCGGTAGGCTTCGTCGCGCTCGGGGACATGTTCCTCGGCCTGGGAAAAGGCGGGGACTTCCATGTCGCTGTCGATGCCGAAGGTCTGGCGCACGGAGACGGTAACGTCGGGCACCTGATGGGCCGCATCGATCCCGGGAGTGGCGGTCGATTCCAGAGTTGTCATGCAAATGTTCCAGTTTCTGAGGCCGCCCCGACGGACGCGGGGCTAAGATCGGTCATGTTTGGCAAACGTCGTAGGGGTTAAGCGGCGGGCCGTCAAGGGCCGAGAAAGTCCAATAACGCCTCATAGGCCTCGGTGACTTTCTTGAATTCTTCCTCCGCCGCCTTGGTGCCGCCGTTGGCGTCCGGGTGATGGCGTTTCACCAGTTCCTTGTATCTGGACTTCACGTCGTCAATGGTCACCGGGGTTTCAAGGCCAAAGACGGAAAGGGCCCGCGCGGTCTTCGGGTCCGTCTTGCGGGCTTCGGCCGCGCGTGGGTCCGCCCGAAAGGGCTGCGCCCGCGCATCGGCGTCACGGATCGCGTCATCGATGCCGAAGGGATTGAAAATGCGCGCGCGGGTGAACTTGGCGGCGTCGCCCGCGCCCAGTTTCCAGGTCGGCCGCTGCCATACCGTGTCGTTGCGCACGTCCGCCTCGACCTGATTTTCGTCCATGCCCTTGTAATAGTTCCAGTTGCGATTGTACTCCCGGACATGGGCCAGGCAGAACCAACGGTATTCGTTCAAGGCATCGCGTGACCGCGGGGCCTTGAATTCGGCATTGCCGTCGCAGCCAGGCCATTCACAGACCGACTCCGCCTGGCGGGATTCGTGATTTTTAAGCAGTTCACCCATGACGACACTATGCGCGCGCCCTTTGTTCCAGACAAGACATGTGGACGTTACGAAGGCGAAAATGCCCCCGGATTCCGTCATGATCCAAAGGGTTGAAAAACAGACATATAACCTTCGTCTAACTTGAATTCCCTTGCGTTATCTCTAATTCTGAAGGCAGTGGGCGGATGATTCCGCCCTAACGTCGGTAATTCGGCGCCCTCATGTGGCGTCTGTGAACCGGTGGGGGAAAGTTTTGGAGGCGGCAGCACGATTTGTTCTGCTGGGGTGACAGGCGTAATGCGAGTATAATAATCGCCACATACAATAAAAGAGGGTGTTAGTCGGACTATGCAAAGCAAACTTATAAGCCGAAACGTGACCGTCAACGGCCGCAGAACCAGTCTGCGGCTTGAAAACGCAACGTGGGATGCTTTGGACCAAATCTGTGAATGCGAAAAGACGACCGTTCATGAGCTCTGCTCGATGATCGAAAGCGTTCGCTTCGGCTCGTCCCGCACATCAACGGTACGGGCCTTCATCGTGACCTATTTCCGTCTGGCGGCGAACCGCACCAGCATCGAAGTTGGAATTGCCGACAAGGCACTGACGGCCTTCAAGACCACCTGACGTTCCGGTCGGGTCAGCCGGCCTTCTTTCCTTCGGTCCCGGCGGGGCCATCACCTTCTTCCTCATAGAATTCGGGCCAACGGACCTTAACCACGGGGCCGGTGCTGCGAAACGCGTAGCAGGTGTCGATCAAGGGTGATTTCTTGCCGGGGCCGGGTTCGCCCCGCTTCTTGCGGGCGGGAAAGATGGTCTGGAACGCGGTCACCGCCATGGGCCCCATCACGAGGTCGCGCAGATGGGTGCAGCCGTGCACGCCCCCCATGGCTTCGGCCACGGCCCGGCGCCAGCCAGGCCCGACCTTCAGTCCGACCAGTTGAGAAAAGGCCTGGGTGACGTCGCCGCACATGGAAAACGGGCTCGATTCCGTCGATGCCTCGGCGGCCGTGACCACCATGTCGCCGGTCAGGGTCAGGCGGATGAGCATGTCGTGAATGGGCTCGCCCGCCGCGATCCCGCCGCGGTCGTGGTTTTCGAAACTGTAGGTCTTGGTGTCGGTCAGGCGGCCCTCGATGTCCCACAGGCCGTCGTCGCGCTCAAAGCCGAGACATTTGATGTCACGGGTGTGGATATGCTTGCGGGAGGCGGGTCTGCTGAGGGGCATGGGCGGATTCCTGTCGGGCGAATTGGGCACCGCCGCCCGGAAGCGGGCGGGGCATATCGTCCGGCAACTTTATCGGTTGCCGGCCACGGGCGGCAAGAGATGCTGCGCGCAGTCGGCGCAGGCCCGTAAAAAAATATTTATTTCAATGTATTAGGCGCTGTATCGGTCGCCGAAGACGAAGGCTTCCGTCTCGCGAATGTTCTCTTCCAGGCCTTCCTTGACCGCCTGGTAAAGATCGCGGATTGACACCATGGCGACGCATTTGCCGTCCTCGCCCACGACGGGAAGGTGGCGGTAGCGTCGGGTCAGCATCAACTCGAGCGCGTCCGAGGCCCGGTCGTTCGGCGCCAACGTATCTGGATTGGCGGTCATGATGTCGCCGACCTTGATGTCGCTGGGGCGCTTGTTCGCCGCCACCACGCGGCGGGACATGTCACGTTCCGTCAGAATACCGATCAGCACACCATCCGCGTCCAGAACGACGACCGCCGCGACATTGGCCGCCGCCATGTCCTTGGCGGCCTGTTCCGACGTGGCGTCGATGGTGGTCGCGGTCAGTTCCGTGCGCTGAACGATGTCCGGAATAATCTTGCGCTGCATCGGACGTTTCCTCTCGTTGACCATGTCGCCCGGACGTTTGCCGGGCTTTGCCACGGTGCGACAATTGATGCGTCATTGTACGGGAATTGTGCCGACGGGTTAAGAATTAACGGATGCTCATGTTAACCGTTAACCGGCTGGTGCATCGGGCGACGGGGTCAGTCGGTGACTTCGCCGGGCTTGGGCGGCGTTACGCGCAGGCGGGTGATCTGATGGCGGTGACGGGCCACGATGTCGATGCGGAATCCGAACAGACGGAACGACTGACCGACCTCGGGGATGCGCCGGGCTTCGTGCAGAACAAGACCCGCGACGGTCGCGGCCTCCTCGTCGGGCAGGTGCCATTCATACTGGCGGTTGAGATCCCGGATCGTCACCGTGCCGTCGACCAGGTAGGATCCGTCGGCCTGCGGCTCGACACCGGCGACCTTCAGGTCATGCTCGTCGTCGATCTCGCCGACGATCTCCTCGATGATGTCCTCCAGGGTTACGATGCCCTGTAGGCTGCCGTATTCATCGACGACCAAGGCGAAATGTTCGCGCCGTTCGCGAAACGCCTGAAGCTGGTCCAACAGCGGCGTCGTATCCGGAATGAACCAGGGTTCGGCGGCGAAGGATTTGACGTCCAGCGCCGCCAAATCGCCCTTGGCGCCGTGTACGGCGCGGAACAGGGCCTTGGCATGGAGCACGCTGACGATGTTGTCCGGCTCGCCCCGCCACAGGGGGATGCGCGTGTGGGGGCTTTCCAGGACGCCCGCGATGATCGCCTCGGCCGACAGGTCGGCGTTCAGCGTGTTCACGCTGGATCGGTGAATCATGATTTCCCCGACCTGGACATCGGCCAGGTCGAGCACGCTGCGCAGCATCACCCGTTCCAGGCCCGTTTCCTCGTCGCCCGTGTGAAGCTCGATGGCGCCGCGTAGTTCCTGTTCGGATTCGTGCTCGTTGCCGCCGGATGCGCGGATGTCGACGCCGACCATGTAGAACAGGCCGCGCACCAGCAATTCCACGGTATGGGTGATGGGCGCCAGAAGGGCGACCAGAATCCTCACCGGCGGCCCCACGAAAAGGGCCATGGTGTTGGCGTTTTTGATCGCGTAGGTCTTGGGCATGACCTCGGCGAAGATCAGCACCAGAAGGGTCATGACCAGGGTCGCGTAGGCCACGCCGGCCTCGCCGAAATAGGTGATGAGCAGGCTGGTCGCCAAAGAGGACGCCAGGATGTTGACCAGATTGTTGCCGAGCAGAATGGCGCCGATCAGGCGCTCCTTCTGATCGTAGAGGCGGTTGACCACCGCGGCCCGCTTGTCGCCGGCCAGTTCCAAACGATGCATGAGCGGTTGGGAACTGGCGGTCAGCGCCGTTTCCGAGCCGGAAAAGAACGCCGACATCAAAAGCAGGAAAAAGATGGTGATCAGGCTTGTTTCGTCTTCCATGTTATCCGCTCATTCAATGTGCCGGGCGCCGTCTTGGGCGCACCGGCGGGTCGGCCCGGGTCAACGCCGGGCGCTGAGGAATTCGTTGAGGACATCGGCGACCAGCCCGGTCGGCACATCACGTTCGATGAACGCCTCGCCGATCGCCCGGGCCAGGATGAAGGTCAGCTTGCCGCCTTCGGTCTTCTTGTCCTTCATCATGTGCGCCAGCAGGCGGTCCACCGTCCAGCCGCCGGTGTCGAGCCGCGCGAGGTCGCCCGGCAGGCCCGTGGCGTCGAGATGGGCCCGAAGCCGCGCCGCGTCGTTGCCTTTGCAATGACCCAGACGGTTCGCCAGGGTCAGCGCCATGACCATGCCGATGGCCACGGCCTCGCCGTGCAGCAGGCCGCCGCCGTAGCCGGTTTCGGCTTCCAGCGCGTGGCCGAAGGTATGCCCCAGGTTCAACAGCGCGCGCTGCCCCTGTTCCGTTTCGTCGGCGCTGACGATGCGCGCCTTGGCGTTGCAGCAGGTCAGGATGGCGTGGCGGCGGTCGGCGGCGTCCCCGGCCAGCAAGGAAGGGCCGTTGCCTTCCAGCCAATCGAAGAAATCGGGCATGTCGATGACGCCGTATTTAACGACCTCGGCATAGCCGGCCCGCAGTTCGCGGGGCGGCAGGGTGTCGAGCACGCCCGTATCGGCGAGCACCAGACGCGGCTGGTAAAACGCGCCCACCAGGTTCTTGCCCTGGGCCGTGTTGATGGCGGTCTTGCCGCCGACCGATGAATCGACCTGGGCCAGCAAGGTCGTCGGCACCTGTACGAAATCGATGCCGCGCAGGGTCAGTGCCGCGCAAACGCCGGTCAGATCGCCGATGACCCCGCCGCCAAGCGCGATCAGCGTCGTCTTGCGATCGACGCCGCCGGCCAGAAGATCGCCGATGACCTGTTCCAGATGGGCGAAGTCCTTGGTCTGCTCGCCGGGTTCCAGAACGATCGTGCGGCTGGCGATGCCGGCGGCGGCCAGCGCCGTTTCCAGGGTCGCCAGATGTCCTGCGCCGGCGACGTTGCGGTCGGTGATCACCACAACCTGTTTAGAGCGCAGCACGGGCGCGATCAGCCGCCCCGCGTCGGCCAGCAGGCCATCGCCGATCAGGATATCGTAGCTGCGCTCGCCCAGGTCGACGCCCAGGCGCTCGATTGTGATCTCGTCGCTCGTCATGCCGTGCCGTCCGTCAGTTTCTCGATGATCTTGTCGGCGGTCTTTTCCGGGGTTTCATCGACGCTTTCAATGATGATATCCGCCTGTTCGTACACGGGATAACGCTCATTTATCAATTGCTTCAGTTTCTCCGACGGATCCGTGCCCTTGAGCAGCGGACGCCCGGCGGCCCGTCGTTTGGTGCGGCGTTCCAGAATCTCCAGATCGGCGCGCAGCCAGACGCTGGTCGCCGTCTCGGCGATGCGCGCGCGGGTGCGCGGGTTCATGAAGGCGCCGCCGCCGGACGACAGAACCATGGGCGGCCCGTTCAGCAGGCGGTCGATGACCCGTTCCTCCACGTCGCGGAACGCCGGTTCGCCGTAGATTTCGAAGATATCCTCGATGCTACAGCCGGCGGCCGTTTCCACCTCGTCGTCGGAATCGATGAACGGCAGGCCCAGCTTCGTGGCCAGGATCCGGCCGACGGAACTTTTCCCGGCGCCCATCAGGCCGACGAGAACGATGGTTTTTTCTTGTTTTTGAATGAGTTGGGAAGACATGGACCTGTAACTTGCGGGCTGCGGGTGGCGCCGGGCGGGCGGCGTTGAAAGCGGGAGGGCGAGCCGATAAACTCCGGCCTGCCCGCCGCCGCCGGAAAAATGCCATAGTCACAGTCTAGCAGAAAGCCCGAAGACTGTGGCAAACGCCGATCCGACGGCCACCAAGATCACCCGCGAAGACGAATAGGCCCGCCCTCCCGATGAAAAGCATTTCCAAGATCATCCTCATCCTCGCCCTGGCCTTGGTGCTGGGCGGCGGGACGTTCCTGGTTACCTGGGATTTCCCCGCGCCGTCCAAGGACGTGACGAAAGTTCTGCCTGATGACCGGTTCCCGCGCTAAGCGCCCGGTTTCGGCATTGCGGCTGGCTACCCTCGCGGTGGCGCCGCTGCTGTTGACCGCCCCGTTAAGCCAGCCGCGGGCCCAGACCCCCTCGGCGGATGCGCCTGCGACCTCGCTGCCGTCGATGCCGCCGTCCGCGGCCCAACCTGTGGCCCTGCAACCGCCGGCCGCGTTGGCGCCGCCGCGGGCCCTGAAACCTCATGCGCCCGCGGCACCCGTTCAGCCGTCGATGGACCAGGGGCCGATCCGGCCGGTGCCGGGCTCGGCCTCGGGTGGGGAGCCCGGGGTTCAGGTCGATACCCTGGAAAAGGTCGATCCGGAAACGGCGGGCGTCATCGGCCCCGACGAAGGCGGTTTGGGCTTTGATCTCTGGCAGGGTGCCGACCGCGCCTATGTCGCGGCCTTGATGGCGAACCTGCCCGTGCGCGCCCCCTCGCCGGTGATGCGCGCTCTGATGCGCCGGCTGCTGTTGACGGCGGCCCAGCCCCCCGCCGCGGCCAAACCGATTGAAGGCGACGACGCGGATGCGGCCAAGACCAAGCCGGTCAGCCTGATTACCCTGCGTGTGCAACAGCTTGCCGCCATGGGCGACGTCGCCGGGGTTGGCGACCTTCTGGCGGCGATCCCCGGCAGCATCACCGATCCGGCCCTGCTGCAGGTCGAAGCCAACGCCCGTTTCCTGGCCAACGACAATGCCCGCGCCTGCGGCATCACGGCGCATCAGATTCAGGCCGGCGGCGGACCTTATTGGCAGAAGGCGATGATTTTCTGCCAGATCCTGGCCGGGGAGCCGGAAAAGGCGGAAATCGGCATTTCCATGCTCAACGAACTGGGCGCCCGGGACCCGGCGTTCTACGCCCTGAGCGACCGCCTGTTGGGCGGCACGACCGGGGAACTGACGACGGTGAGCGAAGCCGATGGTTTGCTGCTGGCCATGGCGCGGGCGGCCAAAACGCCGTTGCCGGCCGACGCCACCCGGTCCGACCGTCCGGGCGTGCTGCGCGCCATCGCGGTCAATCCCAACGTGGGGCCCGATATCCGCCTGGAAGCCGCCGAGCGCGCCGAGGCCGCCGGCGCCCTCGATACGGAGGCCCTGCGCCAGCTCTATTCCAGCGTCACCTTCGATCCGGGCGATCTCAAGCGCTCGTTGTCGCGGGCCGAGGAAATCGGCGGTCCCGTGGCGCGCGCGCTGCTCTACCATTCGGCCCTGTCGCAAACGGTGCCGACGGCTCAGGCGGAAATTATCGACAAGGCCCTGAAGATCGCCGTCGGCGAAGGCCGTTATGGTGCCGCCGCGCGGGTATTCCATCCGCTGGTTTCCAAGATTCCGCCGTCGGCGGACCTGTTGTGGTTCGCCCCCGGCGCGGTGCGTCTGATGCTGTCGACGGACGACCCCACGGGCGCCGAGGCTTGGTTCAAGCTGCTACAGGCGAGCGCTTTGTTCCAGGACGACAGCCGCGACCTTTTGATCCGCATGACGCCGCTGGTCCGGCTGGTCGGCACCATGGGGCTGGAGAACGAGCCCCGCGACCTAAGCGTCTGGTGGCGTTCGATGGCGGGCGAGAAAGACGCGGCCCGCCGGGCGGCGCTGCTCTATGCGCTGCTGGACGGTCTGGGCGAGGATGTGCCGCTCGATGCTTGGCGGGCGATGGGGCCGGTGATCGGCCATGCCACGGCGGAAACGGTCCATCCGGCGCTGTGGTTCCGCCTGCTGTCCGTGACCGACAAGGTGGCCGCATGGAACGCCGCGCGCGAAGCACGCGAAACAGCTGCGGTCTCTACGGCGGCGCTTGACGCGTCACAGGTGCCGCCGGCGGGTGAGCCCGCGCGCGAGGCGCAACTCGGCACGACCGACGTGCTGCCGGCACCCGCGGTGGCCGAGGAAACGGTTCTGCCGCCCCATCGCGGCGAGATCATCCTGATGGTGCTGGCCGCCGTCGGCGATGGCGGCACGGCGCGGTCCGAAGCCCAGGTTCTGCGTCAGGCGGTGATCAGCCTGCGCGCCATCGGCCTTGATCAGGAAGCCCACGACCTGGCGCTGGAGGCGGCGCTCGCGGCGGGCCTGTAAGCCCGGCGGCAACTCGCGAAGGGAGGCAACTCCTGTCTCGTTACATCAGCCTGTTTCTCGACATGTTGGCCGCCGAAAGAGGGGCCGCCCGCAATACGATTGAATCCTACGGCCGGGATCTGGACGATTTCGCGTCGTTCTGCGCCCGGCGCAAGACGGCCGCCGACGCGGCGGCTCCGGATGACGTCACGGCCTATATGAAGCGCCTGTCGGGTGCCGGCATGGCGGCCAGCACCCAGGCCCGGCGGCTGTCGGCCCTGCGCCAGTTCTTTCGCTTCCTACAGGCGGAACGTGTCCGCGACGACGATCCGACCCAGGCCGTCGATGCGCCGCGTCAGGCGCGGTCCCTGCCCAAATACCTGAGCGAGGAAGAGGTCGAACGCCTGCTGACCGCGGCCCGCGAACGGCCGGGTGCCGACGGCCTGCGCACGACGGCCTTGCTGGAGGTGCTTTATGCCACCGGGCTGCGCGTGTCGGAACTGGTCGGCCTGCCCATGGCCGCGGTTGCCCGCGACGGGCGGGTGCTGATCGTGCGCGGTAAGGGCGGCAAGGAGCGCATGGTGCCGATCGGCGGGCCGGCGCGGGATGCCCTCGGAGAGTACCTTGCCGTGCGCGACGGATTTCTCGGCAAGGACAGAGACGCGCGGGCGGCCTTCCTGTTTCCGTCCCGCGCGCAACAGGGGCATCTGACGCGCGCCCGTTTCGGGCAAATTCTCAAGGAACTGGCGATTGCCGCCGACATTCCGCCGAAACGGGTGTCGCCGCACGTTCTACGTCATTCCTTCGCCAGCCACCTTTTGGCTCATGGCGCCGATCTGCGTTCTCTGCAACAGATGCTGGGCCATGCGGACATCTCGACCACGCAGATCTACACCCATGTTCTGGAAGAGCGTCTGAAGGCACTGGTTGACCAGGCCCATCCGCTGGCCAGAGCACCGCTGGATTAGGCGGAAAGGGGCATCTATCCCTTAGGGCAGCGCGACCGCGCGGCGGTAGAGATGCCAGGTGGCGTGTCCCAGGACCGGCAGGACCAGGAACAGGCCGATCAATCCGGACAGCAGGGCGAGGGCGATCATCGTGGCGATGGTGGCGCACCAGATCGCCATCACCCGCGGGTTCAGCGCAACGAACCGGACACTGGTCAGCATGGCCGTGATGAAATCGACGTCGCGGTGGAACAGCATCGGGATGGAGATGACGGAATAAGAAAACACAGCGAAGGCGATGAGGGCGCCGGCTGCGTTGCCGACGACCAGGAACAACCAGCCTGACGGCGTCGTGAAGATGTCGTTGATCAGTTCGCGGAATCCGAAGAACTGGAATCCCATGAAACCGAAGGACAACAGGGCGGCGATGTCCATCCAGAAGAACAGGGAAAACCCGGTGACCAGCGCCATCCAGCCCAATTCATGGCTGAACATGGACTTGACGGTTCCCAGCACGATCCCCCAGCTGAGCACCGCGCCGCCGTCCGGGGCGGGGGCCTCCAGGCGTCGGCTGATCACGTAGAAGCCGCTGGCGATGAAGGGCGCGATCAGCGCAAATCCCGCGGCCAAAGGATAAACCAGGTAAGGAAGGTCGAAGGCGAAAAGCATCAGGATCAGGACCCAGCCGCCGACCGCGTAAATCCCCGCGAAAAAAAGGTCGTAGGCGGGCGCCGCCCGGAAATCCCGCAGGCCCAGGGCCAGAACGTCGATCAGGTCATTGACCCCAACCCGGTTCACCTGCGGCGGCGGCGGGCGGGTGCCCCGGCGGGTGGCCGGCGTGGCATCGACGCTGGGGGCGGTCATGCGCTTGTCCTTTCCAGGCTCGCATCCATTGAGTCGCGCCAATAACCATATGAAAACTGTGGATTGCTGTCGATGCCGATTGCGGGCGACGACCCGCGCCAACGAAACATTTCGGATCGATGTGGGGCGGTGCGCGGAGAGAGGTATGGGAACGCGCGTTCCCGTCAGCCTTCCGCCGCCACCTTTTCGACCAGCCAGCGCGCCGTGCGCAGCAGGCGCCCGTCATCGTTTCGCGCGCTGACCAACTGAACGCCGATGGGCATCCCGTTGGCGCCCAGCATCAAGGGAACGGTCACCGCCGGTACACCCAGATAGGACCATGTCGAGCAGAACACCGGGTCGCCCGTCGCATCCAGGCCCTTGGGGGCTTCGCCGCAGGTCGCCGGGGTCAGGATGGCGTCGAATTCCTCGCCCAGGCTTTTCACCCAGCCGGCCAGATGAACCCGCATGTCGACGCATTCATTGAAATCCACGGCCGTCACCGACTTGCCTTCCTCGATCATGGCGCGCAGCACATCGCTCAGCTTGTCTTCGCCGCGGGCCACGTATCCGGACAGGTAGCGCACCAGATCGGCGCACATGATCTTGCGCAGGTTGTCGACGGCGCCATTGAAGGGATCGGGCAGGGTGACTTCTTCGCATTGATCGCCAAGGAACTCACGCAGTTCTTCGAACGCTTCCTGGGCATCCGGGTCCGCGCGGTCCCACACGGGGGATTTGACGAAGGCGAACCGGGGTTCGATGGGGGGCTCTTGGCGGGTGATCTCCGACAGGCGCGGGGCGGCGGCCGGCTTGGTGTCCGGGTCGGCCGGATCGTGGCCGATCAGGCAGTCGCTGATCAGGGCGGCGTCTTCCAGGGTTCGGGCGAACACGCCGACATGGTCGAGGGTTCGCGACAGGGCCAACGCGCCGGCGCGGGAAATCCGCCCGTGCGTCGGCTTGAAGCCGACGACACCGCAGAACGACGCCGGGCGAATGACGGACCCGTTGGTCTGCGAGCCGATCGCCAAGGGCACCATGCCCGCCGCGACGGCGGCGGCGGAACCGCTGGACGACCCGCCCGGGGTGCGTTCCGGGTCGTGCGGGTTGCGGGTCTTGCCCGGGGAATAGACGGCCAGTTCCGTGGTCACGGTCTTGCCCATGATCACGGCGCCGGCGGCCCGCAACAGGCGGACGGCGGCGCTGTCGTCGTCGGGAAGGCGGCCCTTGGACAGCACGGTGCCGTTTTCCGTGGGCAGGTCGGCCGTGTCGAAGATGTCCTTGATGCCGACGGGAATGCCGTGCAGCGGTCCGGTCGGAGCACCACTGGCATGCACATCGTCGCAATGGGCCGCCTGGCGGCGGGCGAAATCCGGGTCGAGATGCGCCCAGGCGCCGACGGCGTCTTCTTTTGCCTCGATCCGTGCGAGGCAGGCCTCAACCAGTTCCGTGGAGGTGATCTCGCCCCGTTCGATCATCCCAACCAATTGGGATGCGCCCAAATCCGCCAAATCCATGGTGCCGGTTCCTAAAGGTATGCCAAACCCGCGATGGTTCAGTCTGATGTGGTCTTCTTCAAGGTGGAGTCCCAAAGGTCGTAAAGGACCAGGGCCAGGACGCCGAGGCTGATGATCCAGAACGGCAGCCCGCCCCAGAACCCGGCGAAGCCGTGGGAGATGCCCCAGGCGAGGCCGAGGACGAAGGCCGCCACCATTGCGGTGCCGAGGATGCCGCAAAATTGTTCGAATACCCTTGATCTCATGATCGGTTCACTCCTGAAATCCTGGCTTGGATCGTCCTTGTTTTGGTTTCGCTCATGCCGGCGTTACGGGATGTACTTGCCGAAGAAGTAATCAGGCAGGAACAGCGCGATTCCCGGGTACTGATACATCAAAACCATGACGGCAATGACGATGGCCAGGTACGGCATGATGCCCCTGAAAATTTCCATCAATTCGACGGCCTTGCCCATCACCCCTTTTAGATAATAGGCGGACATCGCCATGGGTGGGGTGAGGAACGACGTCTGCAAGTTGAGGGCAACCAGCATGGCGAAGAAGTAAGGATTGACGTCGAAGGTCTTCAGCATGGGCAGGAAAATCGGCACGAAGATGATCAGGATTTCCGACCATTCCAGGGGCCAGCCCAACAGGAAGATGATCAGCTGGACCAGGATAAGGAACTGCCAGGGCTCCAGGTTGAAGCCGAGAATGAAGTGTTCGATGATTTCGTGCCCGCCCAGGTAGGAGAACACCGAGGCGAAGGTCCAGGAGCCGACGAACAGCCAGCAGACCATGGCCGTTGCCTTCGCGGTCAGGTAGACGGATTCCTTGAGCATCTGCCATGTCAGGGAACGGTAGATGCCCGCCAGCACGATGCCGCCGAAGGCCCCCATGGCGGCGGCTTCCGCCGGTGTCGCCAAGCCGCCCAGGATCGATCCGAGGACCAGCAGGATCAGCGCCGTCAGCGGCACGAAGGACGTCAAAAGCTGCCAATAGACGACATGCCGGGGCGGCACGTCTTCGGCCCGCGGTTTCGGCGCGATGGACGGATTGATCATCACGCGGATGATGACATAGAGAATGTAGGATCCCGCGAGCAGGAAGCCGGGGAAAATCGCCGCGGCGTAGAGACGCAGCGGCGACAGTTCGGCGATCGCCGCATAGACGATCAGCATGATCGATGGCGGGATCAAAATCCCCAGCGTGCCGCCGGCGCAGATCACGCCGGATGCGAAGCTCTTGTCATAATTCGCCTTGGCCATGGCCGGAAACGCCAGCAGCCCCATCAGGGTCACGACGGCGCCGACAATCCCACTGGCCGTCGAGAACACGGCGCAGGTGATCAGGGCCGCGATGGCCATGGAGCCCGGCAGGTTCCGCGCCGCCATCTGTAGCGCGTAGAACAGCTTGTTGACGATGTTGGCGCGTTCGACCACGTAGCCCATGAACAGGAACAGCGGGATGGCGACCAGCGTGTCGTTCTCCATCACCGAATAGGTGTTCTGGTTCAAAAGGTAGAAGATCTTGTTGTTGAAGATGTCGCTGAAGGTCGTGATGCTGCCGGCTTCGTAGTAGGCGAAATAACCAAAGCCGACGCCCATGGCGAGCAAGGTGAAGGCCACCGGGAATCCGAGCAGGACCATCACGATGAACAGCGACAACATCAAAATCGCTACTTCGGGGTTCGTCATTCTATAACGTGCTCCGTCTCACCAAAACGTCGGTGTGTAATTATGAGAATCAGGCTTGTGCCTTGGCGGCCGCGGCCTGCTGTTGCAGCAAGATGTCTTCGGTTTCCTGGGCGTCCTTGAGACGCGGCAGCCAACGGCCCGACTTGATCGCAAGATAACAGCGCATGCATTCGGCGATGCCCTGAATGATGAACAGGCCAGCGGCCAGCGGGATCAGGGTCTTGAAGAAATAGATTTGAATGCGGGCCGGGCTGTTCCAGCTGACTTCCTTGTAACGCCATGAATCGGCGGCGATTTCCGCGCCGTACCAGGCCAGGGCCAGCATGCCCGGGAAAAAGAAGCAAAAGTACAAAATCAAATCGATGCGCGCCTGCCAGCGGACCGAAAGCAGGCGATAGACCACATCCGCCCGCACATGGGTGTCCTGGGCAAGGGCATATGGCCCGGCCATCAGGAACAGGGCGCCGTACATCTGCACCATCATGTCGAAGGCCCAGACGGTCGGGGCATTCAGGACATAACGGACGAAGACTTCGTAGGCGACGGACAGGGTGAGGATCAGGATGCACCAACCGAAGGTGCGCCCGACCCAGATGCTCAGTTCTTCAATGGCATGGATGGTCTTTATCACGGCTTGGTTTCCCGCCCTTGATGGCTCAGATATGTGAGGGACAGCCGGTTAAGGCTGCCCCTCAATACCGAATTTTTCCGGATTGATCCTGGAAAAAAGGATCAGATCAACCGAAGTGGTGCTTGTAGGCCAGCTCGTAATCGGGCTGGTTCAGCAGCAGATAGCCCATGACCTTCTTGGCATAGGTCTTCTGCGAGGCAACGACCTTGGCGAAGAACGGATCTTCGTCGGAGATCTGCTTCACGATCACATCCCAGGCCTTCAATTGTTCGGCCATGATGGATTCGGGCGTCCGGTAGACATTGACGCCGTGCTTTTCCTTCAGCGCGATCAGGTCATCGGCGTAACGGAGCGTGTTGTTCCAGTAGAAGTTGGAGTTTTCCGCTTCCGAAGCATATTCCAGGATCGCCTGAAGTTCCTTCGACAGGGCATCGAACTTCTTCTTGTTGAAGGTGATTTCGAAGCATTCCTGCGACTGGTGGAAGCTGGCCAGATGGTAGTGCTTGGAAACGTCCTGCATCCCGAAGTCTTTGTCCGAGGTCGGGTTGTTGAACTCGGCCGCGTCGATCAGGCCGCTCTTCATGGCGGGCTGAATTTCGCCGCCCGGCAACTGAACGACCGACATGCCCATTTCCTGCAAGACGTTGGCCGCCAGGCCGACGGTGCGGTACTTGAGGCCCTTCATCTGGGAGGCGTCTTTCATTTCCTCCTTGAACCAACCGAAGGGCTGTGCGGGCATCGGGCTGTTGAAGAAGCTGACCAGGTTCAGGCCGAGGCTCTTCATCAGTTCCTCGAACAGGGCCTTACCGCCGCCGTAGTGGATCCAGCCGAGCATTTCCTGCGCCGACCAGCCGAAGCAGGGGCCGGTGCCGAACAGCGACGCCGCTTTCGATTTGGAATACCAGTAGGCCGGCACGTAGTGGGCGCCGTCGAGAACGCCACGATGGACGGCGTCCTGCATCTGGCTGGTCTTCACGACCGAGTTGACGGACAGCAGGTCGAGCTTCAGGCCCTTGCCGGCCATCGCGTTGACGCGTTCGACATAGCTTTTTGCGTTTTCAAGGAAGATGCCACCGCCCCAGGCGGCCTGAATTTTCAGAACCGTGGGGGCCGCCGTCGCGATGTTCGGCATGGCAAGAGTAGCAGCAGTCGCTCCGGCGGCAACGGCGCCGCCTTTAAGGAACTTACGCCGGTTCACTTTCGTGGTCGTCATGTGTTTCCTCCCAATTAATAATCAGCGGACAACCACCATCCGCCGATGGGTATAATTTGCGCGATGTTCGCGCGTTTAATGAACAGCCCAAGTCGTCGTGTTGATTTTTTTTGCAATCCCCCGGGCCCGGTTACAACCGCTCCCGAACCATTAGTGGCGGGGAACCGTTATATCCTGTCGGGAATCTTCCCAATACGCAACGCGAAGGCAAGGCTTTTTCCCTGTAGGACTTTTCCTGCGGACAACGCGACCCGGATTCGTAGAGGGGGCGTTACAGGGGGGAGGGATCAAGATTCCGGGCCGCGTACGGCGGGAATTCGTGGTCCAGAACGGCCAGCCCGGCCGCCGTCGCCGCGCTTGCCGGGCCGCGGGTGTTTTTCACGATACGGAATACCGTGCTGATTACAGTGTCTCAGGCGACCCGGTCGCCGGGGGCGCGGCCGGCGAAATAGGCGTCGAGATTATCGAGTGCGCGGAACCCCATGGCGTCACGGGTTTCCCGATTGGCGCTGCCGATGTGCGGCAAAAGGAACGTGTTGTCGAGGGCGATCAGCCGCTTATCGACGTTGGGTTCGTTGTTGTAGGCATCGATTCCCGCCGCGAACAGCTTGCCCGATTTCAGGGCGTCGATCAGCGCGTCGTCGTCGATCACCGCCCCCCGGGCCGCGTTGGCCAGCACCGCGCCGTCGGGCAGCAGGGCAAAGCGGGCGGCGTTCATGATGCCGCGGGTTTCCGCTGTCACGTTGCAGTGGAGCGTGAGGAAATCGCAATGCGGCAGCATGGAGTCCAGGCTGTCGTGCCAAACCGCGCCCTTCTCCTTGTCCGGGGTGAGGCGCGAGCGGTTGTGGTAATGGATTTCCATGCGGAAGGCGCGCGCCAGATCGGCGACCGCCTGGCCGACCCGGCCCATGCCGAGAATGCCCAGCCGCTTGCCGGTGACGCCCAGGCCGACCATGAAGGCCGGCGACCAGTCCTTCCAACCGCCGGACCGCACCAACCGTTCGCCCTCGCTGGCGCGCCGCGCCGCGCCGAGCATGAGCAGGATGGTCGTTTCCGCCGTCGCGTCGGACAGAACCTCGGGCGTGTTGGTGACGATGACGCCGTGTTTCTTCGCCGCCTCGACATCGACATGGTCATAGCCGACGGAGAAATTGGCGATGATCTTCACGCGCTCGGGCAGCTTGGCGAAGACCTCTTCCGTGAAGTGTTCCGTATGGCAGGGCAGGATGGCGTCCACGTCCTGGGCTGCTTCGATCAGTGCGTCTTTTGTATAAAGCTTGTCTTCCGGGTTCAGGCGCGCGTCGTAATCGCGCGACAGCCGCGCGTGCACTGCGTCCGGCAGTTTGCGGGTGACGAGTACGGTCGGTTTGGCGGCCATGGTTTCCTCCCATCAGGTTGTCGGCTTTGGGGGTACACCACGGCGTCTAGCCTTGTCGAGGGGGTGCCTCCACGGCGGGCTGATAGATGTCCAGGTCGCGCACGGGATCGGACACCATCACTTGGCCCAGAAGTTCGTCGCGCATGTCGGTCAGGGTGACGTAGGCCTGGGCTTCGGCCTTTTTCTTCTCGCCGCTGCGCAACGCCCGCAGCGCGCCCTCGACCCCGGCGCGCAGGCGGGGAATGATGACGTCGTCGGACCATAGTAGAGAGACGATGCGTTCCGACCAGTCGAGCATGGGCGCCAGGGCATCCGCCGCGCGCCGGTTGCCGGTGATGCCGAGCACCGCCAGGCGGAACCGGCGGTCGGCCTCGAACATGGCGGGGCGGGAGCGGTTGACCTCGGGCTTGGCCGCGTCGCGGGCGATGGCGTCCAGCGTTCGAAGGTCGTCGGCGGTGATCATCTCCGCCGCCATGCCCGCGGCCGCCAGCTCGATCAACAGGCGAAAGTCGAACACTTCCTGGATGTCGCGGACGGTGACGCGGGACACGGTGTAGCCCTTGCGCGGGGCGGCCAGGATCAGGCCGTCGTGGGCAAGGCGAATCAGGGCGACCCGCACGGTGGCGAGCGTCGCGTCGTAACGCCGGCAGAATTCCTGTTCCGTCAGGTCCAGCCCGGGCGGCAGGGCGCCTTGGATGATGTCGAAGCGGATGCGGCCGTAGACCAGATCGCTGAGCTTGGGTTTTTCCATGAGGAATCTGATAACACCAGATTCATCTTTTAACAATGTCAGATGTGCAGTATAGACATACCAATTGATCCAACACCTTCAAGCATAGGACCCACCCCCATGACCCAAGACCGTTTCGGCAATGATTTCGCGCCCGGCCTGTCTTATGCGCGCGGCGACATCCTGTCCTCGACCGCCGACGATCTGGCCAAGCTGCGGGCCGCCTGGGAACACATCCGGGCGCGCGAGGCCAAGGGCGAGGACACGGTCAACGCCTCGGGCCTGGAACGCTGTATGTCGGTGGAGCCGGGGGAGGAGCGCCTGCTCGACGACGAGTTGGCGGCGGCGCTGTTGACCGACGAACTGCGGGACTTGGGGTTGAAGATGTTCGGCGGCGACGGCGACCGCCACGACATCATGATGACCAACCGGCTGACGGCGGGATTGCTGGTCGCCGCCGACGTGGTGGTGCCCGAGGGATCGCACGTCATCGGGTTCTCGCCGACTTACAGCCATCCGGCGGTGCAGCGCGCGGTAAAACACGCGCGGGCGACCTTCACCGACCTGACGGACATCCGCGACGTGGAAGCGGCGCTGAAGGCCGATCCCAAGCCGGGGGCCCTGTTCCTGACGCGGCTCGCGGTCAGCTACCAGATTCTGGACGAGACCGATCTGCGCCGGGCGGCGGACATCGCCCATGGCCGGGGCATTCCGGTGATCGTCGACGATGCCGGCGGCGCCCGCGTCGGCCCGGCCTGTTTCGGCCAGCCGCGCACCCTGGAACTGCCCGTCACGGTCGCCTGCACGGGCCTGGACAAGTACGGCACCCTGGGCCCGCGCCTGGGCTTGATCGGTGGCGAGGCGTCCGTCATCGCGGCCATGCGGGCCCGCGCCTATGAAATGGGGATCGAGGCCCGCGCCATGCTGTATCCACAGGTCGTGCGGTCGCTGAAATACTACAGCGACGACAAGGTCCGGGACCTGGTCGCCTGCACCATGACCGTGCGCGACGCGGTGGTGGCAGCCCTGGGTGCCGACCGCGTGCATGTCACGCCGGTGACGGCGCAATTGAAGGCCGAGGACATTCTTGAAATGGCCATGGCGCGGTCCGGCATCAACGAGGCACCCTGCGTGCCTTACGAGGCGACGGCGGCGCTCGCCATGCTGCTGCTCCGCGATTACGGCATCCTGACCGTGCATTTCGCGGGCATTCCGCCGGGAACCTCGGCGCTGATGCTGAAATTCATCTCGCCCCAGGTGCTGGCGGCGGTCGGCGGGGCGGACGCCTTCGCCCGGGCCATCGACGCGTCGATCGGCAAGCTCGGCGAGATCATCGGCGACACGGACGCCCTGGCCCGGCTGCTGAAGGGGGCGGAGGCATCGGTGCCCCGCGTCGCCGCCGAATAGGCTCCGCAAGGACAATGCCATGTTTTCCGCATTGCGGTAAGCCTTCCATTCCCGGCTGATTTGCCCTTGCGGCAGATGGGGGGGCTGGCTATGTTGCGCCCGCGAAATAACAATTCATAAGCGGCGGTGCCGACCGGCTTCCACATAATCAAGGAGGCGCCGCCCATTCGGACGCAGGAGATTCAGATGAGCTTTCATATCGTCGAGCAGGCGCCGGGGCGCCTGAACCGCAGTGAACTGGCCGTTCCCGGCTCCAACCCCACGTTCATGGAGAAGGCCGCCAAAAGCAACGCCGACGTGGTGTTCCTGGACCTGGAAGACGCCGTCGCGCCGGACGACAAGGCCCCTGCGCGCAAGAACATCATCGCCGCCCTGAACGATCTGGATTGGTCGGGCAAGCAGGTTTCCATGCGCATCAACGGCCTGGACACCCATTACATGTACCGCGATCTGGTCGAGATTCTTGAAGGGGCGCCCGGCAAGCTGGACCTGATCATGATCCCCAAGGTCGGCACGGCATCGGACGTCTATGCCATCGACATGATGGTGACCCAGATCGAGGACGCGACCAAGGTGTCCAAGCGCATCGGCTTCGAGCTGATCATCGAAACGGCGCTCGGCATGCAGAACCTGGCGGAAATCGCCCAGGCGTCCAAGCGTAACGAATCCCTGCATTTCGGCGTCGCCGACTATGCCGCCTCGACCAAGGCGCGGACCACGGTCATCGGTGGTCCGAACCGGGATTACGCTGTCCTCACCGACCCCGACGACGCGGGCAACCGCGACGTTCACTGGGGCGACATGTGGCATTATCCCATCGCCAAGATGGTCGTCGTCGCCCGCGCCAACGGCCTGCGCCCGATCGACGGCCCGTTCGGCGATTTCTCCGATCCCGACGGCTACAAGGCCCAGGCCATGCGCGCCTCGACCCTCGGCTGCGAAGGCAAGTGGGCGATCCACCCGTCGCAGATCGATCTGGCCAACGAGCTGTTCAGCCCGTCGGAAAAGGAAGTGACCCAGGCCCAGCGCATCCTCGACGCCATGGAACAGGCGCAGAAGGAAGGCAAGGGGGCGGTGTCCCTCGACGGCCGCCTGATCGATCTCGCCTCCATCCGCCAGGCCAAGGTGCTGGTGGAAAAGGCGGCGCAGATCAAAGGTTCCTGATCTGCCTGTTCGGCGTTTTCGAACAACAAACGGCGGGTTCCCTGGATTTTTGGGACCCGCCGTTTTCGTTTCTGTCCCCAGGGCGCCGAACTTATGGCGAAAGTAGGGATGTTCATCGCCCGTCTAAGGTTCTTATAATGCCCGCAAAACACCAGGGCAGGGATGGACATGGCGGAAACGTCCGCACAATCGGCACAAGAAGAGCAGGGAGCGCGCCGGTATTCGGATCGGGAGCGGTTCATTGCGTTCTCCTTCTGCTGGGCCGAAGCCATCATCGAGCTGGACAGCGACCGCACCATCACCTTCGCCGGCGGCATCCTGCCGCTTTTAACGGGCAAGGACCCGCGTACGCTCAAGGGCATGCCCATCCTCGACATCATCGCCGACGAGGATCGCCCGCTCGCCGAACAGATGCTCGACGCCATCGCCCGCACCGGCCGGTTCGACAACATCCATCTGCGCTTCAAGGGGGGCAACGGCAATTCCCAACCCTTGGTGACCTGCGGCTACCGCAATCCTGAACTGGAGAACCGTTTTTTCCTGGCGTTCCATATCGCCGGGGGCCTGACCTCGGACAGATCCTTGAAGAAGTCCGGCAAGGAGGGACTCTACGACGCCGACAGCTTCGGCAAGATGGCGTCCAAGATGCTCGCCGAAGGCGTCGACGGGGCCGACAAGATGACCCTGGTCGAACTCGACGGCTTGGCCGAAGCCCAGGAAGACATGGACGAGGCCCAACGCGAGAACCTGATGGGCGCGGTGGGCTCTGTGCTCAAGATGTCGTCGATCAACGGCGACGCGGCGGCCAAGCTGGGCGACGGCAAGTACGGCGTTGTCCATGGGCAGGGCCTCGACGTCGATGCCATGAAGGCGCGCATCACGTCCCTGATCCAGAACATCGCGCCCGATGCCGAGGGCATCTCCGTCGGTTCGGCGACCATCGACACCGGCGACGCGGCGGGGTTGACCGAAGAAAACCTGACCAAGGGCGTGATCCACGCGCTCAACGAATTTTCCAAGTCCAAGGGCGGGGCGGTGTCGCTCGAGGCCCTGTCGGGCAGCATGGACGACCTGGTCAAGGACGCCATGGAAACGGCGGAAACCTTCAACCGGGTGGTCAAGAAATCCGATTTTCGCATGGCCATGCACCCGATCATCGGCATCAAGGACGGGGTCATCCACCATTACGAGGCGCTGGCCCGGTTCCAGGGCAAGCACGGCGAAAGCCCTTACAAGTACATCACCTTTGCCGAGGAAACCGGCCTGATCGGCGCCTTCGACCTGTCGGTCATCGACAAGGTCATGGCCTGGATCGACGAGAACAAGGATGCCCCCATGTTCGCCTCGGTGGCGGTCAATATCTCAGGCAACTCGATCGTCGACAAGCGCTACATCGACGGCCTGCAGGACCGCCTCAAGGCCAATCCCTGGACCCAGGGCAAGCTGATCTTCGAACTGACTGAATCGTCGCGTGTCGAGGATCTGGAAACCGCCAACGAATTCATCCAGAACCTGCGCGGCATGGGCTATCCCGTGTGCCTGGACGATTTCGGCGCCGGGGCGGCCAGCTTCCAATACCTGTCCGCGATCGATGTCGACGTGGTGAAGATCGACGGCCCCGTGGTCAAGAACGCGGAAGCGATCGAGCGCGGCCGGGCGTTTCTCACGGCGCTGGCGTCGTTCTGCCGCGAACTGAAGGTCGAGACCATCGCCGAAATGGTCGATACGCCGGAAACGGTGTCGTTCTGCCACGCCTGCGGCATCGATTTCGTGCAGGGCTTCCTGTTCGGCCCGCCCAAGTTCGATCTGGCCGAGTTCAGCGATTTCCGCGAAAAACTGGCGGCCTCGACCGCCCCGGGGGCCAAGGCCACGGGGCCGCTGACCTCAAGCCATGCATCGTCGTCCGTGTCCGCCGCACCGGCGGCCCCGGCCGCGGCGCCGGCACCGGAACCCGCTTCTTCATAGGCCCCATGTCGTAAGGTTCCGGCCATGGATATCTATCACATCTGGTGCACGCTGAAGGACGGCGTCGGCGATCTGGAATTCGCCGGTCATGTCGGCAAATATCTCGGCCATCTGAAGGATCAGGGCCAGATCGCGGAATGGCGGTTGACCCGGCGCAAGCTGGGCCTGGGGCCGCAAGACCTGCCCGAATTCCACATCATGGTCGAGGTCACGGGACTGGCGCAGTTGGACGAAGCCTTCGGCCATGTGGCGACGCGGGCCGAGCCGGTGGAGGGTCTGCATCATTGCGTTAACCGGCTGGTTTCACAGGTGAAATTCGCTCTGTACCGGGATTTTCCCGACGCCGTGCGGAAAACGGGTGCGGAGCGGTTTTAGCGGCGAATTCGGCGATTTTCCACGTCGCCAAGGCCCGCGACCCTGTGCTAGAAAACGCACATGCACAATTACCTGGATTTCGAAAAGCCCATCGCCGAGCTTGAGGGCAAGATCGAGGAGCTTCGGCACCTCTCGTCCGACGGCCAGATGAACATCGCCGACGAAGTCGGCAAGATGCAGGCCAAGGTCGACAAGCTTCTGGTCACGACCTACCAGAAGCTGACGCCCTGGCAGAAAACGCAGGTGGCGCGCCATCACGACCGCCCCCATGCCATGGACTACATCAATTCCCTGATCGACGACTTCACGCCCCTGGCGGGCGACCGGCAGTTCGCCGAAGACCCGGCCGTGGTCGGCGGCATGGGCCGGTTCCGCGGCCAGTCGGTGGTGGTCATCGGCAATGAAAAGGGCTCCGACACGGTCGCCCGCGTGCGCCACAACTTCGGCATGGCCAAGCCCGAGGGCTACCGCAAGGCGCAGCGCCTGATGAAGCTGGCCGACCGCTTCAACCTGCCGGTCATCACCCTGGTCGATACGCCCGGCGCCTATCCGGGGGTCGAGGCCGAGGCCCGCGGTCAGGCGGAAGCCATCGCCCGGTCGATCGAAGTCTGCTTCGGCATCAAGGTTCCCTTCGTCTCCGTCGTGATCGGCGAGGGTGGGTCCGGCGGCGCCATCGCGCTCGCCGCCGCCAACGTGGTGGTGATGATGGAACATTCGGTCTATTCCGTGATTTCGCCCGAAGGCTGTGCGTCGATCCTGTGGCGCGACGGCGACATGGCCGAAACGGCGGCCGGCGCGCTCAAGTTGACGGCCCAGGATCTGGCCGACCTCGGCGTGATCGACGCCATCGTGGCGGAACCGCTGGGCGGCGCGCACCGGGAACGGGACCAGGCGATCCAGAGCGTCGGTAGGGAAATAGACAAGCAGCTCGCCGAACTGGCGGCCCTGCCCGGTGACGCCCTGCGCAGCGCGCGGCGCGAGAAATTCCTGAAAATGGGCGCCAACGGTCTGGCCTAAAGGGTACCAATGACCGACGTTCAAAAACGCACCGTCTTGCTGAGCCTGTTCGGTGCCGTGGGGCTTGCGGCCGTCCTCTGGGGATTATTGATCTTGCTCGACGGCTATCCCGGCCCCATGCCGGACCCGGGCGAGCGCATCGGTCTGGCCCTGAAGCTCTCCGCCCTGCCGGCAGGGTTCCTTCTGGTGGTGGTGCAGGCGGTGGCCCTGACGCGGCTGGTGACCGGCGCCATCGATCCCCTGACCGACGTGCCGTCAAACTGGCGGCGGGTCGACATGCGGGTGCTTGCCAACACGGTCGAGCAGACGTTGATTTTCCTGCCGCTACTGTTGGCCACGGCAATGGTCATCGAAGCCGATGAAAGTGCCTGGCTGACGGCGCTGCCGGTCGTCTTCGTGCTGGCCCGCATCGTGTTCTGGGTCGGCTACCGCATCAGCCCCATGGGCCGCGCGCCGGGCATGGCGGCTGGGTTCTTCATCAATCTCGGAATGCTGGGCTTCGTGATCGCGCGGTTTTTCGGCTGACCGCCGGTCAGCCGGTGCCTTTGATTTCACACACGACAACCGTCGCGGACTGATGTCCGCTCGGGTTTTGGACTAAACCTTGCCGTGGCAGTGCTTGTACTTGTTGCCCGATCCACAGGGGCAGGAGGCGTTGCGCGGCACCTTGCCCCAGGTCGCGGGATCGTTGGGATCGACCTCGGGGGCGGCCTGGCGGTTGACCACGGTCATGGTCGCGGTTCCTTCGGGGGCCTCGTCCTCGCCGCCCAGGTATCCGGGGCTGTCGTGATGGGCCTCGCCCTCGCTGCCGGCGCGGGCCGCCAGGTATTCCTCTTCCGAGAAGTCCATGCTGAGTTCCACATGGGCCAGCATCATGGTCGTGCGCTCACGCAGACCGACCAGCATTTCCTCGAACAGGGCGAAGGCTTCCTGCTTGTACTCGTTCAAGGGGTCGCGCTGTCCATAGGCGCGCAGCCCGATGCCGTGGCGCAGATGGTCCAGGGTCAGCAGATGGTCCTTCCACAACTGATCGAGCAATTGCAGCAACACGGCCTTTTCCACGGAGCGGAAGACTTCCGGTCCGGCGTTGGCGGCCTTGGCGGCGATCTGCCCGTCCACGGCCTGGACCAGGCGGTCGCGGATTTCGGCGTCGGCGATTCCTTCTTCCTTGGCCCATTCCTGAACCGGCAGATCGATCCCGAACACCCGCAGGACTTCCTCGTGCAGGGTGTCCATGGCCCATTGTTCGGCATAGGCCTTTTCCGGCATGGTCAGGGCGACCATGTCGTCGATCACCTGATGACGCATGTCGGCGACGTCCTCGGACACGTCCTCGGCCGCCATCAGTTCCTTGCGCTGTTCGTAGATGACCTTGCGCTGGTCGTTCATCACGTCGTCGAATTTCAGCAGGTTCTTGCGGATTTCGAAGTTCCGCTCTTCCACCTTCTGCTGCGCCTTTTCCAGGGCCTTGTTGACCCAGGGGTGGACGATGGCCTCGCCTTCCTGCAGGCCCAGCTTCTGGAGCATGCTGTCGATGCGCTCGGACCCGAAGATGCGCATCAGGTCGTCTTCCAAGGACAAGAAGAAGCTTGATGCACCGGGGTCGCCCTGACGGCCGGAACGGCCGCGCAGCTGGTTGTCGATGCGCCGGCTTTCGTGGCGCTCCGTGGCGATAACGTAGAGCCCGCCGGCCTGCTTGACGATCTCGCGGTCGGCCGCGATCTCGTCGGCGATCTGCTTGTAATGGGCCTCGTATTCCGGGCTGCCCGGCTCGGCCTTGATCTCGTTGAGGGCCCGCATGTCGACGTTGCCGCCCAACTGGATGTCGGTGCCGCGGCCGGCCATGTTGGTGGCGATGGTGACGCCGCCCGGGCGCCCGGCCTGGGCGATGATCTGGGCTTCCTGGTCGTGGAAGCGGGCGTTCAGCACGTTGTGTTCGATCTTGCGCTTCTTCAGGCGGGCCGACAGGTCCTCGGACTTCTCGATGGACACGGTGCCGACCAGGACCGGCTGCTTCTTCTTATGGCAGTCCTCGATCAGGTCCAGGATGGCCTCGAACTTCTCGTTGCCCGTGCGGAACACGATGTCGTCCTCGTCCTTGCGGATGCAGGGCACGTTGGTCGGAATTTCGATCACTTCGAGGCCGTAGATCTGATGGAATTCGCCGGCTTCCGTCATCGCCGTGCCGGTCATGCCGGCCAGCTTCGGATACAGGCGGAAATAGTTCTGGAAGGTGATCGAGGCCAAGGTCTGGTTCTCGTTCTGGATTTCCACGCCTTCCTTGGCCTCCAGCGCCTGATGCAGGCCTTCGGAATAGCGCCGGCCTTCCATCATGCGGCCGGTGAATTCGTCGATGATGACGACCTTGCCGTCCTTCACGATGTAATCCGTGTCGCGCTGGAACAGGACGTGCGCGCGCAGCGCCGAATTGGCGTGATGGACCAGCGCGATGTTGTTGATGTCGTAGAGCGATCCGTCGTCGAGCAGGCCCTGCTCGCGCATCATCTCTTCCAGCTTTTCCATGCCGGCTTCGGTGAAGGTGACGGAGCGCGCCTTTTCATCCTTTTCGAAGTCGTCGGGGGTGACGTTCTTCAACAGCTTGTCGACGGCGACGTAAAGGTCCGAATTGTCCTCGGTCGCGCCCGAGATGATCAGCGGCGTGCGCGCCTCGTCGATCAGGATGCTGTCGACTTCATCGACGATGGCGTAGTTGAAGGGCCGCTGCACCATGTCGTCGAGCGAGAACTTCATGTTGTCGCGCAGATAATCGAAGCCCAGTTCGTTGTTGGTCGCGTAGGTGATGTCGCAGCCGTAGGCGGCGCGCCGTTCGTCGTCGTCCAACCCGTGCTTGATGACGCCGACGGTGAGGCCCAGGAAATCGTAGACCGGCCGCATCCAGTCCGCGTCGCGCGACGCCAGGTAATCGTTGACCGTGACGACATGGACGCCACCGCCGGACAGGGCGTTGAGGTAGACCGCCAGGGTCGAGACCAGGGTCTTGCCTTCGCCGGTCTTCATTTCGGCGATCTGGCCCCGGTGCAGGACGATGCCGCCCAGCATCTGCACGTCGAAATGGCGCAGGCCCAGGGTGCGTTTGGAGGCTTCGCGCACGGTGGCGAAGGCTTCGACCATGATGTCATCGACGCTTTCCCCCGCCTCAAGCCGCTGACGGAAGGCGGTGGTGCGGGCCTTGATCTCGTCGTCGGAGAGTTTCTCGAGTTCAGGCTCAAGGCCGTTGATGGCATCGACGTCCTTTTGCAGGCCGTTCAGGTACCTGTCATTGGCGGAACCGAACAGGCTCTTGGCGATGGCGCTGAACATTCGGGGGGTCGTCCTTGAATGGGTAAATGAATATGACAAGTATGAAGCGATTGTGGCGGTTCCTGGGCGGAATCGCTGGGGAAGAGATAGAGGTGCTCCCCGGTCCTGTCAATGCGGGCCGCCCCTTGAGGTTCTTGAAATTCACCTCATATTCAAATGATTGTCACGGCGGCCGGTCGGCGGGTAGGGTGGGGCCCAATTCAGCGGTCGAAGGTTCGGCCGTCTTTCAGCGAAAAGGATCTGTTTATGACGTTTCAAAACGCCCTGCGCGCAGGTGGTGTCGCGGTCTTGATGGGTCTGGCGCCCCTAAGCCTTGCATCGGCGCCGGTTCTGGCCGCCGGCGACACCGTGGCCGCCACGGTGGACGGCGCCAAGATCATGCGCTCCGAGGTCACCGAGGCCTACAGCCGCCTGCCGGCCGAATACCAGCAGGTGCCGCTGGAGCAGATCTATCCGGCGTTGCTGAACAGCCTGATCGACACCAAGCTGGCGGCGATCAAGGCGCGTAAGGAAAAGATCCATGAAACGGCCGAGTTCAAGGAGGAACTGGCGGCGTTTACCGAACGCCTGCTGGGCTCGACCCTGATTCAGCGGGCGGTCGAGGCCAAGGTCACGGATGAAGCCGTCGCCGCGCGCTATGCCGAGGTCACCAAGGACATGGGCGGTCAGGTCGAGGTCCATGCCCGCCATATCCTTGTGAAAACCGAGGACGAGGCCAAGGCGGTGATCAAGGAACTGGCCGGCGGCGCCGATTTCGCCGAGACGGCGAAGAAGAAATCGACCGGACCGTCCGGCCCCAACGGCGGCGACCTGGGCTATTTCGGCAAGGGCCAGATGGTGCCCGAGTTCGAAAAGGCGGCCTTCGCCCTCGACAAGGGCGCGATGACCAAGGCTCCGGTGAAGACCCAATTCGGCTGGCATGTCATCAAGGTCGAGGACAAGCGTTCCCAGCCCGCCCCCTCGCTTGAGGAAATGGGGCCGCAGATTCGCGAGAGCCTGAGCCGGGAGATCGGCGCCGACGTGACCAAGGGCCTGCGTGAGACGGCGAAAATCGAACGCTTCAATTTGGACGGTACTCCGGCTAAGTAGGAGGCGTCTCAAGGCCTTCCTCGGTTGGGGAAGGCCCTTTCAACTCCTTGCAGACGCGAGTCCGACCATGGCCAAGACCAAGCCCAAAGTCTCCCCCCTGGCGCCCGAAGCCTTCCCGACCATTCCGCCGATCGGCGGCGTGCGCGTGGCCACCCGCGCCTGCGGCGTGCGCTACAAGGGGCGTACGGACGTTCTGCTGGTCGAACTGGCGGACGAGACCCAGGCGGCGGGGGTGTTCACCAAATCGTTGACCGCCTCGGCCCCCGTCGATTGGTGCCGTAAGTCCCTTCCCGGCGGCATCGCCAACGGTCTGGTCGTCAATTCCGGCAACGCCAATGCCTTCACCGGGCGGCTGGGCGAGGATGCGGTGGAACAGGTGGTCGAGGCCGTGGCCGATCGCCTGGCCTGCCGGCCGTCGCGGGTATTCGCGGCGTCCACGGGCGTGATCGGGGAGCCGCTCAACTTCACGGCCATCACCGACAACCTGGACGCCCTGGCCGCCGATCTTGCCCCCGGCAAGTGGGACGAGGCGGCCAAGGCGATCATGACCACGGACACCTTCCCCAAGGGCGCGGTGAAGGAAGCCCAGATCAACGGCACCAAGGTCACCATCGCCGGCATCGCCAAGGGGTCCGGCATGATCGCGCCCGACATGGCGACCATGCTGTCCTATGTGTTCACGGACGCCAAGATCCCGGCCCCCGTGCTGCAAGGCATCCTGGCCCCGATCTGCGGGCGCACGTTCAATTCGATCACCGTGGACAGCGACACCTCGACCAGCGATTCCCTGATGCTGTTCGCCACGGGGGCGGCCGGCAACGCCGATCGGTTCTCCGGCCCCGACGACCCGGCCCTGGCCGATTTCCGGGCCAAGGCGGAGGCTGTCATGCTCGACCTCGCCCATCAGATCGTGCGCGACGGCGAGGGGGCTTCCAAGTTCATCGAAATCACCGTCACGGGGGCGGACAGCGACGCCGCCGCCAAGCGCATCGGCCTGTCGATCGCCAATTCGCCTCTGGTCAAGACCGCCATCGCCGGCGAGGACGCCAACTGGGGCCGCATCGTCATGGCCGTCGGCAAGGCGGGTGAGAAGGCCGAACGCGACCGCCTGAACATCGCCATCGGCGGCATCACCATCGCCGCCAACGGCCTGGCCGTGGACGGTTACGACGAAGCCCCGGTGACGGCCCATATGCAAAGCCCGGAAATCAACATCGCCGTCGATGTCGGCGTGGGCAACGGGCGGGCCACCGTGTGGACCTGCGACCTGACCCACGGCTACATCGATATCAACGCCGATTACCGTTCCTGATCATGTCTGACGGCTTGCCCGAAGGCGGCTGCTGGGACGCGGAATTCCGCAAATCCCAGGGCGACGTGCGGACGGTCATCGTGGTCGCCGCCGTGCTGGTCGATATCGACGGGCGGGTGCTGGTCGCGCAAAGGCCCGAAGGCAAGGCCATGGCCGGCCTGTGGGAGTTTCCCGGCGGCAAGCTGGAGCCGGGGGAACTGCCGGAAACCGCCCTGGTCCGCGAACTGAGGGAGGAACTGGGCATCGATCTGACGGAAAGCTGCCTGGCGCCGCTGACCTTCGCCAGCCACCTGTATGACGATTTTCACCTGTTGATGCCGGTCTATGTCGCGCGCCAATGGAAGGGCGAGCCCCGGGGGCTCGACGGCCAGGCCCTTAAATGGGTACAGCCGGTGAAGCTGCGCGAACTGGCCATGCCGCCCGCCGACGAACCCCTGGTCGCCCTGATCCGCGATTTCCTGGGCTAGGCGAAATACCAAAGGTCCACGACGAAATGGACCAGGATGACCAGCGCCAGGCTGCGGCCTCGCCGGAAGAGATACATCAGCAGCAGACCCCAGACGATGGCGATGGCCGTGTCGGCCAGGCCCTGGGGCAGGTGCAGCAGGCCGAACACCAGGGATGATCCGGCATACAACCCGGTGACGCCGCCGCCCCGGGCATTCCACCAATCGGCCCACAGGCGGCGGAACACCAGTTCTTCCGACACCGCGACCAGGACGAGGCCGAATGTCAGGTCCACGGCCTGCCAGACCTCGTTTTCCAGGGGCGGGAAGGAGACTTCGGGAAACAGCGCCGTGTCGAAGGCCGCGCGTAGGTCCTGGCCGCCGGTCCAGGTATCCACCGCGATGATCGCGGCGGCCCCGCCCAGGGCCCAAAGCCAGACCCGGTCGATGATCGGCGGCAGGGGGCGGCGGAAGCTGTCCGTCAGCGCCGCCCAGCCGAGGGCGATGATCAGCGCGCGCTGGGCGTAGTCGATCAGATAGACGTCCGTGCCGCCGGCGGCGAACTTGATCCAGCCGGCATAGAACAGGACGAGGAGAAGGCTAAGCCGGACCCCCGGGCGGGCCGCCGCGGCCATCACTTCATGCCGTCGATCAGCTTGCAGGTCTTGTACATTTCGCTGATCGAACAGTCGTAGAACCCATCCATGCGCTTGCGCAGGTCGCCCGACAGGGTCAGCAGCTTGGAGCGCGCGTCCTTGGGATTGTCCTGTTCGATCAGAAGGCCCTTTTTCAGGGCGACGTCCAGGTATTTGCCCGCCGTATGGGCGCTTTTGATGCTGGTCATGAACTTGAGCGCGTCCGTCTTGCGCACGGGCGTGCGGGCGCGCCACATGTTGTTGAACAGGTCCCAATAGGCGGCATCGTAGAAATCCGTGTCGCCCTCGAATACCTGAACCCATTCGCGGCCAAGGGTGTCGTTGAACTCCATGTAGGCGCGGTGCTGGTCGTTGGTGAAGGTCAGCTTCATTGTCTGTTTTCCCCGGCATTTTAATTGCGGCGTCCCGGCCCCCCAAGGCCGCCGTATTCCCCGCGTTCCTTATATCGCATCGCAAACTATATGCAAAAATGAAATTAGTTATTGACATCAAAATTACATGCAAATATACACATGATGTTTCATCAATCCGCCGGCGGGGGACGTACCGGTTCCGGCGGACCATTGAAGGAGGATGTTATGAACACGACCAAAATGCAGACGACTGAACAGGCCGGTCCCGCCGGCGCCCGCCGGACGGTTCGGCGCGCGGCCCGCGGGCCCGTGTTCGCCGCCGTCGCCGCCCTGATGGGTGTGGTGATGCTGGGCGGTTGTGTCACCAACGGCACAGGGTCAACCGGCATGAAGCAGGGGGCCGGCACGTTGCTCGGCGCCGGGCTGGGTGGCTTGGTCGGCTCTAAATTCGGCGGCGGCCGCGGCCAGTTGGCGGCGGTTGCGGCGGGTGCCTTGCTCGGCGGCTTCATGGGCAACGAGGTCGGGGCCTCTCTCGACCGCGCCGACCAGATGTACCAGCAGCGCGCCCAGAACACGGCCCTGCACAATGCCGACTGGCAGCCCGTCACCTGGTCCAACCCGGACAGCGGCAATTCCGGCACCGTCACGCCGGTCCGCACCATCCAGAACACCAACACCGGCCAGCTGTGCCGCGAATACCAGACCTCGGTGACCATCGGCGGCCGGGTCGAACAAGGCTACGGCACCGCCTGCCGCACCGCCGACGGCGACTGGCGCCTGACCAACAGCTAACACGCGGACGCCCCCCGACAGGGACGGTTCGACCTCCTTCCCTGTCCCTGTCCAAGCCCGGACCGCCCCGCTTTTCAGCGGGGCGGTCTTTTTTCAGGGCCGTTGCCTTGGAGGCGCCGTTCGGGCTACCTACATGCCGCCGCCTCGGAGGACACATGAACGAACCCAAGACCGTCACCGCCTGCCTGATCATCATCGGCAACGAGATTCTGTCGGGCCGCACCCGCGACGCCAATCTGCAATTCCTGGGCGAAAACCTGAACGCGCTGGGCATCCGCCTGATGGAAGGCCGGGTCATCCCCGATGTCGAGGCCACCATCATCGCCAACGTGAACGACGCGCGGGCCCGCTTCGACTACGTGTTCACCACGGGCGGCATCGGGCCGACCCATGACGACATCACCTCCGCCTGCGTCGCCAAGGCCTTCGGGCGCAGGCTGATCCGCCATCCCGACGCGGAAAAGCTGCTGCTCGCCCATTACAAGCCCGAGGACGTGACCGAGGCGCGCATGAAGATGGCCGACGTGCCCGAGGGCTCGATCCTGCTCGACAATCCGGTCAGCCGCGCCCCCGGGTTCCAGGTTGACAACGTGTTCGTGCTGCCGGGCGTGCCCCGGATCATGCAGGCCATGTTCGACCTGTTCAAACACCGGCTCACGGGTGGGGCGGAAATGCTGTCCAAATCCATCGCGTCCTACACGCCCGAGGGCAAGATCGCGGCCCGCTTGACGGCGTTGCAGGACGACCATCCGGCGCTCGAGATCGGCAGCTATCCGTTTTCCCGCGACGGCAAACACGGCTCGACCATCGTCATCCGCGGCACCGACGCGGCCGCCATCGCGGAGGCGGCGGAAAAGCTCCGCACGATCATGCGCGACCTCGGCAACGAGCCCCAGGAAGTGGATCTGTAGATCAGCGCTTGAGAATGAACTCGGACACGTCGGCCCGGTCCTGCCAGCCGGCGCGCACCAGTTCCGGCTCCAGGTGCTCTTCCTCGGGCAGGCCCAGGCACAGATAGGCGACCAGGTGCCAGTCCTCGGGCACGTCGAGGATTGATGCGACCCTTCCCGGATGGATGATCGACACCCAGCCGACGCCGACCCCCGCCGCCCGCGCCGCCAGCCACAGGGTATTGACCGCCGCGACCACGGAATAAGGCAGCATTTCCGGCATGGTGTTCTGGCCGAGCCCGTGGCCGCGCTCCGTCGCCCGGTCGGCGAACACGGCCAACTGCACGGGCGCCTTGTCCAGCCCCGCCAGCTTCAGCCCGGCATAGGTTTGGGCGCGCTCCCCGGAATAGCCCTGAAGGGCGTCCTGGTTGGCCTGCTCGAAATCGTCGCGCACCGCCTTGCGGCGGCCCGCGTCCTCGACGATGACGAACCGCCAGGGCTGGGAATTGCCGACGCTGGGCGCCAGCGCCGCCTGGGCCAGCAGGCCCTCCAGCAGGCCGCCGGGCAGGGGGGTGGCCAGGAACCGCCGCACGTCGCGCCGCCACAGGAACAGGTCGCGCAGCTTGTCGCGGAACGCGGCGTCGAAATCGGGCGGCGTCGGCGCGCCGTTTGCTGAAGGGCGGTCGCTCATGGGGTCGAGGTGTAGCCCCTGGCGCGGGGGCGGGCAACCGTCCTTGGCCCTTGCGGTCGAATGCCCGTAGGATTACCAGAGGCAGGCCGCAACGGCGGCCGCGCGCGGGCGTGGTGAAATTGGTAAACACAAGGGACTTAAAATCCCTCGGCCTTACGGCCTTGTCGGTTCAAGTCCGACCGCCCGCACCACCCGCTTTCGCTTACGCTACAGCGCGGTTAAGCGGTGGAGCGTTAGCGAAACGGGTGCCGCGCTGTAGCGAAGCGGAAGCGGGCCATGAAGTACGTTTACATCCTGCAAAGCGAAATCGCCCCGGACCGGTATTACGTCGGCTCGACCGTCGATCTGAAACGACGCTTGGGCGAACACAACGACGGTCACTCCATCCATACCAACAAGTTCAAGCCCTGGCGGCTGAAAACCTATCTGGCCTTTGACGATCACGCCAAGGCCGATGCGTTTGAAGCATTCTTGAAGACTGGCAACGGTCGAGCATTCGCAAAGAAGCGGCTATAGGAAATTCTCATAAGATGTAAATGTAGACGATTAACTCTTAGTCCGCGTATCATGCGGCAGGGTTGAAGGCCAAATCACGCTGTAGCCTTTAAAGCGAAGGCTGTAGTTGTATAAAAATCCTTTGGCCTTACGGCTTTGTTGATTCAATTCCGACCGCCCGTACCAAACCTTGAGGCTTGTCTTGGCAGAGCAAGTTGAAAAAGAAGCAGTACATTGTACGCGATGTGAGAAGGCAGTCTTAGCTAAGGTTGTCGGTCGGGAGACTATTGCAAAGGACCTCCCTGACTACATTTTGCGTTGTACATTCCTCGTTTGCGAGCAGTGTAAGCAGGTCATGCTCCTGCAGGAAACAGGGGAGATCGTCCAAGTAGGTTACGACGATTGGGAGGAGTCGTGGGGGGAACCGGTGTATCTCTATCCTTCTAGAGAGAGATTCTTTGGGTCGTCGGTTCCTGGCAACGTTATTCGAACCTACTCAGAAGCTATCAGGTGCCTGAGCGCTGGCGCGCACACAGCCGCTACAATTATGGGGCGGCGAACGCTTGAGATCGTCTGCAATGAGTTAGGCGAGACAGGTAGAAAAGACCTATTCAAGAAGATCGAAAGTCTATCAGCGCAAGGCACGTTTTCGGGCAAGGTGGCCGAGTGGGCTGATCGCTTAAGAGACGTAGGAAATTTTGCTGCCCACGACCCCAAAACGACATTCACCAAGAATCAAGCTAGGCTTGTCATCGATTTTACCGAGGCGTTGATAGAACATTGTTTTGTACTGGAAGAGAAGTTCCAAAAATTTGACGCATACTCAAAAAGCCTGAAAACGTAAAACCCTTCGACCTGGCGACTTCGTCGCGCCTCCTGGGTCGGGGTCAGGTGCCCGCGCTGTTCCCCCCGGCACGAAGTCGCCACCTCGCCGCCATAAGATCGCCCCGTTGTCCCCTAGGATGCCGTACTGTCGGCGCCGCCGGCGTTCATCGGCTTAACGAGGGGATCCCATCCATGACCGCGACTCCGACCGCCCGTTTCCACGAACAACTGGGCGGCGACGCCCTGCTGTCGGTTCTGACGGAAGCGCAGAACACGGTGCGCAGCTACGACAACAAGGCCCAGATCATGGCCGTCGGCTATGTGCTGGCCTTGCAGGTGGTCCTGCGCAGCGGCGCGCAGGTGCCGGTGCCCATCGACTATGCGGGGCTGTATGTGTTCGCGGGCTGGGCCATCCTGGTGCTGCCGGTCATCATGTTCGCCCTGGTGCTTTATCCGTCCCACGCCGACAAGGTGTCCAGGAAACGCGATTTCGGGGTTTGCGCCGGGGCCATGTATTTCGAACCGCGCCACGTCGCCGATGTCGACAGCTATGTGCGCGCCGTGCGCGGCGCCGACTGGGTGCGCGAGACGGCCTGCGAGATCATCAAGGTCTCGGACATCCGCGAGAAGAAGCGCAGGCGCTTCCTGCGCGCGCTGTACTGGACCGGCGGGTCGATCGGCATGTTGTTCCTGGCCCAGATGGCGCGCGCGCTCGGCGTGATCGGGGCGTAGCCCCGGGCCGTTCTAGGCCGACGTCATCTTCAAGCCCACGATGCCCGCCGCGATCAGGCCGATGCAGGCGAGGCGTATCGCGGTCGCCGGTTCGTTGAACAGGAAGATGCCGAAGGCGGCCGCGCCCAGGGTGCCGATCCCGGTCCACACCGCATAGGCGGTGCCGAGCGGCAGGTCGCGCACCGCCAGGCCCAGCAGGAGCATGCTGGCGATCAGCGCCGCCGCCGTGGCGAGGCTGGGCAGGGGGCGGGTGAAGCCGTCGGTGTATTTCAGGCCGATGACCCAGGCGATTTCGAACAGGCCCGCGACAAACAGGTAGATCCAGGACATGGCCGCGCTTTCATGATGGTTTTGGATGGCGATTGGACATGACGGTCCAGGCATGACGGCCCGGCCCCGATGACCTGGAGGAGCCGCCGCCCGGACGGGCATTCATGAATGCGGGATGCGGCGCCGTCAACCGGCGCTGTCGATCGGCGCCGTCAATTGAGCGAGGGATAGGTCTCGGTCAGATTGTCCAAATAGTATTCGAGCTTCTTGCGGAAGCCGTCGTTCAGGGTCACCAACTGCGTGCGGGAATCGTTTTCCTTCTGCCGCTTGTCGATCACGTTGTCCGTGGCCAATTGCGCGATCAGCTTCAGGGTCGTCGATTTGGACGCCGTCACGGACACGCAGATGTCGGAAACGTTGAGGTTCTGTCCGGCGTACTGGGCCTCGGCGATCAGGAAGAGAACATCCCAGGTCAGGTTCTGGGTCCCGGCATTACGATACAGGGCGTTCTGGGTCGCGCGGGATTTTTGCACCCAGCGGACCTTTTCGAGGTATTTCGTATACTCCGCTCTTGCTTGAGTTCGAGCGTTCACCATGCTGACCCCCTCCCCCGAAGGTTTTGCTTTTAATGCACTGGATTCCTTGCGGAACACCACCCGTATATTCTTTTACAATCGTAAGCGTGAGCAAAAAAAGGTCTAGAAATTAGAAGGAGTTCCCGTTTCACGATAGTGCGCGCAGATTAATCCTCCGCGAAAATTTTACGCCGCGCCCGTATGGCAGCCTTTTATACCGAATTTGTCCAGGGGCTTGCGCCTAATAATCATACACGGCATCTTATCGATAATTCTCGCTCGTTGGAACAACCGGCGGCACGCTTTGAGGGGGTGCGATTGGAGTGTGGCGTCGTCTACAGGGGACGACGTGCAAATCGGCACTTGGGGACTCAACCAACATGGAAACGAACCTTGCGGGGAAAACCTACGAGGTCCAGACCGAATCCGACGGTAAGTGGACTTTTTTCGCATCCCATAACGTAAAATCGCAGGCCATTCAGCAGGCGCAGGCGCTGTTGGATTCCCATAAATATTCAGGCGTCAAGGTGATCGCCGAAAGCGACCGCAAGGGCGACGAAATCATCTTCAACGAACGGGCCGAGGTCACGGACAAGGGCCTGACCGTCGTGCCCATCGATTCCTCGCCGGTTTGCGAGACCCTGGCCGATTGCTATCAGCTGGAGGCCCGCCGCACGATCGGGCGTCTGTTGCGCCAGTACCTGGACGACGTCGGCATGACGGCCATGGAACTGGCCTTCGATTTCGGCCGCCTGAAGATGCTGGAGCGCGACGACAAGCTCTACATCGGCGCCCTGTCGCGTCTGGCCACTTTGCAGATCGACAAGGATAGCGGCGAAAAGCCCATCGACCGTCAGAACAAGCTGGAACGCCTGTACAACCAGCTCATGGCCAACGCGCAGAAGATGATGCGGCGCGAGGACCTGAACGAGGCTCTCCAGGCGGGCGGGTTGCAGGCCCTGATCGACAAGGTCAACGCCGAGGCCCCGGCCGAAGACCGCCACATGCTGATTCTGGCCGGCCTCGCCGCCTATATGGGCGAGCAGGGCGATTGGAGCGGCAAGATCGAATCCCTGGCTAGGCTGCTCGACGGGCAGGCGGGCGTCGTCGTCCAGGCCTATGTCGACGAGGCGCTGGCGGAAATCCTCGACGGCACCGCCGCCATCACGGAACTATTGGGCGGCGTCGCCGACGCGGCATCCGCCCACCGCATGCTGGTTCAGCTGTGCCAAGGGCGCCTGCCGGAGGTGAAGAATCCGCTCAGCTGCATCAACGAGCTGAACACGATCATGGCGGCCTACGAGTTGGAGAACGCGCGGGACGCCATTCTGGGCCGGGTCGCCCGCGGCATCGGCGGGGTCAAGCCGATGACCCGCGAAGGCAAGGAAGGCGAGCGCACGGCCCTGGTCACCCTGATCCGCAATCTCGAAGGCTATGCCGGGCTGCTCGGCGGCCCGCAGATGGCCGAGGCCCTGACCCTGCGCGCCAAGATGGCCCTGGGCCGCGAGGACGGGGATCTCAGCGCCGAGGATGCCGTCGCCAGCATCCTCGCCTATCTGCCGTCCCTGCCGTCGCGGGCGGGCTTCGTGCTCGACCTGTCGGCCACGGATACGGGCGCCAAGCAGCAGGCCGCCGTGGTCCGCAATCTGGCCCAGGCCATGCGGGGGCTGAGCGGCATCGACGCCCTGACCGGCGGCGGTCAGGACGCGGCGATGGCCAAACGGGTGGCGGGCGTGTTGAAGGAAAAGATCGCCGCCGCCGGCCTGCCCGAGGAACTGAAACGCACGGCCGCCGCGACCCTGGACAAGGCCCTCGCCAATGCGCCGGCGAATGCGGCCGCGGCGAACGGCGCGTCGCCCCAGGAAAAGCGTTGGGACGACGGCGCCCAGAAACCGGCGCAGCCGGCACCGGCCGCCGCCGCCAAACCCGCCCCGGCGCCGGCACCGGCACCGGCGGCAGCCCCGGCCAACGGCGGCGGCAAGGGGCCGGAACAGCGTAAGCTGGTCAAGGGTCAGATCCTGTTCGAGGAAGGCGACGCCGGGACCGAGGCGTTCCTGATTTCCTCGGGCGCCATCGAAATCTACCGGCGCGGCGCCATCGAGCAGAGCCTGGCCACGCTCGGCCCGGGGGAATTGCTGGGGGAACTGTCGCTGATCGACGATCAACCGCGCGCCGCCTCGGCCCGCGCCGCCGACAATTCGGTGCTGATCGTGCTGTCCAAGGAATCGCTCAAGACCCGCCTGCAACGCCTGGAACAGACCGACAAGGTCCTGCACCGGCTGATGGGCGTGCTGGTCAACCGCCTGCGCGGCATGGCCCGTTCGGCGGAATAGGGCCGCTCAGCCCCAGGGAAACGCCGACCGGGGCGGCAGGGCGGCGGAGCCGAGGGCGTCGGCGACGCGCAGGCCCTCGTTCCATTTCACCATGCGTTCCGAACGGGTGAACGATCCCACCTTCAACTGCTTGGCGCCCCAGCCGACGGCCAGATGGACGATGGTCACGTCCTCGGTCTCGCCCGAGCGGGCGGATACGATGGCGCCGATTCCGGCATCCCGCGCGGCGTCGAAGGCGGCCTTGGTTTCCGTCACCGTGCCGGCCTGGTTCGGCTTGATCAGGGCGCAGTTGAGCGCCCCGTCGCGGGCCGCCGCCTGGACCCGGCCGGCGTTGGTCACCAGGAAGTCGTCGCCGACGATCTGAAGGGTCTTGGGCGCGGCCTTGGCGAAGGCCAGGAAGCCGTCCGCGTCGTCCTCGGACATGGGGTCCTCGACCGACACGATGGGATAGCGGCCGACCCAGCCGAGCAGCATGTCCGCCAATTCGCCGCTGTCCATTTCCCGGTCCTCGCGGGCCAGGCGATAGCGCCCGGCCTTGCCGAATTCCGACGCCGCGATGTCGAGCGAGATGGAGACCTGCTCCCCAGGCGTCAATCCGGCTTTCTCGATGGCCTGGACCAGGGTTTCGGCGGCGTCCTCGTTGGCGTCGAAGGCGGGCCAGAAGCCGCCCTCGTCGGCGACGCCCTGCAACAGGCCGCGCTCGGCCATGATCTTGCCGGCGGCGATATAGACCTCGGCGGTCCAGGCCAGGGCCTGTTCGTAGTCGTCCGCCCCGGTGGCGATGACCATGAAATCCTGCACGTCGATGCGCCGCCCGGCATGGGCGCCGCCGCCGAAAATCTGGATTTCCGGCAGGGGCAGAACCGGCGTGCCTGAATTGCCGCCCCGGTCCCATAGGTATTTCCACAGGGGCTGCCCTGCCTGTGCGGCGGCGGCGTGCAGCACCGCCATGGACACGGCGATGGTCGCGTTGCCGCCCAGGTTGGCCTTGTTGGGTGTGCCGTCCAGGGCGATCAGGGCCTGGTCCACGGCGGCCTGGTCGCCGGCATCCATGCCGACGATTGCCTGGGCGATGGCGCCGTTGGTCTGACGCAGGGCCTCGGTCACGTCCCAGCCGCCGAACCGGGGGCCGCCGTCGCGCAGGTCGATGGCCTCATTGCTGCCGCGCGACGCCCCCGCCGGGGCGATGGCGCGGCCGAGCGCGCCGCCGGCCAGGGTCACGTCGGCCTCGACCGTCGGGCGGCCCCGGGAATCCCAGACGCGGCGGGCCTTGACGGCGGTGATGGTGGTGGCGGAGGAGGCCGTCATCGGCGGAGTTCCCTTTCCCAGGCTTGGCGGACGTCCGCCAGGGTCGGCGGCGGCGACATGATCAATGGTCGGGCCGTGCGCCGCACGCGGTCGCGGTCGGCGTCGGCGGTGATGTATTCGACGGGAGACTTACCGTCCACGCGGGCCAGGAACAAGGCCGGAAGCAGCGCGGCGGCCCGGGCCTCGACGTCGGGCGCGGCGGCGTATCCGGCGGCCAGGGCGTCGAAGCAGGCGAGGAACCCGTCCGTCGCGGCGGGCGTCCACAGGCATTTCAGCAACAGATGGTTGAGGCAGAACGCCAGGTCGAAGGCCGGGTCGCCGTACCACGCGCATTCGGCGTCGAGGAACACGGGATCGGCGCCGTCGACCAGGATGTTCTTGGGGCTGACGTCGCCGTGGACCAGGGCCTCGCGGTGCGCCGCCGTGGTCTTGGCCAGAGCCTCCATGCGGGGGGCGAGGTCGGCATGGGCGCGGCCGGTGGCGATCAGATAGGGCTCCAGGCGGATGGAATAGAACGTTTCGTCGGTCCTGAACCGCTGCGCCATGCCGTCGTCGCCCGCCGTCCCGGCGTGAACCCGTTTCAGGCATTCGCCGACCCTGCGCGCGAAGGCGGGGTCGGCCCGCCCGGCATGCAGTTCGTCCTTCCAGGTCGGATGGCCGGCCGGGTCCAGATAGGCCATGGCGAACACGCCCTGATCCGCGTCATGGGCCAGCACCCGGGGGGCGATGCCGGGTTGCAGGCCGTTGGCGGTTTCCATCCAGGCGACCTCGAAGGCGTTGCGTTCCACCGGCGCGAACCAGTCGGCCTTGACCTTCAGCTTGGCCAGGGCGCGCTTGACGCAGACCGGCCCGCGCGCCAGGTCCGCGCGCCAGATATCCGACGACACGCCGCCGGCCAGGGCCGTGTAGATGGGGGTTTCGTCCGGGGCGGCCAGGCCGTTTTGGCGCAGGAAGCCCGTCAGGAAGTCGTCCGCGTCGATGGTGTTCATGGTGTTACTTCCCCGCCGCCGCCTGGGCGATGAACTTGGGCAGGTCGCCCAGCGGCAGGACCGCATGGCAGTCCCCGGCGGCGGCCACGGCCCCCGGCATGCCCCAGACGACGCTGCTGGCCTTGTCCTGGACGACGACGGTACCGCCGCCGTCGGCGACGGCCTTGGCCCCCGCCTTGCCGTCCGATCCCATGCCGGTCAGCACGACGAACAGGATGTTTTCCGCCCCATAGGCGGCGATCAGGCCGCGCATCATGGGTTCCGCCGAGGGTTTGCAGAAGCTTTCCTCGGGGCCGTCGTCGATCTTGATCGTCACGCCGTTTCCGCTCTGCCGTGGGATCATGTGGAACCCGCCGGGCGCCATATAGACCTGCCCGTTCTTGACCTGCTCGCCGTCCTTGCCCTCGGCGCAGGGCCATCCCGTGCGCCGGGTGATGTGATCGGCCAGGGCCGTGGTGAACCCGGGCGGCATGTGCTGGGTCAGGAAGATCGGCTGGGTCACGTCACGGGGCAGGGCCGTGAACAGGGTGAACAGAGCCTGCGGGCCGCCGGTCGAACTGGCGATGGCGATCGCCTTCGGGATGTGGGGGCGGCGTTGGCGAAGCTCCTTGGGGGACGGATGTTCGAAGCGGTTGGCGGCCGGCGGTGGGGCGATCACGCGGGTGCCCTTGTCACGGCGCGCCCGGCCCAGGCCCAGGGTCAGATCGGCGATCTGGCGGATGAACTCGGGTTCGGCGATATGCGGTGTGTGGCGGGCCGGTGCCTGGACGAATTCGGCGGCGCCGGCGACCAGGCCGGCCATGGCGTTCTTCACGTTGGCGAAGGTCAGGGTGGCGACCAGCACGATCTGGGCGTCGCGGTCGACCTTCAGCAGACGCGACAGGTCCGTGGTCAGTTTGACCTTGGGGTCGCCGATGTCGATGAAGATCACGTCGATGGCCCGGCGACGCAGGTGGCTGACGGCGTCGACGCCGTCCGTGGCCTCGGCGACGAGGTCAACCCCGCCCAGACGGCGCAGCACGGCCTTGACGCGCTCGGCGACGACGTCCGACGCGCCGACGACCATGGCCTGAATCGGGCTGGGAGAGGCGCCTGAAGCGCTGGTGATGCTGTCCGCCATTGCGGCTATGCTCGTTTCCTCGTTTTTTTCGACCATAGTCGTTGGGCTTGGCCGAGACAATGCCGCGCGGCGGCCAAACTCTGCCTCCCGTGCGGTGGTGATTGACCGGAACCGGGCAACGGGCGTATACCCGCCGTGGGCCAGGTCCCCCCAACGGGATCGGACCCTTCTGGAAGCGAAGGGAGTAAAATTCGATGCCAGTTCCTCAGAAGCCGAGCACCCGCCCGGCCAATCCGTGCTTTTCGTCCGGCCCCTGCGCCAAGCGCCCCGGATGGTCCTTCGATAATCTCAAAGACGCCTTTCTCGGCCGTTCCCACCGCCATGCCACGGGCAAGGCGAAGCTGAACGAGGTCATCACCCGTTCCCGCAAGATCCTGGGTATTCCCGACGACTATTACGTCGGCATCCTGCCCGGTTCCGACACCGGCGCCTTCGAGGCCGCCATGTGGAACCTGCTGGGCGCGCGCGGCGTCGATATCCTGTCCTGGGAAAACTTCGGCAACGAATGGACCAAGGATGGCGTGCAGGAATTGAAGCTGGACAACCTGCGCACCTTCACCGCACCCTTCGGTGAACTGCCGGACATTACCCAGATCGATTTCGACAACGACGTGGTGTTCACCTGGAACGGCACGTCCTCGGGCGTCATGGTGCCGGACCGCGGGTCCTGGATTCCCGCCGACCGTGGCGGCCTGACATTGGTCGACGCGACGTCGTGCATCTTCGGCGTCGACCTGCCGTGGGACAAGCTGGATGCCGTGTCCTGGTCCTGGCAGAAGGTCATGGGCGGCGAGGCCGCGCACGGCATGCTCGCGCTCAGCCCCCGCGCGGTGGAGCGGCTTAACACCTTTCACCCGGACCGGGCGATTCCCAAAGTCTTCCGCCTGAAGAAAAACGGCAAGATCAATCCCGAGCCGTTCGAGGGCGCGACCCTCAACACGCCGTCCTTGCTGTGTGTCGAGGACGCGCTGGACGGTCTGCGCTGGGCCGAGGACATCGGCGGCCTGCCGACCCTTCTGGGCCGCGTGCAGTCGAACTTCGAGGCCCTGTCGCGCTGGGTGGAACGTACCCCCTGGGTCGACTTCCTGGCGTCCGATCCGAAGGTGCGGTCGTGCACCTCGGTGACCCTGAAGATCGTCGATCCGGCCTTCGCGAACCTCAACGAGGACGATCTGCGCAAGACGCTGCGCCGCATCCCCAAGATGTGCGAAGCCGAAGGTGCGGGTTACGACTTCTCGGAACATCGGTCGGCCCCCCCGGGCTTCCGCATCTGGTGCGGCGCCACGGTGGAGACCTCGGACCTGGAAGCCTTGTTCCCCTGGATCGAGTGGTCGTTTCACCAGGTCCGCGCCGAGCTTGCCGGTGAAGCCGCCTAAGGGCGGGAACCGTCATGCCGAAAGTGCTGATTTCCGACAAGATGTCGGGCCTCGCGGCTGAGGTCTTCCAACGCCGCGGGATCGAGGTGGACGTGAAGACGGGCCTCACGCCCGAGGACCTGTCCGCCATCATCGGGGACTACGACGGTTTGGCCGTGCGCTCGTCGACCAAGGTGCGCGGCCCCATCATCGAAGCGGCGAAGAACCTGAAGGTCATCGGCCGGGCCGGGATCGGCGTGGACAACGTCGACCTGAGCGCCGCCACGGCCAAGGGCATCGTGGTGATGAACACGCCGTTCGGCAATTCCATCACCACGGCCGAACACGCCATCGCCATGTTGATGGCCCTGGCTCGCGACATCCCCGCGGCCAACGCCTCGACCCATGCCGGAAAGTGGGAGAAATCCCGCTTCATGGGGGTCGAGATCACGGGCAAGGTGCTGGGCATCGTCGGCTGCGGCAACATCGGATCGGTTGTCGCCGACCGGGCCCAAGGCTTGAAGATGCGGGTTATCGCCTTCGACCCCTACCTGGGCGAGGAGCGGGCCAAGGAACTGGGGGTCGAGAAGGTTTCCCTCGACGACCTTCTGGCCCGCGCCGATTTCATCAGCCTGCACACGCCGCTGACGGATGCCACGCGGCATATCATCGATGCCGATGCCCTGGCCAAGACGCGCCCGGGCGTGCGTCTGGTGAACTGCGCCCGCGGCGGGCTGGTCGACGAGGTGGCGCTCAAGGCGGCGCTCGACAGCGGCCATGTGGCGGGGGCGGCGATCGACGTGTTCGAGGAAGAACCGGCGACGGAAAGTCCCCTGTTCGGCATGGAGAACGTCGTCGCGACGCCGCACCTGGGGGCGGCCACCACCGAGGCCCAGGAAAAGGTTGCGGTACAGATCGCCGAACAGATGGCCGACTACCTTTTGGACGGGGCGGTGTCCAACGCGCTTAACATGCCGTCGGTCACGGCGGAAGAGGCGCCCCGCCTGAAACCTTACATGACGCTCGCCCAGCAGCTCGGCAGCTTCGCCGGACAGGCGACGCGCTCGGCCATCCGCGAGGTCACGATCTCCTACGAAGGGGTGTGCGGCGAGCTGAACTGCAAGCCGCTGACCGCCGTCGTCCTGCAGGGGCTTTTGGGGCCGTCCATGGAAGGCATCAACATGGTCAACGCGCCGACCATCGCCAAGGATCGCGACATCATCGTGCGCGAGGTGCGGTCCGACGACGCGGGAGCGTTCCATTCCCGCATCGAGGTGACGGTAACGACCGCGAACCAGACCCGCTCGCTGGCCGGCACCTTGTTCCACGACCGGCCGCGCCTGGTCGAGATCAAGGGCATCCCCATCGACGCGACGCTCGGCCGGAACATGCTCTACATCACCAACTACGACAAACCGGGCCTGATCGGGGCCTTGGGGTCGTTGCTGGGCGATGCGGGCATCAACATCGCGACCTTCAACCTGGGCCGCGCCCAGGCCGGCGGCGACGCCATCGCGCTGCTGGAAATCGACGAAGCGCCGCCATCCGAGCTTTTGGCGAAAATCCAGGGGTTGGAGCACGTCGTCGTTGCCCAGGCGATGAAGTTCTAAGCGGGTCGGCTCAATCCGCCCTTTGTCATTTAGGCTTAATGTTCAGCCGATATCCTCTGTTCTGTATGCTGGCCGGAACGCCTGCGTTGCGGGCTGCCTGCGTTGGTTCGAGAGGAAGAAATGCTTCGGTTCTGCGGTTTGGCCGTCGTGGCGCTGCTGCTTGCCTGTCCGGCGCGGGCGGAAACCATCCGTCTGGTCTATGAGCCTGTCGAAAACCCACCGCGTTATTACGGCACCACGGCCAAGGTTCCGAAAGACAGGCCCGGGGTCACCATCGAGGTCTTCCGCGAGGTTGCGCGCCGCCTGAATGTCTCGCTCGATTTCGAACGTGTGCCCTGGAACAGGGGGCTGTTCATGGTCGAAACCGGCGAAGTCGATGGTATTTTCCACGCCAGCTACAAGCCGGAAAGAGCGGAATTCGGCGTCTATCCGACGCTTGCCGACGGCAGGACGCCGGACGAGTCCCGGGCCGTCTTCTTTCAATCCTATTCCTTTTATGTGCGCCGCGAGGCCGGCGTATCCTTTGACGGGCGCAGGCTGCGCGGCACGCAAGGCCGCGCGGTGGCGGTGACGCGGGGGTATTCCGTCATCACCGAACTTAAAGCCCTTGGTATTCCTTTCGAGGAAGAACGCACGCAAACATTGAATCTTGCGAAATTGGACAACGGGCGCGTTGCGGCCTACGCGGAACTTGATAACATGATCGCGCCTTATCTGGCGGACAATGGCGGGCCCTTCACCGGAATCGCCATGTTGCGGCCCGCGATTTCGGAGAAGGCCTACTACCTTCTGTTTTCAAAGCCCTTCCATAAGAACAACACAAAACTCGCTGATGCCTTCTGGAACGAAATCCGCAACATCAACCGCTCGCCCCTTATCGGCGAGATCATTGGAAGATACCGTTAGGACCAGCGGTACGCCGAACTTGGGCCGCCGCACCCTTGCCGGGCGCCTGTTTTCATCGATCTTCCTGGCGTTTCTGGGCATCGGTGTTTTGATCACCGCCGTTTTGATCTGGGATGTCCTGCGCCGCGCGGACGAAGAGATCGAGCGCGAAATCCGCATCGTCAAAAGCGCCTTCCATGATCCCATCGCGGATCAGCTTTGGGCCTATGACGAGAAGGAACTGGGGGCGGTGCTGACGGCCCTGGTGCGGCTGTCCGTGGCCCAGGGGGTGATTGTCGAAGATCCGTTCAGCGGCCGCCGCCTAGGGGCCCACGGCATCATCAGCAGCGGTGACGGTTCGGGCATGGCGGTTCACTCGTTCGATATTCACTATGTCGCCCAGGGGGCGGACAAGGCCCGGCATCTCGGGCGTGTCAGTCTGCTGGTGCCGGCGAACCTGGCGCTTACCCGATCGTGGCTGTCGATCATGTTGATTCTCAGCGCCGCCATGGTGAAGCTTTTGCTTATCTGGATTCTGTTCAGCTATTTCGCCCAACGCCAATTGGTGCGCCCGCTGTCCCGTCTGTCCGACGCGGTCGACCGCATCGATCCGGGCTTCCGTCCCTACTCGGACATTCAGGCGGTGGGGCCGAATGACGGCGAGCTCAAGCACTTGCAGGATGCCTTCAACCGTCTTCTCAACCGCCTGGAATCCGCCCATGCGCAACGCGCCGCCTATGAGGAGGAATTGATCGGCGCGCGCGCGCAGCTTGAAGACGCCGTGGCCGAGAGGACCCGGCAGTTGGACGGGGCGCGGCGCCGCGCCGAAGAGGCCAGCATCGCTAAATCGCGCTTTCTCGCCATGATGAGCCACGAATTGCGCACGCCGCTGAATTCGATCCTCGGGTTTTCGCAGTTCATGGTCGATGAAATCATGGGCCGTATGGGCAATGCCCAGTATCTTGAATATGCTGGTGATATTCAGCATTCGGCGCGCCATCTATTGGACGTGATCAACGATATCCTGGACATCTCCAAGGTCGAGGCCGGTGAAGCCAAGCTGGAAGAAGAGGATTTGGACCTGCGCGACCTTGCCGCCGCGGTTCGGCGCCTGATGTCGCCGCGCATCAGCGCGAAAAGTCAGGTTCTGTCCATCAATATTCCCGACAACATGCCCAAACTGCGGGGCGATGGCCGTATCATCCGCCAGGTCCTGATGAACCTGTTTGCCAACGCCAACAAGTTCACGCCCGAAGGCGGCGCCCTGACGATGTCGACCGGCGTCGATTACCGGGGCGGCATCAGGATCGAGGTCGCGGACACGGGCATCGGCATCGCCGCCGAGGATATTCCCCTGGTCCTCGAAGCGTTCGGTCAGGTCCGCACCAGCCATACCGTCACCCACGAAGGCACGGGGCTGGGTCTGACCCTGTCCAAGCAGCTCGTTGAATTGCACGGCGGCGACCTTGCCATTCAAAGCGAGGTCGGCAAGGGAACGACGGTGATCCTCAGATTTCCGGCGGAACGTACGCTGTCTTGAGAGGGCTCCCCGGCAAAAGCCGGAGGTAGGTTTCGCAGGCGCCGGGATTGGGCAGGGGCGGAAATCCGCTCCGGCCGGGCCGTGCGGAATACAAGGGGCCGGCCGGGCCGGACAAGGGCTTGGACGACGTCAGCCGTTGCGGATGCTGGTCAAGAAACTATCGACTTCTTCCCGCAACATCTGCGCCTTCTCGGATACGGTCGTCGAAACCGTTCGAATCTGGCTTGCGGCTTCGCCGGTCCGCTTCGCCGCTTCCGCCACGGTGGTGATGTTTTGTGTCACCTCGTTGGTGCCGGATGCAGCCTGTTCGACATTGCGGGCAATCTCCTGCGTCGCTGCACCTTGTTGTTCGACCGCGGCGGCGATGCCGGATGCGATTTCACTGATGCGGCGGATCGTTTTTGATATCTCTTCATTGGCGGTGACGGCGTTTCCTGTCGCCGCCTGAATGTCGCCGATCTGCTTGCTGATTTCCTCGGTCGCCTTGGCGGTCTGATTGGCCAGGTTCTTGACTTCGGACGCCACGACGGCAAAGCCTTTGCCGGCATCTCCGGCGCGCGCGGCTTCAATCGTCGCATTTAGCGCCAATAGGTTCGTCTGCTCGGCAATGTCGGTAATCAGCGACACGACCTCGCCGATGCTTTGGGCGGCGGTCGCCAGGTTTTGGATCATGGCGTTAGTATTCTCCGCTTCTTGCACAGCGCTTGAGGCGATCCGGGCCGATTCCGAAACCTGGCGACTAATCTCGGACACGGAGCTTGAGAGTTCTTCACTTGCGGCGGCCACGGTCTGCACGTTTTTCGACGCGATGCTGGACGCATTGGCGACATTGCTGGACTGTTGATCGGTTTCGTCGGCGGCGGCGGTCATCAGGTCGGCGGAGCTTGTCATTTCGTCCGCAGCGACGGAAAGTCCGTTGACCACTTCGCCGACGCTTCGTTCGAAGGTGTTCGCGAGTTCCGCCATAGACGACCGTTTTTCTTCCGACGCCCGGCGTTCCATCTCGTCACGCTCAAGCTTCATGCGTTCCATTTCGGTGCTCTTTTCCTTGAACACCTGGATGCACTTGGCGAGCGCCCCCACCTCGTCGTTCCGTTCTTGTGACGGCACGTCGATGCCCAGGTCGCCTGCCACAAGCCTGGTGGTGACGCGGGTAATGGTTTGGAGCGGCACCGAAACCTGACGATTGATGATGAACAGCAACAGCCCGACAAGAATCACAAGCGTCACGACGGCGACGGTCATGCCCGTCGTCGTCGCTTTTGTGATGGATGCCGCCTCGCGGTCGGTGCTCCAGGCGATGGCCAGGGTTCCTACCCGGTCGTTGTTCTTTCCCGAAAGCACGGGGGTGGCGACAACGAAGTTTTTGTCGCCTTCCCAGGTGACGGTTTTTCCTTCTTTCAAGGCGTCTCCGCCTTTTGCGATTGCGTCGTTCAGATCCGCCTTGGCGAAACGCTCCGACTGGAAAGAAGACAGGGCTTGATCCTTTTTGTCGAATGCAACCAACGTGGCAAGATCTGAATCCGCGCTGCTCGCCAGTTGCTGGTATGCCTGGTCGACGGCCTCTTTCTTGCTCCACCGCAATCCGCCCGAAACCTGAGACGCCAACAGTTCGGTAACTTGGCGGTTTTTCACATGGGCCAAATCGATCAGGGCATTTTTTAGGCTCAGGGATTGAAGAATCAATATTGCGGCCAAGCCGACGAGGACGGCGGCCGCGAGGATCAGGCTGATGCGGCGGCCGAGCGAGCCGGATTTAGATTTCTCCGGCGCGGCCGAATCCTGGGCCACTTCGGTATGAGCGGACCCAATTTCCGTGTTTGACACAGACATTGTTCTCCTCCGTGAAATTCCTACCTGCAACGGAGTGTCCCTCGAAATACGCCAAGCGGTCTCCGGAAGGTCGGGTTTCGATCTTCCGGAGACGCCTGGGTAGGGACACGCTGCGTATGCTGTCCAAAGGGAAGCGTTAAATTCCCAATGCTTCCAAATCGACACCGATGGTTATCGCGCCGATATTCTTGCCGGTCGCAGGATCGGTGATGGGAAGACTAAGTTGTGACTGGAATTTCTGCGTCGATTCATCCTGCGCGACCTTGCCGATATGGACGGCGCCGGGGCCGACGGGGTAGGTTTTTTGCCACTTGGCCTCATCGCCCTGCCAATAATCCGACGTGATGTCGCTTTGCCCGACGTTCAGGCCCTTGGCATCCATGACGAAGATTTCCGTGTAAAGCCCGCCGCCGTCCGCTTTGACCTTTTTCAGGAACGCGGACAGCGCATTGTTCAGAACCTTGTCGACAAGGGGGCCGGAGCCGGCTTTGGTTTCGGCACGCCATTGCTTGTCCAATTTGAGAATGGCGTCTTCGGTCAAGGCGGCGTTGGCGGTGTTTTGCGCCTTGATTGCCCCGATAATCGCAGGGTCCGAAATCCAGGCTTTCACTTTCGTGGCAGCGAGTTCCTTCATCGGGGCCTCGTGGGGGGTGTCCGCTTGAATCGGGTGCGAGACGGCCAGCAAGGTAAACACGGCGAGCACGGCCATGACGTGTTTCAGGATACTTGACATGATTTCCTCCAGGAGAATATTTCGGCATTAATTCCGCCAATGAATACATTATCACTCATTAACGGGTGGCATCAGCTAGACGATCGTCATAGGCATAAGACTTACCCTCAAGCCGGGCGTTCTTGATCGTTGCATGGTGGAAATTTAAATGGATCGGCCGTGGGTTCTTCGCGGCGGTTCGGGCGGGGAATGACGGTTCAGCGCCCGGACGACATCCCATACCGAAGAATGCCGAACGCATACTTCCGTGTAATTTCTCGCGCTCCCGACAAAGGTTACAAGCACAGTGGCCGCAAAAAATGAGGTGACGGTGATGAGCGACGATATCAACGACCTGCACAAGCAAATCAAATCCCTGCTGCATGAAACCGTTGGCGGCAAGGGCAGCGGTGCGGACAAGAACGGCGCCCCACGCATGGCGGCCTCGGAACGCAAGATGCTGGCCAAGGCGCGCCAGGCCTGCGGTCCCCATGCCGGCAGCGAATGGCGCAAGGCGGCAATCTGAACCCGCCGAGGATCCCGTGCCGGTTTTCCGGTGTGTCGGAAGCGCCTTGACGGAGACCGGGGTGGCCAATGCTGAGTTTGGCGATTGTCCGGTTGCGCGGTGGTTCCATCGAGGGATACCTTAAGTCAGTTTAGGGGAAGGCTTCGGCGTTCAAAGCCTTCCCGGATTTCTTGTGTGGGGGGAGCAGCTAAAGGACCAAGCCATATGGCGGCCGACCGTGCCATCCGCCCGCCTGCTGTCGCCGTATTCGGCATCGCCCTGACGGCGGTGGTGGCGGCGTCTGCGGGCATATTTCAGCATATCGACAACAAGAACACCGCTCACGAGCGGTTTTCCGCGCTCACGCGGGAGTTCACGACGCTCGTCGAGGAACGCTTTCAGCTGTATCAGTATGGCCTGCGCGGGACGCGCGGCGCGATCATCGCCGGTGGCCGGATAAACATCCCTCGAAATACCTTCGAGGAATACTTCTCGTCGCGTGAACGGTTTCAGGAGTTTCCCGGCGCACGTGGTTTCGGGTTCATCGTCAAGATATCGAACGAACAAACGGCGCGGTTTATCGAGGCGGCGCGTGTGGACGAATTTCCTTCGTTCAACCTGCGCGAACTTGCCCCGAACGCGGGCGAGCGTTTCATCATCAAGTACATCTATCCCCTCAAGGGTAACGAAGGGGCGACGGGCCTTGATATTGCGTCGGAAAGCAACCGGCGCACCGCGGCGCTGAATGCGGCGCGAAGCGGTGAAACCCGGCTGACCGCGCCGATCACACTGGTTCAGGCGTCGGGCGAAACGAACCACGGGTTTCTTATTCTGATGCCGATCTACTGGCGGGCCGATGTGCCGGACGACCCGGAAGAACGTGTGAAGCAAACGGTGGGGTGGAGCTATTCGCCCCTTGTCGTCAGCGAGGTCCTGAAGGACCTGGGCCCGCGCCGGGAAGAAATCGCCTTTTCAATTACGGACGTCAGTGACGAGATCGAGTTCTACCGTTCGCCGGGGTTTGATCCCAGGATCGAGGCGGTCATCGGCGACGAGGTGGAGGTGTTCGGACGCCGCTGGCGCCTAAGCTTCCATCCGCGCCCCGCATTTGCCACGCAATATGCCGGAATCACCCCGGGCATTCTCAGTCTAACCCTTGTCTTGTTGGGAATTCTCGGCACCGCGACCGCGTACAATTTTTCGCGAAACCGGGCACAAGCCCAGCAGGCCCGGTGGGAAGAAGAGGAATTGGCCTACAAGATCATCGACGCGACGCCCCAGGCGCTGCTCGTGATCGACCAGGCCGGGATCATCATTCGCGCGAATGCCTATTGCGAACGTGTTTTCGGCTGGTCCATGTCCGACCTGCTTGGAAAATCCGTCGACGATCTGGTGCCGCCCAACGTGCGGGACGCGCACAAGGAACTTCGCGAAAATTACGATTATCAGCCCCGCAATATGGGCAGCGGCCAGGACCTGGAGGCAGTGAGGGCCGACGGAACGCGGTTTCCCATTACCGCGCGCCTCGCCCCCTTGTCGATCGGCGACAGGAAACTGGTCGTCGCGGGTGTCACCGATATCTCGGCAGAACGCGAAGCCGTCAAGGTCATGGCGGCCAGCGAACAACGCTGGCAAGAGGTGGCCAACTCCCTGCCGCAGCTTGTCTGGACCTGCGACGCCGACGGTGTCTGCGACTTTCTCAGTCAGCAATGGGCCGACTACACCGGCGCGTCCTCTCGGCCGCTGTTGGGCGACGGCTGGCTGGACTGGGTCCATCCGGACGACCAGGAACATCTGATGGCCGTCTGGCGGAAATCGGTTGAAACCAAGGTGCCGTTCTCGACCGAATTCCGCATCAGAGGGCATGACGGGACGTACCGGCTGTTTTTCGCGCGGGCGGATCCGGTCATGGATGCGGACGGAAATGTCCTGCGGTGGCTCGGCTCCAACACGGATATCGAAGACCGGCACCAGGCGGAACTGCAGGTTCGCGCCTTGTTGCGGGAGATGGAAGACCGTGTCGCCACGCGCACGGTGGAACTGAACACGGCCTTGCGCGACCTGAGGAACGTATTGGACAGCGTGCCGTCGATGATCGCCTATTGGGACAGCGATCAGCACAACCGTTTCGCCAACAAGGCCTATGAGGAATGGTTCGGTGTGACGCCGGAATGGCTGGCCGGCCGGCACATCAAGGAACTTATGGGCGAGGATCTATATCAAAAGAGCCTTGTGTATATCGAGGGAGCCCTGCGGGGGGAGCCGCAGGCGTTCGAACGAGAACTTGTCGATGCCGAAGGTGTCCCGCGGTTCACCCAAGCGCAATACCTGCCGGACGTTTCCGGCGAAAAGGTTCAGGGGTTTTATGTCTTCGTCTTCGACGTCACGGCGATCAAGGCATCGGAAATTGCGCAAAAGCAGGCGCGGGAGGCCGCCGAGGCGGCGACCCGCGCGAAATCGGCGTTTCTGACCTCGATGAGCCATGAATTGCGCACGCCCATGAACTCGATCCTTGGGTTCACCGATATCCTGATCTCGCAGCATTTCGGCACGCTCAACGACAAGCAGCTTGAACATGCGAGCCTGATCAAAAGAAGCGGCCAACATCTTTTGAGCCTGATGGACAGCGTGCTGGAGTTGAGCAAGATCGAGGCCGGCCGCATCACGATATCGATCGAGCCCGTCAATGTCGTCGCGATCGTGAAATCCGTCATGGCGACTCTTGAACCGCTGGCGGAAAAATTCGGGGTTGAAATGCGCGCGCCGAACCTGGGCAGGGACGACAGTTTCGTGACGGCGGACGTGACGCGCCTGACGCAGGTTATGATCAATCTCGGGTCCAACGCCATCAAGTACAATCGCGCGGGCGGTTGGGTGGAATTCTCCTGCGAGGCGCTTTCCCGGGAAACGTTTCGCATCACCGTGACCGACAACGGCCGCGGCATTCCGGCGGACCGGCAAAGCGGCGTTTTTCAGCCGTTCAACCGCCTTGGCGCCGAACAGGGAAAGATCGAAGGCAGCGGCATCGGCCTTGCCTTGGTCAGGAACTATGTCGAGCTGATGGGTGGGCGCATCGACTTCGAAAGCGTCGAGGGCGAGGGCAGCCGGTTCTGGGTCGATCTGCATTCGGCGGATGTCGAGAACGTCAATAACCATCAGGAGTCGGCGGACGCGGACGCTCCCAAAACGCAGCGTATCGCCGGCCACATGAAGGTTCTCTATGTCGAGGACAATGACATAAACCGGGCATTGTTCGAAAACTTCATGGAGATGCTCGACGATGTCGAATACCTGGAAGCGGAGGACGGCGCCACGGGGCTCGCCATCGCCCGGGACGTTCATCCGGACGTCATTTTCCTGGATATCGACCTGCCGGACATGAACGGATACGACGTCCTCGCCGAGATCAGATCTGACCCAGAACTAAGGTATACGCCGGTTATCGCATTGACCGCCAATGCCATGAGCGGCGATGCCGAACGCGGCCTGGACGCGGGCTTCGACAGATATCTGCCGAAGCCCTTCAAGCTTGAGGAAATCCTTACGGCCGTGACCGAGCAGCGGGACGTCATCGAGCGAAGAAAGCGTCCGAGGACGAAAAATTAGGCAGCCAGAATAGGGCCGGTATGGGGCGTGCTCAGCCCTTCTTGAAGTGCAGGATACCCCAGGCAAGATACCCCTTGTCGGCGCCGTTGACCCAATGATCCAGCCCGCGCAGCATGTTGTCGACGTAGGTCTTTCCCGACAGGCGGACGATCTCGTCATACCGGCGTTTCAGGTCCTCGCCGACGCGGAAGTAATGGGTCCGCAACTGGTTCAGCATGGGCGACAACCGCACTTCTGAAAAACCGCGCTTGGCGAATTCGTCCCGATAAAAGGCGAAAGAGCCCAGGGTCGTCAGATGAATGCGGTCCAGGATGGGTTGCAACACGCCGTCGGGCACGTCGTCGGCCTGCATCGGGTCGGTGAAGATGACATGCCCGCCCGGGGCCAGGACCCGGGAAATTTCATCCAGCACGCGGGGACGATCCCCGGAATGGAGGATGGCGTCCTGCGACCACACAAGGTCGACGGAGGCGTCCTCGGCCGGGATGTCCTCGAACGAGCCGTGCACGACATCGATCAGGGCGTCCAGATCGGTTTCCGCGTTCTTATCCCGGTTCAGGTCGTTCTGGGTCTCGCTCAGGTTCAGGCAGGTCACGCGGCAGCCGTAGGTGCCCGCAAGATGGCGGGCGGAGCCGCCGTATCCGGCCCCCAGGTCGATGACGCGGGTCTTCCTGCCCAGTCCCGGGATCTGCAAGGCCATGGTTTCCACGGTCCGTCGGCTGGCCTGGGCGATGTCTTCGTCGGGGGTGTTGTAGATGCCGATGTGGATGTCCTCGCCACCCCAGACGTTCTTGTAGAAGGCATCGGCTTCCGACGAGTCGTAATATTCCTCGGCCTTGCGGACTGCCTGCGAGCGCCTACTCATGATAATTTTTCTCCGCGACGTGGATGTAAAAGTCCGGGTCGTTGTCCTGGTAGGTTTCCTGGAAATCGCCGTAGGTCTTGATCTTCTGAAACCCGACGTCGCTTAGAAGCTTGCGCGTATAGGACTTGCGCAGGGGGAACATGTTCAGGTGGAACTGGGATCCGTCGGGGAACGAGTAGCAGAACCGGGCCAGGCCATCGTCGATATGTTCCGGTTCGGCCGTCACCTGATCGCCGCAGTAGTAGTATTTATGCTTCGACGAAAAGCCGTGATCGAGCATGCCGTCGTAGTTGCGCTGATCCAGGATCAGGATGCCGTCCCATTTGAGGGCGGCGTAGAATTCGGCCAGCGCGCGGCGCCGGTCGTTCTCGTCGAACAGGTGGGTGAACGAATTGCCCAGGCAGATGATGGCGTCGAATTTGCCGTGCACATCCTTGTTCAGCCAGCGCCAGTCGGCATGAGCCGTGTGCAGCACGAGGTTGCGTTCGCGCGCGTTCTCGAATGCCTTGGTCAGCATTTCCGCGTTGCCGTCGGCGCTGGTCACGTCGAACCCGGCCTTCAGCAGTTGCACGGAATGGAAGCCCGTGCCCGTGGCGACGTCGAGCACGCGGTGCTTGTCGCGGGCCTTCAGCATGTCGATGAAGAACTGGCCTTCGCTTTCCGCGCGGGCGTCCCAGTCGATGAGTTCATCCCATTTCTCCACGAACGACTGGACGTATTCCCGCTGGTAGTGGTCGGTTTTTCGGGTCTCCAGCGGATTGTCGCCGAAATCCTGTCGTTCTTGATTGATGTCGTCCATTGCGGCCCTCCAAGGCGTCGTGATTGATCCCCGGCCGCCGGAAAATCGGCGGCACACGGCAACGAGCGGGCCCAGGACGGGCTCGCTCGGATGGTCGACGGCACGGCGCAACTCGGGGCGACAAGGCCCGGACGTGCCGAAGCGATCTGGTTTTATTTGGCGGTTAAAAGGACCCAGAACCCGGTTCGCGTGATTGCGACGGGTGATCCGAAAGACGCGTTTTCCTAATTGTCATTACCCACCCCGAAGGGGTAGCGGGACCAGTACGATCCCGACGCGTCCACCGCCCGGACAGCAGGTTTTCATGCCCAAACCGACCTTCGCGTTCTTAGGCAAAAGCCAGCGTGCCGCCCATGGGCAATGACCCAAGGGTAACAGCCGGGGTGGGGCAGATCAACCGGACCCCCCGGAAAATACGGGCGGGGCAAGGGGCGGATAGGCGGCTGGGCCCGGATTACCTGGCCTTGCGCGGGAATGTGAACGTTTTATGCCGCCGCCTGGTCGGCGGTTCCGCCGACGTTCATGGCCGGATTGCGGGTGCCGATGGCGGTCTTGCCGCGGGTCAGGCGGGCGGCGTCCCGGCGTTCCAGGGCGTACATGGCGGTCGCCGCCAGGAACGGCAGGCTTTGCACCAGCAAGGTCCCCGCGAACAGGTAAAGTTCGACGATCCCCGTTGTGTTGACCGCGAACAGGGCGGCCGAGCTGGTCATCAATGCCAGGCCGATGCGGGTCTCCGTGCGCACGGGCGACGCCGGGGCGGCCTTGACCGCCGGGGCATTGGTCTTTTCGGCCTTGCCCTTCTGGGTGACCTGGAACGGCAGGTTGGGAACCTTGATGCCGTCATAGATGGCGCGCGCCACGGTCCATTGCAGGCTGGCGGCGGCCAGGGCGGCGCCGGCGATGCGCGCCGGGCCGATCTTGACCCGCGCCGCGTACAGAAGCACGCAGTGCAGCAGCCCGGCCGCGAAGGCGGCCAGGATCGGCAAGGTGAAGGGGATCGGCGGCAGCATCACGCCGACGAACAGAATGAACGGCACCCAGGCCAGGTTGACCACGGCGGCAAGCGCGCCCACGGAATCCGACAGCCAGTGCAGCCAGCCGGTCACGTAATGAACTTTCTGCGCGCGGGTCAGGGTCTTGGCGCCCGGCAGCATGTGGCGCCAGTGCTTGAAAAAAATCTGCACGGCGCCATAGGCCCAACGGTGGCGCTGTGTCTTGAACGCGCGGTAGGTGTCCGGCAGCAGGCCCCAGCCGTAGCGCCGGCGCGTGTAATGGGCGTGGTATCCGGCCTCGAACAGGCGCAGGCCCAGTTCCGTGTCCTCGGTGATGGTGTCCGGCGACCAGCCGCCGACGGCGTCGAAGGCGGCGCGGCGGACCAGCAGCATGGTGCCGTGGGCGATGATCGCGTCGGCCTCGTTGCGCTGAACCATGCCGATGTCGAAGAAGCCCGTGTATTCGGCGTTCATGCAGCGCGCCAGCAGCGAGCGTTCGCCGTCGCGGTGATCCTGGGGGGCCTGCACCATGGCCACCTTGGGGTCGGCGAACGCGGGCACGAGATCCTTGAGCCAGTTCGGATCGACCACGTAGTCGGCGTCGATGAGGGCAAGGACGGCCGCGTCCTCGGCGACATGGGCCATGGCGGCGGTCAGCGCGCCCGCCTTGAACCCGTCGATCTTCGGGAAGTTGAGGAACTTGAAGCGTGGGCCCAGTTTCACGCAATGGGCCTGTACCGGCCGCCACAGGCTTTCGTCAGCCGTGTTGTTGATGATGACCACGACCTCGAAGTCCGGATAGTCGAGGGCCGCGCAGGAATTCAGGGTCTCGATCAGCATCTCCGGGTTCTCCCGGTAGGCGGGGATCTGGATCGACACCTTGGGCAGGGGGGCACCCGCCGGGGCGTTTTCGGTCCGCCACAGGCGCTTGGGCCGAGGGCCCAGGGTGACTTCGGCGACCTCATCCAGCTTGCCCAGGGTCACCAGGGTCAGCGGCAGCATCAACACCATGCCCAGGCTCCAGGCGATGGCCGACCCCACGTTCAGATAGTTCTCGAAGGGATAGAGCAGCGCCACCGCGACGGCGGCGGCAAGCGCATTGGCGGCGATCGCCATGGCCAGGGCATGGCCGAAGGTCGGCCGCCGCGTCATCAGCCACAGCACGGTCATCACCAGTCCCAGGATCAGGGCCAGGATGCCGCGCCGCCATTGTTCGGGCTGTTCGACCGCGCCGGCCAGGGAGAACTTGGCGTTGCCGTCATGGTCGAACACGCCCCAATAGGGGCCGACGCTTCCTTCCATGGTCTTCCACGGCTGGTCGAAGGCTTCCATCAGGTTGTAGCCGATGCCGTGGCGCGACGCCTCGGACACGAACTTGCGGATGATGGTGGCCTGGGTCATGGGATCGGGGCCGGCATCGCGGTTGCGGTAGCCGCGTGACGGCCAGCCGAATTCGGCGATGATCGCGTCCTTCCCGGGGAATGTGTCGAGCACCTCGCGGTAGCGTTCGAACGCATAGGAAACGGCGTTCTGTGCGCCGACGGCTTCCCAGTAAGGCAGCACGTGGATCGACATGAAATCGACCTCGTCGACCAGATCGGGATGGGAAAGCCAGCGGTCCCAGGTTTCCCCGGTGGTCACCGGCACGGGCACGCGGGTGCGCACCTCGCGGATGATGGCGATCAACTCTTCCAGCGTCAGGTCTTCGCGCAGCAGCGTTTCGTTGCCGACGAACACGGCGCGGATGTTGGAATACTTGCGCACCAGGGCGACCGCGGTCTCGATCTCCCGCCGGTTGGAGGCGTCGTCGCGGCCCAGCCAGATGCCCAGCATGACCTCGATCCCGCGTTCCTTGGCAAGTGCGGGCACCTGGGCCTGGATGCCGCTGACCGTATAGGTGCGCACGGACCGGGACACGGGTTTGATGACGTCCAAGGCGTTGGCCAGTTCGCGCAGGGTCGCCGACCGCCCGAACCAGACCTCGCGAGGGGCGCCGATGTTGAAGGACATGGAATGCACCTTGCCCGTCACGTCGGGCAGTGCCGCCGTTTCCAGGGTCGTGGCCCAGGCTAATCCATGCAGGACGGCGGCGACCAGGGCCGCCGCGAGAACGTTCTTCATCTTATTTCAGATACCCAAGAGCGGTAACGTGACCAAGCCTCAACACGCGACACAACCCGGCCGCACGGGTAGGAAAACGCGTAATTGGCGCATAAATAAGGCGCACGACCCTCGCGCAAGAGCGATATGGCCGCACTGCCTATTGGGTCACCACGGAGCAGAGATTGCGCTAGTTTTTCCACCCTAACAAGGGGCAGGTTTCATAAATTCGTCATGGCTGGGCAGACCTGGGTGCAGACCTCAGGAGCCGGGGTCCATCAAGGCGACCAGGGCGGGGATTTTTTCCTCGCCCTCAAGTGACATCAGGCCGTCGAACAGCGGGCGCAGTCGGCCCGCCGGCAGGGCCCGGCCGGCGCAATCTTCGAATTTTTCCCACAATTCGTCCCGGGTCATGGTGTTGTCGCCGCTGCGTCCGATAAGGTTCGACACCGTTTCCGCGAGCTTGCGCCCGTCCTTCAGGGTGACGATCACTTCCGCTCCCCAATTGTCCTTGTCATCGCCGTCCAGGTCGGGATGCGGCCGCGCGGTGGTGACCGCGAGCAGGCGCCTGACGGCATCCTCGCGGAAGGCGTCGCCTTCGAAATCCTTCAGCCGCACCGTGCCGTCCAACAGCGTGCGGGCGACCGCGTATTGGACCGAGAATTTGGCCTCCAGTTCGCTGTCGGGCAGAGGTGTGTTGGTGTGCCTGAGGCGCCGCTGGTGCGGCATGATCTCGATACCCGCCACGGCCTCGGCCGGAATCTCGTGCTTGCCGGCCAGGCGCTGCATGGCGGTGATGCACTGATGGGTCGATCCGCAACAGGGGAACTGCTTGATCGCCAGGTCCTCGGCCTCGATTTCCCAGGGGCCGTCGTCCCAGCCATCCAACAGGCGCTCGGCGGCGTAGGTCCCCGCGCCGTTGAACACCGCGAAGAAGCCCTGATGATGTTCCATGGCCCCCGGATTGGCGTCATGGCCCTGTTCGGCCAGCAGCACGGCCAACACGCCGGATCGCGCGGAATGGCCGACATGCAGCGGCTTGGTCATGGTCCCGAAGTTGGCCTTTAGGCCGCTGGCCATGGAGGCCGCCATGGCCAGCGCCATGGCGGTCTGCTCGGCGGACAGGCCGATCAGCCGCGCCGACCCCGCGACGGTGCCGAAAATGCCGAGCGTCGCGGTCGGATGCCAGCCCTTGTCGTAATGATGCGGGTGAACGGCGCGGGCAAGGCGCATTTCCGCCTCCAGCCCCACGGCGTAGGCGGTGATCAGGTTCTGTCCCGAAAGTCCCCGGTCCTCGGCCAGCGCGAACAGGGGGGCGACCAGCGGCACCGACTGATGGCCGCCGAACACGGACGAAAAGTCGTCGAAATCAAGGGCATGCGACGCGATGCCGTTGATGAAGGCGGCGTCGAGGGCGCTGGTCCGCCGCGCCGTGCCGAACACCAACGCCGATCCGGGCGCCGTGGCGACGCCGGGCGTGCGCAGGGCGATCTGCGTGCAGTCCTCGGGCAGGCCCGCCAGGGTCACGCCGACGGTGTCGGTGATGCCCAGCTTGGCCAGCCACAGGCCCCTTTCGGAAATCACCTTGGGGTCGTAGCCGACGATGCGCTCCGCCAGGCGCGTCAAAAGAGCGCGCTGATCCGTTGCGGAAATATTGTTCATGGTTGCCTCATCCCTTTGCCGCCGGGTTTTAGGCCCGTGCGTCTTTCTTGATTGTATACAATATCAAGGAGGGGGCGGCGTCAATCCTCGCCGATCCTGTGCGGATCGAACGGCGTCGACTGGTAGACCATGTTGATCCAGTTGCCGAACAGGATATGGGCATAGGCGCGCCAGCGGTTGACCGGCGTCTTGGCCGGATCGTTGCCGGGGTAGTAGTTGGCGGGCACCTGGATGTCGGCACCTTTTTCGGCATCGCGGCGGTATTCGGCGTCCAGGGTGTCGGAATCGTATTCCAGATGATTGAACATGTGGACGTGGTTAAGCTTGTGGTCGTGGACCAGGGCGATCCCCGTCGCGGCCCCCTCCATGAGGATTTCCAATTGCGGGAAGGGCCTGAGGTCCTCGGCGTGGTTCTCCGTATGGCGCGACACGGGAATGTTCAGGGTGTCGTTGAGCCCCCGGCACAATTCCGACGCGGTGTTGAGCACCTGGTGTTCGAACACGCCGAAGGCCTTGTGCGGCAGCTGGTACTTGGGAATGCCGTAGAAATGATGGAGCGCCGCCTGAGCCCCCCAGCACAGATTGAACAGGCTGTGCACGTTGCCCCGCGACCAGTCGAAGATCTGGCACAGTTCATCCCAATAGGTGACGGCTTCGAACGGCAGTTGTTCGATGGGGGCACCCGTGACGATCAGGCCGTCGAACTTCTGGTCCGTGACCTGGGTCCACGGATGGTAGAAATCGATCATGTGCTGTTCGTCGACGGTCTTCGGCTTGTGCGTCGTCAGCGCCAGCAGATGCATCTCGATCTGTAGCGGCGTGGCGCCCAACACGCGGGCCAACTGGGTTTCCGTCTTTTGTTTCAGCGGCATCAGGTTCAGCACCGCGATGCGCAGCGGGCGAATGTCCTGAAGTATTGCTTGATCGTCGCCGATAATCGGCACGCCTTCCTTTTCCAGGACGGCGCGGGCGGGAAGGTCTGACGGAATCTTGATGGGCATGGCGGCCTGTCCGGCGTTGGTTTCAGGTTTTGATGGTCATGGGCCTCATGGCGGTGCCGCGGACGCGGCGGAGGAACCTTTAGAAATCCAGCGCCCGGCGTTCGGCCCGGGCGAGGCATGCGTTCACATAGTGCGTGGCATTGGCCGCGGCAACCTCGTTGTCGGCGGATTGGGCGCGCATGGTTTCCAGCACCCGCCACAAGATCTTGTCGGCGTCGGGCACGAACTGGCCCTGGGGCGGGTCGGCGAACAGGTCGGCGACGTCGATGGTGAAGCCGTATTTTTCCGCCATCCGGGCATAGCGCGGCTTGCGGTCCTGGACCAGGGCGGGGAACAGGGCGCGGGCGAAATCCTTGGGGCCCACACCCCGGCCGTCGTCGGGCTGTCCGGCCAGGTGCTTCTCGATGAAGGACGGGAAATAGAACAGGGGTTTGGGATCGCTCTCGGCGCGTTCCTTCAGCGCGTCCTCGTCGGTTTTGCCGGCGCGGATGTAGAGGATCAGGGTATCGGCGCGAAGTGCGGTGATCACCGGGTCGTTCGGGTCGTCCAGATCGACGATTTCGCACAGGCTGCCCGACGCGTCGTTGATGAAATCCTTGCAGCGGTAGATTTCCCAGGCCTTGGCGATGAAGTGGCCGGTATCCTTCATGGCTTCCTGCTCGCCCCAGCGATAGAGCCCCTGGCGCTTCAGGAAGGTCGCCTTGTCCAGGCCGCCCTCGGCCGGGTCGCCGTACATGCCCAGGAACGTCGATACCGGGTCCAGGTTGTCGACGCTGATGTTGTGGTTGATATAGATCGAATCCGAGCGCAGCAGGTTGGCCACGAAGGTGTCCTGCATGTGCATGATCTTGTACTTGATGTTGTCCAGGATGTGTTCGGCCAGATAGCGCGTGCCGATGCGGTAGTCGGCCGAATAATGGTACCAGTCGGCGCGGCGGCGCAGGCTGGTGGACAGCATGGTCTTGCCCACGCCGGACATGCCCAACAGCGTGATCGCGTGGGGCAGGCGGCGGAACGCCTCGAAATCGTTGAGATAGGCTTCACTGCTCATGCCCTTGGTTTGGCGTGCGTCGTTTCGCTTGTAAAGAGCTTTGATTCACCTCCGGCCGACAAAAATTCATTCCAAGCCCTCCGGGATCGGGTGCTAAACTTGAATTCATCGATAAACGGCGCCCGGCACCGCGAAAACGCGGGAAAACGACCGGGACGTCCCCACCAGCAAACACCGAACGGGAGGATTTCATGCTGAAAGCCTTGAATATCGACCCAGGCAAATGCACGGGCTGCCTACAGTGCGAGCTTGCCTGCTCTTTCGAGAACGAGGGCGTGTTCAATCCGTCCAAGTCCCGAATCAAAGTCTTCAACTTCCACGACCAGGGCCGCTTCGTTCCCTATACCTGCACGCAATGCGACGAGGCCTGGTGCATGCATGCCTGTCCGGTCGACGCCATATCCCTGAACAAGCTGACCGGGGCGAAAGAGGTCAACGACAACCTCTGTGTCGGATGCAAGGTCTGCACCATCGCCTGTCCCTTCGGCACGGTGAATTACAATTCCGCCACCGGCAAGGTCATCAAGTGCGACCTGTGCGGCGGCGACCCTGAATGCGCCAAGGCCTGTCCGACGGACGCCATCACCTACGTGGACGCCAACTGGACCGGCCTGGACAAGATGCGCCAATGGGCGGCGAAGACCGACGCCGGCCAGCAAGCGACGCAGTGACGGGGAGGACGATGTCATGGCATGGGCACGACGGATTTTGCGGGTCAACCTGACCAAGGGCACCTGCACGCATGAACCCCTCAACATGGATTGGGCCAAGCGCTACCTCGGGCAGCGCGGTCTGGCGACCAAATACCTGACGGAAGAGATCGACCCCAAGGTCGATCCTCTTGCGCCTGAAAACAAGCTGATCATGGCGACCGGGCCGCTGACCGGCACCTGCGCGTCCACCGCCGGGCGCTATTCCGTGATCACCAAGGGGGCGCTCACGGGCGCCATCGCGTGTTCCAACTCGGGCGGCTTCTTCGGCAACGAGATGAAGAACGCCGGACTGGACATGATCATTTTCGAAGGCCGGGCCAAGGCGCCGGTCTATCTGTACATCGACAACGACGACTGCCGGCTTCTCGACGCCTCGGTCTATTGGGGCACCTCCGTCTGGGACACCGAAGAAGGCATCAAGGAAGCGCACGGCGATCCCCAGATCCGCGTCGCCTCGATCGGCGTGGCGGGCGAGAAGGGCGTGAAGTTCGCCTGTGTCGTCAACGACATGCACCGCGCCGCCGGGCGTTCCGGCGTCGGCACGGTGATGGGATCGAAAAACCTGAAGGCCGTCGCCATCCGCGGCACCAAGGGGGTTTCCGTCGACGACATGCCGGCCTTCCTCAAGGCCGCCGCCGCCGGCAAGAAGGTGCTGGCGGAAAATGCGGTGACCGGGCAGGGGCTGCCGGCCTACGGCACCCAGGTTCTGATGAACGTGATCAACGAAACCGGCGCCCTGCCGACCCGCAATCACCGCGACATCCAGTTCGAGGGCGCGTCGAAGATTTCCGCCGAGGCCATGGCCGAACCCCGGGAATCCGACGGCAAACCCAACCTGGTGCGCAATGCCGCCTGTTTCGGCTGCACCATCGCCTGCGGGCGCGTGTCGACCATCGACCGCACCCATTACACGGTGGTCGACCGGCCGCAGTATCAGAAGGCGTCGGGCGGGCTCGAATACGAGGCCGCCTGGGCCTTGGGCGCCGCGACCGGGGTCGATGACCTGGACGCCCTGACCTTCGCCAACTTCGTGTGCAACGAACAGGGGATCGACCCCATCTCGTTCGGCGCCACGGTGGGCGCGGCGATGGAGATGTTCGAGGACGGCGTCATCACGACCAAGGAAACCGGCGGCATCGAGGTCAAGTTCGGATCGGCCAAGGCGCTGACGGATCTGGCCGAACTGTGCGGCCGGGGCGAGGGCTTCGGGTCGGAGATCGGCCTGGGCTCCAAGCTGCTGTGCGAAAAGTACGGCAAGCCGGAACTGTCCATGTCCGTGAAGGGCCAGGAATTCCCGGCCTACGACAGCCGCGGTATCCAGGGCATGGGGCTGACCTATGCGACGTCGAACCGGGGTGCGTGCCACCTGCGCAGCTATACCGTGGCCTCGGAAATCCTGGGCATTCCGGAAAAGACCGATCCTCTTGTCACCGAAGGCAAGGCGGGCCTGGTCAAGGCGTTTCAGGATGCGACGGCGGCGGTCGACAGCGCCGGCATCTGCGTGTTCACGACCTTCGCCTGGACGCTGGAGGACATCGCCCCCCAGATCGACGCCGCCTGCGAGGGCGAGTGGTCGGTCGATAGCCTGCTGGAACTGGGAGAACGGGTGTGGAACCTGGAACGCCGGTTCAATCTGGCCGCCGGTTTCACGGGCAAGGACGATAACCTGCCCAAGCGCCTGACCAAGGACGCGGCCAAGACCGGCCCGGCCAAGGGGCTGACCAACGGCTTGGACAAGATGCTGCCCGAATATTACGACCTGCGCGGCTGGTCCAAGGACGGCGTGCCGACCAACGAGACCGTCAGCAGGCTGGGGCTGTAGAGCGATGACCTACGTCATCATCGGCGCCGGCCCGGCGGGGGTCGTCGCGGCGGAAACGCTCGCCAAGACGGACCCGGGGTCTGACATCGTTCTGCTGGGCGGGGAAGCCGATCCGCCCTATTCCCGCATGGCCATTCCCTATGTCCTGACCGGCATCATCGACCACGGCGGCACGCATCTGCGCAAGGCGGCCGGGCATTACGAAAAGCTCGGCATCACCTATCGCCAGGGACGCGCCGCCGGGATCGACGCCAAGGGCCGGAAGGTCCTGCTGGAAGGTGGCGGCGAGCAGCCTTACGACAAGCTTCTGATCGCCACGGGGGCCAGCCCGATCAAGCCGCCTGTCCCCGGTCTGGACCGGCCCGGCGTGCATCACTGCTGGACCCTCGACGATTGCCGCGAGATCGAAAAACTGGCGCAAAAGGGCTCCGACGTGGTCCTCATGGGGGCCGGGTTCATCGGCTGCATCATCCTGGAGGCCCTGGTTGAACGGGGCGTCAACCTGACGGTGGTCGAGGCGCTGGACCGCATGGTGCCGCGCATGATGAACGAGACGGCGGGCACCTTGATCAAGGATTGGTGTCAGGCCAAGGGAATCACCGTCCATACCTCGACCAAGGTGACCGAGGTCGGTGAAAAGGACGGCCGCCTGGCCGTCGCCATGGACAACGGCGAGACGGCGCCCGCCGATCTGGTCGTGGTCGCCGCCGGGGTGAAGTCCAACATCGGCTTCATCGACGGCACCGGCATGAAGGCCGAACAGGGCATCCTGGTCGATGAATTCCTGCGCACCTCCGTCGACGGCATTTATGCCGCAGGCGACTGCGCCCAGGGCCCCGACTTCGGCGGCGGTTTCAACGTCCACGCCATTCAGCCGACCTCGACCGAGCATGGCCGCATCGCCGCCCTGAACATGGCCGGCAAGGTCACGCCCTACAAAGGCTCGTTACAGATGAACGTACTGGATACGGCGGGGCTGATCTCGACCTCGTTCGGCGACTGGGAAGGAGGCGAGGGCACGCAGAGTGCCGAAGCCCTGGACCGCGCGCGTTTCAAGTACCTGCGCCTCAACTTTAAGGACGACGTGCTGGTCGGCGCCCTGTCACTGGGGCGCACGGACCACATGGGCGTGCTGCGCGGCCTGATCCAGAACCGCACGCCCCTGGGCCCGTGGAAGGCCAAGTTGATGGATGACCCCCACCGCATCATGGAAGCCTATGTCGCCCATGCCTATGCCTGACGGGCGGGGCCGTCGATGAGGGTCCGGATCAAGCTGTACGCCACGCTCGCCGATTACCTGCCGGCGGGCACCAAGGGCAACGAAGCCGATCTGGACGTGGCCGAGGACGCGACCCCGGCCACGGTCATCGCCCAACTCGGCCTGCCGGAAAAGATGTGCCATCTGGTGCTGCTGAACGGCGTCTATGTGGAACCCTCGGCGCGGGCGGCCACGACCTTTCGCGACGGCGACGCGCTGGCCATGTGGCCGCCGGTGGCCGGGGGATAGAGGCCTTGGCGGAGGCCGTCGTCATCACCAAGGAAATGGCCCTGACGCGGGCGGGCTTCTTTCGCGGCATCGCCAAGGCGCTCGGCACGGACGGTTTTGTGGCAACGGCGGACGGCGTCGTTCTCGACCGGGACGGCCGGCGGCTGGAGATCACCCTGGGCCCGGAACGCCGCCGCCGGATCGCCCTCATGGAAATCGAGACCATGGACGTGACCCTGATTTTTTCTGGATACTCCAAGGAGGAACGGGCGGCGGCGCTCGCGGCATTCGACAGGGCATTTCAACGGGGCGGGGGGTAAGCAACCCATTAAATTAGAAACATTCTAACTTTGAGCGTTGATCCGGCTGGTGTATCCACTATCTTTATAGTCCACAAACAAGCTGTATTAAGGAGTTCCCATGTCGAGCGAAGGTTTCCACGAACCCCTGGAGAAATTGTCCGAAGAGACCATGGACCGCCACCGCGCGATCGTCTCCCTGATGGAGGAGCTGGAGGCCGTCGACTGGTACCAGCAGCGCGTTGATGCGACCAAGGATCCGGAACTGAAGGCCATTCTGGCCCATAACCGGGACGAGGAAATCGAACACGCGGCCATGGTCCTGGAATGGCTGCGCCGCAGCATGCCGCAGTTCGACAAGGAACTCCGCGAAACCCTGTTCAAGGACGGCCCCATTACCGGCCATCACGGCGACGATCACTAGGCCGGTCTTCCCTGAAAACTTCGATGCCTTTAGGCCCCGCGCGTCATCGGCGCGCGGGGTTTTCCGTGTCCGCAATTGACCTAGGTCATGGCGGGGCATCGCCCCTTAAATCATCTTTCCCGCATATACCGGGCCATCGCGTGAGGAAGGAGGATACCGATGAGCACTACACAACAATCCACACCGGAAAAAAAGGTGGAGGCAAAGCGCGCCGAGGGTGGCGAAGTTTCCGTCAAGCAGGATGCCACGACACCGGTGGAGGCGTGGCGTACCGACATGGAACGTCTGATGAGCGATTGGTTCAGCGCCTGGAGCGGGCTTGGCCGCCTGCAGCCGTTCGGAGGCTTGCCCTCTGGGGCGGTGCCTCCAGCGGCCGGCCTTGAGGAATGGCGGGCCCAGGCGGACCGTTATTTCGAGGACATGAACCGGCGCTGGGCCGATCTGGCCCGCCTCAGCCCGCTTGAGATGTTCGGCGTTCCGGCCGGGGTCGCCCTCAATCCCGAGGTCGACGTCAGTGACGGCGACGGCAAGTTCGTGTTGAAGGCCGATCTGCCCGGGCTGTCGGAAGGCGATGTCGAGGTCGCAGTCGACGGCGACGTGCTGACCATTTCCGGTCACAAGTCGGAAACGTCCGAGGACAAGGAAAATGACTATTGCCGGCGTGAGCGCCGGTTCGGCTCGTTCCGCCGGTCGTTCAAACTGCCGGAAGGGGTTGTCGGCGACAAGGCCAAGGCATCGTTCGACAAGGGTGTCCTGACGGTGACGGTGCCGAAGCAGAACAAACCGCAGAAATCCAAAGGCAAGAAGGTCCCGCTGAACGATTGAACGGTGGCGTTATTTCCTATCCGCGTAAGGGTTGTCACCCTTACGGTAGATCAGGCGGATCGGCACGCCGTCCAGCCCGAAATGGTCGCGTAGCCCGTTGACCAGAAAGCGGGTGTAGCTGTCCGGCAGTTCGGTCGCCCGCGTGCAGAACACGATGAACGTGGGCGGGCGGGCCTTGGCCTGGGTCGCGTAGCGCAGGCGAATGCGCTTGCCGCCCTTGCCCATGGGGGCGGGGTGGGCTTCCTGCATGTCGGTCAGCCAGCGGTTCAGGTCGCCCGTGCCGATGCGCGTGTTCCACAGGTCGTAGGTCGCGGTGACCGTGGGCAGAAGCTTGTCCAGCCCCTGGCCGGTCAGGGCCGAGCAGGTGATGACGGGAATGCCCCGGACCTGCGGCAGGCTGGTCTGCAAACGGTCGCTGAGGCGTTGGATCGTCTCGCCCCGGTCCTTGGCGGCGTCCCACTTGTTGACCGCGATGATCAGCGCCCGGCCTTCCTCGATGACCTGACGGGCGATGGTCAGGTCCTGCTTTTCCAGGACCGCGTCGGCGTCCAGCACCAGCACCACGACATGGGCGAAGCGCACCGCGCGCAGGGTGTCGCGGGTGCTGAGGGATTCCAGCTTGTCCGTGATCCGCGCCTTGCGGCGCAGGCCGGCGGTGTCGATCAGCCGGTAGTCGCGCCCGCCGTGGTGCCAGGAAATGGAGATTGCGTCGCGGGTGATCCCGGCCTCGGGCCCGGTCAACATGCGGTCCTCGCCGAGCAGGCGGTTGATCATGGTCGACTTGCCGACGTTGGGCCGGCCGACGATGGCAAGTTGCAGGGCCTTGGGCTCCGCCGCGTCATCGCCGTCGCCTTCGTCGTTGAATTCCTCAAGGTCGGCGAATTCGTCTTCATTGTCATAGGCTTGCGTGCCCTCGGCGGCGGCGGCCTCGGCAAAGGGGACAAGCCGGTCGTACAGGTCCGACAGACCAAGCCCATGTTCCGCCGAAAAGGCGACGGGCTCGTCCAGGCCCAGGGAATAGGCGTCGAACAGCCCGGACTCGCCGGCCCGGCCCTCGCACTTGTTGGCGACCAGGATCGACGGCGTGCCGCGCGCCCGCAGCCAGGACACGAAATGCTGATCCATGGGCGTCACCCCGGCCCGCGCGTCGATCACCATCAGCGCCACGTCGGCTTCGTCGAGGGCATGTTCGGTCTGGCGCCGCATGCGGGCTTCCAGGCTGTCGTCGGTAACGTCCTCAAGCCCGGCGGTGTCGATCAGCCGGAATTTCAGATCGGCCAGCTTGCCTTCGCCTTCGCGGCGGTCGCGGGTCACCCCCGGCGTATCGTCGACGATGGCCAGCTTGCGCCCAACCAGACGGTTGAACAGGGTCGATTTGCCGACGTTGGGGCGGCCGATGATGGCGATGGTGAAGGGCATGACATTGGCCGGACGCGTGTCCGATCCTGATTACCTAAACTGGGTTACGGGTACTGGGTTACTGATAAACGATCAATTCCGCGTCGTCGGACAGGAAGATGACCCGGCCGTCGGCGACGATGGGCGGCACGGAAATGCCGTCGGGCATTTCGACCTCGCCGATGAACTTACCCGAATAGGGCGACAAAGCCCAGGCCACACCGTGCGATCCGGCCACGATCAGGCGGTCGGAGGCCAGAATGGGGCCCGTCCAGACGACGGGATCGCGTTGTTTTTCCGGGTTTTCGAAGCGGGGCAGGGGGCGGACCCAATAGACGCCGCCGGTATCGCGGCTGACCGCGGCGACTTCGGCGTCGTTGGTCAGCACGAAGATGTAATCACCGGCGATCCAGGGGCTTTCAATGCCGCCGATATCCCGTTCCCAGATCCGCCGGCCCGTGCGCAGGTCGTAGGCCGCCATGATCCCGGAATGGCTGATCGCGATAACCCGGCCTCGGTCGATGATCGGGCGGCCCCGGATATGCGACAGGGCGGAGACGATGTCCGAACGCTTCAGGGACGCCAGGGAATCCGACCACAGCAGGCGGCCGTTCTCGGCCCTGAGCGCCACCAGTTCGCCGGACGAATAGGGGACGACGACCACGCCCTGATCGACGGCCGGACTGCCGCTGCCGAGAAGGGAGGCGGACTCGGTGATGCCCGAATGATCCCAAAGCTGCTGGCCCGTGTTGGCGTCCAGGGCGAAGGTGCGGTTGTCCAGGGTGACGACGAAGACCCGCCCGCCGCGCACCGTGGGGGCGGCGTGCATGGGGCCGCTCAGCACCGTGCGCCAAATTTCCTTGCCCGTCGCGGCGTCCAGGGCGATGACATGACCGAACCCGGTCGCGGCATAGACGCGCCCGCCGTCGGTGGTGACGCCGCCGGACAACAGGCCGTCGTCGGCCTCGGAATCGGGCGCCAGCTCGACGTCCCAGATGGTGTCGCCGGACTTCATGTCGACGGCATAGACCTCGGACTCGGAATCCATCGTGAAGATGCGCCCGCCCGCGGCGACGGGGGAGCCGAGAATGCGCAACTCGTCATCGACGCCCTTGCCGACGTTCGTGCTCCAGGCCTTGGTGATGTTCTCCGGCACCAGGATGTGATGCATGGCGTGGTTCGGGTAGCCGCCCGGCTGCGGCCATTCCGGATTGGGCGAGGGGGCCGGCAGCAGGATCTGATGATCCTTCAATTCGGCGTCGGCCGCCAAGGTCCGCTGATTGGTCAGGATCGCGATGCGGGTTCCCGGCAGGGGCACCTCTTCCTTGGAGAACAGGTCGGTGAAATAAGTGCAGCCGCCGACGCTCAGGGGCGCCGCCAGGGCGATGGCGATGGACAGGGCCATGCCTCGGGCTGTGCCGCGCGGACAGGCCCACAGGCCCCGTTCCCGGCGATTTCCGCTATTCGGCGCAGCCATACCGATTGTTCCCCTGTTCCCCGTGACCCGTCCTGATTAATTCAGGGGTCCTTCTAACGCAATATCGTTAACAATTCCGTTGCGCGTTGGCGCATGCGGGCCGGCGTTTCCGCGTCCTTGGACAGGGTGCCGTAAATTTCCATTGCCTTGGCCTTGTCCCCGGCGCGAAGCGCCAGCGCCGCCGCCAGTTCCTGGGCGCTGAACCGCCACGGATTGCCGGCCGCCATGAGCGGCGCCAGGCGGTCCTGAACCTTTTTGGGGTCGGTGCCGGGGTCGTTTACTTCCAGTCCCGCGGCCAGGATCACGGCCAAGTCCTGATACAGTTTCCCGGCACCCGTGTCGGCCGCGATGGCATTATAGGCTGCGATGGCTCCGGCCGTATCGCCGTTCTTGGCGAGAAGCCCCGCTTCCTGAATGCGGGCAAGCAGGCCGTAACCGCCGCCTTCGCCCGACAGGTTCTTGAACGCACCGACCGCCGCGTCCGTGCTGCCGGTTTCGGCCAGTTTCTGGGCGGCGGCGAACCGATCACCCAGGGCCTGGCGGGTTTCCAGGTCGTATTTGACCCAGAACTGGTACCCGGCGGCGGCGGCCACGCACAGCCCCGCCGCGACGAGAATGAGCTTGCCGTAGCGGCTCCAGACCTTGTGGAACTGTTCCTGGCGCAGCTCGTCGTCGATTTCACGGATCAGGCTGTCTTCGGTATGATCGGCCACTTTTGGCTCCCGTCGGTAACGGTTGGAATTGGCGGGGAAAATAGTGGCCTTTTCCCGCGATAGCAACTGGCGGTGGCGGCGGACGGTTATGAAAGGATTTACGGCTCCTTAACGATGATGAGCGACAATGCACGGTGGTGGCGGTCTCATGCGCCGTAACCTGTATCGAAGGGCGACCCAAGGGAATGAAACGACTTCTTGCGATTTTCACCGTCTGTCTGCTGATGACCGGCTGCGTCGGCATTGTCGGCGCCGAGGGTGTATCCGTCATGGCGACGGACAAGACGGTCGTCGATCATGTCATCTCGCTGTCGAGCGGCAAGAACTGTTCGACCATCCGCAAGGATCTGGGCATGACCTATTGCGAGGAAGACGAGAAGGTCCCGCAGATGAACGTGTTCTGCTACCGCACGCTGGGCGAGATCACCTGCTACGACCGGCCGGTGTACGACGGCAAGCAGGAGCAGGTCCGCCAGGGTGGCGAAAAACCCCGCTGATCCGCGTAACGGACGCTTGTCCTCAGGGGCCTGCCGTCGTTCAATGGCCGCTCCATGCGATTCCTTGCCTATACACTGTTGCTGACCACGCTTCTGGGTTCCGGCTGGGCCGCCTGGTTCTTTTTCGGCGCGCCCGCCCAGGACGACGATCCCGCGTTGACCGCGTTGAAGCAGCGCGTGGCGCGGCTTGAGCAATCCGTGCAGAAGGGCGACTTGAACGCCCGGATCGACCTGGGATGGATTCTGATCCGCGAGGAGTCCCGCCTGCCCGATCCGGAGCGCGCCGTCGCCCTGTTCCGCGAGGCCGCCGGCAAGGGAGCCGCCCGGGCGCAATACGCCCTCGGTTGGGCCTATGCCCAGGGGCGCGGCGTGCCCGTCGATTATGCCCAGGCGGCGGAATGGTATCGTGTGGCGGCGACGGCGGGCGGCGACGCCGATGCCCAGTTCGCGCTGGGCGAGCTTTATTTTCGCGGCCTTGGCGTGGCCAACGACTATGGCCGGGCGATCGACCTGTACCGCGCCGCCGCGATGCGCGGCCATCCGGTCGCCCAGTACCTGATGGGGGTCATGTACCAGGAAGGCTGGGGCGTGAAACGCGATCTGGTCGAAGCCTACAAGTGGCTGACCCTGGCCGCTCCCCAGGCGGCGCGCATCCAGGCCCATAACCCCCAATTCGATCCCCGCGGCCAGCGCGAGCACCTGATGGTCAAGCTGAACCGGACCCAGATCAATCTGGCCGAGCGCATGGCCCGTGAGATGACGGCAGGCAAATGAGGAACAGGACATGAGGGGGGTGAGATGACCGCGCCGAAGCTTCGCATTCTCATCATCGAAGGCAACACGGCGGCGGGCAACGCGGCCATGGCGGCCGCGGGCGTGGGCACCAACGCGGACCAGTACGCGGCTGCCGTGCGGCGGACCCAACCCGATGCGGATATCCGTTTCGCTCATCCCGCCGACCGGACCGACGCCCTGCCGCCGGGAGCGGCCTTGAGTGATTTCGACGGCGCGATCCTGGGGGGCTCGGGCCTGTTCGTGCGTGCCCAGGGCAATGCCCCCGAGGTTCAACGTCAAGTCGATCTGGTGCGGGCCCTGTTCGGTGCCGGCGTGCCGATGCTGGGAAGTTGCTGGGGGCTACAGGTCGCGGCGGTCGCGGCCGGGGGCGACGTGGCGCCGAGCCCCAACGGCCGCGAGGTCGGTATCTGCCGCGCCATCACGCTGAGCGACGCGGGGGTCGGGTTTCCCATGTTCGCGGGCAAGCCCCGGACGTTCGACTCTCTCGCCATTCATTACGATGAGGTCACCCGCCTGCCGACCGGCGCCGCCGTGCTTGCCGCCAACGGCCACAGCCCGATCCAGGCGGCGGCGTTCACCTTCGAAAAAGGGGTGTTCTGGGGCGTCCAGTACCACCCCGAATTCTCGTTTCCTCACATGGCGCGGCTGATCCGGCGCTACGGCGCCGACATGGTGACGCAGGGCATCTATCCCGACCAAGCGGCCATGGACCGGGAGACCGAGGCCATGCTGCGCCTGGACACCCGTGTCGAGGGAGACAAGGCGCATGCCGCGATGCCGTCGGCGGACCCGGGATTTAGTGAAACGGTGACGGATGCGGCGATGCGGTGCCGGGAAATCGATAATTGGTTGCAGTTTTGTCGAAGTGAAAAATCAGGTTGAATGCAATACGAGAGGGTGGTTGTTCAGTTTTTGCTGTATGCAATATAATAATTTTATTATTTAAAACAAATATATAAATTATTTTTATCAATAATTTAATATTGAAAATTATTTCATAATAAAATTAACCATATTTGATATTTGTATATTTAATTAATATTTGTGATTGTAAAAAATACTGGATATTTGATGTCTAGTACTTTTGTATAGCTAGAAACCCTTGAGGATTGATGGCTATCATTCAATCATGATGGGAACTGGGGGGCTGTTTTCATGTCATTGGGCACACGGTCTTGCCGCACCTGCGGCAGCACTTGGGGATTTGCGTTGCGATTGCCGCCTTCGATTTGGGAGGTGTCAATTTTGAATGGGACCCAGGCGATAGCCGGGGCATGGGTGAGGTGTTCCTGACGGCTATTCGGTCGAATAGGGGGTAAGTCCGTTTCGAAACTGACGAAATTAGAATTTTCGCATAGGATGCGTGGCCCTTGAGGGGGAGAGCTACCCGTACCTGCAGGAAACAATGTGGGACGGATGATTAAATAACCAAGAAAAGGGTTTGGGACGATGAATGACCAAGAAAAGCCCGTCGTCGAGGATGCGGTGGAGGCCCCTTACGTGGATGAAGAGGGACCGGAGGTTGCGTCTAAGATGACGGAAGTTGAGGATCACGTGGCTGTCGGTGACGAGCCGACGCCGGATCACATGGAAGACCAAACACCCCCCGAAGACCGGGCCGCACCCCAGTCGGGCAGAATGGCGCGTGGCGGAATGGGCATCGGCGGGCGGCTGCTGTTGTCCGTACTGGCGATTTTCGCGACGACCGCCGTCGCCATCGTCATCGGTTGGGTGTCGATGACCTCGTCATCGAATACCTTGGGCGAGATCACGCATGTGAAGTCGCCGGCCGTGGCGGATGCGCTTCGCCTGTCGGAAACCGTCGCGCGGATCACATCCCTGGCGCCGGCCTTGGTGGCCGCCAAGACGAATGTTGAGCGCGAGGATATCGCGGCACGGGTGCAGACTATCTTCGGGCAGTTCGCAAAGATCGTCGCCGGCGCGAAGATCGACGCCAAAGTCATGACCGACTTGCAGTCCGGCGCCGATCAACTGAAGGCGTTGCTTGGTGAGATCGAGGCAAAGGTTACCGAACGCAACAGGCTGGCCGGCATCCGCATCACGGCAATGGAGCAATTGCGGGCGCTGCACAAGGAACTCGCCGTCGGCGCCGCCGGGATCATTGACGACGTGACCTTCAATCTTTCCCTCGGTGTCGAGGCTGTTGATGTGACCCAACCGGGCGCGTTGCTGGAATTCGTCGAGTCCGGGATCGAACCCCTGTCGGCGGCCATGAACGTGAAGGCGGAAGCCAATCAGATCGTTGGACTTCTGGGCAATGCGGCGACGGAAACCCAAAGTGAAAGCCTGCAGCCGCTGCGTGAGCGGTTCATCGCATCGAAGGCGCAATTCCTGGACGCCATGTCGCTGATCAGCGAGTCCGACGCAGCCCAGAAGTTGGCCGAACAGGGCGGCAAGCTGCTTGCCTTTGGTGCCGCCGAAGGCAATGTCTTCGACAACCGCATCGCCGAACTGAAGACGCAGGACGACATCGAGGGCCTGATGGCGAAAAGCCGTGAGCTTTCGGCGAAGTTCAGCGACGACATCGCGGGCGTGGTCGATGTGGCGGAAACGCAGATGGCCGAAGAGGCCGCGGCCGCGGAAGCGTCTGCTGCGGCGAACAAGAAGGTTCTCATGTTCCTCGCCGTGTTCTCGTTGCTGATCGCTGCGGGGGTGTACCTGATGTACGTCCGCCGACTGGTGGCCCGTCTGGTGACCCTGTCGGACACCATGGTGGCGCTTGCTGACGGCGATCTGAATGTCGCGGTCGACACCCATGGTGCGGACGAGGTCGCCGCCATGGCCGGGACGGTCCAGGTGTTCAAGGAAAACGCCGAGGAAGTGAACCGCATGGCGGCGGAGCGCGAGACCGAGGACCGGCGCAACCGGCGGCGGTTGCGCAGTCAGGTCCTGGCGCTCAATGCCGCGTTGGAGGAAGAAGTCGCCAAGGCCGTCGATCTGGTCAAGGACCGGGTCAGCACGGTCGAGAATTCGGCCCGGGCGGCGGCCGACCTGTCGCAGGCGGCCCATACCCAGGCCTCGACCGTGGCCAGTGCCGCCGAAGAGGCGACGATCAACGTGCAGACCGTCGCCAGCGCGGCGGAGCAGCTCTCGGCCTCGATCAACGAGATTTCCTCGCAGGTCGGCCAGTCGTCGCAGATCGCGCGGCAGGCGACCGAGGAAGCCGACCGCACCAACACCCAGATCCAGGGCCTGGCCCAGGCGGCGGAAAAGATCGGCGAGGTCGTCTCGCTGATCACCGACATCGCCGAGCAGACCAACCTGCTGGCGCTCAACGCGACCATCGAGGCGGCCCGCGCCGGCGACGCCGGCAAGGGCTTCGCCGTGGTGGCGTCCGAGGTCAAGAACCTGGCCAACCAAACCGCCAAGGCGACCGAGGAAATCGGCAAGCAGATCGGCGACATCCAGTCGGCGACGCAAAGCAGCGTCGACGCCATCGCCGGCATCACCAAGACGATCTCGGACATCAACGAGATTTCGTCGTCGGTGGCGGCGGCGGTCGAACAGCAGGGCGTGGCGACGCAGGAGATCGCGCGCAACGTGGAACAGGCCGCGGCCGGCACCCAGGAGGTGTCGTCCAACATCATCCAGGTGACGGAGGTCGCGGGCCAGTCCGGCGACGCGGCGTCGCAGCAGCTGGAGGCGGCGGCCCAGGTCAAGTCGGGCATCGACCACATGAACGGCCGCCTGCTCGAGATCATCCGCGACAGCCAGGATCCCGACTATTCGACACGCCATCCGATGGGGCAAAGGGTCGCGGTCACGGTCGCCGGCGTGGTCAAGGAGACGACGTTGCACAGCCTGTCCATGGGCGGCGGCGTGGTGCTCGACCGGGGGCTTGAGGTCACGGAAGGCGATACCTTCACCATCGACCTGCCGGACCTTGGGACCTACGAGGCCTCAATCGTCGCCAAGACCGAGGATCGTACCCATGCCCGTCTGGATATGAATGACGCGGATGCGGAACGCCTTATGGCGTTTGTCCGGGCCTTGGCCTAGATCGCCATTGCTGAATTGCGGTTTGCGGGGCTGCCGGGGGATTACACCTCCGGCGCGCCCGGTCCGCCCGTGAAGCGGTAATAATACCACAGCATCAAGGCGGCGGTGGACCGCCAGGGCCGCCAGCGTTCGGCGATGGCGGCCAGTTCCTTGGGCTTGGGCCGAGCCTCCAGGCGCATCAGGCGGGCCGCTGATTCGGCCAGCGCCAGATCGCCCGACGGCATGACGTCGGGCCGCTGCAACGCGAACATCAGGTAGATTTCCGCCGTCCATTGGCCGATGCCCTTGAGCCGCGTCAGGGTTTCCAGCACCTCTTCGTCGGGGGCTTGGCGCAGGGCATTGAAATCAAGGTTGCCCGCCGTCACGGCCTCGGCCACGCCGCGGATGTATTTCACCTTGGGCCGGGACAGGCCGAAGGCACGCAATTCATCATCGGTCTTGTCGAGAACCGCCTCGGCGCTCACCGTGCCCAATCCGGCTTCGACCCGGCGCTGGATGGCCGCCCCGGCATGGGCAGAGACCTGCTGACCGATGATGCTGGAGACGATGGCCGGGAACCCGTCCGGGCGGCGGCGCGGCAGGGGGGCGCCGGCTTCCGCATAGGCGCGGGCCATGTATTCGCACTGATCGACCAGTTCCAAAAGACCGGGTGTGGCGGGCATGGCGCTGTCCTAACCCAGGGTGCCGGAAAGGGCGCAGGACATGACGCCGCGGAGCGCCGTCGCATCCACCGGCACCGGGTTTTCGCGTGCCGTGACATCGCCGGCGGCGGTTTCCGCCAGGGCCTCCAGATCGTCTTCGGTGACGCCCAGGCCGTCCAGGGTATGGGGGATTTGGAAGGTCTCGCGGATCGCCAACGTCCAATCCATCAGGCCGGTGAAATCCGCGCGCGGCAGCCCCATGCAGCGGGCCAACACGGCGCAGCGCTCGTCGATGGCGGCCCGGTTGTGATCCAGCACATAGGGCAGGACCACGGCGTTGGTCAGGCCGTGGTGGCTGTCCTTATGCGCGCCGATGGCATGCGAGATCGCGTGCACGGCGCCCAGCCCCTTGTTGAAGGCGGCGGCCCCCATGGCGGCGGCGGCCATCATCTGGCTTCGCGCCTCGATATCGCCGCCGTCGGCGACGGCGCGTGGCAGCCAGGTCGCGATCAGGCGCATGCCCTCGGCGGCGATGCCGTCGCACAGGGGGTTGTAGGTGGTCGCGCAATAGGCCTCGATACAATGCACGGCGGCGTCCATGCCGGTCCAGGCGGTCAGGTTCGCGGGCAGGCCGGTGACCAGTTCCGGATCGCAGATCACCGTGCGGGCCAGCAGATTGACGTGATAGAGGATGCGTTTGGTCCGCGTCTCTTCGTCGGAGATCACGGCGGCATAGCCCATTTCCGATCCCGTGCCCGACGTGGTGGGCACCGCGATCAGGGGGGCGATGGCCGTGCCGTCGATGTTCCGGTAGCGCGGTCCGCCCACGGCATAGTCGAGGGCGGGGCCGTCGTGACCGGCTTGCAGGGCGATGGCCTTGGCCGCGTCCATGGCCGACCCGCCGCCGATGGCGACGATTCCGTCATGTCCGCCGTCCCGGAACGCGTCGGCGCCGGCGGCGACGTTGGCCGCCGTGGGGTTGGATTTGACCTGGGAAAACACCTCGGCACCCAGGCCCGCGTCGGCCAGGGACGTTCCCGCCGCCGCGACGATGCCGGATGCGGCAAGACCCGCGTCCGTCACGACCAGGGGCCGCTTGATGCCCAGGCGCGCCGCCGTCTTGCCTAGTTCGATCAGGCGTCCGGGGCCGAAGCGCACGGTGGTGGGAAAGGGCCAGTTGGCGGTCAGGCGGGCAGTGTCGATGGTCATGACGAGAGGCACCCAGTCGGTCGATTGCGGGGGCGCCAGTTTCCCCAGGCCGGGGTTAAATGTCCACCGCTCTAGAAATCGACCGTCGCCAGCGCGCGGGTCACCTTTGTCTGGGCCCAGGTGACGGGGGCGGCCGGCGGCTGATCCGCCGACGGAACGCTCGTCCCCTGGCCGACCGAATTCAGTTCCACCGTGCCTGCCCGCGTGGTCACCGTGACGGCGGTGCCGTCCAAAAGCGCCACCTCGAACGCGGTGTCCAACGTGCCGCCCCAGACCGTGGTTCCGCGGATGCCGATGGTCGCCGTGTTGGTGGCGACCGTCATGGCGTCGGGATTCCGCGCGGCGATCGATCCGGACGCCGCCTTGAACGCGCCCGAAAGGAGACGCAGGGCGATGCTTTCCTTGGACGGCGTATCCTCGAAATCCGACAGGGCGAACGTCGCCCGTTCGCCCAAGGTGACGATCGACCCGTCGCGAAGGGAAAATTCAAGACGGGCACCGTCGCCGGTCGAAATCACGTCGCTGACGCGAACCTCGCTGCCGACTTTCAGGGGCCGGGGCACCGCGCCCTGCAAGGCCACGGCGTCGTTCTTCAGACGCAGGACCTTGCCCGCGACGTCACCTTCGGCCGCCTGGGCCGCGGGGTCCGCGACCATCAGAAACAGGGCGGCAAGCAGCCCCATGACCATTGTCCTGCGCATAAGCGATTCTCCTTCTCTCCCGAACCGGCGCAACCGCCGAGGCGATCAAGTTCCCCGTCCAATTGGGCGACAATGTGGCCTACCTTGGGGCTTTCGTCCATGGCCGGGTGGGTGATAGTGGTCCTGCCTGACGGCCCGGTATGGGGTGGCGACGAAATGGGGGTACACTGCCCCGGCAGTTAGGGAGCATCCGTGCCACGGCAAGACAACGAATTCGGGGTTGAAGGTCACGGTGGCGATCTCGCCGCCGCCCGGGCGCGTTTCGGCACGCCGCCGGACGGCTGGGTCGATCTGTCCACGGGCATCAATCCGACGCCTTATCCTTTACCTGATCTGTCGCCCGACGCCTGGACGCGGCTGCCGCAATCATCTGGCCTGAATGCCCTGAAGGTAGCGGCGGCGGATGCCTACGGCGCCGCCGGGCCGGACCTGATCGCCTGCGCACCGGGGACCCAGGCGCTGATCCAGGCGCTGCCCCGGGTGCTGGGCGCGCGCCGGGTGGCGGTCCTCGGCCCGACCTACGCCGAACATGCCGCCGCGTGGCGTGCGTCGGGGGCGGAGGTGGATGAGGTGGCAGACCTGCCGCCGCCGGATCGATCCCTGGTGCTGGTCAATCCCAACAATCCGGATGGTCGGGTGGTCGATCCGGGGCGGCTGGCTGCCTGGGCCCATGACGCGGCCGAGGCGGACCATTGGCTGGTCGTCGACGAGGCCTTCGCCGATGTCCGCCCGGACATCAGCCTTGTCCCGGCCCTGCCCTTGACGAACGCCATCATCCTGCGGTCCTTCGGAAAGTTCCACGGGCTTGCGGGTCTGCGCCTGGGCTTCGCTCTTGCCGCGCCGCGCATGGTGCGCCGCCTGGAGGCGGATATGGGACCCTGGGCCGTGTCCGGCCCGGCCCAGGACATCGGCGCCCGGGCGTTGGCCGACCAGACGTGGGCGGCGGCGGAGCGTACCCGTCTGACGGCTCACATGACCCGCTTGCGAGACCTCCTGGCCGGCGCCGGTCTGGGCATCGTCGGCGGCACGGACCTGTTCGTGCTGGCAGACCATGCCGAGGCCCTGGCCTTCTACGAGCATCTGGCGGGGGCGGGCATTCTGGTTCGGCGGTTCCGGGCAAATTCAAGGTGGCTGCGCTTCGGCCTGCCGGGGCCGGAAGATCAGTGGCAACGTCTGGACAAGGCGCTTTCCGTCTTTGCCGGAACCGCCCCGATGCCGGACCGTCGTCATGGCTGAGACGATCGATGCCCTGGCGCGGGCGATCGCCCGCCATCAGGCGGGCGATCTGGCCGCCGCCGAAAAGGCCTATCGCGCGATCCTCGACGATCATCCGAACCATGCGGATGCCCTTCATCTTCTGGGGTTGGTGTTTTATCAGAAAGGCGACGCGGCGACGGCCATGGATCATATCCGACGCGCCATCGGCCTCGACCCGCGCGCGGCCATGTATCACGCCAACCTGGGCCGGGTCCTGATGGCCCAGGGACAGGCGGCGGAGGCGGCCGAGGTTTACCGCCAAGCCGTGACGCTGGCCCCCAACGACGCCGCCGTGCATTCGGACATGGCAGCGGCCCTGGTCGCCGTGGGCGATTTCGACGCCGCGCGGTCGCGCGCACGATTGGCCCTGGAACTCGCCCCCGATCTGGCGCCGGCGCATCTTAACCTGGGCCTGGCCTTGCAGGGCGGCGGAACGTCCGCGGCGGCCGGTGCCGAAGCCTGCTTCCGGCGCGCGGCGGCATGCGATCCCAATCTGGCGGACGCCCATCAGGCCCTGGGCCAACTGCATCAGGCGCGCGGCGAGGACGACGCGGCCATGGAATGTTATCGCCAGGCACTTCGGGCAAACCCCGGCATGGCCGAGGCCCATTGCAATCTAGGTAACATCCTGCGCGAACGCCTGGACCTGACCGCCGCCATGGCGCAGTACGATGCCGGCCTGACGGCGGCCCCGGACATCGCCGCCCTGCATGCCAACAGGGGCGTGGCGCTGCACGAACTGGGGCGTTTCGACGACGCGTTGGCGTCCTACGACCACGCCTTGACGCTTGACCCGGACGATGCGGAATGCCGGCGTAACCGCGCCATGACGCTATTACTGCTGGGCCGGTTCGCGGAAGGTTGGCCAGCCTACGAGGCGCGCTGGCGCACGGCACGCTTCAAGGGCCAGGACCGGGGCGGAAAAGCGCCGCGCTGGACCGCCACCGGCGCCAAGCCCGGGGCGCGGGTTCTGGTGCGGGCGGAGCAAGGGTTGGGCGATACCCTGCAATTCGCCCGCTACGCCGCCCTGCTGGCGGCGGCCGGCCAACATGTCATTCTGGAGTGCCCGGCCCCCCTGGCGCGGCTGATGGGTTCCCTTGACGGAGACGTTCAGGTGATCGCGCAGGGCGCGCGCAGGCCGCCCAGCCATGATTTCCAGATTCCCCTGATGTCGTTGCCGGGGGCCTTCGCCACCGACCTTGCGACGGTTCCGGCCGACATCCCCTATCTACAGGCCGCCGACGATGAGTGCGCCGCCTGGCGCCGACGCCTGGACGGGCTTGCGGGGCCGCGCATCGGCATCGTTTGGAAGGGCAGCCCCGATCACCCCCGTGACCGGGTGCGAAGTCCCGGCCTGGCGCCGCTGCTGTCCCTGCTGGACCGATCGGAGGCGACGTTCGTTTCGCTGCAAATGGACGGCGCCACGGATCTGGCGGCCCATGGCACCGATGCCGTGATCGACATGACAAGGGACTTGGGCGACTTCGCCGCGACGGCGGCGCTGGTCGAATGCCTTGACCTTGTCGTGACCTGCGACACCGCCGTTGGCCATCTGGCGGGGGCGTTGGGGCGGCCCGTGGCGATGCTGCTGCCGCATGTTCCCGAATGGCGTTGGCTGCTGGACCGGGACGACACGCCTTGGTATCCGACGATGCACCTGTTCCGTCAGCCGGTCGCCGGCGACTGGACCGGCGCGGTCGATGCCCTGGCCGCCTATATTCGGCGCCACTGGTTGTGAATTCATGACAATAAATCCGTGAAATAAATCACCTGACATGTAAAAGTTAGACTGAAAGACTTGGCGCGCGAAGAAGATCGTGGCACCCTTTTTCCCGGTTCTTTGCAGGCCGCCGACAAGAGCGGTTGTTATGCATGGGGAGGTGCATATGTCCGATGTCCAAAGCGGGACGGAGGCTGATATCACGCCGCCGTCCGTAGCCCAGCAGATCGACTACAACGCATTCGCCAACGAAATCCTGAAACGGGTCGAGGACTTGAGCCTGGAACTGGCTGACGTGGCCGGTGACGTGGAATCCATCGCCAGCCATTTCCAACAGCAGACGGGCATGGTCGATCAGATGCGGCAGAAGGCGCAGGAACTGATCGACGCCTTCAACCGCATCGACGCCGCCGGCGGCGACACCTCGCGGGCGGCGCAGGAAGCCGGGGCGGTGATGAACGACTCCCGCGAACAGGTCACCAGCGCCGTGTCGCGCATCGCGGCCCTGGTCGATTCCGTGACCAACATCGAACACTCCCTGGGTGTGCTGGAAAATTCCCTTACCGGGGTAACCAAGATCACCCAGGACATCGAGGCCGTGTCCAAACAGACCAACCTTCTGGCCCTCAACGCCACGATCGAGGCGGCGCGCGCCGGCGAGGCGGGCAAAGGCTTCGCCGTGGTCGCGGGCGAGGTCAAGGCCCTGGCCAACCAAACCGGCAAGGCGACCGGCGCCATCGACGAGGCGGTCGCCGATCTGGTGTCCAACGTGTCCGGGTTGATGAACACCAGCCAGAATACCATCGGCATGGCCGAGGAAGTAAACGCCGGCGTCGGCCAGATCAACAACGCCGTCGACGGCATCGGCCAGTCCATCGGCACGATGGAAGGCCAGATCGCGGAAATCGTCGGCGCGTCGTCGTCGTCGCGCGAGCAATGCAACGGCTTCATCAACGAGATGGAACGCCTGGTTTCCAGCTTCAAGGAAACCGGCGAGAAACTGCAAACGGCGGAGCAGCGCGTCAGTTCCCTGCTGGAACGCGGCGAAGGCATGATCGGTCAGATCAACCAAGCCGGGCTGGAAACCTCGGACAGCCGGTTCATCCGTGAAATCCAGTCCCGGGCCCAGGAGATCGCCCACCGCTTCGAAGCAGCCCTGGACGCCGGCGAGATTACCGAAGACGCCCTGTTTTCCGAAAACTACGAGCCGATCCCAGGCACCAACCCGGAACAATGCATGACACCCTTCGTCAACTTGACGGACCGCCTGCTGCCGGACATTCAGGAACCGATGCTGACCTTCGACGACAGGGTCGTGTTCTGCGCCGCCGTCGATCGCAACGGGTTCCTGCCGACCCATAACACTAAGTTTTCCAAGCCGCAGGGGGATGATCCCGTGTGGAACAACGGGAACTGCCGCAACCGGCGCCTGTTCAATGATCGCACGGGCCTGCGCGCGGGCCAGAACACGCAGCCCTTCTTTCTACAGACCTACCGCCGCGACATGGGTGGGGGAAATTTTGTTCTGATGAAGGATCTGTCGGCGCCGATTACCGTGCGTGGGCGCCATTGGGGCGGATTGCGCCTGGGTTATAAGATCTAGGCGGTCGCGCCGCGCCTGGACCTTGTGCATTGCGCCGGAGGCGCATTATCCGCGCATTGCGCCGGGGGCGCATTATCCGCGCATTGCGCCGGGGGCGCATCATCTGTTAAGTCCAGCCCTGGAATTTCATCCTTCCGGGCCGCCCGTCGGTGGTTCGGCGACGCCGCCGATCGGAGAAACGTGAGAATGAAAAGGCTTTTGGTGCGTCTGGCGGCTGTTCTGTTGCTGACCGTTGCGGTGGTTTGGCCGACGAGTCCCGCCCAGGCCCAGGCGGCCCAGGATTTCGAAGCCGGCGTCGCCGCCGCCAAGGCCGGCAGCCTGCCGCAGGCGATCGATCTGTTCACCAAGGCGATCGACGCGGGCACGCTGAACGACGGCGATCTGGCGCGGGTTCACAACAACCGGGGGGCGACTTATCGGCGCCTGGGCAATATCGATGCCGCGATCCGCGATTTCTCCCGCGCCATCAAGTTGCGCCCCAAGTATTTCCGCGCCTATGTCAACCGGGGGGCGGCCTATGGCGACGCCGGCAAGTTCAAGGATGCGGAAGAAGACTATGCCGAGGCGGCCAAACTTCGCCCCCAGGACATGACGACGTTCATGGAGCGGGCCAAGACCCGGGCCCAGAGTGGCCGCCTGGACACCGCCATTCTGGATATGAACGAAGTGCTGCGCGTGCAGCCGCGCAACCGTGAGGCCCTTGTTCTGCGCGGCAAGTACTATCGGTCCCAGGGCGATTACAAGCGCGCCCTCGGGGATTTTTCCTTGGCCATCGACCTTAAGGGCTCGGAAGCCGATTATTTCACCGAACGGGGCCTGACTCAGGCCTATCTTGAGGATTATCCCGCCGCCCTGTCGGACATGAACATGGCCGTCAATCTGGGTGCCGGCGATCCGGAAAACTTCTATTACCGGGGGCTGGTCCATGGCGCGCTCGGCAATCATGTCAGTGCCATCGAGGATTACAGCCGCGCCATCGCTCTCAAACCGGGATATCTGGCGGCGCTTTACGCCCGTGCGCTGGCCGCACTCGGCGCAGGAAACGCCAAGATGGCGCGGGCGGACGCCCTGAAGGTTCTGGAACTGGACCCGGCCCACGGGGGGGCCGCACGGGTCATCAAGACCCTGGAAGAACCGCCGGTTCGTTGACCCGCCGGTTGGGGGCCGTCAGGGCGTCAACCTGTCCAACTCCGACAGCAGCTTTCCGATCTGGTTACGCCAGGACCAATCCTGCATGAAGGCGTTGGCCGCCTGTCCCCGGCGGCGGGCTTCCGCACGGTCCTGGTAAACCGCTTCCAGGGTTTCGACGATTTCCTCGACATCGGACTCGCGCCAATGGTCGGCCCCCGGCGGGCCGAAAGTGACGGGTGTCTGCCGGGTCAGGGGATAACAATGTTCGCCCCCGTCCGGGCCGATCAGGTCCAGGTGGCCGCTGTTGGCCGACAGCACGCAGGGCAGGCCGGCGGCCAGCGCCTCCATGGCGACCAGGTTGGTGCCGCCTTCGCAGCGGTTGGGAAACACGGCCACATCGCATTCCCGCAATAACGCCGGCATCTCGGCGTTGAAGGTCGGGCTGAGGTCCATATGCGCACCTTCCGGCACGCCTTGGGCGCGGACCCAGTCGTTGATGCAGTTGGGAAACGGCTGGTCCATGGCGGGCGGGCCGCTCACGTGCGGGCTCGCGGCCATGTCGGCCATGATCTCCGGCCAGGGGTTAAGCCAGACCGTGACCAGAAGGGCGTCCGGATGGCGCGCCTGGAATCGCTTGAAGGCGGCGACGACCAGATCCTGGCCCTTGCGCAATTCCAGTTTGCCGCCGGAAAACACCACGAAACGGTCGCCGAACCGGCCCGTGCGCGGGCCGGGGGCGAAGGCGCCGGGGTCGATGCCCTGAAACACGCAGCCGACGCGGGGGAAGCCCAGGCCGCGCAGGATGTCGGCGTTCCAGGTCGATCCCGCCATCATGATCTGGAAATGGGCGTTGCGGGCGGCCACGTCGTCGCCGAACACCATGTTCTCGAAAAAGGTGAAACCGACATTGGGTGATCCGCGGAACCGCGCGGCGGCGGCGGGTTCTTCCAGGTTGTTGCCCAGCGAATGCAGGACATGAACGCCGCCAAGGGTGACATTGCCTTCGGCGCCGGCCAGTCGTTGTTCGATCTGCTGTTGCTCCGCCATCAGGGGCTGGAAAAGGTCGCGGTCGCCGGCATCGATCAGGTCCGGCTGGATGGCGAACAGGGTGATCGGCTTGGGGGCTCCCCTGCGCAACACCTCGCGCAGCAGATTGGCCCCGAACACGCCCCAACCGTGAAGAGCGGACGGCGGCCAGGTCAGGGCGATGGCGTTTACGGCCATGTCAGCTTTCCGCGGGGGATTCCTTGGCGGTCACGATTTCGCCGTGGAGGGTGCAGGCGGGCTCGCACAGGCGCACGAAGTCCTCGGTGATCGACGCGGGCGCCTTGACCGTTTCCGGGTCTTCCCCGGGAAAGGCGCGGGCCCGCATGTTGGTCCGCGTCGCGCCGGGATTGAGGATATTGACCTTGACGTTGGTCTTCACCGTTTCCTCGGCGTAGATCTTTGTCGCCATTTCCAGCGCCGCCTTGGACACGGCATAGGCCGACCAATAGGCGCGGGGTTCGTGCCCGACCGTCGACGTGACCATGACCACCCGCCCGGCGTCCGATGTGCGCAGCAGCGGGTCGAAGGATCGGATCAGGCGCCAGTTGGCGGTCGTGTTGATGGCCATGACCTGGTCCCAGACCTTGGGGTCCGTATGGGCCAGCGGGCTCAGGTTGCCCAGCATGCCGGCGTTGCCGACCAGGATGTCCAGTTTGCCATAGCGCTCGAACAAGGCGGCGCCCAGGCGGTCGATGGCGTCGAAATCGGTGAGGTCCATGGGCACCAGGGTGGCGTTCTTGCCCGAGGCCTTGCGGACCTCGTCGTCCACTTCCTCGAGCGCGCCGGTGGTCCGGCCGATCAGGATCAGATCGGCTCCTTCGGCGGCGAAACGCCCCGCCACGGCGCGGCCGATGCCCCGGGTTGCCCCGGTGATCACGGCGATCCGGTTCTCGAGACGGCCGCCCGGCAAGGGCCCTAACCCTCTTCCAAAAGGGAAAGCTGGCGCGGCCCCCGGTCCGCTTCGCGGTCGGTCAGGGGAATGGGATAGTCGCCGGTGAAGCAGGCGTCGCAATAGCGCGGGATTTCCATGTCGCGGCCGGTCTCGCCGACGGCGCGGTAAAGCCCGTCCCAGGAAATGAAGGCTAGGCTGTCGACGCCGATGATGTCGGCCATGCCCTGGATGTCGTGCTGCGCGGCGAGCAGTTGCGAGCGTTCCGGCGTATCGATGCCGTAGAAGCAGGAATGGGTCGTCGGCGGGCTGGAAATCCGCATGTGGACTTCCGTCGCCCCGGCGTCGCGCACCATTTCGACGATCTTCACCGACGTCGTGCCGCGGACGATGGAATCGTCGACCAGGACGACGCGCTTACCCTTCAACTCGGCGACGTTGCCGTTGTGCTTCAGGCGCACCCCCAGGTGGCGGATGTTGTCCGTCGGTTCGATGAAGGTGCGGCCCACGTAATGATTGCGGATGATCCCCAGTTCGAAGGGAATCCCCGTCTCGCGCGCGAAGCCGATGGCCGAGGGCACGCCGGAATCCGGCACGGGGACGACGACGTCGGCCTCGATGGGGGATTCGTGGGCCAGTTCGGCGCCGATGCGCTTGCGCACTTCGTAGACATTCTGCCCTTCGATGATGGAATCGGGCCGCGCGAAATAGATGTGTTCGAAGATGCAGAACCGCCGGGTGCGGCTGGTGCCGAAGGGGTGGTAGCTGTTCACGCCGCCGGCGTCGATGACGATGATTTCGCCCGGTTCCACGTCGCGGATGAAGTCGGCGCCGATGATGTCGAGCGCGCAGGTTTCCGACGCCAGGATATGGGAGTCGCCCAGCCGGCCCAGGACCAGCGGCCGCACGCCCATGGGGTCGCGCACGCCGATCAGTTTTTTCTGGGTCATGGCGACCAGGGAATAAGCGCCCTCGATCTGGCGCAGCGCGTCGATCAGCCGGTCGATGACATGGCCGGCGTCGCTTACGGCCATCAGGTGGATGATGACCTCGGTGTCGCTGGTCGATTGGAAGATGTTGCCCCGCTCGACCAGGGCCTGGCGCACCTGATAGGCGTTGGTCAGGTTGCCGTTATGGGCGACGGCCAGACCGCCGAACATGAATTCGGCGAACAGCGGCTGGATGTTGCGGATGAACGTGCCGCCCGAGGTGGAATAGCGCACATGCCCCATGGCGACGCTGCCCTTGAGGCGGGCCATGGTGTCCATGTCGTTGAAGTTGTCGCCGACCAGGCCGAGGGCCCGGTGGCTGTGGAACTGTTCACCGTCGTAGGCGACGATCCCAGCCGATTCCTGACCCCGATGCTGGAGCGCATGCAGACCCAGCGCGGTGTGGGCGGCGGCGTCTTCGTGGCCGTAGATGCCGAATACGCCGCATTCCTCGCGCAGTTTGTCGTCATCCCAGGGGGCGGCTTTGCGATGGGTCGACGCCGTGAAGGGAGACGCGGGCAGGAGCAGGGGAGAATTCATGTCGGGTATGTACTCCGGATCGGATCGCTTTTCATCGTTATTTTGCTCCGGCGCATCCGATTATTTGCCTTGGCCGGTGGCATTTTCGATGGCGCGGTCCATGATCGCCCGCTCTTTCGAGCCGTAGGCGTCCTTTGGTGTGGTTTTCCCGCCGTCAGCCGGCGGGGTGAACAGGCGCTTGAGGGCCTCGCCCTCGGTCTTCGGCAAATTGGGCATGCGCCCGGAAAAGCCCGAGGGGGCGGCTTCCTTCAGCTTGCCTTCCAGGTTGTCGGGAATCAGGCCGCGCAGGGTGTCCGATCCCCGCAGAATCAGGGGCATGGACTTGGCATCGCGGATCCATTTCGGCTGTTCCTCGGGCGTCATCAGGAATTCGATTCCGAGGTAGATCAGGCAGACGATGAGGCCGCCCCGCACCAGACCGAACAAAAAGCCCAGCGAGCGGTCGAGCACGTTGAGCGAGCTTTGCTGAATGTGCTTGGCGATGGCACGGATGATGAACGACAGGGAAAACAGGGTGAACACGAAGACCGCGACGCCGCCTGCCAGATCCGCCGCAAGCTGAATGGGGATCAGGTCACGGGCATAGGGCTGGACATGGGGAAAGCCGTAGATGGTCGCGAAGATGGCGCCGATCCAGCCGCCGATCGACAGGATCTCGTGCATGAAGCCGCGGGCATAGGCGAACACGGCGGAGACCAGCAGCACCGCGAGGACGGCAAGATCAACCACGTTCACCGGCAGATCCTTAAGGGTTTCCATGTCGCGGTCCGCCTCCGGCGCCGGGTCACGAAGCGGACCGGGCGGGCTGCCGGGGTGCAGCACCTGTTTCGAATAAGCTCACAAGGTCGTCCAACCGTTCCAGCGCCTTCACCGTCAGGCCCGCGTCGCGGGCGGCCGCCCCTTCCTTGCTTTTGCCCCGGACCCTCGGCACGAAGGCGCCGGTAAAGCCCAGCTTTCCAGCCTCTTTCAGGCGCACATCCGTGCGGCTGACGGGGCGGATTTCCCCGGACAGGCCGATTTCGCCGAACACGACCGTTTCCGGCGGCAGGGCCACGCCCGTCAGGGACGACACCAAAGCCGCGGCGACGGCAAGGTCCGCCGCCGGCTCACCGATGCGAAGTCCACCGGCCACGTTTAGGTACACGTCGCATGCCCCCAGCGCAAGGCCGCACCGGGCCTCCAGAACGGCCAGGATCATGGACAGACGGCCGGAATCCCAGCCGACCACGGCGCGCCGCGGCGTGCCCAGGCTGGAGTGCGCCACCAAGGCCTGAATTTCCACCAGGACCGGGCGTGAGCCCTCGATCCCGGCGAACACGGCGGAGCCGGCCTCGCGGCCGTCGCCGTCGTCACGGTCGCCCAAAAACAGGGCTGAGGGATTGGTGATTTCGTTCAGACCGCCGTCGGTCATTTCGAACACGCCGATCTCGTCGGCTGGGCCGAAACGGTTCTTGACCGCGCGCAGGATGCGGAACTGATGGCCGCGTTCGCCCTCGAAGTACAACACCGTGTCGACCATGTGTTCGAGCACGCGGGGGCCGGCGATGGTGCCTTCCTTGGTGACGTGGCCGACCAGGATCAGGGCGAAGCCCCGGCGCTTGGCCAGGCGGATCAGTTCCTGGGCCGAGGTCCGCACCTGTGCCACCGTGCCGGGGGCCGATTCCAGGGTGTCGACGAACATGGTCTGGATGCTGTCGATGATGACCAGATCCGGGCCGCCGGGGGCGTCCAGGGTGGCCACGATGTCGCGCACGTTGGTCGCCGCCGTCAGTTGCACCGGGGCATCGGACAGGCCCAGACGCCGGGCGCGCAGGCGAAGTTGTTCGACCGCTTCCTCGCCCGAGATATAGGCGGTCGAGTGATTGGCGGCCAGCTTGGCCGCGACCTGCATCAGAAGGGTCGATTTGCCGATCCCCGGATCGCCGCCGACCAGCACGGCGGAGCCCTGCACGAGCCCGCCGCCGGTGACGCGGTCGAACTCTTCCATATTGGCGGTCCAGCGTGGCGGCTGGGGGTTTTCACCCTTCAGGCCGACGAATTCGATCCTGCGGCCCTTGCGGCCGGTGCCCAGGCCCTTGGGCGTGGCGTCGCCCTGGGTTTCCTCGACCAGAGTGTTCCAGGCGTCGCAGCCGTCGCACTTGCCGGACCACCGATGATGGACGGCGCCGCATTCCTGACAGACGTACTGGCTCGCCGGGCGCTTGGCCAATGGAACCTTGCCTTTCCGGGGTGATCGAGATGAACGGTTCGAGTTCGCTTCTCATATCGCGTGGGGCAGGCAGGGGCAAGGCAAACCCGGGCCGCCACCAGCTGCGAATCTTGCCCGAATCCCGGTTTGCCGCCATAAGAAAGCGGTTGGGAGGACATCATGAGCGACGATAACGACGCAGCACCGGAGCTTACACCGGACGCCGCCGAACGCCGGATCGACCGGGGCATGGCGCTGGCGGAGCGCATGGACCTAGACGGGGCGCTTGCCGATTTCGCCGCCGTCGAGGCTGCCTTGCGCTTTTCCCGCGATCCGGCGGCGCGGGTGCAATGGGCGCGCGCCCTCAACGGTCTGGGGTTTATCGACCTGATGGATGCCAAGGCGGCGCGGGCGGCCGTGTCGGAACTGGATGACGAGACCGAACGGGCAGTTCGTTGGGGACTGAAACAGGCGCTTGCGCGGTTCGACCAAGCCCTCGCAATTCAGGCTGAACCGACCTATCGGACCTATGCGGCGGGCAACAGGGCCTACGCTCTGGCCTTGCTGGGACGCACCAATGATGCGCGGGAGGCCTTCCACCGTTTGTTCGCTGAGGGCGGGCGCGGCGCCTATGACGGCCAGGTGCGGGATACGGAACGCCATCCGATCCCCGAGGACCGGGCGGTACGACGTCTGATTGACGACGTTTGGTATGAAATGGGTCAGGCTTGAACGGCGGGTTCTTGAGCCGCAGCTTTTAAGCTCAAGAGCGGCACGGACGACGGTTCGGTCGCAAAATCAATGAACGTACTTCGGGAGGGCATTATGGCCGACGACAATTTCTTCAATCTTCACGATCTTGCCCAGGGCATACATCGCGTGCTCTGCGACGGCATCGAAACCCGTATCTTTCCGGGCGATCAGGCCATGCTGTCCGTCGTGCGGGCGGAACCCAACGCCGAAGGCAGTATCCATAGTCATCCGCAGGAACAATGGGGCGTGATGCTTGAAGGATCGGGGGTGCGTACCCAGGACGGCGTCGAATTTCCCGTCAAGGTCGGGGATTTCTGGCGCTCGCCGGGCGGGGTGGAACACGGCTTCAAGGCCGGGCCCGAGGGGGCGGTCATCCTGGACATCTTCTCGCCGCCGCGCGACGAATACAAAAAGGCGGGGGCAGGGTTCTCCGGCTAGGGAGGACCGCGCGCCGGCCTATTTCAAATATTTTGCGAAGGCGTCCGACGCCAGAGCGCATTTTGCGGGTGGATAGTCTTTCGAATCCATGGGGATCGCCAAGCGAATGCCTGTGACCGAAGGCGGTTCGAGCCGGGCGTTCAGGATGATCCCGACGCGCCGCGCGACGCCGGAAAGAACCTGTTCGTCGAACACGTCGATATCCTGGAATGCCTTGCTGAGCTCCACGTTCAGGGTGCTCAGGATATGGGGCAATTGCCGGCACAGGTTGGCGACATCGCCCTCATCCCTGACGAAGATAAACGGCATGACATGAGTCGGGCCGCGCTTCCATTTGCCAAGGCTGCGTGGAAGGGTGACGGGGCGCAGAACAACGGCCACCGGCGCCGTCGCGGCCCCTCGCTTCGTTGGCTTGAATTCGGGCAGGGGCATGTCCTGCTGGGTCGGTTTTTCCTCTGGCGCGTCTTTGCCATCCTCGGCATCGTTTTCCGGGGTGGCGGAATGCTCCGCGTGGTCGACGTCTTCCGCCGTGTGCGCCCCGCCGATGACGAGGGCCGCGATGACCCCGATCAACAGAACTGTCAGGATGAGGCCCAGGCCGATGAAGTACTTGGGGTTCTTGAACAGAAGGTAGATGGCGTTTTTCGTGCCTGCCGAACCGGCGGCGCGCCGGTTCTTCCGGCGTTTCTTCCTTTTCTTATCCGCCAGATAGGCCTGGGCCAGTTCCTGCCGCTGGACCTTGATTTGGCGCAGCATGACGGTTGCGGCGTCCGTTGGGACGGCGCCACCCGACTGGGCCAGCAGGTCGTCAAGTTGCCGGGTTAACTGTGCAACCTGAAGCTCGTCATCGTCCCGGGTGAACAACTGCCGGATCACGATCATCATGCAGGCGCGCAGGTTATCCGATGTTTGGGCGGTGCGGATCGCCGCGACCAAACCCTGATCCGGGTCTTCGAAGACTTTTTCCCAATCGGTGACGCCGTCCGGCGTTTGCGGAAAGGCCGGCTTGTTCGTTTCACCCATTTTCATCACATTCTTTTTCAGGCGCGGTGCCCTTAAGACAGGCAGCCGCCCACCAACCACTCAATTGGGGGGCGGGATGTCTCAGGCCCGCACCTGCATCTTGATCGGCCCATCGACGCGGCCGTGGACGAACTGATCGACGATCGGGTTGGCCGCCGCCTCGGCGGAATCCGGATCGCCGGCCCAGACGATCTTGCCCTGATACAGCATGGCGATGCGGTCGCCGGTCTTGCGCGCCGATTCCATGTCGTGGGAGATCGATAGCGCCGTGGCGCCTACCTCGCGGTTCACGTGGACGATCAACTCGTTGATCATGTCGGCCATGATCGGGTCGAGGCCCGTCGTCGGTTCGTCGAAGAAGATGATTTCCGGGTCCGTGGCGATGGCGCGGGCCAGGCCCACGCGTTTCTGCATGCCGATGGACAGGTCCGCCGGCGCCGCGTCGGCCAGGTGCGGCTTGAGGCCGACCAGGGCGAGCTTCTTCACGGCGATCTCGCGCGCTTCGGCGCGCCCGCATTGTCCCCGCGACAACAGGCCGAAGGCGACGTTTTCCCATACGGGCAGGGAATCGAACAACGCCCCGCCCTGGAACAGCATGCCGACCTGGCGGTTGATTTGATCGCGTTCCGAGGTCGTGAGGCCCGTGACTTCCCGGCCGTCGATCTTGATGGAGCCCGCGTCGGGCCGCAGCAGGCCCAGAATGCATTTCAGCGTCACCGACTTGCCCGTGCCCGAACCGCCGATGATGACCACGCTTTCGCCCTTGGAAACCTCGAGGTCGACTCCGGTCAGGACCTTCTTGGTCCCGAAGGCCTTGGTCACGCCGCGCAGTTGGATTTTCGGCTCGGCCATGGTGCCCGCCTTATAGGCCGAAGAAGGCTTCGGTCAGGATGTAGTTGAAGCAGAGGATCAGGATCGAGGACGAGACCACGGAATTGGTTGTCGCCGCCCCCACGCCCTGGGCGCCGCCCTTCGAATAATAGCCGTGGTAGCAGCCCATCAACGCCACCAGGAAGCCGAACACCGATGCCTTCACAAGGCCGGAAATGACATCCAGCGGTTCCAGGAAATCCCAGGTGTTCTGTAGATAGATGGCCGGGTTGAAGCCCAGCTTGTAGACCGACACCAGAAAGCCGCCGAACACGCCGATGATGTCGGCGACGAAAATCAGAATCGGCAGCATGACCACGCCGGCGATGATGCGCGGCACCACCAGGTATTTGAAGGCGTTGGTGGACAGCGTCGTCAGCGCGTCGATCTGTTCGGTCACCCGCATGGTGCCGATCTCGGCCGCCATGGACGCACCCACGCGCCCGGCGATCATCAGCCCGCCCAGCACGGGCGCCAGTTCGCGGGTGATCGACAGGACGACCACGTTGGCGATGGCGCCCTCAGCCGAGAAACGGGCGAAGCCGGTATAGCTTTGCAGCGCCAGCACCATGCCCGCGAAGATCGCCGTCAGGCCGACCACGGGCAGGGAGAAATACCCGATCTCGACCATCTGGCGGATCATGATGCGGGGGTAATAGGGCGGCAGAAAACAATGGGTGACCGCGGTGAGGGCGAACATGATCAGCCGTCCCGTGGTGCCGAGAAAGGCCAGGAAGACCCGGCCGATGGCTTGCAGAAGCGTCATCGTGGCTAGGCCGCGCCGTCCGCGTAGACGCGGTGGTACCGGCGGCCGAGCGAGGTCAGGATTTCATAGCCAATAGTGCCGGCCTGGGCGGCCAGATCGTCGACCGTGTGGCGCGGGCCGATCAGATCGATCGTCATGCCGGGCCGGCATTGGGCCTCGGGTACGGCCGTCACGTCGATGGTGATGAGATCCATGGATACCCGTCCCACTAGGGGCGCCTCGTAGTCCCCGATATACGCCGTCGCCCGGTTGCCGAGAGAACGGAGATAGCCGTCCGCATAGCCCACGGGCAGGGTCGCGATGCGGGAAGGGCCCGCGATCCGGTGGGTGGCACCGTAGCCAACGGTCTCGGCACTGTCAACGTCCCGCACCTGTAGGATTTTTGCTTTCAGACGAACGACTTGCGCCATGGGGTTGGGGCTGCCGGGGGTCGGATTGACGCCGTAGAGGGCGACCCCCGGGCGGGCCAGGTCGAAGTGATAATCGGGGCCCAGGAACACGCCCGATGAATTGGCGAAGGAGGCCCGCCCCATGGGCAGATGTACCCTGGCGTCCCGGAACAGGGCAAGCTGCTGGGCGTTCTGTGGGCTGTCCTCGTCGGCGGAGGCGAGGTGGCTCATCACGGTTTGAATGTCGAGGCCGTCGAGCAAGGATGGGTCGGCCACCACGCGGGCGTATTCCCGCCGGTCCAGGCCCAGGCGGCACATGCCCGTGTCGACATGCAGGACGCAGGGCAGGGGCCGGTCGACCCGGACGCAGAACGCGCGCCAGCGGTCGACGTCGCCGAGGCAGTTAAGGGCCGGGATCAGGTTGTATTCCAGGAACGCGTCCTCGGCCCCCGCGTGGGCGCCGTTGAGGACATGGATGCGGGCGTCGGCCAGATGCCCGCGCAGGGTCACGCCTTCGTTCGCATGGGCGACGAAAAAATCGCGCGCACCTGCCGCCCACAGCGCCGTGGCCGCCGGGCCGATGCCGATGCCGTAGGCGTCGGCCTTGACCACGGCCGCCGCCGTGGCGCCGCCGGCAAGCTTGCTGGAAATAAGCCGGTAATTGGCCTGAAGGGCGGCCAGATCGACGGTCAATACAGCGCCGGCCAGGCGTGCATCGACGCCGCCGGATTGCTGTTCGTCAGTCTTCGCCATGGAAGCGCTGGCGGTAGGGGTGGTCCTTCGACAGATTTCCAAACCGCGTGAAGGCGCCGTTGAAGTGCATGGGCACGTTGCCGATGGGGCCGTGGCGCTGCTTGGCGACGATCACTTCGGCGACCTGATGGATGTCCTGCAACGCACCTTCCCAGCGCTCCAGTCGTTCGACCAGCTTGCTGTCATCCTCGTCGGCGCGGCGCGACGGCTTCTTGCGCTCCATGTAATATTCTTCGCGGTAGATGAACATGACCACGTCGGCGTCCTGTTCGATGGACCCCGATTCACGAAGGTCGGCCAACTGCGGGCGTGGCGGGTCGCGTTGTTCGACCGTTCGCGACAACTGCGACAGGGCCAGCACGGGGACCTCCAGTTCCTTGGCCAGGGTTTTCAGGCCTCGGGTGATTTCCGACACTTCCTGGACGCGGCCGTCGCTGCGGCTGGTCGAGGAACCGGACACCAACTGAAGATAATCGATCACGATCAAGCCCAGATTGTGGCGGCGTTTCAGGCGCCGGGCGCGGGTGCGCAGCGCGCTGACGGTCAGCGCCGGGGTGTCGTCGATGAACAGCGGGATATTGTGCAGGGTGGTCGAGGCGCTGACCAGCTTGGTGAACTCGTCGTTCTCCAGGAGCCCCTTGCGGATGCGGTCGGAGCCGATTTCCGCCTGTTCCGAAAGAATACGGCTGGCCAACTGTTCCGCCGACATTTCCAGCGAGAAAAAGCCGACCACGGCGCCCTCGGCTCCCTGGGTGCGGGAATGGTTCCAGGCCACGTTGAAGGCGATGTTGGTGGCCAGGGCCGTTTTGCCCATGGACGGCCGACCGGCCAGGATGATCAAATCCGACGAATGCAGGCCGCCCAGCAGCGCGTCCATGTCGATGAAGTCCGTGGCCACGCCCGCCAGACCGCCGTCGCGCTTATGCGCCAGTTCGGCGGAATTGATGGCGGCGACGACCGACGATTTGAAGTCCTGGAATCCGCCCTCGTAATTGCCTGAGGTGGCAAGATCGTACAGCGCCTGTTCGGCGCGCTCGATCTGGTCCGTCGCGGTCTCGTCGACCTCGCCGCCGTAGGCGCCGTTGACCACATCCTCGCCCAGGTTGATCAGTTCGCGTCTCAGGTACAGGTCATAGACGATGCGCCCGTATTCGCGGGCGTTGATGACGGTGACGGCGCTGGCCGCCAGATCGGTCAGATAGGCCGGGCCGCCGATTTCCGACAGGGAATTTTCGTTCTCGAAGAACCGTTTCAGGGTGACCGGGTCGGCGATCTGGCCGTGGTCGATGAGCTTTTCCGCCGCCTGATACACCTTGGCGTGCTGTTCGACGGCGAAGTGTTCCGGCTTGAGGAACTCGGCGACCTGCTCATACGCCCGGTTGTTGACCAGTAGCGCGCCGAGCAGCGCCTTCTCCGCATCCAGGTTGTGCGGCATGGAGCGAAATCCCGCCGCCGCGCCATGGCCGTGACCGCCGCCCGGATCGCCGTGATGGGGGGCGCCGTCGTGGTACGGGTCTTCGGCGTGCGACAGGGTGTCTTCGGGAGGATCGGTGAGGGTCGTGTTCATGGCACTGTGGTAATCCAAAGCCCGCGCGACGGGGTAGAGGAATAAGGAATCCCAGTGTGCATGAAACCCCATACCCGACGGTAGGAATGTGAGTATGGGGATGGATTGTGGATAAATTCAAGGCGGCGGGTCGAACGCCGGGGCTGGCGCGGCCTTCGGCGGGATAAGGTCAGGCGGCGGCGCCGTCGCGGGTCGATGCCTTTTGCCGGCGATTCGCCCGCTTCTCCCATTCGGTGATGTAGTCGCGGGTCAGCGGCAGCGCGTCACGTTTCTTCGCCAATTGGATCTGGAACACCACGTTGTCCATGTTTCGGAACGAACATTCGCTGGCCGCCAGATAGTATTCCCACATGCGGCAGAAGCGTTCGTCATAAAGCGCTTTCGCCTCGTCGCGCCGCTTGTGGAAGCGGTGGCGCCAGTGCTTCAGGGTTTCCGCGTAATGCAGGCGCAGGATTTCCACATCCGTGGTGATCAGGTTTGTCTGTTCGATGCTGCGCATGACCTCGGACAGGGCCGGAACATAGCCGCCGGGGAAGATGTATTTGCGGATCCAGGGGTTGGTCGCGCGCGGAACCTCCGACCGCCCGATGGTGTGGATCAGCGCCACGCCGTCGTCGGTCAGAAGGTTTCTCACGGTGTCGAAGTATTCGAGGTAATGGGTGATGCCGACGTGTTCGAACATGCCGACGGACACGATGCGGTCGAAGGTGCCGGTCTGTTCCCGGTAATCGCGCAGATGGAATTCGACCCGGTCCGACAGCCCCGCCTTGGCCGCCCGCTCCCGGGCCACGCCGAGCTGTTCCGTCGACAGGGTCAGGCCCGTGACCTGGGCCCCCAGTTCGCCGGCCAGATAAATGCCAAGTCCCCCCCAACCGCAGCCGATGTCCAGCACCTTCATGCCGGGTTCGATCATCAACTTGGCCGCCAGGTGGCGCTTTTTGTTCAATTGCGCGGTGTCCAGGCTGTCCTGCGGTGTTTGGAAGTAGGCGCAGGAATACTGCCGGTCGCGGTCCAGGAACAGCTCGTACAGCCGCCCGTTGAGGTCGTAATGATGGGCCACGTTCTTCCGTGCCCGCGACGCGGGATTGTATTGCTGCACGCGGCGGAACAGGGTGTCGGCGGCGGCGACCCAGGCCATCATCGGGTGTTCGCCGCTGCTGTCCATGTTGGCGGTGATGAAATCCAGGAAATCGAAGATCGTGCCGTCCTCGACGGTGAAGGTGCCGTCCATATAGGCCTCGCCCAGGTACAGGCCCGGGTTGAAGAACAGCTTCCAATGAAGGGACGGGTCATGAAACCGGATGGTCAGATTGGCGCCGGGTGAACCGGAAAACACGTGTTCACGTCCATGGGCGTCGATGGCCGTCAATCTGCCGGACTGGACGATATGGCGAAGAACATGCGCAAACAACATTTCCACCTCCCCCCTGGGGCAGGAATGCCAGCTCTTACCCCTGGGCGTTTCCCTGAAACGCGAAAGCAACCGTGGGACTTTATAATTGTTCTAAAAATAATCGACGGTGTCAATCCGCCGTGATCCACGGTGTTCGGGCACGAAAAAAGGCGGCCCCAACGGGACCGCCCTCTTTCACCTGTTCCGCCGGGTGGGCGGGAAGGCTTACTTGTCTTCGTCGGTCTTGTCGGCGTCGTCGCCATCGGCCTCAGCCGCAGCAGCGGCGGCTTCCGCGGCCGCGGCGGCGGCAACGGCGCGGGCTTCGGCATCGGCCTTTTTCTTGGCGGCGGCTTCGGCCTCGTCGGCGGCGTCCTCGGCGGCTTCGGCGACGGCCTCACCGGCGACGTCTTCCTCGAATACGGCGTCCGCCTGGGCGGCGACGGCTTCGGCGGCCTCGGCCGCGATGTCGGCGGCTTCCTTGGCGTCATCGCCGACAAGGGCCACGCCGGTGTCGGACTGGACCTGGGCCTCGTCCGGCGTGCGGGCGACGTTGGCGGTGATGGTCACCGTGACTTCCGGGTGCAGGCGCACGATCACGTCATGCAGGCCCAGGGTCTTGATCGGGCGGGCCAGTTCGACCTGATGGCGGGCGACGGTGAAACCGGCGGCTTCCAGGGCCTCGGCGACGTCGCGGGCGTTGACCGAACCGTACAGCTGTCCGGCTTCGCCGGCCTGACGGATGAGGACGACCTTTTGGCCGTCCATCTTGGCGGCGACGCCTTCCGCTTCCTTGCGGGATTCCAGGTTCTGGGTTTCGAGCTGCGCCTTCTGGGCCTCGAACACGCGCTTGTTGTCTTCGGTCGCGCGCAGGGCCTTCTTCTGGGGCAGCAGGTAATTGCGGGCAAAGCCGGCCTTGACCTTAACCACGTCGCCCATCTGGCCCAGTTTCTCGATACGTTCCAACAGGATCACGTCCATTGCGATCTCTCCTAATTAATCATCATGCGGCGAGGTGCCGCCTGCGGGGCCGGTCAGCCGATGGCGGATGCCGCCCCATTGTTCCAGAACGCCGACCGCGGCGGTCACGAGAAGACCGGCCCAGCCGACAACGAAAATTAGAAAGTAGACAGCCACCAGGGCCAAGGTCCCGTTGCGGACCCGCCGTGCCCAGTGGTGAATGACGGCGAGGCCCAACAGGAAGAACGGCACGGCCAGGGCCAAGGTCAGGTTGCGGGCGAGGAACTGAACCTCGCCGCTTGCGACCAGGGACACCAGGGCCGCCCCCACCATGGCCCAGGAAATCCATTCCGGCAGGACCATGTTGGCGTACCGCGGGGTCGGACGCAGGTTGCGCCCCATCCGGGCCAGGAAGGCCTGCGCCACGGCGGCGCTGACCAGGGCCATGATGACCCAGCTCGATCCCAGGGATGCCGGCAGAAGCGGGCCGTAAAGCGCCACCATCTCGTCCCGCGCCGCCTGCGGCGTGTTTGGCGACATGGCCGCCAAAACGTCGGTCAGACGGTCGGTGACGATGGTGCTGAGACCCGTGCCGTTGGCGTAGAACACCAGACCCGCCAGAAGCATCATCGTCGCCGCCATGCCGGACAGGCCGGCGACGATCGGACCCGGGGCCATCCATTCCGTATGGCCGTCGGGTGCCGTGCGTTGAAGCATGGCCTGCCGGATCACGGTCCAGGCCGGCAGCAGGTGGACCAGGGCGAATACCCCGGCCACCAGCACGCCGCCCAAAGCCGTCGCCGCGACGAAACCGCTGAGCGTCGCCACCGTGCCCGCCGTCGCGCCGAAGGCGAAACCGGCCATGTAGATGGGCAGGGCGGCAACATAGAACAGCAACAACCCACCGGGGGCGCCGTTCAGGGCCGGCATGGCCGCCACCAGGCTTAAAAGACCTGCACAGATGGCGATCAGGAACGATTTCGGCATCGGCTTAAGTATCCCTGTTCCGTGCCCCGTTTTCGCGGGGCACGGTTAGCAGTTACTTCACCACGTAGGGAAGCAAGGCAAGGAAGCGGGCTTGTTTGATGGCTTTGGCAAGTTCACGCTGTTTCTTGTTGGAAACGGCGGTGATGCGCGAGGGGACGATCTTTCCGCGTTCGGAAATGAAGCGGCCCAGCAGGCGTGTGTCCTTGTAGTCGATCTTCGGACCGTTCGGCCCGGCGAACGGGCAGCTTTTGCGGCGCCGATTGAAGACCGGCCGGGCGCTACGGCCGGCGGGCTTTCCGGATTCTTCACTCATGCGTCGTCTCCTCTGTCGCGATTGCGACCGGAGTCGCCACCATCAAAATCAGGGCGCGGGCCACGGTCGGGGCGGTCGCCCCGGTCAGGGCGCGGGCCCCGGCGCGGACGTTCGTCGCCGCGGTCCTTGTTCTGGATGATCACGGACGGACCTTCTTCAAGTTCGTCGACGCGCAGGGTCATGTGACGCATGACGTCTTCGTTGATCCGCATCTGGCGCTCCATCTCGGCGACGGCATCGGCCGGCGCGTCGATGTTCATGAGCATGTAGTGGCCCTTGCGGTTCTTCTTGATCCGGTATGCGAGGTTGCGCAGCCCCCAGTATTCTTTCTTCTGGATGCTGCCGCCGCCGCCGGCGATGGCTTTTTCGAAGGTTTCGACCAGACCGTCGACCTGAGCGGCCGAAATGTCGGGTCGCGCGATGAACACGCTTTCGTAATAAGGCATATAAGCTCCCTTTGGCTTGTCTCAGCCCCCACACTGGGGACATAGCCGGTCATCCGAGTTTCCTGACCGACAAGGAGGTCGGGGAATTTGCCCCGAGGCGGCGCACTATACACATTCCCGGAACCGGCGCAAGCGCGCAGAACTCTTGGATTTAGACGTCGGTGAAGGGAGGGATCAGCCTTCCTTTTTCGTCAATTGCGCCGCCTTTGCGTTCAGCCATTGGAACACGCCGAGGCCCAAGGTGATGACGACGGCGGTCAACAGCAGGTACACCGGATAGATCAGGCGCTGAATATCGTTATCCTTGATCGAGCCGAAGATCAGCACGATGGCTTCCAGGCTGATGGCGATGGTGATGATGGTGAAGAACTTCGTCAGCGTCGCCCGGGCTTCCGATGCGGCGCCCAGTTCCCGGTTGCGGAACACCTCTTCGTCCAGCAGATACTTGGACACGTCAATGACCGCCAGCCCCAGGACCGACAGGGCGACACCGTCCAGCAGGGGCGTGATGATGCCGGTGCCGGCGCGGAACGCTTTCCAGATTTCGGCAATGCCATAGCCGACAATGCCGATTGAAATGCCCAGCAGGATCAAGGCGACGACGAAATAGATCGCTTTTCCGCATAGTACGGAAATTCGCACCTGAGCGTCCTCGACGTCGTAACTCTTGGTTTCCTTGGCTTCGTCACTCACGTCCGGGGCTTCCTTATCAATTGGTACATCTCAGAGCATCTGATATCTTATTCAGTAATTTCAATATTTTAAAGCTGCGGGCGGTGACGAGGCCGCAGCGGGGATGGGGGCGCGTCCGTGTGCCCTTGACAGGCCGGGGGCGGGGCGGCAATACCTCTCGCCCCAATTCAACGAAGGGAGCACGGTCGCTTTCATGGCACGCGCACTGATTTTTCCGGGGCAGGGGTCCCAGACCGTGGGCATGGGCAAGGACATCCATGATGCCTTCGCCGCCGCCCGCGAGGTCCACCAGGAAGTGGACGAAACCCTCAAGCAAAAGCTTTCCAAGATCATGTTCGAGGGGCCGGAGGACGAACTGACCCTGACGGCCAACGCCCAGCCCGCGATCATGACCGCAAGCCTGGCCGTGCTCGCCGTGCTGAAATCCGAAGGCGGGTTCGATCTCAAGGCGCGGGCGGATTTCGTCGCCGGCCACTCGCTCGGCGAATATTCGGCGCTGGCCGCCGCCGGGACGTTTTCGCTGGCCGATACGGCCCGCCTTCTGAAGACGCGCGGCACGGAAATGCAAAAGGCCGTACCCGTGGGCCAGGGCGCCATGGCGGCGCTCATGGGCCTGGAGATGGACGCGGTGGAAAAGGTCTGCGCCGACGCCATGGCGGCGCCCCAGGCCGTCGAGGGCGAGGTCTGTCAGGCCGGTAACGACAACGCGCCGGGCCAGATCGTCATTTCCGGCTCGACTGGCGCGGTCGAACGCGCCATCGAGATCGCCAAGGAAGCGGGCGCCAAGCGCGCTGTTCTGCTGCCGGTGTCCGCCCCCTTCCATTGCGCCCTGATGCAGCCCGCCGCCGACGCCATGGACGAAGCCCTGGGCGGCGTTCAGATCAACGCCCCGGCCGTGCCGGTGATGGCCAACGTCACCGCCGCCCCGGTCGAGGATCCGGGCGAGATCAAGCGCCTTCTGGTCGAACAGGTGACCGGCATGGTGCGCTGGCGGGAATGCGTCGCGCAGTTGAAGGCCCAGGGCGTCGATACCCTGGTCGAGATCGGCTCGGGCAAGATTCTGGCCGGTCTGGCGCGCCGCATCGACCGCGAGATCAACGTCGTCAACGTCGGCACGCCGGACGAGGTCGAGGCCTTCCTGGCCTCACTGTGACGCGGGCCGGGCTGTATAACTGAAGAAAAGGTGGAGGAAACCGCGATGTTCGATCTTACGGGAAAAACCGCCCTGGTCACCGGGGCCTCGGGCGGCATCGGCGGGGCCATCGCCCGCGCGCTGCACGGTGCGGGTGCCACGGTCGGCCTGTCGGGCCGCCGGGTTGAGGCGCTGGAGCCCTTGGCCAAGGAACTGGGTGACCGCGCTTATGTCCTGCCCGCCGACCTGTCGTCGGCCGAAGGCACGGATAAGCTGGTCGCCGACGCCGAATCGGCCATGGGCGGCATCGATATTCTGATCAACAACGCCGGCCTGACCCGCGATACCCTGATGCTGCGCATGAAGGACGAGGACTGGCAGGAGGTCATCGACGTCAACCTGACCGCCGCCTTCCGCCTGTCACGGGCGGTTCTGCGCGGCATGATGAAGAAACGCCTGGGGCGAATCATCGGCATCACCTCCATCGTCGGGGTCACCGGCAACGCGGGGCAGGTCAATTACGCGGCGTCCAAGGCCGGCATGATCGGGATGTCCAAGTCGCTGGCCCAGGAAGTGGCGGCGCGCGGCATCACGGTCAACTGCATCGCCCCCGGCTTCATCCAGACGGCGATGACCGATGACCTGACCGACGCCCAGAAAGAGGCTATCATGGGCGCTATTCCGGCGGGCCGCATGGGGACGTCGGAAGAGATCGCCGCCGCGGCGCTTTACCTGTCGAGCGACGAAGCCGCCTACGTGACGGGCCAGACAATCCACGTCAACGGCGGTATGGCCATGATCTAGCCCAAAATTCCGGCCCTCGCGGGGGCGTGAACGATGGTGTGTAGAGGTGGCTGGTCAAACGCGTTCGATATGTGATAGGAAGCGGGCGAACTTGGTCCGGGACCCCCGAAATCCCGCCGCCACCGTCAGAATTTCAACCTTTATTTCCTGATCCATCAATAGGGAATCAACAGGGGAATCGATATGAGTGATGTTGCTGAACGCGTAAAGAAGATCGTCCACGACCACCTCGGTGTGGATGAAGCCAAAGTTGTTGAAAACGCGAGCTTTATCGACGATCTGGGCGCGGACAGCCTCGACACGGTGGAGCTGGTCATGGCATTCGAGGAAGAGTTCGGCATCGAGATTCCCGATGACGCCGCCGAGAAAATCCTGACCATCAAGGACGCCATCGACTTCATCGAATCGCAGCAGTAATCCTGCTCGGTTTCGTCCCACCTGCGCCCGCCCCCTTCGGGGGCCCGGGCGTTCGTGCGGCCTGATGAGATAAGCGAACATGAGACGCGTCGTCGTTACCGGATTGGGTATCGTCAATTCCCTCGGCACGGGTGTGGACCTTAACTGGTCGCGCCTGCTGGCCGGGCAGTCCGGGATTCGTAAGCTCGAGGGCTACGAAGAATACGACTTGCCGGCCAAGATCGGTGGCACCGTGCCCCTGGGCGACGGCGCCGACGGCACCTTCAATGCCGAGGCCTGGGTCCCGACCAAGGACCAGCGCCGGATGGACACGTTCATCATTTACGGCATGGCCGCCGCCATTCAGGCGATCGAGGATTCGGGCTGGAAACCGGAAGCCGACGAGGACCGCTGGAAGACCGGCGTCCTGATCGGTTCGGGCATCGGCGGTCTGCCGGAAATCGCCGGTGGCGCCATTACCGTGCATGAAGGCCGTGCCCGGCGTCTCAGCCCGTTCTTCATTCCGGCCAGCCTGATCAACCTGGTGTCCGGCCATGTTTCCATCCGCTATGGCCTCAAGGGTCCGAACCACGCGGTGGTCACGGCCTGTTCGACCGGGGCGCACGCCATCGGCGACGCCGCCCGTCTGATCATGTGGGAAGACGCCGACGTAATGGTCGCCGGTGGGGCCGAGGCCGCGATCTGCCCGCTGGGCGTCGCCGGTTTCTGCGCCGCGCGGGCCCTGTCGACCGGCTATAACGACACCCCGGAAAAGGCGTCCCGCCCCTGGGATCAGGGCCGTGACGGCTTCGTCATGGGCGACGGCGCCGGCGTGGTGGTGCTCGAGGAACTGGAGCACGCCAAGAAGCGCGGCGCCAAGATTTATGCCGAGATCGTCGGTTACGGGATGTCGGGCGATGCCCATCACATCACCGCCCCGGCGGAAGACGGCGACGGCGCCTTCCGCTGCATGCAGGCGGCCCTCAAGCGCGCCGGCATGAACCCGGAAGACATCGATTACGTGAACGCCCACGGCACCTCGACGCCGCTCGGCGACGAGATCGAACTGGGTGCCATCAAGCGCGTGTTCGGCGATGCCATCAAGGGCATCTCCATGTCCTCGACCAAATCCGCGGTCGGTCACCTGTTGGGGGCCGCCGGTGCGGTCGAGGCGATCTATTCGATCCTCGCCATGAAGAACAGCATCGTCCCGCCGACCCTCAACCTGGACAACCCGTCCGAGGCCTGCATCGGTGTCGATCTGGTGCCGCACAAGCCCAAGGAACGCAAGGTGCGCGCGGCCCTCTCCAACTCCTTCGGTTTCGGCGGCACGAACGCTTCTTTGGTGTTCAAGGCCTACGACTGATTTAAAGTCGCGGCATGATCCGCAGGCTTTTCCTCGCAACCCTGTTGATGGCCGTTCTCGCCGCACTTGCGGCGGGGGGCGGCTGGCTGTGGTTTTCCAAACAGATTTCCCGTGACGGGCCGCACGCGATGGACGCGGTCGTGCTGATCCCGCCCGGCAGCCATATTCAGGCCATCGCCCAGACGTTGGTGAAGCGCGGCATCGTCCGCTCCGCCCTGCTGTTCCGCCTGGCCGGCCGTCTGGACGGGGCCGACCGCGCCCTGAAATCGGGCGAGTTCCGCATCCCGGCCCGGGCCAGCCTGACCGGCGTGCTCGACGTCCTGCGCCGGGGCGAGACCGTGGCGCGCACCGTCACCATCCCCGAGGGCCTGACCGTGGCCGAGGCGCTTGAGATCGTCGCCAAGGCGGAGGGGCTCATGGGCCCTCTGCCGACGCCGCCGGACGAGGGCCGCCTCCTGCCCGAGACCTATCACTATGCCTATTACGACACCAAGGCCCAAGCCGTGCGCCGCATGGAACAGGCGATGGACGCGGCCTTGCAGAAGGCCTGGGCGGAGCGGGAAGAAGGTTTGCCCCTGAACAGCCCGGCGGAGGCTCTGGTGCTGGCGTCCATCGTCGAAAAAGAAACAGGCGTGGCGTCGGAGCGCGCCCGGGTCGCGGGGGTGTTCGTCAACCGGCTCCGGCGCGGCATGAAGCTGCAATCGGACCCGACGGTGATTTACGGCCTCACCCAGGGCAAGGCGCCCCTGGACCGCGAACTGACCCGCGCCGATCTGGACACGCCGACGCCCTGGAACACCTACGCCGTCGCCGGCCTGCCGCCGACCCCCATCGCCAACCCGGGCCTCGCCGCGATCAACGCCGTGCTGCACCCAGAGGCGACCAAGGACCTCTACTTCGTCGCCGATGGCACGGGCGGCCACGCCTTCGCGGAAACGCTGCTGGAGCACAACCGCAACGTCGCCAAGTGGCGGAAAATTCGGAATGCTGGTAAAGCGGGTTCAGATTAAATAAATAGAATTTCTCTTTATTTTTATAGACTTAGACGAAATAAATTAAAATATTTAAGTAATATTTATCATCTATTTTTAATATTGTGTGCGGTATTGAACATGTCTTGAATAATTGATCAAGTATTATTGTCTTAATCTTCGGCATGCTCCCACGCCAGGAAAAGAGATTGAGCCGCGTCAGGCAAATGATGACGCGGTCCAAAAATTCACGCAATTTTATTGAGGATGATGACCATGAGACCGTTCAAATATCTACCCGTTGTCGCCGTTGCGTCATTACTCGGCGCCTGCGCCATGCAGCCATTGGATACAAATGTTTCGCAAGTGCGCGCATTGCCACAGGCCGGTGGTGATTTTCAACAGGCCCTGCACCGCAACTACGTGGCGCTCGCGCAGCTGGAAATCGACGAAGCGCATCCCGAGGCGACCAGCTACTACGATACGAAGGCGCGTCAGGCCGCCGCCAACCTCCAGGTGATGCCGACGAAGATGGACGAGCGATCGATCCCTGCCCCGTTCGTCAAGGAACTGACAGAAGCCCGCGCGCAGATGATGCGTGTGCTCAACGCCGGCGGCGCCACCCGTGCGACCGAGCCGACGGCCCGCGCGCAGACCCAGTTCGACTGCTGGATGGAAGAGCGGGAAGAAAACTTCCAGCCCGAAGATATCGCGAATTGCCGCGTTGGATTCCTGAATGCCATCGACGAGGCATCCCGGGTCGTCTTCGCGGAAGTCAAACCGATGCCGAAACCGAAGGTCGCCGTAAAATCTCCGCCGTCCCCGACCCTCGAAGTGGCGTCTTTCTCGATCTACTTTGACCACGACAGCTCGACGCTGAACAACAATGCCCTGGCGATGAAAAGCGACATCGCCGCGCGCATCAAGGAAACCAAGGCGACGAGCGTGACGGTCAACGGTTATACCGACCGTTCGGGCACCCGGGAATATAACCGCCTGCTTGCCGAGCGTCGTGCCGCGACGGTTGCCGACGCCCTTGAAGCGACCGGTATCAAGCCGACGGTCGGGACCCAGTCCTTCGGCGAAGACCGGTCTGCGGTGCAAACCCCCGACGACGTCCGGGAATGGCACAATCGCCGCGTGGTCGTCACCTTAAGGAAGTAGGACGAGCCGGCGCGACAAAGCCCCTAAGATCAACTTTACGGCGCCGGCCATGTCCGGCGCCGTTTTTCTTCGCGTCATCACGCTTATCGCCACCGCCCGCGTGCCGCAATCAACTGGCCGCAGGTCTGGTTTCCTCTACGTGCGCCATTGCGGGCGCATCCTTCAACAAGGAGAATGAAATGAGTCTCGGGACCATCGTGATTATCATCTTGCTGCTGATGCTGGTTGGCGCGCTGCCGACATGGCGGCACAGCAGAAGCTGGGGCTATCTTCCGACTGGCGGATTGGGCCTCGTCCTGATCGTCGTTCTTGTGCTGCTGTTGCTCGGGCGAATTTAGCCATCGGCGAGAGACTGGACCCGGCCTAGTCGTGAACGATGACATTCAGCAGCGCCGAATGCACCTTCAACTCGCCATTGTATTCAATCAGGCCGAGTTTGCGGAACTTGTTCATGAAATAATTGACCCGTGACCGGGTCGTGCCGACCCTCGCGGCCAGGGCTTCCTGGCTGACCTTCGGCACGACGACCTCCAGTTTTCCTTCCTTGCCGAAGTTGGCGAGAAGCAGAAGTACCCGCGCCAGGCGCTTTTCACTGGAGTTGAATAACTGGTCGACGAGATCGGCTTCGATCTGGATGTTACGTGTCAGCAGGAACGACATGAACATTTCAGACAGCTTCGGTTGCTCCAGAAGCACGCGGACCATCGCCGCCTTATCAACGGCGACGGCCGTGGTCGGCTTGGTCGCATGGGCCGACGCCAGATAGAACTCCTGTCCGACCAGGCATCCCTCTCCGAAGAAATCACCGGCGCCGAGGGTTCCGATAACGCCTTCCTTACCCTGGTCCGAGACGACGGTTATCTGCACGCCGCCTTTCTCGATGTAGTACACGGCGTCGGCGGGATCTCCCTGCCTGAAGACCAGATCCTTGGCCTGATATTTGAGGCTGCGCCGGCCAACGCCGACGGACGTTAGAAACAGCTTTGCATCGAACTTTTGGCTCGGTTTGGGTTGTTTCGGTGACTGGTTGGTCATGATGTCTCGCTTCTGAATTTTGGATTGTTCGGACGGACGGAACCTTGCGAACGGCAAGGTTCAACGAACGCAGAAATGGGCGGATTTGGAGGGTGCATCGCCTATTTTCGATCGAACGAGCAATGCGAAATTCAATAAATAGTCTAGCATCCGATGATCTTTTTGTCCTTATCGAAGACGACCAGCGCGGATTGAACCGCTGTGCGGGCCATGCGCATTGGCGATCATTTGCCGACACCGGGGTATTTACGGGTGCCATCCACGTTCCCGGTAGTACCGGATGGCACCGGGATGGATCGGTGCGTGGTCGGCGGCGTTCACCATGTCGGCGACCGACAACATGGCAAACGCCGGGTGAAGACGCCGAAAGTCCTCGATATTCTGGAAAACATTCTTGACGATCTTGTAGGCAAGGTCTTCGGACAATCCGGTCGTCGTCACAACGACGGTCCGCACGCCGATGGTTTGCACGTCGCGTGGATTGCCGCGATAAGTCCCGCCGGCAATCACGCTGCGTTCGTATTCGGGATGGTCCCGCAACATCTCATTGATCTTCGGGCCGCGGACGTCCACCAACGCGCCATGGCACATACGCACGACGGCCTGAATCAATCCGCTGGGGTGGGCGACCTCGTAGATGATGGCGTCCAGTTCGTCGGCGCAAAACGCACGGTACTGTTCCGCAAGGGTCAGCTGGCGCACCTCCGCGAATTCGCTTTCCGATACACCCAACGCCGCCATGATCCGTTGCATGGCGATCCGCTCGCCGGACCCGGGGGTGCCCATGTTGATCCGCCGGCCGCGCAGCGCGGCGGCATCGCGGATTCCCAACTTTCGGCGGGCGACGATCGTGAAGGCATCGGCATGGCCGGCGAACAGTTTCCGCAAGTCGGTGTTGGGTCCGTCCGCCGCGAACTCTCCGACCCCCGCCACCGCGTCGGCCAGAACGTCGGACTGCAAAATCCCGACGTCGATCCCGCCGTTGCGCAGCGCACTGACGTTGGCGGCAGGGCTGTCCGAGAGTCGGGCCACGCAGCGGTCGTCGGTCGCTGTTTCAAGGTTAAACAGACGGCAGATCGAATTGCCCAGCGGATCGTGAGCACTGCCCGGGGGGCCGGTTCCGATTGTCACATCCGGCGGCGGCATCACGAGCGCGCAGGCTGAGACCAAGGCGAGTGCGCCGACACAGGCGGCCACGGCGGCGGTCTGCCGGAAATTTTCAGAATAATTACGATATGAGCGCATATTCGAGAATCTCTCCCTGCCGCTCCAACAGGCTTTTCACCCAACGGCCGTCGGCGTCGAAGAACAGGCTCCCGGCGTAATCGGGCGTGATGATGCGAAAGCGGCTGGCGATGACCGGCCCTTGAGGCGTGTCGACCAATTCCGTGCCAAGGGGCTTTACGACGAGCCCGGACTCGCCGCCGTTTTGGACGTCGATGATCCTGCTCTCATGGATCAGGCGGTTGTCCCAAAGCGTGTTCGTGGTCAACAACGCACCATCCGCCAGAAATGGGCCGCCTGTGCCATCGATGCGGAATCCGTCATGCGTCACATGTCCCGAAACGGTGAGGTCTGTGCCGTTGTCATCCGTCGTGCTTTCGACGGATACCAGGCGTCTCGACCGCCAGGTTTCCACGGCCTTATGTTCGAACCGAAAGGCCGTGAAGAACAGAACCTTGATGGCGATATCGACGTGCGACGTAACGACGAGGTAGTCATCGTCTCGGAGAAACGAGACGCTATGCGTGCCCACGGGGGAGCCTTGATACAACGCCAGAAATTTTAGGTCCTGCGGCGGCGCCGCTTGGACCGAGGCGGGAAAAACAGACGCGAAGACCGGCAACGCCAGAACGGTCGGGGCCAATTTGAGCAATTGGCGCCTGGTTAACAGGTCTCTGTTGACGTGATTATCCATCCAACGCCTTCGCCCATCCGCGTTCGTTCTATTTCCGCAGGAAGAGAGCAATGCCGCCGAAGACAAGTGCGGCGAACCCGCCGACGATGTACCACATCGTTTCGTCCGTATAGCGCCCGGTCAGTGAATTATGAAGTTGGTCAAGCGGTGCATCCTTGGCGTTGAAACCGAAGCCGAGCAAGACCACGCCGATGGCGAGGGCGGCTAGGCCGACCGCTTTTGTCATGTTCATTTCTATCTCCCTTGCGACATCTACTGAACGATGAGGTCGTTGCGCACCGAGCGAACGCCCGATACGGCGCGGTCGGACGTGCTCGACCCACATGCGGACAAGCTCAAGATCAGCGCCGCCGTAAGTGACATCAACGAATTGGTTTCCATAACTCAGTCTCCTTAAGGGCCACTATCGTGGTCGCACCGGCGGCGGATGCCGTGGGCGCGTCTTAGGCTCGCGTCGCGAATCTGAAATCGAGAGGACGGGGCGCATCCGGTTCGGGCGCGTGTTCAATTGGGAGGGCGGCAAGATTCGGAGGTACCCAATCGGGTCGCGCTCGTCACCGCGCATATAACGTAAAAAAACCGCCGAGCCGTTCTATGCCCGGCGAGTTTCGGGGAAGGATTCAAGGCATTAGGGGAATCAATAATCCCCTATAAAAGGCCAAATTCTTCCGCCGCGCTGTCCTAAATTGCACAGTCGGTGATAATTCGGTCGCCTGCTCGGATATCTGCCTTCGTGGCTGACCCTATTCCTTGCCCCCGTCAATGGTCAGGATCGTGCCGGAGGTATAGCTCGACAGCGGGCTGGCGAAGAAGGCGACCGTATGGGCGACCTCTTCCGGCAGGCCGGCGCGGCCGAACGGCAGGGACTTGTGCAGGTCGCGCCAGCGCTCGGCGTCGCCGAACTGCGCCTCGGCCTTGGTGCGGGCCAGCATGATGGCGCGCTCCGTCAGGATCGCCCCCGGATTGATGCCGATCACGCGGATGCCGTCGGCATGGGCGCCATGGGCCAAGGCCTTGGTAAAGCCCATCAGGGCTGCGTTGCCCGCCGCCCCGGCGATGTAGCCGGGCGGATGGCTTTCACCCGCATGGCCGATGATGTTGACGATAACGCCCGATTCCCGCGCCGCCATGGCGGGATAGATTTCCCGGCACATGGAAATGAAGCCGTAGACCTTCAAATCCCAGGCTTTGCGCCAGGTCGCGTCATCGACCTCGGCCAGGGTGCCCGGCGGAATGGCGCCCGCGTTGTTGACCAGGATGTCGATCTCGCCCACCTGCGCGGTGACGGATTTGACCGCGGCGTCACTCGACAGGTCGGCGGCGATCACCTGGACGTTCACCTGGTTCTTGGCGCGGATCGCCTGGGCCGTGTCCTCAAGGGCCCGGGCGTCGCGGGCGACCAGGATCAGGTCGCAGCCCTCGGCCGCCAGAACCTCGGCGACGGCCTTGCCGATGCCCTTGCTGCCGCCGGTGACCAGGGCCCGTTTGCCCGAAATCTGTAAATCCATGGATGTCTCTCCCAGAACAGGATGTGGTGTCTGATTGCAGGGAACGGCACGGAAGGGCGGCGGTCAAGCGGCCGTGCGCGCTACCACTCCCGCCCGGAAAGCTTGCGGTTTAGGATCGGGTCGGTCCAGGCAGGCGGCAGGGCGGCGAGTAGCCAGACCGCCAGATGCATCTGCCAGGGAAAGACGATGCGGGCATCGTCCCTGGCAAGACCGCGTCGAATGATGGCCGCTGCCTTGTCCGCCGGCATCAGGAACGGCATGTCGAATGTGTTGGCGTCGGTGATGCGGCTTTCGACCCAGCCGGGGCAAACCACGTTGACCCGCACGCCGGTCTTCAGGCGCTCGCCGCGCAACCCTTCGCCCCAGGTCTTGACCATGGCCTTTGACGCGGAATAGGCCGACGACGTCGGCAGGCCCCGGAACCCGGCGATGGAGGCGATCAGGGCGATCTGCCCCGCATTCCGCGCGTCCATGGCGGCCAGGGCCGGCAGTGCCGTGTTGACCACGCCGTCCACGTTGACCGCCAGGATGCGCCGCGTGCGTTCGGGCCCTTCCGGCAGGCCCGAGGTTGAATTGGTGATGCCCGCGTTGGCGATGACAAGATCCAGGAGCGCTTTTTCGTCGGCTTCTTTGATCCAGGCGGCCATGGCGTCGGCATCGGTCACGTCGATGATCCGCCCTTCCGCAGTCGCCCCCCGCTGGCGGCATTCCTCGGCCACGGCATCAAGCCGCCCCTGATCGCGCCCGGACAGGTACATCGTCGTGCCGTGCCCGGCATAGGCCAAGGCAAGGGCGCGGCCGAGGCCGCTTGAGGCACCGGTGATGAGAACGGATTTGGGATGGCTGAGGCTCATGCACCGGTTATAGGGCCCCGGTGGGGGGAAGGGGAAGCCTGCGCCGCTTGTTGGCGGCGAATGCGCTCGGTATAAGTTTCGCAACGCCCTTGGCACCACGACCGATAAGGAAAGCACTTTGGCCATCAGTTCTATGACCGGATTCGCCCGCGCCGAAGGCAGCCAGGACGACCTGACCTGGGTTTGGGAGGTGCGCAGCGTCAACGCCAAGGGCCTTGATCTGCGGTTTCGCCCGCCGCCGGGGTTCGAGGCCCTGGACCCGCTGGTCCGCGCCAAGGTCAACGCGACGTTCAAGCGCGGCAGCGTGTCCGTGAATCTGTCGACCCGGCGTGAGACGGGCGGCGGCGCTTACCGCATCAACGACGATTTCCTGGCCCAGGTCACGGCCCGCATGGCGCGCCTGAAGGACGAGGTGCCGGACGCGCGCCCGCCGTCGCTCGACGGCATCCTGGGCCTGCGGGGCGTGATCGAGCCCATCGACGAGATGATGGCTGAGGACGATTTCGAGATCATCGCCAAGGCCATGATGGCCGACCTGGATACGGCGTTGAAGGGCCTGGCCGCCATGCGCGACGAGGAGGGGGCCCGCCTTCTGGCCGTGCTGACGGGCCAGATCGATCAGGTCGCCGACCTGACGGCCCGCGCGGGCCAGGTCGCGGGCGCCCAGCCCGACGCCATCCGCCAGCGCCTCAACGACCAGATCCAGCGCCTGGTCGCCGACAACGCGGCGATGCCCGAGGAACGCCTGGCCCAGGAGGCGGCCATGCTGATGACCAAGGCCGACATCCGCGAGGAGTTGGACCGTCTCGCCGCCCATACCCAGGCGGCGCGGGACCTGCTGGCCAAAACCGAAGGCCCCGTCGGCCGACGCCTGGATTTTCTGTGTCAGGAATTCAACCGCGAGGCCAATACGCTGTGCTCCAAATCGCCGGATACCGATCTGACGACCCTGGGGCTCGACCTGAAAACCGTGATCGACCAGCTCCGCGAGCAGGTCCAGAATATCGAATAGGCAAGGCGGGACGGGACGGATGGTGGAGATTTCACGCCGCGGCATGATGCTGGTGCTGTCGTCACCGTCGGGCGCGGGCAAGACCAGTATTTCGCGCCGGCTTCTGGCTGAGGAAACGGGCATCGTCATGTCCGTGTCGGCGACCACGCGTCCGCCGCGCCCCGGCGAGGTCGACGGCAAGGACTACTATTTCTACGACCAGGAAACCTTTGCCCGGATGGTTGCGAACAACGAGTTTCTGGAACACGCGACGGTGTTCGACAATTCCTACGGCACGCCGAAGAAACCCGTGTGGGATGCTCTGGATCGGGGCCAGGACGTACTGTTCGACGTTGACTGGCAGGGCACGCGCAAGCTCAGAGAAAGCGCCCGTGAGCATCTGGTCAGCGTGTTCATCCTGCCGCCGTCCATCGCGGAACTGGAAAGCCGCCTGAAGGGGCGCGGCCAGGATTCCGACGAGGTCGTCGCCGGGCGCATGGCGCGCGCCAAGTCGGAAATGAGCCATTACGAGGAATACGACTACATCGTCATCAACGACGATCTGGATACCAGCGTCGAGAACGTGAAGGCGATCCTCAAGGCCGAGCGTCTGAGGAAGGACCGTCGGACGGGGCTGCTCGATTTCGTGCAGGGAATGGGCGTCGCGGGCTAGGCGTTGCGTTCCGCCAGCAGCCGCGCCAGGGCGCAAAATTCCGCCACCGTGAGGTCTTCCGCCCGGGCTTCGGGGTTGATCCCCACCTGCGCCGGATCAAGCCCCAGGCCTTTCAGGCTGGAACGCAGCATCTTGCGCCGCTGGCCGAAGGCCGCCTGGGTCACCTGTTCCAAATCCGTCATCACCGCCGGCGCCAGGGGGGCCGCGCGCGGGATCACTTCAACCACGGTCGAGGCGACCTTGGGCGGCGGCGTGAAGGCTTCCTTGGAGACGTTGAACAGCGGGCGCACCTGGGCCCGCCATTGGGTGACGACCGACAGTCGCCCGTAAGCCTTGCTGCCGGGTGCCGCGGTCAGGCGATCGGCGACCTCTTTCTGGAACATCAGAACCATGCGGGTGAACTGGTCGGCCTGGCGCAGCCATTGCAGCAGCAACACCGTCGAGATGTTGTAGGGCAGGTTGGCGACGATGGCGCGTGGGGCGGGGGTGAGGGCGGTCAGGTCCGTTTCCAGGGCATCGGCCTCCAGGATACGCAGGCGGCCCGGATAGGCGTCCTGTAGGACCTGTAGGGCGGCGACGCAGCGGCGGTCCTTCTCGACCGCCCAGACGGCGTCGGCGTCGCTTGTCAGCAGGGCCCGGGTCAGGCCGCCGGGCCCGGGGCCGATCTCGATCACGTTGACGCCGCTGAGCGGGTCCGCCGCGCGGGCGATGCGCCCGGTCAGGTTGCTGTCCAACAGGAAATGCTGGCCCAGGGATTTGCGCGCGCCTAAGCCGAAATCGCGGATGACGTCGCGCAGCGGCGGCAGGTTCGGTGGCGCGTTCGGCGGGGTGCCCATGGCGAGGTCAGCCGCCCCGCGCCCGGTTGGCGGCGATCAGCCGAGCGGTCATCATGGCGGCGACCAGACTTTGTTCGCTGGCTTGGCCGGTGCCCGCGATATCCAGCGCCGTGCCGTGGTCGGGCGAGGTGCGCACGATGGGCAGGCCCAGGGTCACATTGACGCCGCCGTCGAAATCCAGCGCCTTGACCGGGATCAGCGCCTGGTCGTGATACATGCAAATGGCGGCGTCATAACGTTGCCGCGCACGGGGGCTGAACAGAGTGTCCGGCGGGGCCGGGCCGGTTGCGTCAATGCCCTCGGCACGGAGCAATGCCACGGCCGGGGCCACGATGTCGCGGTCCTCGGTGCCCAGCGCCCCGTCCTCGCCGCCGTGGGGGTTCAGGCCGGCGATGGCCAATCGTGGGTTGTCGATGCCAAAGTCGTGTTTGAGCGCCGCCGCCGTGATGCGGCCCTTGGCGACGATGGCCTGGGTGGTAAGGCCCGCGACCGCGTCGCGCAGGCTGATGTGAACGGTCACCGGCACCGCGCGTAGCGCGTCGCAGGCAAGCATCATCACCGGCTCGTCCCCGCCGCAAAGTTCGGCGATATATTCCGTATGTCCCGGATGCTTGAACCCGGCGGCGTAGAGCACGGATTTCTGGATCGGATTGGTGACAAGGCCCGCGGCGGCACCGTCGAGCGACAGATGCACGGCGCGCTCGATGGCGCGGACCACGGCGCCCGCATTGGCAGGATCGGGCGTGCCGGGGGTGACGGGGGCCGGCAGGCGTTCCGCCAGGACGGGCAGGGCGCGGTCGAACAGGGCCACGGCCTCGCCCGGGTCGGAGATTTCCTCAACCGGAATCATGATCCCCAGAAGATCGGCAAGGGTCCGCAGGCGATCCGGGTCGTCGATCGTGAAGAACGGGCCGGTGCGACCGCGCGCCGAGGCCCAGGCACGCAAGGTCAGTTCCCCGCCGACCCCGGCGGGCTCGCCCATGGTCAGGGCGAGCGGTCGAGGAGCGGTCGCCGCGGTCGTGGCCACGTCTATCGCCGTTCGATGAAGGCGTTTCGCCGAAGGTCGCGCAGGAACTGCCGCGCGGCCAGGTCCAGCCGGTCGTTGACCAAGCGATTGCGGACCTGAGCCCGCAATTGCGCCTGGGCGTTTTCCGAGATGCGTTCGCAGACCATGAACAACATGAACGCCCCGGGGACTTTGATGACCTCGCTGGGCTTGCCGTCGGGAAGGTCCTTGATGGCGTCCCGCACCAGGGGCGACAATTGGCTGGTGCGGAGACGCAGAGTGTCAGAGGTCAGTCCGCCGGCGACCGTTTTCGGCATCGCGGCCATGGTGGCGCAATTGTCGGCGCGCAGGCGCAAACGTTTCGTAAGGTCGCGCTTTCCTTCCAACTCGCTGGCCGGGCCGGTGTCCGAGACCGGGATCATCAGTTGTTGCAGCACGATGTTGGGATCGACAGTGGGACCGGCGGCGCCCTGGGATACGCGCTGATCCCGCAGCCAATAGATTACCCAACCGGCGGCGGTGCGGATGGGCGGAGAAAAATCCCCGGTCTTAACGGAAGAAAGGGCGCGCGAGACTTCCGGCGCCAGCGAATTCAGGGAGATCCAGCCCAGGTCGCCGCCGACGGCGGCGGTCGGGCTCTGCGAAAAGGTCGTGGCCATTGCCTGGAACGGCGTGCCACCCTTCAGTTCACCCAGAATTCTTTCGGCGACGGCCCGCACCTCTTCGTTCTTGGGCTGTTCGTCCACGGGCAGGAAGATTTCCGACAACAGGGCCACGGGCTTACCCTTTTCGGCTTCAAGGCGGGCGATTTCTTCGTCCACCTCCTCGTCGGCGATCTGGGTCAAGGCGCGGAACCGCAACCGGAGAGCATCGTTCCACGCCAGGTCGGCGCGGATCTGCTGGTACAGAACGTCCTTCGAAAGGCCCAGGCTTTCCAAAAGGTTGAGCATGCCGTTCGCGGGCATGCCGCGGGCTTTCTCGAATCTTTGGACGGCGGTTTCGACGGCCTTGTCGGTGATCTCGATGCCGAGGTTTTTTGCTTCCTGGCGTTTCAGTTCCTCGTCGATCAGGGTATCGACGATTTTGGGTGCCAATTGTTGCGCCGTTTCGCGGGTGGCCGGCAGACCGGATATGGCGATGACGAGCTTCAGGCGTGCGTGAAGATCGTATTCCGAGATCGGCACGTTGTTCACCGTGGCGACAATGCCCATGCGTTGTGCCTGGGCCGGCGCCGACAAGCCGACGGTAACCGCCAACACCAGGAGGGCGGCAAATCGGGCGACCAGGAGGAATGAGGCGGCGCGGAGTCCGGCGGAAGCAATCATGATCTGCGGTAATCGCATTTTAGAAGGTGATCTGTCCAAGGGTCTTTAACAGCAGGTTGATGGTAAAGGCGTCTGTTGGTTGCAGATCTCTGTCCTCATAGAATGTCCGCGACAGGCGGGTCGTGACGATCAGGCACTCGTTTTCGAACACCAAGTCGCTGACGATTGAGCGCATTTCATTGGCGGCCAAGTCACGGACGGCGCTGAAGTTGATGCGCCAGTCCCGCGACACTTGCGAGGATGCGGAGAACGACAGTTCCTCACGGCCCGTGAACTCACTGTCCGCCGGCTCTTCAAAGAAGATATAGCCGACAGACCCGCGTAGCAACGGGACACCGGCGCTGGCTTGCACCTGATGGCGCCGGGCGGAAAATCCGTCCTTGGCGATCTGCGTGCGGTAGGCGAGATCAAGATAGCTCGAAGGATTTATGCGGGCGGTGGCGACGATGTCCGACAGGTCGTCTTCCAGGCCGCTGCCTTCGGAGAACGTGTCGTCGGTATGGAATCGGTACGTCTGGCCCACGAGGAGGGAAAGACCGAGGCCCGTCGGCCCGTATAGCCCCCATTTCAGGCCGTAATTGACGCGGGTGCCGCCTTCGACCCGGTCGATGCCGCCGAAGCGGTTCACGTCGAACAGGTTGGTGTCGTCGAATTCGAATTCCTGGCTGTCCTCGTTCGGGATTTCCGCCGGGTTTCCGCCATTTGGGCTGGTGATGACGTTGATGATGGGCTCAAGCGTCTGGCTGGCCTTGCCCAACTGGCTGATCAGCGGGAACCGCCAGTCGAGGGATGCATAAGGATAGATGCGGCCGGTCATGCCCGTGAAATCGGTGTCGTTCGCGCGGCTCACGTTGTTGACGTGATAGGCGTCGGCCCATATTCCGGTGGAGAAGTTGAACAGGTTGCCGATGGAATCGGAAAACCGCCGGTTCCACGAAGGGCGGATCGATAGGCGCCGGGTGTCGTTGCCGCTTTCGTCGCGCGACACGGCGAGCAGGCTGGCATCGACGTTGAAGTTGCCGCCGAAGCGGTCGGGCTCACCGACGTGGCTGAATTCGACCAAGGGCAGGACCAGGGGGCTGTCGATGGAATCCGCCTCGGCGCGCTGGTCTTGGAAGGAATAGGCATTCACCGCAAGATAGTTGCGGCCGCGGAACCCTTCGGCGAAGATCCGGCTTTCCAGCACGGGCTGGCTGTCGAAGCCGAACCGGCGCAGGTAGGTGTCATCGGTGGCCCGGTTGATGTCGAAACCGGCGCGCCAGGTTTTGTTTATGTCCCAAATGCCTTCTGAGAACACGTGGCCGCGGAAATCGCCTTCGGAATCGTTGATGCCGCTGACCTCGGTGTCGAGCTTGCCGTTCATGAACCGCTTGCGGTAATCGAGCGTCAGTTGGAGCCCCTCGGATTCGGAAAATGCCGGTGTCGCGGTGACGTCGGACGATTCGTCGAAGGGATAAAAATAGGGCAGCCGTGTCACGAACCCGAGGTCGGACGATCCGCCAAACCCGGGGGCCAGGAACCCCGCCTTGCGCCGGATGCTGGGATCGGGGTGGATGAAATAGGGCGTATAGAGGACCGGGTAACCGTAAATTTCGAGCCAGGCATCCCGGTATTCGATCGTCTTGCTGCGCTTGTCGTGAATGACGCGGACGGCCTTGATCTGCCAGAGCGGCGGCGCGTCGGGGTCTTCGGCGCATTGTGCGCAGGGCGTATAGACCCCTTTGCGTAATTCGGTGACGACGGCGCCGGAGCGCTTGGCGCCCTCCGCCGCGAGACGGGAGCGGTCGGTGAGAATGAGGCCGATGTTGCGGACAAGGCCGTCCTTCAGGTCGCCGGTGATGGTGATCTGGTCGGCGAACAGGGTTTCGCCGGACGGTTCCAGAATGGTGATGTTTCCGGCCGCCTGCACGATGTCGGTATTTTGATTGTAGGTCACCTTGTCGGCCAGCATCGTGCGGTCGCCGTGGGTGATTTCCACGTTGCCGTAGGCCGACACCAAGCCGTTTTCCTGATCGAAGCTCATTTCATCGGCCAGCAGGTTGACCGGGACTTCCGGTTGTCCCTCGGTCGATGCAGGCAGTTCGCCGCGCGGGCCCTGGGTCGCGCGGGGCAGCGTTGGCCGGACGGGCTCGGCGATGGGGGTGGGGATGCCCGGGCGCGTAAGAGGGGCATCGGCAGAGGCCGCGGAAGGCCGCGGAGATGTCTGAAACAGAATGCCGAGCGGCCGTTCGGCGGTCGCGCCGGTCAGGCCGGCCTGCGCCGGCGCCGCCAGAACGGTCGCCAGAAGCGGCGCGGTCAACAGGCTGAAAATTCTTTGCCGACGGTTCTGCATGGCGTTCAGCCGTCTTCCAGATGCAACAGCATCGCGGCGCCCAGCATGGTCGCGACGCCTGACGGGGTCCACGCCGCGAGCAGCACGGGAATGCTGTCCGACAGGCCAAGGGCGAAAACGATGTCGGAAAAGAAATAGAGGACAAACCCGGTCAACACGCCGCCCGAAACGATGTATGTCGTGCCGCCGCGCCGGGTCTGGCGCAGGGTAAAGGTCGCGGCGATCAGCACCATGGCGCACATCAGAAGCGGCGCCGACAAAAGCGTGTGCCAGTACAGGCGATGGCGGACGGCCGAAAACCCGGCGGTCTCCAACGTGTTGATGAAGTGTGGCAGGTCCCAGAAGGACATGGTTTCCGGCGGCGCGAAATTGTCCTGGATGCGGTTGACGGTAAGGTCCGTCGGCAACCAGTAATCCTTCTCGAACCGGGCGGGGGCCTCGGGTTCGAACAGCCAGGCTTCCTTGAGGTGCCAGAAGCCGTCCTCCAGGCGGGCGGATTGCGCGTCGATCCGCTGACGGAACGTGTCCTTGCCTTCATAGAGGAAGACCAGGACGTCGCGCAGTTCGACCTCGCTTTTCTGTTGCAGGACGCGTTCCGCGTGAACGACGCTTTGACCTTTGTCATCGGCCTGGCGCAGCCACAGACCCGAATTGGAAATCGACAGGAAACTGGTGTGCCCTTCGATGCGGGTCGCCTCCAGCCGTTCGTAGCGGGCCAGCATGGACGACGACAAGGGATTGATGACCGTGATTTGCAGAAGGCCCAGCAGGAAGGCAAGAAACAGAACCGGCAGCATGAACTGCCAGGCGGAAATTCCCGTCGCCCGGGTCACCACCAGTTCGTTGGTCCGCGTCAACCGCCAAAAGGCCGCCATGCCGCCGAACAGAATGGCGAAGGGGAAGGTTTTCTGTCCCATGAAAGGAAGCTTGAGAAGGGACATCTCCATGACCATCGCGAAGGTCACGGCATCGTGCTGGGCCGTGCGCCGCAGCAATTCGACGGAATCGAATAACAGGATCAACATCAGGAACAGGCAGAAGATGCCAAGAAAGCTGATCAGAAAATGGCGCCCGATATAGACGGAAAGGATCGCAGACAACCGCATGCCGTTCTCCCCCTCCTCAGGCCGTCTTGGCCACGGCCGGCGCCGCCGACGGTGGGCGGACCATGACCAGCCAGGCCAATGGGATGGGAACCAGAACGACGGCATAAAGCAGCGGCATCAGTTCCAGGTTCTTGGCGACCATGTTCTCCACGCCCAGGATGACGGCCTGTAGAACGACCATGCCGCCGACGGCGGCGAGGACACGGGTGGTCTGGGTTCGGCGGCCGAAATTGCCGGTCAGGAGGCAGCTCAGGCCAATCACCGCGAAAGTCAGACAGAGCATGGGGGCAATCAGCCGCCGATGGGCCTCGACGATGAATTTTCCGACGTTCTTCTGGCCGATCAGATGGGTCTGGTTTGGGGTGTCGAAAAGTTCATCAAGCGTGCGTTCCCGGGGTTCGCGCCATCGCGCGCCCTGGGGCCCGCCAACCGCCAGATTGTAGACCCATCGATCGAAATACAGGATCGATAGCTTGTTGGTGGCCTTGTCGACTTCCTGCCGGTTGCCCTTGAACATGACAACGCGGGGACCCGTCGGGGTGTCGATCATGGCGCCGCGGTCGGCCATCAGGGTGAACGGTTTGGTCTTGTCGCGGGTGTCGTGAACCAGGATGCCGTGCAGTTGCCCATCGGGCGTGCGGGCGCGCACATAAACCGTCGTGGTCCGGCCGACGTTGTTGAATTCGCCTTCCTTCAACAGGACATGGGAGACGCTGTTGCGGATGTCCCATTGCAAATCGCGGAATGCCCGATAGGAATCCGGAACCAGCTTCAGGTGTAGGGTGTAGGACAGAACGACAATGACGGCGGCCAGGATCAGCGCCGGCTTGGCGAGGGCGAACTGGCTGAGACCTGCCGCCCGCATGACCACAAGTTCGCGGTCCGTAATCAGCTTGGCATAGATGAACACGACCACGGTGAACAGCGCGATCGGCAGGATGACAATCAGGAAGTTGGGCAGCAAGAGCCCGGAAAGATAGAAGAATGTTCCCGCACTCAACCCCCGGTTGACAATCATCTCGACAAATCGCAGGGACTGGGTGAGCCAGATGATGCAGGTCAGACCCGTCGTCACCAGGATCATGCCAACCACAAGTTGGTGCAATATGTATCGCGTCAGCGAGTTCATTCGAATCCCCAGGGAATGAGGACCTCAAACTGTAGGAAAAAGGTTAATAAATCAAGGCACAAACCCTGATTCTCCGGGCCGTTACGGGGCAGAGCGCAGGAACTAGAAAGCGTCCGGCGAAACCGCCGCGACCGTGCCGCCGCCGGCCAGGATCGTCGTGCGCAGAGCCGCCGCCTGTGGCAGGTACTGTTCGGCGAAGAAACGGGCGGACACCAGCTTGTGATCGAGAATGGGATCGGCGTCGCCGCGCGCCTTGCGTTTGGCGGCGCGCAACGCCCCCTGGGCCAGCAACCAGCCGCCCGTGGCGATGCCCATCAGGCGCAGATAATGCACGGCGCCGGCCGCCGCGGAGGCGGGGTCCTGGGGCCAGGTTTCGACGATCCAGTCCGTCGCCGTTTCCAGGGCGCGGACGGCTGTGGTCAAGGGTTCCGAAAGGTCCTCCAGGCCGCCGTCATGGGCGGCGAGATCGGCGACGGTCTCGCGCATGGCCTTGATCAGCTCGCCGACGGCAATTCCCTCGTCGCGGGCGACCTTGCGGCCGACCAGATCGTTGGCCTGGATGCCGTTGGTGCCTTCGTAGATGCGGGCCACACGGATGTCCCGCGCATGCTGCGCGGCCCCCGTCTCCTCGATATAACCCATGCCGCCGTGAACCTGGATGCCCAGGTCGGCGACCTCGGACGCGATGTCGGTGGAAAAGGCCTTGGCCACGGGCGTCATCAGGTCGATGAAGGCCTGGGCGCGGGCGCGTTCCGCCGTATTCGTGTGATGCCGGGCGATATCGATGGCGCCCGCGACCTTGTAAGCAATGGCGCGGATGGCCTCGGTCTGCGTCCGCATGGCCAGCAGCATGCGGCGTACGTCCGGATGGTGAATGATCGTCACGGGCTCGGCCCCGCCGCCCGTCAGCGCGCGGCTCTGGACCCGTTCCCGGGCGAAATCGCGGGCCTGCTGATAGGCCCGTTCGGCGATGCCCACGCCCTCCATGCCGACGGCGAGGCGGGCCGCGTTCATCATGATGAACATGTACTCGATGCCGCGGTTTTCCTCGCCGATCAGGAAGGCCTTGGCGCCGCCGTCGTCGCCGTAGGACATCACGGCGGTGGGGCTCGCGTGCATGCCCATCTTGTGTTCCAGCGACACGCAGCGCAGGTCGTTGCGCATCCCCGGATTGCCGTCCGCGTCGGGCAGGAACTTGGGCACCACGAACAGCGACAGCCCCTTGATGCCTTCGGGTCCGTCGGGGGACCGCGCCAGCACCATGTGCACGATGTTCTCGGCCATGTCGTGTTCGCCGTGGCTGATGAAGATCTTCTGGCCACGCAGAAGGTAATGGCCGTCGCCGGCGCGCTCCGCCTTGCAGCGGATGCGCGCCAGGTCCGATCCGGCCTGCGGTTCGGTCAGGTTCATGGTGCCGGCCCATTGCCCGGTGACCAGCTTTTCCAGGTAGACGGCATTGATCTCGTCGGAGCCATGGGACAGCAGCAGTTCGATGGCGCTTTGCGTCAGCATGGGGCAGAGGGCGAAGGACAGATTGGCGGCGTGCCAGATTTCCGATACCGCCGTCGCGACCAGCACGGGCAGGCCTTGCCCACCCCAATCCTCCGGCGCCCAGATGCCGTTCCAGCCGGCTTCGACGAACTGCTGGTAGGCGTCGGGAAAGCCCTTGGGCGTGCGCACCACGCCGTTTTCCAGGACGCAGCCCTCCTGGTCGCCGGAATGGTTCAGGGGGGCGAGGATATCGGTTCCGAATTTGCCGGCCTCTTCCAGGATCGCGTCGATAAGATCCGGCGTCGCGTCGGCGAATCCCGGCAGCCGGTTCACGGCGGCCAAGCCCGCGATCTCGTTCAGCGCGAAGCGCATGTCGTCCAGGGGTGCCCGGTAATCCGCCATTGGATGTCTCCTCAACACCCCGGTTGTAGGCAAGGTTTGGGGCGCTGACAACGGTGCCGTTACGTCAAGGTGGGCGGGCGTATGGCGCGCCGCGCCCAGCCATGTAAAATGACCCCGACCACCACGCAGCAGGAGACCACCCGCCATGCCCGCCTACGACCTTTTGATTACCGGCGCCGACGTCATCGACGGAACCGGCGGCCCCCGGCAGCGCGCCGACGTGGCTGTCACGGGCGACCGCGTCGCGGCGGTCGGCGATTTGGCGGCGGAAGGGGCCATGGCCAAGGAAACCGTCGACGGCACGGGGCTGGCGCTGGCTCCCGGGTTCATCGACGTGCATACCCACGACGACCGCCTGGTCCTGACCCAACCCAGCGTGGCGCCCAAGACCAGCCAGGGCGTGACCACGGTGGTCACCGGCAACTGCGGCGTGTCGCTGGCGCCCTTCACGGCGGCCTGCCGGGCGGGCGAGGCCGATCCGCCGGGGCCCATGGCGCTGCTGGGGGGCTGGGCCGATTACCGCTTTCCCACCCTGGCCGACTACAACGCCGCCTTGGCCGACAGTCCCGCCGCCATCAACGTGGCGAGCTTGGTCGGCCATACGACCCTGCGCGCCGGGGTGATGCTGGATACCTTCGATCGCCCGGCGACCAAGGCCGAAATCGACGCCATGGCGCGGGTCCTGGAACAGAGCTTGCGGGACGGGGCCGTCGGCCTCTCCACCGGGCTGGCCTATCCCACGGCGATCCACGCGCCGACGGACGAAATCGTCGAACTGGCGGCCTGTCTGAAGGATTTCGGCGCCCTCTACACGACCCATATGCGCAACGAAGGCCCCGACCTGGTCGAGTCCGTGGACGAGACCATCGACATTGCCCGGCGCTCGGGCGCGGCCACGGTGATTTCTCACCACAAATGCGTGGGCCGGGAAAACTGGGGCAAAAGCCACGACAGTCTGGCCCACATCAAGGCGGCGCAGAAGGACATGGCGCTGGATTTCGACGTCTACCCCTACACGGCGACCTCGACGATCCTGCTGAAGGATTTCCTGTCGACGTCGGAAAAGACGGTGCTGACCTCGTCCGCCACCCATCCAGAGATGGTCGGCCGCGAATTCGACAGCATTGTCGACGAATGGGGATGCGGCGTGGACGAGGCGATCCGCCGCCTGTCCCCGGCGGGGGCCGTCTACTTCCGCATGGACGAGGCCGAGGTGCGCCGCATCATGGCCTTTCCGGGGGCGATGATCGCGTCGGACGGCCTGCCCATCGACGAAGGCCGCCCGCATCCCCGTCTGTGGGGGACGTTCCCCCGGGTGCTCGGCCATTACTGCCGGGACGAAGGCGTGTTCAGCCTGGAGGAAGCCGTCCACCGCATGTCGGGCAAGCCCGCCAGCGTGTTCGGGCTCAAGGACCGTGGCGTGATCCGCAAGGGGGCTTTCGCCGATTTGGTGTTGTTCAACCCCAAGACGGTGATCGACCGCGCCACCTTCGAGGCTCCGGAAACGCCTGCGGGCGGGATTGAGCGGGTCTATGTGAACGGGGCGCTCGTCTGGCATGATTTGGCCTGGACCGGTGCCCGGCCGGGCCGGCGGGTCGGTCGGGCGGTGGCCTGATCCGCAGGGCAGCGGACCGCCGTGCATCAAGGCCGCTGAAGGACGGCGTGACAGGCGTGGCAGGCCTTGGCCAGTTTTACGAATTCGAGATCAACCGCGCCCGGATCGACCTGCGTCGGGTCTTCCGCCGCTGTCTTTGCGAGTTCGGACAAGCGCGACGCCTGTTGGCGGAATCGCCAACCCAGTTCCCAGATGCCCTGGTCGGGTTCCACGAAACCTGAGGATGGGTCCCGCTTGCCCGCGCTTGACTGCAATCCCAGCTTTTTGCCGGCAAGGCTCGCCACTTCCCCGTAGTCCCGGCGGGTAAGGCTGTCCGCGATACGTAGAAGGTGCAGCAGGTGCCGGTGCATGCTGTAGTTATGGAAGGCAGGGGAGGACTCGTTGGCCGCCTGGGCGAACGCCGGGTCTTTGAGAAACGAGTGTGTCGATTGGACCAGGAACAGGCAAGCCACCATGCTGATGCATGCGGAAGCGATCTTGGTGAATCTCCTCTTACCCATCGCGTTTAAGTCTAGCGCGATATTGCGCCCGAAACACAGGATAATGGAGGGGCTGCCGTCCGCCTTAGGCTGCCGCCGCCGTCGCGCCGCCGGGCGTGGTTCGGTCGTTCCGGGGGACGTCCTTCACCTTTCCCCACAGGGCTTCGTGGATTGTGTAGGCGGCGGTCTGCACCATCGGTTCGATGATCCCCACGCCCAAGGCGACGTGCCAGTCACGGGTCAGGACATAGGCCACCGTCACGGCGACCACCAAGTGCATGGCGGAATAGGTGCCCGTTTTGATCAGTTTGCGTGACATGGTTGGCTCCTTTCGGGTGGCGTGCCGAGCCGTAATCCGGTCGGTCTTGTTGAAAGGAATATAGTGCAATTGCGAATTATTCGCAATAAATATAGAAATGAATTATTCCATTCCTGGTGATCGATAAAACCGTTTTCAGAGTGCTCTCGGACGCGAAAAAGGCGGGACCCCGCGGTCCCGCCTTTCGCATTGATGGCTTGGGATGAAAGCCTATTTTCCGAACAGGCCCTTGAGCTTCTCGCCCGCGCCTTCCATGGCCTTGCCGGCCCCTTCGGTGACCCCGCCTGCGCCTTCGGTCACGCCCTTGACGGCGTCGGTCGCTCCCTTGACCGCACCCTCCATCATCTTGGCGGCGTTGCCGATCAATTTTTCCGGGTTGATGGACATGATGCCGGCGGTCAGTTTGTCGATCACGGCCTTGGTCACCGCGGCGGGGCTGGAGCCGCCGGAATCCTTGCCGATGTCGGTCAGGGTGATGTCGGGCAGGGCGGCCTCAAGCGTTTTCCCGCCCAGGATGCCCGCGTTCAGGTTCACCTTGCCGCCGGTGATGGTCAGTTTCTCGATCACCAGTTTCTGTTCCTCGCCGCCGGACGCTTCCTTCTTGGCGTCGCCGCCGGCGCCCGCGAATTTCTTGGCATAGGCATCGACGTTCGCCTTGATGGCGTCGATGTTGGAAGAGCCGCCGGCTTTTTCATAGGTCACGATCGGGCCCGTGATGGCGATCGACTTGATGACGATCGGGTTCTTGCCGATGGAGTCCTTGTCGATCTGCATGGAGATCGCCCCCAACTCGAACGCGCTCGACGTCTTGAAGCCCGTGGGATTGCCGACGGTCAGCCCTTTCATCGCGCCGGTGCCCTGGAACATGTCCAGGTCCACGGAATTCAGTGTCACCTTGGCCTGGGTGGCGTCGCTGCCGATGGTTTCCACGGCGGACTTAACCAAGTCACCGGCGAACACGAACAGGTAGATGCCGGCGGCGACGATGATGGCGATGATCGCGCCCAGGATGTAGACGATTTTATTCATGACGGACTTTCCTTTGATTTAGCCGAAGTCGTGATGTCTCAACACAGCCACCTGCGGCGCCGTGTCCTCCTCCGTGTCCAGTGGATATTTTAGGCGCAAGCGAGGCGGACGGTCCAAGATTTATGCCTCCGGTCCCGTCAGGTCAGGGCCCCGCGTGCCGTGACCTGCCACAGAGCCTCGACCCGGCCGTTGCGCACGCCCACGTACCAGTCGTACAGGTTCACGGTCGGATCGCAGTGGCCGGGGATCAGGCGCACCTTGTCGCCCAGCTTGAGGGCTTGGCGGGTTTCGCTCAGATCGAGGCGGCCGTGCTCGTCCGAGGGCTTGGAGTAGGTGACTTCCTCCAGCTCGGAGACCAGGGGAAAGCCCTGGTCGTTGCCGAGCGCCTTGTGCCCGGCATCGACGACGCAGAAATCGTCGCTGGTTTTCGACATCACGGTGGCCAGCACGAACAGGGAATTCTCGAACGCCCGGAACGGCTTTCCGTCGGACATGCGGTTCTGGCCGTAATCGGCGTCCATGAATACATAGGATCCGCATTGCAGTTCGTTCCACACCTTTGACTTCGTGTGAAATTCATAGGTGCCGGTGCCGGCGCCGCCGACCGTGTCGCACTCCAGTCCCGCTTCGGCAAGCTGCTCGACCGTCTTCTTGGTCAATACCTGGGCCGCGTTGATGGCCATCTTGCGTTCGGCGAAATCACGGATGTGCTGGGCCGATCCCTGGTAGGCCTGGAGGCCTGCAAAGCGCAGGTTGCGCGAGCGGTCGATCTCCTTGGCCAGGGCCACCGCCGCTTCGCCCGGCGTCACGCCGCAGCGCCCGGCGCCGACGTCGATTTCCACCAGCACGTCCATGATCACGCCGACCTGGCCGGCGGCGGCGTTGAGGTCGGCCACGTTGTCCGCGTCGTCGGCGCAGACCGCGATCTTGGCGTGGCGGGCCAGGGCCGACAGGCGGTTCAGTTTGTGCCGCCCGACCACCTGGTTGGAAATCAGCACGTCGTTAATGCCGGACTGGACCAGGGCCTCGGCCTCCGACACCTTCTGGCAGCACACGCCGACCGCGCCCAGTTCCATTTGCAGGCGCGCGATATGGGCCGACTTGTGGGTCTTGGAATGGGGGCGCAGACGGACGCCGGATTCCTTGGCGAAGTCGGCCATTTTCCGCAGATTGCGTTCGAACGCGTCGAGCTCGATCAAGAGGGCCGGCGTGTCAATGTCCTCGGCGGCGTCACCGATACGCGCGGGTGCGGGTTGCGGCATGGGATGTCTTCTCCTGATGGTGCCCTCGATCCGGGGATGCGCATTTGATAGCGCCGGATCGCCATGCGGGCAACGGCCCTGTTGCCGCCGGTTGTCGTCTAGACGAGTCCGCTGGCGCCAAGCACGGCGCCGATCCCGACCAGGGCCGGAATCGGCACCCGGCCCGACAGCAGCAGCGCCAAGGCCCCCGTGGCCACGGCAGCGGCCGTCCAATCGACGCCGCCCGCCTTTGTGACCAGAACCGATTCTCCCAAAAAGACCGCCAGATTGAAGATCACGCCGACCACGGCGGTGGTGATTCCGGACAGGGCCCGCCGGGCGTGTTCGTTGGATTGCAGGGCATCCACGTAGGGCGCACCCGCGATGATGAAATAGAACGACGGCAGGTAGGTGACATAGGTCGTCAGCGCCGCCGCCAGCAGCCCGGCGGCGACCTGCGACAGATGCGCCGCCCCGGCCCCGTTCCAACCGGCGAAGAAGCCGACGTAGGTATTGACCAGGACCAGCGGCCCCGGCGTGGTTTCGGCGAGCGCCAGGCCGTTCAGCATGTCGCCCGGCGCGATCCAGCCATGGGTGTTGACGGCCGCGTCGGTGATGTAGGGCAGCACCGCATAGGCGCCGCCGAAGGTGACCAGGGCCGCCGTGGTGAACAGCTTGGCCACGGCCAGGAAGGGGGCCGGACCGGCGATCATGACCAGGGCCGCCACCGGCAGAGCCAGCAGCACCAGGAACAGGGCCGTGATCCCCGCCAGCCGCGTCCAGGGATTGCCTGCCGGGCGTTGCATGTGATGGCTGTCGCCATGGCCCGCGTCGCCGCCGTGGCCGTGGCCGCCGACCTTTCCTAGGGCTGGAATCATCGCGCCCAGAACACCGGCGGCCAGGATGATCAGGGGGAAGGGCACATGGCCGAAATGCAGGGCCGCGAAGGCCGCCGCCGCCAACGCCACGGCAGGCAGCGAATTACAGGTCTTTTTGCCGATGCGCCACACGGCAAACACGATGATGCCGATCACCGCGGGCTTGATTCCGTTGAAGATCTTGATGACCCAGGTGTTGTCGCCGTGGGCGGCGGCGATCCAGGCCAGCGCCATCATCAGGACCGCGCCCGGCAGGAAGAACAGGGTGCCGGCGGTGACCGCCCCCCGGATGCCGTGCAGGCGCCAGCCGATATAGGCGGCCAGTTGCTGTGCCTCGGGTCCGGGCAGCAGCATGGAATAGTTGAGGCCGCGGAGGAACGCCTGCTGGTCGATCCAGCGTTTCTTGTCGACGCAGTCGGCCTGCATGATGGCGATCTGGCCGGCCGGGCCGCCGAACGAGATGAACCCCAGGTGCAGCCAATACCACGCCGCTTCGGCAAAGCCGACGGCGGGCGGGGCGCCGGGGGTTGAGGTTTCCGGTTGCGGCGGGGTGCCGGCGGTCTCTGCATCCATGACTGTACCCTATCGTTTAGCGGCGGCCCGGAACCGATTGGCGCCGGGTCGGGCCTACGTCAGGGCAGAGCTTGGACGGGAATTCCGCCTGATGGTGCCGGGCGTCTGCCGTATGCCCGGAATAAGAAAATGTTAGCGCGCCGCCGGGGCCGGCACCATGCCTATTTCGTCACCTTGGGCGGCTGCTTGCGGGTGAACACCCAGGTCTTGTCGTCGCTTTGATCCGGCTGAAAGCGATAACCGCCTTCCGTGAACTTTTTAAGACCGTCGGCGGTCTCGACGCGGTTGACGATCATGTAGCGGGCCATCATGCCGCGCGCCTGCTTGGCGAACAGGCCGAGCACGCGGGCCTGGCCCTGGTTCACTTCCTTGAACACGGGCGTGATCACGGGGGCCTTCAAGGCCTTGGGGTCGATGGCCTTGAAATATTCGTTGGACGCCAGGTTCACGATGGTCGGATCCGTATGCCCCTCCACGGCCTGATCGACGGCCTTGGTCAGGGCGCCGTTCCAGAACGCGTACAGATTCTCGCCCCCCGGGTTGGCGAACTTCAATCCCATTTCCAGGCGGTAGGGTTGGATCAGGTCAAGCGGCCGCAGCAGGCCGTAAAGCCCCGACAAGATGCGCAGGTGGTCCTGGGCGTATTCCAAATCGGCCTTCGACATCTCGCGCGCCTTCAGGCCGACATAGGTGTCGCCGTTGAACACCATGGCCGCCTGCTTGGCGTTGCTGAGGTCGAAGGGCGGCTTGAAATCCTTGAACCGCTGAAAGTTCTGGTCGGCCAGGGTTTCGCTGATGCCCATCAGGTTGCGCAGGTCCTGGCGCGACAGTTTGCGCGCGGCCTGAACCAGTTTCTTCGACTTGGCCAGAAAGTCGGGTTGAGTGTGGCTGTCCAGGGTCGGATCGGATTCGAAGTCCAGCTTCTTGGCGGGGGAAATCAGGGCCAGCATGTCGGGGTGCCTCTGCGCTGTGGGACGGGGCGGGCGGCATGCCGCCGGGCGGCGGCTTGGCAAAATTCGATGGGATGACATATAGGGGCTTGTGCCCGTATCGTAAACGGCGAACGACGAAAAGGGAGCGAGCCATGCTGACCGTCTGGGGCCTGAAGACCTGCGACACCTGCAAGAAGGCGCTCAAGTGGCTGTCCGACGAAGGCATCGGTCATGCCGTGAAGGATGTCCGCGCCGACGGCGTTCCGGCGGCTGAATTGGCGCGCTGGATCGACGCCGTGGGCTGGGAAACCCTGGTCAACAAGGCGTCGACCACCTGGCGGGGCCTTGCCGACGCCGACAAGGACGGGCTTGACGCCGCCAAGGCCAAGGCGCTGCTGGCGGCCCATCCGACCCTGATCAAGCGGCCCGTGTTCGTGTCCGGCAAGGACGTCGTGGTCGGTTTCCGCGACGCTCAGAAGGCCGCTCTCAAGGCCGGGACCTGATCGGCCTGTCCATGTCCCTTTCCGAGCGCCTGGCGCCCTCCGAAGACTTAAGCGAGGCCGAGGTCGAAACCGGCCTGAAGTGGCTGCTGCACAACGGCATCTGGGCCCAGGGCATGGAGACGCTGGCGCTGGGGCCGATCCTGGTCGCCTACGCGCTCTATTTCGACGCCTCGAACCTGGCCATCGGCTTGCTGGTCGCCCTGCCCAACCTGGGCCAATTGGCCCTGCTGCCCGCCGTTCAGGTGGTCGAAAAGGTGCGTCGGCGGCGCCTGCTCGCCGTTGTCTTCGGCGCGGCCAGCCGGCCCATGCTGCTGGTCATGGCGGCGGCGGTGCTGATCCCGTCGAAGGAGGCGGGCTTGGCCCTGCTGCTGACCGGGCTCACGCTTCGCTACAGCCTCGGCGCCTTCGTCGGCTGCTCGTTCAATTCCTGGATTCGCGATCTGGTGCCGGAAAACCGCATGGGGGCGGTGTTCGCCAACCGCCTGATGTGGATGACCGGCATCGGCATGGCGGTCAGCCTGCTGGCCGGTCTGTTCGTCGACGAATGGGGCCGCCTGGTGCCGCATCGGGAAGCCTACGGCTATGCGATCCTGCTGGTCCTCGCCTTCGTCGCCGGTTGCGCCAGCGTCTATTGCATGTGCCGCATTCCGGAACCGGCCATGCCGCCGGCGGAACGCCATCTGCCCCTGACCGAGCGTCTGGCCGAACCCTTGAAGGACGTCAATTTCCGCAACCTGGTGATCTTCCTGGGATCCTGGAACTTCGCCATCAATCTGGCGGCGCCCTTCTTCACGGTCTACCTGTACAAGCGCCTGGGGCTCAGCGTCACCATGGTCACGGCGTTGCTGATCGTCAGTCAGGCAGCCAACATCGCCGTGCTGAAGACCTGGGGGCGGATCGCCGACCGGGTGTCCAACAAGGGCGTGTTGACCGTCGCCGCGCCGCTGTTCGTGCTGTCGATTTTTCTGTGGACCTTCACCACCCTGCCGGAAAAACACGTGCTGACCGTCCCGCTGCTGGTCGTCATCCACATCCTGACCGGCGTCTCGACCGCCGGGGTGACGCTGGCCTCGGGCAACATCAGTTTGAAGCTGGCCCCCCGGGGGGCGGCGGCAAGTTATTTGTCCGTCGCGTCCCTCATCACCGCGATCTGCGCCGGCACGGCGCCGATCATCGGCGGGCTGTTCGCCGACTGGTTCACGGACCGCGAACTGACCCTGATCCTGCGCTGGACCGAACCGGAAACCCGCCACCTGTTCCAGGCCATCAACCTGCGCCATTGGGATTTCTTCTTCATTCTGGCGGCGGTTTTGGGGTTTCTCTCGCTCAACCGCCTGCGTCAGGTTAAAGAGGTTGGCGAGGTCGAGGAGGACATCGTCCTGGAAGAAATCATGGCCACCGCCCGCCAGGGCATGCGCAACCTGACCTCCGTCGCCGGGTTGCGGTCGGCTGCCACATATCCGGTGGAGCTTCTGTTCCGCAAGGTGCGCCTGCGCCGTCGCAAGGGCGGCGAGAAAACACCCACGCGTTTCACCTCTGACGGACCGATCCCCTGACATGATCCAAGATCCCCTGTTCTATCTCCTGGCCGTGCCGGCGGTCTTGATCGCGGGCATTTCCAAGGGCGGGTTCGGCTCCGGCCTGGCGCTGATCGCCGTGCCGATGATGTCGCTGATCGTGCCCGTGCCCATGGCGGCGGCGATCATGCTGCCGGTGCTGATGTCCATCGACTTCATCAACATCTGGGTCTACCGCAAGGATTTCAGCGGCCCCGACCTCAAGGTTCTGCTGCCCGGGGCCGTGCTGGGCACGGCGGCCGGATGGGCCGGGTTTCAGTTCATGACCGAGGAAGGCACGCGGCTGATGGTCGGGCTGATCGCCATTGCCTTCACCCTCGACCATTGGCTGCCGCTGCGCCCCAAGCCCGATGGTGCCCGGCCGCCCGGCTTGCGCGGCGTGTTCTGGGGCATGTGCGGCGGCTTCACCAGTTTCTTCGCCCATGCGGGCGCGCCGCCGGTGCAGGTCTACCTGCTGCCGCGCGGCCTCGCCAAAAAACCCTTCGTCGGGACCTTCGCCATCTTCTTCTGGGCCGTGAACCTGATGAAATTTCCGGCCTATTGGGAACTGGGCCAGTTCACGGCGGAAGTCCTCTGGACCGCGCTGGTCCTGGTGCCCCTGGTGCCCATCGGCATCCGCATCGGCCTGTGGGGGCAGAACCGTTTGTCGGATAAGGTGTTCTTCGGCGTGTGCTACGTGTTGCTGTTCTTCACCGGCATCAAGCTGACCTGGGACGGATTGCGGCCGCTGATCGGCTAGGCCGGTTTGGGCGCCCAGTTGTGGGTTTCCGCCGCCGCGTGCCGCGCCCAGGCGAACAGCGCGTCATAGACCGCCATTCCGGCATCCAGCATCGCCAGGTCGTCGTCCTCGTACAGTGCCGACAGTCCCAGGGACATCGCCAGCAATCCCGCGCATTCCGGCGCCAGATCGAGCCGTCCCGTATCCGCGCCGCGGACGATGTCCGCCAGCCGGTCCATGGCCGGATTTTGAATGCCCGACCAGACGACGAAGGCGTCGAAGCTGCATTTCTCGCCGACATGGCTGAACGCCACGTCCGGGATGTCGTAGGGCACGCCGCCGGTCTCCGTCGCCACGTCCTTGACGAAGTCCTTGGCGACGTAGTGGAACACCGCATCCGGATCGATGAAGCGGCGGATCAGCCAGGGGCAGGCGATGCGGTCGATCTTGGGCCGCTCGCGGGTGACCCAGATGCTGGACCGGCCGTCGGGCACGAGACCGCGCTTGATGGTGATGCCGCCGGCTTCGATGAAATGATCGATGCCGCCGTCCAGGTAATAGGCATCGATGCCCAGCGCCCGCAGGGTTGCGGCGGCGCTTTGGCTGATGGCATGGCCGTGCACGCAATAGACGACGACCGCGCAGTCCTCCGGCAGGTCTTCGGCCCAGTCGGCGGCATCCGCATGGTCGCGCCAGACGGCGGTCGCGATCATGCTGTCGGCTTTGTCGAAGGCGGCGCGGCGGCGCACGTCGATGACGACCGGCGCGTCGGGCGTGGCGAGGGCGCGGTTCAGGTCGTCGGCGGAAACGGCATTGGCGGACAGGGGCAGGGCGGGGTCGGACATGGCTCAAACCTCTCTTGCATCAGAGGGCCGAGCAGTGCTTGGGCGGACCGCCGCCTTTATCGTCGCCGGGGGACTGCGATACCCCGGCTGTGGTAGCGTGTCCATACACCGGAGCACACCGTTCATGCAAGTGAACGGATACGGGATCTCAGCGAAAATATCTTCCCGGCGACACGCCCAGGGCCTTTTTGAACATGGCGATGAAGGCGGATGGGCTGTCGTAGCCGAGATCGAGGGCCGTCGCCGTCACGGACTGTCCGGCGGCCAGCAGTTCCAGCGCCTTCAAGAGCCGCGCCTGCTGCCGCCAGGCGCCGAAGGTCATGCCGGTGTTCTTGACGAAAAGCCGCGCCAGGGTGCGCGCGCTGGCGCCCGCGGATTTAGCCAGGGTGTCGAGCCCGGCGTCCAGCGCCGGGTCGTCGGTCAGCGCCTCGGCGATGCGTTTCAGGCGCGTGTCCTCGGGCCAGGGCAGGTGCAGGGGGGCCTGGTCGAGGACCTTCAACTGGTCGAGGATCACCGCCATCAGCCGCCCGGCCGGGCCGTCCGCGTCGTATTCGGCGGGCAGGTCGACGGCGGCGCGGATCAGTTCGCGCAGCAGCGGCGACACGGTGACGACGCTGCATGCCCGGGGCAGGCCCTGGGCGGCCTCGGGGCTGACCCACAGGCTGCGCATCTTGACCTCGGTCGGGAAATCGACCCGGTGCGCCATGCCGCCGGGCACCCAGACGGCGCGTTCCGGCGGCACGACCCAGACACCGGCTTCGGTGGTCACGGCCATGACGCCGGAAATGCCGTAGACCAGTTGCGCCCGCGGATGGGAATGCCAACGCGTCGCCTGACCCGCCGGATAGTCCGTGGCGGCGGCGACCACGGGGCGCGGCACGGCTTGCAGGGCATTGACCCGCGCAATGTTGTCCTGATGGGTCTGTTCGCGAAGAGGGCCGTCCATGGGATGTCTCGTTTGTCCGTTTCGCGACATAAATTGACAGAATACGGAAAGACTGTCGAGACGGGTTCGTGCATCTATCCTAAACGACGACCACGACCAGACCAAAAACCCGGATGGGCATAAAGCCTCACTGGGAAGACGAGGAAACGACCATGTCCTACACCGACCGCCACGGCGTCCAGTTTCTGTTCCTGAACATCGGCCATCTGCTGGATCATTTATTCCTTCTCATCTACGCGACGGCCGTCGTGACCATGTCCCTGGATCCGGCCTTTCAACTGACTTTCGCGCAGGCGATCAAAGAGTTGGTTGGCGCACTGCCGTTTGAGGGAGGGGCTCTGAACGCGATCGTCGAATGGGCGGACGGATTGACCGAAAAGGGGTCGTACGGGTTTCTCCTGGCGCTCTCGACGGCGAGTTTCATCGCCTTCGGGGCATTCTCTCTTCCTGCGGGATGGCTGGGTGACAAATGGTCCAAGCACGGCATGATGACCGTGTTCTTCATCGGCATCGGCACGGCATCGGTCATGACCGGGTTTGCCAACGGACCTTATCAGGTCGCGGGAGGCTTGCTTGTCATCGGCATCTTCGCCGCCATCTATCATCCGGTCGGTATCTCCATGGTAGCGGAAAACGCCAAGTCGCTTGGCCGGGAGTTGGGCATCAACGGCGTGTGGGGAAATTTCGGCGTCGCCTGTGCCGCCGTGGTTTCCGGCTTTCTGACCGATCACTACGGTTGGCGGGCCGCCTTCATCGCGCCAGGCGTGGTCTCGATCCTTGTTGGTCTGGCCTATCTGGTGTTTTCCCGGAACGCACCGGAGCCCCATCCGCTCGCCAAGAAAGACAAGTTCATCGGTGCGACGCCGGAACAGGTCAAACGCGCGATCTTCGTCGTGCTGTTGGCGTCGGCACCCGGCATGCTCATTTTCAATTCGACAACGAACTCCCTTCCGAAGCTGTTCACCGAACGGTTGGGCGACCTCGCTGCAAACGTGTCACAGGCGGGATTCTGGGGTTTTGGCGTGTTTGTCGTTGCCTCCATGGCCCAGGTCATGATGGGGCATCTGTTGGACAAATATCGTCTGAAACCGATTTACATTATCGCCGTCGCGCTGCAGGCACCGCTGATTTTCCTGGTCGCTTATGCCTATAACGAAGGTCTGCTCGGTGCTGCCACGGCGATGATGTTCATCGTCTTTTCGATCATCCCAATCCACGACACCATCATCGCGCGGTTCACGTCCAAGGAAATCCGCTCGCGTGTGTTCGCGTTGAAATACCTGGTCGGATTGCTGGTTGGGGCCGCGGCGTTGCCGCTGACCGGGTGGCTGCACTCGGTGGTCGGCGGCTTTACGGTGGTCTTTCTCGTATTGGGTGCGCTTGCTGTGTTCGAATGCTGCGTCACCTTCTTTCTGCCGGCCCGCGATCACCTGACGCAACAGGCTGAAAGTGCAGCTCAGCCCGCGGAATGACCCCACACATACCGTAGGCGCGGAGCGGCCCCATGCAGTGCGCATGGGGCCGTTTTGCATGTCGGGTTTCGCCCACCGTCGCGGTCCCGAACAAGGATGTCTAGAACCGGCCCGCCTTGCGTGCCCGGCGCAGCGCCTCGGCGACACATCGGCTGTCGGCGAGGCCCTGGTGCATGGCGCCCGGCGGGGTGAAGTCCATGAGCCCCGGCAACTCCGAGCTGTTGGGCACCCAGTTAATACCGAGGTGGGCCATTACTGCCGGGCGTACGTCGGCACAGCGGCAATCGGCGAAGGGATTGGCCAGGCCGTACAATTGGCAATTGGTGACGATATGGGTGAATTCGTCGCCAAATCCGAAGGCTTCCGTGGACGGGCCGATGAATTCGGCAAACTCGCCCAGGCCCGTTTTCAAATCCACGCCGTCGCGGTCCAGGCGATCCTGGGTGATGCCCGTGAGGTCCGTGAAATATCGGTCGAGGGTCGGGTTGATGCGGGGGCGGACCAGGATTTCAAAGGCGCTGAGTTCTTCCAGGGCGGGCGTGTCGGCCAGCCTGACCGCGCCGATCTGCACGATTTCCATTTCTTCGCCGGGGCCGGTCCAATGGCGTTGCGAGGACCCTTCCCAGGCGGTCCATTCCAGGTCCATGACGATCAGCGCCAGATCGTCGCCCTTCATGGTGTGTCATCCTCGGCACGCGCCGCGCGGATCAGGCGGTCGTTGATGGCGCGGCCCAGCCCCCGGTCGGGGATCGGCATGACGGCGATGGCCGGGGCGGGGCCGCCGTCCAGGTCGTGCAGCATGGCGAACAGGTTGGCGGCGGCCTCGGTGGTGTCGCCCGCGGCACTCAGGTTCATCGCGCCGTCGGGCGCGTCGGGGCCGAAGCCGAGCAAGGCCTCGCCGGGTTCCGCCGACAGGGCGTTCAAGCGCAGCCGCTTCGACGGCGCGTAATGGCGGGCCAGCATGCCCGGCGAACGCGGTCCGTCCGGGCCGATCTCATGACTTTCCAAAACCGGGCCGCAGACGGCTTCGATGTCTTCCCGCGCCAAGCCGCCCGGGCGCAGGATCACCGCCTGCTCGCCGGTGGCGTCGACCACGGTGGATTCCAGGCCCACGGGGCAGGCGCCGCCGTCCAGGATGATCTCGGGCCCGCCTTGATCCGGCCCGGGCAGGGAGGCGGCGACATGCAGGGCCTGTGTCGGGCTCATGCGGCCCGACCGGTTGGCGCTGGGTGCGGCGACGGGCAGGCCGCTCGCTTTCAGAAGAGCCTGGCCGACGGCATGGTCGGGGGCGCGCATGGCGACGGTGTCGAGGCCGGCGGAGACCAGCCGTGACAGTCTGCAATCGGCCCGCCGGGGCAGGACGACGGTCAACGGTCCCGGCCAAAACGCATCCATCAACCGGCGGCCGAGGGCGGTGATCTCGGCATAGCCGGCGGCGGCGGCGGCATCGGCCACGTGCACGATCAGGGGGTTGAACTCGGGCCGGTCCTTGGCGGCGTAAATGGCGGCGCAGGCGGCGTCGTTGGTCGCGTCGGCGCCCAGGCCGTAAACCGTTTCCGTGGGAAAGGCGACCAGGCCGCCCGCCCGAAGAACATCGGCCGCGCGGGTGATGGCGGCGGGGTCCGCCGCATCGGCGATGAGGGAGCAGGGGACGGTGCTATCCGTCAAGGCCGACCCCCTTGCCGACCGCGATGAAGTGGGGGTTTTCGAGCCCCTGTTTGCCGTAGGTCAGGGGCGCGCCGTCGGTGGTCAGCACGTCGCCGCCGGCAAAACGCAGCACCGCATGTCCCGCCGCCGTGTCCCATTCCATGGTCCGCCCGAAGCGGGGATAGATGTCGGCCGCCCCTTCGGCGACGCGGCAGAATTTCAGCGAACTGCCGGCGCCGATGCGGTGCGCCACGGTGTAGCGTTCGAGGAACGCATCCGCCTCCTCGGCCCCGTGGGAGCGGCTGACCACGGCGGTCAGGCCCTCGGCCGGGGCGGTGCGCGACGCGATAGGGGCAAGGGGCCCGTCGCCGGTCTGCTTGAACGCACCCGGCGCGCCGGCCACGAAGGTCTCGTTCAGCACGGGCAGATGCACCACGCCCAGGACTGGCCGGCCGTTCTCGATCAGGGCGATGTTGACCGTGAACTCGCCGCTGCGCTTGACGAATTCCTTGGTCCCGTCGAGCGGATCGACCAACCAGAACACGGGAACGGTCGGTTGCTTGAGACCCTCGGCCTCGACCGCTTCCTCGCCGACGATGGGATAGTCGGCGGATATTTCGGCCTGGATCGCCTGAGTGATCAGGGCCTCGGCCAGTTGGTCGGCCTGCGTGACCGGCGAGTTGTCGCCCTTGGTCTCGACATCGAAGTCGGTTTCGTAAACGGTCAGGATCTGCGCGCCCGCGCGTCTGGCGATGTCCGCCACCTGTTCAAGCAGGCTCAGGTCGATGGTCAGCATGTCCGGCGCGCCCGGTCGTGGGAAATGGAGGGGATTGGCCCCGTTCCGGTTTGTCGCCCGTGCACCGCGCGAAGTCAACCGACGGCGGCGCAGGCTATGACGGTTGGGCGCGCCACAGCGGAGGGTCGGCGGGCAGGTCTGCGGATTGGGCCTCCTCGGCGACGAATCGCCGCGCCGTGAAGGTGGATGACCAGTGATTGCCCGCCATGCCGGCCTTGCGCTTCAGATGCATCAGGAACGCCCGCTTGTCGGGCAGTTGTTCCCAGACGGATGGCAGGAACAGGGCGCGCTTGCCGCCGTCGGCGATGACCAGCCCGTCGATGCCGGGGCGCAACTGGGCCAGCAGGTCCGCCTCGTCGCGGACGGTCATGGGCGCCTGGGGGCTGAGCACGGAAATGGACAGGGTGACCTGGGGCAGTTCCGCCGCCTCCAGTTTCGGAAAGCGCGGGTCGCGGAACGCGGCGGCATAGGCGTTGACGGCGACGTCGGTCAACAGCGGGCGGTGCGCCTCGGGCGAACCGATGCAGCCGCGCAGTTGCCCGTTCTTCTTCAGGGTCACGAAGCAGGCCCCGGGCGCGGCCAGGTCGGCGGCGGCGGTTGATATGTCGGGCATCAGGGGCTGGCCCGTGTTCAGGCCATGTTCGATGGAGGATGCGGCGAGGCGCACCAAGGCCGCGCCGTGGCGGGCGAGCAGCGCCTTGGTCTGGGCCGCGAAATCCGTTTCGTCTTCTTGAACGGCGGCCGCCGGATTTTCCATGAACAGCCAGGACCCGTAGCCGACGACCCGGTCGCGCGGCCCGGCCGTGTCGCCGGAATTGCGCAGGTCCACGGTTTCCACGGTCATGCCCCGGGCCTTGGCCAGTTTCAACAGCCCGCCCAGGGGAAAGCGGCCGCAGGCGCCGTGGGTGGAAATCCGGTCGGGCGCCAGGGTCTCGATGGCCTGGCAGGTGCGCCGGTCAATCTCCCTGGCGCTGTCGTAATCGAGATAATGGCTGAGGTCCGAGGACACCACGATCAGCGTCTCCGGCCCACCCCACAACCTGTCCAGAACCTCCGCGACCTGGTCCGGCGTCGCCTGGCCGACGACCAGCGGCAGGACCTTGAAATCGTCGAGCACCGCCATCAGGAACGGCAGATGCACCTCAAGCGAATGTTCCTGGGCGTGGGTGGCGTCGAACACCTGGACCTGGGGCAGGTCGGCGATCAGCGCCGCCGCTTCCTTGTCGATCTCGACGGGGCCCAGGGGCGTGGCGAAGGCGTCCGCCGCCGACAGCGCCAGGCCGTTCACCGCGACCCGGTGGCAGGGGCCCAGCAGGATGACCCGCGTGATCCGTCCGTGCGCCGGCTTGATCCGCGCATAGGCGCTGGCCGCCACGGCGCCGGAATAGATATAGCCCGCATGGGGGGCGACGATCGCCTTGGGCACGGGGCCGACGGTGATCTTGGCGTCGTCCCAGCAGCGGGCCAACAGGGCTTCCAGATCCTGGGGCCGGTCGGGATAGAACGCGCCGGCGACGGCGGTGGGGCGGATGATGCTCATGGTCTCAAACTCTCAGTCAGGACATCTGGCGAAAGCAAAAACGCCAACCCATATATTTTAACAGAAAACGGCTGTGTTTTACTGATCGAACGCAATCGCCTTTCCGCTAATATAGGAACGCAGGCGCGCCGCCCCAAGTCGCGAGGCCGAACCGATGACCGCCCAAACCAACCACAATCACGCGCCGGAAGACTTCACCGGCGCCTTCCCCGGCCGCTACTGGCACAAGCTGGCGGACGGGCGCATTCAATGCGACGTCTGCCCCCGGTTCTGCAAGATGCGGGCGGGGCAGCGGGGGTTGTGCTTCGTGCGGGCAAGCGACGGCGAGCAGGTGGTGCTGACGACCTATGGGCGCTCAAGCGGGTTCTGCATCGACCCCATCGAGAAGAAGCCGCTGAACCATTTCTATCCCGGTACGCCGATCCTCAGCTTCGGCACGGCGGGCTGTAACCTGACCTGCAAGTTCTGCCAGAACTACGACATTTCCAAGTCCCGCGAATTCGACAAGCTGCAAAGCCTGGCCACGCCGGAAATGATCGCCGAAGCGGCGGTGCAATCGGGGTGCAAGTCCGTCGCCTATACCTACAACGACCCGGTGATCTTCCTGGAATACGCCATCGACACGGCCAAGGAATGCCGCAAGCGGGGGATCAAGAACGTGGCCGTCACGGCGGGCTACATCACACCCGAGGCGCGGCCCGAATTCTTCGAATACATGGACGCGGCCAACGTGGACCTGAAGGCCTTCACGCCCGAATTCTACAAGGAACTGTGTTCCGCCGATCTGGAGGCCGTGAAGGAAACCCTGGTCTACATCAAGCACGAGACCGATTGCTGGCTGGAAATCACCGACCTCGTCATTCCGGGCCGCAACGACAGCGAGCAAGAGCTTGAGGAAATGACCAAGTGGATCGTTTCCGCCCTGGGGCCCGACGTGCCGGTCCATTTCACGGCCTTCCATCCCGACTGGAAGATGATGGACGTGCCGCCGACGCCGCCGGAAACCCTGGTCCGCGCCCGCGAGATCGCCATGAAGAACGGCATCCGGTACGCCTACACCGGCAACGTTCACGACAAGGAACATCAGTCGACCTATTGCCACGCCTGCGGCGGCCTGCTGATCGGGCGCGACTGGTATGAACTGTCCGACTTCAACGTCACGACGGCGGGCAACTACCCCGGCAACTGCACCGCTTGCGGCGCGGAAATTCCCGGCCGCTTCGACGGTCCGGCGGGGGACTGGGGACGCAAGCGGGTGCCGTTACGGTTTCAAGGGGCCAAGGCGGTTTAGAGGGCTTGCGCCGCCCGGTTGATTGTATACAATCCGCCGTTCGCAGATTTCATTCAGGGAGAGGACCCCGACCATGGCCCCCGACGCTTCGACCGCCGCCTACGACGCCAACCGCCCCGCAGACATCGCGCCTGAGGAATGGGACGTCCGGGTCAATCTGGCCGCCGCCTATCGCTTGGTGGACCTGTTCGGCTGGTCGGACCTTCTGGGCACGCACCTGTCGGCCCGCGTGCCGGGCCCGGAGGAGCACTTCCTGATCAATCCCTTCGGCGTGCTGTTCGAGGAAATGACCGCCTCGGCCCTGATCAAGGTCGACGAGCACGGCACCTGCCTGACCAATTCCGAATACAGCATCAACCCGGCGGCCTTCGTCATCCATTCGGCGGTCCACCTGGCCGTGCCGGAACTGACCTGCGTCATGCACACCCACACCCGGGACGGCGTCGGCGTGGCCTGCCAGGAAGAGGGCATCCTGCCGATCTCGCAGCAGGCGCTGTCGGTCTACGCCCATACGGCCTATCACGACTACGAAGGCCTGGCCTTCGACCTGATGGAACGCGAACGTCTGGTCTCGGACCTGGGCGACAACCGGGTCATGGTGCTGCGCAACCACGGCCTGTTGACCGTCGGCCGGTCCATCGGCGAAGCCTTCATGTGGATGTACCGGGCGGAGCGCGCCTGCCGCTATCAATTGTCGTTCCAGCAGTCCGGCGCCAAGTTGACGCCGATCCCGCAGGAGGTCATCGACAAGACCGTGGAACAGGGCAAGATCGCCAACTCGCCGAACGGCCACCGCCCCATCGGCCAGAAGGAATGGCCCGCCCTGCTGCGCAAGCTGGACCGCGCCAATCCGGGCTACGACGCCTGAGCAGGCGTGTTTCCACACCGTTTCCGTCAGAATCCCCTTCACGCGAAGGGACACGGCACCCTATATAATAGGCCCCACTCATTCGGCGTGGGCCCGTTCGCCCGTGCGTCCTTCGCCGCCGCGCGGCCGGACCCATCGTTGGGGAGGCGCGCGGCGCCCTCATGAATAGTCCCAAGGACAGATAGATGAAAATCACCTTCGCCAATCCCGCACTTCCCGCCCAGGGCGTCGTCGTCGTGACCGCCACCGAGGACGCCAAGCTGTCGAAAAGCGCCACCGTCTTGGACGTCAAGTTGGGGGGGGCGATTACCCGCGCCGCCAAGGCCGCCAAGTTCAAGGGCAAGGCGGGCGAAAGCCTCGACCTGATGGCGCCGAACACCAAGTTCGAGCGCGTCGTCGTGGTCGGCCTGGGCAAGCCGGGCGAATTGAAGGACCTGGGCTTGCAGGACGCGGGCGGGCGCATCTACGCGCTATTGTCCGGGCAGGGCGCCGCCGCCACGGTGGTGCTCGACGCCGTCGAGGGGGCGGATATCGCCGCCGCCGACATGGCCGCCAACCTGGGCTTCGGGGCGCTGCTGCGGTCCTACCGATTCGACAAGTACCGGACCAAGGAGCCCAAGGAAAAGAAGCCGGTCCTTAAATCGATCAAGGTGCTGTGCCCGACCTCGGCCAAGGCCAAGGCTGCCTTTACCGACATGGAAAAGGTCGCCGAGGGCGTGTTCTTTACCCGCGATCTGGTGTCGGAGCCGCCGAACGTTCTTTACCCCGCGACCCTGGCCAAGGAGGCCCTGGCGCTGAAGAAGCTGGGCGTCAAGGTCACGGTTCTGGGCGAAAAGGAAATGACCAGGCTGGGCATGGGCGCGCTTCTCGGCGTCGGCCAGGGCAGTGCCCGCGAAAGCAAGATGGTCATCATGGAATGGACCGGCGTGGCCAAGTCCAAGCCCGCCAAGGCGCAGCAGCCGGTTGCCTTCGTCGGCAAGGGCGTGACCTTCGACACCGGCGGCATCTCGATCAAGCCGGCCGCCGGCATGGAAGACATGAAGTGGGACATGGGTGGCTCGGGCGTGGTCATCGGCCTGATGAAGGCCCTGGCCGGACGCAAGGCCAAGGTCAACGCCGTCGGCGTGGTCGGCCTGGTCGAAAACATGCCGGGCGGCAACGCCCAGCGGCCGTCGGACATCGTCAAGTCCATGTCGGGCCAGACCATCGAGGTCCTGAACACGGACGCCGAGGGGCGCCTCGTCCTCGCCGATGCCTTGTGGTACACGCAGACCAAGTTCAAGCCGAAGTTCGTCGTCGATCTGGCGACCCTGACGGGGGCCATCATCGTCGCGCTGGGCAACGAGCGCGCAGGCATGTACGCCAACGACGACGCGCTCGCCGATCAGATCTTCCAGGCCGGCGAGGCCGTGGACGAACTGGTCTGGCGCATGCCGCTGGGCAAGGCCTATGACGAGCTGATCAATTCCGACGCCGCCGACATGCAGAACATCGGCGGGCGCTGGGGCGGGTCGATCACCGCGGCGCAATTCCTGCAACGCTTCATCAAGGACGGCACCCCCTGGGTCCATCTGGACATCGCCGGCACCACCTGGTCGAAGAAGGCCAAGCCGGTAACGCCCAAGGGCGGCACGGGATATGGCGTGCGTCTGCTGGACCGTCTGGTCGCCGACCATTACGAAGCCAAGTAAGGGACATCAGGGGCATATGGGAGGCGGCGGCATGAAGCGTTTGATCGGCTCCCTGCTTGTCGCCTGCGGCCTGTCGGCCGGGGTTCTGATGGCCGATGTGCCGGGCAGCGCGGCGGCGGAACCGGCCTCGGCCGCCGCCACGGCCGCGCCCTCGGCGGCGGCCCTGGAATTCGTCCGGCGCACCGGGTTGAACGACAACTTCGTGCAGTTGCTCGCCAAGTTCGGGGCGATGACCCGGACCGTGCAAAGCCTGATCGGCAAGTTCGGGCTCAAGGCCGTGACCGAGGTGTTCCGCGCCCAGGTCAACCGGACGGTCGGCAAGTACGGCGACGAATGGACGGCCAATCTGGCGCGCATCTACGGTGCCGAGTTCACCGCCGAGGAACTGGACTCCCTGGCCACCCAGCGCAAGGACTCACCCCATTTCGCGCGCATGGTCGCGTTTCGCGACACGGCGGGCAAGCGCATGCGCGCGGCCAGCAATGATTTGATGGAAAAAGCCCTGTTCGAGGTCGTCAAGGGCACGGCGGAGCATTTCCCCACACTCAGCAAGTAGCCGTTCCGGCGGGTACGGCGGAACGGACAGGTTCAAGGCAGGCGAGCGAGACCGTGACCGACATTTCCTTCTATCACCTGGAACGCTCGCCGCTTGAACAGGCCCTGCCCAAGCTGTTGGAAAAGACCCTGGCCGCCGGCAAGCGGGCGATGGTGCTCGCGTCATCCGAGGAACGGGTCGAGGCCCTGACCCAGACGCTCTGGACCTACGATCCCGGGTCCTGGCTGCCCCACGGCACGGCCAAGGACGGCAATCCGGAAGACCAGCCCGTGTGGCTGTCGACCGACCCGGAAACCCCCAATCACGCGACCTTCCTGTTCCTGACCGATGGTGCCACCTCGGAATGGGTCGACGCCTATGAAAGGTGCTTCGAATTGTTCGACGGCCGCGACCCGGACGCCGTGCAGGCCGCGCGGGAGCGCTGGAAGGCCTACAAGGCCGCCGGCCATGACCTGACCTATTTGCAGCAGACGGCCCAGGGCGGCTGGGAAAAGAAGGCCTGACCATCAACGATCCCGACCGCCCATAGAAGGCGGCGGTGACGACAACAAACGACTGACGGAGGATACAAGATGACCAACCCGCGCTGGGTCAATCGCCCCGAGGGATCGAACTGGGGCGATTTCGGCCCCGACGACGAAAAGGGCCGCATGAACCTGCTGACGCCCGAGGTCGTGATGAAGGGCGTTGCCGAGGTCAAGGAAGGCCTGACCTTCTGTCTCTCCATGCCGCTCGACATGCCGGGCGGCAACTCCGTCAATCCGAAGCGCCATCCGCCGGTCCTCCATCCGACCAAGCAGGACGGGGCCCCTTATTACAACTTCATCTGGAACGAACATTCCCTGCCGGGCTCGACCGACGTCAGCGCCGACGACGTGGTCGTGCTGCACACCCAGTATTCGACGCAGTGGGACTCACTCGCCCACTTCGGGCAGCTGTTCGACGCCGACGGTGACGGGGTGGCGGAGCCCTGTTACTACAACGGCTGGCGCGCCGGCACCGACGTCGCCGACCCGGACGTGCACAATCACGTCAAGACCGACCGTCTGGGCATCGAGAACATGGCGGAAAGCTGCGTTCAGGGCCGGGGCGTGCTGATCGACCTGCACGGCCATTTCGGCAATGCGCGCGTCGCCGTGAACCACGCCATGCTGATGGAGGTGATGGACAAGGACGGCGTCACGGTGGAGGAGGGCGACATGGTCCTGCTGCACACGGGCTGGGACGAGATGATCCTGTCCATGGCGGGAAACCCGGACGCCAAAAAACTGCACTCAAGCTGTGCCGTGCTCGACGGCTGGGACGACAAGCTTTTGCAGTGGATCACCGACAGCGGGCTGACGATCCTGGTGTCCGACAACATGGCGGTTGAGAACACCCATTACGACAGCCGTCCCGAGGACGACCACTGCCGCCTGCCGATCCACCGTCACTGCCTGTTCAAGATCGGCGTGCACCTGGGCGAAATCTGGTATCTGGCCGAATTGAAGAAGGCGCTGAAGGCGCGGGGGCGGTCGCGCTTCCTGTTGACCGCCCCGCCCCTGCGCCTGCCGGGCAGCGTGGGCTCCCCCGCGACGCCCGTCGCGACGATCTGACGGACGGCCCCCGATGACCGAAAAATCCCCTAAAAGCGGCCCGACGCGGCTGGACGCCAACAAGGTCGACATGTCGCAGTTCGGCCTGCACAAGAAGGACTATCAGCCCGACGCCAAGGGGCCGCTCGCGGGCGTGCGTGTGGTCGACATGTCGCGCCTGGTCTGCGGCAACCTGCTGACCTTCAACCTGGGCGACATGGGGGCGGAGGTCATTAAGATCGAACCGGCGGGCAAGGGCGATCCGCTGCGCGCCTGGGGCGACGGCGGGATCGAGGCGCAATGGAAGGTCTATGCGCGGAACAAGAAAAGCATGGCGCTCGACCTGCGCGATCCCCAGGCCATCGCCATCGTCAAGAAGCTGGCCGAGAGCGCGCAGATCCTGGTCGAGGGTTTTCGCCCCGGCCGGCTTGAGGAAATGGACCTGGCGCCGGAAACGCTGTGGGCGATCAACCCCAAGCTGGTGATCGTGCGCATCTCGGGCTATGGCCAGTCGGGCCCTTATAAGGAACGCCCGGGGTTCGGCTCCGTCGTCGAGAGCATGTCGGGCTTCGCGTCGCGCAACGGCTTCGGCGACCGGGAGCCGGTGCTGCCGCCCTTCGCTCTGGCGGACTCGGTGGCCGGGCTGCAAGGCGCCTTCGCCACGATGGTGGCGCTCCGCGCCGCCGAACAGGACGGCGGCCCAAATGGACAAGGGCGGGGACAGGTCGTCGACCTGGCGCTGCTCGAGCCCCTTTACGCCATCATGGGGCCGGAGGCCCTGGTTTATCAGCTGACGGGTAAAAGCCGCCCGCGCACGGGCTCGTCCTCGACCACGGCATCACCGCGCAACGTGTACGAAACATCCGACGGCAAGTTCATCGGCATGTCGGCGTCGATCCAGACCATGGCCGAACGGGTGTTCCGCATGATCGGCCGGGAAGATCTGATCACAAAGGAAGGCTTCCGCACCAACATGGAGCGCGTGAAGAACCGCGAGGAAGTGGACCGCATCGTCGGCGCCTGGATCAAGACCAGGACCCTGGCCGAGGTCGCCAGGACGTTCGAGGAACAGAGCATCACCGCCTCGCCGATTTACGAGCAGGAAGACATCCTGCGCGACGAACACTTCCGCGAGCGTGAGGTGATCGTCGAACTGCCCGACGATCAATTGGGCACCGTGCCCATGCAGAACGTCAGCCCGCGCCTGTCGGAAACGCCGGGCGTGATCCGCACGCCGGCCCCGCTTCGGGGACAGCATTCCGTGGCGTTGCTCGAGGAACTGGGCTACGGCCTGGCCGAGATTGAAAATCTGAAAGAAAAGGGAGTGGTCGAAGGATGACCGATAAAAATACCACCGGTGCGGAACGGCCGATTGTCTGGCGTTCGCTGCTTTACGTTCCCACCAACAACGAAAAGTTCGTCGCCAAGGCCCATACCCGGGGCGCCGACGGCATCATCCTGGATCTGGAAGACAGCGTCCCCGAACAGGAACGCCAGCGCGCCCGCGACATGCTGCCCGACGCGGTCAAATCGGTGACACAGTCGGGCGCCGATCCCATCGTGCGCATCAACCGGCCGCTGCGCCACATGGTCAAGGACGTGGAGGCGGCGGTGAAGGCGGGGGCGCGGGCCCTGTTCGTGACCAAGGTCGACGGCGCGGGGCACTTGAAGCTGGTCGCCGAACTGGTCGGCGAGGTCGAGCGCGAGGCGGGCCGGCCGCAAGGATCGGTCAAGCTGGCCGCCATGGTTGAGACGGCGGATGCGTACTTCCGGGCCCATGCCATCGCCCGGGCCTCGTCGCGCCTGATCGGCATGAACCTGGGCGGCGAGGACTTCGCCATGGAAATGGGCATGGTCCCGGATACGGAAACCCTGCTGGTGCCCAAGCAGACGGTGATGATCGCGGCCAAGGCGGCGGGCCTGATGGCCATGGGTTTCATCGGCACGGTCGCCGATTACAACGACACCGAAGGTTTCCGCGCCGCCGTGCGCAAGTCGGTCAAGTTCGGTTTCGACTGCGCCAGCGTCATCCACCCGTCGGGCGTGGCGATCCTGAACGAGGAATTCACCCCCTCGGCGGAAGCGGTCGACCATGCCCGCCGCGTGATCGACGCCTATGCCGAGGCGCAGAAGGCGGGCAAGGGGGCGATCACGGTGGACGGCAAGATGATTGACGTGCCGATCGTGATCCGCGCCGAACGCCTGCTGGCGCGTTACGAGGCGATCCGGGCCCGCGCCGGAAACTGAGCCGAGGAAGGATACCGGTAGTGGAAACTTCCGGCTAAGGTTCACTTTCATGCCGAAAGGGGGAGACATGAGAGACATAGTTAAATTTGCCGTTATTTTAATGTTTGTCGCGGGCTTGTCCGGCTGTAAGACGCTCGCGGTTTATTTCGGCAATGAACTTAATGCGGAACACCCATTCGACGAGAAATCGGATGAGGCGGTCGTCGTCATGGGGCTCGTCTTGGCCCATGCGTCCGACCATGTTGGCATGTTGATGACGACGGAAAACTGGCGGGTGGTCTGGCGGCGGATCGAAGAGGCCGGCCCGGCCAAGGACGGCGCGATCATTGCCGTGCGCCGGCATTGCGCCGTCTTTGCGTCAAAGAAAAGGGTGCCCTGCGAACCGGATCACCAGAAGGTGATGCGCAATGCCTTTGTCGTGCCTCCTGGCGAGTACATGTTGTCGAGCGTGACGCGTAGCCAAGTCTCCACGCAGTTTCTGGGCAGCGGCGACTCGTTGTTCAGCAAGGCCGACGTCGAGCGGAAAAAGGCCAAGAACAAGGTTCCTTGGTTTACCGTTCGGGCGGGTGAGGTCGCATATGTCGGAGACTTCGTATTCGATATTCAGGGAGACAAGGCACGAATGTTGGATATTCGGTACGACGAGGTCGGCGCGCGCGAGACCATGGCCCTGTTTCCTGAAGTCTCCGGCACGGTCGCCCTGCGAAAACTGTCGGGCGGAACGGAATTTACCAAGCTTTCTCCGCCACCCCAGGAACTCGACCCGTCGCTGACGGCGTTCGAGGTCGTTGGCGAAAGTCCGAAGAGCCGGAAAATAGCGGAGTTGCTGGCCCTTCGAAATCTCGTTCTTAAAGTGAGAGAGCGCCAGCATCGAATGTTTCGGATACTCGACGTCAAGGCGCGGAAACGAACGACCTCCAGCTACGGCACTGTGTTGTCGGCGACCTGGTCGGTGACGATGGAAGCGGTCAGCGCCACGGAAGAGGAAGCCGAGCGGATCGGCGGCAAATGGCGCAGGGTGGCGGAAAAAGGCTGACGCGCGGTAGAGATGCCCGCCAAGTCGGCCGTCAGAGCACCCCCGCCGCGGCGGTCGCGACCTGATTGCCGCCGCGCCAGATCATTTCCACGGCCACATAGGCGACGACGAGCAGCCCGGCGTAGGCCAGCCATTTGTGCTTTTCCAAGAGCGACGCCACCCAGTTGGCGGCGAAGGCCATCAGCAGGATCGACAGGACCAGGCCGAACACCAGCATGCCCGGCGCGTCGTGGGCGGCGCCGGCGACGGCCAGCACGTTGTCCAGCGACATGGTGACGTCGGCGATGATGATCGAGGTCACGGCGCTGCGCAGCGTCTTGCCCTCGGCGCTGCCTTCGGCGTCCGGGTCGGGCATTTCCAGGCTTCCCGCGCGGATTTCCTGCCACATCTTGAAGGCGACCCACAGCAGCAGCAAGCCGCCCGCCAGGGTCAGCCCGATGATCGACAGCAACTGATAGGTGACCGAGGCGAAGGCGATGCGCAGCACCGTGGCGACGATGATGCCGATGGCGATGGCCTTGCGCCGGAGTGCTATGGGCAGGCCCGCCGCCGCCATGCCGATGATGATGGCGTTGTCGCCGGACATCACCAGATCGATGAAGACGATGGAGGCGAAGGCCTTGAAATTGAAATTGAGGAGGGAGTCGAGAAATTCCACGGATGGGCTCTTTCGTGTCGTCGGCGCCGTTGCGGACGGCGGTGCGTGTAGGCGCGGGGCCCTAGCGGTTGTCTTCGATAATCATGTCGGACGCCTTTTCGCCGATCATGATGGCCGGCGCGTTGGTGTTGCCCGACGTGATGGTCGGCATGATCGAGGCGTCGGCGACCCTTAAGCCCCGGATGCCCCGGACCCGAAGCCGGTCGTCGACGACGGCGTTCGGATCGCGGCCCATCTTACAGGTCCCGACGGGATGATAAATGGTCTGTGCGATGCGCCGCGCCCCTTCCAGCAGTTCGTCATCGGTTTGGGCATCGCCGCCGGGACGCATTTCCTCGGCGACATAGGGGGCCAGGGGCTTCGTTTCGACCAGACGGCGCGTCAGCTTCAGGGAATCGATGGCCGTGCGGCGGTCCAGCTCCGTCGACAGGTAGTTGGGACGGATCGCCGGATGGGCGAAGGGATCGGGGGAGGCGAGGCGGATGTCCCCCCGACTTTCCGGGCGCAGTTGGCAGACCGATAGGGTAAAGGCAGAGAATCGGTGCGTGCCCTCACCGGGGCTGTCCGCACTCCATGGCTGCACATGGTATTGGATGTCCGGCGTTTCCAGTTCCGGCCGGGTCTTGGCGAAGATCGCGACCTGGCTTGCGCCCATGGTCAGGGGGCCGGAGCGCCGGAACAGGAATTCCAGGCCCATCATGACCTTCTGGATCGGGTTTCGGGCCTGGTCGTTCAGGGTGATCGGGCGGTGGGTGCGGTAGATGGTGCGCAATTGCAGGTGATCCTGCAGGTTGCCGCCGACGCCGGCCAGGTCCTGGGTCACGGCAACGCCCATGTCCGTCAGGTGCTGCGCCGGGCCGATGCCCGACAACATGAGAATCTGCGGCGAGCCGATGGCGCCTGCCGACAGGATCACCTCGCCCCGGCAGGCGGCGGCCTGGGCCACGCCCTTCACGTCGAAGGCGACGCCGGCGCAGCGCCCGTCCTCCAGGATCAGGTTGCGGACCTGGGCATGGGTGCGGATGTCCAAATTCTGGCGGCTTTTGACCGGGTTCAGGTAACCGACGGCGGTCGAGCAGCGCAGGCCGTTGCGGGTCGTCAGCTGGAAATAGCCGGCCCCTTCCTGGTCGTCGCGGTTGAAATCGTCCCGTTCGGGAATACCGAGTTCGCCCGCCGCCTTGATGACGGCGTCGCAGATTTCCCGGCGCACCCGCATGTCCGATACCGCCAGGGGGCCGCCCGCGCCATGAAAGTCGTCGGCGCCCCGTTCCTGGTTTTCGGCGCGGCGGAAATAGGGCAGCACGTCCGTGAACGACCATCCGACGTTGCCCAATTGCCGCCAATGGTCGAAGTCCTGCGGCTGGCCGCGCACGTAAAGCAGGCCGTTGATGGAACTGGATCCGCCCAGGACCTTGCCGCGCGGCCAACTGATGGAGCGTCCGCCCAGGCCCGGGTCGGGGGCGGTCTTGAAGCACCAGTCCGTCGCCGGATTGTTGATGGTCTTGAAATAGCCGACGGGGACGTGAATCCAGGGGTTCGTGTCGCGCCCGCCAGCCTCCAGCAGAAGCACCCGCTTGGCCGAATCGGCGCTCAGCCGGTTGGCCAGCACGCAGCCGGCCGAACCGGCGCCGATGACGATGTAATCATAGACCGGGGCGTCGGAGAGGGGGGAGGTCGCTTCGTCCATCGTGCTTCGTCGTGATCCTGATTGCGTTGGTTCGCGGCGGTGGGGCGGTGGTATGGGGCCTGTACGCCGCCGCGGAGGTGGGTGAGGTCGCGAAATCATCGTTGCAGATATCAATGATCTTTGCAATAATGATACGTAGAAGTCTCAATAATGATAATTTAATACGACTTCTCAATGGTCCCGGCGGCAATCGTGCACGGCAGGACCCCATGTTTGGGAGTGGAAGCATGAACAAAATCAAATCTCTATTTGCCGTGTTCGCCCTTATGGCGTTCGCGACGGCGGCGGTCTTCACGCCGGGCACGGCCGAGGCCAAGAAGGTCAAAATCCGCGTTCAGTCGGTGATCCCGGCGAAGGCCGACGAAGTCACCATGTTGAAGGATTTCGCCGCCAACGTCGCGGCGCTGACCAACAACGAGGTCCAGATCGAAGTGTTGCCCGCGGGTGCGGTCGTCGGCGTCAAGGAAACGCTGGAAGCCGTCGACAAAGGCCTGATCGAAGGCGGATTCGCCTGGACCCATTATTGGTCCGGCTATCATCCGGCCGCCATGCTGTTCGGCTCGCCCGTCGCGGGCGGCGGTGTCGGCATGGACAACATCGCCTGGGTCAGCTGGTATCAGTACGGCGGTGGCCGCGCGCTTTATGAGCAGCTCTGGAAAGAGATGGGCATGAACATCAAGGGCTTCATCCTGCAGCCCGTCGGCCCGGAAGCCCTCGGCTGGTTCAAGGAGCCCATCAACTCCATGGCCGATTTCCGCAAGTACCGGTTCCGCACGCCTCCGGGCATCCCCGGTCAGACCTACAAGGACATCGGCGTCGCGTCGGTGGCCATGGGCGGCGGCGACATCCTGCCGGCCCTGGAAAAGGGCGTGATCGACGCCGCCGAATGGTGCTGCCCGAAACCGGACATGGTGTTCGGCTTCCAGAAGGTGTTGAAGCATTACTATCTGCAAGGCCTGCATCAGGTGGTCGTCAACGCCGACATGTACCTGAACGGCGATGTCTGGAAGAGCCTGACCCCGCATCAGCAGCAGGCGATGGAAATCGCCGCCGATGCCTCGTTGTCGCGTGCCATGAGCTGGCGCATCTACGAAAACGGCAAGGCGCTGAAGGAACTGACGGAAAAGCACGGCGTCATCCTGCATGACACCCCCGCCGACTACTTCACCGAGTACATGGAAGCAGCCCGCAAGAGCCTTGAGAAGAACGCCGCCGAAAACCCGTTCTTCAAGAAGGTCTGGGATTCCCAGAAGGCCTTCGCGGACATCGCGGTGCCATTCTGGGCCGGGGCGCAAACCTCGAACGCCAATCTCGGCAACGCCTACGCCAAGAGCAAGAAGTAGGCTGATCCTCTACGCATGACAGCTGCCGGACTTTCGGGGGCGGGCACACCGCCCGCCCCCGCATTGTCCGCCGCACCCTTCGCGGGCCGTTCTGAGGCACCGCACGGTCTTTCTTTCTCCGCCCGCGGGTGGAGCCATGAACGGAAAAGTAGGTTCGGATGGCCGATCACGACCCAATTCCCGGTGAGCTTGATATCACCGATGAGCTGATCGCCGAGCGCCGGGGCGACCCGTCGGGCAAGATGCCGGACGACATGCCCCGCTGGATGGCGCTTGCGATCACCGGCATCGACCGATTCAGTCTCGTCATAGGCCACATCGTCTGTTGGCTGACGGTGCCGCTGTTCATCGCCATGGTCTACGAGGTGGTGGCGCGCTACGTGTTCGTCGCGCCCACCATGTGGGCCTATGACGTGTCGCGCATGTTGTATGGTGCCCTGTTCATGCTCGGCGCCGGTTACGCCCTGTCGAAGGGCGTGCACATCCGCGCCGATTTCCTGTACCGCCTGTGGCCGGACAAGGTTCAGGGCCGCATCGATCTGCTGCTGTATCTGGTGCTCTATTTCCCCGGCATGCTGGTGTTTCTCTATATGGCGACGGATTTCGCCTCGCTTGCCTGGATCCGGGGCGAGAAGGGCATGGATACCGCCTGGATGCCGCACATGGGCCCGATCAAGACGGCGCTGCCCGTGGGCATCGCGCTGCTGATCATTCAGGGCATTTCGGAAACGCTCAAAAGCTATTACGCCGCGACTAAGGGAAGGTGGCCCTGATAATGGAAAACGAAATCCTGGGTCTCATTCTGATCGGGGTGATGCTGCTGGCGATCTTCGTCGGCTTCCCGATCTCCTTCACCCTGATCTTCCTCGGCTTCGTGTTCGGCTATATCGGCTTCGGCAAGGTCGTGTTCTATCTGATGACGTTTCAATTCTCGAACGTCATGCTGGAGCAGACATTGGCGGCCGTCCCTCTATTCATATTCATGGGGATATTGATGGAGCAGGCAGGCCTGATGGAGCGCCTGTTCGCCGCGGTGCAACTGATGCTGTCGCGGGTGCGGGGATCGCTCTATATCGCGGTGCTGTTCGTCTCCACCATCTTCGCCGCCGCGACGGGCATCGTCGGCGCCTCGGTCACGATCCTCGGCATCATGGCCGCCAAGACCATGAACAAGTCGGGCTACGATGTGCGTCTGGCGGCGGGCACGATCACCGCCGGCGGCACGCTCGGCATCCTGATCCCACCCTCGATCATGCTGGTGGTCATGGGCCCGGTGCTGGAAGTGCCGGTCACGGACCTGTTCGCCGCCGCCATCATCCCCGGCGTCATGATGGCGTTCCTCTATGCCGTCTATGCCGTCGGCCGCTGCATGCTCAACCCGGAACTGGGGCCGCCGCTGGCGATCGAGGACCGCGCCGCCAACATGGGCGAGATCGTCCGCGAATTCGTCATGGGGTTGGTGCCGCCGGCGCTTCTGGTGTTCTCGGCGCTCGGCTCCATCATGTTCGGCTTGGCGACCCCGACCGAAGGGGCGGGCTGCGGTGCCGCCGGCGCCCTGCTGCTGACGCTCGCCTACCGGCGCATGACCGTCAAGAAGTTCAAGGAAGCCCTGATCAAGACGTTGGAAATCTCGGCCCTGATCCTGATCCTAGTCGCAGCCTCCAACTTCTTCGGCGCGGTGTTCTCACGGCTCGGCACGCCGACGATGCTGACCGAACTGCTGCTTGGCCTCGACCTGCCGCCCATGGTTCTGCTGGTCATGATCATGGCCTTGATCTTCCTGCTGGGCTGGCCCCTGGAATGGGTGCCGATCGTGCTGATCATCGTGCCGATCCTGTTGCCGCTGATCGAACAGTTGGGCTTCAACCTGGTGTGGTTCGGCATCCTGGTCGCGGTCAACCTGCAAACAGCTTGGCTATCGCCTCCGGTGGCGCTATCAGCATACTTCCTGAAGGGCGTGGTGCCGGAGTGGGATCTCAAGGATATTTACATCGGCATGATGCAGTTCATGGTGATCCAGCTGATCGGTCTCATCCTGATCATGGTGTTTCCTCAAATCGCGTTGTGGCTGCCGGGCTACATCTACGGGGAATAAGTTCGGCGGCGGTGCGGCGTCGATTTCGGTTCATGCGGATGGCATAGTTGGTCATGGCGAACAACGGAGACGAAAAGGGTTCGCGGTCGATCCGTGCGCTGGAGATTGTCGAGGCCATGGTCGGCGCCGGCCGGCCCCTGAGCGCCGCCAAGATCGCCGATCTGACCAGCCTGCCCAAGGCCACGGTGCACCGGCTGTGCGCGTTGCTGACGGAAACGGGCTTCGTGACGCCGTCGCCGTCCGGCGACGGGCTGAGCATCGGGCCCAGGCTGCGTGACCTCGCCATGGCGACGGTCGCCGTCGATACGGATTACAGCCAGCGCCACCGCATCCTGACCGACCTGTCGCAGGAAATCGGCGAGACCTGCAACTTCAACATCCCGATGGGTGGGGAGATGTATTACATCGACCGGGTGGAGACCAAATGGCCGCTGCGCACGCAGCTGCCCATCGGCTCGCGAGTGCCGCTCCATTGCACGGCCAGCGGCAAGCTCTACCTGGCCTCGCTGCCCGCCGGGCGGCGGCGGCAGATGATCCAGGCTCTCGATCTGATCCCCCATACGCCGGGCACGATCATCGAGCCCGATGCGCTTCTTGCCAATCTTGACGTCATCCGCCGGGAAAAGGTCGGCACCGACAATCAGGAATTCATCGAAGGCATGGTCGCCGTCGCCGTGCCTGTCACCGACGCCAAGGGCCGCTTGGCAGGCACGCTTGCCTGTCATGGGCCGACCGTGCGGATGTCCATGGAACGGGCGCAGTCCTTTGTGCCGGCGCTGCGCCGTGCCGCGGCCATGCTGTCCCAGGTGGGCGGCGAACCGGCTTCTGAATAGATACTTTAGGAGGACGGGCAAGGACCTCCGCTGCGCGCAGGAAAACGCGGCCGGCTAGCTTTCGGCGCGGCGGCGTTTTACCGTCGCCTGATGGCCTTTCTTGCCCTTGGCCGTTATCTCGGCGCGTTGCGCCTGGGCTTCCCGCGATTCCTTGGTCTCTTCGCGGATCTTTTCCTGCATTTTCTTGTGCTTGGCGTATTTCCGCTTGGCGACCAATTCGCGGTAGGCCTTCTTGTTCTTTGAAATCTTCGACCAGAACAGGACCTGGGTGATTACGGAGCCCATGAACCACAAGACCGGCATGGACAACATGGTTGAGACCCAGAAGATGACCTGGATGGCGTCGATCCGGCCGGTCACGTTCATGTGGTAATAGAAGATGACCGCGACCAGACAGATTTCATAGAACAGCAGAATCCGGAAGCCGTTGGTTTCCTGAAAGGCGATGGGTTTCAGCGGACCGCCGAACGCCTTGAAGATGCTGGACAGCATGCCGCCGATGATGCTCGACAGCAAAAGCACCAGACAAGTCGCGGCGACCAAGTCCGTATCCTTGGTGAACTTGAAGATTCCCAGCAGTGAATCTAGATACCCCACTTCCCACCTCCGTGCCTTCAGAAATTCCCCACCCCAGGCAATCCCGATTTTATGATTCTTTGGTTAAGGGTTCACTTATAAAACCAATCTGTATGCACTTGTATTCAGTTTCTTTTCCGAATGCCGCAAAAACCAAGGCAAACTGTTTGCACAATCACGAATGCGAATGTGCCGCCGATAAGGAATTCTACCCGCTGGAGGCGGCTTTGCGGCGCACCATTATAGAGAATCCGGCGAACCCGGCGCCCGCCAGGGCAAGCACCGACATGGTCCAGAAGGCGCCGCCGCCCAGAGATGAGAACAGCAGTCCGGCGCCATAGGACGCGGCGCTCATGCCGACGCCAAGGGTGATGGCGAACAGGCTTTGCGCGGAGGCCGACAGGGAGGGGTCCACCCGCTCGGTGATAAGGTGGATGATGCCAAGATGCGTGGCGCCGTAGCTGAGACCGTGCAGGGCCTGTAGCAGGATCAGCCATTCCAGGTCCGTGGTTCCCGCCGTTCCGGCCCAGCGCAGCGTCGCTGCGGCGGCGCCGATGGCGATCATGCGGACCGCGCCGATGCGCCGCACGGTGGCGGCGGCAAAGGTGAACAGCAGGATTTCGGCGATCACGCCCTCGGCCCAGAGCGCGCCGATGACATCCGCCCCGTGGCCCGACGCCAGCCAGTGGATGGAGCCGAAGTTGTAGTAGACCGCATGGGACGCCTGGATGCAGGTCGCCGCCGTCATCGCCGCCATGAGACCGGGCACGGCCATGATCTCGCGGAACGGCCGGCCGTCTTTTGCGGCGATCGGTGCGCGCGTGTCGGGCAGGGCAAGGGCACACAGGAAGGTCACGGCGACCGATGCGAAGATGGCCCAATGAATCCAGTCCGCCGGCGCGTCGGTCAGAATCAGGCCCATGCCCCAGGCGCCGATGATGAAGGTGATCGAGCCCCACAAACGCACCCGGCCGTAGTCGAAGGGGACCCGTTGCCGGGTCAGCATGGTCAGACTTTCCGTCAATGGCAGCACAGGACCTCTGCTGGCATAGAACACCACGGTCACCAGGATGATGGGCCAGAAGCCCTCGGCCCAACGGAAGGCAAGGAAGGTCACGGCCCCCAGGAAGCTGAGCAGGACCAGGATGCGCTTGCGTTCGCCGGCGCGGTCGGCGGCGCGGGCGAAGTGGGGGGTGACGGCCAGCCGGGCCAGGGTGCCCAGGGCGAACACCAGGCCGATCTGTTCCGCGTCGAGGCCCCGGTCCTTGAGCCAGAGCGGCCAGAACGGCCCCATGATGCCCAGCGCCAGAAAGATGCCGCCGTAAAACAAGGCCAGACGCAAGGGGGCCAGACGCGGCGCGCCCATGTCCGGCGTCACCGGCGGGACGCCGACGCGCCGCCGGCCAGATCCTTGAGATAGGAAAGGCCCTCCGCCGCGCGGACGCCGTACCAGGACAGCATCTCGCCATCGACCAGTTCCGCCTTGTCGGCGTGGCCGGGATGGTCCGTACGGAACGCGGCCAGGTGGTCTTCCGTGAAGGGGAAGGGTTCGGACGAGAACAGGACCCGGTCGACGTTGTCGAGGACGGCATCGGTCATGTCGAGTTCGGGATAGCGCGCCGCCACCGCGGGCGCCCAGGTACGCCAGCCGATCAGGCCGAGGGTCCGCGCGATATAGGTGTCCGGCCCCACGGTCATCCAGGGCGCCTTCCAGATCAGGTAGAGGACGCGGGTTTCCGCCTTGGGCCGCGCGGCGGCGGCTGCCGCAAGGGCATCCTCGAAGCGCCGTGCCAGGGCTTCCGCCGCCGCGTCACGGTCGAACACGCCGCCCAGCAGGCGGATCAGCGGGCCGTTGTCGGCGGGGGACAGGGGATGGGTGACCACCGGCATGATGCCGTGGGCGGCCATTTCGTCGGCCATTTCTTTCGGGTTTTCGTCGACGTTGAGGACCACGTGGGTCGGCCGCGCCGCCGCGACCTTGCGCCAGTTCACCTGCTTGGTGCCGCCGACGCTTTTGACCGCCTTGACCGTGCCGGCCGGATGGATGCAGAAGGCCGTGCGCCCGACGACGTTACCGCCCAGGCCCAGCGCGAACAGGGTTTCCGTCAGGGACGGCACCAGGGACAGGATGCGGGCGTCGGGGGCAGGGGCATGGCGTCGTCCAGTCCAGTCGGTCAGCCGCGGGGCGGCGGATGCCGGGGGGGACGGCACGGGCGCGGTCATGACGCCTCGTCCAGGGCTCCGTCGATGGTTTCCTGGGCGCTCAGCCATTGCTGTTCCGTTTCGGCCAACTTGTCCTTGGCCTTCTTGTGTGCGAGTTGCAGGTCCATCAGCTTGGCCGTCGGCCCGTTATAGATTTCCGGGTCGGCCATCCTGGCCTCCAGGGCCGATATTTCCTGGGCCAGCTTTTCCATCCTGCGCTCGGCATCGACGACCGATTTGCGCAGCGCCGCCGTCTCCTCGCGCTGGCGGGCGCGTTCGCGGCGCAGTTCCTTCTTGTCGACCGGGGCGACACTGTCACCGTCCTTGGCGGCGCGGATTTCACGGCGGGCCAGGCGGCGCTGTTCCATCAGCAGGCCGGCATAGGCGTCCAGGTCGCCCTCGAAGGGCTTGCAGGCGCCGTCGGCGACCAGCCACAGGCGGTCGCAGACAAGGTCGATCAGATGCGAATCGTGGGTCACCAGGACGATGGCGCCGTCGTATTCGTTCAACGCCTGGACCAGGGCCTCGCGGGCATCCACGTCCAGGTGGTTGGTCGGCTCGTCGAGGAACAGGATATGCGGCGCCTCGGTCGACATCAGCGCGAACAGAAGCCGCGCCTTTTCGCCGCCGGACAGGACCTCGACCTTGCTGTTGGCGAGGTCGCCGGAAAACCCGAACCGGCCCAGGTGGGAACGCACCTTGGTTTCCGTCGCCATGGGCATGATCCGCGCCATGTGCTGGAACGGGGATTCATTCAGGTTCAATTCTTCCTGCTGGTGCTGGGCGAAATAGCCGATCTTCAGCTTGGACGACTTGACGATCTTGCCGGCCTGCGGCTTCAGGCGGTCGGCCAGCATCTTGATCAGGGTCGATTTGCCGTTGCCGTTGGCGCCGATCAAGCCGATGCGGTCGTCCATGTCGATGCGCAGATCCAGGTTCTTCAGGATCGGCTCGGCGCCATAGCCGACGCTGACCTCGTCCATGGCGATCAGGGGCGGTGACAGGGGGGCGGGGTCGGGGAAGTTGAAGGTCGTGGTCTTGTCCTCGACGACCGAGGCGATGGGCTCCATGCGGGCCAGCATCTTCATGCGGCTTTGCGCCTGCTTGGCCTTGGTCGCCTTGGCCCGAAAGCGGTCGACGAAGGATTGGATGCGGCGCTGTTCGGACAACTGCTTGGCCTGCAGTTTGACCTGCTGGGTCATGCGTTCGCGGCGCGTGCGTTCGAACCGGTCGTAATTGCCGGCATAGCGGGTCAACTTCAATTCGGACAGATGGGCGATCTCGTCAACGACCTTGTTGAGCATCGTGCGGTCGTGGCTGATGACCAGCAGCGTGCCGGGCCAGGACGCCAGATAGGTTTCCAGCCACATCGCCGCTTCCAGGTCCAGGTGGTTGGTCGGTTCGTCCAGCAGCAGGAAATCGGGGCGCGAGAACAACGTCGCCGCCAGCGCCACACGCATGCGCCAGCCGCCGGAAAATTCGCTACAGGCGCGGGCCTGGGCCGCTTCGTCGAAGCCGAGCCCGGACAGGATGCGGGCGGCGCGGGCAGGGGCGGTCTGGGCGTCGATATCGGCGAGACGGTTGTGGATATCGGCGATGCGCATCGGGTCTTTTACCGTTTCGGCCTCGGCCAGAAGGGCGCTGCGTTCCGTGTCGGCGGCCAGCACGGTATCGAGCAGGCTGGTGGCGCCCGAAGGGGCCTCCTGCGTCACCGTGCCGATCCGCGCACTGGGCCGCACGCGCACGGAGCCTTCATCCGGATGGGCGTCGCCCAGGATCATCCGGAACAGGGTCGTCTTGCCCGTGCCGTTGCGTCCGACAAGGCCCATCTTCCGGCCCTGGGGCAGGTGCAATGTGGCCTTTTCGAACAGCACGCGGCCGCCCAGGCGAAAAGTCATGTCGTTGACGTGCAGCATAGGCGGGGTGATAGCACGGCGCGCGTGCGGTGCAAACGTCCCGTGACGGGGTCAGGCGGGGAATGGATGGGCGGGGGCAAATAAAATGCCGGGCCGCGGTTGGTGGGGGGAGGAGGAGCCGCGGCCCGGCACACGTACCGAAAGACATGACTATGGGGGGAGAGGAGGATCAGCCTTCCGGTACAAAACGAAACGGGTTTGGAAAAGTACATCAATCTTGTGGAACGAGCCCCCTAAGGCTCCTTCGTTCCTATACAGTAATTTCCAGTATAACGAGGGCTCCGTCAATAAGTCTAAAGGCTAGTGGATCAATATGGGGTAGTTGGTGGGATTCAAGGACAAAGGGCGGCAAAGGTCTAAAAATTGGTGCATTCCTGAGTTGATTTTCTATGGTTTTACGGCGAAATCCGGTGAGTTTTGTGTCGCCTCGGATGAAATTTAAATCGATTTTATATTCATGGTTCCTTGAAAAAATAGAATTTTACGATTAAGTCAGCCGTATGAGCACCCGGCTTCCGACCCTGCGCCAACTGCAATATCTCATCGCCGTCGCCGAGGACGGACATTTCGGCCGTGCCGCCGAGCGTTGCTTCGTCACGCAGTCGACCCTCAGCGCCGGCATCCAGGAACTGGAATCGATTCTGGGCGTCACCGTCATCGAGCGCACCAAGCGCCGGGTTGCGGTCACGCCGCTGGGGCTTGAACTGGTCGCCCGCGCGCGTCGCGTCCTGGCCGAGGTCGACGACATGACCGTGACCGCCAAGGCGAGCACACGGCCGCTGACCGGCCTGTTGCGCCTGGGGGCGATTCCCACCATCGGGCCCTACGTTCTGCCCAAGGTGCTGCCGCCGCTGCGCGCATCCTATCCCGAACTGCGCCTGTTCCTGCGTGAGGACCGCACCGCCCGCCTGGTCGATCAACTGGTCGGCGGCGAGTTGGACGCGGCGCTGATCGCGCTGCCTTATGACACGGTGGATCTGGAACACATGGTCTTGGCCGATGATCCGTTCTGGCTGGCCGTGCCGCGGGACCATCCCCTGGCGAGGGGCGAGAGCGCGGTGGCGCCGGACGTTTTGGATTCCGATGATCTGCTGTTGCTGGAGGATGGCCATTGCCTGCGCGACCATGTGCTGTCCGCGTGCCGCCGTCAGTCGGCACCGGGCCGCGCCGGCGCGTTCCAGGCAACCAGCCTCTATACCTTGGTCGAACTGGTGGCGGGCGGATTCGGCACCACTCTGCTACCCGGTGTGGCGCTGCAATCGGATCATATAAAGGCCGCCGATGTCGTGCTCCGGCCGCTGTCCGGCGGGGCGGGGCGGCAGGTCGCCCTGGTGTGGCGGCGAAATTCGGCCCGCCGGTCCGAATACAAGATGCTGGGACAGTTCCTTAAGAATCAACTGTCTCCGGGCAAAGCCGACTAGCCGGCCACCAAAGTGCGTGAATACGTCGACCCTTTTCCTTGCATGGCGGGGCGGGAGGGACTATAACCCGCGCCGTTTCCGGAAAACCCTTGGGGTGGTCCGGAGTTTCGGATGCCGAAAACCCGGCCCAAGGATGCCGTGGACGGCCAGACAAAAAATTACCGACAACAGAAACCAGCCGAACGAACAACCATACAAGGGGATCGACCATGGCTCTTGAGCGTACGCTCTCCATCATTAAACCCGATGCCACCCGCCGCAACCTGACCGGCAAGATCAACGCCCGGTTCGAGGAAGCGGGTCTGCGCATCGTCGCCCAGCGCCGCGTGCGCCTGACCAAGGAACAGGCGGAAGGCTTCTACGACGTGCACCGCGAACGGGCGTTCTTCAACGACCTGGTCGCCTTCATGACCTCGGGCCCCGTCGTGGTCCAGGTTCTCGAAGGAGACAATGCGGTCGCCCGCAACCGCGAGATCATGGGTGCGACCAACCCGGCCAACGCTGACGCGGGCACCATCCGCAAGGACTTCGCCGAAAGCATCGAGGCGAACTCGGTCCACGGTTCCGACTCGGCGGAAAACGCGGCCAAGGAAATCCGCTACTTCTTCGCGGAACTGGAAATCGTCGGCTAACCCTTCGGGTTCAGCAACGCGCTTTCTTGAGCGACCGCGCCGGTAATCACGGCGCGGTCGTTTTCGTCTATGGTGACCCGGCCCTCGGCGATCAGACGCACGGCCAGCGGATAGATGTCGTGTTCGCGCTCCAGCACCCGGGCGGCCAGGCTGTCCGGCGTGTCGTCGGGATGCACGGGCACCACGGCCTGCACGATGATCGGGCCGGTGTCCATTTCCTTGCGCACGTAATGGACGGTGCAGCCGGCGAACCGGGCGCCCTGCGCCAGCACCCGTTCCTGTACGTCCAGGCCCTTGAAGGCCGGCAGTAGCGACGGATGGATATTGATCATCCTATCGCGCCAATGGTCGACGAATTCGTCGGACAGCAGGCGCATGAACCCGGCCAAGCAGACAAGCTCCGTTCCCGCCGCTTCCATGGCTGCCGTCATCTCGGCATCGAAGGCCGCGCGGTCGGCGAAGCCCTTGTGGTCGATGACGCGGGTCGGGATGCCGACCTTGGCGGCGCGCTCCAGGCCCATGGCGCCGGGCCGGTTGGACAGCACCAGGATGATCTCGGCGGGGAAGGTGGGGTCGGCGGTCGCGTCGATCAGGGCTTGCAGGTTCGATCCCCGCCCGGAAATCATGACGGCGAGTTTCAGGCGGCTCATGCCGCGCCCCAGGCCTCGTCCAGATTGCCGACGCGGACATCCTCCGGCCCGCTGACCTTGACGACCCGGCCGATGGTGAACACGTCCTCGCCCGCGGTCCGGAACAGGTCTTCCAGGCGTTGCGCCTGACCGGCATCGACGATCACCACCATGCCGACGCCGCAGTTGAAGGTGCGCAGCATTTCGTGGGGCGTGATGCCGCCCGCCGTCCGCAGCCAGGAAAACACGGGCGGCAGGGGCCAGGCGGCGGCGTCCAGGTCGACGCCCAGGCCGTCCGGCAGGACGCGCGGGATGTTTTCCAGCAATCCGCCGCCGGTGATGTGGGCAAACGCCTTCACACCGCCATGGGACGGGCCGGAACGGATCGCCTCCAGGCACGACTTCACGTAGATTCGGGTGGGCGTCAGCAGGGCCTCGGCCAGGGTGACGCCGTCCTGGAACGGGGCCGGGGCGGCGAAATCGACGCCCGCCCGTTCGGCCACCTTGCGGACCAGGGAGAAACCGTTGGAATGCACGCCCGACGACGCCAGGGCCAGCACCACGTCGCCTTCGGCGACGTCCTTGCCGGTCAATTCCTGGCCGCGCTCGACGGCCCCCACGGCGAAGCCCGCCAGGTCGTAGTCACCGGCCGCGTACATGCCGGGCATTTCCGCCGTCTCGCCGCCGATCAGGGCGCAGCCGGCCTGGCGGCAGCCGTCGGCGACGCCGGACACGATCACCGCCGCGGCCTCGGGCGCGAGTTTGCCGGTCGCGAAATAATCCAGGAAAAACAAGGGCTCTGCCCCCTGCACGACGAGATCGTTGACGCACATGGCGACAAGGTCGACGCCGACGCCGGCGTGGCTGTCCGCGTCGATGGCGATCTTCAGCTTGGTGCCGACGCCGTCCGTGGCGGCGACAAGCACCGGGTCCTGATAGCCGGCGGCGCGCGGGTCGAAGAAGCCGCCGAATCCGCCGAGCCCGCCCATGACGCCCGGGCGGTTCGTGGATTTGGCCATCGGGCCGATGGCGGTGACCAGCGCATTGCCGGCGTCGATATCGACGCCCGCGTCGCGGTAGCTCAGGCCCGCGCCGTGTTTTTCCGTGTCGCTAATCCCTTCCTCCCTCGGTCGGGTGTGCTAGATTGTGCGCCGTCCGGGACCGGCCCAAAACGCGGGTGGGTCCGATGGCGTCGATGGAGGCGAAGATACTTAATCCCCGGCGGTTTGCAACGCACGATTGGTGCTTTGGCATGGGTACTTTGGCGACCCTGGTTCCCGCGCTGTGCCTGCTGCTGGTCCTGGCGGCGCCGCAATCGGCGCGAGCCCAGATCGCCAATCCCTACGAGGTCAAGGGTGTGGCCGTCGACGTGACGGCCGAGACCGCCTCCGCCGCTCGGGCGCAGGCGCTGCGCGAAGGGCAGCAGCGCGCCATGACGATCCTGTTGGAACGCATGACCCTGAAGTCCGATTACCCGCGTCTGCCCGCCCTGTCGCCCGAGGAAATCACCGAATACATGCAGGACTTTTCCGTGGCCGAGGAAAAGACCTCCGCCGTGCGTTATCTGGCCAAGCTGAATTACCGCTTCCGGCCGGGCGAGGTGCGCGAACTGCTGCGCGCGTTCAACATCCCGTTCGCGGAAACGCCGTCCAAGCCGGTGCTGGTCCTGCCGGTGCTGCGCCGCGCCGGGGCGCTGCTGTTGTGGGACGACCCCAATCCCTGGCGCTCGGCCTGGCAGCAACGGTCCAGCCAACTCAGCCTGGTGCCGACGGTCCTGCCGCTCGGCGATCTTGCCGACGTCGCGGCCATCGGCGTCGATCAGGTTGTGTCCGGCGACCAGCAGCGCCTGCAAGCCATGGCCAAGCGCTACGATGCGGGCAGCGTCGCCGTCGCCTTCGCGTCGATCCGCCACGATCCGGCGCGCTCGCTCTGGGTGCTCGACGTGACGTTGACTCGTTACAACCTGACCATCGACCCGCAGACCACGGTGGTGACCTACGTGTCCGAGTTCGGCGAGACGGCGGATTCCCTGCTGACCCGCGCGGCCAAATTGGTCACCTCGTTGATCGAAGATAACTGGAAGCGCGACAACCTGCTGTCGTCGTCTCATCAGGAAGCCATCGCCGTGCGCATTCCCATCACGGATTTGCGCGATTGGCTGGACATGAAAACCCGCGTCCATTCCGTCGCCGTCGTGCGTGAAACCGAATTGGTTCAACTGTCGCGGGCCGAGGCGCAGGTCATCCTGCATTACATCGGCGACATCGGACAGCTGATCATCGCCCTGGAACAGGCGGACCTTGCCCTGCGCGGCGAGGGCGACCAATGGACCCTTGAGAAACTCAGCACCAGGAAGAAGGCCGGATGAGCCGCGAGGCGCGCATGGCCTATTGGCTGGTCGGGCTGGTCGTCGCGGGGGTGCTGATCCACCTGCTGAGCGCCATCCTGCTGCCTTTCGTCGCCGGCATGGCGGTGGCCTATTTCCTGGACCCCGTCGCCGACCGGCTGGAAGCCAAGGGACTGTCGCGGGCGTTGGCGACGACCGTGATCACCATCGCCTTCTTCGCCGGCGTTATCGGCGTCATCGCCGTGCTGCTGCCGCTGTTGCAGCATCAAGTGGTCGGCCTGGTCAAGCTGGCGCCCGAGGTATTCGCCCATTTCCGCGCCTGGGTCGAACCGTTCCTGGCCGATTTGCAGCTTCACCTGCCGAAGACGGACAGCCAGGATTTGCGCGACGCCGCCGGAAAGTACGGATCGAAGGTGATTCAGTGGGTGACCAACCTGCTGGGCGAAATCTGGAGCGGCGGGCTCGCGTTCCTCAACGTCCTGTCCCTGGCGCTCATCACGCCCATCGTGTCGTTCTATCTGCTGCGCGAGTGGGATGAGATCGTCGCCTGGGTCGATTCCTATCTGCCGCGCGACGCGGCCCCGGAAATCCGTGAGCAGGCCCGCCGGATCGACGAAACCATGGCCGGGTTCATCCGCGGTCAGGCCAGCGTGTGCCTGACCCTGGCGGCGTTTTACGGCGTCGGGTTGACCGTGGTCGGCCTGAATTCGGGATTGCTGGTCGGCGTCGCCGCCGGGGCGGTGTCCTTCATTCCCTATTTCGGCGCGGCGAGCGGCATCACGGTCGCCCTGGCCATCGCCTTCTTCCAGTTCGGGCTGGAAAACTGGGGGCCCATCGCCGCCGTGGCGGGTGTTTTCCTGGTCGGCCAGACCCTGGAAAGTTATGTCCTGACCCCGCGCTTCGTCGGCGACCGGGTCGGTCTGCATCCCTTGTGGATCATCTTCGCCCTGATGGCGGGAGGGGCGCTGTTCGGCTTTACCGGCGTGCTGCTGGCCGTGCCGGCGGCGGCGGTGATCGGCGTGCTGATCCGCTATGCCCTTGGCCGCTACAAGAAAAGCGCGCTCTACGATCACGAGACGGGGGGCGGCGGCACTTGACCGGCCCGCGCCAGATCCCCATCCCCTTCGAGCACCGCCCGGCCCTGGAACGCGACGACTATCTGGTCACCCCCGCCAATGCCGAGGCCGTCGCCTGGATCGACCGCTGGCCGGACTGGCCGGGGCCGCTTCTGGCCGTGTGGGGGCCCGAGGGCTGCGGCAAAAGCCATCTCGCCCAGGTGTTTCTGGCGCGCACGGGCGGGCGGCTTCTGACAGTGCCTGACGCGGACGTGGTCGAGGCCGGCGGCGCCTACGTTTTGGAAGACCTGGACCGCGCCCCGTCTTTGGACGAGGAAGCCCTGTTCCACCTGTTCAACGCCCTAAAATCGGCGGAAGGCCGCATCCTGGTCACCGCCCGCACGGCGCCCGCGCGCTGGTCCATCGTGCTCGCCGATCTGGCGTCACGGTTGAAGGGATCGCCCGCGGTCGAAATCACGGCCCCTGACGACACGCTTCTCGCGGCCCTGTTGGTCAAGCATTTCACGGACCGGCAATTGCGCGTGGATACGGAGGTGGTCGCCTACATGGTTCCGCGCATGGACCGCACCTTCCAGGCGGCCGCCGACCTGGTCGCCGCCATCGACGCCGAGGCGCTGGCGCGCAAGCGGGCGGTCACTGTGCCGCTTGTGCGGAAGGTGCTTGAGGCGGAGTGAACGGCGCCAGGTAGTCGACGAATTCGCTGACCACCGTGTCCCAGGAAAATTTCAGGGCGTGCTCGCGGCACAGTGCCGGGTCGATGCCTTGGGCCTTGACCGCGGCCCGGGCCAGATCGGTGTCGAGAACGCCCACGGTCGAGGTGCCGATCACATCCTTCGGTCCAGTCACGGGAAAGGCCGCCACGGGCACGCCGCAGGCAAGGGCCTCCAGCATCACCAGGCCGAAGGTGTCGGTCACGGAGGGAAACACGAAGACATCGGCGGCGTTGTAGTAGCGCACCAGGTCCTGGTCGCCGTCGGCGATGAAGAACGGGGTTTCCGGGTATTTGGCCATCAGGGGTTCGCGCGCCGGGCCGCTGCCGACGACGACCTTGGAGCCGGGCAGGTCGAGGTCGAGAAACGCCGGCAGGTTCTTTTCCACGGTGACCCGGCCCAGAAACATGAACAGCGGGCGCGGCAGGTTCAGGTGGTCGAGGAAATCCTTGGGTCCCGGCTTGAAGACATCCGTATCGACGCCGTGCGACCAGGGCCGCAGGTTGGCGAAGCCCTTGGCCGCCAGTTCGTCGTGGACGGAATGGCTGGGCACCATGACCCGCGATGAGGGCGCGTGAAACCCCCGGATCCAGCGGTACAGAAGGCCGAGCGGCACGATCGGGGCGCGGGCGTGGATGTATTCGGGGAACTTGGAATGATAGGCCGTGGTGAAGGGCAGGTTGCGGGCCGTGCAATAGCGCCGGGCGGCGGCGCCCAGGGGGCCTTCGGTGGCGATATGGATCGCCTCGGGCGCGAAGCTGTCGAGCATGTCGGCCACCCCGCGGCCGGGAAACAGGGACAGCCTGATTTCCGGGTAGGTCGGGCAGGGCAGGGTGGTGAACAGGTTGGGCGAGATCACCTGGACCTCGTGGCCCAGGGCCTGAAGGCGGTCGACCACCGTGCCCATGACGCGGACCACGCCGTTGGGTTGCGGGTACCAGGCGTCGGTCACGACCGAAATACGCAGGAGAGGGCTGTTCAAGGGGCGGACCCTTTGGCCGGTTTCAACCGGCTCCTTCTGGGTTCCGGTCCCCTGGAAGTAAAGTGACGTTCTAATGACAGGACGGGCCGGTGACGGGGGCTCTTGACCGGGTGGGGCCTTCCCATGTCCTATAGCGGCCAATGACCGGCGCGAGATTGCCGCCGCAACAGAAAAAAGGAGACATCGCATGGATTTAGGGATCAAGGGCAAGACGGCGCTGGTTTGCGCCGCGTCCAAGGGACTGGGCCGGGGTTGCGCCTTTTCGCTGGCCCGCGAAGGCGTCGACGTGGTTATCACGGCGCGCACGCCGGGCCCGCTTGAGGAGACGGCCGAGCAGATTCGCAAGGAAACCGGCGTCAAGGTGACGGCCGTGGCCTGCGACATCACGACAGAGGAAGGCCGCAATCTGGCCCTCGCGGCCTGTCCCAATCCCGACATCCTGGTCAACAACGCGGGCGGTCCGCCGCCGGGCGATTTCCGCGACTGGGACCGCGACGACTGGATCAAGGCCCTGGACGCCAACATGCTGACGCCGATCTTCCTGATCAAGGCGACCGTGGACGGCATGATCGCGCGCAAGTTCGGCCGCGTGGTCAACATCACCTCGGGCGCGGTGAAGTCGCCGATCGAGATCCTCGGCCTGTCGAACGGGGCCCGGGCCGGGCTGACCGGCTTCATCGCCGGGCTGTCGCGCAAGACCGTGCGCCATAACGTGACCATCAACAATTTGCTGCCGGGGCCGTTCGACACGGACCGCCTGCACGCCAACATGAAGGTCAAGGCCGATCAGGCGGGCGTCAGCGTCGCCGAGATGACGGCCAAGCGGGCCGCCGAAAACCCTTCCGGCCGTTTCGGCACGGCCGAGGAATTCGGCGACATGTGCGCCTTCATCTGCTCCGATCAGGCCGGTTTCATGACCGGGCAGAACTTCCTGATGGACGGCGGCGCCTATCCGGGGACGTTGTGATGGCAACGGCACGGGTGGAAACGGCATCGGTGCCCGAATGACCGTCATTCTTGTCATCGATGACGATGAGGATATGCGCGACGTCATCTCCATGACGTTGGTCCGGGCCGGATACGAGGTGGTGACGGCGACGGACGGCGAGCACGGCATGGCCGCCGTCAAGGACCGCCTGGACACACCGTTCGATCTCGTCATCAGCGATATCTTCATGCCGGGCAAGGACGGGATCGAGTTTCTGGGCAGTCTGCGCCAGCTTTACCCCAACCTTCCGGTGATCGCGGTGACCGGCGGATTCACGGGCGTGAAGAAGCCCTATGCGGATTCCATGACGGCCATGGGCGCCGCGCAAAGCCTGCTGAAGCCGTTCACCCCGGTCCAGTTGCTGGACGCCGTCAAGTCGGCGCTTGAGGGTTAATCCGAACAGCTTGTTAAGCTATCTGTGTTCGCGATCTCACAGGGCTTTGACGTCCGCAAGGAACATTTGGATTTGAGATTTCAGTTGATCCGCCTGCTGCGATAACTGCTCAGCGGCTGTCAGAACTTCGCCTGCTGCGGCGCCAGTTTCCTGTGAGGCGGCATTGACGCCAACGACGTTCTCCGCAACCTGATTGGCACCTTGCGCCGCTTCTTCCACGTTGCGGGCGATTTCCTGGGTTGCAGCACCTTGTTCCTCCACCGCCGAAGCGACGGATGCAGAGATTTCGTCGACTTGACCAACGATGCGCCCAATTCCTTCGATGGCGGATACCGCCGCGCCGGTTGCGTTTTGGATCCCAGAAATCTGCTCGGTAATGCTTTCGGTCGCCTTGGCGGTCTGGTTGGCGAGATTCTTGACTTCCGAGGCGACAACGGCAAATCCCTTGCCGGCGTCCCCAGCCCGCGCCGCTTCGATGGTCGCGTTCAACGCCAGGAGGTTGGTCTGTTCCGCAATATCGGTAATCAGCCTGACCACTTCCCCAACCTTGTTGGCCGCAACCGCAAGATTGCGAACAAGATCCTCCGCTGTCTTGGACTCGTCAACGGCGTTGCGGACGATCGTGGTCGTTTGCGTCATCTGGCGATTGATCTCGGTGATCGATCCAGACAATTCCTCGGCGGCGGCGGAAACAGTTTGGACGTTTGCCGAAGCCTGCTCGATTGCCGCCGACACGTTGGCTGTCTTCTCCTGCGTTGTACTCGCGGTTTGGGTTAATGTTTCGGCGGTCGACTGCATCTCGACCGAGGCGGCGGATACTGTCTGCAAGCGTTCGGTCACCTGAATATCAAACGCGTGGGTCAGTTCCTCCATTCTGCGGGCGCGTTCCTCGCGGCGGGCCTGACTTTCCTTTTCTTGTTCCTCCAACTTCCGGCGCTGAACGCCGTTTTCTTGGAAGACCAATAGCGCCCTGGCCATGTCTCCGATTTCGTCGGTGCGCTCTAGTCCGACAATGGCCGCCTCAAGGTTTCCGTCGGCGACCTCGGACATTGTCCGGGTGATCCCGGAGATAGGTCGGGAAATGCCCGCACCGATGAAGATACCGATCAGCGCGACAATGGCTATGACGATGGCCGCGGAAATCACAATGGCAATCAGAAGCGTATTCAGGGGCGCGAAAATCTCAGCTTTGTCGACTTCCGCAATGACAGCCCATTTGGTGCCTATGAATTCCAGAGGTTTGTACGCTGACAACACGGGAATGCCGCGATAGTCGATGACTTCGGCAACGCCGGTCTTTCCGGCGAGAGCCTGCTTCACCGTCTCTGTCTCGATCTTGGTTTTCAGAATGGTCGACTCTTTGGAAAACCGGGAGTCGCTGCGCATCAGATAATCAGGACCGACAAGATAGGTTTCGCCTGACTCGCCCATACCGTCAGCTGACTGCATGATTTCGTTGATGCGCCCAATGGGCATCTGAAATGCAAGAACACCGATAGCCTTGCCTTCGGAATTCATGATTGTGGTCGAAATGAAACTCGCCGCGGCGCCGTCGCTCGGCGCATAAGGTTTGAAATCGAGGAACGTGGTCTTTCCGGCACCCCTGTCCTGGGCACCTTTGAAGGCGCGGCTCAGGTCTGTATCCTTCCACCGTCCGGATAGTAAATTGGTTCCGAAATCCATTTCCTTGAACACGGTGTAGATGAGGTCTCCATCCGTATCGAACAGGAATATGTCGTAGTACCCACGCTCGATCAGAAAGCTGCGGAGCCATGGGTGATAACGGGCATGTACGGCCGCGTAGCTTGATCCATCCTGCGCTGCGTCCAGAAGATGCTTCTTGCCGACCGGGTTGGGATTGTTCGTTATGTACGAGCTTTGCAGGCTCTCAGGCGCCTTCTCGCCGAGGTCCTTGTATGCTTGGGTGAACTCGGCGAGCGCTTGCCGGACAAGTGGATTGTTCGCCTGGGTCACGAGGTCCTGATCGATGCTGTGGAGATAGCTTTTGATGAACTGACCCTTGGCGGCGCCGAGGGCGACCAGCCTTCTCTGGGCTTCATTCTGCAGTTCGCCTGCGGCTCTGATATAGGAGATAGTGCCGGTGATCACAGTTGCTGCAATCGACGCGGCAACGATCGCCATGGGGATTTTCTTTGAGATTTTGAAGTTCGCCATCGATTCTATCTCCGTTGATGGGGCTCGTTTCACCCATAAATCAGCACGGCGATCATCACCGTTTGGTCAAAAAACCTACTTAAATCGGTATTTCGCAGAAAGCTGGACATTGGTTATAGCAATTGAAGAGTTTTCCCTGAGCTATGTGTTGCGGGTCCGGGGAGACGTAGTTAACCACCTTTAAACATTGTCATAATAACGTAACCATCGCCCCCGGTGACTTGTCGCGGGCAGCGGGATATGATCGCCGTCATGGATGACGTTCACATGAATGAACCGGCGGATGCCGGGCACAAGGCCGAAGGTGCGGGCACCGGCGTCGGCAAGGAACAGGGGACGCGCGCACCGCAGCGCCGGGCCCGGACCCAGCAACTGCGCGAACGCTACATCAACAGGGAAATTTCCTGGCTGGCCTTCAATTCGCGGGTTCTCGAAGAGGCCAACAACCCCCATCACCCGCTGCTGGAGCGGCTGCGCTTCCTGTCGATCTCGGCATCCAACCTGGACGAGTTCTACATGGTCCGCGTCGCCGGGATAAAGGGCCAGGTGCGGGCCGGCGTGGGCACGCCGTCCGAAGACGGCCAAACCCCGGCGGAACAGCTTCAGGCCATCCATCAGGAGGTCGGCCGACTGATGCAGGCTCAGCACGCGTGCTGGAGCAACCTGATGAAGGAACTGCGCGGCGAAGGCATCGCCGTGGTCGGCCCGGATGAGCTGACGGCCAAGGAAAAGACCTGGCTGCGTAAATACGTGGACGGCATCATGCCGGTTCTGACGCCGCTTGCCATTGATCCGGCCCATCCGTTCCCCTTCATGCCCAACATGGGCTTCTCCCTGGTCCTGGCGCTGACCCAGCGCGGGATGGAAGAGCCGCTGCGCGCCCTTCTGCCGGTGCCGACCCAGTTGGACCGATTCGTGCGCCTGCCCGGCGACACCATCCGCTTCATCCCGTTGGAAGACGTCATCGGCCTGTTCCTGGACCTGTGGTTCCCCAGTTTCGAGGTGCTGCAGAAGGCGACGTTCCGCGTCATCCGCGACAGTGAAATGGAAATCGACGAAGAGGCCGAAGACTTGGTCCGCACCTTCGAATCCGCGCTCAAGCGCCGGCGTCGGGGCACGGTCATCCGCCTGACCTTCAATGCCGACGCCCCCCAGGAATTGCGTGATTTCGTCATCGCCGAAACCGGTGCCTCGTCTGAGGACGTCATGCCCAATCCGGGTTTGCTGGGGTTGGTCGATACCAAGCAGTTGATCCTCAGCGAACGGCCGGATCTTCTGTTCACGCCGTTCAATGCGCGGTTCCCCGAACGCATCCGCGATTTCGGCGGCGATATCTTCGCCGCGATCCGCCAGAAGGACATCATCGTCCACCACCCCTATGAAAGCTTCGACGTGGTGGTGCAGTTCGTGCGCCAGGCGGCGCGCGACCCCAACGTGGTCGCGATCAAGCAGACGCTTTACCGCACGTCCAACGATTCCCCGATCGTCGCCGCCCTGATCGAGGCGGCGGAGGCAGGCAAGTCCGTCACCGCCCTGGTCGAACTGAAAGCCCGGTTCGATGAGGAAGCCAACATCCGCTGGGCCCGTGACCTGGAACGGGCGGGCGTGCAGGTGGTCTACGGCTTCGTCGACATGAAGACCCACGCCAAGGTCAACATGATCGTCCGCCGCGAAGGCTCGGAACTGCGTCCCTACTGCCACTTCGGGACCGGCAACTATCACCCGATCACGGCCAAGATCTATACCGACCTCAGCTTCTTTTCCTGCGATCCGCTGCTGGCCCAGGATGCGGCCAAGCTGTTCAACTACATGACCGGCTACGCCAAACCGACGGCCATGCAGAAGCTGTCGTTCTCGCCGCTGACGCTGCGTGACAACCTGGTCGATCTGATCGAGGTCGAGGCCGCCAATGCCAAGGCCGGAAAACCCGCTGGCATCTGGGCCAAGCTGAATTCCATCGTCGATCCGGTGATGATCGAATCGCTGTACAAGGCATCGCAGGCCGGTGTGAAGATCGAACTGATCATCCGCGGTATCTGTTGCCTGCGCCCGGGCGTGCCCGGCATGTCCGAGAACATTAGGGTCAAGAGCATCGTCGGGCGGTTTCTGGAGCATTCGCGCATCGTTTGCTTCGGCAACGGTCACGCATTGCCATCGCGGCACGCCAAGATATTCATTTCCTCCGCCGATTGGATGCCCCGCAACCTTAACCGGCGCATCGAAACCCTGGTCCCCATCGAAAACGAGACCGTGCATGCCCAGGTTCTCGACGAAATCATGGGGGCGAACCTGAAGGATACGGCGCAAAGCTGGATCCTGAACGGCGACGGCAGTTTCTCGCGGTTGGATTCCGACGGCTTTTCCGCGCATAATTACTTCATGACCAATCCCTCGCTGTCGGGCCGCGGAAGCGCGCTGGACAAGAAGCCAGGGAAGAAGGGGCAGAGCGGCAGGTAGCCGTCCATCGACCGAGAGAAGCCCGGCGGAAGCATGAGCCTTTTCAGAGACACCGGCGCCGGCGATCCTGCGTCCAAGCGCGGCCTGTTCGGTGGCGACCGTGCCCATGGGCGTGTCGCCGTGGTCGATATCGGATCGTCGTCGGTGCGTCTGGTCGTTTATGACACGCCGGCCCGGCTGCCGGTTCCCATCTTCAACGAAAAATCCGACTGCGGTCTGGTGCGCGGTTTGGCCAAGACCGGCAAGTTGAACAAGAAGGGCGTGGCGCGCGCGCGGGCGGCCCTGGCCCGCTTCATCCGCCTGGCCAAGGTGATGGGGGTTGAGCGCCTGGAACTTGTCGCCACGGCGGCCGTGCGCGACGCGGCCGACGGGCTTCATTTCGTCGAGGAAATCGAGAACACGTTCAAGGTTTCCGTGCAAATTCCGTCGGGCGCGGAAGAGGCGCGGCTGTCGGCGCTGGGCCTTCTGATCGGCGTGCCCAAGGCCGACGGGCTGCTTGGTGACCTGGGCGGTGGGTCGCTCGACCTGATCAGCCTGGACAAGGGTCAGTTCGGCGCCAACGCGACCCTGCCGCTGGGCCATATACGCCTGCCCGACGCCGTCGGCGGCGACATCCGCAAGGCCGCCCCCCTGGTCGAGGAGCAGCTTGCCCAGCATGACTGGCTGAAGGATATCCGCGGCCGCACCTTGTTCGCCGTCGGTGGGTCGTGGCGCGTGCTGGCCCGCATCTTCATCGAACAGACCCATTATCCGGTCCATATCATCGACGGCTTCACCATGGGGTATTCCGACCTGCGTCACCTGTGCCAGGTGCTGTCCGGCCTGAGCAAGGAAACCATGCAGCAGATGCCGATCCCCAGGCGGCGCATCGAAACCCTGCCGTTCGCGGCCCTGACCATGGACAAGCTTCTGAACGCGGCGCGCCCGGAAAAGATCGTGTTTTCCGGCTTCGGCATGCGCGAAGGGCAGATGATCAAGGGCCTGCCCAAGGAAATCCGCAGCCAGGACCCCCTGATCGCCGGCTGCGAGACCCTGGCGGAGCGCAGCGGCCGCTTCACCGTCTCGGGCGCCGAAATGCGTGACTGGATGACGCCCCTGTTCCCGGGCGAGACGGCGCGCCACGCGCGGCTGCGTTACGTCGCCTGTCTGCTGTCCGACATCGGCTGGACCGAACATCCCGACTACCGGGCGGAACATGCCTTTTTCCGCGTCCTGCGCCTGCCCTACGCGGGGATGGCGCATCTCGACCGGGCGTTCCTCGCCATGGCCGTGCTGGTCCGCTACAACGGCAACCCGGAACTGCCCTATGCGGCCCCCGTCCTGCACCTGCTGGACGAAGACGACCGCCGCATCGCCAACGCGGTCGGGCTGGCCCTGCGCCTGGGCCATACGGTGTCGGGTTCGGCCCCGGACCTGATCGGCCGCACGACGTTGAAGCCGATACGGGAAAAGCTGTTTCTGGGTCTGCCGGTCAAGGACCGGGCCGTGTTCACGGGCGATGCGGTCGAACGGCGGCTGAAGACCTTGGCGACGGCCCTGGGGTTCGGCGCCTCGGGCTTCGGCAAGGCGTCGGAAAGCTGACGGCCGGGCCGAACTAGCCTTCGATCAGCGGCACGGCCTGGAAACAGTCGAGCGCCATGGCGGCGTCGTAAATCCGCTTCAACCGGGGATGCTTGTCCCAATCCAGTTCCCGTTCGTGGCGAAACCGGACATGGCCCATCGCGGCGGCGGCGGTGATGTCGGCCTGGGTCAGTTTTTCGCCGAAGAACCAGGGGCCGTCGGCGGATGCTTCGGTCTCCAGCCAATCCAGGCACAGCTTGATCTGGTGGCGCACCCGATGGCGCCATTGCAGGGACGGGGCGTTGGCGTGCAGGTTCTTGTCGATGGACAGCGCCACGCTTTTTTCCGCCAGCCCCCAGCCGATGGTGACGGCGCGCAGGACGGCGCGGCGTTCTGGCCCCTTTGCCGGGGTCAGGGCCTTTTCCGGTCCCGCTTCCTCGTCCAGGTAATCCAGGATCATCTGGCTGTCGAAGATCTTCTCGCCGTTCGGCAGGATCAGTACGGGCACCTTGATCAGCGGGTTGATCTCGGCGACCTGATCGGCATTACGGAACACGGACAGCACGTCCCGCTCATAAGGAATGCCGTAATACTGCATGGTTACGGCGACGCGTCGCAGGAACGGGGAATCGTACTGTCCGACAAGACGGTGCATGGCCGTGGGTCCCGCCGCTACAGATCGACGACCGTCAGGACACGGTCCTTGATGGCAAGGCCCATGCGTCCGTCGCGCAGCTTCAGGGCGGCCTCGCCGAACAACTCGCGCCGCCAACCCTTGAGCGCCGGCACGTCGGCTTCCTCGCCGAACGCGGCCAGGTTGTCGATGTCTTCCGAATTGGCGATCAGGCGCTGCGCCACGTCGGATTCCTCGGCGCACATCTTCAGGAACACCTTCAACAGGTCGGACACGGGGCCGATGCCGCGGGGCAGGGGCAGCTTTTCTTCCGGCGTCGGGCACTCGGCATCGGGCAGGTTCCGACCGCGTTCGACGGCTTCCATGATCTGCCGGCCCTGCCAGCCTTCGGCCATCTTTTGCGACAGGCCGCGGATGCGGGCCAGGTTCTCGACCGACTTCGGTGGGTGATGGGCGATCTCGACGATGGACTCGTCCCGCACGATGCGGTTCCGGGGCACATCGGCGCGTTGGGCCTCGATCTCGCGCCAGGCCGCGACCTCGCGCAGGATGGCGAGCAGGCGCGCCGTCGGACGCCGGACCTTGAGCCTTTGGTAGGCTTCCATGGGATCGGTTTCATAGAACTTGCGGTCGTGCAGGGCCTCCATCTCGGAGGCGACCCAGGCAAGGCGGCCGCTTTTTTCCAGCTTGGCCTGCAGCTTTTCATAGACCGTGCGCAGGTGCGTCACGTCCGACAGCGCATAGCTGATCTGTTTGTCCGACAGCGGCCGGGCGGCCCAGTCGGTGAACCGCGAGCTCTTATCCACGGTCGCCTTGGCCAGCTTGGCGACCAGGGTTTCGTAGCCCACGGAATCGCCGAACCCGCAGACCATGGCCGCGATCTGCGTGTCGAACACGGGGGCCGGACAGTCGTCCATGGCGCGGCAGAAGATTTCCATGTCCTGGCGGGCGGCATGGAAGACCTTCAGCACGTTGCGGTTGGCCAGCAATTCGAACACGGGCGTCAGGTCAATGCCCGGCGCCAGGGCGTCGACCGCCGCGGCGCCGTCGGGCCCGCCGATCTGCAACAGGCAGAGCACCGGCCAATAGGTGCGTTCACGGATGAACTCCGTGTCCACGGTCACGTAGTCCACGGTGGCGAGCGGCGCGCAGAACGCCCGCAGTGCGTCGTTGTCTGTAATCAGGTTCATTTCAAGGGCGAGAAACTGACGGGCGTGATCAGTTTGTTTTCCTGCTTCACCAGCATCCCGGCGCTTTTCTTTTTGTAGACGGTCCAGTCCGGGTCGGCGTCGCGCGCGGCGCGGCGGCGTTCCATGTCGGTCAGGTCGTCATAGCTCCAAAGGTGCACGAATTCGTTCTGCGGCCCGACGGAGGTCGTGAAATACCCGATCAGGTTGAGGTGGCGAAGCTGCACGGGCAGGCCTTCGGCCTCGAACAGGTCCAGGTACTGTTTGTTCATGCCGTGCTGAACGGTATAGGTGCGGTGGTCGATGATCATCTAAGGCTATCCTCCTTGGGCGCGGGGCGGTCCTCTTGGTGGGCCGCTCCGCCGTTATACGCTAGAGGATTGCCGCGCCAAAGTGAAACGCTGCGATCTTGCCAAGGGAGGCAAGGCGCGGAATGCTGCGCGCAACAATCATGGAGGACATTTTGAGCGATACCATCTTGCGTGACGACCGGGGCGGGGTGACTTGGCTGACCGTCAACCGCCCGGACAAGCTGAACGTTTTGAATTCCGCCCTGATGACCGAACTGGCGCAGATCCTGCGCGACATGGCGGGGAACCTGGACCTGCGCGCCGTGGTCATCACCGGCGCCGGCGACCGCGCCTTCGTCGGCGGCGCCGACATCGGTGAGATGGCGGCCCTCGACCCCACGTCGGCCCGAGCCTTCATCACGCGCCTGCATGGCGTCATGGCGGCGATCCGCGACCTGCCGGTGCCGGTGATCGCGCGGATTAATGGCTATTGCCTGGGCGGCGGCATGGAATTGGCGGCGGCTTGCGATTTTCGTATCGCCGCCGACAACGCCAAATTCGGCATGCCCGAGGTCCGGGTCGGCCTGCCCAGCGTGATCGAAGCGGTGTTATTGCCGCATCTGGTCGGCTGGGGCCGTACCCGCTGGCTGCTCATGACCGGGGAAATGATCGACGCGGCCACGGCCCATCAATGGGGCTTCGTCGAATTCCTGACCAAGCCCGAAGATCTGGACGCCGTGCTCGACCGATCGGTGCAGGCCATTGTCGAATCGGGCCCGCACGCGATCCGCACCCAGAAGATGTTGATTCAGTCGTGGGAAAGCCTGACCCCGGCCGAGGCCATCGCCCAGACCATCCCCATCTTCGGCGACAGTTTCGAGACCGGCGAGCCCCAGGCCATGCTTGGGGGCTTCCTGGCGCGCAAGGCAAAGGGCTAGACTGCGGCCAGCACAATTTGCGAGGGGGAGGGCGATGGGCGATCGCTCGGAAGTCGTATTCAGCATCCTGATGGCGGCCTTCGTGGTCGTCCTGGTGATGACCAACGTCCTTGCGGGCAAGCTGTTCCTGGCCTTTCCCGAGACTTTCCCCGACGGCCTGTTCGGCGAGGCGGTGACCCTGACGGCGGGGCTGATTACCTACCCCCTGACCTTTCTGATCACCGACGTGGTCTGTGAGGTTTATGGCCAGCGCCGCGCCAATCTGATGGTTTACACCGGCTTTGCCATGAGCGTGCTGATCCTGGGCGTGATCCAGATCGCCCTGGTCGTGCCCGGATCGCCCGTCTGGCCCGCCGGTAACGCCAATTACGACACCGTGGCCCAGATGCAGCAGGCCTATGAAAGCGTGTTCACCCTGCCGGGCATGCTGATCCTGGGATCGATGACCGCCTATCTGGCGGCCCAGTTGCTGGATGTGAAGCTGTTCCACTTCTGGAAACGGGTGACGCGGGGCAAGCATCTGTGGCTGCGCAACAATGCCTCGACCATGACCAGTCAGCTTGCCGATACGGTCATCGTCAATTCGATTTTTCTGGGCTTCGGTCTGGGCCTGGCCTGGGATGTGGTGTTCAAGATCATCATCGCCAGCTATTTGGCCAAGCTGGTCATCGCCCTGGCGGACACGCCCTTCATCTATCTGGGTGTCTGGCTGGTCCGCCGGGTCGCCCATCTCCCGGACCCGGACGGCGGCGTCGATATCTTGGTGTGATCGCCGGCGCAGGCGGAACATCAGGGGCGCGGTCGCACGCGCCCCTGATGTCGATTGCCGGAGCTTTACAAGGGCTTGAGGGCGGCGGTGCCTACCAGCGCCGTTCCGCCGTCTCGCTCATGCCGTCGATGAAGCCCTTGAGCATGGCCACTTCGGTGCAGCCCTGGGGGCACAGGCCTTCGAGCCGGGCCAGGAGTTCCCGGGCCGTGTCCTTCTGGCCCATTTCCACATACAGCTCGCCCATGTATTCAAGCGCGCCCTTGTGGTTGGGATTGATGGCCAGTGCCCGTTCGTAATGGTCGAAGGCGACGTCGTAATGGCCGAGCTTGCGCGACGCATAGCCCCGCAGGTTCCAGCCGTCGGCGTCATCGGGATGCTGGGCCGTATAGGGCACCAGGGCCGCCAGGGCCGGTTCGAACTGGCTCTTGTTCAACAGCTCCTGAATATCGCGCAGCGCCTTGCCTTCCTTCTTGTCCTTATCCTTGTCGTCGGTCGTGGTCGTCGGGCTGTCGCTGCTGGCGGCCTGTGTCTGCTGGGCGGTGACGATCGGGGAAAGGGCAACCAGGGCGCCGAGCGCCAGGACGGGAAGGGCGGTACGCCAAGTGGGGATCATTGTCGGGTCTCCTAACAAATCATGTCAGGCCGTCGCTGGCCGTGTTCGCGGGTGCAGTATAGCAGCTTTTTCTGAAAATCATTCGTTCCGCTTGAGGGGGGGCACCGACCTGGGGCGGTGGCCGGTCGGCAAATTCCCTCTGGATTTTCGCCGTTCGACCGCCTAGAAACCCGGGACGTTTGGGCCGCCGGTTCCGGACGTCGGCGGCGTCGTCAGACGAACATTCAGGGCGCGCGATTGCCCCGCCGGGACAATCCCATCGCGCGCGCGAACCACGAGAAGTAATCCAATGCACCCTTACCGCACTCATACCTGTGGCCAACTGCGCGAAGACAACGTCGGCGAAACCGTGCGCCTGTCGGGCTGGGTCCACCGCAAGCGCGACCACGGCAACCTGCTGTTCGTCGACCTGCGCGACCATTACGGCCTGACGCAATGCGTCATCGACGTGTCCGGCAGCCTGTTCCCGGCGGTCGAGGGCGTGCGCCCGGAAAGCGTGGTGACGATCACCGGCCCCGTGGTCAAGCGGTCGGAAGAAACCATCAACCCGTCGATCCCGACGGGCGCGATCGAAGTGCGCATCGACGAATTCCATGTCGAAAGCGCGGCCGAGATGCTGCCGTTGCAGGTGTTCGGCGATGCCGACCTGGGCGAGGAGACGCGCCTGCGCTACCGCTTCCTGGACCTGCGCCGCGAACAGCCGCACGCCAACATCATCCTGCGCTCCAATGTCATTTCCTCGATCCGCCGCCGCATGGTCGACCAGGGGTTCCTGGAAATTCAGACGCCGATCCTGACCGCGTCCTCCCCGGAAGGGGCCCGCGACTACCTGGTGCCGGCGCGCAACCACCCGGGCAAGTTCTACGCCCTGCCGCAGGCGCCGCAGCAGTTCAAGCAGCTGCTGATGGTGTCGGGCTTCGACAAGTATTTCCAGATCGCGCCCTGCTTCCGCGACGAGGACGCCCGCGCCGACCGGTCGCCCGGTGAGTTCTACCAGCTCGACCTGGAAATGGCCTATGTCACCCAGGACGACGTGTTCGCGGCGCTGGAACCCGTTCTGTCCGGCGTGTTCAAGGAATTCGCCAACGGCCGCAAGGTGACCGAGGGGGCGTTCCCGCGCATTCCCTACAAGGACTCGATGCTGAAGTACGGCAACGACAAGCCGGACCTGCGCAACCCCATCGAAATGTCCAACGTCACGGATACCTTCGCCGGTTCCGGCTTCAAGGTGTTCGCTGGCATGATCGAAAAGAACGACAAGGTCCGCGTCCACGCCATTCCGGCGCCGGGCGGCGGCAGCCGCGCGTTCTGCGACCGCATGAATTCCTGGGCGCAAAGCCAGGGCCAGCCGGGCCTGGGCTATATCTTCTTCCGTGACGGCGAGGGGGCGGGGCCGGTCGCCAAGAACATTGGCGACGACCGCACGGCGGCGCTCAAGGCGTCGCTGGGGCTGAACGACGGCGACGCCGTGTTCTTCGTGGCCGGCGTCCCGGGCGAGTTCGCGTCCTTTGCCTCGGCCGCGCGCACCAAGATCGGCCAGGACCTGGACCTGATCGCCAAGGACCGCTTCGATTTCTGCTGGATCGTCGACTATCCGATGTTCGAACTGAACGAGGACACGGGCCGCATCGACTTTTCGCACAACCCGTTCTCCATGCCCCAGGGTGGGCTTGAGGCGCTGGAAACCCAGGACCCCCTGGATATCCTGGCCTATCAGTACGACATCGTGTGCAACGGGGTCGAACTGTCCTCGGGCGCGATCCGGAACCACAAGCCCGACATCATGGTCAAGGCGTTCGAGATCGCGGGCTACTCCAAGGAAACCGTGGAAACGGAATTCGGCGGCATGTACCGGGCCTTCCAGTTCGGCGCGCCGCCGCACGGCGGCTCAGCCCCCGGCATCGACCGCATCGTCATGATGCTGGCCGACGAGCCCAACATCCGCGAGGTCATCGCCTTCCCGATGAACCAGCAGGCGCAGGATCTGCTCATGGGGGCACCCTCTTTGGTGCCGGATGAGCGGCTCAAGGAACTGCATCTCAAACTCGCCCTGCCGAAGAAAGCAGGCCCCCAGACCGGCGGTGAATCGCAGGGGTAGTAATTCTCCTGCCGTCAACCACCCAGGATTCTGTAAATAATAAAAAGAGGTTAGCCGGCTAGAAAAAGCTGGCCCCCGATTCGCGCCTTCAGGTATAACGAATCGGTAGAAGACCTAATAAATAATAGTCGTTTCGGTTGGCCGCGGCGGCCGGGGAGCGAAACGGCGACTGGGTGAACCATTTTTTACGGGGTGAATTTGCCGGTGCGGCTGCCGGTGGCCCTACTGGGGGTTTAAGATGCGGAAGTCCGTAATCGTCGTCGGTGCATGCGCGCTATTGGGCGGATGCGCCCTGCCGGTTCCCATCCAGGTCGCGTCCTGGGCCATCGACATCCTCTCCGTCGTCACAACGGAAAAATCCATTACGGATCACGGCCTGTCGGCGCTGACCAGCAAGGACTGCGCGCTTTATCGCGCCGTGACCGAAGATGACAACGTCGTCTGCCGCGACATCGACGACCGCAAGGACGTCATGACCGCCGACGCGGGCAAGGACGCCACAGCATTGGCGGACAAGGACATCCCGCCGCTGGCCCCGGGCTTCGATACCATCGAGGCCCAGGTCGCCAAGGCGGATACGGTCCCTGTCCTGGATCAGGCCGCGGCGATGTCCTCCGACACCGCTGTTCAACCCGCGCCCGGGAACGAACAGCCGGTGGCCGTCAACATCGATCTGGCGGCATTGCAGCCGATGACGGAAAAGACCGATCGCCCGTTCGTCCGCTTCACGCGGCCTAACGTTGATGTCGTTCAGGTCCCGGCCACGGCCTTGCAGACTGCCGCGGCCCTGCCGTCGGCCGCCGTGGAAAACGGCAAGCCCAAGGAAGGGTTCTATTACGTGATCGGCAGCTTCCGCGGCAGCGAGCGGGCGAAGCGCCATATGCAGGCCTTCAGATCCCTCGTGCCGGCGGTTCTGCACGGCAAGATCGGCCGCGATGGACGGGACGTATATCGCGTCGTCGTCGGGCCCTTCGATGCGCAGGAACGGACCGGCGCGTTCCGCCGTATCAAGCGGGCGGGGATTGCCGATACCTGGGCGATCCGCGTGTCACCGAAGGATTGGTCGGTCGCCGCCAAGTTGCGCCCGACCGAGCAGGCCGACGCCAGCGCCGTGCTCAGCGCGCGGGATTGGCCCGGCTTGGTGCACTTCACCGTTCAGCATTAAGCGCCGTTTCCACGGATTTTGAAAATATCGGCAGGACCCCACCGGCCCGCCGCCGTGCGGCCGTGCCTGGGGCATTCAAGCGATGCGTTGTTCAGGCCGCCATCGGCCGGCCGGAACCGTCGGGCGGGCCGTCCAGGGTCAGCAGCAGGCTGACGATGTGTTCGGTCTTGCGCACGAGACGGGTGTTCTGCGGATTGTAGCGGCGTTCGAAATTCAGCCGGTCTTCCCATTGCGTGACATAGTCCCGGGGGCGGTCGGGGCCGGCGGGCTCGCCGGTCAAGGCGCCCACGGTGTCGTTGTAGTCGGGGTGCAGTTCGGGCTGGAACGCCAGCAGTTCATAGTCTTCATAAGTCAGCACCCCGGCGGCGTAGAGGTCCAGGCTGACCTCGGCCATCTGGCGGGGGGTGAGGTCGCGCAGGGACAGGCCGTTTGTCAGGACGCTGAATAGAGTCGGTTCGGGGGCCTCATCCCGCGCCGGTCCTTCGCTTTCGCTGGCGTCGGGCGGCGAAATCGGAGTCAGGGGAACAAGCTCGCGTGACGGACTGCCCAGGCCCGAAAACGGGGACGTGGGGGATGTCGGTGTTGAAAACAGGTCTACATACGAAACCGGCTGATGTTCTGCTCCCATGAGCAAGGCTCCTTCTTCGTCCGAACGCGATCCGTTCGAGAAACAGAAGGGGTCGAGACCCGGACATGCCAAAGGCACTGGTCTCCCGTGGACAGTATGGAAATGCGCCTTAGGTGCCGGTTCGGCCGCGGGCCGAAGCACTCCTCATCGCATTTCGTCCTGGCACGGGCTTCGGGGTCTGTTCTATCGCCGTCATGAGTGCCTCCAAATCGTCGGCATGTGGGCTTGGCCACATCCATTTACTCGCTGAAATCCAACGCAAAAGTCGGGCCAGCCGGCAGATGGCGGTTTTTCATATGCTTAACGGAAAATGACCAGGCACAAACCTGTCCGGCCCGGCAACTTCTGCCCGCCAAGTCGGCAGGAATTGCCGAGTGAAACGGTTGCCGCGGCCATGGACAGGGCGTGTCGCGGAGCCTAGTCTCAGCATTGCGGAATTGCTCTTGGGAAGAAACACCGCCATGCCGATCCAACGGCCTACCCGTCGCCGGAACCTGCCGGCGTTCCGCCGCGCGGCGCTTGCCGCCGGGGCGTCGATGCTGCTGTTTGTGGGCCTGAGCGCGACTGTCGTGCAGGGCGCCAGGGCGGCGGGGGCGGCGGAGCCGAAACTGACCAGCCATCGGGCGGCTTACGAGATTACCCTCAACCAAAGCCGCGAAGGCGTCGGCCCCACGGCGGCGCGCGGCCTCATGGTTTATGAATTCACCGACGCCTGCGAGCGCTGGGTCGCCGAAAGCCGCATCGTGCTTGACGTGATCTACGGCGAGGAAACGCCGGTGCGCACGGATTGGAGCTTCACCAGCTGGGAATCGAAAGACGGCCGCGACTACGGTTTCAGCATGACACACAAGCGTAACGAGCGGCTGGAGGAAGACCTTAAGGGAACGGCGCGGCTCGACCCCGGCAAGGGCGGCGAGGCGGCCTTCGCCGGCAATGTCGCCAAGCAGATTCCCCTGCCCAAGGGTACGCTGTTTCCCACGGCCCACCTGCTCGCCAGCCTGAAGGCGGCGCTGGCCGGCAAGAAGGTCTTTTCCCGCCCCATGTTCGACGGCGGCAGCCTGGACAACCCCTATGACACCAACGTCTACATCGTCAGCCCGAAGGACCGCAGCGACAAGACGCGGGCGCTTTTGAAAAAGGCCGGGTTCGCCACGGAGGTGCCCGTGTGGCGCCACCAGTCGGCGTTCTTTTCCATGAAATCGGGCGAAAGCACGCCGGTGTTCGAGCTTGAGGTTGATTACCGCGCCGACGGCGTCGCCGAACGGATCATCCAGTCCTTCGGCGATTTCGCCATCCGCATGATGCCGGTCAAGATCGAACGGGTCAAAGGCGGCTGCTGATCTCCGCCGGCCACAACCAGGCAGCACCACGCACGCCCGAGGCGTCGCCGTGACGGGGCGGAACCAGGCGCGTCGTGACGGTGTCGGAAAACACCCATTGCCCCCATAGACGCGGCACGTTCACGTACAGCCGCTCCAGGTTCGACAGCCCGCCGCCGAGCACGATGACGTCCGGGTCCAGAATGTTGACGACGGTGGCAAGGGCGCGGGCCAGACGGTCCTCGTAGCGCGCCAGGCTGGCCTCGGCGCCGTGGTCTCCGGCGGCGGCCTGGGCGGCGATGGCCGGTGGCGTCAAGTCCGCGCCGGTGGCGGCCAGATGGTCACGGGCCAGGGCGGGGCCTGACAGAAAGGTCTCAATGCAGCCTTCCAGGCCGCAGTAGCAGCGCGGTCCCGGACGTTCGTCGTCCCGGGGCCAGGGCAAGGGGATGTGCCCCCATTCACCGGCGATGGCGTTCCGGCCCGTGACGGGGCGGCCGTTGATGGCGATGCCGCCGCCCACGCCGGTGCCCAGGATCACGCCGAACACCACATCCGCTCCTTCGGCGGCGCCGTCGGCGGCTTCGGACACGGCGAAACAGTTGGCGTCGTTGGCCAAGCGCACGGGACGGCCCAGGGCGTCTTCCAAATCCCGGCCGAAGGGATGGCCGATCAGCCAAGTCGAATTGGCGTTCTTGATCAGGCCGGTGGCCGGGGACGGGGTGCCGGGGATGCCGACGCCGACATGGGTGACCGGGCCCGCCGCCGCTTCCAGGTCGTCAACCAGGCCGCGAACGGCGGCGACGGTGGCGCGGTAGTCGCCTTGCGGTGCGGGAATGCGGCGGCGCGCGGCGACCGTTCCGGCATGGTTCAGCGCCAAGCCCTCGATCTTGGTGCCGCCCAGGTCAATCCCGGCGCGCATGACCGGAGAAAAAATTAATATTCATGGTGTGACCGCCGTCATGTGCAAAACGAAACGAGGTTAATACTTTTTTACCATTCGGTCCTTAGAACTAGGCGGAACGATTGCCAAGTGACAAGGATCCGAGAGATGACCATCATCGCCGAACACACGACCGAGAAAAGGGACGTATATCCGGTGTTTCGCGGGCTGACGGAATTGGGTGTTTCCAACACCGACCTGGCCGAGGCGCTTGAGACTTCGCCGATGGCCGTGGCGGCTTGGCGCAGCGGCGAAGCCCGCATGCCGGCCCGTCTGATCGCGTTCCTGACACTGATCCTCGACTCGTTGGTCGAACGCAAGGGCAGCGAGGCCGCCGTCACCGCCTCGATGTTCCCAGGGCTGCCGGCGGCCGGCCAGATCCGCACCGTGCGGGCGCGCGACAACCTTCAACAGCAGCAGGCCTTCAATTGCGGTTTCGACCGTGCGCATATGGAATCGGGCCTGCGCTTGTTCCTGAACTGGCGAAATCGTAAGGTGTTCACGGATACGCGGTTCGTGGGCGTGGAACGCGGCCGGGCCGCGGATATCGGGCATTTGGGCGTGGCGGCCACCTGACGCCGATCATGCGGTCGGGGGG